>JAESFI010000013.1_pt1 | contig 708753 bp, 657 predicted proteins | sample 9269361 | NCBI WGS metagenome assembly JAESFI01 (sample SAMN14504119, study PRJNA617095) | algae metagenome | isolation source: Brasilonema angustatum HA4187-MV1 and co-occurring heterotrophs from moss... | place: USA: Manoa Valley, Honolulu, Hawaii | collected 2009-07-20
CCATCAATGTGAGGGACGACCGCCAACCTTCCAGTCAAGCCGCGCGACGCGCGCCACCAAACAGCGCCGTAGCTAGCGCGGCTTCGCTGGAAGGCCCCGGGGGGGGCCCGTTACCCCATCTACGAGACTGAATGCTTTGAAACGGTAAGGGCCGCCCGCCTCAGCGCAGCGCCGCCGTGCGCACGACGAACGACGTCGTCTCGAGCTTCGCGGTCGCGCTGCCCGAGAAACTGTCGCAGGACAGGCCCTGCATCGGATCGTCGGTGAAGCCCATGGCGACCACGGCCTGCGGCTTGACGAAATAGCCGCGCAGCGCCGCCATATCGAGCTCGCCCATCAGCGTGACCGACATCGAATTGCTGGCGCTCGGCGACAGCATCACGATCTTGAGCCAGATGTTGTCGCCCTTGGCCGCGGACAGCCGGGTCGCGGTCGCGATCATGCCGTCGGCGGTCTTGCCGACCACCGTGTTGATCTCGGTCGCGGGCGCGCCGCCGCGCGCGGCGGGACGGGCGGAGCGCGGGATCGGCGCGGAGGCGGCGACGACGTTGGCGCGGTCGACCGGGGAGGCGGCCGGCGCGTAAGCCAGCGCCTGGAGGGTTGCGTTGGAGACGCTCGCGGTCGGCTGCGGATCGGTGGCGGCGGCGAGCGCCTGGCGTGCCTTCAGCGCGGCGATCTGCGCGGGCGTCGCCTGCTGCGGCGTGGCCGGGGCATCCCAGAAGCCGCGGGCATTGATGATGTCGGCGGGGGTCTCAAGCTTGCCGGCCGCCGGCTTGTCAGCCACGGGCGCGGGCTTTGGCTTGGGCGGCGCCACGAGCTGCGCGTCGGCGGAGGCGAGCTGGATCGCGGCGGCGACGGACGGCTTGGCGCGCGGCGTCGGCACGGGATCGGCGGGTTTGACTTCAGAGGACTTGGCTTCGGCAGGCTTGGCTGCTGCGGCGGCGACCAGGGTCGGCTTGGCGGACGGGGCGGGCGCGCCCTCGTCATCCTCGTCGTTGCTGGCGGCCGGAGCCGACTTGCTCTTGAACAAGGCGGCGAAGAAGCCGGGCTTGCTGGCGCCGTCGTCACTGCCGCGCCGCTCGATCTCGGCCCTGGCGAGCTCATAGCCCTTCAGCGGCACGCCGTCGGTCGGCAGGTGCACTGTCTTGCCGTCCGGGAACACGCGGGCAAGCTGGTCATGCGTCATGCGCGGCCAGTGCCGGATGCTGCCGGTGTCCAGATGCACGAAGGGCGAGCCGGAGGTCGGGTAGAAGCCGACGCCACCGCGCTGCAGGCGCAGGCCCGCGAAGCGGATCTGCTCCAGCGGGATGCCGGGAATGTAGAAGTCCATCGCATGCCCCAGCATGTGCTGGCTGAAGCGCGCCACGCCCGAGGAGCGGCGGCGGAGCATCGCGTTGGTGGCGGGGGAGCGATAGGAGGAGATGATCTGGATCGGCTGCCTGCCGTCGACGTCGCGATAGACTTCCCAGAGGATATCGAACAGGCGGCGGTCCATCACCGTCTCGTCCTGGGTGCGCCAGTCGCGCAGGAAGTGGTTGAGCTGCTTCAGCGCGGCTTCGTCGTAGCGGCCATCGCGCTTGAAGGTGATGGTGAGGTCTTCACCGGAATGAGTGTGGTGGAAGGAGAGGGTCTTGGTCTCGTTCAGGGCGGCGGCGTTATGGACGGAACCTGCGGCAGCAAGCAGCAGTACGGAAGCGAGGCCGATCCGGGATCCGGCCTTCACTCCCGCATGGGACAACGACAGCACAGCAAATTGGCGTGCGATACCAGTCAGCACGTTTGAGCCCACCCAGTCGACGAGCGTTCAAAATGGACTCTCCCGCCAACCCCGTTAGCGCGCGAAAGAGGATGAACGCTTTCTTAAAGCGAGAAGGTTAATTCGAGGTTGACCTTCCCGACCCCAAACCAAGTCAGACTACGATCCTAAACGCTTGAGTGTGGCAAAAAAACGCCCTCTGCCCGGGCCCGGGTGGAGAATGGTTAACTTTAAGCGACCCCATCCAGAGGATGAGGTCGCTGATTTTATTGCAGAATTTCAGGAAATGAGGTGTCGATGCCGGGCTGGGCTCAGCGGGTGAATACCCGCTGCTGCTGCGGCCGGCGGCCGACCGGAGCCGGCGGCGGGGTCGGGGTCGAGGCCCCGAACAGGCGCTCGAAGAAGCTCGGACCCGACGAGCCGAAGCCGCCGCCATTGTTGGCCACCGCCACGCCCGCGGGCAGGGTGGTTGCCGGGCGCGAATAGCTCGGCTGGGAGTGGGCGACGACGTTCTCGAGATCCTTGCCGCGGCCGTTCTTCAGGATGTTGAGCATGGTCGCGTCGCGGCCATAAACGTCCTTGCGGAATTGCAGCTTGCCACCGTCATCCACGAACGCAGTCTGATAGGTGATGTTGACCGGGATCGGCGTCGGGAATTTCAGGTCGATCTCGCTCTTGCCGTACATGCTGCGCACGCGCTCGGGCGTGTACTTCTCGTTCGGCATGGCGATGTTGAGCAGCACGGAGGCGTACTGATCCGGGTTCTGCACGCGCATGCAGCCATGGCTGAAGGCGCGATCTTCCCGGGCGAACAGGTTCTTGTCCGGCGTGTCGTGCTGATAGACCAGGAACTTGTTCGGGAAGTTGAAGCGGATGCGGCCGAGCGCGTTGGCTTCGCCGGGCGGCTGCGAGATGTGCACCGAACCGTCGCGATTTTGCTCGAGCTTGAGGCCCATGCGCTGGAGCACGGTCGGGTCCTGCTGCAGCGCCGGCAGATATTCGTTGTAGACGATCGACGGCGGCACGTTCCAGGTCGGGTTGACCGTGATGTACTTCATCGTCTCGGTCAGCAGCGGGGTGGCGTGCTGGCCGGGCTTGCCGGTGACGACGCGGGTGGTCCAGACCTGCTGGCCGCGCTGCATCACCTTCAGCGTGTAGTCGGGAATGTTGAGGATGACATAGGCATCGCCCAGCGTGGGCGCGCCGAGGTCGCGCGGCAGCCAGCGCCAGCGCTCCATGTTCACCAGCACGGTGTCGATCTGCTTGTCGCGCTTCGGTGTGTTGATCGCCTTGACGGTCTTGTCGTCGAGGATACCGGTGACCTTCATCTCGGCGCCGGCCTGGAATTTGCGCACGGCTTCGGAAACCGTCGCGTCATAGCGGGTGTCGCTGGCGTTCTCGGCGAGGCCGAGCTTGGCGCGGAGCTGCGGCACGCGCGGATCGTCGACGACGACCTCAGCCTGCTTCTTGCCGGCCGGGGTGTATTTCAGCGCCGGACCGTCGGCGATCTCGATGACCGGGCCGCTGCCCAGGCCGCGCAGTTCGGCGAGCTTGGCCTTCAGCTCCTTGTAGAGCTTCTGCGGCGGGTTGTAGCTGTCGAGCGCCGCGGAGGCGTCAGTCGCGGTCGTGACCTTGGTCAGCACCTCGTTCGGGTCGACCGGGTGCTCGGGATAGAGGATGTCGCCACTGACCTGCGACCAGTGCATGCGGCCGCTCTGCGCCTGGCGCGCATAGTCGAACATGCTGGCGGTGAGCTTGAGCTCGGCGTCGGCGAGCGCATCGGGGTTCGTCGCCGCAGCGAAATCCGGCACCGGATAGTCGGCGGGGTTGAGGCCGTCGGAGGCGGCGTCCTTCAGCCGCGCGATCACGCCCTTGGCCGCCGCCGTCAGGCTGCCGGCCAGGGTCCAGACCGGCGCGAAGTCGCGGGCGCCGTAAAACTTCTCGATCGCCGCACGCTCGTTCTTGCGGTCGAAATGACGCGAGGTCTTGGCTCCGATGATGTCCTTGAGCTTGTCGGCGACCGGCTGGTCGGCGGCGGGCACATTGCTCGCGGCCTTCACGGGCTCGGCGGCGGGAGCTGCCGCAGCGGCGGGGGCCGCAGGCGCTGCCGGCGTTGCCGTCGCGGTGTCGGCCTTGGCGGGCTCGGTGTTCGCGGGTTCGGTCTTGGCGGGTTCGGTCTTGGCCGTCTCGCTCTTCGGCGCCTCGGTGGCGGGCGTCGTGGCGACGTCGGACGGCTTGGTCTCGACCTTGTCGGGCGCAGGTGCGGCCTCGGCCTTCACCGGAGCAGCTTCCTTGGCCGGCTCCTTCGCGGAGTCCTGCACCGTGGCGGTGGTGTCGAGCTTGATGTCGGATGCGGTCGGGGGCGGGACGTTTGCGGGCTCGGGGCGCGGGATCGCGGCTTCGATCGCGAGTTCGGCGGCGCTGCTGCGCGCCTGATCCTGCGCCAGCGCCGAGCCGGCCGATACCGTGAGGAAGGTCGCCGCGACCGTCATCAGGACACGGTCAAAGCCTGCACGGCGGTTCAAACAGTCACGCATTGTGTCGCACCCCTCGGGTGAACTGTCCCTCGTGGAACAGGTTCGTTATCGTCTAATGAGTTCGGCTAAACCGCCGCGGCCTCTCGAAAGTTGCACGCCTGCACGCAACGATTCTTACGCAGACGATATACAGGCCCCGATTCTGCAGCCAGCGCTACCCGGGACAACTCACGACAAACTGACTTCAAGGGAGCCTCTTGGCAACGGATTGTGCGCCTGCAACACGCGCTTTTCCGTCTGTCTGTCACTTCCAAGTCACGGTTCAAGTCACCGCCGAATTTTGCCGCAATTCAACGGGTTGCGACCGCATCGTCAGACCACGCGAACCTCCGTTCGCATGAGGCTCAATGCGTCTCCTCACCGCTTTTGCCGCCATGGCCGGGAACCCCGGCTTCGTCGAGTTTTCGGTAGAGCGTGGACCGGCCGATTTTGAGACGGCGGGCGACCTCGGACATCTGTCCGCGATAATGCGAGATGGCGAAGCGGATGATCTCGTTCTCCATGTCCTCGAGCGGACGGACGTCGCCGGTCGGGGTCAGCATGGAGAGGCTTCCTGCCAGGGGAAGCGGTGCAATGGGTATTTCATTACCCGATACCAGCGAAGGCGCCGCGATCGGCTCCAGCATCAGCGGCGCGGTCGGAATCTCCGTCGCGGCATGCGGCTGCGAGGTGAGCTGGGGGAAGTCGCCGAGCCCGAGCTGGTCACCCTCGCTCATCACCACGGCGCGATAGACCGCGTTTTCGAGCTGGCGGATGTTGCCGGGCCAGTCGAGCTGGGCGAGGTACGCTACAGCCTCGCCGCTGATGCCGGTGATGGAGCGGTTCTCCTCGGCGGCGAAGCGCGCCAGGAAATGCCGCAGCAGATGCGGGATGTCCTCGCGGCGGGCACGCAGCGAGGGGACAGTCAGCGGCAGCACGTGCAGGCGGTAGAACAGGTCTTCGCGGAAATGGCCCTGCTTCACCCGCTCCAGCAGCTTGCGGTTGGTCGCCGAGACGATGCGGACGTCGACCTTCAACGGCTTGCGGCCGCCGACCGCCTCGACCGCGCCTTCCTGCAGTGCACGGAGCAGCTTGACCTGCGCGGCCAGCGGCAGCTCGCTGACCTCGTCCAGGAACAGCGTGCCGCCATGGGCCTCGACGAACTTGCCGGTGTGCCGTTCGGTGGCGCCGGTGAAGGCGCCCTTCTCGTGGCCGAACAGGATGGACTCGACGAGATTGTCGGGGATCGCACCGCAATTGACCGCGACGAACGGCTTTGCCTTGCGCTCGCCGCTGCCGTGGATGGCGCGCGCGAACATTTCCTTGCCGACGCCGGACTCGCCCTCGATCAGCACGGGAATCGACGAGTTCGCCGCCTTCTGCGCGGCGCGCATGACCGGCGCCATCGCCTCGGCGCGCGTGATGATGTCGGAGAAGGTCAGCCGGCCCTCGCGGCTGTGACGGATGCGCTGCAATTCGCCCTTGAGTGCGGACGCGTTGAGCGCGTTGCGAAGCGAGACCTGGAGCCGCTCCACGCCGACCGGCTTGACGACGAAGTCGGCTGCGCCCGCGCGCATCGCCGAGATGACGTTGTCGATGCCGCCATGGGCGGTCTGCACGATGACGGGAATGCTGAGGCCGGCGTCGCGGATCCGCTCCAGCACGCCCATGCCGTCGAGGCCGGGCATCACGAGATCGAGGATGACGGCGTCGATCGAAGGTGCATCGGAGGCGGTGAGGGCGGCGATCGCGGCGTCGCCGGACTCCACGACGACCGTCTCATAGCCGCATTTCTGCACCATGTTCTCGACCAGCCGGCGGGCTACAGCGTCGTCATCGGCGATCAAAATACAGGCAGCCATGGTGTTCCCCGCACGCTACTACTATCTGTCTCGAATCGGGGCACTCTGGCCGAAGCCGATTAACGCACTCTTAAACCTTGATGCCCCCGCCCGCCGTCGCGCTTGTTGAACACAGGTTTCCCACACAATGAATTCGCGCTCCAAGCCTGCCCTGAAGAAGTCCGCTCTCCGCAAGTCGACCACCGCCAAGAAATCCAGCGCCAAGAAATCCACCGCCAAGGCAAAGCCCTCCAAGCCTTCACTGGCCAAGCCTTCACTGGCCAAGTCGTCGTCGACAAAGCCTGTGAGCAAGACGGGCAAGCTTCCGGAATGGAACCTTGCCGATCTCTATTCCGGGATCGATGCGCCGGAAGTGGCGCGCGACCTCGAAAAGATGGATGCCGATTGCGTCGCGTTCGAGACGGACTACAAGGGCAAGCTCGCCACAGGGACAGCAAACGAAGATGGCGGAAAATGGCTCGCCGAGGCGGTGCGACGCTATGAGGCGATCGACGATCTCGCCGGCCGTCTCGGCTCCTATGCCGGCCTCGTCCACGCCGGCGACAGCGTTGATCCCAAGATTTCAAAGTTTTACGGCGACGTCTCGGAGCGGCTGACGGATGCGTCAACGCATCTGCTGTTCTTCGCGCTCGAGCTCAACCGCGTCGATGACGATATTTTGAACCGCGCGATGCAAGCCGCCGAGCTCGCGCATTATCGTCCGTGGATCGAGGATCTGCGCAAGGAGAAGCCGTATCAGCTCGACGACAAGCTCGAGCAGCTTTTCCTGGAGAAGGCGCAGACCGGCTATTCCGCCTTCAACCGGCTGTTCGACCAGACCATCTCCGGCCTGCGCTTCAGGGTCGGTGCGAAAGAGCTCGCGATCGAGCCGACGCTCAATCTGCTGCAGGACCGCGACGGCGCCAAGCGCAAGAGTGCGGCCGAAGCGCTGGCGAAGACCTTCAAGGCCAATGAGCGCACCTTTGCGCTGATCACCAACACGCTCGCCAAGGACAAGGATATTTCCGACCGCTGGCGCGGCTTCCAGGACGTCGCGGATTCCCGCCATCTCAACAACCGCGTCGAGCGCGAGGTGGTGGATGCGCTGGTCGCCTCCGTGCGCGCGGCCTATCCAAAGCTGTCGCATCGCTATTACGCGCTGAAGGCGAAGTGGTTCGGCAGGAAGCGGCTGGCCTATTGGGACCGCAACGCGCCGCTGCCGTTTGCCGCGACCGACGTGATCGGCTGGCCCGATGCGCGCAACATGGTGCTGACGGCCTATCGCGGCTTCTCGCCCAAGATGGCCGACATCGCCGAGCGCTTCTTCACCGATCGATGGATCGACGCGCCGGTGCGTCCGGGCAAGGCGCCGGGCGCGTTCTCGCATCCGACCACGCCGTCGGCGCATCCCTATGTTCTCATGAACTACCAGGGCAAGCCGCGCGACGTGATGACGCTCGCGCATGAGCTCGGTCATGGCGTGCACCAGGTGCTGGCCGCGAAGAACGGCGCGCTGATGGCGCCGACGCCGCTGACGCTGGCCGAAACGGCAAGCGTGTTCGGCGAGATGCTGACGTTCCGGCGGCTGCTCGCGCAGACCAAGAGCCCGAAGCAGCGCCAGGCGCTGCTCGCCGGCAAGGTCGAGGACATGATCAACACCGTGGTGCGGCAGATCGCGTTCTATTCGTTCGAGCGCGCGGTCCACACCGAGCGCAAGAACGGCGAGCTCACCGCGACGCGGCTCGGCGAGATCTGGCTGTCGGTGCAGGGCGAGAGCCTGGGGCCGGCAATCGAGATCAAGGCGGGTTACGAGAACTACTGGATGTACATCCCGCACTTCATCCACTCGCCGTTCTACGTCTATGCCTACGCGTTCGGCGATTGTCTCGTGAACTCGCTCTACGCCGTTTACGAGCACGCGGCCGAAGGCTTTGCCGAGCGCTATCTCGACATGCTCGCCGCCGGCGGCACCAAGCATTATTCCGAGCTGCTGCGGCCGTTCGGGCTCGATGCCAAGGATCCCAAATTCTGGGACGGCGGCCTCTCGGTCATCGCCGGCATGATCGATGAGCTGGAGGCGATGGGCTGAGGCGGCGCTGCGGGTTCCCGCAGCGCGCCTCGACATATTTTCGCAAGATGCGGCGCCCGGTGCGAGTTCCAGCCGGCGCACTGCCGTGCGCCTCTCGCGACGGTCGCACGCGCCTGCGATGTGGCATTGAACGTTTGCATCCCCGGCGAGACTAATCCTCATAGGGCTATTTTTTATTGATTTTGCAGCCGTTGATTGCCGGTGCTCCGCCGTTGTGGGGAGGCACGCATGCTCGATCAGGTCCAGCTGACGAAGCCCGTGGAGGCGCGAACGCCGCGGTCCACTGAGGACATGCCGTGGTGCGAAAAGCATCACCAGATCGTGCGCGATGAAATCGAGGCGATCAACACACGGCGCGAAGAGACCCGGCAGATCCCCACGGATGGTCTGCAATCCTGTCAGATGCTGGACGTCACGGGGCTCGCTCTGTCCGGTGGCGGCATTCGCTCCTCGGCGCTTTGCCTCGGCGTGCTCCAGGCGCTGAACCACCATAATCTGTTCCGGCGGATCGACTACCTCTCGACCGTCTCCGGCGGCGGCTATATCGGCACCTCCCTCAGTGCAACCATGACGGTGGCGCGGCGTTTCGTGTTCGGCGAGCGGCCGTCGGGCGGCACCGCGACTGCGAACGAGATCAGCGATACCGCCTCCGTCGGGCACATCAGGAACTACTCCAACTATCTGATCCCCGCCGGCGTGCGCGATCTCCTCACCGGAATTGCCATCGTGGTGCGCGGGCTGATCGCCAATATCGGGATCATTCTTCCGATCATCCTGATGCTGGCCGCGGTCACCATCTGGTCGACGCCGACCCGGACCTGCCTGACGGTCGCCAATCTGTTCGGTGTCAGCTTCGTCGATTCCAAGACATGCGAGCTGCACGATTTCAGCTTCGTCAATCTCCACGGATTCTGGTTGGTCGGCGTCATTTGCGCTGCCGTCCTGCTCGCTTTCAGCGTGCTGGCTTATTTCGGGGCGCGCTCCGAAAGGGGAAGCGGTCCCGCCATCGTATGGATCTATGCGGCCGTGGTCGTCCTTGTCGTCGGCGTGGCGTGCGACCTCGCGCGCGTGCTCCAGGTGAAGAATTTCGCGCTGACTTTGGCAACGTCGATCATCGTGCTTGCGCTGTTTTTCGTGTGGGCGATCGTGCGGTCCTTCGCCGGTCCGAGCAAGCGCCAGGAATTCCGCTCGCACCTGCCGACCGTGGGGGCCACCTTCCTGGTCCTGCTGGCGGGCATCGCCTTCTTCGAATTTCAGCCCTTCATGTTGCGTCAGATGTTCGATGTCGCCGACAGCAGCGTGATCGGCGGGCCGGTTGGCGGCGTCGCGGTGACCTGGCTGCAATCGCTCGCCGCCGTCGCGGCGCCCGTCGGGGTCTTCGTGACCGCGTTCCGGCAGCAGTTCCTCGAACTGCTGAAGGGGAACAGCGTGTCCTCGCAATGGGGCTCGGTGCTTCTTGCGATCGCTGCCAAGGCCGCACTCTGGATTGCCGGCCTCGCTTTGCCGCTGATCATCTGGGTCGCTTATCTCAATCTGTCGTATTGGGGGATCTCCAACGATATCTTCAAGAATTGCTCCGCCCAGACCGAGCAGAGGGACTGCATTGCCAAGGCCAAGTTGACTGCAACGCTCCCGGGGGCGCTGGCAGGCAAGGTGCAACTGGACCGGAACGCGGCGATCGAATTCGCCGAGGCAAAGCCTGCGCCGCCGCCGGAGTCGCTTGTCAGCATGGATTCCGATCGGCTCGCGACCTGGCACGCGCCGGCATGGCTTCAGCCCGCTGCACAATGGCTGAAGCCCAAGGTTCAGCCGTACTTTCCGGACCTGTTCACGGGAACGGGATCCGACGCGGCCTATTCCTACACCCTGCCGGTGATCGTCCTGTATGCGCTGACGGGTCTGTTGCTGTTCCTGGTCTCCTGGCTTTTGACACCGAATGCCAACTCGCTGCACCGGCTGTACCGCGACAGGTTGAGCAAGGCCTTCCTGTTCGACCCGACCCGGACGGCGGAGAGCGATCTCGCGCGTGCCGAGGCCAGCCTCGACCAGGGCCGCGACTTCAAGCCACTCGACCGCATGAAGCTCAGCGACCTCTACAGCGTCTCCTATGGTGTCCCGGCCGCTGCGGCCGACGGCCGACAGATCCGGGCGAGGTTGCTGGCGCCTTATCACCTCATCAACACGGCGCTGAACATCCAGGGCTCGGACTTCGCCAACCGGCGCGGCCGCAACGCCGACTTCTTCGTGTTTTCACCGCGCAATGTCGGCAGCGAGGCAACCGGCTACGCGGCGACACTGGCCGTCGAGAAGGCCGAGCAAAGCCTCGACCTCGCCACGGCCATGGCGATATCAGGCGCTGCGGCGTCGGCGAACATGGGCTCGAACTCGATCCGCGCATTGACGCCGACGCTCGCGCTTCTCAACGTCAGGCTCGGCTACTGGCTGAGGAATCCGCGCTACGTGAACGGGCAATGGTTCCGTCGCTTCTCGCCGCGCTATTTCTGGTCGGAAATCTCCGGCCGGCTCTACGAGAACAGCGAGGGCGTCTATCTCACCGACGGCGGCCATATCGAGAATCTCGGCATCTACGAGCTGCTGCGCCGGCGCTGCCGCGTCATCATGGCCGTGGATGCGGAAGCGGATACGCCGATGAACTTCGCCGCGCTAATGACGCTGCAGCGCTATGCCCGCATCGATCTCGGCGTCCGGATCGACCTGCCCTGGGCGCCGATCCGCGAGCGCACCCGGGCCGTGATGGCGTGCAATGCGAACCCGGCCACGGCCAAGAGCCAGCGCGATGACAAGCCGGTCGATCACGTCCATGTCGCCATCGGCACCATCGACTACGGTGCCGGCGACACCGGCTATCTCGTCTATCTCAAATCGTCCCTGACCGGCGACGAGAACGACTACATCCGCGATTACGGGCGGCGGCACGCCACGTTCCCGCACGAGACCACGGGCGACCAGTTCTTCTCGGAAGAGCAGTTCGAGGTCTATCGCGCGCTGGGTTTCCACATGGCCCACGGCTTCCTGTCCGGGACCAATCCGGTGGCCATCGGCTGCGGCGTCGAGCCGCGGACGGCCCGATTCAACGCGGCGGGCGAGCCGGCGATCGACGCGGTTCGCGAGGCGCTCGGTCTTCCGATACCCCAATTGCGGGCCGCGGCCGTCACGGCCACGATGATCGATCAGGGCTGAGCCGCGCTCGCCCCTGATATGTCCCGCCAATCGGAATTCCAAATCGGCCGATTTGCGGGAAAACCGCGCTTTCGTGCCGTTGCCCTGCCCGAAGGATTAAGGTATCCCAGCCCAAGAATTCGACTTTCGACTGGGGACAATCCATGGCTGACCATAGCGAAGTGGCGTACACCACTGCCGACGGCAACGACTACGTTGCTCACGAGCAGACCTATGAGGGCTTCATCAAGCTGGTGAAATACGGCACGGCCTCGGTCGCGCTCATCGTGATCCTGATGGCGATCTTCCTCACCTGATCGATCGATCGACTGCCGCACCGACAGCGTCGTCGGTGCCCATAAAATTTGCATACAAGCCGGTTCCAAAACCGGTATCCAACGTTGCGGGAGTGACGCTAAGTTCGCGTGCGCGTTTTTGTCCGCGTCGCCGGAGGGCCTATGAAGATCGCCGTTGCCAAGGAAATCGATCCGTCGGAGCCGCGTGTTGCCGCTTCGCCTGATACGGTGAAGAAGTTCAAGGCGCTGGGCGCCGAGATCGCCATCGAGCCGGGCGCCGGCCTCAAATCGGGCCTGCCCGATTCCGAGTTCACCGCGGTGGGTGCCACCGTCAGCGCCGATGCGCTGAAAGACGCCGACATCATCATCAAGGTGAAGCGCCCCGAGGCGTCCGAGCTGTCGCAGTACAAGCGCGGCGCGCTCGTCATCGCCATCATGGACCCTTACGGCAACGAGGCCGCGCTGAAGACGATGGCCGATGCCGGCGTTTCCGCCTTCGCGATGGAATTGATGCCGCGCATCACCCGCGCGCAGGTGATGGACGTGCTGTCCTCGCAGGCGAACCTTGCCGGCTACCGCGCCGTGATCGAGGGCGCCGAGGCGTTCGGCCGCGCCTTCCCGATGATGATGACTGCGGCCGGCACCGTGCCCGCCGCAAAGGTGTTCGTGATGGGCGTCGGTGTCGCCGGCCTGCAGGCGATCGCGACCGCGCGCCGTCTCGGCGCCATCGTCACCGCGACCGACGTGCGGCCCGCGACCAAGGAGCAGGTCGAATCGCTCGGTGCGAAGTTCCTCGCCGTCGAGGACGAGGAGTTCAAGAACGCGCAGACCGCCGGCGGCTACGCCAAGGAAATGTCCAAGGAGTACCAGGCCAAGCAGGCCGCGCTCACCGCCGAGCACATCAAGAAGCAGGATATCGTCATCACCACCGCGCTGATTCCGGGCCGGCCCGCGCCGAAGCTGGTCTCGGGCGAGATGGTCAAGTCGATGAAGCCGGGCTCCGTGCTGGTCGATCTCGCCGTCGAGCGCGGAGGCAATGTCGAGGGCGCCAAGCCGGGCGAGGTCGTCGACCTCGATGGCATCAAGATCGTCGGCTACACCAACGTCGCCGGCCGCGTCGCGGCCTCGGCCTCCAGCCTCTATGCCCGCAATCTGTTCTCCTTCATCGAGACCATGGTCGACAAGAAGGAGAAGAAGCTCGCCGTGAACTGGGACGACGAGCTCGTCAAGGCCACCGCCCTGACCAAGGACGGCGCCGTGATCCACCCGAACTTCCAGCCCAAGTCAGCTTAATCGGGCGTAAGGAGATCCGTCATGGAGCATGCTGCACAGGTCGTCGACCCCTTCATCTTCCGGCTGTCGATCTTCGTCCTCGCCGTCTTCGTCGGCTATTTCGTGGTGTGGTCGGTGACGCCCGCGCTGCATACGCCGCTGATGAGCGTGACCAACGCGATCTCCTCGGTGATCGTGGTTGGCGCGCTGCTGGCCGGCGGTGTCGCGAATGTCTCGAGCGGTTCGGGCTGGGCCCGTGCGTTCGGCTTCATCGCGCTGATCTTCGCCTGCATCAACATCTTCGGCGGCTTCCTTGTCACCCAGCGCATGCTGGCGATGTACAAGAAGAAGTCGAAGTAAGCGGCCACCTCGGGCTGATGGGATCAATGGGGACCTGAGATGAGCGCCAATCTCTCTGCATTCTTGTATCTCGTGGCGGGGGTGCTGTTCATCCTGTCGCTGCGCGGGCTGTCGAGCCCCGCTTCGTCGCGCCAGGGCAATCTGTTCGGCATGATCGGCATGGCGATCGCGGTCGCCACCACGCTTGCCAACCATCCGCCGGCCGACGGTCTCGCCTGGGTGCTCGTCATCGTCGGCATCGCGATCGGCGCCGCGATCGGTGCGGTGATCGCCCGCCGCGTTCCGATGACCTCGATGCCGGAGCTGGTCGCCGCCTTCCACTCGCTGGTCGGCATGGCCGCGGTGCTGGTCGCCGCGGGTGCGTTCTACGCGCCTGAAGCCTTCGACATCGGCACCCCCGGCAACATCCATCCGCAGAGCCTGGTCGAAATGTCGCTCGGCGTCGCCATCGGCGCGCTGACCTTCACCGGCTCGGTGATCGCGTTCCTGAAACTGTCCGCGCGCATGAGCGGCGCGCCGATCATCCTGCCGTTCCGCCACGTCATCAACATCGTCCTCGCCGTCCTGCTCGTCGTCTTCATCGTCGGGCTGGTGATGTCCGGCAGTGCGTTCGACTTCTGGATGATCGTCATCCTGGCGCTGGCGCTCGGCGTGCTCATGATCATCCCGATCGGCGGCGCCGACATGCCGGTCGTGATCTCGATGCTGAACTCCTACTCGGGCTGGGCCGCGGCGGGCATCGGCTTCACGCTCGGCAATTCCGCGCTGATCATCACCGGCGCGCTGGTCGGCTCGTCGGGCGCGATCCTGTCCTACATCATGTGCCACGCGATGAACCGGTCCTTCATCTCGGTCATCCTCGGCGGCTTCGGCGGTGAGACGGCCGCTGCCGGCGGCGGAGCAGGCGGCGAGCAGAAGCCCGCCAAGCTCGGCTCGGCCGACGATGCGGCCTTCATCATGAAGAACGCCTCCAAGGTCATCATCGTGCCCGGCTACGGCATGGCGGTGGCGCAGGCCCAGCACGCGCTGCGCGAAATGGCGGACATCCTGAAGAAGGAAGGCGTCGAGGTGAAATACGCCATTCACCCGGTCGCGGGCCGCATGCCCGGTCACATGAACGTGCTGCTCGCCGAAGCCAACGTGCCCTACGACGAGGTGTTCGAGCTCGAGGACATCAACTCCGAATTCGCGCAGGCCGACATCGCCTTCGTGATCGGCGCCAACGACGTCACCAACCCGGCGGCCGAAGAGGACAAGACCTCGCCGATCTACGGCATGCCCGTGCTCCAGGTCTGGAAGGCCGGCACCGTGATGTTCATCAAGCGCTCGCTGGCGTCCGGTTATGCCGGCATCGACAACCCGCTGTTCTACCGCGACAACACCATGATGCTGCTCGGCGACGCCAAGAAGGTCACCGAGAACATCGTCAAGGCAATGTAATACGAGGGGACCGTGGCCCTGAACAAGGAGTGGCACCGGTCCCATCGCATGCCGACGAAAGCGACGCGCGAGCAGCGCGTCGCATGGCACGCCGCCCATGCCACGGCGTGCGGCTGCCGCGAGATCCCCTTGAGTATCCGGCCCGACGTCCTCAAATTGCTCAAGGGCCGCCGCAAGCCCTGAACTTTGCAATGACAGGGCCGCGATGACATTCCTGAAATGGGCCGCCATCATCATTGTGGCCGGCTATGCCGCCGGTCTCGTCCTGCTCTTCGTAAAGCAGCGGGAGATGCTGTTTCCGATCCCGACCAAGGAGCGCACCGCGCCTGCCGCCGCAGGATTTCCGCAAGCCGAGGAGCACATCCTCACCACGTCGGATGGCGAGAAGGTGATCGTCTGGCACGTGCCGCCGAAACCCGGCCGTCCCGTGGTGCTGTTCTTCCACGGCAATGGCGATTTTCTCGCCGGTCTTGCCGGGCGCTTCAAGGCCATCACGGCCGACGGTACCGGCCTCGTGGCGCTGTCCTATCGCGGCTATGCGGGATCGAGCGGCGCGCCGAGCGAACAGGGACTGCTGCATGACGCCGCGGTCGCCTATTCGTTCGCAACGGAGCGTTATGAGGCCCAGCGCATCGTCGCCTGGGGCTTCTCGCTCGGGACCGGCGTTGCCGTCGCCATCGCGTCAGAACACCCGGTTGGAAAGCTGATCCTCGAAGCGCCCTACACGTCGATCGCCGACGTCGCCGCGGCGCATTTCAGCTTCGTTCCGATTCGCCTGCTGGTGCGTGACCCGTTCCACTCGGATCAGCGTATCGCACGCGTCACGGCGCCACTCTTGATCGTGCATGGCGCGCAGGACCCGACCATTCCGGTCGCCTTCGGGGAGAAGCTGTTTGCGCTGGCGCACGAGCCGAAGCAGTTCGTTCGCATTCCCGACGGCGGGCATGACGATCTCGGTAACTTTGGCATGACCGATATCGCGCGAAGCTTCATCAACGGCTCGTGAGGGCTGACGGGCGCGGTCTTCTCGCGCATAATCGGCCGCCCATTGGAAGGAATCGCCTGCATGAGCGCACACGGACCGATGCCGCGGTCGTCCTGGATCTTCCCCGCTCTGGCGGTGCTGCTGTTCCTGATCGTCACCGCGACCGGCTACGGCTTCACGCTGACGGCTGGCGGCGGCCTGTTCGCGATCGTGCTCCTGGTGATCCTGTTCGGGACAGTGTTCGCGGCCGTTCATCACTCCGAGGTGATCGCGGAGCGGATCGGCGAGCCCTACGGCACGCTGCTGCTTACGCTCGCGGTCACCATCATCGAGGTCGCGCTGATCACCACGATCATGCTCGGCGACAAGCCGGCCCCGGAGCTCGCACGCGACACCGTGTTCGCGGTGGTGATGATCGTCTGCAACGGCCTGGTCGGCCTCTGCGTGTTCATCGGCGGCATGCGTTACCGCGAGCAGGGGTTTCAGGTCGCCGGCGCCAACGTCTATCTCAGCGTGCTGACCGCGATGGCGACCCTGACGCTGATCATGCCCAATTACACGCTGACGACGCCGGGCCCGAGCTACTCGACGCTCCAGCTTGGCTTCGTTGATCTCGTCACCATCGTCCTCTATGGCGTCTTCCTCTACACCCAGATGGTGCTCCACAAGGACTATTTCGTCCACGAGCGGGCCGACGGTGAGGGCGGCGAGGCCCATCTGTCGGGCCGGATGCTGGCGCTCAGCATCGCATTGCTGCTGATCTCGCTGCTGGCCGTCGTCCTGCTCGCCAAGAAGTTCTCGCTGGTGGTCGATGCCGTCGCCGTCAGGATCGGCGCCCCGCCGGCCTTTGCGGGCCTGCTGGTCGCGCTCCTGATCCTGATGCCGGAAGGCGTCTCGGCGATCGCGGCCGCTCGCAAGAACGACCTGCAGAAGAGCATCAATCTGGCGCTGGGCTCGTCGCTGGCGACCATCGGGCTGACGATTCCGGCGGTCGGGCTCGCCACCTACGCGATCGACCAGCCGCTGGTGCTGGGCCTCAACCCCCAGAATACGGCGCTGCTGTTCCTGACATTCTTGCTGAGCATGCTGACCTTCGGCACCGGCAGGACCAACGTCCTGTTCGGGCTGGTCCATATGGTGGTATTTGCCGTTTACGTGTTCATGGTTTTCGTGCCCTGATTCCCCAAAAGAGGTTCCGATGCTTGCCGCCAAATCCGAGGTCCAGATCGACAATGAACAGGTCCGGGTGACCGAATGGCGGCTCGCCCCGGGCAGCGCGACCGGGCACCACACCCACGGGATGGACTACGTCATCGTTCCCGTCGTCGCCGGCGAAATGACCATCGTGGCGCCCAGCGGCGAGCGGTCCAAGGCGCAGCTCGCCGCCGGCAAATCCTACTTCCGCAAGGCCGGCGTCCAACACGACGTACTTAACGAAACCTCAACCGAGATCGTGTTCCTTGAAATCGAGCTGAAGCCGTAAGACTTGGCGTTACAGACTTGGCGTTACCGTTTGCCATCGATCCGTCGCAGTTGATCCCTTACAATGCCCCAAAGTTCCCGCATCTGATCGCGCGGGGAGTGGCCGAGAAATGCTGAAATACCTCGCTAAAATCTCGATGGATATTTTCCCCTCGGTGCTCGCGACGATCATCGGGGCGTACATCGTTAACCACTACATCAACGCCAAGCCGGCGGCTGATGCCCCTGCCGCCGTGGTGGCCCCCTCCCAGGCCGGCAGCGACGGCAAGCCGACCGACACCGCCAACCTTCCCGCGCCCGGGGTCAAGGCCAAGGGCGTCTCCGAGAAGAACGTGACCGAGAAGGCGGCGGTCGAGAAGCCTGCCGACAAGTCCGAGACCAAGGCTTCGGAAACCAAGGCTTCCGAGACCAAGTCTGCCGACGTTGCTCCCGCCGAGGCCGCTTCGCACGGCCGCCCGACGGCGCGTGAGAAGGCGGCGGCCAAGTCGGCCCCGGCAACTCCCGCTCCGGTGGTTGAGGCCAATTCGGCGCCGGCTGCTGCATCCCCGGCTGCGACGCCCGACGCCAACGATCTGGCGCGCGCGGCCATCGAGCGTTTGCGCAAGTCGCCTGAGGGCAGGGCTGCTGAGGCCAAATCCGCCGCCGAGGCCAAAGCTGCCGAGACCAAGCCGGTTGAGCGGGCGCCCGAGCCTGCGCGCGAAGCCGCCCGTACCCCTGCCCCGGAGGCTCCCCGCGTCGTGACGACGGAGTCGTCCGCGGTCCGTCCGCTGCCGCCGCCGATCACGGTGTCCACGCCGTCAACCGATGCGTATGGCAATGGCGCTTCGTCGCCGTCCTACACGGCCTCGGTCGGCAATGACGATCCGAATCGAATCACGCCGCCGGCCGACATTCCGGTACCGGTGATCGCGCCGCCGCTCGATCTGCGTGCCGATGCCGGCGCGCCGATGCCGCGGCCGAAGAAGACCAACGTGGCGGACGAAATGTTCTCGGGCATGAAGTCGATGTTCCACTCCGTCCTGCCGAAGAGCTCCACCCCCGATTAAGGCGGCGCCCGCGCTGCTGCAGAAGCCTCAGCCGCCGACGCGGGCGAGACCGCTGCGGGCGGTATCGTCGCGTGGACGAAGCGCGACGGCCCTGTTGTAGGACATCGCCGCCTTGGCCCTGTCGCCCAGCCGCTCATAGACCTGGCCCCGCGCGGTCCAGACCTGGGCATTGTGCGGATCGGCCTCGGAGGCTTCGTCGAGATCGGCCGCCGCCTCCTTGACCTTGCCGAGGGCGAGATAGCTGTTGGCCCGGCCGAGCAGCGGCTCGGCCTTCTGCGGATTGAGCCCGCTGGCGGCGCTGAAATCGGCGACCGCAAAATCGTGCTGGTTATTGCCCTGGTAGATCAGCGCGCGGCCATAGAGCGCCTGCGCATTGTAGGGGTCGAGCGCGACGGCACGATTGAACTCGTCCAGCGCGGCCGCAGCATCGCCCGACTTGGCGAGGGCCTGGGCCTTTGCGGTGTGGGTCTGGGCTTCGGTGACGATGCCGGGGCTGACCGCGCTCTCCGTGGCGGCGGCCGCCTTGGGCGCCTCCTGCGGCTTGTCCTTCTCCGGCATCAACGAGCCCAGGTCGAAGGAGCAGCCGGACAGTGCAATCCCCATCAAGGCCAATGCGAACGGCCGCTGCCAGATCTGACAGCGCCGCGCCAGGCCGCGCGGGGGAAAGGGGGAGGAGGCCATCTACGGTTCGCTCGCGCTGGTGCCGCATCGGTAGTGCCCCGTCCCAGAAAGGCACCGCTCATAAACAATAACGCGGGCCAAGGGCCCGCGTCATCGAAAACTAAAGACTTGGAAAACTGAGGTCTTACAAGTTCGGCAAGATCAGCGCGGTCCGCGCGGGCCTGCACCTGCGCCGGGACCACCACGACCGCCGCGATCACCACCGGGGCCAGCGCCGAACACCGGCTTCGGCTTCATCGGCAGCAGGCCTTCGCGCTGCAGCTTCTTGCGGGCCAGCTTGCGCGCGCGGCGCACGGCTTCGGCCTTTTCGCGGGCCTTCTTCTCGGAGGGCTTCTCGTAGTGACCGCGGAGCTTCATCTCGCGGAAAATACCCTCGCGCTGCATCTTCTTCTTCAGCGCCTTGAGGGCTTGGTCGACATTGTTATCGCGAACGAGAACCTGCACGCGGCATCCTCTTCAGTGGATCGGATTTGAATTCTGGTAAGTCAAAGGGGATGGCAAAACGCACAAGCCCTTAACCTTGAGGGCGCGGATGTATCAGACAAAACCTGGGATGTCCACCTGCCAACCGGGTTTTCGGGCCAAGTTCAGCCATTAAATGCGGCGAAAGTACCTCTCCGCGGTCCTAATTTGGGTGGTTTGGCGCCAAAAGACGGGCCGTTTTCCGGAGATTGGATCCGGAGGTCTTGAAATCAGGGGAGACGCCACATGGACATGAAGAAATATGCTGCCGAGGCCATCGGCACATTCTGGCTCACATTCGCAGGCTGCGGCAGCGCCGTGATCGCGGCCGGCTTTCCCCAGGTCGGGATCGGCCTCGTCGGCGTGTCCCTGGCCTTCGGATTGAGCGTGGTCACCATGGCCTATGCGATCGGCCACATCTCGGGCTGCCATCTCAATCCGGCCGTCACGGTCGGCCTTGCCGTTGGCGGGCGCTTTCCGGCCGGCCAGATCCTGCCCTACGTGATCGCGCAGGTCTGCGGTGCGATCGTGGCCGCCCAACTGCTCTTCATCATCGCCAGTGGCGCCCCCGGCTTCGACGTCACCAAGGGATTTGCGTCGAACGGGTACGACGCGCATTCGCCGGGTCAGTACAGCATGGTCGCCTGCTTCATCACCGAGGTCGTGATGACCATGATGTTCCTGTTCGTCATCATGGGCGCCACCCACGGCCGCGCGCCGGCGGGCTTCGCCCCGCTCGCGATCGGGCTCGCTCTGGTGATGATCCATCTCGTCAGCATCCCCGTGACCAACACGTCGGTGAACCCGGCGCGCAGCACGGGGCCCGCACTGTTCGTCGGCGGCTGGGCGACGGCGCAGCTCTGGATGTTCTGGGTTGCCCCGCTGATCGGCGGTGCGCTCGGTGGGGTGATCTATCGCTGGCTCAGCGAGGAGCCCACGGGCGTGGTCGCAGGCGCGAAGACGGCGTGATCGCCAAGCGGGATCGCAGCCCGTGCTGCGGTCCCCTCACTTGCTCCTGGCTCACGTGCTCTTGGGCGGCCTGACTTCGACGACATGGCCCATCTTGCGGCCGGGGCGCGGCGTGCCCTTGCCGTAGATGTGCACGGTCGCACCCGGCACGCTCAGCCACTTCCCGTAATCGTGGATCTCGTCGCCGATCAGGTTGGTCATGGTGACGACCTCGCCGTGGCGCACCGGCTTGCCGAGCGGCCAGCCGGCGATGGCGCGGATGTGCTGCTCGAACTGCGAGACGGAGGCGCCGTCGAGCGTCCAGTGTCCGGAATTGTGCACGCGCGGAGCGATCTCGTTGACCAGCACCTTCGGACCGGTGCCGTTGGCGAGCACGAACATCTCGACGGCGAGCACGCCGACGTAATCGAGGGCGCTGGCGATCTTCCCGGCGATGCTGCGGGCTTCTTCGGCGAGCGCGTCCGGGATCTGGGCGGGCGCGCGCGAGATCTTCAGGATGTGGTCGCGGTGCTCGTTCTCGGTGACGTCGAAGCATTCGACCTGACCGGTGGCCGAGCGTGCGGCGATCACCGAGATCTCACGCTCGTACGGCACGAAGGCTTCCAGGATCGCCGATTTGGTGGCGAGGCTGGTCCACACCTTGGCGATGTCGTCGCCCTCGCGGATGATGGCCTGACCCTTGCCGTCATAGCCGAAGCGGCGGGTTTTGAGCACCGCCGGAAGGCCGATCCTGAGGATCGCCTCGCGCAGCGAGGAGACGGAGGTGACGTCGGCATAGGCCGCAGTGCCGATGCCGAGCTTCGTCACGAAGTCCTTCTCGGCGAGGCGGTCCTGCGTGGTCTCGAGGATCTTGCGGTTGGGCAGCACCGGGCGGCGCGCATCCAGCACCATCGCGGCCGCCGACGGCACGTTCTCGAATTCGTAGGTGATGACATCGACGTCGTGGGCGAACATCTCCAGCGCTTCGACATCGGCATATTCCGCGCAGGTCGCGTTCAGCACGACGTCGAAGGCCGGCGAGTCCGGATCGGGCGAGAACACCTGGCAGCGCAGCCCGAGCCGCGCCGCCGCCATGGCCAGCATCCGCCCGAGTTGTCCGCCGCCGAGAATTCCGATGGTGTCGCCGGGCTTCAGCGTCACCTGCTTTGCGTCAGTCACGCCTTGTCCTCCGGGCGCTCGGCAACGGCCTCGGTCTGCGCCTTGCGCCAGGCGGCGAGGCGGTCGGCCAGGGCCGGGTCGGACAGCGCCAATACGGCGGCCGCAAGCAGCGCCGAATTGATCGCGCCGGCCTTGCCGATGGCGAGTGTGCCGACCGGGATGCCCGCGGGCATCTGCACGATCGAATAGAGCGAATCGATGCCCTTGAGCGTCCTCGATTCGACCGGAACGCCGAACACCGGCAGTTCCGTCAGCGCCGCGGCCATGCCGGGCAGATGCGCAGCGCCGCCTGCGCCGGCGATGATGACCTTGTAACCTGCCGCCTTGGCCCCCTTGGCGAACGCGAACAGCCGGTCGGGGGTGCGGTGGGCCGAAACGATGCGGGTGTCGGCGGCGACATCGAGCGCGGCAAGCGTCTCGGCGGCATGCCGCATCGTTTCCCAGTCCGACTGGCTTCCCATGATGATGGCGATCGGCGCGGTCATGACGTCAATTGTGCTCGGAAAACAGGAAGATAGGCCAGATTAATGGTTCCGGCCGGCGGCTCGCAAGGCGGTGGCAAGGAGAAGGGAATGCACTATCCTGTCTTGGTGAATCCCCGCAAGCCTTCAATTGAGCAGGATGCCCATGAAGAAACCAAAAAGGGCGCGCGCTGCGAAGGCCAAAAAGGGCCCGAAAATCAGCGCCAGCCGGTCCAAACCTGCCGCTAGCCGGGTGGCGAAGCGTCCGGCCACGCCGTCGCGGCGCGGAGCCTCCGTCGTCGACGCCAGCAAGGCCATCATCCGAGGTCTGCGCAGCAAGCTCAAGGCGGCGGAGCGGCGGGTCGCGGAACTGGAGGCTGCCGCCGACACCGATTTCCTGCTCGAGATCCCGAACCGGCGCGGCTTCGAGCGCGAGCTTGCGCGCGCCATCGCGTATATGAAGCGTTACCGCGCCAGCGGCGCGCTGATCGTGCTCGACGTCGATCGGCTCAAGCCGATCAACGATTCCTTCGGCCATGCTGCCGGCGACGAGGTGCTCAAGGCGATCGCGGCCGCGCTGACGCGGCAGGTCCGCGCCTCCGATGTGGTCGGCCGGCTCGGCGGCGACGAGTTCGCGCTGCTGCTGTGGAATCTCAGCGAGACCGATGCCAAGGCGAAGGCGGCGGCCTTTGAGCAGGCGATCGACGAATTGTCTTTCGTCTTTCGCGGCCAGCACGTGGCCGCGGGCGCGTCCGCCGGCGTCGCGCTGCTCGGCGCGCAGTCTGATTCAAGCCGCGCGCTGGAGGAGGCCGATGCCGCCATGTATGTGCGCAAGGCATGCCGGCGGCATGAGCCACGGATCAGGCTCGTCGGCTGCTAGAGTTAGAGGGTGGCGAGATCTTCCGGCACGTTGCCGAACTTGCGCAGCAGCGTGGCATCACCGAATTCGCCGGTCATGGGATCGCCGCTACGGCTGAACGCGACCGCGCCGATGTGGCCGGCGCCGCGCGACAAGGCCTCGGCGCGTCGCAGCGCGGCCGTCGAGCTCTGGCATTCCTCGGCGGTGCCCGCGACAGGCGATCCGTCGGCATCGATCAGAAAAGGCATTGCAACGTAATAGGTCACATCCGACATGGCGTTGCTCCGGTGATCAAGACTAGGCGGTGTTGCTCTTGCCCCGCGTCCAGCTGCGCGAGGTCTCGGGAATGCAGCCGGCGGAAATCGCCGCCTGCAGCTCTTCCAGTTCGGCCTCCAGATATTCGTTGGCCATGATCAGCGCCTTGATGGTGCTGCGCAGATTGCCGTCGCACATCGCGATCGCCTGATCGCAGGCTTGTTCGTAATAGCTGTTGTCCAAAAGGGCGGTTGCCGGCATCTGCGTTGTCCTTGCGGGTTTTTCTCGGAGTTTTTCTCGGAGTTTTCCTTGGAGTGTTCCTTGGAGTGTTCCTTGGGCTCGTTTCTTGGGGCGCGTTCCCAAAGGGCGTGCCTTGGGCGTTTCCTGGGCCGTTGGGGCGCCTGAATGTTCTTCTTTTGTTCTTTTCGAGTCAAGCAGATTCACGCGCGGCGAGGTGCCGCAAAAAACGGCGTGCTCAGGCGATGATGTCGGGCGTGATCTGGTCTTCGATGAAGGCGATACGGTCGCGCAACAACAGCTTGCGTTTCTTCAACCGCTGTAACCGCAATAGGTCGGGGGCGGGCGATTGATGCAGTGCATCGATCGCCGCATCGAGATCTCGGTGTTCCTGCTGCAACCGGGTGAGCTCGGATTCGAGTTCACGCTCGTCTTCATTGGTCATGTCTGCGGTGGCCGAAAAACCGATAGGCGTGAAACTAAGGCTGTGGATGTTCTGTGGAAATTATCGTCCTTGCGCGGCGTGATCGCAAGCGATCTGCGACCCTCGCGCGCCGATCTCCCGCAACATATTTCTGCGGGCCGCCGCGGGCGGTTAGCAAGCGCCTTGATATCATGGATTTTTCAGTCGCGGTTCCCTAGTCACGCTTAATTACATATGAATTTTCAAAAATGACGCTGCGACGACGGTTACGTATCGACAGAACGAATCGGTGATGTAGACTTCGTCGTCCGGATCGAATCCTAAGGCTCAATCCTACCGAGGAGGTTTCGAATGACAATTCAGGCACATCTGGTTGAATTGGAGCGGAAGCACAAACTTCTCGAAAACGAATTGCACGAAGCTCTCGTGCACCTTTCAACAGACGACCTGCAAATTGTTGAGTTGAAGCGCCGGAAGTTGATGGTCAAGGACCAGATCGAGCGTTTGAAGCAAGGCGACACGCTCCACTAACAACCCCCATGACAGCGTAGAGTTTGGCCGCACCCTTTCACGCAGGGATGAGAGCTATTGCGCTCATTCCTGCTGGAAGGTGCGAACGCCGCACGACTATAGCTCTGCGGCGTTCAGATCTCTGCGAGCTCGGCGACGTGATCGGCGATCGCGAGCGACGACGTCAGTCCCGGCGATTCGATGCCGAACAGGTTGATCAGGCCTTCGACGCCGTGATCGCGCGGGCCCTGCATCAGGAAGTCCTGCGTGGCCACTGCCGGCGGCACGATCTTCGGGCGGATGCCTGAATAGCTCGGCATCAGCGCGCCGTCGGGCAGCGTCGGCCAGTATTTGCGGATCGCAGGATAGAAGCGCTCCGAGCGTGACGGGTCGACCTCGTAGTTGATCGTCTCGATCCATTCGACGTCAGGGCCGAAGCGCGCCTGGCCCGCCATGTCCAGCGTCAGATGCACGCCCAGGCCGCCCGGCTCGGGCACCGGATAGATCAGGCGCGAGAACGGCGCCTTGGCGTTGCAGCTGAAATAGTTGCCTTTGGCGAGATAGGCCGGCGGGATCCGGTCCAGCGGCATGCCTTCGATGTTGCGCGCCACCGTCGTCGCCGCGAGTCCCGCGGCGTTGACGAGGAGGCTGCATTGCAGCGTCATCGGCGCCTCGCCGCCGGCCTCGACCTCGATGACGCCGCCGGCTGCCTTGGCGCGGATCAGCGGGGTGTGAAACGCAAAGGCCGCGCCGGATTCCTCGGCCTCGCCGCGCAGCGAGAGCATGTAGGCGTGGCTGTCGATGATGCCGGTCGACGGCGAGAGCAGCGCGGCGTCGCAGGCCAGCGCCGGCTCCAGCGCGCGTGCGGCCTCGCCTGACAATAGCTGCATGTCGAGCACGCCATTGGCCTCGGCATGCGCCTTGATCGACTGCAGCTTCTCGGTCTCTTTCGGCGAGGTCGCGACGATCAGCTTGCCGCAATTCTTGTGCGGGATGCCTCGCTCGCCGCAGTAACGGTAGAGCGCGTGCTTGCCGCTGACGCACATGCGCGCCATCCAGCTTCCGGCCCGATAGTAGATGCCGGCATGGATCACCTCGCTGTTGCGCGAGGAGGTGATGGTGCCGATCGCCTCGGCTTCCTCGAGCACGATCACCTCGCGCCCGGCCTGTGCGAGCTTTCGAGCCACCGCGAGCCCGACCACGCCGGCTCCGATGACGATGCAATCGACCTTATCCATGGTTGTGCAGGACGTCCGTGAGAAGCGCCGGTGGCATCAAATCCGGGAAGGCGGGCGCGGGGCCGTTTTCCGTTAAGGAAGCATTTATCATGTCAGGGCAATTGCCGTATTTGGCGTCACATTTTTCTGTTGCGCGTACAGGCGTTTACCCGATCCAAACCGGCGAGGCCAGACAATCCGACGTTGAAATCGCGGGTGGCTGATGGCTGAAAAGAACTGGCACGCGGGCAGCATGCTTCCGATTGCTGTGCAGGCCGTCATGTGCCTGGCCGGCGCGGTCGCGCCTGCGCGTGCCTTCGCGCTGTCGGACGGCCTGGAGGCGCCGAGCGCGTTCGGCAAGCTCGATCCCAACCTGATCTGGGAAGCCCTGATCGGGGGCATTGTCGTGTGCGCGTTCCTGGCGGCGGTCGCGTTGTGGGTCCATTCGGCCCTGCGCCGGACCAGGCGGTCGCAACTGCGGCGCAACGCCTTCATCTCCTCCGCCATGAACAATCTCAACCAGGGCGTGGTGATGACGGATGCGCAGCGCCGCATCATCTTCTGCAACGACCGCTATCTCGACATCTACGGCCTGGCACGCTCGGACCTCTGGTCCGGCATGAGCGGCTACGACATCCTCGAGATCAGGCGCAAGCGCGGCGTCCTCGGCGGCGTCTCCGACGACGAGTTCTACGACAAGGCGGCAAGCCCCAACGGCCTGATCACCGAGCTGCCGGACGGCCGCGCCATCCTGGTTAAATATTTCATACTGCCGAACGGCGGATCGGTGGCGACGCATCTCGACGTCAGCGAACAGCGCAGGTTGTCGCGACAGCTCGCCTCCACCAAGCAGTTCCTGGAAACGGTGCTGGACAACGTGCCGGCCTGCGTCGCCGCCAAGAACATCGAGGACGGCCGTTACATCTTCGCCAACAGCGCCTATGAGCGGTTCTGGGGGTTCTCGCGCGACCACGTGGTCGGCAAGAACGCGCGCGAGCTGTTTGCGCCGGCCTCGGCGGCCGCCATCGAGGCGACCGACCGCACCGCGCTGCTGGCGCCGGACGGACAGTACCGCAACGAGTTCGAGGTCGAGCGCGGCGGGGCGCGCAGCATGGTGGCCTCGATCCGCATCGTGGTCCGCAACGAGAGCAACAAGCCGGAATTCCTGCTGCTGGTGTTCGAGGACATCACCGACCGCCGCTCGCTGTCGCAGGAGCTGGAGAGCACCAAGAAATTCCTGGAACTGGTGGTCGACAACATCCCGGTGGCGCTGATCGTGGAGCAGGTCAAGGACGGCCGCTACCTGCTCGCCAACCGCAGCGCGGAGACGATCCTCAACCGCCGGCGCGAGGAGGCCACGGGCCTCACCGCGTCCGACATCTTCAATCCCAAGGAAGCCAAGCTGATCATCGCGCGCGACGAGGCCGCGATCAAGAAGCGGGGGATGATCACCGAGGAGCATCCGATCTCCACCAAGGACGGCCTGCGGCTGTTCCTGACCCGGCGCGCCACCGTGCTGAACGATGCCGGCGAGCCGCAATATCTGATCAAGACCCACGAAGACGTCACCGACCGCCGACAGACTGAGTCGCGCATGGCGCACATGGCCTATCACGACGGCCTGACCGACCTGCCGAACCGCGCCGCCTTCCTGCAGGCGCTGACCCAGATGATCGAGGCCTGCGAAGGCACCGGCGAGGAATTCGCCGTGCTCTGCGTCGATCTCGACGGCCTCAAGGAGGTCAACGACGTCTTCGGCCATGCGCTCGGCGACAAGCTGCTGATCGAGGTGGCCCAGCGGCTGCAGGATTCCGCGCGTGGCGGCGTGGTGGCGCGCCTGTCCGGCGACGAGTTCGGCCTGATCATCGACGGCAAGCAGCCCGAGGCCGGCCTTGCGCTGGCCCAGCAGATCGGCGAGGCCATCGCGCAGGAATTCCAGATCGACGGCCGGCCGGTCCGTGCCGGCGCCACCACCGGCATGTCGATCTTCCCGCACAATGGCGCCGACGGCGCCTCGCTGCTTGCCAATGCCGGTGCGGCGCTGTTCCGCGCCAAGCAGAAATCGCGCGGCACGATCAGCCTCTACCAGCCCGAGATGGACCAGCAGATCCGCGATCGCCGCGTGCTGCACCAGGACCTTTCGATGGCGATCAAGAACGGCGAGCTGTCGCTGGCTTTCCAGCCGCAGGGCATCGCGCGCCTCAGCGTCGCCGAGAGCGACATTATCGGCTTCGAGGCTTTGGCGCGCTGGCAGCATCCGGTCCGCGGCCAGGTCTCGCCGGCCGAATTCATCCCGATCGCCGAGGAGAGCGGCCTGATCGTCGAGATGGGCGAGTGGATTTTGCGCGAGGCCTGCCGCGAGGCGGCGTCCTGGCCGAAGCCGCTGCAAGTGGCGGTCAATCTGTCGCCGGCGCAGTTCATGCACGGCGATGTGGTCGGGCTGGTCCATTCCATCCTGATCGAGACGGGCCTTGCGCCCGGCCGGCTCGAGCTCGAAATCACCGAGGGCGTGCTGATCGAGGACTTCGATCGCGGCCTGGCGTTGCTGCGCCGCCTGAAGGCGCTCGGCGTGCGCATTTCGATGGACGATTTCGGCAGCGGCTATTCCTCGCTGAGCTATCTCCAGGCGTTCCCCTTCGACAAGATCAAGATCGACCGCGCCTTCATCATCAATCTCGGCCGCAACCCGCAATCGGCGGCGATCGTGCGCGCCGTGATCGATCTCGGCCACGGCCTCGAAATGTCGATCATCGCCGAGGGCGTCGAGACGGTCGATCAGCTCGCCTTCCTCGCCAAGGAGGGCTGCGACGGCGTGCAGGGCTATCTGCTCGGCAAGCCGCTGCCGATCGGCAAATATGCCGGCCTCGTCGGTCGCGCCGAGGCCATGGAGCTTGCGCTCAAGACCGGCTAGTGGTGGTGGGCGCTTCCTTCGCTCCCTCTCGACGGCTTCATGGCGGATTACGACCTTGCGATCATCGGCGGCGGCCTGAACGGTGTCAGCCTTGCGCGCGATGCGGCCGGTCGCGGCCTGCGCGTCATTCTGTTCGAGCAGGGCGATCTCGGCGGCGCGGCCTCGTCGGCGACACCGCGGCTGATCCATGGCGATCTGTCGGTGTTGGAGCGCCGCGGCTTCTGGCGGGTGCGGCGGGCGCTGGCCGAGCGCCGGATCTGGCTCGCCATCGCACCGCATCTGGTGCGGCCGATGCGCTTCGTGATTCCCGCGCATTCCGACCAGCGGCCGCCATGGCTGCTGCGCGCCGGTCTATATGTTTATGACGGCCTGACGAAGCGCGGCGGCCTGCCGCCGTCGGTGACCCTCGACATCACCCATCACCCCATCGGCAACGCGCTGAAGCGCCCGTTCGGCATGGCGTTCGAATATTCGGATTGCGTTGTCGACGATTCCCGTCTGGTGGTGCTCACGGCGCTGGATGCAGCCGAACGTGGCGCCGCGATCCGCACCGGAGCACGCTGCGTCCGGGCCGACAGGACCGACACCTGGCGGCTTGCCGTGGTCGATCGCGGCCACCGCCGCACGGTCACGTCGCGCGCGCTCGCCAATGCCACCGGCGCCTGGACGCCGATGGTCGCGGAGACCGTGCTGCGGCAGCCGCAGCCCGCGATGGCGGCCATGCAGATGAGCCAGATCATCGTGCCAAAACTGTTCGATTCCGACAACGTTTACGTCTTCCAGCACGATGATGGGCGGCTGATCTTCGCGCGGCCCTTCGAGCGCGACTTCACGCTGATCGGCACGGTCACGCGCGCCTTCACCGGCGATCCCGCGATCGTGGCGATGCCGGGGGCCGATGTCAGCTATCTCTGCGAGGCGGCCAGCCGCTATTTCCGCGCGCGCGTTGCTCCGACCGACGTGGTCCGGACGGTCTCTGGCGTCAACCTGACGCTGGCGTCCGCGCGCGGACGTGACGGCACGACACTGTTCCACGCGCGCCGGCGCAAGGCGCCGCTGATCACGATGTTCGGCGGCGACGTCACCACCTCGCGTCTGCGCGCGGAGCGGGCCGTGACACGGCTGACACCGTTCTATCCGATGTCGCCGCCCTGGACGGCCGGCGCGGCGCTGCCCGGCGGAAATTTTGCCTGGAATCGTTTCGACCACGAAGTTGACCTCGCGCGCGATCGCTGGCGCTTTCTCTCGGAGCCGGAGGCCCAGCGTCTCGTCGCCGCCTATGGCTCGCGGCTGTCGGCGGTGCTCGGCGAGGCGAAGACGCGCGAAGAGCTCAGCCCAGCCTTCGGTCCCGAACTCACCGCCGCCGAAGTGCGCTATCTCATGACCCACGAATGGGCACGCTTCCCCGAGGACATCCTGTGGCGGCGCTCCAAGCTCGGCCTGACCATGCCGGCCGCGGACCGTGACGCACTTGCGGCGTTCATGGCAGGCATGAACTAGACCGAGCCCCGCTTTCCCGGCATTCCGCCGGGATCACGAGCGCCATGACGGATAGCGTGGATAATGATCTCCTGGTTCCCGACCTCGTAGAAGACGAGAAATGGGTAGGGTGTTGTAGTCAGTCTTCGGATGTCCGGATCATCGGTCCGTAGACCGATTTCGGGATGCGTCAGCAACAGGCTGATCACGTCCTGAATGCGCTTTTGGACGCGCGCCGCGCCCTGCGGAGACGCTTCCGCAATTGTAGGTCAGTATGGAATCGAGGTCCGCGAGCGCCGGAAGCGTGTAGCGGAGCTTCACAGGCCGTGCTTGGCCCAAGTCGCGCGGACTTGAGCCTCGGTTGCGAACTCGCCCCGTTTGGCCGCCTCCTTGGATGCGGCAATTGCCGACCTCTCATCATCCGAGAGGATGACGGGAGAAGCTGCTTCGGTGCCGGCGAGCTGGAGCACGATCCGCGCAATGTCATCCTGCGCGTCTGCAGGCAGACTGCGCGCGATCTCCAGGGCCTGATCCAGCAACTTGGTCATGTCGGTGATCATACGCCTTTTGACGTTCGGCATGAAGGCCAATTTGGGACGATCTGCCCCGAACCGGTTGAGCAAAAGCTGATCGGCCGCTAGCGTGCGGCGGAATCGGGGTTGGCAGGGACCATGACGGACGAGTTGCCCAGAATAGACACCGCGAAGGATGCGGCCGGTGGAGATGCGCTGCCGCTGGCGGGGCAGCCGCTGCTGCGCATCGAGAAGGTCGCCAAGACGTTTGGGACGTTCCGGGCCGTGGATGGCGTGTCGCTCGACATCAAGGCCGGCGAATTCTTCGCGCTGCTGGGCCCGAGCGGCTGCGGCAAGACCACGCTGCTGCGGATGCTTGCCGGATTCGAGGCGCCGGACGAGGGACGCATCCTGCTCGGTGGCAAGGATATCGCGCAGGCACTGCCGCACGAGCGCCCCATCAACATGATGTTCCAGAATTACGCGCTGTTTCCGCATCTCTCCGTACGCGACAACATCGCCTTCGGCCTGAAGCGCGCCGGCATGGCGCGTGCCGAGATCGCGACGCGCGTCGCGGAGATGGTCGCGCTGGTGAAGCTCGAGGGGCTCGAGAAACGCAAGCCCGACCAGCTCTCCGGAGGCCAGCGGCAGCGTGTGGCATTGGCGCGTGCGCTGGCGCGCCGGCCGCAATTGCTGCTGCTCGACGAGCCGCTCGCCGCGCTCGACAAGAAGCTGCGCGAGAGCACGCAAGGCGAGCTGATGGAGCTGCAGCGCCGCCTCGGCATGACCTTCATCATCGTCACCCACGACCAGGAAGAGGCCATGACGATGGCGAGCCGGATCGGCGTGATGAAATCAGGCAAGCTCGCCCAGGTCGCGTCTCCGCGCGAGCTCTACGAGGCGCCGCGGTCGCGCTGGATCGCGGAGTTCGTCGGCGACATCAACCTGTTCGACGGCGAGTCCAAACTGCGCGACGGTCATCGCCTGGTCATCGGCACGCGGGATGCCGGTGCGCTGGTCGTGGCCGAGCCGCGCGAGCCGGTCGGCGCGGGAAAATTCTCGGTCGCGATCCGCCCCGAAAAGGTCAAGCTGTCGCGCCGCGGTCCCGTGAGCGAGGCCGGTCGTGAGACGGCGATCAACCGGCTCGACGGTGTGATCGCCGACATCTGCTATCTCGGCGGGACCACCAGCTACAAGGTGAAGCTCGACACCGGCGGGATGATTGAGGCCTCCGTCGCCAACAGCGCGCGCCTCGACGTCGACGCCTACAGCCTGAACCAGAATGTCGTCGCCTGGTTCTCGCCTGACGATTGCGTGGTGCTGCCGTCATGAGCGGGCGCCGCATTTTTGGGCGGCCGGCGCGCTTTGCGGCGATCGCGCCCTACGTCTGGATGGTGCTCTTCTTCCTGGTGCCGTTCGCCTTCGTGCTGAAGATCAGCTTGTCGCAGACTGCGATCGCGCAGCCGCCTTACGAGCCGGTGTTCGACCTGACCGCGGGATGGGAGGCGCTGAAAGCCGCCTTTGCCGCGCTGTCGATCGACACTTTCAAGCTGCTCGGCTCCGACGACATCTACGTGTTCGCCTATGTGCGCAGTCTCACCGTTGCCATCACCGCGACCGCGCTGCTGCTGCTGATCGGCTATCCCATCGCCTATGGCATGGCGCGGCTGCCAAAGCGCTGGCAGGCGCTGGCGATGGTGCTGGTGATCGTGCCGTTCTGGACCTCGTTCCTGATCCGCATCTATGCCTGGATCAACATCCTGCAGCATGACGGCCTGCTCAACCAGATCCTGCTGGCGCTGCATCTGGTCAGCCAGCCGGTGGTGTGGCTCTCCACCGATACCGCGATGTATATCGGCATCGTCTATTCCTACCTGCCGTTCATGATCCTGCCGCTCTACGCCACGCTGGCGAAGATGGAGCCGGCTTTGGAAGAGGCGGCCTCTGATCTCGGCGCGCCGCCCTGGCAGGTGTTCTGGCTCGTCACCTTTCCGTTGTCGCTGCCGGGTGTCGGGGCCGGCGTGCTGCTCTGCTTCATCCCGATCGTCGGCGAGTTCGTCATCCCGGACCTCCTGGCCGGCTCCAATTCGCTGATGATAGGCCAGACCCTGTGGCTCGAGTTCTTCACCAACAAGGATTGGCCGGTCGCTTCTGCCGCGGCCATCGTGCTGCTGGTGGTGCTGCTGGTGCCGCTGCTGCTGTACGAACGGCTGCAGAAGCGGCAGCTGGAACAGGGACGGTGAGCCGATGCGCAAGGTCTCCCGCCTGTCCCGCTTCAACATCGCCTCGCTCGCGCTGGGGCTGGCGTTCCTTTATTTGCCGATCCTGATCCTGGTCATCTATTCCTTCAACGCCTCGCGGCTGGTGACGGTGTGGGGCGGCTGGTCGCTGCGCTGGTACCGCGAGTTCTTCAATGACCGCGCCATGATCGAGGCGGCCTGGATGAGCCTGCGGGTCGCGGTCTCCTCCGCGACCATCGCCACGCTGCTCGGCACGCTGGCGGCCGTGGCGCTGTCGCGCGGCGAGCGTTTTCGCGGCCGTACGCTGTTCTCCGGCATGCTCTATGCGCCGCTGGTGATGCCGGAGGTGATCACCGGATTGTCGCTGCTGCTGCTGTTCGTGGCGCTGAGCGCCGAGCGCGGCTTCTGGACGGTGACGATCGCCCACACCACGCTGACGATGTGTTTTGTCGCCGTGGTCGTGCAGTCCCGCCTCGGTTCGCTGGACCGTTCGCTGGAGGAGGCGGCGATGGACCTCGGTTGCAACCCGGTCCGCGCGTTCGTCGCCGTGACGCTGCCGCTGATCGCGCCCGCGATCATCGCAGGCTGGATGCTCGCCTTTACCCTGTCGCTCGACGATCTCGTGATCGCGAGCTTCACCACGGGCCCCGGCTCGGCGACGCTGCCAATCCGGATCTATTCGGAGGTGCGGCTGGGGGTGAAGCCCGAGATCAACGCGATCTGTACGCTGGTGATTGCTTTGATCGCGGTGGTCATCGTGATCGCTTCGCTCGCTTCAAAACTGTCGAGCTCCCAGGGCGAGAGCGCGGCGCCGCTGTAGCCGTTCGTTCGGCGACCCACGCGCGGGCCCCGCTCTGGACCGCCGCGCCGAGCTGGCGCAGTGCGAGGCTGTTGAGCGGAAATTCGAGCAGGACGTGGATCAGGCTCAGCGCCAGCAGGAAGGTGAAGCCGAACGCGTAATCGTAGAAATAGAGCGCGGTGGATGCGGCGCTGGCAGCGATCATGGCGGCGAGCCGCGCCTTCGGCACCTCGGCCCAACGGATCACGTCGGCTTTGATGAACCAGTTGAGGTAATGGTAGGTGTAGACGAAGGCGAGCAGGCTCGTCAGCCTCGTGTCGAGCACGAGGCCGGGCACGCCGAACAGCCGGCTGAGGGCCGGGCCGACATTGCCGAAATAGTCCTGTGCGACGCGGGCGAAGCTCGCGATCCGGATCTCGGCGGTCGGCGGCAGCAGCAGGATCGTGGCGACCGCGACGAGGTAGACGACCACCAGCGCAGCCTGCATCCGGCTGCCGGACCGGTACGCACCGAGCACCATGAAGATCAGCGTGAACAGCGAGACGTGGACCAGGGTCGGAAGCAGGATGCCGACCACGGCAAGCGAGGAGCCGCTCCAATACATGATCGCCGACAGGGCGATCGCCGCCATGAACAGCAGCATGCTCTCGACCGCCGACGTGGTCGCCGCCAGCATGGCGCAGACGACCAGCGCCCCCCACATCGCGAAGCCGAACCAGTAGGCGTTGTCGATCAGTGCGGCGCCGGCGGCGACGATGGCCAGGGCCACGGCAATTCCGCGGTGGGGAAGGTAGTAGCTGCGATCGTGCAGCCAGGAGATCTCGGTGAAGTAATGCGCCGGGCCCAGTACGACATAGGCCAGCAGCAACAGCTCGAACGGCACCAGATAGGCTGCCGCGAACGCCAGCAGCATCAAGCCGAGATGGATTGCGTCGTTGTTGCGCATGATGCCGGGCCCCCGCCTTTGGGACACGGAGGTTAGAGCAGCCGTGGACAATCTTCAATTGTCCACGGCGTTGCTCAAAAGCCTAGCCTGCAGCGCCGCGAGGCGTCCTGTCGCGTCAGGACTTCACCGCGCCCGCCGTGAGCCCGCCCACCATGTAGCGGCGGAAGGCGTAATAGACCGCAGCCGGCGGCAGCGCGTAGATGAAGCCGGTGGTCATCAGCAACTCCCACGGCGAATCGTCGGCGGCGAGGAAGTTGCCGAGCGCGACGGGCAGGGTGATCTCGCGGTCGTTCGAGAGCAGCAGGAACGCGTAGAGATATTCGTTCCAGGCGAGGAGCACCGCATAGGTGCCGATCGCGACCAGCGACGGCATCATCAGCGGCAGGTACACTAGGCGGAAGATCTGCAGCGTGGTCGCGCCGTCCATCACCGCGGCTTCGTCGAGCTCGACGGGGAGCTTGTCGGAGGCCTGCTTGAGCACCCAGATCGCATAGGGGCTGGCGATCGTCACCATCGCCAGGATCAGCGACCAGTGATTGTTGAGCAGACCGTAATTGCCCATGGTGCGGTACATCGGCACCGCGAGGAACGCTGCGGGGATGAAATAGGTGAACAGCGCGAGGTTCAGCACCATGCGCCCGCCCGGCACCTTCAGCCGCGAGATCGAGAACGCGGCAGCCGTGGCGATGAACAGCGTCAGCGCGCCGACGGCGGCTGCGATCAACGTCGAATTCCAGAACTGCACGTAGAAATCGCGCAGGAAGTAGTGCTGCTGCTTGAACACGATTTCGAAGTTGTGCAGCGTCGGGTGATCCGGCCACAGCTTGCCCGAGAACGCGTCCTCCTTGGGGGAGATCGCGAACAGGAACATGTGGTAGATCGGGATCATCGTCCACAGGAAGACGGGGATACCGATCAGGAGCAGCCGCGCTTCCGTCGCGACGTCACGGAGAGAGGGAAGCTTCATCGCGACAACCGTTTCATCATGAAATACACGAGCGGCAGGACGAACGGCATCGCGCAGACGATGGAGGCCATCGCGAGCGAGAGCTGGTCGAGCCGGAGATAGCGGATACCGAGCGTCGCCAGCACATGCGTGAGGTCGGCCGGACCACCGCCGGTGAGCAGATAGACGCTGTTGAAGTCGCCGAGCGTCCAGATCATCGAGAGCAGCGTGCAGGTGACGTAGAGCGTCTGCATCGACGGCCAGGTGATGAAGCGGAATTTCTGCCACCAGCTCGCGCCGTCGACCTCGGCGGCCTCGAACAGATCGTGCGCGATCGCAAGGCGGCCGGTGATCAGGATCAATGTCCAGAACGGCAGCGACTTCCAGATGTGGACGCCGATCGCCATGCTCAGCGCCACGGTCGGGTCGTTCAGCCAGTTCGGGCCGTCATCGCCGGTGAAGGAGAAGATGAGGTGGTTGATCACGCCCCATTCGGGATTGAACATGAAGCGCACCGACAGGATGGTCGGGATCGACGGCACCGCCCAGGGCAGGATGAAGATCACCGAAAGCCATTTGATCCAGGTGCGCTGCTGCGCGAAGAAGCCGGACAGGAACAGCGCGATCAGCATCTTGATGTTGATGCCGATGACCAGGAAGATCAGCGTGTTGACCGCGGCGCGCGCGAAGATCGGATCGTGATACAGCGCGACGTAATTCGACGGGGCCCGCGCCAGCCACAGCCCGTAACAGACGGGATAGACCACGAAGGCAAGGAAAACCAGCAGATAGGGCGCGAGCAGAACAATGCCCCAGACCTGCGTCGGGGTTAGCCGCGACGACAAGGGCGGGCCGGGCATTGCCTGATCGCCAGAGAGCGTGATCGCCATTCTTTTCGGACTCTTTGAAAGGACTTCCGGCCGCACGAGGCGGCCGGTGTTAGCTGTTAGCCTCTCCCCGCGCCAGCGAGGAGAGGGAGAAAGACAAGTCAGCCTGCAACCTGCTTGATGCGGACGATCATCTCGTCCACGGCCTTGTCGACCGGGACCTTCTCGCTGACGACCCGGTTCATCGCCTTGGCCCAGATGTTCTCGTTGTTGAGGATCGTGAACTTCCAGTTCTTGGTGAAGTCGAACGCCGCCGTGCCGCCGGTGAACTGATTATAGACGGCCTTGCGGTGCTTGTCGGCCTGCCAGAACGGGCTGGCCTGGCTTTCCTTGGTCACCGGGAACCAGCGGCCGAGCGCGCCTTCGATGTAGGGACGAACGTTGTCTTCCTGGAGCAGGAAGCTGATGAACTGCTTGGCCTCGGCCTTGTTCTTGGCCGCGGTGAAGACCAGTCCGGTCTTGACGTCCGAGCGATAGCGGATGGTCGAACCATCCGGCGCCTTCGGGAAGGACGCGGTGACGATGTCCTGCTCATAGGCCTTCTTGCCGGCGGCACGCTGTTCCTCGGTGAGAGCCTGGTTCTGCGAATCCTCGTACCACTTCGCCGCGATCGAGATCGTGAAGTTGTGGGTCATCACGATGGTCTTGTTGTGGAAGGCGACGTTGTTGTCCGGGTCCTTCCAGGTGGTCGAGGACGGCGGGGTGCAACCCTTGATGTAGGTGTCGGTGTAGTCCTTCAGCGCGCTGATCAGGTTCTCGCGCACCTTGGGATCGTCGACCAGCAGCTTGCCGTCGTCGTCGACCAGCTTGACGTGATAGGCGTCCATGAAGGTGTAGAACGACTGGAAGGCGTCGGTCGATTCCACGCCCATCGGCTGGCCGACACCGTAGATGCGCTGGCTGGTCGCCTTGCGGATCGCCGGCTGCACCTTGTCGCACCAGAACGTCCAGTAGCCGGCCCAGTCGGTCGGGATGTCGGCGAGCTTGAAGCCTGCCTTCTCCAGCATGTCGTTCCAGATCTCGACATGCATGCTCTGCTGCTTCAGCGGGAAGCCGTAATAGGCCTTCTTCTTGGTGACGTCGTTATAGAGGATCGAGGCGTCCAGCGTGTTCTGCACGAACCGGTCCTTGATCGGCTCCATGACGTCCGTGAGGTCCTCGAGCTTGCCCTCATAGGCCCACTTGCCCTGCGCCTGGACGTCGTAGGAATCAGAATAGGCGACATCGGGCACGGTGCCGGCGTCGAGCGCGGCGACCGTCTTCGGAATCATGTCCTGGATCGCGTACTGCGACAATTCGACCTTGATGCCGGTCTTGGCTTCGAACTTCTTGATCGTCTCGAGCAGCGCGTCGTCTTCGGAGCGGTAGAAGCCCTTGCCCCACCAGACAGTAATCGTCTTCTGCTGCGCAAAAGCGGGTGCAGTGGCCGCGAACAGCCCAGCCGCAGCGACCGCAAATGACACTGCGCCAATAACCTTGGATCTCACGTTTTTCTCCCTCAAACGGCCGGTGTTTTTAACCGGTCGCATAAAACACTAGCGCATGGCGTTGAGCCGATCTAGCGGCATCTTGTCAGACCTAGGTCGTGGGGGATCGGCTGGAGGAGATGCTTAATGCGCGCATCGATCCAATCGCCGCATCAATTCGCCCTGATCAATTCGCACATGATCGAGCTGCGCCGGACGAGCGTCGTCCTCAGTTGGACTTCGCGTTGTCCTTGGCGCTTTCCTTGGCGTTCTCGGCTGTCGGCTGGTCGGCCGGCGCGGGGCGCTTGACGCCGGTGATCTTCTCGATGACCGAGCGCACGGTGTCGCCGGTCTGGCCGTCCTTCTTGAGCAACTGCGCGCCGAAGGGCGAGCGGCGGATCAGGACGTCCGAATCCGGGAGGATCAGGGGATCGTCCCAGGGGCCCTGCACCACGAAGGGCAATTCGAAACCCGACGTCGTGTTGAGGCTCGCCACACCCTTCATGTCGTATTCGCGCGCCGGCACGGAAGCGGTGCCGGTCATCGTGATCTTCGCCGCCGGGCCTTCGATGCGGATGTCCTCGGCCGTGGCGACGCCGTCGGAGAATTTCAGCGCGATGATGAGGTTGCTGTAAGGGGTCGAGCCGCTGCGGAAATTGCCGCCGCCGGACAGCGGCCGCCGCTCCAGCCGCTTCAGGAGCTGCTCGGCGTTGAAGCCCGCGATGGCGCCGTCGTGCCCGGTCACGGTGGCGCTGCCGTCGAGCGACTGCACGAGGCCGAACGGGCTCGAGCCGGAGGCCAGCAGCGAGACGTTGATGTTGCCGCGGCCGGACAGCTTGTTGAGGCCGAACAGCTCGGTGGCGCAGGCCTGCAGGTCGACGTCGGTGAACTGGAATTGCGCCTTGATGTCGGCGACGGTATCGGAGCGGGCGATGCCGAACGAGCCCTTGGCGATGCCGCCATAGACCTGGGCCTCGCCGACCGAGAGCGCGAGCGTGCCGTTACGCAAATTGGCGCCGATCGCGGTGCGGCCGAGCTTGGTCGGGCCGACCGTCAGCCTGGCGGCCGACAGGCGCATGTCGAGATCGGTGGTCGACAATCCGTTGAGATCGAACAGCTGCCTGTTCCAGTCGCGCGCGCCGCTCGCGACCAGGCGGAAGGTCGAGATATAAGGTGTGAAGTCGAGCGTGTCGGCGGCAAGCGTCGCCTGCAGCGTCTGCCGGCCGTTATTGGCGTAGGTCATGACGCCTTCGGCGGCGTTGCCGTCGAGCTCGACATTGACGTTGGTGAGCGCGATCGAGGCGCCCACGACATTGGCGCGCGCCTTCAGCGCGAAGCGGCCGAAGCCGCCGCTGCCGGGCTGCGGCTGGCCGGTCCAGCGCAGTGCGTTGCGCAGCGACGGGCTGTCGATGGTGAGCGTGCCCTCCATCATCGGGCTGGTGCGGTTGGCGACGCTGCCGTCGAAGGCGAGCTTGAGCGGTGGGCTGGCGATCCGCGCCTTCAGGCCGGAACGATCGCCGGAGAGCGCGGCGACGAAATCGGAAAAGCTGATCGAGCCGTCGACGCGCTCGCCGCGCCAGTCGAACTGCCCGGTCGCGGCAAAGGAGCGCGAGATCGAGGGCCAGGCCAGCGACAGGTCGATATCCTCGAACTTCTCGGTGGCGTGGGTGGCGGCATCCTCGTAGTTGAGCACGCCGTCCTGGATCCTGATCTCGGAGAACGACACCTGGTTCTCGGCGCCGGGCTTCATGGTGCGCGCGATGGTCTGGATGAAGGGCGTCCAGTTGCTCTCGCCGTCCGGCTTCAGGCTGACGTGGATGTGCGGCCGCAGCAGCGTCAGGTCGGCGATCTCGAAGCGCTGCAGCAGCAGGGGCAGCAGACGCAGATTGGCGGTGAGCACGTCGACATGGAGCGCGGGATCGCTGGTGCCGCCGCCCTTGAGGCCGACGTCATGGAACGAGACGTAGCTCGCCGGCAGCACCGAAATGTCGATGTTGCCTGCCACGTTGAGCTCGAGCCCGGTGACGTCGCGGATCTGGGCTTCGACCGCCTTGCGCAACGCGTCGCGGTTGATGAGCCATGAGGTCGCGATCAGGGCGATCAGCGCGACGCCGAGCAGCGCCGCGATCGGCGTCCCGAGGCGCTTCATTCCTTGGGCCATGGTCAATGGCATGTCCTGATCGGTTTGGTCGTTGGAGCCGGAAGGGCGGGCCGAGAAACCTGCGCGCCCCCGCGCCCAAGCCCTGTCATGTTAAGTGCCGCAACTTGATGGGTTTTCTTGTCGCTTTCAAGGCCGTGGACGGTTCTGCCCACGGGCTGGGCAGCTTCTACCACCGGCGCGCCCGGCGGAGAACCCCGTATCATTGACGGCTTCGGACGATTTCGCCTAATAATCGCCGCCAATAGAGGCGCGACGCCTGCAAGCCGAAGGTTTCCTGTATGAACAAGGTCTATCCCGACGCCAAGTCGGCCCTCGACGGCATTCTCAAAGACAACATGATGATCATGTCGGGCGGCTTCGGCCTCTGCGGCATCGCCGAGGAGCTGTCGGACGCGATCCGCGAGTCCGGCGTCAAGGGCCTGACGGTCGTCTCCAACAATGCCGGCGTCGACGGCATCGGCCTCAGCCGCCTGCTCGAAACCCGCCAGATCAAGAAGATGATCTCGTCCTATGTCGGCGAGAACAAGCTGTTCGCCCAGCAATTCCTCGCCGGCGAGCTGGAACTCGAATTCAACCCGCAGGGCACGCTGGCCGAGCGCATCCGCGCCGGCGGCGCGGGCATCCCGGCCTTCTACACCAAGACCGGCGTCGGCACGCTGATCGCCGAAGGCAAGGAAGTGAAGGAGTTCGACGGCGAGAAGTACCTGATGGAGCGCGGCCTGTTCGCCGATCTCGCCATCGTCCACGCCTGGAAGGGCGACACCGCCGGCAACCTCATTTACCGCAAGACCGCGCGCAACTTTAACCCGATGATGGCGACCGCCGCCAGGATCACGGTGGCCGAGGTCGAGCATCTGGTTCCGGCCGGTGAACTCAATCCCGACCACATCCACACGCCCGGCATTTTCGTGAAGCGCATCGTCGAGGTCGGTACGGCCAAGAAGCGCATCGAATTCCGCAACACCCGCCCGCGTACCGCCGCTTAAGCGCATCAGGAGACTCACATGGCCTGGACCCGTGAACAGATGGCTGCGCGCGCCGCGAAGGAACTGCGTGACGGCTACTACGTCAATCTCGGCATCGGCATCCCGACGCTGGTCTCGAACTTCATCCCCGACGGCGTCGACGTCAGCCTGCAGAGCGAGAACGGCATGCTCGGCATGGGCCCGTTCCCCTATGAGGGCGAGGAAGATGCCGACCTCATCAACGCCGGCAAGCAGACCGTGAGCGAGCTGCCCTCGACCTCGTATTTCTCGAGCGCGGATTCGTTCGGCATGATCCGCGGCGGCCACATGGACCTGTCGATCCTCGGCGCCATGCAGGTGGCCCAGAACGGCGATCTCGCCAACTGGATGATCCCCGGCAAGATGGTCAAGGGCATGGGCGGCGCGATGGACCTCGTCGCCGGCGTCAAGCGCGTCGTGGTGGTGATGGAGCATTCGGCCAAGGACGGCTCGAAGCTCCTGAAGAAGTGCAATCTGCCGCTGACCGGCGAGCGCGTGGTCGACATGGTCGTCACCGATCTCGCCGTCTTCACCATCGACAAGCACGGCGACGGCGGCATGGCCCTGATCGAGCTCGCCGACGGCGTCACGCTCGACGAGGTCAAGGCCAAGACCGAGGCGGAATTCCGCGTCGCGCTGAAGAACACGTAACGCGGCCGCAAAGGGGGCGCGCATGACGATACGGTCTGCGCGTCCCGAAGACGCCGATTTCATCGCAGGAATTATTCTGTCATCGATGCGCGGCTATCGGTCGCGCGGCTGGTTCGACGTTGCGCTCGGCTGGCCCGATGCGCAGTGCCGCGATTTCATCGCGCGCATCGCGCTCGCACGCGCGGTGTCGATGTGGCATGTCTCGCAATTCCTGGTCGCCGAGGTCGATGGCAAGCCCGTTGCCGCGCTGTGCGCCGTGCCTGCAGCGGACACCGGACCCGCGGCCTGGCGCGCGATCGAGGAGGTCGGTGCCGCGATGGGGCTCGCTCCGGCGGAGCTGAACGCCATCCGCCAGCGCGGCGCCTACACGCGCGCCTGCTGGGTTCAGGGCGGCGAGGGCGATTGGATGATCGAGCATGTCGCGACCGATCCCGCCTATCGCGGCCGTGGTCTGATGCAGGCGTTGATTGCCCACGCGCTGGACAAGGGGCGGGCGGCCGGCTTTGGCCGCGCGACGATCTCCTTCCTGATCGGCAACGAGCCCGCCGAGCGTGCCTACGCCAAGGCCGGCTTCGTCCTTGCCGAGGAGAAGCGCGATCCGGCTTTCGAGACGATCATCGGCGCGCCCGGCTTTCGCATGTTTGCCCGCGCCCTTTGATGCGCAATCCCGGCTGCCGTGCCTGCAGCCGACGTCGCTGCATCCGCAAAAACAACTACAACTTGTTGCGGTTGTTGATTTCGCCTAAACTTCAGCGCGGCGCGGCTTGGGACGGGGGGAGACGGGGGCATGGCATTCTTCAACGCCTACAAGGCGACGGTGACCGAGGTGCCCACATATTTCATCGAGAGCACGGCGCCTAACAATGTCGACGACCGGGTGCCGAGCAAGCCGCAGAAATTGGACAATCTGACGCTCATCCCGGACTCCAACGATGCGATCAAGATGATTGCGCGCGATCTGGCGGGGCCAGGACGCCCGAATCTGGTCGTGATGGTCCATGGGTTCAACAATCCGCTGCCGGACGTTCTGAGCACCTATACGAGCGCCGCGATTGCGGTGAACGGGGACGAAGAGATCCGCAAGGCGGGCGGCGTGGTTTGCGTCGGCTACCGATGGCCGTCGGAGCGTATGGGGCAGCCATTGCATGGGACCTGGGATGCACTGCCGCAATTGCCGACCCGCATTCTCTATCTGGGTCTGCTGCTGGCGGCAGTGCCGTTCTTGGTGTTCTACCTCGTCCCCGATGGCGGCCACCGGATCGTGGATGTGCTCCGAAGCATCTGTGCGCTGGCCTTCGATCATCTCTTCACGATGACCGGCTTGACGCTCGTCGGCCTGATCCTGACGAGCGCTTTGTTGCGGGCCATCGTCTATTTTCGCGACAACTATCGTGCGTCGAACTACGGCATCCCCGATCTCGTCCAGATCATCCGGGCGATCGACGAAGAGCTTCTGCAGCAGCACTATCAGGGAAAGAAGGAGGACGCCGACCAGAGCCGCGCCCAACTGTCCTTCATCGGCCATAGCATGGGGGCATTCGTCGTCACCAATACGATCCGTACGTTGTCGGATGTCTTTGCGACGCCGGTGAGATCCCTCAACGCGTTCGGAGCCGCCGCTCCGGTCCCCTCGGAAGAGCTGCAAAAGCTTGGCAAGACCTTCATCCTGAAGCGCTTCGTGCTGGCTTCGCCGGATATTCCTGCCGAGGCGCTATTGGCAAATCGCGGCAACTTCCTGGCCTCGGTGCTGTCGCGCTTCGAGGAGGCCTATCTGTTCAGCAACGAAGGTGACGAGGTGCTGCGACAGATATCGACATTGGCGAACTATTTCGTGTTTCCGACGAAGAACAGCAATCACGGGTTCCGGCTCGGCAACGTCGAAATCCTCTCCAAGGGATACGGGTCGATCCCTTCAAACAAAGACAATTTCCTTCGCCAATTGCGTGTCGGAAATCTGACGCTCCAGCAATTGAACAAGAAGCTCGTCGAAGCCGAGGTTGATCGTCAAGGTTCGGCCGCCGCTGCGGAGCATCTGCGCCCATCGCCGCTTCCCGAGGTCTTCACCTATTTCGACTGCACTGACTATGTCGATCTGGACAACGACGACAAGGAGCGGCCGCTCCTGACCTTCGCGAAACGGTTCAAGCGCGACGACGCCAACGCAAAGATGCCGTTCCATTCGCATCTGCGCCTACTGTTCGCCTATCTGTTTTGGCGCAGGCCGAACGTGCACGGTGGCTATTTCGAGGGAGCCTTGTCACAGCGCCTGATCTATCGGCTTGCCTGTCTTGGCTTCCACGGCACGATGGCGGCATTCGGATCCGAAGCCAGGTTTGGAGAGGACTGCAAGGACAGGCAGATCCGTGTGATGATATCGCCATCGCTGCGGGATCAGCGGCCGGGGCCGGCGGCTGCCAAAATTCGCGTTGGCTGACGGGCTCAGGTTCTCCGCACCGCCCACACCTTGCCCCAGCGCGCCGACACGCTTGCGACCCACGACGTTTCCTCGCGCACCAGGCGGAAGCCGAGATTGGCGGGCGGCACGCCTTGCGCGCAGCCGCCGGCGCGGGCGTCGCGGATGAAGTCGGTGACATAGGCGCGGTGCGCGCCCTCGGCGACGCGGACGCCGCAATTCACGGTCGGACGGCCAGCCTTGCCGGTCTCGTCGATCCGCGAGCGCACGAAGCAGGTCGAGGTCCATTCCCAGACATTGCCGGCGATGTCGGCGATGCCGTGCTCGTTCGCGCCGAACTTGCCGAACGGATAGGCCGTGGTGTCGGAGAGGTCACGCTCGGATTCACGTTCATAGCGGCTGAGCCAGCGCTTGGAGGGATCCTCGGCGTCCACTGGCGCACCGTCGTCCTTGAAGCGTGAGCCCGCCGCAAAGGCCCATTCCGCATCGCTCGGCAGGCGATAGGTATGACCGGTCTTGCGCGACAGCCAGGTGGCATAGGCTTCGGCATCGTGCCAGTTCACCTGTACGACGGGACGATCGAACGCGATCGCGACGCCGCGATCGAGCGCGCGGCAGCCGCCGTCCTGCACGCAGAGCTGATAGTCGGCGGAGGACACCTGCTCGCGCATGATGTGAAGCGGCTTGGTGAAGCGCATCGCGCGCAGCGGCACTTCCGCCTGCTGCCCGCCGCGCGTGAAATCGCCGGCCTCGCGGTAGGAGATGTCGCCCGGCGCGACGCTGACGATGGCGGGCTCGGTCGCAGTCCCCTGCACGGTGATGTTCGAGACCAGCGGTGCGACGGCGAGCGGCCCTGCCAGGCCGGCGGCGCAAGCCAGCGCCAGTTTCAGTTTGAATGCGATCAACATGGTCGTCCCCCGAAGAAAGAAGGGGCCGGTGATGACCGGCCCCTTGTCGCGTCTAGTTGGTGTTGGGAGCCGGTATCTCCGCAGGCGCCTTCACCTGGGTCATCAGATCGTCGTTCCACTTGCCTTCGACCTTGAAGTGCGCGGTGGCGCCGAGGTCAGCGGCCTCGATCAGATTATGCGTGACGTATGCATAGATGCCGGGCTGCAGGAACTTGTAGAGCGCAGCTCCCGCCGAGCCGCCGCGGATGAACCAGGTCTCGAGACCCGTCTCGGGCGCGTTGGAGAACTTGCCGGTCTCCCAGACATAGTCGCCATGGCCGCCGATCAGATGCGGGCGGCTGTCGCGATTGGCCTGCGAATGCACGATCAGCACGTTCTCGCCGACCTTGGCCGTCAGCGCATTCTTGCCGGTGAGCGCGCCGACCTTGCCGTTGAACACGACATGGGACGGGATCAGCTTCTTCATCACCTCCTCGGTCTCGGTGAAGGCTTCACCCGGCGAGTCGTAGGACTTGAACTTGCCCTTCTCGTCGCGCGGCACATACATGTCCTGCTCGCCGATGTAGTAGACCTTGTCGTATTTCAGCGCGTGGCCCTTGCCGTCGTTCAGCCCGTCGCGCGGCAGCACCATCACGGCGCCGTTCATGCCGGAGACGACGTGCCAGGGGATCATCGGGCCGCCCGGGGCGCAGTGATAGACGAACACGCCGGTCCGCGTGGCCTTCCAGCGCAGCACGACCTGCTCGCCGGGATTGACCAGCGTGAGCTCGGCGCCGCCGAGCGCGCCGGTCGCGGAGTGGAAGTCGATGTTGTGCGGCATGGTGTTGGTCGCGGGATTGACCAGCGTCAGCTCGACATAGTCGCCTTCATGCACGACCATCAGCGGGCCGGGCATCGAGCCGTTGAAGGTCATGGCCTGGAAGGTCGTGCCCTTGTCGTCGATGACCACCTTCTTCTCCTCGATGGTCATCTTGAATTCCATGATCTTCGGACCCTGCGTCGTGGCCTGCTCGTGCGCGTGCACGAAGGGCGGGGCGACCAGCTCGACCTTCTGCCGCGGCAGCTTGAGATCGCTGGCAGCGAAGGTGGGGGTCGCGAGCATCAGAGCGGTCGCGGCGGCGCTGATCAATGCGGCTCTGCGGGTGAACATCGGAAGCATCCTTCATGTGAAAGGGTTTTGATGACGGATGCAGTGTGCGCCTATCCTGGCAAGTGTGTTTGCGCTGCGACAAGCTTTTGCCGGATTCGCCTCCGGTAAATTCCTTAAGAGCTGTGACGAAAGTCGCATCGGCGATGCGACAAATGCGATGACGCATCACGCGACGTCGGCCGCACGCGCGGCAAATCACTCGCATGTTCAAATGCGCTTGGTTGTAAATGAATGGTTGTCGATCAGAAGAGCTGGATCGCAATCCAGACCGTGCCCCAGAGCGCGAGCGAGAGCGCGGCAAAAACGACAGCCGTAATCGCCAGCACGCGCACGATATGGCTGATGCCAACGGTGGGCGCGGCGGGGGCGGGACGGAAATCGTCGAAGCGAGGGATATGACCGCGAACGCCGATGAGCCAGAGAACGAGATCGAGCGCGAGCGGCGCCATGGCTTATCTCCAGGAAGCGATGATTGAACGTCATTATCGGCCAAATCCGGCGCTCAGACTTTGAGCAAGCGCAAGGTCGCCTGTCCGAAAACGGGTAATCCAATGCCATCCGGGTTCTGCCGCCCCATCGCGCGGTATCGATTTACGAATGGGTAAAGATATGAGGACCGATCTCGCAGCGAGCTACGGCGAAGAACGCCTGCCGCGCTACACGAGCTATCCGACCGCGCCGCACTTCTCTCCGGCGATCGGCGCGGACACCTACGCCCAGTGGCTGTCCGAGCTGCCCGCGGGCGCCAGCGCATCGCTCTATCTGCATGTGCCGTTCTGCCGCGAGATGTGCTGGTATTGCGGTTGCCATACCCAGATCGTCCGGCGCGACGGCTTGATCGCGGCCTATCAGCGGACGCTGCGCAGCGAGATCGCGCAGGTCGCCGAGACCATCGGCCGCCGCATCAAGGTCGAGCACATCCATTTCGGCGGCGGCACGCCGACGACCATGGCGCCGGAGGCTTTTGCCGAGTTGATGGCGGCGATGCGTCACGCCTTCTTCGTGCTGCCGTCGGCCGAGATCGCGGTCGAGATCGACCCGCGCACGCTGACCGCCGAGATGGTGGAGGCGATGCGCCTCTCCGGCGTCAACCGCGCCAGCCTCGGCGTGCAGAGTTTCGATCCGGTCGTGCAGCGTGCGATCAACCGGGTGCAGAGCTATGAGCAGACGGCGTCCGTCGTCGGCATGCTCCAGCGCGCCGGCATCAGGGGAATCAATTTCGATCTCATCTACGGGCTGCCGCACCAGACCGTCGGATCCTGCCTCGACACCGTACGGCGCTCGCTCGAGCTCGGGCCCGACCGCTTTTCGGTGTTCGGCTATGCGCATGTGCCCGCTTTCAAGAAGCATCAGCGGATGATCAACGAGGCGGCCCTGCCGGACGGTCTCGCGCGTCACGATCAGGCCTGCGCGATCGCCAATGCCTTGAAGGAGGCAGGCTATGTGCAGATCGGGCTCGATCATTTCGCCCGCCCTGACGACGCCATGGCCGTCGCCTTTGAAGATCGGACGTTGCGGCGCAATTTCCAGGGCTACACCACCGACCGTGGCGAGGTCCTGCTCGGCTTCGGCGCCAGCGCGATCGGCCATCTGCCGCAGGGCTATGTCCAGAACGAGGTGCAGATCGGCGCCTATGCGCAAAGCATCGCGAGCGGTCGCCTTGCCACCGCGAAGGGCTATGGGCTCACCGACGACGACAGGCTGCGCGCCGACATCATCGAACGCATCATGTGCGAGTTCAGCGCCGATCTCGGCGACATCTGCGCGCGCCATGGTGCAGAGCCCGAAGCGATGCTGCAATCGGCCTCGCGGCTGAAGCCGCTGATCTCGGACGGCGTGGTCAGGCTCGACGGCGATCGTCTCGCGGTCGCGAACGATTCGCGCTTTCTGGTGCGCAGTGTTGCCGCCGCGTTCGATGCGCATCTGGATCCGGGCAAGCAGTTGCACAGCCGGGCGGTGTAGTTCACCTCTCCCCGTAAGAACGGGGAGAGGGAGAAGCAACGGCCAGCTTGCGCTTCAACAAAGAAACCCAACCCCGCTCCGCTATCGTCATCTCGGAACGGAGTTGTCCATGCCCTTTCGATCCGACGATCTGGTCGATGACATCATGCGAACGGCGCCGCACACGATCCGCGTGTTCCTCGCCTTCAGGATGGCCTGCGTCGGCTGTCCGATCGCAACCTTCCACACGGTGGAAGACGCCTGCCGCGAGCATGGCATCGACCAGGACAAATTCCTCGCCGCGCTGTGCGAATGCGTGCCGGCGTGAGGCGGGTTGGAGTTCGCGCGGGTGGCGCGCGGATTCCCGGGTGAGGGCGGGCTTTCGCCGTAAGCGAAAGCGCCCTCGCCCCTAATTCTAGGCCGGGCCGCTATCCGCGGTTCGCTCCGACAGCAGCACGATCTTGTGTGGGTCGCGCAGGATGATGCGCTGACGCCCGCTCTCGACGAGGCCCTGGCTCTCCCAGCCGCTGAGGATGCGGCTCACCGTGTGCAGCGTGGTGCCGGTCATCTGCGCGATGTCCTGGCGGCTGATCGGGAAGTCGATCTCGATGCCGTGGTCGAGTTTCTTGCCGGACTGTTTTGCGAGCCGCAGCAGCGCGTGCGCGACGCGCTGCTCGACCTGCTGGGTCGACATTTCCAGGATGCGGGTGTGGCTCTCCTGGAGCCGTGCGCCGACCGTCTGGAGCGTGTTGGCGGCAATCGCCGGAAACCGCTCGACCAGCCGCGGCCAGGCCGAGGTCGGCCATATCAGTACCACGCTGTCGTCGACCGCCATCGCGGTCGCCGGATAATGCGCAGTGCCGATCGCCATCGCGAGCCCGAACGTCTCGCCGGGCGCGACATAGCGCACCACGATCTGCTCGCCGGTCGGCGTGGTCTTGGCGGCGCGGACATGGCCGTGCAGCAGCAGGAAGAACGATTGCGCGTCCGCGCCCTGCTCGAAAATGGCGGTGTTCTTCGGATAGCGCGCCGAACGGGCCTCGCGCAGGATCTCCTCGAGGTCCTCGGGCTTGACGCCGGCAAACAGCGGCAAATGCGCAACCAGCGATGTGTCGACCTTGGCCATTCTGCCTCCTTGGCATCAGGGAGTGTGATGGCACCTGCAATCGTCAGGCAGTTTGCGATAGCGCAAAACGGGCCGGCCGGGCGGCAGTATTTTTCCAGATAATAGTCCGAATTCACAGGAGTTGCCCCATGGCTGGCGCCCGATCCCGTAATTTTCAGGGCTGGCCGCTGTTCGCGAACAGCTTTCGGCCGTTTTTCCTGCTGGCTGCGATCCAGGCCGGCCTGTCGATCCTGGCCTGGCTTCCGATGTTCTATGGTGAGCTGTCCGTGAGTTCCGCCTTCGCGCCGCGCGATTGGCACGTCCACGAGATGCTCTATGGCTTCCTGCCGGCCGTCATTACAGGTTTCCTGTTTACGGCGATCCCGAACTGGACCGGGCGGCTGCCGATCCAGGGGACGTCGCTCGGCGCGCTGCTGATGGTATGGCTTGCCGGGCGCGCCGCCGTGACTCTGTCCGCCGATATCGGCTGGGCCTTCGCGCTCGTCGTCGATGCCGCCTTCCTGGCGCTGGTGGTCGCGGCGGCAACGCGCGAGATCATCGCGGGCGGCAACTGGCGCAATTTGCCGGTGGTGGTCCTGGTTCTCGCGCTGCTCGCCGGCAATGTCGGCTTTCATCTCGAAGCGCATTATGAGGGCGCAGCCGATGTCAGCATTCGTGTCGGCATCGGCGTGGTCGTGCTGCTGATCTCGCTGATCGGCGGCCGCATCATCCCGAGCTTTACCCGCAACTGGCTGGTCAAGTTCAATCCCGGCCGCGTGCCGGTGCCGTTCGGTCGTTTCGACGGAGCCGTGATCGGATTGAGCGCGCTGGCGCTGATCGCGTGGATCGTGGCGCCGCTGAACATGATCACCGGTGTGGTGATGGGCCTTGTCGGCGTGCTGCATCTGGTGCGGCTCGCACGTTGGGCCGGCGACCGCACCACACGCGAACGGCTGCTGCTGATCCTGCATGTCGGTTATGTCTTCGTGCCGCTCGGCTTCATCCTGCACGCTTTGGCCGCCTTCGGCGAACTGCCGCCGAGCGCCGGCATTCATGCCTGGATGGCAGGTGCGGCCGGGACCATGACGCTCGCGGTGATGACGCGTGCGAGCCTTGGTCATACCGGACAGGCGCTGACGGCCTCGCCCGCGACGCAGGGAATCTATGTCGCGATCATCGTCGCGGCGCTGGCGCGGGTCGCTGCCGTGGTGCTGCCGGGCCACAGCGATGTGCTGCTGCACATCGCCGCCTGCGGCTGGATCGTCGCGTTCCTCGGCTTTGCGGTCGCGTTCGGCCCGCTGCTCGCCGGCAGCCCGCGGCGCGCCCTCGCCATCATGGGCGTGCCGGCCCCGGCACACTGAGTTAGGCTGCGTTCGCCGCCTGCGGCCGCACGCCCTTGCGCCACTCGGTGATGCTGCAGCCGAAGCGGCTGCGGAACCAGCGCGCCATCGCGCTCTGCGCGGAGAAGCCGAGCTGGGTGGCGATATCGGCCAGCGGCCGGCCGGGATCGTCGATCAGCTGGATCACGAGATCGGCGCGACGCGCGTCGAGGATCGCCGAAAAGCTGGTGCCTGATGCGGCGAGGTGACGGTGAATGGTGCGGCGGGTGCAGGCGAGGTGCTGGGCCACACGCTCGACCGTGCAGTCGCCGCCGGCCAGCAGGATGCGCACGACCTCGTCGACCTTTGCTTCCCAGCTTGCCGGCCGCGTCTCGATCGCCTCGATCCGCTTGCGCAAGTAACTCGCGATCAGCGGATGCGCGCTCGGGATCCGCCGCTCCATGTCGTGCGCCGACAGCAGGATCGCATCGTCATCGGCATTGAACACCACGCGGCAGCCGAAGAAATCGCGATAGCGCTTGCGGTCATGCGGCGGCGCGTAATGCAGATGCACCTCCAGCGGCCGCCAGTCGGCGCCGAACAGCGACTGGATGATGCGATGGATGCTGCCGAGCGCCATGTCGATCGACTGCCGCGGTGCGATCGGTTGCCGGCCGCGCAGATGCAGCGCGACGGCCACCGTCTGCTTGTCCCTGACGACGTCGAGCTTCATGCCGTCGTGATGGACATGGATGAAGCGCGAGAACGCTTCGATGGCTTCACCGACGGTCGCCTGTTCGCGCACGATCAGGCCGACCGCGCCGAAATTGGTGAGCCCGCCGCGCTCGGCGAGTCGCAAGCCGAAATCTTCGGCACCGGAAGCTTCTGCCGACAATTCGAGCAGGCGGCGCAGGCTGGTCACGGCAATGGGCGTATCGGGCTTGTCGAGCACGGCCAGCGGCAGCCTGACCTTGCGCATCATCTGCTTGGGATCGAGCCCGACCGACCGGGCCACTTCCGGGTAATAGCTCAAGCCTGCGCTGCGAATGAGGTCGGTCATGCGACCCGTTCCTGCCAGCCATTCCCGCAGATGTCCCGAAATGTAAAGTTTCTGTCCCGATCCGTCAAATCCCGGAACAGCACGGAACATACATAAGGGAAAGCCAAGCACCGGCGCGAATGCCCGTGTTCAAGACGGCGGGGCGCGATGGGGCCCCCGGCCGTCTCGTCTCATTTGACCAAGACATTGCTGGATCGGGATTATGCCGGGAAACATGCTTTCCAAGGGTGAGGTATTCGTCATTGAAACTGACGCCGCCTCCCGCGAACAACTTTTCTCCGCGCTCCAACAGAGCGCCTATGACGTGATCTGTTTCGCCGATGGCGCCTCGCTGCTCTCGGAAGCCAAGGCGCGGATGCCGGCTTGCGTGCTGCTCGAGATGCCGCCGGATCGCTCCGCGCTCGACGTGCTCAAGCGGCTGCGCGAGGAGAACTGCATGGCGCCGGTCCTGGTGACCTCGGCGAACGGCAGCATCGCCATGGCGGTCGACGCGATCAAGAGCGGCGCCACCGACTTCATCGAGAAGCCGTTCCGCACCCACGACATCGTTGGGCGGATCGATGCCGCCATCGACGAGTTCGGTCAGCCGAACGCGAGCCGGCAGCGCTGGCTGGCCGGCTGCGAGCCCCTGACGGGGCGCGAGGGCGACGTGCTCGAGCACCTTGCCGCCGGCCTCACCAACAAGGAGATCGCCCGGCGCATTCATCTGAGCGCCCGGACAGTCGAGGGCTACCGTGCCAGCATCCTGAAGAAGGCCGGGGCCAAGAACGTGACCGATCTGCTCCGCCGCATCTTCGGCCAGGGTTCGCCCACTCAGGCCTGACGGCCTCCGCCGCGGGGCGACACGTTCCGCGGCCATGCTGCCGCCGCAGCAGCGCCCCACGGAAACCCCAATCGAACCAGTTCCTTCCCTGCCGCGTCCAACCATGTTGGCGAGGCATTTGATCGCGCGCGTCCGGCTGGCGGCGCGGCGATACGGCAGGAGGGACTTTATGCGCATCACCGCAAGATGTTTGGCAACCACGAGCCTGGTCCTGGTGACCATGGCAACGGCGGCGCCGTCATGGGCCGCTGATCTCGACGCCACATCGGCCATCGATACCGTCACCGTCTATCCGGACGGCGCCACCGTCACGCGCCTCATCACGGTCGACCTGCCGTCCGGGGACTCGACGCTGGTCGCCAAGGACTTTCCGCTCGGGCTCGATACGTCCTCCCTCCGGGTCGAGGGCGAAGGCGGCGCCAGGCTCACCATCGGCACCATCGATGCGCGGCCGCCGCGCGCGGCGCCGGTCAACCTGCCCGAGCTTGACAAGCGTATCGAGACCCTGAACGACCAGCGCGCCGATCTGCAGGGCGCGATCGACTCGGCCAATGCGCGGCGCAAATTTGCGGAGCATTTTGCGGAGGCCTCTCCCGTCGGCATCGGCGAGAAGGGCGAGGCGCGGCCGATCGCCGAATGGCGCACGGCCTTTGCCGCGGTCGGCGAGGAAATCGCGAGCGCCGATACCGCCGTCCGCGACGCCTCGCGCAAGCTGCGCGAGATCGACCGGCAGATCGCCCAGCTCGAGGTCGAGCGCAAGGCCAAGCCGCCGAGCAAGCTCGAGGTCCGCATGGACGTTGCCGCGACAGCCGCGACCAAGGCGGCGCTGCGGGTCACGTATAATGTGCGCAACGCGCGCTGGCTGCCGCTCTACGACGCCCGGCTCGACACCGGCGCCAAGGACCGCAAGCCGCAGCTGGAGCTGGTTCGTCGGGCCGAGATCACGCAATCGACCGGCGAGGACTGGTCGAACGTGACGCTCGGCGTTTCCACCGTCCGCATCGCCCGTGGCGGCAGCGCGCCGGAGCTGGGCTCGCTGGTGGCGCAATATCCGCAGGTGCCGAAGCCGATGGCGTCGGGCTTGATGCAGGACAGGATGCCTTCGGCAGCACCGATGTTGCGAAAGATGCAATCAGCCGCCGTGCCCCCTGAACAGGCCGATATCGCCGTGCGTGCCGACGAACAGCAAGCCGTTGCGGAGATCGGCGACTTCCAGGCGACTTTCAAAATCCCAGGCCGCGTCAGTCTCGGTGCCGCAGAGGGTGCCAAGAGCCTGCGCATCGCTTCCATGAACGTGCCGGCCGATCTCGCCGTGCGCGCGGCACCGGTGGTGGATCCGACTGCCTTCCTCGAAGCCAGCTTCAAGCAGACCGACGACACGGCGCTGCTGCCGGGCAAGGTCGCGATCTATCGCGACGGCGTCTTCGTCGGCCGCGGCAAGCTGTCGGCCTCGGTCAAGGACGACATCGTGCGGCTCGGCTTCGGCGCCGACGACAAGATCAAGATCGAACGCGCCGTGCTCAAGCGCAACGAAGGTTCGGCCGGCCTGATCGTGACGACGTCGAAGACCGACGAGCGTTCGTTCAAGACGACGATCCGCAACGGTCACGACTTCCCGATCAAGGTCGCGATCGAGGATCAGCTCCCGGTCAGCGAGAGCGAGGACATCGTCGTCGAGATGCTGCCTTCGAGCACTCAGCCGACCGCGAGCAACATCCGCGACAAGCGCGGCGTGCTGGAATGGTCGTTCGACGCCAAGCCCGGCGAGGTCCGCGACATCAATTTCGCCTGGCGGATCCGCTGGCCGAAGGACAAGAGCATGGTGATTGTGCCGGCGGGTTAGTCTCTCGCCGCCGGCGGCGCGGTCCGCATCGACTGCGGCAGCACGTAGGGAACGCCGTCGTCGGCCTGATGGACGACGGCGTCGATCTCAAAAATGTCGCGGATGATCTCGCGCGTGACGATGTCCGCGCGCGGGCCGTCGGCGGCAAGCCGGCCACCGTTCAGCACGACGAGACGATCCGCAAAGCGGATCGCAAGGTTGAGGTCGTGCAGGATCGCGATAACGGCGGTGCCGCCGGCCGCGCGGCGGCGCACGGCTTCGACCAGGTCGATCTGGTGGCGCAGGTCGAGGCTCGAAGTCGGCTCATCCAGCAGCAGAAGTCCCGGCCCGTGCTCGGCCTCGCCGCAGGCGAGCTGCACCAGCACGCGGGCGAAATGGGCGCGCTGCTGCTCGCCGCCCGACAGCGTCGGCAATTGCCGTTCGCGGAAATGCGAAAGGCCGACCTCGTCCAGCGCGGCATCGACCAGCGGGCCGGCCTCGCGCGCGCTGCGATCGCCGGCACCCATCAGCACGATCTCCTCGACAGTGAAGGGGAAGGTGACGTTGATGTGCTGGGACAGCATGGCGCGGCGCGCGGCGAGCTCACGCGGCGTGTAGCCGCCGATATCGCGCCCCTTCAGCCGCACCTCGCCCTGGTTTGGGCGGAGATCGCCGGAGAGTAGCCGCAGCAGCGTCGATTTGCCGGCGCCGTTCGGGCCGATGATGGCGACCATCTCGCCGGCTGTAACCGTCAGGCCGACGCCGTCGAGCAGCGTCGCCCGGCCGGCACGCTTGCTGAGGGCTCGCGCCTCGATCACGGCGCTCATAGCGAGGCAAGCCCGCGCTGCCGCAGCAGGATGCCGAGGAAGACCGGTGCGCCGACCGCCGCGGTCAGGATGCCGATCGGCATCTCCGCGGGCGCCACGATGGTGCGCGCCAGCGTATCGGCGCCGACCATCAGGATCGCGCCGAGCAGCACCGAGGCCGGCAGCAACAGGCGATGCGCCGGCCCGATGACGAGGCGCAAGAGATGCGGCACGACGATGCCGACGAAACCGATGACGCCGCTGATCGACACCGCGAGCCCGGTCATGGCGGAGACCGTCACGATCGAGATCCGCTTGAGACGTTCGACATCGACCCCGCCGTGAAAGGCATCGGCCTCGCCAAGCACCAAGAGATCGAGGCCGCGCGCGATGTAGGCGCAGGCGGCGAGCCCGACGACGAGGACCGGCGCGAGCACGGCAGCCTTGGTCCAGGTCGCGCCGCTCATCGAGCCCAGCATCCAGAACGTGATGTCGCGAAGCTGGCGGTCGTCGGCGATGAACACCAGAAGCCCGATGCCGGCATTGGTGATGGCGGTGATGGCGACGCCGGCGAGCAGGAAGATCGCGATCGAGGTGCGCCCGGCGCGGCTGGAGATGCCGTAAAGGATCGCGGTCGTGGCCAGCGATCCCGCGAAGGCCGCGAGCGGCAACAGTTCGGTCTGGAGAAAGCGCAGCGTCTCGCCGAAGCGCGAATCCGTGAACACGATCGCGCTGGCGGCCGCGAGCGCCCCGCCGCTGGAGACGCCGACCAGCGCAGGATCGGCGAGCGGATTGCGAAACAGGCCCTGCATGATCGCGCCGGCCGCAGCCAGCAGGCCGCCGACCATCGCGGTCGCCGCGATCCGGGGAATGCGGATCGACCACAGCACGAGCTGGTCGCGCGCCGTCATGGGATCGGCAGTGGTATTGCCGGCAAAGCCGAGTGCGGCGGGCAAGCGAGAGAAGGGAATTCCAGCCGCGCCGACGGTCAGCGCTATGATCGCGGTGACTGCGAGCACAAGGAGGAGCAGGGGGATCGCGACCGACGTAAACCGGCGTCCCGCACCGGCGCGTCGTGGACTCCGCGCGTCCGTCCCGACTGCCACGCTCATTGCCGGCAGTTCGCCGCCGACAGAGCCGACGTGAACGCGCCGCCATCGGCCAGCGCCGGATAGAGCTTGACCGAGAGATCGCGCGCCGCGGCCGCCGTGCGCGGTCCGAAGCCGAGCAGATAGAGCCCGTCCATGGTGATGAAGCCCTTGTTGGCGGCGACCGGCGTCAAGGCAAAGCCGGGATGGGCATAGACCGCGTCGGCCTGCAAGGAGTCCTTGCCGCGCTCGATCGACAGCACCACGTCGGGTTTCGCCGCCACGATCGCCTCGTCGCCGATGACCTTGTAGCCGTCGTAATCGTCAATGGCGTTGGCCGCGCCCGCGAGCTGAATGATCTCGTCGGCCGCGGTCTTGTGGCCGGCGACCGTCGCCCGTCCGTTCTGCAGCGACATCACGAACATCACGCGCACCGGCTTCGTCACCTTGGCGCGCAGCGCGCGGAGTTGCGCAAGGTCGGCGCCGACCGCGCTGCTCAGGCATTCGGCGCGGGCATCGACGCCCATGGCGTGGCCGACCAGCTTGATCTTCTCGAGCAGGCCGTCCTCGGAGAAGGTCTCGGGCACCAGCACCAGCGGCACTTTCGCGGTTTCCAGCAGGTCCATGGTCTCGCGCGGGCCCGAGCCCTGGATCGCCAGGATCAGCGTCGGGTTGAGGCCGAGCACGCCTTCGGCCGAGATCTGGCGCATGTAGCCGACATTGGGTTTGTCGTGCAGCGCTGCGGCCGGATAAAGGCTCGTTGTGTCGACGCCGACCAGCCGGCTCTCGAGGCCGAGCGCATAGAGGATCTCGGTGATGGCGCCGCCGATCGAGACCGTCCGGGCAAAGTCGGCAACGGTGACGTCGCGATTGCGGGCATCATGCACCGTGATGCCGGCGGCGTGCGCCGAGGTCGCAAGCGCGACCGTGCCTGTTAGCAGGAGGTTTGCGAGGGTGCGACAAAATGTCATTGCAGGTTACTTCGTCAGGATCAGCTTGTTCTGCGAGGTCAGGCGGAGCCGATAGCTGTCCTCGCCATGCGCGATGATGATCTCGCGCTCGGCCGCAAACAGTTCGCGGCTGTCGATCCGGCTTCCCCGCATGGTGAGCGTTCTCGTTGTTGCAGCAGGGCTTTGTGTCGGCCCTGCCGCATCGCCGCCGTTCTCTCCTGATGTTGCAGACATAGTCGGTGTGATGCGCTTTCGAAATTTCAGATGCTGCCTGTTTGTATAGGCGGCATCAGGCGCAATCCAACGGTGGCAATTTACAATTGATATAAACTGCAACCCCACGACATTGACCGTCAGAGTGTTGCCACGTAACCAATTATGGCAGCGGGCAATATGTCCGCGACCTGAGACAATCAGCCAGCCAGTCGCCGCTTCGTGCGGCGCACGCCAGCCAGAAGACACCAAAACAAAAGTGAAGTGCAGGCTGGGGCTGATATGGCTGACGGGGCTAGGTATTCGCGCGCCCTGATTTTGGGCGCGTCGGTGGTTTCAATTGCGACGGTGATGACGGAGAGCAGTCTCGCGCAGACCGCTTCGCCGCGCGCCGAAAATGCGTCCTCGGATCAGCCGAAGCAGGCCAAGCGCAAGCCCGCCAAGCCGCAAGTCGCGCAGCAGGCAACGCCCGCGGCCTTGAATGCCAATGCCCAGGCCGGCAGCACCGCGCCCGTTCAGGTGCTCGATACCATTACTGTTGCGGCAACGAAGACCAAGGAGCGCGCGATCGACTCGCTCGCGCCGGTCAGCTCGATTTCGCTCGACCAGATCCAGGGGCTTCAGCCCAACCGGCTCTCGGACATCTTCTATGCCGTGCCCGGCGTGTCGTTCCAGGAGCGCGGCGACGATCCCGCGACCGTCATCAACATCCGCGGCCTGCAGGATTTCGGCCGCGTCGCAGTCGTCGTCGACGGCGCGCGGCAGAACTACCAGCGCACGGGTCACAACGCCAACGGCTCCTTCTTCCTCGATCCTGAATTGATCGGCGGCGTCGACGTCGTGCGCGGCCCGACCGCCAACATCTACGGCTCCGGCGCGATCGGCGGCCTCGTCTCGTTCCGGACCAAGGACATCAATGACGTGCTGCGTCCCGGCGAGCGCTGGGGCGTCGATCTCTCCGGCTCCTACGGGACCAACAACAGCCGCGGCCTCGGCTCGGTGTTCGGCGGCGTCCGTGCCACGCCCGACGTCGATATCTTCGGCGGCGCGGTCTACCGCACCCAAGGCAATTACAAGGACGGCAACGGCACCGAGATCGGCAACACCAACAACCAGGTCGAAGCCGGCCTGTTGAAGCTGACGGTGCGCCCGGCGCTCGGTCACGAGGTCAAGTTCGGCGGCACCTTCCAGGATTATCAATACACCATCGGCCAGATGAACACCGGCCCGGTGGCGACGGCAGCCCAGCGCGCGCTCTATCAGGGCTCGTCGGTCTACGCTTCCGATGTGAAGAACTACACCGGCACGGTGACCTGGAACTATTCGCTGCCGAGCGACAATCTGTTCGACACGCATGTGTCGGTCTACGGCAACCGCACCGACCAGGACCAGACCAAGACCTACCACTATTCGACCTCGGGCGCGGCCTATTGCGGCGCCGGCAATGTCGGCAACAACATCTCGGGCTGCGTCGGCGACAAGCGCGGCTATGTGCTCAACACGGTCGGCTTCGACGCCAACAACACCACGCGCTTCAATGTCGGTGACTGGCGCAACGCCGTGACCTACGGCGTCGATGCGTTCCAGGACGACGTGATCACGACCGACAGCCGCGGCAATTCCAACATCACGACGCCGAGCGGCATCCGCACGGTCTCGGGCGGCTTCATGCAGCTGAAGCAGAACTACGGCACGTGGTTCGAGGCCATCAGCGCGATCCGCTACGATCGCTATCACCTGGAATCCGGCAAGACCTATACGGGCGGCGACCGCTTCTCGCCGAAGATCACCCTCGGCGTGACGCCGGTGGCGGGCTTCCAGCCCTATGTCAGCTACGCCGAAGGCTATCGTGCGCCCTCGATCACCGAGACCGTGATCTCCGGTGCGCATGCGACCGGTGGCGGGCCGGCTTTCTTCGTCTGCCCGGACGGTACCAGCGGCCTGTTCTGCTTCCTGCCCAATCCGAACCTTCGTCCCGAGGTCGGCAAGAACAAGGAAGTCGGCTTCAACCTGAAATACGACAACATCTTCACCGCGTCCGACTCCTTCCGCGGCAAGATCAACCTGTTCCGCAACGACGTCTCCGACTACATCGACCTCGTGGCGTCGATGCCGGTCCCGACCGGGTTCGGCTCGTTCAGCCAGTTCTACCAGTACCAGAACATCGCCAATGCCCGCATCGAGGGTTTTGAGGCGGAGACGATGTACGACGCCGGCAACTGGTTCGTCGGTCTCGCCGGTCACTACATCAAGGGCAAGAACACCCAGACCAATATCGGCCTTGCGACCATCACCCCGACCAAGGTGGTCACGACCGGCGGCGTTCGCCTGCTCGATCGCACCCTGATCCTGTCGGCGCAGTGGGCTTCGTACGGTCCCAACAACGACGTGCCCGCCGGCTATGTGCCGTCGACCGGCTACGACCTGATCAACATGTACCTGACCTGGAACGCGACCAAGGACATCGTGTTCTCGGCCTCGATCGACAACCTCTTGAACCAGTACTACCGGCCTTACGCCGTTCCTGGCAGCTCGACCGACGGCACCACGCAGAACGACGTGCTGTGGACCAGCCCGGGACCGGGCCGGGTCTACAAGGCCGGCTTGAAGATTCACTTTGGAGGTGCGTAGCCGAGGGCGTCGCAACACCAGCAATTCCGCCGGGCCGCGCTGATGCTCCAGCGCGGCTTCGGCGCGTTTTCGTCTTGATAACAAGGAGAGACTTTATGTTCATCGCTATGAATCGCTTCCAGGTGAAGCTCGGCTCGGAAGCCGCGTTCGAGACCGTCTGGCGCACCCGCGAATCCTATCTCGGCAGCATGGCCGGCTTCGTTGAATTCCACCTGCTCAAGGGGCCGGTCGCCGACGATCACACGCTGTACTCGTCGCACACGGTCTGGGTCGACAAGGCGGCCTTCGAAGCCTGGACGCGCTCGGACGAATTCCGCCGCGCCCATGCGCGCGCCGACAACAAGACCGGCGAGAGCCTCTATCTCGGCCACCCCAAGTTCGAGGGGTTCGAGGTCATCATGACCGAGCGCAAGACCAACGCGGCCGCTTGAGTTTACGGCCAGCTTGAAGAGGAGCCGGACATGCTGAGCACCGATCTTGCCGATCTCAAGGCGTATATGGCCGACAATCCCGGCGCGGTGATCGAGGACGTTGCGCGCGAGCGCAGCGTCACCCCGCGCGCGGTGATCGAGGCGCTGCCGCCGTCGATGGTGCGCATGGGAGGCGGCGAGCACTTCGCCGTCGCCATGCAGGACATCGCACAATGGGGCGAGGTCACGCTGATCGTTCACACCGATGACGCGATCTTCGAGTTCACCGGCAGCATTCCCGCGGGCGAGATCGGCCGCGGCTATTTCAACCTGATGCAGCCCAAGGGCCTGCACGGCCATCTCCGCCATGAACGCTGCGCCGGCGTGGCCTTCGTCGAGCGTCCCTTCATGGGCAAGAGCTCGGCCTTCATCGCCTTCGTCAATTCCGACGGCGGCATCATGTTCAAGGTCTTCGTCGGGCGCGACGAGACCCGGGCGCTGCGGACGGACCAGCTCGCACGGTTCCGGCAGCTTGCGGACCGGCTCGCGGCGAAAGCGGCGGCATAACCTCCTTCTGTCTGTCGGGAGATCAGGATGCAGGGCAATTCCAGGCTTCGGCACGTGATCCTAACCATCGCGCTGGCGCTCGCGCCGGCGCCGGCCTTCGCGATCGACGAGGCGCTGTTGCCGCGCAATCTGTCGCCCTGGGGCATGTTTCTCGGTGCCGACATCATCGTGAAGACGGTGATGGTCGGGCTCGCAATCGCCTCGCTGGTGACGTGGACCGTGTGGCTCGCCAAAACCATCGAGCTGCGCCGCAAGAGTGCGCTCGCCGTCGCGCGGACGCGCGCGCTCGAGGGCAGGATGAAGCTGGCGGAGGCGGCCGAGCGGATCGGCGAGGCGCATGATGCGGTCGCCCAGCTCATCCAGTCCTGCGCGAAAGAGGCGGAGCTCTCCGGCGGCGTCGTCGATGACGGTCTTCAGGAGCGCATCGCGCTGCGGCTCGAACGGGTCGAGGCGGCGATGTCCCGGCAGATCGCGCGCGGCACCGGCGTGCTCGCGACGATCGGCGCCACCGCGCCGTTCGTCGGCCTGTTCGGCACCGTCTGGGGCATCATGAATTCCTTCATCGGCATCTCCGAGAGCCACACCACCAGCCTTGCCGTCGTCGCGCCCGGCATCGCGGAGGCGCTGCTCGCGACCGCGCTCGGCCTCGTCGCGGCGATTCCGGCGGTGGTGATCTACAACCATCTCGTCCGCGGCATCGCCAATTACCGCGCGCTGCTTGGCGACGCCTCGGCGCAGCTCATGCTGCTGGTCAGCCGCCAGCGCGACAACAGGGACTTCCGCCTGGCACGGGCGGCGGAGTAGGGCATGGGCGCCAAGCTCGGTGCACGCGGGGGATCGAAGCTCGGGTCGCGCGGCGGCCCGGATGATCTCGACGTCACCCATGAGATCAACGTCACGCCGTTCATCGACGTGATGCTGGTGCTGCTGATCATCTTCATGGTGGCAGCTCCGCTCGCCACCGTCGACATCGGCGTCGAGCTGCCCGCCACCGCCGCCGAGCCGGCGCCGCGCCCGGACAAGCCGACCTTTGTGACGGTGAAGCCCGATCTCACCGTGGCCGTCGGCGAGGACACGATGGCGCGCGATGGCCTCGCCGCCGCGCTCGCAGCGGCCACCAATGGCCGCAAGGATGAGCGCATCTATCTGCGCGCCGACAAGGCGGTGAGCTACGGCGACCTGATGGAGGTGATGAACACCTTGCGCAATGCCGGCTACCTCAAGGTCGCCCTGGTCGGCCTCGACGGACGCAGTTGATGGCCGCGAACGCCTTTGCCCTGCACGAGCCGCTTGGCGAACGCGAGACCGCGCGCTGGGGCGTATCGGGCGCGGTGATGGTGGCGCTGCATATTGGCGCTGCGGTGCTGGCGATGAGCTGGCTCCGCTCGCAACCGGAGCAGGGCGTGAGCCTGCCGGCGATCATGGTCGACATGTCGCCGGTGACCTCCGCGCCGCAGCCGACGATGGACAACGTCGCGCCGGGACCGCTGATGCAGGAGGCCGATGCCTCGCCGCCGGAGCCGGTGCAGCAGCAGGCGGTCGAGGAAACCATCGCGCCGACCCCGCCGCAGGAGAAGCCTGATGTGGTCGCGCCGCGGGAGCAGAAGCTCGAGCCGACGCCTGCCAGGCCCGAGCCGGCTAAGATCGTGCCGGTCGAAAAGCCTGCGCCGGAGAAGCCCAAGGTGGTTCGGCGGGAAGCGAAGAAGCCGTCGGATGCAACGCCAGCGCCGCGGACCAGCGCGCCGCCGCGCGCCGAGCGCGAGGCCCCGATGACCTCCGCTGTCAGCGCCGGCGCCGTGGCGTCAGCGATCGCGTCCTACAATCAGCGGGTTCGCGCACATCTGATGCGCTTCCACTCATATCCATCCGGTGGCAACGGTCAGCGTGGCGTCGCAAGGCTCAGCTTCACCGTCAGCCGCAGCGGGCAGGTGACGTCGAGCCGTCTCGGCGGCTCGTCCGGTGTGGCCGCCTTCGACGCCCAGGCCATGTCGATGGTCCGCCAGGCCTCGCCGTTTCCGCCGATCCCGGACGAGATCAAGAACGGCGCGATGAGTTTTTCGATTCCGGTGGAGTTTACGGTGAGGTAGCTCTTCACCTCTCCGCGCATCACTCTCTCTGTCATGCCCCGCGAAAGCGGGGCATCCAGTACTCCGCGGCTTATCCGTATCGCACGACCGCCGCGGCGTTCTGGATCGCCCGGCCTTTTCTGCGAAGACGCGCTTCGCGCTTAAGCCGGGCGATGACCGTGTTGAGAGAGCGTCGGTCTTACTTCGCCTTCAGGAAGTCGGCGACTTCGAGCAGCATGAACTCGTCGTCGTCGGCCTTGTTGGGATCGCGGCTGGACGAGAACGGCAGGTTGTTGTCGTTGCCGACGATGATGTGGGTGTCGTCGACGCGATCGACGTTCTCGATGGTGAAGAACGGGAAGGTGTAGACGCCGTCGTTCAGCGGCTTGCGCGCCTTCTTGTCCGGATCCTGGATCTTCATCAGGTCGATATAGCCGATCTTGCGCACCGGCTTGCCGACATTGGCGTCGGTCAGCTCGATCTTGTAGATGCGCTTGAACTTGGCGAGATCCGGGAAGCAGTTCTCGCCGCGGGTGCCTTGCGGGCAGGCCTTGTCGGCGGTGCCTTCGCCATTGTCGCGCTCGATGATGAGGCCGGCGCTCGGGTCGATCATGTTGAAGTCGCCGATGGCATTGCCGTTCTGCTCGAACACATACTGCCAGTAGCGGCCGGTGAACTTCTCCGCGGCGACGTCGAATTCGAGGATGCGGGAGGCTTCCTTGCCGTCGACCTTCTCCCAGTCCTTCTTGTCGGCATCCCACAGCGGTCCTTCGAGCAGGCCGTAGAGGAACTTGCCGTCCTTCGAGGACGCGAAGCCCTCAAAGCCCTTGGAGCGGCGCAAATTGACGTTGGTGTAGGTCGCGCCCGGCGCGCCCGGCGTCGCCACCGCCCAATGGTCGGGCGAGCGGACCGGCTTGCCGTCGGCAACAGTCTCGAACACGCCGAGGATCTTGCCGGTCTTGTCGGCCTTCAGGATGTAGGGGCCGAACTCGTCGCCGATCCAGAAGGTGTCGCCGATGATCTGGAAACCCTCGGTGTCGAAATCGGAGCCGGTCAGGTAACGCTTCTGCGTGTCCTCATGGACGATGCGGAACGGCACCTTCTTGTCGGGATCGTGCAGGAAGATGGTTTCCTGGCGCTCGATCTTGCCGCTCGCCCAATCCATCTTGTAGCGGTTCAGGTACAGCATCGAGTCCGGCGAGTTGGCGCGCGCGCCCATGCCGTTGTCGGTGATCACCCAATAGCTGCCGTCGGCCATGTGCTTGATGCCGGAATGGCCCTGCAGCGGCTGGCCCTTGAACGGCAGCGACACGCCGGTCGCGCGCTCATAGGACTTGCCCATCACGGTGCCGAGCGCGTCGACGCGCTTGCCGGTGGTGTATTTCCCCGAGGTCTTGAGATCGGCGGGCGCATCGGCCGGCGCGTCGATGAAGGTGGCGGCCGGCATCACCACGTGGCCGGCGAGCTTGGCGGGGAATTCGCCTTCGCCCTGCGCGAGCGCGGTGCTCGCGGTGAGAATGATCGTTGCGACGGTGCTGAGAAAAGTCGCGCGCATGTGCGTCTCCTGTTAGCGGACGACGCCTTATGCGGACGGCATATTGCAGTTTTGTGAAACCGGGCGAAAGGCCGCAGGGCCCGGTTACTCCCTTACCGCGCGGGTGAGCAGCAGCGCATCGCAAGCGCTGCGGCTGGCTTCACACGCCTTCATAGACCAGCCTGGTGAAGAAGCCGGGGTCGATGACGAACTGGCCGAATTTCGCGTCGAACGCAGCGGTAGGCTTGGCGGCGACGGCCTCGTCGCGCGACTTTCCCTGCTTCTTGAGATTGCCGACATTGTCCCTGATCGCGACCAGCATGTCGCGGAATTCCTGCAGCTCGGCCTTGTTGCTGACCGGCTTGCCGTGACCGGGGATGATGATGGTGTCATCCTTAGCTACCGCCAGATTGGCGTCGGACGCCGCGATCATGCCGTTGATGCTGCCGCCGGTCGAATAGTCGATGAACGGATAGATGCCGTTCCAGAAGGTGTCGCCGACATGCAGGACGTTGGCTTCGGTGAACATCACCGAAATGTCGCTGTCGGTATGTGCCGGCCCGTAATATTTCAGCGCGATCGATGCGCCGTTGACCTTGAGATGATGGTCCTTGGCAAAAACCTCTGCCGGGACGGCGCTGGCGGGCAGAGCGAGGAAATTGTAGTCCCAGTCCTCGACCCGCTGAACGACGGACAGGTGCTTGCGGGTGTTTTCGTGGGCGAGGATTTTTGCGCCGGCCGCGTGCAGCCATTCATTGCCGTCGGCATGGTCGAAGTGCCAATGCGTATTGATCAGATGCGCGACCGGCTCCTTGCCGAGCTCGGCCAGCGCCTTGCTGAGCTGCGGGCGCGAGACGCCGATGCCGGCATCGACCAGAAGCTTGCCGTCAGGTCCCGTGAGCACGGCAATGTTGCCGCCGGATCCTTCCAGCACGCTGATATTGTTGCGCAGCTTGTAGGTTGTGATGGCTGATGCCGCCGCACTGTCCTTGATCAGGCTGACGAGGCCGCGCGCTTCTGCGAAGGCCTGTCGCGGCGTCAGCCAACCCGTTGTGGCTGCAAAGGCGCCGCCGACGCAGCACAGGCAAAAGCCCCGTCGGGACAATGAGGGGAGTTTTTGCGATCCCATGCAATGCTCGCTTTCTTTGGTGCTTATTGGCGGCGCCAATCATCGAACCAGCCGCAGGCGGGGCTGGTAGCACCAAAGAAGGCAAGCGATCTATCACGATAGCACGATAAGCCGTGATCGCGCGGACGCCGCTACTCCTTCACTGCGCCGGTCAGCGAGGACACGTAATAGTCTACGAACAGCGAGTAGAAGATCGCAACCGGCAGCGAGCCGAGCAGCGATCCCGCCATCAGCGCGCCCCATTGGTAGACGTCGCCGGTGACGAGCTCGGTCAGGATCGCGACCGGCACGGTCTTGTTGGCGCCGCTCTGGATGAAGGCGAGCGCGTAGATGAACTCGTTCCAGGACAGCGTGAAGGAGAAGATGCCGGCCGAGATCAGGCCGGGCACCGCCAGCGGCAGCGTGATCCGGCGCAGGATCTGCAGCCGCGTCGCGCCGTCCACCAGCGCGCATTCCTCGAGCTCGTAGGGGATCGACTTGAAATAGCCGATCAGGAGCCAGGTGCAGAACGGCACCAGGAAGGTCGGGTAGACCAGGATCAGCGCCATCGGCGAATCGAACAGGCCGAACTGCACCACCACGGTCGCGAGCGGGATGAACAGGATCGACGGTGGCACGAGATAGGCGAGGTAGATGCCGAGGCCCACATAAGGGCTGCCGCGGAAGCGCAGGCGCTCGATCGCGTAGGCCGCAAGCGTGCTCGCGATCAGCGACAGCGTGGTCGAGCCGATCGCGACCAGCATCGTGGTCCACAGCCAGCGCGGATAGGCGGTGTTGAACAGCAGGTGCTTGATGTGCGCCAGCGTCGGCGAGGAGATCCAGAACGGATTGTGCTCCTTGTAGTTCATCAGCTCCGCGTTCGGCTTGAACGAGGTGATCGCCATCCAGTAGAACGGGAACAGGAGGATCAGCACGAAGCAGCCGAGCGGCAGGTAGATCATCATCAGCCGCCGCAGCCCGGAATCCCAGGCCATGGTGTCGGGTGCGGCTTTTGCGTCCGCGACGGCGGATTGCGCGACGGTATCAGTCATTGCTTTCTCCCTGCTGCCATTTGCGGCGCGCCAGGCCGAAATAGGAAAACAGCGTCGCGAACACCAGGAACGGGATCATCGACACCGCGATCGCCGCACCTTCGCCGAGCTCGCCGCCGGCGATGCCGCGCTGGAAGGCGAGCGTCGCCAGCAGATGCGTCGAGTTGCCGGGGCCGCCGCGGGTGATGGCGTAGACGAGCTGGAAGTCGGTGAAGGTGAAGATGATCGAGAACGTCATGACGATGGCGAGGATCGGCATCATCATCGGGAAGGTGATGTAGCGAAAGCGCTGCCAGGCGCTGGCGCCGTCGAGCATGGCGGCTTCGTAGAGCGAGGGCGAGATGGTCTGCAGGCCCGCCAGCAGCGAGATCGCGACGAAGGGAATGCCGCGCCAGATGTTGGCGGCGATCAGCGAGAACCGCGCCGGCCAGGGCGAGCCGAGGAAGTCGACATTGCTCGTGCGCCAGTGCAGCACGTCGACCAGGAGATAGGAGATGATCGAGAACTGCGGATCGTAGATCCACCAGAACGCCAGCGCCGACAGCACCGTCGGCACGATCCAGGGCAGCAGGATGATCGCCCGCAGCAGGCTCTTGAACGGAAAATGGTTGTTGAGCAGCAGCGCCAGCCAGAAGCCGAGCGCGAATTTCCCGAACGTCGCGATGCCGGTGTAGACCACGCTGTAGAACACCGCGTTCCACCACAGCGAATCCGTGAGCAGGTACTGGAAGTTCTCGAGGCCGACATAGTCGCCCTTGCGGCCGATCGTGGTGTCGGTGAAGGCGAGCCAGACGCCGAGGCCGAGCGGATAGGTCAGGAACACCGCGAGCAGCCCGAGCGCGGGCGCAAGGCACATCGCGATCAGGAACGGCTTGTAGTCGAACAGCCGCACCAGCCAGTTCGGCTGCCGGTTGGCCATCAGAGGAGAGGAGAGGGTGGTCACGGACATCAGGGCGTTGTCCTGTCTATGAGAGTCACCACTCCGTCATTGCGAGGAGCGAAGCGACGAAGCAATCCAGGCTGTTGCCGCGGAGGTAGACTGGATTGTTTCGCTTCGCTCGCAATGACGGCCGTTCTTTCCGCCGCTACTTCTGCCGCCGGAAGTATCGCTTGCAGCGCTGCTCGGCTTCCGCGGCCGCGGCTTCCGGCGTGGCGGCGCCGGTGGCAACGGATGCGAACATCTGGATCAGCACGTAGTCGGCGCTGACGGCGCCGGTCGCCGTCGAGATCGGCCCCGCATAGCCGTCGTAATAGGTGCTGTTCATGGTGTCCTTGAACAGCTTCACCTTCGGATCCTGCGACCACACGGCCGCCTCGGCATAGGCGGCCAGCGGCTGCGACCAATAGCCGGAGTTGGCGTTGAGCCACGGCTCGTACTGGTCCTTCTCCAGCATGTATTGCAGGAAGGCCTTTGCGGCGTTGGGATACTGGCTGTGCTTGAACACCATGGCGTTCAGCGTCAGGCCCGCCATCGGCGAGACCTTGGCGACGCCCTTGGGCAGCAGCTGATGCTCGCTGTCCTCGGCGATCGCCTTGGTGGCGGGATCGTTCTTCAGCGAGAAGTACAGCGAGACGCCGTTGGCGGTCAGCGCGATCTCCTGCGAGGAGTAGGCGCGGTTGTTGCTGACGTCGTTCCACGACGTCGTGCCGGCGATGAAGGTCGGGTAGAGCTGCTTCACCCAGTTCAGCGCGGCGATCGTCTCCTTGCTGTTGATGGTGACGTTGCCCTCTTCGTCGAGCAGCGCCGCGTTGTGCGACCACAGCGCCCAGCTGGCAAAGCCGTTGCCGTCGCCCTTGGCGTTACCGAGCGCGAAGCCGGCCGGCTTGCCGGCCTTCTGAAGCTTCTGGCAGAGGTCGAGGATGCCGGCATGATCTTCCGGCACCTTGTCGAAGCCGACCGATTGCAGGATCGATTTGCGGTAGATCAGGGGGCCCGCGGTGGCGCCGAACGGCAGTCCGATCCAGGCGTCGCGCTTGTTCTTCTTGCCGTAGCGTTGCGCCAGCGGCAGCCAGCCGCCATAGCGCTTGCCGACATAGTCGGCGACGTCGGTCAGCTCGATCAGCTTGTCGATGTAGATGTGCGGTGCATCAGAGAAGCCGATGATGATGTCGGGGCCGGCGCCGGAATTGGCGGTCACCGCGGTCTGCTGGTTGATGTCTTCCCAGCCGACGAAGTCGACCTTGATCTCGACCCCGGTCTCCTTGGTGAATTTCGCCGCATTGGCGCGGAACACGTCCTCGTCGGCCTGGACGAAGCGCACCGGGCGCAGCATGCGCAGGGACGCGCCCTTCTCGATCTCGCGCTTGGGCGCCGGCACATCGGCGGCCTTGATGTTGGATGTCGTTGTTTGCGCCGCAGCACCGGTGGCCGCGAACGTTGCGGCGGACAGGCCCAGCGCCAAGGCATCACGACGTGTGATGTCGTTCCTCATCAGTTCCTCCCTATGATGTCTCCCTTCCCGGCGTTGATCGCCGGTGAAGGGCCGTTTCAGTCACTTGCCGCTCTTTCGGCGCGCTTTGCGCCGGCCGCCTTAGCTGTTCGGGCCGCGGTCCATGCCGACGGGCTGCCAGCGGCGGAGCGCGGTGTCCTGCAGCACCGACGGATTGACGCAGCTTACCGGCCACATGCCCTGAAGCACCAGTGACAATTCGTAGCCCACGCGGCGCTTGCGCGCTTCGTCGAACCGTGCCGAGGCCGAGGCGACATGGGCGGTCAGGGTCACGTTCTCCATGCTGAGGATGGGATTGTTGTGGGAGGGCGGTTCCTTCTCCAGCACGTCGAGGGCGGCATGCGCGATCCAGCCCTCTTGCAGCGCCTTGATCAGGCTCTCCTCGTCCACCGTCGCGCCGCGGCCGGTGTTGATGAAGACCGAGCCCTTCTTCATCTGCCGAAAGTGCTTCTCGGTCAGCATGTGATGCACCTCGGGCCGGGCAGGGGCGTGCATCGAGACGAAGTCGGACTGCGACAGCACCTCGTTCAGTGTCGCCGGGATGACGCCGTGGTCCCACATCAGCGTTTCCTGGATGAAGGGATCGTAGGCCATCATGCGCAGGCCGAACGGCGCGGCGCGCTTGGCAACCGCACGCGCGACGCGGCCGAACGAGATGAAGCCGAGCGTCTGGCCCATCAGCCGCGGTATCTTGAGCAGCGCCGGCCGGCCTTCGGCCCAGCGGCCGTCGCGCACCATGCGGTCCTGCTCGACCAGGCGGCGGAAGCCGGCGAGCAGCAGCATCATGGCGTGGTCGGCGACCTCCTCGATGAAGGTGTCAGGGATGTTGGTCACCGGGATTCCACGGGCCGTTGCGGCCTTCACGTCGACGCTGTCGACACCGACCGAGCCGAGCGTGATGACCTTGCAGCTCTCCAGCGCGTCGATGATGGTCTTGGTGATCGGGATGCCCTTGGCGTAGATGGCGTCGGCATTCTTGGCGGCGGCGATGAACTCCGCCTCGTTGGCCGGCGCTTCGACGATCTCGGCATCGATCGGATCGAGCGCCTCGCGCTCGTAGGAATAATCGCTGCCCGCGACCGTGAAGCTCGCGCCCTTCGGCGTCACCACCCTGTATTTCGGCATTTCCTGCTCCCGATTTGGTTTGTCGGTTCTTGTTGCGGGCCCGGCCTTCTTGGCGGGCCTTTGCGTCTTTTACGCGAAATCGACGGGCGCGCGTACAATTCCCGGTTGTCGGCTCCAAGATAAATTGCCGGATTTGGCGCCATCGTCCGGGCTTCTACGGAGGCACGTAAGTAACTTGCTAAGGTGTCACACACTAAAAGTTGATTCAATTTCGATCGATTCACTCGCGTGCCCGTATTCCATTTTTGCCGGAGCCATCCCGTGAAGTTGAGCAATCTGAAGATCGCGCCCAAGCTGGGCATCCTTGTCGGCGTCACCCTGTTCGGCCTGTGCATTTCCGGCGTTCTCGCCGGCTACCTGATGAAGCGGGAGATGGTGAATGCACGCATCGACCAGACCAAGTCGATCGTCGACCTCGGCCGCAACTACGCCGCCGCGCTGAAGAAGCGCGTCGATGCCGGCGAGCTGACGAAGGACGCCGCGATGGCCGATCTTCGCCGCTACGGCAATGCGATGACCTACGACAACGGCTCGGGCTATCTGTTCGGCACGTCCTATGACGGCATCACCCAGCTCGCACCCGATCCGAAGCAGATCGGCAGCAACCGCATGGACGTCGTGACCAACGGCCGCAAGCTGTCCGTCGAGCTGATGGAGGGCGTCAAGGCCAACGGCTCGATCCTGCTCTATTATGATTATGTGAAGCCCGGCCAGGACAGGCCGATCAGCAAGATCGGCTATGCCGTCGCGGTTCCCGGTTTCGACATGTATCTCGGCACCGGCGCCTATCTCTCCGACATCGACGCCAAGATGGGCCCGGTCTACTGGCTGCTCGGCCTTGCCATGCTTGGCATCGTCATCGTCGCAGGCAGCGTCGCCTGGATGATCGGCCGCAGCATCAGCCGTCCGCTGGCCCTGCTCGGCGCCCGCATGAAGGATCTCGCCGACGGCAAGCTCGAGGGTGAGATTCCCGGCGTCGGCCGCGGTGACGAGGTCGGTGCGATGGCCTCGACCGTCCAGATCTTCAAGGACAACGCGATCCGCATCCGCGATCTCGAAAAGACCGAGGCGGCTGCGAAGGAGCGCGCCGCGGCGGAACGCCGCAGCGCGATGGAGGACATCGCCAACGACTTCGAACGCAGCGTCAACGGCATCGTGCGCTCGGTCTCCTCGGCCGCGGCCGGCATGCAGTCGACGGCGCAGTCGATGACCGCGACCGCCAGCGACGCCTCGTCGCGTGCGGCTACCGTCGGCGCGGCCTCCTCGAAGGCCTCCGGCAATGTCGGCACGGTGGCCGCCGCCGCCGAAGAGCTGTCGAGCTCGGTTGCGGAAATCTCCCGCCAAGTGACGCGCTCGACCGAAGTTGCGAGCCGCGCCGTCAGCGATGCCGAGCGCACCAACGCCACGGTGCAGGAGCTCTCGACCGGCGCCGAGAAGATCGGCGAGGTGGTCAAGCTTATTCATTCGATCGCGGCGCAGACCAATCTGCTCGCGCTCAACGCCACCATCGAGGCGGCGCGCGCCGGTGAATCCGGCCGCGGCTTCGCCGTCGTCGCCTCCGAGGTCAAGGCGCTGGCCAACCAGACCGCCAAGGCCACCGAGGAAATCTCCGCGCAAGTGGCGGCGATGCAGACCTCGACCAGTGATGCGGTCGCGGCGATCGGCGGCATCACGCAGACGATCGCCGAGATGAGCGAGATCACCGCGGGCATTTCCGCCTCGATCGAGCAGCAGGGCGAGGCGACGCGCGAGATCGCCCGCAACATCCAGTCGGTCGCGGCCGGCTCGAGCGAGATCAACGCCAATATCGGCAGCGTCACCTCGGCCGCGGAAGCGACCGGCACCGCGGCCGGCGACGTGCTGACCAACGCCCGCGAGCTGGACAGCCAGTCCGGCGCGCTGCGCAACGCGGTGGACGGCTTCCTCGCCAAGGTCCGCGCGGCCTAAATTCTAGCGCTGAATTCGTTGGGTGGGCAAAGACGCGCAAGCGTCGTGCCCACCTTTTCTTTTTGAGCTTGTCGAGATGTTGGTGGGCACGCTTCCGCTTTGCCCGCCCTACGAGTTCCGTGCCCCGGGCGCAGCGCAGCACGCAGTGATGCGCTGCTGAACCGGGGCCCATGCCGCGGCATTCTGGATCCCGGCTCTGCGCAGCAGCGTTTCACGCTGCAGCGCGTCCGGGACACGAGACCGCCTACTGCTTCTCGATCCCCGCGTCCTTGATCAGCCGCTCCCACAGCACGAGCTGCTCGTTGACGAATTTGCCGAGTTCTTCCGGCGTGCCCGAAAACGCGTCCATGCCGAGCGTGGCGAGCTGGGCCTTGATCTCCGGCTTCTCGACGATCTTGCGGATCTCGGCGTTGAGCCGCGTCACGATCTCCTTCGGCATGCCGGCGGGGCCGAAATAGCCCTGCCACGAGGAGATATCGAAATCCGGCACGCCGGCCTCCTGCATCGAGGGCAGGTTCGGCACCAGCGGCGTGCGGTCCTTGGTGGTGACGGCGAGCGCGCGCAGCGCGTTGCCCTGGACGTGCGGCAGGCCGGTCAGGATGTCCACGAACATCATCGAGACGCGGCCGCCCATGACGTCGTTGAGCGCCGGCGGCGAGCTCTTGTAGGGCACGTGCAAGAGGTCGAGCCCGGCATTGTGCGCAAAGGTCGCACCCGACACGATCGCCGAGGACGAGCCCGAGGCGTAGCTCAGCTTGCCCGGATTGGCCTTGCCGTAGGCGACGAGCTCCGCGACGGATTTCGCGGGCACGTCCGGGTGAATCACCAGCATGAAGGGCAGATCTCCGGTCCGCGCGATCGGGGTGAAGTCCTTGACCGGATCGTAAGTGAGGCTCTTGAGCAGATAGGGATTGGCCGAATGCGTGGTGTTTGTCGTCACCAGCAGCGTGTAGCCGTCGGGGGCGGCGCGCGCGACATAGGTCGCCGCGATCATGCCGTTGGCGCCGGCCTTGTTCTCGATCACGATGCCGACGCCGAGCGCCTGCGACAAATGCTGCGAGATCAGCCGCGTCGTGGTGTCGGTACCGCTGCCGGCCGCGAATGGCAGCACCAGCGTGATGTTGCGGCTCGGCCAGGTGTCGGCCTGCGCGGTGGATGCGGCGGCGAGGCACAGCGCGGCGGTGCCGATCGTGCGCAGGTTTCGAAGCAGCCTTGAAAGCATGTGTGGTCGTTCCCTCTTTTTCGTTGGCGGGGAACCTAGCCGGTCCATATCAAAATCGGAAGACGGGAGTTTGACTCGAGGTCTCGTGCCCCGGGCGCAGCGCAGCACGTTAGTGATGCGCTGCTGAACCGGGGCCCACGCTTGTGGCAGACTGGGTCCCGGCTCTGCGCAGCGTCACTGCGTGCCGCAGCGCGTCCGGGACACGAGAGCGCGTAACGTCCGCGGCGCGGAATTACTTCACCGCCGAGCCCTGGCGCGAGGCGATCACGACGCCGGCGAGCACCAGCGCGTAGCCGACCAGATGAAACGGCTGGAGCTTCTCGCCGAGCAGCAGGATCGCCATCGCCGAACCGAACACCGGCACCAGATGGAAGAACGGCGCGGCCCGGTTCGGCCCGATCAGCGCGACGCCGCGGTTGAAGAACAGATAGGCGAGCGTCGAGGGGAAGATCAGGATGTAGCCGAGCGTCAGCAGCGTCACGGTGTCGAATTGCATGACATTGCCGCTCCAGGCCTCCCAGACCGCGGTCGGCAGCAGCATCATCGCGCCGCAGCAGGTGGTGAAGGACAGGAAGGAGAGCTGATGAACCTTCGGCCGGCGCGGGATGAAGGCGGAGTAGATCCCGAACGCAATCAGCGAGGAGGCGAACATGAGGTCGCCTCTGTTGAACGAGATGCTCGCCAGCGCCGCGAGATCGCCGCGCAGGATGATGATGAGCACGCCGAGCAGCGAGATCGCGATGCCGGCGAGCTGTCCGCGCGTCAGCCGCACGCCGAACAGCACCAGCGACCACAGCGCCACGAACAGCGGCCCGGCCGACTGGATCAGCAGCGCGTTCAGCGCCTCGGTGTATTGCAGGGCCCAGTAGGAGATCGCGTTGTTGAAGGCGAAGCCGACCAGCGACAGGAACAGCATCAGCGGCAGGCTCCGGCGCAAGGCCGGCCAGTCGCGTTTCAGATGCGGCCAGGAGAACGGCAGCAGGATCAGGAACACGCCGAACCAGCGGATCGTGGTCACCGTCAACGGCGGCACATGCGCGCCGACATGGCGCGCGAGCACGATGTTGCCGGCCCAGAACAGCGAGCTCAGGCTGAGCAGCAGATATGGCTGGTTGTTGAGCCAACTGGCCGGATTCGAGGCCGGTGGCGCGGGTGAAGCGATCGTCATTGGCGTCGGATACGACCTTGCGCCCGATTGCCGCCGTGACACAAGTCACGCCTCCGCAATGCTACAATGCAGGCATGACCTGAGGAGGTGCCATTGGCGGTCAATATGTTGAACATCGAAGGCCTGGAGCGGCTCGATCGCCAGGCGCCCGTGGTGATGCTGAACCTGATGCGCTTCCACGATCGCTCGCGCGACGGCGATGGCTCGGGCTGGGACGCTTATCTCCGTTACAGCGCCATCACCGTGCCGATGATCAAGGCGCGCGGCGGCACGCTGCTCTGGACCGGCGAGGCCAAGGCGGTCGCGCTCGGTCCGCACGCGGGCAACGAATGGGATTTCGTCGCGCTGGTCTATTACCCGTCGGTCGCGGCTTTCCTCGACATGATGACGTCGGAGTCCTACGAGCGGCAGGCCGACCCGCATCGCCGCAACGCCTGTGCCGAACATGTGATCATCGCGACCGAGCAGGCCTACAGCAAGTTCAAGACGACGTAGGGGCTCGGCGTGCTTGGATCGAAGTGGAGGCTACGCCGTCTGCTTCCGCGATGCCGCGAACACGCCCGACAGCACCAGTGCGAAGCCGATGAAATGGAAGGCTTGCGGGTGTTCGCCGAGGAAGACCATCGCCATGATCGAGCCGAACACCGGCACGACGTGGAAGAACGGTGCGGCGCGGTTGGCGCCGATCAGGCGCACGCCGCGATTGAAGCAGAGATAGGCGAGCGTGGACGGAAACACGGCGACATAAAACAGGGTGAGCAGGTTCGGCGCGTCGAGCTTCATGACGGGGCGCGCCGACAATTCCCAGATCTCGAGCGGAATGAGACAGGCGGCGCCGGCGCCGAAGGTGAAGGCGAGGAACGACAGGCCGTGGATCGGGGGCCGCTTCAGGCTCAGCACCGAATAGAGCGCGAAGATCAGCAGCGCGACGATGAAGATGAGGTCGCCCTTGTTGAACTCGATGTTCGACAGGGTGGTGAAGTCGCCATGCAGCAGGATGGTCAGCACGCCGCACATCGACAGCAGCACGCCGAAGGCCTGCGCCGCGGTGAGGCGGATGCCGAGGATGACCAGCGACCACAGCGCCACCAGCAGCGGCGCGGCCGACTGCAGCAGCAGCGTGTTGAGCGCCTGAGTGTGCTCCAGCGCCCAATATTGCAGCGTGTTGAAGGCGCCGATGCCGGTGATCGAGAGCGTCACCATCAGGCCGAGCTTGCCGCGGATCGCGGGCCAGTCCTGCACCAGGTGTTTCCAGGCGAACGGCAGCACCAGCAGAAAGGCGAACGACCAGCGCAGGAACGACAGCGTGACCGGCGGAATATGGCCGGCGGCGAGCCGCCCGACGATGGCGTTGCCGGCCCAGCACAGCGCAGTGATGCTGAGCAGCAGATAAGGCTGGTTGGCGATCCAGTTGTGACCGGATGTCTCGGTGCTGGTGGTCTGGCCGGTGGCGGACATTGTGATTGTTATGGCCCCGCGTATACGCCGAGGCCCCGGCCCGGAACTGTCCGGGCCGGCTGATCGCCCGGCGTCATTCAAAGACACGGAAATGTGCCTGATATCAATGGGGCGAGGCGCATCGCCTCCATGCGCCGCGGGAAGCGGAGGAACTTCAGGAGGATCTGGCGTCCGGGCGCATGGCAGCGCGCGCGGCCCATCCACCGCCGAGAATGGCGCCGGTGAAGCCTCCGCTGCCCGTAAACGCCGATGCGAGATAGAGGCCATCGATCGCGGTCGCCGGCGCAGGCGCGAAACCGCGTGTCTGTGGTGCGAAGCCGTAGACGGCGCCGCCCGGCGTGTTGAGGTAATGCGCAAAAGTTTCCGAGGTCGACATCTCCCGCTGCACGATCGCGCCGGCAATGCCCGGATACTGCCGGTCGAGATCGGCAATGAGGAGGTCCATCCAGCGCTCCTTGCGCGAGCGCTTGGCCTCGGCGGAGAGACCGGTCCAGTTCGCGAGCCGGTCGACCCCGACGAGTGCGCCGAGATAAGGCCCTTGCTCGTTCAGGCCCGAATCGATCTGGTCGTAGGCGACGAAGCCGTAAGGAGGCAGACGTGCCGGCGAATCCTCGCCCGGCATCGCGCCGGCCTCGCGCAATCCGGACAGGTGCGTCAGCCAGCCCGGCAGCACGCTGGTCGAATAGTGCCTGACGCCGAATTCGCGCGACGGGCGGCTGAGGCCGATCGCGACGCTCCACAGCGAGATCGACGGTCGCCGACCTTCGTAGCGTGACAGGAACGCAGCACGCTTGTCCTGCGGCAACATCGATGCCAGCACGGAGGGAGCCGCGTTGCCGAGCACGATCGGTGCCAGCTCCTCGCGCACATCGTCGGTCCCCGCCGCGCGATGGCGCACGCCGCGGGTGCTGTTGCCGTCGACGAGGATAGCTTCGACCTCGCGCCCCGCCTCCACGGCGCCGCCGGCGTCGCGGATGATCGCGACCAGCCGGTCGCTGAGCGCCTGCGATCCGCCGCGGACATAGTGGCCCCCGCCAACGAGATAGGAGGCCTGCGGAATTGCGAACGGGATGAAAGGCATCGTGTCGGGATCGTCGGTGTAGTAGCTGAGGTTGGAGGCGAGCGCGAGCTTGATCGCCTCGCTGTCGCCGAACAGGCGCGCGAGCACGTCGCCCAAGGTCGCGTGCCGGTCGCGGATCAGCGGCCACAGCCGCCACGGCAATGTTGGCGCATTCCAGAGCCACCAGTCGCGGTCGTCCTGATGCTCGCTCATCAACGCGACCGCCTGCCGGACGGCATCGATGCGCTCGAAATATTGTGCAATGCCTTTCGCCTGCCCCGGAAACTGCGCCGTCGCGGCGGCGGCCGCGGCGTCGAGACCGTGCGGCATCACGAAGGGCTGCTCGAACAGCGGGCTTCGCACCTCGTGCAGCACACCGACATCGACGAACGGCAAATCGCGATCAAGGCCGAGCGCGCGCAGAATCGGCAGCTTGGGATCGGATGCATCCAGGCCGTCGATCTCGTGCAGCGAAGCCTCGATTGCAAGCGGGCCGTGACGATAGACCGTGGCCGCTCCGCCGAAACTGTGGTTGCGCTCGAGCACCAGAACCTTGTGGCCGGCGCGGGCGAGCAATGCCGCCGCCGTCAGGCCGCCGAGCCCGGATCCGATGGCAATGGCATCAAAGCTGCGTGACATCTCTCGTGGCCTCGCTGCGCCGTCGGGGCGGAAGCATGGCCCGCCGCGACGGCTCCGGGGTGATCGCGGCCGATATTATGAGTTGTGCAGCGGTGAGCGTGGTTGACGTGCGTCAATCACGGCCGTCTGAAATTTGTGCGGGTCCGGAGCTGCCTGAAATATTGCGGTCACAAACTTTCATCGCCTGCGTCCGCTGCGGATCGCGAACGGTTTCAACAGTTCGGCGCAGGCGAGATAGACGACGACGAGAAACGCGATGCCGGCCATGACGATCGGCGGCGGCGCGACGAAGCCGAACCAGGCTCCGAGCGGCGTGAACGGCAGCACCATCGCGACGAGCAGCGCGATCAGGGAGGATGCCGCGAGCGCGGGATCGGGCCAGTTGCGCCAGGGCCGTCCGTTGGTTCGGATGATGAAGATGACCAGGATCTGCGTCGCCATGGATTCGATGAACCAGGCGGTGCGGAATTCGTCCGGCGAGGCCTTGAACAGGAACAGCAGCGCAAGGAAGGTCAGGGCGTCGAACACCGACGACAGCGGTCCCATGATCGCGGCGAAACGCACCAGGCGTGACATGCTCCAGACCTGCGGCTGCGCGGTCGCCTGCGCGGAGACGCGGTCGAAGGGAATGCCGAGCTCGGAGAGATCGTAGAGCAAATTGTTGAGCAGGATCTGGGTCGGCAGCATCGGCAGGAACGGCAGCGCCAGCGAGGCCGCCGCCATCGACAGCATGTTGCCGAAGTTCGAGCTCGCGCCCATGCGGACATATTTGAGGATGTTGGCGAAGGTGCGCCGCCCTTCCTCGACGCCGTCGGCGACGACTTCGAGGTCGGAGGCGAGCAGGATCATGTCGGCGGCGGCCTGGGCGACGCCGGTCGCGCCGTCGACCGACAATCCGACGTCGGCGACCTTCAGGGCCGGCGCGTCGTTGATGCCGTCGCCGAGGAAGCCGACCACCTCGCCGCCCGCCTGCAGCGCCTTCACGATGCGCGACTTCTGGTCCGGCGCGAGCCGTCCGAACGCATCGACGGAGCGCACCTGCACGGCGAGCGCCTCGTCGCTGAGCGCGGCGATGTCGGCGCCCGACAGTACGCGCTCGGGATTCAGCCCGACCAGGCCGGCGAGCCGCTTCACCACGACGGGGTCGTCGCCCGACAGGATCTTCAGCCCCACGCCGCTTGCGGCGAGCCGCGCAATGGCCGCTGCGGCCGTCGGCTTCGGCGGATCGGCGAAGGCGCAAAAACCTTCGAAGACGAGACCGGTCTCGTCGTCCGTCTCGACCTCGCGCAGCGCGCCGCTCCAGACCCGCGAGGCGATGGCGACGGTGCGCAGGCCCTCGCTTGCGAGCCCGTGCACGCCTGCCAGCGCCGCAATGCGCGCGCTCTCGTCCATCGTGCACAGTTCGAGCACGGCTTCCGGCGCGCCCTTCACGATCAGCAGCGGGCCTTCGGGGCCGGTCGCGAGCACAGATCCGAGCCGGCGCGAAAAGTCGAACGCCTGCCGCCCGGCCAGGGTCCAGCCTTGCGCGGCATCCGGCCGGCCGGCGACGAGCGCAGCATCGAGCGCGCCGCGGTCGCCGCCGAGCGAGGCCGCGATGGCACCGAGCTGCGCGGCGCGGGCATCGTCCTTGCCGGCGGCATCGATGCTCCTCGCCAGCGTGATCTCGGCCGAGGTCAGCGTGCCCGTCTTGTCCGTGCACAGCACCGTCATGGCGCCGAGATCGTGGATCGCGGCAAGACGCTTCACGATCACTTTGCGCCCGGCCATGCGCAGCGCGCCGCGCGACAGCGTCACCGTGGTGATCATCGGCAGCAGCTCCGGCGTCAGCCCGACCGCGAGCGCGACCGCGAACAGCAGTGAATCCAGCACCTCGCGGCCGAAGATGACGCGGACGGCGAGCACGACCAGCACCAGCGCGAGCGTTGCGCGCGCGACCACCAGGCCGAATTCGCGCAGGTCCCGCTCGAACGGGGAGGGCGCCTGCGTCTCGGCCAGGGCCGAGGCCGCCGCGCCGAACACGGTGTCGCGGCCGGTCCTGACGACCAGCGCGATGGCCTCGCCCGTCTGCGCCACGGCGCCGCGGAACAGCGCATTCGAGGTGTCGTCGGGATCGGTGGCGGCGCCGGCGTGCTTCGGCACCGGATAGGGCTCGCCGGTGAGCGCGGCCTCGCCCGAGGTGAAGGCGGTGCTCTCCAGGACCAGCGCGTCGGCGGGGATGATGTCGCCGGCGCGGACCCGCAGCAGGTCGCCGGGAACGACGTGGTCGACCTCGATCTCGCGGAAGGCGCCGTCGCGCCGGACCTCGGCCTTGAGCGCCACCGAGCGGCGGAGGATCTCGGCGGCGCGGACTGCGTGGCCCTCCTGGACGGTGTCGAGCCCGATCGAGAGCGTGAGAATCAGCACGATGATGAGGCCGCCGATGTCGTCGCCGGTCAGCATCGAGACGATGCCGGCCACCAGCAGGATCAGCGACAGCGGCTCCAGCAGCCGGCGCAGGATCGCGCGTGCCGCCCCTTCGATCCGCGGCGGGGCATCGCTGTTCGGCCCGAAACGGCGGAGGCGCTCAGTGGCCTCAGTGCTGCGCAGGCCCTGCAGGGAGCAGCCGAGCCGGGTGCAGAGTGCGTCAGCGGAGAGGAGCCAGAATTGGCCCGTTTGGCTGTTCGGTGGCTTGGTCACGGCATGTCCGAAAATGGAGGCCTTGGGGCCTGAGAAGGGTAAGCTGCTGAGGTGACGGTCATCCCTTGCCGCAATTGCGGGCCGGAACGCTTGATGCGCGTCAACCGGACTGCCCGGCAGCCCCGAAAGTTTCCAAATTTTAAGGGGATATCAAAGGCTTGGGATGCCTTGCAGACCTCGAAAAAGCCCCGATCTTGCTTGCCTAGAGGGGCTGCTTCCTTTATCCGGTTGGCTGCCTTGCATGCGAGCGGCCCTGGGCCGCGGATTGGGCTGGGCGCAGGCATGATCCCGGAAAAGTGGGCACCGGTTTTCCGCGAGGATCATGTCTCCTAGAGACAGATTGAATAGGGATTACCCGCGAATGGCCAACGTTGTCGTCGTCGGCGCCCAGTGGGGCGACGAAGGGAAGGGCAAGATCGTCGACTGGTTGTCGGAGCAGGCGGACATCGTCGTCCGCTTCCAGGGCGGCCATAACGCCGGCCACACGCTGGTGATCAACGGCGCGACCTACAAGCTGGCGCTGCTGCCCTCCGGCGTGCTGCGCGACCAGAAGCTGTCGGTGATCGGCAACGGTGTCGTGTTCGATCCCGCCGCCTTCCTCGACGAGGTCACCAAGCTGCGCTCGCAGGGCGTCGCGGTCTCGCCGGAGAATCTGCGCGTTGCCGAGAATGTCACCCTGATCCTGCCGCTGCACCGCGAGCTCGACGCCCTGCGCGAGTCCTCCAACGCGGCGACCGCGATCGGCACCACCCGCCGCGGCATTGGACCGGCGTATGAGGACAAGGTCGGCCGCCGCGCCATCCGCCTGATGGACCTCGCCGATCTCAACACCCTACCGCACAAGATCGACCGGCTGCTGGCGCACCACAATGCGCTCCGCCGCGGCCTCAATCTGCCGGAGTTCGACGGCAAGGAGATCCTGAACGAGCTGAGCGCGCTGGCGCCGCAGCTGCTGCCTTACGCCGAGACGGTGTGGCGGCTGCTCGACATCGAGCGTCGCGCCGGCAAGCGCATGCTGTTCGAGGGCGCGCAAGGAGCGCTGCTCGACGTCGACCACGGCACCTATCCTTACGTCACCTCGTCCAACACGGTGGCGGCGCAGGCCGCGACCGGCGCCGGCCTCGGGCCGGGTGCGGTCGGCTACGTGCTCGGCCTGTGCAAGGCCTACACGACCCGCGTCGGCCAGGGCCCGTTCCCGACCGAGCAGGACAACGAGATCGGCCGCAAGATCGGCGAGCGCGGCCGCGAGTTCGGCACCAACACCGGCCGTCCGCGCCGCTGCGGCTGGTTCGACGCCGTGCTGGTCCGCCAGGCGGTCCGCACCTGCGGCATCAATGGCCTCGCGCTGACCAAGCTCGACATCCTCGACGGCTTCGACACGATCGAGGTCTGCACCGGCTACAAGCTGGACGGCAAGGAGATCGACCATTTCCCGGCCGGCGAGGGTGCCCAGGCCCGGGTCGAGCCGATCTACGAGACCATCGAGGGCTGGAAGGAGCCGACCGCCAACGCCCGGTCATGGGCGCAGCTGCCGGCCCAGGCCATCAAATATGTCCGCCGGATCGAGGAATTGGTGGGGTGCCCGGTGGCGCTGCTTTCCACCAGCCCCGAACGCGAAGATACTATCCTCGTTCAAAATCCGTTTGAGGCTTAACGATCTCTTACCAGGACGTGCGTATAGTTGAGTAGAAATGGCTGATTACTATCCGCTGATCGCCCGCGCTATTGCCGCCCTGGACCCCAATGCTCCCGGCGAAAGCCGTCGCGCGCTCTATGAGCGGGCGCGCACGGCCCTGATCGCGCAGCTCCGCAGCGTTCAGCCGCCGCTCTCCGAATCCGAGATCACCCGCGAACGGCTGTCGCTGGAAGAGGCCGTCCGCAAGGTGGAATCGGAGGCCGCCCAGCGCGCCCGCGAAGCCTCCCGCCCTGGTGGTGGTGGTGGCGGCGGTGGGCGCGGTGGCAGCGGCGATGCGTTCCGCAGGGCCAGCACCCGTGCCGCCGAGGGTGGCCCAGCGGCGGCTCCGCCTGCAGGTCCCCCGCGGACCCGTCCGGCGCCGATGCCGCCACGCGCCGACCGCCCGTCCATCAATGTCGACGACCAGGGCGGCGATGCCCAGCGTTCGCCGCGCGCCCCGCGTTTCGATGCGCCGCGCCAGCCGGGTCCGGCCGCGCCCCCGCCGCCGATGCCGGAGCCCCCGGCTCCCCCGGCGGCCGGACGCGATCGCGCCGGTCCGCGCCGTCCGCCGGATGCCGGCGCTCCGCCGGCGCCGGGCGTCCGCGGCTTCCGCGACATCACGGCCGACGCCAACGATCTCGGCGGCGCCGCCGCGCAGGCCAACCGCGCCGCGCGCCGCACCTATGCCAACGTGCCCTCGCCCTCGCCGGAATTCGACCGGCTGGAGCCGAGCCTGGAAAACCGAGTCGGCGAGCAGGACGCGCCCTATTCCTACGACGAATCGATCGAGGAGGCCGAGCGCTATGCGCCGCGGCCGCCGTCGGGGCGCCCGCACATTCCCGTCCTCGAGCGCGACGGCAAGAAGCCCAAGCGGCGCGGCTCCGCCTTCCCGTTCAAGAGCGCAATCGCCGTCGGCATCGTGCTGATCCTGGTCGGCGCCGGCATCCTCTGGGGCAAGCCGCTGGTGCAGACCGTGAGCGGCCTGTTCAAGTCCTCGCCGACCCAGGTGGTGGAGGCGCCGAAGGATACGTCGCAGCCGCAGACCAAGCCGAAGATTCCCGATCGCGTCGGCCAGCCCTCGGCGAGCGACCAGCCGGTCGCGCCGGTGGCGCAGAAGGTCGTGCTCTATGACGAGGATCCGTCCGATCCGAAGGGCAAGCAATATGTCGGCTCGGTGGTGTGGCGGCTCGAGCCGATCAAGGCCTCGGGCAACCAGAAGGCCGACGTCGCCGTGCGCGCCGACATCGAGATTCCCGACCGCAAGTTCAAGATGACGATGTCGTTCGTGCGCAACACCGACGCATCGCTGCCGGCGAGCCACACGGTCGAACTGAACTTCAACGTTCCCGCGGATTTCGCCGGCGGCGGCATCACCAACGTGCCGGGCATCCTGATGAAGTCGAACGAGCAGGCGCGCGGCACGCCGCTGGCGGGCTATGCGGTGAAGGTCACGGATTCGAAGGTGACGGATCCGCTGAAGGGCCCGACCGGCATCACGGCCCTGTTCCTGGTCGGCCTCTCCAATGTCGATGCGGATCGCGCCCGCAACATCCAGCTCCTGAAGGAGCGGTCATGGTTCGACATGCCGATGGTCTACACCAACCAGCGCCGCGCCATCATCGCGATCGAGAAGGGCGCTCCCGGCGAGCGCGCCTTCAACGAAGCGTTCGCGCAGTGGGGCGATTGAGCTAGGCGACCACCACTTCCGTCATTCCGGGGCGCGCGACTTGTCCGCCGAAGCTCGAAGAGCGAAGGCGGAAGCGCGAGCCCGGAATCACACCTTCAATGAGCGAATGATCGCTACTGCGCCGCGGCTTCCCGCTTGCGCGCCGCTGCTGCGGCCGCGTGCTCGCGGTCCATCACGGCGCGGCAGCCGGGGCTGACCTGCGACTTGTTCCGCACCATGCAGGCGGTGATCCGGTGGATATCAGGGATTTCACTCGAGCAGAGCCGCATCGCATCGCCCGAGCACATCTGCTGCGCTTCCGACGAGAAGGCGAGGCCGGGCGATGTCTGGACTGCGATGGCGGTGGTGGAAAGGGCGAAGAGAGCTGCGATGGTCCGGTAGCGTGTCATGGAAAATGCGTCCCCGAGTTCCGTGGGCTTGAGCCACTTGATTTTGGGGCGCCGCACGCGGCTTGATCTGCCGCATGTCACAGCCTTCACGCCGGGATATCAATCCCGCATGTGGTCGCTCGATTTCCTGATGTCCGAATCGAAAAGTGCTGCGCCGCCCGAGCGAAGTATGCGCCATTGTCGAGCGGCTGCAATGGTCATCGCGAAGGAATTCGCAATTGTTGCGCGCGAGTCACGCCGCATCACATGCCGTGACTCTGAAACACCTTGCTGCACGCTTTCGACAGCTTGGCCCGGTTGGCCTGCAGGCAGCTCTGCACCGCACCGTCATTGCCGAGGTCCTTGCGGCAGAAGCGCGACGCATCGCGCGAGCAGGCGTTCTGCTCCTGCTGCGTGCCCATGTGGCCTTGCGCGAGAGCGGGCGGGCTCGACAAGCCGCTCAGGGCTGTCAGCGTGATCGTCGCCAGAAGAAATTTACGGGACATCGGCGGCTCCAATCCGACAGGGAGAATTTGAGGTCCTGTCTGAACTCGTCGCATTGCCACTTGTTCCCCGCCGGGAGGGCCCGTGCCCGGCTGTTCAAGGTTCCCGGGGCGCTGCTATAACGGGGCGAGTGTGAGGGTATCTGATGAAACGCTATCTGGTGTTTGCGCTGGTCGGCCCCTTCGTCGGCGGGTTCCTGTTGCTGCTGACGACGACCTACCAGTCCGGCTATTGGGCCCAGACCAGCCTCGGCGAGGTCGGCAAGCTGTTCGTCGTGTTCTTCAAGACCCTGCAATACAGCTATCTGTTCGGCTTCCTGCCGTCGCTGATGATCGGCGCGGTCGACGACATCCTGATCCACATCCGCCGGATCGGTCCAGCCTTGCGCATGCTGCTGGTCGGTCTGTTCGCCTTCGTGCTGGCCTCGCTGACCTACAGTTCGCGCGGGCCGGATTCCGGCGCGGTGCAATTCATTCTCTACGGCCTCGTCGGCTTCGTGCCGGCCGTGATTTCCTCCTGGCTCGTACATAGATACATCGAGGAGCCGGACGCGGCGCCGGCCTCGACCTGACGGCGCGACGTTCGGGCGCGGCACAGCAACTTCTGCCACTTCCGGGCGTTCCCCAGAGACCATGACCATGTCCGACGACGATATTATTGCTCCGCGCAAACCCCGTTCCGGGGGCCGCACGCACGCGACCTTCTCGGGCACCGAGGCGCGCGGGCCGATCATCGACCAGGACGGCCACGAGATCCGCCCCGAGACGCTGGAGCAGGGCTTTCGCGAGTTTCGCTTCGAGTTCGGCAAGGACGGCCAGTTCGCGGGCAACCCGTTCGGCAATCTGACGCGCGAGCAGCGGATCGCGCGGATCGAGGCGATCGCAAAGCTGCTCGACGTCGCCTTCGTCCTGCCCGGCACCAATATCCGCTACGGCATCGACGGGCTGATCGGCCTGATCCCCGTCGTCGGCGACATCATCACCACGGCGATCTCGCTCTGGCTGGTGCGCGAGGCCCGCGCGCTCGGCGCGCCCTGGTACATCACCGCGCGCATGCTCGGCAATGTCGCGGTCGACGGCGTGGTCGGCATCGTGCCGTTCGCGGGCGACGCCTTCGACGTCATGTTCCGCGCCAACATGCGCAACGTGCGCCTGCTCCGCCGCTGGCTCGACAAGCAGCCGCGAATTTGAGAGCGAGCGTCAATCTCGGTGCACCTCTCCCGCAAGCGGGAGAGGGAGAACTTAAAACGCAAAAAGCGCGACAGCCTTTCGGCCATCGCGCTTTCCGCGCACATCGGAGATTTGCGAAAACTTACGCCGCGTCGGCGTCGGTCTCGGCGACCGGTTCCGGCTTGCGGTGGCGCGGCAGCGGGAAGGCCTCGCTCTCATAGAGCGAGCGGATGCCGTTCTGATCGAAACGCGCTTCCTCGACCTGGAGATAGGCGCCGTTCAGCGAATCCGTCGGCAACTGCTCCATCGCGAACTGCACGGCTTCGGCCGCAGTGCCGAACCGGCGATAGGTGAAGCCAGCACGCTTCTTCTTGCGGATCGCGGCAGGGAAGAGCTCGGCAGAAGTGTTGAAGTTGAACGGACGCAGTGGACGCATGGTCAAAGACCTCGTGATCTTATCTGGGGCTTTAAGCGCGTGGGGTTTGGGAGGGCGGATGCCGCAATCGAGCGGGCCCGCCGCATGTCATTTTCGCCCCCTAATATAGGCCGTTTTGACAGAAATGCGACCCCTGCGATGGGAGATGATGAATCCACGCATGGCAGCCCCGCAGAGGCTGTAAATCTAGTAATTTCAATGACTTGTATGGTTTACAATTTGCCAAGAAGCAGCAGGACGATCAGCACCACGAGCACGACGCCGCCGATCCCCATGCCGGAATGGCCCATGCCATAGCCGTAACCGCCGATCCGGCCGGACATGCCGCCCAGCAGATAGATGATCACCAGAATGATCAGGATGGTCCCGAGGGTCATGACATCCTCCCTGGCGGCCGCCGGACTGTGCGCATCGGCCGCACCGCCAAAGAAAGAAAAGCACAACGGGCCGCCGGGTTCCATGAGGGAACCGGGCGGCCCGCAACCTTATTTGGGCATTTTGTGCTGGCGCTATTTCGGCTCGAGCTTCAGCGCCGCCGAATTGATGCAGTAGCGCAGGCCGGTCGGCCCAGGACCATCCGGGAAAACGTGGCCGAGGTGGCCGCTGCACTTGGAGCAGAGCACCTCGGTGCGGATCATGCCGTGGCTCGCATCGTGCTCCTCGTCGATATGGCTTTCGACGGCGGGCTGGGTGAAGCTCGGCCAGCCGCAGCCGGAATCGAACTTGGCGTCGGACTCGAACAGCACGTTGCCGCAGCCGGCGCAGACGTAAGTGCCGGCACGGTGGTCGTGCTCATATTCGCCGGAGAAGGGACGCTCGGTCGCCTTCTCGCGCAGCACCGCGTACTGCATCGGCGACAGCTCGCGCCGCCACTGCTCTTCGCTCTTGATGACCTTGTCGTCGGTGGTTTTCGTCTTGGTGTCGGGCATGGGTCTCCCGTTTCTTTTGCGATCTTCCGATCAGTTGGTGGCCTTGCTGGCGTTCACCAGCGTCGGCTTCTCAATGTAGTTATCCGCGAACAGCTTTTTCAGGTTCTCGACCTTGGGAAGGTCGTTATAGGCGATGTAGGGCTGGTTCGGATGCAGCGTCAGGTAATCCTGGTGATAGGCCTCAGCCGGATAGAACGCCTCCAGCGCGCCGACCTTGGTCACGATCGGCTTGCCGAACACCTTGGCGCCGTTGAGCTGGGCGATATAGGCCTCCGCCACCTTCTTCTGCTCGTCGGAGGTGGTGAAGATCGCCGAGCGATATTGCGTGCCGATGTCGGGGCCCTGGCGGTTGAGCTGGGTCGGATCGTGCACCACCGAGAAGTAGATCTGGAGAATCTTGCCATAGGAGATCTTCTTCGGGTCGTACTTGATCTCGACCGATTCCGCATGGCCGGTCCGGCCGCCCGAGACGGTCTGGTAGTCGGCCGTCGCCTTGGTGCCGCCGGCATAACCGGAGACCGCGTTGACGACGCCCGCGGTGTGCTGGAAGACGCCCTGCACACCCCAGAAGCAGCCGCCGGCGACCACGGCAGTCTGGATGTCGCTCGCCGCCGGCGCGTCCATGGTCGGGGCGGGGATCACCACCGCGTCCTCGGCGGCCCGGGACGGTACGGCAAAGGCCAGCGTCAGGGCGGTGGTCGCGGCAAGCAGGGTCAGGAGGGCAGGACGGCGCATGGCGGGCCTCTTTCCGGAAGTTTGCGACACTCTAGGTCGGTTGGCGCCGGGCGAACAGACTGCCCGGCCGCATTTTCGCGTCACCTGAGATACGGGCGCAGCCGGGGTTTGTTACGCCGGGACGGACACTAATCTGTGAAAAATGCCGCATGCGGGGCCGGCTTGGCGGGATGCGGAACTCCGCGCTAGATGAACCCGCGCGATCGACGATCGACTTAAAAAAGTGGTGGCTGGAGCTGACCTGACAACATGCTGCGCGTGGTTTCCCTGACCCTCGTCACGCTGGTCTCCGGCGTCGCATTCGCCGCCGCGGCCGAGCCGCAAGCCGGCGACGATCTCGCCATTTGCCGCGACCGCCAGGCCGAGCTGGCGGCCCGCGCCACGGCCTGCGACACCCTGCTCAACGCCGACCGCCTCACCGGCAAGGACAAAGGGATCGCGCTCTCGGTGCGCGGCAACACCCTGCTCAACAAGCGTGACTACGTCCACGCCATCGAGACCCTGTCCATGGCGGTCGACCTCGATCCTGATAACGTCGTGACGCTCAATTTGCGCGGCCTCGCCTATGAGCGCTCCGGCAAGGACGACCTTGCGATGGCCGACTACAATCTCGCGCTCCAGAAGCGGCCGACCTACGGCGTGCCCTACAACAATCGCGGCGTCATCCAGCTTCGCCGCGGCGCGCTGCAAAGCGCGCTCGACGATTTCAACCTGTCGATCAAGTACACGCCCAAATTCCTGCTCGGCTGGACCAATCGCGCCCGCGTGCGCACGCTGATGAGGGATTACAACGGCGCGATCGCCGATTTCGCCGAGGCCGCGAAGATCGATCCGACCGCGCAGCAGATCGCCGGCCACCGCTGCATCACCTACGGCATGATGGGCAAGTACGACCTGGCCCTGGCCGACTGCAACGGCCTGATCGAGAAGCAACCGAAGAACGTCTACGCGATCAACAATCGCGCCGACGTCTACATGATGAAGGGCGATCTCGACGCCGCGCTGAAGGACTACAACCTATCCATCCAGATCAATCCGAACAACGTCCGCGCCCATGCGGGCCGCGGCCAGATCTACGAGCGCAAGAAGGATCTCGCCCAGGCCCGCGCCGACTATCGCGCTGCGGCCTATTCGCTGACGAGGTTCGACGAGTACGACGTCGCGCGCGCCCGCACCGTCGCGCAGCAGCGGCTCGCCGCGCTGACGCCGCAGGAGCAGGCTGCGCCCACCGGGCGCCGCGTCGCGCTCGTGGTCGGCAACGGCGCCTACAAGAACGTCCACGCCCTGCCCAATCCGCCGCGCGATGCGAAGCTGATCGCAGGCGTGCTGCGCGATGTCGGCTTCCAGACCGTGATCTCGGTCAGCGATCTGACCCGCGACAAGTTCTTCGAAGCGCTCGCGACCTTCGCCGCCGAGGCGGAGAAGGCCGACTGGGCTGTGGTCTATTACGCCGGTCACGGCTTCGAGATCGGCGGCGTGAATTATCTCGTTCCCGTCGACGCCAAGCTCGCTGCCGACAAGGATGCCGAGGCCCAGGCGGTCGCGCTGGAGCAGGTCATCGCCGCGGTCGGTGCGGCGCGAAAGGTGCGGCTGGTGATGTTGGATGCGTGCCGCGACAATCCGTTCGCGCCGACCATGGAGCGGACGCTGTCGCTCAAGCTGGTGGACAAGGGCTTTTCCAACATCGAGCCGGGCGCCGGGTTCATGGTGGTCTACGCCGCCAAGCACGGCGAGACCGCGATGGACGGCGATGGCGGCGCCGACAGCCCGTTCGCCACCGCGCTCGCCCGCGAGATCAAGGTGCCGAAGATCGAGATCCGGAAGCTGTTCGACATCGTCCGCGACGACGTCTGGTCTGCCACCAAGCGCGAGCAGCAGCCGTTCACCTACGGCTCGCCGCCCGGACGGGAAGATTTTTATTTCGTCGCGGGGAAGTGACGAATTGGGTTGCGGAGGGATCGTAGCCCGGATGGAGCGCAGCGAAATCCGGGAATCACGCACGCGGATCTGACCCCGGATTACGCTTCGCTCCATCCGGGCTACGACAGCGGCGTCTTAAACCACGATGCTCAACCGCTTCGCCGCCCGCGTGATGCCCGTGTAGAGCCACCTTGCCCTTGAGTCCTGAAACGCAAAGCTCTCGTCGAACAGCACGACGTCGTCCCATTGCGAGCCCTGCGACTTGTGCACGGTCAGCACATAGCCGTAGTCGAACTCGTCATAGGGCTTGCGCTGCTCCCAGGCGATCTGCTCGACGCCGCCCTCGAAGCAATCGGCGCGCACCGAGACCTTCGTCACCTTGTGCCCAAAGTCCTCGTCGGGCGACAGCCGCATCGAGAGGATGCGCGATTTCGAGCGCGAGGCGTTGCGCGACTTCACGCGCCACAGGCCGCCGTTGAACAGGCCCTTCTTGCGGTTGTTGCGCAGGCAGACCAGCTTGTCGCCGGCGACCGGAAAGACATCCTCGATGTTCTGGCGCTGACGCACCCGCATGTTGTAGGCGCGGCGGGTGTTGTTGCGGCCGACCAGGACCTGGTCGGCGCCCATGACGCGATCAGGGTCGAGTTCTTTCCGCGACACCACCTCGCTCTCGCCGTAACGGCCGATGTCGAGCTCGCGGCCCTCGCGGACGTCCATCGACATCCGCACGATCGGATCGTCCTGGGCCTGGCGGTGGACCTCGGTCAGCATCGCGTCGGGCTCGGTGTTGGTGAAGAAGCCGCCGCCCTGGATCGGCGGGAGCTGCGCGGGATCGCCAAGCACCAGCAGCGGGCAGTCGAACGACATCAGGTCGCGGCCGAGCTCGGCGTCGACCATCGAGCATTCGTCGATCACGATCAGCTTGGCCTTGGAGGCCGGCGCGTCGTCCCACAGCTCAAAACTCGGCTGCTCCTCGCCGGATTCGCGGGCGCGGTAGATCAGCGAGTGGATGGTGGAGGCCTCGTCGCAGCCCTTGTTGCGCATGACGAGGGCCGCCTTGCCGGTGAAGGCGGCGAACTTCACCTCGCCGTCGACGCCCTCGGCGATGTGCCGCGCCAGCGTGGTCTTGCCGGTGCCGGCAAAGCCGAACAGCCGGAAGATCGGCGGCGTGCCGTTGCGGCCGGGTTTTGCCTTGAGCCAGTCGCCAACGGCTTTGAGCGCGGCGTCCTGATGCGGGGTGAAAGTGGCCATATCTGTCTTGAGAAGGGGCGAAACGAGGCGATTCGCCGTCCCCCAAAACTAACCATTCGCCCCGCCGGTTCAAGCGCAGGGCCATCGCATTCCAAGGCCGTTTCCGCGGCCCATCCTTCGAGACGCCCGCCTTTGGCGGGCCCTCAGGATGAGGACGGAGTGCGCGGCGGCAGTTTTCACAGGCAAAGATGCCGCTCAGCCTCATCCTGAGGAGACCGCTGAAAGCGGTCGTCTCGAAGGACGAGGCGCTTGCTCGGGCCCCGCCAAGCCCTACTGCCAGCCGGGAACGCCGCGCATGTCGGGCAGATGGTGAGCGATGCCCTTGTGGCAGTCGATGCAGGTCTTTTCCTTGGTGAACAGGAAGCGCTGATGCGCCACCGAGGCCCGCGGCGACTGCTTGGTGATATCCATGGAATCGGCGCTGTGGCAGTTGCGGCATTCCAGGGAATCGTTGGCCTTGAAGCGCGCCCATTCATGCGCGGCGAGCTCGAGGCGATGATCCTGGAACTTCTCGCGGGTGTCGATCGTGCCGAAGATCTTGCCCCAGACCTCCTTGGAGGCTTGCATCTTGCGCGCGATCTTGTCGGTCCAGTTGTGCGGCACGTGGCAGTCCGGGCAGGTCGCGCGCACGCCGGAGCGGTTGGTGAAGTGGATGGTCGACTTCAGCTCGGCGTAGACGTTGTCCTTCATCTCATGGCAGCCGGTGCAGAACTTCTCGGTGTTGGTGAGTTCCAGCGCGGTGTTGAAGCCGCCCCAGAAGATCACGCCGGCCATGAAGCCGGCCAGCACCAGCACGCCGAGCCCGAACACCGAGCTCGGCCGGATCAGCACCTGCCAGAGTTCGAGCGCGAAATCCCAGCAGCGCGCGATGAAGCCGCGCTTGGCTTTTGGCTCGTCAGCAGTCGTCGTCATCGGTGGCCACCGGGGCTTGAGCGCGACAGCAACGTGTCGATGTCGGTGAAGTCGTTGCTGACGGGCGGATTGGCGGTGTTCTGCGGCACGTGGCATTCGGTGCAGAAGAAGCGCCGGGGCGAGATCGAGGCCAGGAACTGGCCGTCGCGGTCCATGAAGTGCGTGATCGAGACCATCGGCGCCTGCGATTCCGCGGTGCGCGCCCGCGCGTGGCAGGACAGGCACTTGTTGCCGTTGAGATCGATCTGGTAGCCGTCGATCGTGTGCGGGATCACCGGCGGCTGCTCCGGATAGTTGCGCACCTCCCGCTCGGACGTGTTGCGGTTCGGCAGCATCGGCGGCGCCGGGCCTTCGTCATTGAGCGGGGTCGGGCCGCGCAGGCCCGAATTGACGGTCTGCGCGGTCAGGGAGCTCGCGCCCGCGGCGATCGCGACCGCGAGCAAAGCAATGCCAAATCGTTTCATCATGACAGGTTCACCCGCTCGATGCGCACGGCGCATTTCTTGTAGTCGGTTTGAAGCGAGATCGGATCGGTGGCGTCCAGCGTCACCTTGTTGATCATCTTGGATTCGTCGAACCACGGCACGAAGACGAGGCCACGGGGCGGCCGGTCGCGGCCGCGTGTCTCGACGCGGGCGCGGATGAAGCCGCGGCGCGAGACGACCTTCACTTCGTCGCCGCGCCGGAGCTTGGCTTCGGCCGCGTCGTCGGGATGCATGAAGCAGACGGCCTCGGGGAACGCCTTGTAAAGCTCGGGCACGCGGCGCGTCATGGTGCCGGAATGCCAGTGCTCCAGCACGCGGCCGGTCGAGAGCCAGAACGGATATTCGTTGTCGGGCGATTCCGCCGCCGGCTCGAAAGGCAGGGCGAAGATGCGGGCCTTGCCGTCGGGGTAGCCGTAGAACTGCACGTCGGTGCCCTGCTTGACGTAGGGGTCGCTGCCTTCGCGGAAGCGCCATTTCGTTTCCTGGCCGTTGACGACAGGCCAGCGCAGGCCGCGCTCCTTGTGATAGGTGTCGAACGGCGCGAGGTCGTGGCCGTGGCCACGGCCGAACGAGGCGTATTCTTCAAACAGCCCCTTCTGCACGTAGAAGCCGAACGCCTTGGACTCCTCGTTGGAATAGCCGTCCTCGATGTCCGAGGTCGGGAATTTGTCGACCTGGCCGTTCTTGTAGAGCACGTCGAACAGCGTCTTGCCGCGCACCTCCGGCTTCTTGGCGATCAGCTCCTCCGTCCACACTTCCTCGATCTTGAAGCGCTTGGAGAACTCCATGAGCTGCCAGAGATCGGACTTGGCGTCGCCGGGCGCCTTGACGAGCTGGTGCCAGAACTGCGTGCGCCGCTCGGCATTGCCGTAGGCGCCTTCCTTCTCCACCCACATCGCGGTCGGCAGGATCAGGTCGGCGGCGAGCGCCGTCACCGACGGATAGGCGTCCGAGACCACGATGAAATTGTCGGGGTTGCGGAAGCCCGGATAGGTCTCCTCGTTGGCGTTGGGACCGGCCTGGAGGTTGTTGTTGACCTGCACCCAATAGGCGTTGATCAGGCCGTCCTTCAGCATCCGGCTTTGCAGCACGGCGTGGGCGCCGTTCTTGTCGGGAATGGTGCCTTCGGGCAGCAGCCAGAGATGCTCGGCGTGGTCGCGATGCGCCTTGTTGGTCACGACCATGTCGGCCGGCAGGCGGTGCGAGAAGGTGCCGACCTCGCGTGCGGTGCCGCAGGCCGAGGGCTGGCCGGTCAGCGAGAACGGGCTGTTGCCGGGCGAGGAGATCTTTCCGGTCAACAGATGGATGTTGTAGACGAGGTTGTTGCACCAGACGCCGCGGGTGTGCTGGTTGAAACCCATGGTCCAGAACGAGACCACCTTGGTCTTGGGATCGGCATAGAGCTCGGCGAGCGCCTCGAGACGGTTCAGCGGCACGCCGGACATCTCGGCCGCCTTCTCCAGCGTGTAGTCCGAGACGAACTTGACGTACTCGTCATAGCTCATGTCGGTGGAGTCGTTTGCCTTCGCCGCGCCGGTGGCCTTCTTCTGCAGCGGATGCTCGGGCCGCAGGCCGTAACCGATGTCGGTCTGGCCGCGCCGGAAGATGGTATGGGCGGCAACGAAGTCCTTGTTGACCCGCCCGGTCTTGATGATGTGGTTGGCGATGGCGTTGAGGATGTAGAGATCGGTCTGCGGCTTGAACACCATGCCGATGTCGGCGAGGTCGAACGAGCGGTGCTCGAAGGTGGAGAGCACGGCGACGCGGACATGCGGCGCGGACAGCCGGCGGTCGGCAAGGCGCGTCCACAGGATGGGATGCATCTCCGCCATGTTGGAGCCCCACAACACGAAGGCGTCGGTCGCCTCGATGTCGTCATAGCAGCCGGCCGGCTCGTCGATGCCGAAGGTGCGCATCATGCCGGCGACGGCCGAGGCCATGCAGTGGCGTGCATTGGGGTCGATGTTGTTGGTGCGGAAACCGGCCTTGAACAGTTTCGAGGCCGCATAGCCTTCCCAGATCGTCCACTGGCCGGAGCCGAACATGGCGACGCCGTTGGGCCCGCGCTTCTTGAAGGCCTCCTTCCACTTCACCTCCATGATGTCGAAGGCTTCGTTCCAGGACACCGGCGTGAAGTCGCCGTTCTTGTCGTACTTGCCGTTGGTCTTGCGCAGCATCGGCTGCGTCAGCCGGTCATGGCCGTACATGATCTTGGAGAGGAAGTAACCCTTGACGCAGTTGAGGCCGCGATTGACCTCGGCCTTGATGTCGCCATGGGTGGCGACGACGCGGTTGTCCTTGGTCGCGACCATCACGGAGCAGCCGGTGCCGCAGAACCGGCAGGCGGCCTTGTCCCATTTCAGTTCGCTGTTATCGCGCTCGGCGACGAGGTTGGCGGCGAGCGCCGGAGCCGGCATGCCTGCTGCGGCAGCCGCAATCGCGGCGGCCTCGAGCTTCAGCATCTGGCGGCGGTCGAGCTTTGGCGATGTCATGATGGCTCTTCCTGACTCAGGCGGTTTCGATGGCGTGGAAGACCAGCGCCGCGGAATAGACGTCCGGCAGCGACTGGATGGTGTTGAGCATGGTGCCGAGGCTGCCGGCATCCGGCGCCTCGGTCACGACGACGAGTTTTCCGCGCGGGTCTCGTCCGTGAATTTCGCAGCCGGGAAGCGCGGTGATCGCGGCTTCCAGCGCGTCGAGGCGCTCGGGGCGGGCCTGCACGATGATGCTGGCGATCTCGCAGCCGGGCGGAGAGATGACGCGCTCGGCGCTGAGCACCCGGCCGGTGATCAATGCGCGGCGGTTGAGTGTGGTGTGGGCCATGATGGCTGTCTTTCGCTGTGAGAGATCAATGCGGGGAAGAGGGGGGGCCGGGAGGGCCGGCGAACATCTGGTAGATCCAGACGCCGAGCCCGTAAGAGCCGACCGTTCCGACCGCGAGGACGGGCATCACGACCGCGGTCAGGAACAGGAACGCAAAAATCTCCATGCGCTTACGGCGCACGCGCGACGTCGTGTCGTCAGGGGCCGACATATTCGGTCTCTCTGAAATGGTATGGGGAATCGGGACGGCATCCGGGCCGTTGCCTTGCCGCACGTTAGATACGTTCGAGCCGCTAACGCGTTGATCTGGATCAACCTGTCGAGTTCGCCGCACCCTGTAGTACGCCCCGGAATCGGGCTGTCATTGCTACGTGCGCGCGAGGGATCCGTCTCCCGCGCGGCGGAATTGCGTTTGCGTAGACAGCCGCGCCTCACGCATTAAGATGACGTTAACAACAATAATGCGGGAGAGGCGTCATGAAGTTCGGCATCTTCTACGAGCTGCAACTGCCAAGGCCCTGGGTCGCCGGCGACGAGCTCAGGCTCTACCAGAATGCACTCTCGCAGATGGAACTCGCCGATAAGCTCAACTACGACCACGCCTGGGTCGTCGAGCACCACTTCCTCGAAGAATATTCGCACTCGCCCTCGCCGGAATCCTTCCTCGCCGCCGCCAGCCAGCGGACGAAGAACATCCGGCTCGGCCACGGCATCCTGCAGCTCACCACCAACCACCCGGCCCGCGTTGCCGAGCGTGTCGCGGTGCTCGACCTGCTCTCCAACGGCCGCTGCGAATTCGGCATGGGCGAGAGCGCGTCGATCACCGAGCTGACGCCGTTCGGCCGTGACATGGAGACCAAGAAGGAGGTGTTCGAGGAGGCCGTCGCCGCGATCTTCCCGATGTTCAAGGACGCAGGGTCCGAACATCACGGCAAGTACTTCGACATCCCCCTGCGCAATGTCGTGCCGAAGCCGGTGCAGAAGCCGCATCCGCCGCTCTGGATGGCCTGCTCGCAACTGCCGACGATCGAGCGCGCCGGCCGCCACGGCTTTGGCGCGCTGGGCTTCCAGTTCGTCAGCGCCGACGCCGCACATGCCTGGGTGCACGCCTACTACAACGCGATGACGAAGCGGCTGCACAAGCTTGCCGACTACCAGATCAACCCGAATATGGCGCTGGTGTCGTTCTTCATGTGCGCCAAGACCGACGAGGAGGCGCGTGCCCGCGCCGACGGCGCCACCTTCTTCCAGTTCGCGCTCCGCTTCTACGGTGCCTCGCAGAACCGCCAGCGTCCCGCGCCCTACACCGTCAACATGTGGGACGAGTACAACAAGTGGAAGCGCGACAATCCCGAGGCCCAGGAGGCGGCGCTCCGCGGCGGCCTGATCGGCTCGCCCGAGACGATCCGCCGGAAGCTGAAGCGCTTCCAGTCCTCGCACATCGACCAGGTCATCCTGCTGAACCAGGCGGGCAAGAACAGCCACGAGCACATCTGCGAATCGCTCGAGCTGTTCGGCCGCGAGGTGATGCCGGAGTTCCAGAACGATCCCGCACAGGTCGCCTGGAAGCAGGGCGTGATGAGCGGCGAGATCAAGCTCGAAGAGATCGACACCGAGGCCTTCACGGACCGCTACGGCAAGCTCGCGATCAACGTGGCGCCGGTGAAGGCTGCGGTGAGATAGCGCTTCGTATCCGGCATGGGCCCCGGCTCAGCAGCGCACCGCTGAAGAAGCGCTGCGCCGCGTCCGGGGCACGAGACCGTCTTCTGCATCGGCCAGCAAAACTCTCGTGTCCCGGACGCGCTGCAGCGTGCAACGCTGCTGCGCAGAGCCGGGACCCATGCGACGGCATACGCAGGCGTCGCCGTCTTCCAGTAAAATCCTCTTGCTGATATCGTCCGCCAAAAGAACTTTGGCGGAGGAAACACATGCGGCCCCACGCGATGGCCCCAAACCCAGCGGCGGGTGACGTCACGCCCGCCGTGCTCGCCATCGGCCGTCCCGACTTCCCGAACATCCTGATCGACACGCTGCGCCGCCAGGCCGGCGTAGGCCATTGCATGGTGTTCGCGCTGACGCGCGCCGGTGCGGCGCGTTGCCTGCTCGATGCCGGCAACATCCCGACCGGCAGCGATCTCGGCGCCGCCTATGCCGGCCAGTTCCACGAATCCGATCCCAATCGCGATGCACTGTTCGAAGCCGAGAGCAGCACGCCGATCATGCTGCCGTCGTTCTCGCCGCGGATGTATGGCGCGCGCTACCGAAAGATCTTCTTCAACGATTCCGACATCGTCGACAAATGCGCCACCGCGATCTGGACCGGTGACACCTGCTTCTACGTCAATTTCTACCGCATCACGTCCCAGGGCCGCTTCGACGATGCCCAGCGTACGCGGCTTCAAGCAATCGCGCCCGCGATCGGCGCCAGCGTCGCACGTCATTTCCAGCAGGCCACAACGCCCGACCAGAACCTCGCCGCATTGTTCGCAATGCGCGCGCCGCTCTCCGCGCTGACGCCGCGCGAGCAGGAGGTCTGCCGCCGCATCTTGCTCGGCTTCAGCTCCGAGGCGATCTCGAAAGGACTCGGCATCAGCCTGCATTCGACCCTGACCTACCGCAAGCGCGCCTATGAACGGCTCGGCATCTCCTCGCAGAACGAATTGTTTGCGATCGTGCTACGCCTGCTCTCGGGGTCTGGTCGCCTGAACTGATCAAGTCCGAGATATCTGCTGCCGAGAGCAAAGCCGGCATTTTCCCTGTTCCCGGCACGACAATCCCGCACGACGCAGGATCTCGGGAAATTCCCTGCGAACTCCTCAGGGTATGCTCGGATGATCATTCGGAAGGCCGAGATTATGGTCGATCTGGTGCCTTTCCAGCGCAAGCGGAGCACAGTACAGGAGGACTCAGATGTGCCGTATTCTGTTCGCTGCGGTCTCCGCCATCTTGATCCTGGTCACGGTCGGATCACTCTCGCCCGCGTTCGCAGATCGCTACTGCCTGCAAGGCCGCCGCTGGGGCAATCCCGGCAACTGCCAGTTCGCGACTCTCGAGCAGTGCAGGGTGGCTGCCTCCGGCACCCATGCGTCCTGCGGGCTCAATCCGCGCTATGCATTCGGACGCTCGCGGCAGGGCAGACAGTAATTGAGCGCCGCGGGTGCACCGGGCGAAGCTTCGCTTGAGTTCGGCTCCCGGCCCTTGATGGACCAGCGTCAGTTTCGGCTGAGCTACGTCTCCTGACTCCAAGCCCGCGGAAGCCGCGGGGAGCCTGGACGAGTCCGCCCGCCTGAACATCAAGGAATCAAATGGAGGGATGAGAATGTCGGTCCCCTGCAAGTTCGAACGCAGCCTCCTCAGCCACGAAGAATATGAGACGATCCGCCTCACGCACCATCCCGCCATCTATGACGTCGAAATCGCCGAGCTCGAGGACATGCGATCCCGCTTGCGCAAGATGCGCGACAAGGAGCGAACGTTCGGCCGGCAAAGGCAGCGGGAGGGGCGTGGAAAGGCCGAGGCTCGCGGAGCCAGCTTTCCCGGAACCGCCGAGCATGCATCGGAACGCAAGCAAGTCTTCGCCGCGGCGCTGAAGCGGTTGAACAACGAGCTCAGGCGTCTCCACAACCTGGCAGCTCGGACCGCGCATGTGGAGGCGGCTCGAAAGGCTCTGGCGCTGCATCGCGCCGCGAACTTCACGACTTATCCCCCGGCCGGAGCTACCGCAGGGGAAGGCATGGTGCCGAAGGCCAGCACACGCCGGAGAAAGATCATTGCAGGCGCAAAGATCGGACGAGTGTCGCAGGCGACGAAAGTCGCGCAGGCGGTGCGCGACGCGCGAGGTGGATGAGCCTAAAGCATAATCCGTTGAACCCTTGATCTGCATCAAGCCTGCTCCACTGGACGCCGTCGCAAATGGCGAATGGATGCCAGTTACGGCTTCATTGCGAGACGCCGGGCGCACGTCACGTGATCCGGCGGCTTTCCCCCGAATCTCGTTTCACCCATCGCCATTCATTGAGGAGATCGACATGGAGCAGATTCTGATCAATCTCATTGCGGGCGCCGTTGGCGGCATCGGCGTTGGCAAATCGTCCCCCACATTTGATCTGGGCACGGCTGGAAACATCATCTCAGGTCTGGTCGGAGGTGGGCTCCTCGGGCAGATCGCGACCCTGTTGTTGCCTTCTGTCCTGGCAGCAGCACAATCAGGAAATTTCAGTGTGAGCGGTATTATTTCTCAGGCGGTTGCAGGCGGGGCAGGCGGCGCCATACTGACCGCGATCGTCGGCGCCATAAAGAACAAGGCGGCAGCCTGACTTTCGGCGCAACAACTGTTCCAGATGGCGCCCACTTCGAACGTTGACGCTGCTTCGCGACCACGATGAGACGTGCGTTGTCCCCGTCGCTAGCTGAATATCGCGCGATGCGCGCAATTCTTCGCATCGCCGGACAACAGTCCGGCGTTAACCATAGCTGACTGTTCCAGCCTGATCGGCGTCGCTTCGAAGTTTCTTAAATTTTGCTGGGTTACCTCTTCCAGGCAGAGTGACCTGGGGAAAGAGTAATGGGTAAGCGGACCAAGCGTGGAAAGGCGGAGACGCTCGCACTGCCAATGGCCGCGCGCGTTGCCGTTGGCGTCGTGGCTGTCGCCGCAGCGGGGTACGGTTTGCTGTATCACCCGGCGAGCGAGCAACCGGCACGGAAGCCGTCCGCACCCGAGGCCCATGCGTCGTCAACGCCGGTTTACGTGGCAACTCCAGTTCGAGCAGCAGCGGCAGCACCGGCTCCTGCTCCGGTTCCGATCCCGGCCCCGGCGCCTCTGGTCGAACCGCCAAAAGCCGCTGACGGTCCCGGAGCGCTTGTCCGGCAGGTGGTCGACTACGCCAGCCACCAGGCGCCGGGCACCGTGATCATCGATACCAAGAACACGTTCCTCTATTTCGTTCTGAACGACACGCAAGCGATGCGCTACGGCATCGGTGTCGGCCGCGAAGGTTTCACATGGTCCGGTGAACAGACCGTGGCCCGCAAGACGGAATGGCCGGACTGGCGTCCGCCCGCAGAGATGGTCGTGCGTCAGCCTTATCTGCCGCGGTTCATGGCGGGCGGTCCGACCAATCCGCTCGGCGCCCGGGCGATGTATCTGGGCGAGACCGAATATAGAATTCACGGCACCAACAAGCCCGATACGATCGGGAAGCGGGTGTCGTCCGGCTGTATCCGGCTGACCAATGACGACGTCGTGGACCTCTACGACCGGGTGAAGGTCGGAGCGAAGGTGATCGTGCTTCCAGGAACCGTTGCTCGTCGTCCGTCCCAGGGCGCGCCGTCCGACGCCGCTTTCCGGTTGCCGGACCCGGCATCGCCGATGAGCCGGCCCTTGGCAGCCCACGCGCAGATGCCGTCATCCGGACCGAGGATCGCCGAGGCCCAGTAGCTCAGTCCTTCCGTCCTCGGTCTATTGCGTGCTCGCTTCTGACTGATTGTAGACCTTGTTGCTCGACCCAATTTTAGCATTGGGCTGGATCCATGGTTGACGCATTTGGAGTATCATTCGCCGCGATGACGGCGAGCAGAGCCGATCCGAGGACTCGGACATGCCAGACTGGATTCTTGTACCCATCTGCCTGGTCGCCCTGCTGGGGTTCATTGGCTATGCCTGCTACCAGGGGACGAGGGTCTCGCCGGATCGAAGCAACACGAATTTTGGACCCAGCCAGAATGACGGCTGGGGCGGGTCTGACGGTCATTCCGGAAGTTAGAGCATGATCCGGAAGGCGGCGAAGCGGCTTTCCGGAAAGATCATGCGCAAACAACAATCTAAAGCGCGATGACGATTCATCCAAATCTCATGGCGCTTCAGAACACTCCGGCGCGACGAGAGGCTCGCCAAGTTCAATCAAGCGAATCTTGGCTGGCGGCTCTGCGCCACATCAGGCGCATTCCATCGCACTAACCCGACGAACGCCTCTCCAAGGCCGCCGCGATCTTCTCCAGCGCGGCGTTCCTGTGATGCATTTCGGCAAGCTCCTGCTCGCAAATCTCGATCATCGTCTGCCCGGACTCTCGTGCGCGCCAAGGCGTGGCTGTTCGACAAAAATACCAGACCAGCACGACCACAAAGATGATGCCGGCGAGCCAAGACAGCACCTCCCGTAGACTGAAATCAGCGATGGCGCCGCGGACGTCGCCCTTGGACAGGTGCGCCATGATGCGATCGCCATAGGCCTGCCAATCGTTTGGATTGAGCGCGATCATCTGACCGTAGTCGGCGATGGCGCGGTCGATGTCGCCCTTAGCCTGATAGGCGTAGGCACGGTTGAAGTAGGCGTCCCTGTAGTTCGGGCGGAGCACGATCGCCTGGCTGCAGTCGGCGATGGCACGATCAAGGTCGCCTTTGGCGAGGTAGGCGTTGCCTCGGGCAGTGAGGGCGACATAGTTGTTCGGATTGAGCTGGATGCCGGCAGTATAATCCGCGATGGCGCGGTCGTTGTCGCCTTTCGCTTGATAGGCGTAGCCGCGCTCGCCAAATCCGACCTGCTTTCCATAGTCCGCCAGACCGGCTTCGAACGCCTGGTTGACGTCCGATATCGCCCGGTCGTAGTCGTGCCATTGGTTGTAGATGTGCGCCCGGTTGAGCAGTGAACCGCCGGATTTCGGATTAGCCCGGACCGCCTCGCTAAAGTCTTTCAAGGCGCGGTCGCTGCGATCGGCGAAGCTGGTCGAGGACCAGGAATAGCCGCGGGCATGATACAAGCCGGCGAGCTCCTGGCCGTTGTAGTTTCCGCTTTGGATCGCGCGCGTACAGGCATCGATGGTCGCGGCTGTGGTTTCCCTCGATCCTTCCAAACACGCCTGTCGATCGTCGGCTGCCGCTGGACGGCTGACGGCAGCGGCTGCCGCGAATGCCAAAGCAACCAGCCAGACGTGCCCGGAAAATCCTGAGCGCATACCTCTGCTCCCTGCGATGCGCCGGTGTTCGAGTTAGCCCGGTGACGGCTTTTCCAGGGCCGCCGCGATCCTCTCCAGCAAGGCGTTGGTTCGCCGCGATTCGGCGACCTGCTGCTCGTAGAGATCGACCAGGTTCATCCCGGATGAACCGCGCAGACGCCTGCGTGAAAACCATATCCAGACGCCGACCAGCACTACGAACGGCAGCCAGGACACGATCAGACTAACCACCCAGGGTGGCGAACCACCGCTTCCGCTTAATGGGTTGATGAACGTAAAGCAGACGAGGAGAGCACCTACGAGAATGATCCACGAGACAACCAACGAAAGCCGAAAGCGAGGCTTGGTCATTCCAGTCACAGAAGTTCCCTTTGGTTGGTCTTTGAAGTCTCATGCTATCATTGGTTGATCGATCTTCCATGCTCCCGCGTATGTGGCCGTCGCAACGTGGTTAGCCGTTCCTTTGCGGGATGCCCCCTTCTTGTGAAGACACGCGCAGATGCCGTCATCCGGACCGAGGATCGTCGAGGCCCAGTAGCTCCAAGGGTCTTAGCTCCAAGGGTCTTAGCTCCAGGCGTCAGCAGAGCGCCGCGCTGCATCGTCCAGCACGCGCCGCTGTGCAGAGCCGGGGCCGGCGGTGTCAGCTGCCGCCCTCTGCCAGTTGCCCAGCTCCAACGACGTGCGTTCCCGGTTCGCCGGCAACCGCCGCCTCGATGAGCTGCCGAGCCACGTTGGTCACCGAGCTTACACGCGCAACTTGCGGCAACAGGGGAGATGCGAAGGTCAAGACGTTCCGCACTGCGCGCTGTACCGGCCTGCTTTCGGCACGCTCGCCGTCCAGGAAGCCTGGCCGCAGGATCGTCAGGGACGGGAAAGCGAGCGCTCCGATCGCCTCCTCCACCTCGCCCTTCGTCCGTGTGTAGAGAAACAGGGATCGCGGGTCGGCGCCCAGGGACGACACCAGCGCGAACCGACCAACGCCAGCGTCGCGCAGCCGCCGGGCGATCAGCAGCACCAGTTCGTAATCGACCGCTCGAAATGCTGCTGCCGACCCTGCCGCCGCTCGCGTCGTCCCGAGCGCGCAGATTGCGCCGTCGGCTCGCCATTCCTCACCGCCGGCACCAGCAATCAGATCATCGAGCCGAGGATTGGATACCCGCTCCGCGGGCGGCATCGCACGCCGCGTCGGCGCGATGATGCGCGTGATGCGAGGGTCGGCAAGAGCGAGCGTCATCGCGCGGCCGCCAACAAGCCCCGTCGCGCCTACGATGAGCAATGTGGTCATGATCATCCCGTCTTGGATTTGCGGGCCGAGTGTACAGGAACCGGTTGCCACGGCAAATTCGACGCCTGCGTCGCGACGATGAGCCACGGGGAATTCCTTGCCGTCTTGTCCCGTCACCCCGGCTTGCAAGTAAATGCTCCTCTTCCGTCCGTCCCTATCGCTAGGGACAGACGCCGGCAGCGGAGTTCGCTAGTCTGGCCTGAAGCACACAAGCATCAGGGGAGGCTGTCTTGAGCACGGCGCCGCGCATCGACATCGACCCCGCCGCGTTCTGGGCCGATCCCTATCCGATGCTCGCCAGGATGCGGAAGGAGGCGCCGATCGCCTTCGTGCCGCAGCTCGGCTCGACATTGCTCAGCTGCCGCGACGACATCTCGATCTCCGAGAAGCAGATCGACGTGTTCTCCTCGCACCAGCCCGCCGGCCTGATGAACCGGCTGATGGGCCACAACATGATGCGCAAGGACGGCGAGGCGCATCAAATCGAGCGGCGCGCGATGTTTCCGACGGTGTCGCCGAGGACGGTGAAGGCGCACTGGACCGCGCTGTTCCAGGCCCATGCCGACCGCATCATCGACGCGATCACGCCCGGGCGGATCGACTTCATGCGCGACTTCGCGCTGCCGTTCTCCGGCGAGTGCCTGAAGTCGATCACCGGCCTCACCAATATCGGCTTTGGGGATATGGACGCTTGGTCGCAAGGCATGATCGAGGGCATCGCCAATTACGGCGGCGATCCCGCGGTCGAGGCGCGCTGCCGCGCGGCGACGTCAGGCATCGACGCCGCGATCGACGACATCCTGCCGGTGATGCGCAAGCATCCCGACCAGAGCATCCTGGGCGTGCTCCTCGCCTCCGGCATGGCGATGGAGAGCGTGCGCGCCAACGTCAAGCTTGCGATCTCGGGCGGCCAGAACGAGCCGCGCAAGGCGATCGCCGGCACGGTGTGGGCGCTGCTGACCCATCCCGAGCAACTCGATCTCGTGCGCAAGGGCGAGGTGAGCTGGCTGCAGGCGTTCGAGGAATATGCCCGCTGGATCTCGCCGATCGGCATGTCGCCGCGGCGGATCGCAAAGCCGTGGAGCATCCGAGATGTCTCCTTCGAACTGGATGAACGCGTGTTCCTGATGTTCGGCTCCGCCAACCGGGACGAGAAACATTTTGAGCGCGCCGACCAGTTCGACGTGAGACGAGACACGTCCAAGAGCGTCGCCTTCGGCGCCGGCCCGCATTTCTGCGCCGGCGCCTTCGCCTCGCGCGCCATGATCGCCGACGTCGCGCTGCCGACCCTGTTCGCGCGCGCCGGCCGGATCGAGATCGCCAATGACGAGCCGGTGCGGATCGGCGGCTGGGCGTTCCGCGGGCTACAGAATTTGCCGGTGCGGTGGCATTAGCTCGTTAGGTGTCCGTGCTTCGCCCCATCGGGATCGAGGCACACGCCCGCCACACTAACGGTGTCATCGCCCGCCTAGTGCGCAATTGCGCACAGGGGCGGGCGATCCAGTACTCCGAGACAGAAGTGATTGAATCGAGAAGCCGCGGCGTACTGGATGCCCCGCCTTCGCGGGGCATGACAGCGGAGGTCGTGGAGGCGGCTTCGCGCCTCAGCAGTCCCACTCCGCCATGATGCCAGTATGCCCCTGTTTTGCCCGACGGGTCAAAAGAATTTCGGATAATACGTAAGTCATTGTTTTCGCACGCCCCGGCTACTGTGCATGGGGTTGTTTTCGACATTTTGTGTTCGGGCCCCGAGCGCATTGCTCAAAATCCGAGCGGCCCTCACATTCGCGTGCAGAAAAATTCCATCCTCATTCGCTTCGCCGCTTGAAAGATTAATCATGCGCTCCGCCATGCGCGCAGTGCTCGCATCGCTATTTTCCCGAACGTCTCGACAGCTTTCATCACCCGCACCATCATTTGCCGAAACGTGAATGATGACGGCCACGTGTGGCCGGGAGCTTGGAATGCAGCGTCGCGACTTCTTGAAACTGTCTGTTGGAACTGCAGCCGCCGCTGCGTTCGCCTCACGTGCGAATGCGCAGGGCGCGGTGAAGGAAATTCGTATCGGCTATCAGAAGAACGGCGTGCTGGTCATCACGCGCCAGCAGGCCGCCTTGGAAAAACATTTCACGCCGCAGGGCATCGAGGTGAAATGGGTCGAGTTCTCCTCGGGCCCGCCGATGATGGAGGCGATGAATGTCGGCAGCGTCGATTACGGCGCGGTCGGCGATTCGCCGCCGGTGTTCGCGCAGGCCGCGGGCGCTGCGATCGTCTATGCCGCGGGACAGCCGATCACCAACGGCCAGGGCATCCTGGTGCCGAAGGATTCGCCGATCCGCTCCATCGTCGAGCTGAAGGGCAAGCGCGTCGGCTTCACCAAGGGCTCCAGCGCCCACAACATCGTGGTGCAGACGCTGGAGAAGGCCGGGCTCACCTATGCCGACATCACCCCGGTCTATCTGACCCCGCCGGACGCCGGCCCCGCCTTTGCCAATGGCAGCATCGAGGCCTGGGCGATCTGGGATCCGTACTTCGCGATCGGCGAGACCAAGCAGAATGGGCGCATCCTGATCAATGCGCGCGAGGTCACCAAGACCAACTCCTTCTACATCGCCAACCGCGACTTCGCGAAGAACCACGGCGCCATCCTGCAGCAGATCGTCGCCGTCACCACGGCGACCGCCAGATGGGCCGAGCAGCACCGCGACGAGGTCGCCAAATCGCTTGCAGCGGTCACCGGCATTCCGCTTGATATCCAGACCATCGCGGCGAACCGCTCGTCCTTCGTGGTCGGTCCCGTCACCGACGACATCGTCACGACCCAGCAGGGCGTCGCCGACCGCTTCTACAAGCTCGGCCTGATCCCCAAGCCGATCGTCATCCGCGACATCGTCTGGCGCAACCCGGCAGCCTGATCGTGCCGACCAGCCTTCCCACCCACAGGGGTTTGAACATGAGGCGTATCATCCAGCGTCTGATCGCGGCCGTCGTGCTGTCGATCGGCATCGTCGCCGCCGCGGTCGGCACGTCCTACGGCTAGGAGCACAGCCATGAGCAAGAGCAACATCCTCTGGTTCCTGCCGACCCACGGTGACGGTCGCTATCTCGGCACCGGCATCGGCGGGCGCGAGGTCAACTTCAACTATCTGCGCCAGGTCGCCCAGGCCGCCGATCAGCTCGGCTATTACGGCGTGCTGCTGCCGACGGGACGGTCCTGCGAGGATTCCTGGATCGTCGCCTCCAGCGTCGCCCCGGTCACGGAGCGGCTGCGTTATCTCGTCGCCGTCCGTCCCGGCCTGCAATCGCCGACCGTAGCCGCGCGCATGACCGCGACGCTCGATCGCGTCACCAACGGCCGGCTGCTCGTCAACGTTGTCACCGGCGGCGATCCCGTCGAGAACAAGGGCGATGGCATCTTCCTCGGCCACGACGAGCGCTACGAGGTCACCCGCGAGTTCCTCAACGTCTATAGCGATCTGCTCGCCGGCAAGACCGTGACGGTCGAGGGCAAGCACATCCACATCGAGGACGGAAAGCTGCTGTTCCCGCCGGTGCAGTCGCCGCGACCGCCGCTCTATTTCGGCGGCTCGTCGGATGCCGGCATCGACGTCGCCGTCGACGCCGTCGACAAATATCTCACCTGGGGCGAGCCGCCGGCCCTGGTTGCCGAGAAGGTCGCCAAGGTGAAGGCGATCGCGGAAGCGCGGGGCCGCAAGCTCTCCTTCGGCATCCGTCTTCACGTCATCGTCCGCGAGACCAATGAAGAGGCCTGGCGCGCCGCGGGCGAGCTGATCAAGCATGTCAGCGACGAGACCATCGCCACCGCGCAGAGGAACTTTTCGCGGATGGATTCGGTCGGCCAGCAGCGCATGGCGCAGCTCCATGGTGGCAAGCGCGACAAGCTCGAGATCGCGCCCAACCTGTGGGCCGGTGTCGGCCTCGTGCGCGGCGGCGCCGGCACGGCACTGGTCGGCGACGCCGAGACCGTCGCGGCGCGGATCAAGGAGTACCAGGACATCGGCATCGATACCTTCATCATGTCGGGCTATCCGCATCTGGAGGAAGCCTATCGCTTCGCCGAGCTGGTGTTCCCGCGACTCTCGCTCGACCTGCCGAGCAACGTGACCAAGCTCCACTTCAACGGCGGGCCCTTCGGCGAGACCGTCGGCAGCGATTACCGTCCGCAGCACCGGGTGTCGCAATCATGAGCCTGATCGATAGCGTTTCGCTTCCCCGCAGCTTCCGTCTGCCGCGCATCGACGGCCTGGTCCAGTGGATCGTGCCGCTCGCCATCATCGCGATCTGGCAGGTGGCGAGCGTCACCGGCTTCGTGCCGGTGCGTGTCCTGCCGGCGCCGAGCGATGTTGCGCTCGCCGGGTGGAAGCTGCTGCTCTCCGGCGAGCTCATCCGCAATATCTGGGTCTCGTTCTGGCGCGCCTCGATCGGCTTCCTGATCGGCGGCAGCATCGGCTTCGCCTTCGGGCTCGCCAACGGCCTGTCGCAGCTTTCGGCCAAGCTCACCGACACCACGCTGCAGATGGTGCGCAACGTGCCGCATCTGGCGCTGATCCCGCTGGTCATCCTCTGGTTCGGCATCGACGAGAGCGCAAAGCTGTTTCTTGTCGCGCTCGGGGTTTTCTTCCCGATCTACCTCAACACGCTGCACGGGATACGCACCGTCGATCCGCAACTGATCGAGATGGGCCGCATCTACGGCATGACCGACAGCGAGCTGTTTCGCCGCGTGATCTTCCCGGGCGCGCTGCCCTCGATCTTCGTCGGCATCCGCTTCGCGCTCGGCATCATGTGGCTGACCCTGATCGTCGCCGAGACCATCGCGGCGTCCTCGGGTCTCGGTTACATGGCGATGCAGGCGCGCGAGTTCATGCTGATCGACGTCGTCGTGCTCTCGATCCTGATCTACGCGTTGCTCGGCAAGCTCGCCGACAGCGCCTCCCGCGTGCTGGAGCGGGCGACGCTCTCCTGGCACCCCGCCTTCCAGAAACGCTGAGCAGACATACTGGGAATCACATGCAGACAGCTCTTCGTACCTCCCTTCCCGAGACCGAGCTCGCCGGCCGCGCCAATTTCGCCCCTCACGCCCGCGTCGCGCGCGAGGAGCGGCAAGACGAACGCCAAGAAAAACGCCAAGCGCAGACCAGCGGCCTGCCGCTCAGCATCCGCGGCCTGCGCAAATCCTTCGGCAGCAACGAGGTGCTGCGCGGCATCGACCTGCACATCCCCGCCGGCCAGTTCGTCGCCATCGTGGGCAAGAGCGGTTGCGGCAAGAGCACGCTGCTGCGCCTCATCGCCGGTCTCGAAAAGATCGACTCCGGCAGCATCAGTTTTGGTCAGGACGTCCAGCCTGAGGACATCCGCGTGATGTTCCAGGAGCCGCGGCTGCTGCCCTGGGCGCGGGTGCTGTCGAATGTCGAGGTCGGTCTCGGCCGCGATCGCGCATCCGATGATGCGCATGCGCGCGCGGAGAATGCGCTGGGCGAGGTCGGCCTCGCCGACAAGCGCGACCAGTGGCCCTCGGTGTTGTCGGGCGGCCAGAAGCAGCGCGTCGCGCTCGCCCGCGCACTGGTCTCCCGTCCCCGCGTGCTCGCCTTCGACGAGCCGCTGGGCGCGCTGGACGCGCTGACCCGCATCTCGATGCAGCGGCTTTTGGAGCGCGTCTGGCGCGACCAGGGCTTTACCGCGATCCTGGTGACCCACGACGTCGCCGAGGCGGTTGCGCTGGCCGATCGCGTGCTCGTGATCGACGAGGGCCGGATCGCCCATGACGTCACGGTTAACGCGGCCCGGCCGCGCGAGCGCGGCTCCGCCGAGCTGGCCGCGCTGGAAGGCTCGATCCTGAGCCACCTTTTGTCGGCGGACGATCGTACCTAAATACAAGGGAACCCCGGTTAGGGGACCACGCCATGAATGTAGTGCCTCGCGATCTCATGACTGAAATCCCCGTCCCGGCCGCCGATTTCCGCGGCGCCATGCGCCATCTCACCGGCGGCGTCAGCGTCATCACCGCCGGGCGGGGCAAGGACATCACCGGCATGACGGTGACGTCCGTCAGCTCGCTGTCGGTCGACCCGCCGACGCTGATCGTCAGCATCAACCGCGATGCCTCGTCCTTCCCGCTGATCAAGCGCTACGGCGCCTTCGGGGTGAACATGCTGGCGGCCGATCAGCTCGACGTCGCCGAACGTTTTGCCGGCAAGGGCGGCCTCAAGGGCGCCGATCGCTTCGCCGGCAGCCAATGGGTGACGGAGGTCTCGGGCGTTCCGCTGCTGGTCGGCGCCTTGTCCGCGGTCGATTGCGAGGTCGAGGAGATCGTCGAGCGTCACTCGCACGGCATCGTCATCGGCCGGGTCAGGGCTGTCCGAAATTCGACCCGGAACGCGGCGCTGGCCTATTGGCACGGCCAGTATGTGGCGGTGGACCAGGACGAGGATGCGGCCAGGCTCGCCGACGTCAGCGTTCCCGCCCGCGGCCGGCGCGGCGTTTGACCGCCGCCCTCAGGCTGGCCTTTTCCGCCTCATGGCTCTAGAAGCGCCGAGAGCCGTCCCGCCGGGACGGCAACGGAGCGGACCAATGAAGCGCGCTGCGACCTGGGCCTTCTACGCCGTCGGCGCGCTTGCGATCGCCTATCTCGCGCTCTATGCCTATGCGATGTTCTCGGGCCAGCCGATCGTGCCCGGCGATCCCATCCATATCTTCCGCAAGCCGGATGCGCCGAGTTATTCGTGACGGCTTGTGACCGTCATTCCGGGTTCGATGCTTCGCATCACCCCGGAATGACGGTTGATGTCACCCTCGCAAAATCGCCAGCGCCAGCGCCTGTGCGCGCGGCACGATACTGTCGATATCGAGGTATTCCTCCGGCGTGTGCGCGAGCCCGCCGACTGGGCCGAGACCGCAGATGGTCGGCGTGCCGACCGCAGCGGTGAAGCCGGAATCGGCGCAGCCGCCGGAGAATTCGCCCTGCAGGGTGGTCAGGCCGACCTGCCTTGCGGCGGCCTGATAGCCTTCGAAAAGCGCTTTCGAATCCGCGCTCTGCACCACCGGCACGAACTCGCCCTTGATCGTCAGCGTCGCGCTGGTGCCCGGCACGTAAGAGGTTGCGACGATCCTCTCGATCGCGGCCATGATCCGCGCGCGATCGGCGGGATCAACGTAGCGCAGGTCGATCTGGCCTTCTGCGTAAGGTGCCGTCGTGTTGACGGACTGGCCGCCCGAGACGAGGCCGACATTGAGCGTGATGCCCTTGTCGAGATCGGTCAGCGCGTGGATCTTGACGATCTTCTGCGCGAGCTCGCCGATCGCGCTGACGCCGGCGGCGAAGTTGGCGCCGGAATGCGCGGCCTTGCCGGTGATGGCCATGTGCATGAAGATGCCGCCCTTGCGCCCCGTCACGACATTCCCGGTCGGCCGTCCCGGCTCGGAATTGAACACCGCGCGCGCGGCGCGTCCCTCGCGCTCGATTACGGGACGGGAGGAGGGCGAGCCGATCTCCTCGTCGGAGGTGATCAGCACCTTGATCGGATGCGGCGAGCCGCCGAACTTGTGGAAGGCGGTCGCCACGAACACGTTCATGACGAGGCCGGACTTCATGTCGGCGACGCCGGGACCGTAGGCGCGCCCGTCCTTGATGGTGAACGGACGCCGCCCGGCCTCGCCCTTGCCGAACACTGTGTCGCGATGTCCCATCAATAGCACCGGCTTCTCGTTGCTGCCGGGCTTTGCCACTTCGGCATGGATCGCATCGCCGAAGGTGGTATCGCTCTCGCGCCGGCAGGGAATGCCGTGCTCGGCAAAATGCCGCTCGAACCGCGCACCGACCGCATCGACGCCTTCCTTGTCATAGGACCCGGAATCGATGTTCACGACATCGCGCAGCAGATCGATCATCGCCTGCCGCTGCGACGCCAGCCAGTCCGTGATTTGAGCTTGAGACATGTTTATCCTCGCGTGGTTCTCACGCGGGGTTATAGGGCCTGGCGCGGGCGCGACCTAGTCGCCGGATGCGGTGCGGCCATGTGCTGGCCTCCGTAGCCCGGATGAGCGACTTGTCCGCCGTAGCTCGAAGAGCGAAGGCGGAAGCGATATCCGGGTGCCATAAGGCGGGGCTATCCCGCGTAGCCCCGTTCAAAGGCTGCAGCCTAGCGGCTAGGCTGCGCCATCGCTTCCACACCGCGAAGCTGCGTCGTGACCGTCAACGTACCGATCTTTCGACCCATGTCCTTGCCGACTTCGGTCGAGAACCGGTAATGAAAGCCGGCCCAGATGCGGGCGTTGGCGACTTCATCGCTATAGTCCTGGAGGCGCGACCACTTTCGTGTGACACCCGGTGCGGTCGGGCTGGTCAACGAGAATTCGCCGAAATCTCCGACTGCACTCTGGAGCACGGTCGAAATCGTGGCCGAGACGATGCAGTGAGCGCAGGGATATTCCGGGTGCATCGGCGTGTCCCCCAGCGGCAGCCAGGATGGATCGCGAGCCGTCGCCGGATTTGACGTCAGGTCGGCGTTGCGTATGGCCGTGATCGGCCGCCAGAAGTTGTAATGGTACTTCGCGTCAAACACGGCGACGATGGCGTCGTTGCCTGCAATTGACGTCAGCGCGAACAGCCGGGCGCAGTCGACGAGATCCATCTTCTTCGCCGTTGCCGCCTGCCTCACGATGGGATTGTAGGTCCGGGCACCGACGAAGAACCAGAATCGACCGATCGTCGTTTGCTCGGGTGTCCGGGTCGGGCTGCTTCGGCTGCCGACCTCGCGGATCTCGTTGATGTCCCGGGTCCAAACGTCTGAATCGAGCGCCGGCGGCGATCCGGGACGAAATTGCGATCCGGAGGTCATGACCCAGGGCGTGGTCGCGCCCGTGGTCGAGAACAGCGGGACGACGGTCGGAACGTAGGCGCCCGGTGTGGTCAGGGGCCGATAGATTTCCACGGCGGCGCTGCCGTCGTTCGCACGAAGCTCGATGATCTTTGTCGCCGCCTCTTTCCCAAGGTTGATGCCGGCGACCTTGGACTCACTGTCGGCGATCGGCGTCAGGGAGTTCGTCAACGTCGCATCCAGGTCCTGCTTGAGGTCTGGATAGATCGACAGCAGCACATCGTGGGCCGCAACGGCTGCGGCAGCTTCCCGCGACGTCGAGCGGTCCGCGGACAGGGCGAATTTATACGGCGCGTAACGGTGGTCGATCGCGTTGACGGCTTCGAACATTGCGACGTGCATCATGGATAGAGCGCGGCTGTGAGGTGCTGGAAGAATTTGCTTCTCGGTAGCGATCGCATCGGCTTTTGCGTTCCAGTCCATGATCACGTCAGCGCGCGCAAGCGTCACCGGGGCTGCGAGCAGCATAGCGATCATCGACAGGCGGGAGATCGTCCAGGAAGAGGATGTCATAGCTTGCCCTTTCGATTTGAAGGACCCTCGCGAAGGCGGATGCGGCACCTGGCTGACATCACGCCACGCTGCGTCAGGACTCTAGCGATCTCGGCGCATCTTGATTGTGAACTGCTTCACTCGCCGGCTTGCAGTCCAACTACCGGGATGCAGATTGATCACGCTAAGCGGAATAGTCGCGTTACGAATGGGTCGGCTTGACTGACCGTTCGCGCGGCCTTCTGGAGTCGGCTATAGTCCGGACAAGCTGTCCGTTTGGACGTGCCGAAGTCCGTAACTCGATTTTCAAGGCAGCTCACGTGCCGTCGGCAGGCGGTGCCTTGCTCTCGCTTAGGGAGCTCTTTCCAAAACGATATTGATTGTCGCTCTAACCTCGACGGAGAGAAAACATGCCGCTGTTCATCTCGTACGTCTCATACTCAAATGCCGGCATCAAGGGATTGGTCGACAAGCCGTCCGATCGCACCGCGATGATCGCTGGGATGATCGAGAAAGCCGGGGGAAAGCTCCAGGGAGCGTTCATGACCACAGGCGCGCATGACGCGCTGATCGTAGCTGAGTTCCCCGACGGAGCCGATGCTGTCGCCATCGGAATGGCAGCCGCAGCGAGCGGTGCCATCGCCAAGATCGAAACCGTGCGCGCCTGGAAGATGGGTGACTTCAAGAGCATCGCAGAAAAGGCCGCGAAGCTCACGAGCGTCTACGTTCCGCCTGGCAAGTAGCCGGACGTGAACGTCACGCCACGATAAGGTAGGATACTCGAACGCTGTGGCCGGGGCTCGTCCCGGCCATTCGCGCGCCTCACGCGATGAGATCGAAGAGCTGTTTGCTCACCCCATGGCCGGCATGCGCGGATACTCTCCGGGCGTGCCCGCGGGCGTGATCGGAATGCCGCCGTCGGCGTATTCGTTGAGCTTGTTGCGCAGCGTGCGGATCGAGATGCCCAGGATGTTGGCGGCATGGGTCCGGTTGCCGAGGCAATGCTTGAGCGTCTCCAGGATCAGGTCGCGTTCGACGTCGGCGACGGTGCGCCCCACCAGCGCGCGGGTCACCTGCTCGGCGGCCATGGTGGCGTGCGCAACGGCCGGGGCGGTCTTGGCGAGGTCGAGGCGGTCGCCGTCCGGCGTGAGGATCGCATCGGGCCCGATCTCGTCGCCCTGCGCCATCAGCACCGAACGGTGCATGGTGTTCTCGAGCTCGCGGACATTGCCCTGCCAGCGATTGGTCGAGAGCACGCGGCGCGCTTCCGCCGAGATCGGGCGCATCGGCACGCCGTTGGCCTCGGCATATTTCTTCACGAAGTGCTGGGCGAGCTCGAGGATGTCGGCGGGGCGCTCGCGCAGCGGCGGGATCTTGAGGTTCACGACGTTGAGGCGGAACAGCAGATCCTCGCGGAACGTGCCTTCGCGCACGGCTTCGGCGAGATTGCGGTTCGAGGTCGCGATGATGCGGATGTCCACCGGCACGGGCTTGGTGCCGCCGACGCGGTCGATCACGCGCTCCTGGATGGCGCGCAAGAGCTTGGATTGCAGGCGGACGTCCATCTCCGAGATTTCGTCCAGCAGCAGCGTGCCGCCGGTTGCCTCCTCGAACTTGCCGATGCGGCGGGCGATCGCGCCGGTGAAGGCGCCCTTCTCGTGGCCGAACAGCTCGGACTCCAGGAGATGCTCGGGGATCGCGGCGCAGTTGATCGAGATGAACGGGCGCTTGGCGCGGGCAGAGCGGGTGTGGACGTAGCGGGCCAGCACTTCCTTGCCGGTGCCGGATTCGCCGGTGATCATCACCGAAGCGTCGGAGCCTGCGATCTGCTGCGCGAGCTTGATCACGCGCGCCATGGCGTCATCGCGATAGACCAGCTCGCGGGAGTCATTGGCGACGGCAGCCAGCACCGCGGCGATCAGTTCGGGATCCGGCGGCAGCGGGATGTATTCCTTGGCGCCGGCATGGATCGCGGCAACCGCGGCGCGGGCGTCGTTGGTAATGCCGCAGGCCACGATCGGAGCGTGGATGTGCTCGGCTTCGAGCCGCATCACGAGGTCGCGGATGTCGAGGGCGACGTCAACCAGCAGGAGGTCGGCGCCCTTGCCGCCGCGCAGCACCCGCATCGCCTGCTCGTGATCCTCGGCATGGGTTACGGTCGCGCCGTTGTCCATCGCGATCTTGGTGGCAGTGGTGAGCTGGCCTTTCAATGTGCCAACGATGAGAAGCCGCATGTCAGTCTCCTGTCCGTCTGGTCGCGCTGCCGCGCGTCATTCCCTGCGTGTTAGGTGCGTTCGGTCTTGATGATTTCGGTCATGGTCACGCCAAGCTTGTCCTCGACCAGCACGACTTCGCCGCGGGCAACCAGCTTGTTGTTGACGTAGATGTCGATGGCTTCGCCGACGCGCCGGTCGAGCTCCAGCACGGTGCCGGGCCCGAGCTTGAGCAGCTCGCCGACATCCATCTTGGAGCGGCCGAGCACGGCCGAGACCTGCACCGGCACGTCGAACACGGCCTCCAGGTCGGCGGCGGCGCGCGCCGCATATTCGTCCTCGTTGTAGCCGACGTCAGTGGTCGGCGGCATCGGGCCGTTGAGATCGGGCAGCGGGACCTGTCCGTCGGTGTCGCTCATGGCTTAGCTCCCCCTGCGGGACGCGATATAGCGTCCGACCATTTCGTCGATCTTGGTCGCGATGGCGCTGCGCTCCAGCACGACACCGCCATCGGCCCATTCGATCCGGCAGTCGCCGGTGGCAATTTCAGGTTCGGCCAGGATCACCAGCCGGCCCTCGAAGCCGCTCTGCTTGGCCAACCGCTCGATCTTCTCGCGCGCGGCGTCATAGAGCGCGTCGTTGATGCGGACGACGAGATGCGGCGTCGCGACCAGATGCGAGAAGCAATCCTTGACCAGCGCCATGACCTCGCCGAGCGGCTCGGCTGCGACGAGGTCGGCGCAGAGCTTGCGGGCCACCGCGATTGCGACCTCGACCGCCTCGGTCTCCATCCTGGTCTCGATGTTGCCGATGCCGGAGGCAACGCCGCGGATGCCGATGTTGATCTCTTCCATGGCGAGCGCGACGCGGCGGTCGCTCTCGGCCTTGGCTTCGCGCTGCCCGGCGGCAAAGCCATCCTGATAGGCGCGCGCCTCGGCTTCCGCCACCTTCTGCGCGATCTCGGCCGCGGTCGCGGCCTTCTCGCGCGGCGAGCGCTCGGGCGCCGCGAAGTCGGTGTCGAACAGGAATTTTGCCGGAGCGGCCATCAGTACACCAGCTCGTCGTCAGCGCGGTTCTTGGTCAGCATGATCTCGCCCTTGGCGGCGAGGTCCTTGGCGAGATTGACCAGCAGCGCCTGGGCCTCGTCGACGTCGCGCAGACGGACCGGTCCCATCGCGGCCATGTCGTCCTGCAGCATCTTGGCCGCGCGCGAGGACATGTTGCCGAAGAAGAAGTTGCGGACGTCCTCGTTGGCGCTCTTGAGCGCGACACCGAGCTTGTCCTTGTCGACGTTGCGCATCAGCGTCTGGGCCGAACCGGAATCGAGCTTCACGAGGTCGTCGAAGGTGAACATCAGCGCCTTGATGCGCTCGGCGGATTCGCGGTTGTCCTCTTCCAGCGAGGTGATGAAGCGGGTTTCGGTCTGGCGGTCGAAATTGTTGAAGATTTCCGCCATCACCTCGTGGGCGTCGCGGCGGCGGGTCTGCGACAGGTTCGACATAAACTCGGTGCGCAGCGTCTTCTCCACGCTCTCGATCACCTCCTTCTGCACCGCTTCCATCTTCAGCATGCGGTTGACGACGTCGAGCGCGAGCTCCTCGGGGAGGATGCCGAGCACGCGGGCGGCGTGCTCCGACTTCAGCTTCGACAGCACCACGGCGATGGTCTGCGGGTATTCGTTCTTGAGATAGTTGGCGAGAACCTCTTCCTGCACGTTGGAGAGCTTCTCCCACATGTTGCGCCCCGCGGGGCCGCGGATCTCGTCCATGATGCCGTTGACGCGCTCCGGCGGCAGGTACTGCTGCAGCAGCCGCTCGGTGGCGTCGAAATTGCCCATCAGCGCGCCCGAAGCCGACATGCGCGAGACGAATTCGAGCAGCATGTCCTCGACGGTGTCGACCTCGACGGTGCCGAGCGTGGACATTTCCAGCGAGAGCTGGCGGACCTCGTCGTCGTCGAGCAGGCCCCAGATCTTGCCGCCATATTGCTCGCCGAGCGCCAGCATCAGGATCGCGGCGCGCCGCGGGCCGGACAGCTGCCCGGCGCCCTTGCCGCCCTTGGCGCGGTCGCCGGCGCGCTGGCCGAGCGTGGAGATCACGCTGGTGATGTCGTTCGAGTTCGCGTTTTGCAGACTGGCGGCCATGTCAGATCACTTCTTGATGCACTTGGCGTTGCGTTACTTGGCTTTAGTTATTGGCTTCGGTTACTTGGCGGGCTCTGCGAGCCACTGGCGGATGATGGCGACGGTTTCGTTGGGGTTGCGCTCGGCGAGCTCGCCGACGCGGTGAACGGACTGGGCGTGGACCTGGCCCTGAATGGTGGCGACGTCGATCGCGCTGGTGGCACCGCCCGGCAGGAGCTGCTGGCCGCCGGAGGCGGGCGCGGTCTCTTCGGACGCGGCCGGGCCAGTAAGGACGCCGGAGATGGCGGCGGCGACTTCGTCGGAGGCGAGGATGCGCTTGACCAGCGGGCGGATCACCATGAACATCACGACGAGGCCCAGCAGCATCATCACGCCGAGCTCGACGAAGTACATGACGTCGTCCTTGGTGAACTGCAGCATGCCGAGGAAGCCCGAGGGCTCGCCGATCGGGCCGGTGGAGGGCGCGTCGGCGAAGCGCAGATTGACGACCTCAACCTGGTCGCCGCGCTTCTGGTCGAAGCCGATCGCCGAGCGGACCAGGGCTGCGATCCGGTCGAGCTGCTCCTTGGTGCGGTCCGTGTAGGCCAGCTCGCCCTTGTCGTTCTTGCTGTAGATGCCGTCGACCAGCACCGCGACCGAGATGCGGTTGACCCGGCCGGCCTCGGTTACCTCGGTCTTGGTGGTGCGGGAGATCTCGTAATTGTTGGTCTCTTCGGTCTTCTTGCTCTGGTCCTTGGCCGCGACGCCGTTGTTCTGCTGGTTGCCGGGCAGCTCGTTGTTGACGGTGACCTGGCCGTTGTTGTCGGCGGTCATGCTGCTTTCTTCGCGGGTCTGGCTCGAGCGCAGCACGCGGCCCTCGGGGTCGAACTTGTCCGAGGTCTGGGTGATCTTGTTGAAGTCGAAATCGGCGGAGAGCTGGACGCGGGCGCGCCCGGAGCCGACCACCGAGGAGACGATGTCCTCGACCTGCTTGCGCATCCGCTTCTCGAAGGCGGTGCGGCGCTCGTCGCCGAGCGCCTGCTCCGGATCGGTCTGAGCGCCGTCGGCGAGCAGCTGGCCGGCCTCGTCCACGATCGAGACCCGCTGCGGCTTCAGGCCGTTGACGGCGGAGGCGACGAGGTGGCGGATGGCGCGGATCTGCTGGGCTTCGAGCGAGCCGCGGACGCGGACCACGATCGAGGCCGACGGCTCCGGCGCCTCGCGCGAGAACAGCGGGCGCTCGGGCAGCACGAGGTGGACGCGGGCGGCCTGGATGCGGTCGATGGCGCGGATGGTGCGGGCGAGTTCGCCTTCGAGCGCGCGCAGATGATTGATGTTCTGGACGAAGGAGGTGGTGCCGAGCGCGTCCGACTTGTCGAACACTTCGTAGCCGACGCCGCCGCCCTTGGGCAGGCCACCCTCGGCGAGCTTCATCCGCAGGCGGGTGACCTTGTCCTTGGGCACCATGATGATGGTGCCCTCATTGCGGATCTCGAACTGGATGCCCTGGCGCTCCAGGTCCTTGATGATGCTGGACGAATCTTCGACCGAGAGGTCGGTGAACAGCGTCGTCATCTGCGGCGTGGTCACGCGCATGATGACGAACGCGAAAAAGCCGATGAGCGCGGCGGTGACCGCGATCATCGCTCCGAACCGGGCGGCGCCGATACCTTTTAAGAAGTCCGCAAGACCTTGCAAGCAACCGCCCCGACAATTCGACCCGCATTCCAGAGCGGTCGACTGGGCAATTATTGCCTAGGGGATGGTTTCGATATGGTTAACGAGGGTTAAGAGATCGGACAAAAGTAATGCCAGAAGAAAACATGAAAAAAATCGGCCTCGCAGGGCGAGGCCGATTTTCGTCAAAAGCAGCAGATTTCCAGGTCGCTTACTGGCGATATTGCTGGATGCGGGTGGTGCGAAGACCCGCCAGACCGTGCTGGTCGATGGAAAACTGCCAGGAGAGGAATTCGTCGACCGTCAGGGTATAACGGCTGCAGGCCTCCTCAAGGGAGAGAAGTCCGCCACGCACAGCGGCAACGACTTCGGCCTTGCGGCGGATGACCCAGCGTTTGGTGCCGGGGGCGGGCAGATCTGCGATCGTCAGCGGACTGCCGTCCGGCCCGATGACGTATTTTACCCTCGGGCGATGGGGTTCTGTCATGGCGTACTCACAAACTCTCAACCACTGAACTCACGCCGTAACCGTACGCGCGGCGGCTTAAAAATCCGCTAAGCCTAAGGCTTCAATACAATTCTCGTTGAAACTTGCGGGAACACGACCGGCCCGGAGGGCTGAAAACACGGTTTCAGCCGGCCAGGCGGGGTAGAAGGTAAATACTTTACTAACGAACTGGGCCTGCGTTGACGCCGCAAAGCCCCCAACTGTCGTCCCGGGGCGCGCGCAGCGCGAGCTATGATGCGCAATTGCGCATCTGAGGACCCATAACCCCAGGAAGGGGTTTGACGACGACTCGGAGTGACCGGCTACGCGCTACAACCACTTCCTGTGGCTATGGATCCCCGCCTTCGCGGGGATGACACTGAAATCTGTTGCTACAGCGTTCCGCCATCAATTGCTGCTGGTGGCGATGATGCTCTTGACCTGGCTCAGCGTGTAGCTGGCGCCGTCGATCGTCAGCAGCGGCGGCGACTGAGTCAGGTCGACCGAGGACACCACGCCCTGCACCTGCGCGGCGATGCCGACATTGTTGTTCGCGACGTCCTTGCCGGTGGCCGAGATCGTGTACTTGCCATCAGGCCATTGCGTGCCGTCATTGCCCTGACCGTTCCAGGTGAAGGGAATGTCGCTGCCGGCGGCGGCGGTGTATTTGCCGGTGAACACGGTCTGGCCGCTGGCATTGGCGACCGTGATGTCGACGGTCGAGTCCGTCGGCACGTTGAGATGCCAGGTCGCCGACGACTTGGTCATGGTCGCGGTGGTGCCGTCGACCAGCGCGGTCTTGCCGACGAAGCCCAGCGCCTGGGTCGCCTGCGTGGTCTGCTGCAGGGTGACGAGCTGGGACAGCGAATCGTTGGTCTTGAGCTGCTGCTCGACGCCGGCGAACTGCACCAGCTGCTGGGTGAACTGGTTGGTGTCGAGCGGATCGAGCGGGTTCTGGTTCTGCAGCTGCGTCGTCAGCAGCGTCAGGAAGGTCTGGAAATTGCCGGCGAGCGTCGATCCCGTCGTCGAGCTCAGCGAGCTGGACGAAGAGGATTTCGGAACGTCGGTGGTGCCGGAGACGACGGTGGGGGCGGTGGCGGCATTCGTGGTGGTCATAAGCGAATACTCCTCACACTCTGATGTCGACGCCGCTGCTCGATCCGAGCATGCGGCCGTAGCCGCGCCCGACGGGCGCTGCGGGAACGCTGTCGTCCTCGCTGATGATCAGCCGGCGGGCATTGCCGCCATTGTCGTTGTTCTGGCCGGATTGCTGGCCCGATGAATTCTGGTCGCGCAGGCTGAAGGACAGCCCGTTGCTGCCGGTCTTGAGGCCGGCATCGTCGAGCGCGCGCTGCAATTGCGGCGCGTCCTGCCGCAGCATCTGCAGCGTCTCCGGCTTCTCGACCGTGAGATGCGAAGTGACCTGGCCGTTGCGGTCGACATTGATGCGGACGTCGATACGGCCGAGATCGACCGGATCGAGGCTGATGTCGAAGCGGGTTTTTCCCGCGCGCGCCGCGGCGGCGATCTCGATCGGCACGGCGTTGAGCGGCACCGCCGTTGAGGTGGCCGCGGTCGCGGTGAGCGTTGCGGTCGAGGCGGTCGCTGTCGAGGTGGTCGTGGTCAGCGGCGCCTGCACGGAGGAAGCGGCCTGCGCGCTGGTGTCGGTCTGCGTTGCTGCGGCCTGCGCGCCCGCATGCGCGTGCGTGGTCGTGGCGGGCGCGGCGTCAGTGGCGCCGGCCTTCGCATCGGCCTTCGCGTCGGTCGCGCCGGCCTCGGCCTGCGGCTTTGCGACCTGCGCGTGCGCGGCATTGGCATTCGCCGGCGTCTGCGCGGCGTTCGCCTTCGTGTCCTGGCCGATATTGGAGACGTCGGTCTGCTGTTGCGCGGTCGCGGCGGCCTTGAACGAGGTCTTTGGCGTGCCCTGGTCCACGGCGGCGATCAGGCCGCCATTGGTCTTGGCGTCGGTCTTGGCATCGGTCGCGGTCGCGTCCGTCGTGCCGGTCGCGGTATCGGCGAGCGTCGCCGTCGTATCGGCGTCGACCTTGGCGCTCGCGGTCTTGGCACTCTTGTCGCCCGGCGTCGCGCTGTCGGTCTTGGTGCCGGCGATCTGCGCCGCGGTGGAGGCGCTGGCGGCGATGCCGGCGGCGGCGATCGTCAGTGGCGAGGACGCGGTGTCGCTGGCCTGGGTCGCAGCAGCATTCGCATCGACAGGCACGACCGGTGCTGCGACCGCGACGGCATTCGGATCGGGCGCCACGGCCTGCGTCGCGTCGGCTTGGGCGGTGCCCGCGGCATCGACGGCGGCGGCGAGACCGTCGGCGGTCTTGTCGCTCTTGCTCTCGTCGGACTTGTCCGCCGACTTGGCGTCCGACGTCTCGGACTTGTCCTTGGTTTTGGTCGTCTTGGTCTCACCCTTGGCCGGATCGGCCGCCGCTTCGCTCGTGGTGTCGTTCGTGGCCGGCGCGGAATTGTCGGCGGTGTCGCTCGCCTTGCTCTGCGAGGAGGTGTCGGTGGAGGAAGTGTCGCGCGTGCTGCGGTCGGAGGCGGAAGACGAATTCGCCGAATCGGTCCGGCGCGGCGCGGTGTCCTGGGTGGTGTTGCTGATCGCCTGGGTGTTGCTGTCCACCAGCGATCCGAACGAGTCGGTCGTGTCCTTCGCCGCTTGCGACCGCACAGGCTTCGGGCTCGCGCTCGACGCATGCGCGCTGACAGCTACATCTGACGAAACACCGACCACAGGCGACCTCATGCCAACATCTTCGGCATGAGGGGAGCAAGGAGCGGGCCAGCGCTGTGCGGAGAAATTTTATTTAATTATATCAATGACTTATTGAATCGATGCCCCTGCTGCAGAGCAGCCTGGTACCCCGCCATTTCTGCCGGTCCCGGCAAGAATTGCCCTAAGCTGACCTGCCCTGCGATTGCTTCACCGGAATGCCGCCTATATTAATGAGGCAGCTTTCAGCCGCTTTCGACCGGGCCGTCGTGCCCCCGGGGGAACCGAAGTTCCCGGGGATTGCTTATGTCCCGGCCAGAAGCATTCATCGCGGACCGAACAACGCCGCCGTCACAAGAAGCCCATGCTCAACAGTCTGGATCTCGAAGGCCGTCCTGAGGACACCAGGGTCGTCGTCGCCATGTCGGGCGGTGTCGATTCCTCGACGACGGCTGCGCTGTTGAAGGCCGAGGGCTACGACGTCGTCGGCATCACGCTGCAGCTCTACGACCATGGCGCGGCCACCCATCGCAAGGGCGCCTGCTGCGCCGGCCAGGACATCCACGACGCCCGCGACGTCGCGGCCAAGCTCGGCATTCCCCATTACGTGCTCGACTATGAGGACCGCTTCCGCGAGTCCGTCATCGACAATTTCGCCGACAGCTACGCGCTCGGCGAGACGCCGGTGCCCTGCATCGAGTGCAACCGCAGCGTCAAATTCCGCGACCTCCTGAAAACCGCCCGCGAGCTCGGCGCGCAGGCGCTCGCCACCGGCCATTACGTCGCCTCGCGCCGTCGCGACGACGGCTCGCGCGCGCTGGTCTGCGCTGCGGATGCCGATCGCGACCAGAGCTATTTCCTGTTCGCGACCACGCAGGAGCAGCTCGACTTCCTGCGCTTCCCGCTCGGCGACATGACCAAGCCCGAGACGCGCGAGCTCGCGCGCCGCTATGGCCTTAGCGTCGCCGACAAGCACGACAGCCAGGACATCTGCTTCGTGCCGACGGGCCGCTACACCGACATCATCACCCGCCTGCGTCCGAACGCGATGGATCCCGGCGACATCGTCGATCTCGACGGCCGCGTGCTCGGCCAGCATCACGGCATCGCCAATTTCACCGTCGGCCAGCGCCGCGGCCTCGGCATCGCCTCCGGCTCGCCGCTGTTCGTGGTGCGCCTCGATGCCGCCAATCGCCGCGTCGTCGTCGGCCCGCGCGATGCGCTGAAGATGCACCGCATCGCCTTGCGCGACGTCAACTGGATCGGCGGCGGCGACATCGACCGCGCCATCGGAGGCGGCCTCGAGCTGTTCGTCCGCGTGCGCTCGACCCGCAGCCCCCAGCCGGCCTGGCTGCGCGGCGCCAACGGTCACTACGAAGTCGAGCTCGTCGCCGGCGAAGAGGGCGTCTCGCCCGGCCAGGCCTGCGTGTTCTACGATGCGCCCAGCGGCCAGGCGCGCGTGCTCGGCGGCGGCTTCATCCAGAGCGCTGCGGCGAAGGTCTCCGCCGCGACATCCCGCCCGCTCGCGGAAGCCGTGCGCGGCTGAACTTGCCCGGATCGGCCCCACCTGCTACCGCGAGAATGATCGTTTCACATCATTACCAGTAGAGTATCCGGGGCAGGGCAGGGGGCATGGCAGCAGACATCTCGCGGGCCGGGGTCGAGAAGGCCTATGGCCGCTGGGCGCCGGTCTACGATCTCGTGTTCGGCAAGGTCTTCGACGCCGGACGGCAATCGACCATCGCGGAGGCCGACCGCATCGGCGGCCGTATCCTCGATGTCGGCGTCGGCACCGGCCTGTCGCTGTCGGACTATTCGCGCACCACGAAGGTCTGCGGCGTCGACATTTCCGAGCCGATGCTGCGCAAGGCGCAGCAACGCGTGCGGAGCTTGCGCCTCTCCAATGTCGAAGTGCTCTCGGTGATGGACGCCAAGAACCTCGCCTTCCCCTCGAACTTCTTCGACGCGGTGGTCGCGCAATACGTCATCACCGCCGTGCCCGATCCCGAAGGCACGCTCGACGAGTTCGTGCGCGTGCTCAAGCCCGGCGGCGAGCTGATCCTCGTCAACCACATCGGCGCGGAAAAGGGCTTTCGCAAACTCTCCGAGCTCGCCTTCGCCCCGCTCGCCCGCCGCCTCGGCTGGCGCCCGGAATTCCCATGGCAGCGCCTCGTCAACTGGGCAAACAAACACGGCGGCGTCACGCTCACCGAGCGCCGCCCCATGCCGCCGATGGGCCACTTCTCGCTGATCCGCTATCACAAGGCGTAGCTGCAAACGTCACGAACGATGCGCTCCCTCTCCCGCTTGCGGGCAGGGTTGGGGAGGGGGTCTCTCCACCAGCGATATCTCGCGAGTTTCCTCCGTCATTGCGAGGAGCGAAGCGACGAAGCAATCCAGAATCCACCGCGGAGGCAGTCTGGATTGCTTCCGCCTTCGCCAAAGGCTTCGGCGGACAAGTCGCTCCGCTCGCAATGACGGGGGAACTGCTTCAGCCCAATCACATCGCGATGCGCCCGGGAACATCGCCCCCAACCCGTGCGTTCCCCTCCCATGCGCACGACATCAAACATCATCCTGGCCTGCCTCCTGATCGCCGCCTCAGGCGCCGCGATCGCGCAGGCCCCGCCGCTCCCTGCGACGCCGCCGCAAGCGACCGCGCCGCCATCGGCCCAGCACGCCGCCAATTGCATGCCGCAGGACCGCCCGAACCGCGCCACGACGCCCGACGGCACCACCACCGGCCAGTCCCGGGAACCGCTCGGCGACAAGCTGGCCAAATCCGACGGCGTGCTGTGCCCGCCCTCCGGCGTGGACCCCGACATGCACGCCCCGGCGCCCTCCACCGACGGCGCCATGCCCGTCATCCCGCCCCCCGGCAGCCCCGGCGGCGACCAGACCGTCAAGCCGAAATAGCTTGTCCCGCCGACTTGTCCGCCGAAGCTTCAGCGAAGGCGGAAGCCTTGGCGAAGTCGGATGCGGGGAGAGGCCGGAAATCCGCACGAGAGCGCAGATTTCCGGGTGAGAGGGACTCTCCGCGAGTCTGGTGCGCGAAAACGGGCGAGTTCGGCCCCAAACGACGCGATTTCGCCTGCGAAATCCCCCCATCAATCGGTGCCACCTTGCTTGACTTCCCGCCGCCCCCTTCCTTATATGCCGCGCGTTCGCGAGATCGGCCGTTGCGCCGTTCGCGACCCTGTGGCGGGGTAGCTCAGCTGGTTAGAGCACGGGAATCATAATCCTGGGGTCGGGGGTTCGAGTCCCTCTCCCGCTACCATCTTTCCCCTGTCCAGGCCGAAGACGTGGGTAACTGGTCGTACCTAAGACGTGGGTGACGACCTCGTGCCGAACGGGTTGTCGAGGGGCTGCAAGGTTTTCTGCTCCAGATCGAAGTATCCCAGATCATAGTGCATGAAGCTGACGAGCCAAATGCCGTCGTCGACCTCCCTGATGCCAAGTTTTTGTCCGGCCAGCACGGTGGAGAGGTTGATGCGCTTGCGATGCAGGCAAAGCCTTCCACAGTCGGTGACGAGCACCTCTTTTTCCGCACTTCGTGCAGCGGTTGCGCAGGCGGCTGCATCGGTACGCGATCAACGTGCTGCCCTCGAAGCCGATCAGAAACCTGGGATGCCCCGGCCGGGGGCGGGGTCTTGGACTGTGCGTAGCATTGCCGAGCTTACCACAGCGGTCAACGGCCTGCTGGCCGAAGCCTTGTCTCGCCCGATCGCGCGCTTGTTGAGCAGGCGCAGAGCTGCAAGCAAAGACTTGAGTCGGGCAACGGCGTAGGGGTGATCTATCTCACCGAGATGATCGCCATCTCTTGCGCAAGACGTATCTGGTGCAGTAGTCGCGCTGAGAGCAATGAAGATGGGCCCGGCAGGACTCGAACCTGCAACCAGACCGTTATGAGCGGCAGGATATCAATCAGCTTCATTGAATTTGCTGCGTTTTCGTTTGAGTTCGATCGCGTTTGTCGCACCTTGGTGAGGCGGACGTCGACGCGAGAGGCACATTGATCGATGCGTGAGTGGGCGGAGCGCCGAACCTGAAGAACGTCACATCCGCCTGTCTCGGCCGAAATGCATCAATGGTAGCGCCGTTGCAATTTGCCACGTGAAATTGTATGATTTTTCGTTTCCCAGGAGCCGGTCGCGACGGGGCTCCTTCAGGAGTACCGCGGCGATGCGTGTTGTCGTTGCAATGACAGGAGCGACCGGTGCCGTGTACGGTGCACGCCTGCTCGCCGTGCTTCGCGAATTGAACGTAGAGACCCATCTGGTTCTGAGCCGGTGGGCTGAAGTAACGATTGCCAAGGAAACCGGGCTTTCTGCCCGCGAGCTTGCATCCACCGCCTCAGTCGCTCATTCACGCGATAACCAGGGTGCATCGATCGCAAGCGGTTCATTTCGCCACGACGGCATGATCATCGCGCCGTGCAGCATGAAGACGCTGGCGGCAATCCGTTATGGATTTGCTGACGAACTGATTGTTCGGGCGGCCGACGTGACGCTGAAGGAGCGGCGTCGTCTGGTTTTGCTGACCCGGGAGACACCGCTCAACGACATTCATCTCGAGAATATGTTGGCGCTGAGCCGCATGGGCGCGATCATCGCGCCGCCCGTGCCGGCGTTCTATGGCAATCCGCAAACCATCGATGATCTCGTCGATCACACGATCGGCCGCGTACTGGACCTTTTTGGGCTGGAGTTTCCGAAACTCAAGCGATGGGACGGAATGCGTCGGGCCACCGAACCGCCTTCACTTTCCGTAGAACCGCGGGTCATTGCTGGCGGAGGAGGTACGAAATGAAGGAAGCCGAGCACACTTACATGGCTCCAGCGAGCAGCGGCGGGATCCCTGATGCGCTGGCGCGCTATCTCGATGGCACCGAACTGCTCACGAAAACGCAGGCGCTGCGTCTGTCGACGGTCGATGCCGACGGATGGCCTCACGCCGCTCTGCTCAGTGCCGGCGACATGCTGGTGACGCCCTCCGGCCGCATCCGCCTTGCGCTGTTCCCGCAATCGAGCATGACGTCCAATCTTGAACGCGACGGGCGGCTGGCGATTGCACTTTCGCTCGATGGGGGCATGTGCGAGTTGAGGCTCCGCTGTCGGCGGCTTGCTCATTCCTCTCCGGAGGTGCCGTTGGCGTTCTTCGAAGCAGAAGCTGAAACGGTACGTCACCATGTGGCGCCCTACGCAACCGTGACGACCGGAGTGACCTTTGCGCTACACGATCCCGGAGCCGTGCTCCCACGTTGGCAAAGGCAGATTGCCGCTTTGAGGTCAGCTTGAAACCCGTTTCAGCAGAGTGGGGCGACGATGCGAGCCTACAAGGACCTTCGTGAATTCCTGTCGGTGCTCGAGCAGGAGCGGCAATTGCTGCGCATCCATGATCAGGTTCTCCCCGAGCCTGATATGGCGGCCGCAGCCTGCGCCATCGCGCAGATCGGTGAACAAAGTCCCGCAATTGTCTTCGACAACATCGCGGGCTTCAGCAGTGCTCGGGTAGCGCTGAATGTACATGGATCATGGTCCAATCATGCTCTCGCGCTCGGCATGGACAAGGACGCCAGCATGCGGGACCAGTTTTTCGAATTCGTGCGGCGTTTCCAGCTTTATCCGGGCACGCTGGAGCGCGTCGAGAACGCGCCCTGGCAGGAAGTTGTCGTCGACAAGGATGTGAATCTCTATGAGCTTCTGCCGCTCTTTCGTCTCAATCGTGGCGACGGCGGCCATTTTATCGACAAGGCTTGCACGATCAGCCGCGATCTTGACGACTGGAACAACGATGATGTCGAGAACGTCGGAATATATCGCCTGCAGGTGAAGGGACGAAACCGCCTGGGAATCCAGACCGTGCCGCAACATGACATTGCGATCCACATGGCTCACGCGGAAGAGCGGGGGGAGGACCTGCCGGTTGCGATCGCGCTGGGAAATGAACCCATCATTACGCTGATGGGCGCCACACCGCTGTTGTATAATCAGCTCGAGTACAAGATGGCGGCGGTGATGCAAGGTGCGCCATACCGGGTCGTGAAGACGTCCAAGGGCCTGGATATTCCCTGGGGCTCCGAATACGTGCTGGAAGGGCGCGTGCTCTGCGGACAGCGCGAGACCGAGGGGCCGTTCGGCGAATTCCCCGGCTACTACTCGGGGTGTCACAAATACCCTGTGATCGAGATCGATCGGGTGTCGCACCGAAAGGACCCTGTTTACGACGCGGTCTATGTGGGCCGGCCCTGGACCGAGATCGATTTCCTGCAAGCCATGACGACCAGCGCGCCGATCTTCCTTCAAATCAAGTCGACCTTTCCCGAGGTCGTCGCGGTCAATGCACTCTACACGCATGGTCTGGTGGTCGTCGTCTCGACCAGAATCCGCTACGGCGGTTTTGCCAAATATGTGGGCTTGCGCGTCCTCACCACGACACACGGTCTCGGATACGCCAAACTGGTGATCGTCGTCGACGAAAACGTCGATCCGTTCGATCTGAACCAGGTGATGTGGGCAATGTCCGTGAAGGTCAATCCGGCGGGCGATATTGTAACCATCCCGAACCTCGCGGAGAATCTGTTGGATCCGGCGTGCAGCCCGGGAGGCATCGTTACCAAGATGATCATCGATGCCACCACGCCCGTCGCGCCGGATGTCCGCGGCGATTACGGCGAAGAGCTGGACAGGCCGCTTGGCACCGATCAGTGGCAAACGAAGCTCTTGGGCCTGGTGAAGGAGATGCGCAAATGACGGAGTCCAGCGTTCGAGTTGCTCCGACCGCATGCCCGCGGTGCCGATCGGGTACAATCGCGACGATCGCCAAATCTTCCGTTGCCGGCGTTTGGACCATCTTCGGCTGTTCAATCTGCTTCTATGCCTGGAGATCGACCGAACCCGAGGAGAACGTAGACCCCGAGAAATATCCCATCGCATTTCGGTTGCGCCTCCAGGATCTTGCGAACCTGAAGGTCGTACCGCCCGTTCCGCCGCGCCGATCGTCCTCGTGAGTTGGCGGAAAGGTCGCGCCCATCATAGCGGCGTTCATCCTCTCGCCGATTTCGGCGCTTGGGCGGGTTGTTGACGGCGCCGGCTTCCTCCAAGTCAGGCAATACCTAAAATTGGATCGATCCGATTAGGCGGACCTTATGCCCGATCCAAGGCGGCTGTAATGCTTTTACTGCGCGTTCAGGTCTGAGAGGTGTCATCGGCCATTGCTTTGAAATTCCGCTTTTGTCGTTCGATTATTTTCAAACTGCGAGGGCATCAATGGCCGCTACAGCGTCATTCTTGGCCGAGTTGGACGAAGCAGTCGCGAGAGGAAATCCCGAGAGTTGTCTGCGTGCGCTCTGGCATGCGGCTGATATCCTGATCGCCGGCACTTATTCCGAGGAGCAGATCTGGACTTTCGGTGAGGTCATCGGTCGTCTCGCGCAGGAGATTGAGGCGAGCGCGCGGGCGAAGCTCGCAGGAAAGCTCGCATGCAGCTCAAATGCGCCCTATGCGTTGACCCGGCAGATGGCAGGCGACGACTGCATCGATGTCGCATGGCCGATTCTCACTCAGTCGGAGCGCCTTGACACCGAGACATTGATTGCGTGTGCCAAGAACAAGAGCCAGCAACATTTGCTTGCAATCTCCAAGCGACAAACGGTCCCGGAAGCGGTGACCGATGTCCTGGTGGTGCGGGGAACTCCCGAGGTCGTAACCTCGGTCGCATCAAATGCTGGGGCGAATTTCTCCAAATCCGGATTCCTGCACCTGGTGCGGCGGTCGGAAGGGGATTCGATCCTCGCTGAATCGGTGGGACTTCGAAAGGATATTCCTCGACATCTCTTCCATCAGTTGATCGCCAAAGCCTCTGAAGAGGTGCGGCAAAAGCTGAAGAGGGAGCGTCCGGATATCGAAAATCAGGTCCATCGCGTCGTCGTTGATGTCACCGGGGCTATTCATGCCAGGTTTGGCCCGGCGTCGAAGGATTACTTCACGGCGAAACGCACGGTGGCAAAACTGCATGAGAGAGGCGAATTGACAGAAGACAAGGTCTTCGAACTTGCGCACTCTCTCAAGTTCAACGAGACCACCGTCGCTCTGTCGTTGCTCTGTCGGCTTCCGATAGATGTCGCGGAACGGGCATTGATCGAGAAGGATCGCGAGCCGGTGTTGATCTTGGCCAAGTCTCTCGATTTCTCATGGCCCACCACGATGGCGCTGCTGTTCCTGGGTGCTGCCAACTACCGGATAACCGCTGGCGAGCTGGATCAATTGAAGATCGATTTCCATCGGTTGAATGTCAAGGCGTGCCGGGAGGTCGTCACCATCTACCGAACGCGAAAGGAGGAGGTTTTCGGCGGCTCGTCTCGACAGCCTCCGCGCATGATCTAGAATCGGCAACTGCGCTGACAGTGCGCTCGATTCATGAGCCTTCGAACCCGCGAAACGGCCGGACTCGTTGAGTGCACTGTCACGGTATTCCCGACTTCAGACATGCGTGGATCCGAGTGCGGGTCACGCAACGGTGAGCCTACCGATTTGCCGTTCGCGCAGCCGTGATTTTCCACTGCGTGTCTTTTCTCGAACGCGTACCTACCTGATCCTTGTCCAAGAAAAAGTTCGAGGGAAACGCTTTCAACAGAGCAGCTGATTCCAGCTAGAGCATTTTCCGGTCTGATTGAATCGAGAGGGATTCCCAAGGCGACGTATATCTGATTCAAGCTTGGTGCTGGATCGGAGGCCGGCATGGATGGCGAAGGCGCTTTCGATTGATCTTCGAGACCGTGTGATTGCCGCGGTGGCCGACGGGATGTCGCGACGTCAGGCGGCGGAACGTTTTGGAGTAAGCGCCGCGAGCGCGATCCGCTGGTGCGCTCTTGAGCGTGATGTCGGTGATGCCAGGCCGAAGCGGCAAGGCGGCGATCGACGCTCGGGACGGATCGAGGCCCATGCCGCGCTGATCCTGGGCATTGTCGAGCAGACGAAAGACATCACAATCGCCGAGGTTCAAGCGAAGCTGGCCGAGCAAGGACTTTCCTTCGGCATCGGGACGCTCTGGCGCTTCTTCGACCGCCACCGGATCACGCTCAAAAAAAGTCGGCGCATGCCTCCGAGCAGGAGCGCCCGGATGTGGTGAAGCGGCGGCAGGACTGGTTCGACGGCCGGCCTGATCTCGATCCGGAGCGCCTTGTTTTTATCGATAAGACCTGGGCTTCGACGAACATGGCGCGCCGACGGGGACGCGCTCCGAAGGGTGAAAGGCTGCTCGCCGCGATCCCCCATGGGCACTGGAAGACGACGACCTTCGTCGCGGGCCTGCGTCTGTCAGGCATGATGGCGCCCATGGTGCTCGACGGGCCGATCAATCGCGATGCGTTCCAAGCCTATATCGACCAAGTGCTGGTGCCGGAGCTCAAGCCCGGGGACATCGTCATCATGGATAACCTCTCAAGCCACAAGGGCTCGCAGGTTCGCGAGGCGATCGAGACGGCGGGCGCAAAACTGCTCTACCTCCCGCCCTACAGCCCAGACTTCAATCCCATCGAAAACGCCTTCGCCAAACTCAAGGCACTTCTGCGCAAAGCCGCCGCACGCTCAGTCGACGGCCTCTGGAACGCTATCGGGCGCATCGTCGATCTCTTCACTCCGAACGAATGCGTCAACTACTTCAAAGCCGCAGGTTACGAGCCAGGCTGATTGGAAAATGCTCTAGCGCGAATGCTCCGCACGAAAACAACAGCCGTTCGGAGTACGACTATGATTGGATTCAGGACTTCCATCATTGCCGCGATCATGTCGATTGGCGCGATAAGCCCTGCAAGTGCCCAGTGCCCGACATGGGCGACTCAAAATCCAGCTTCGTTTCAGGCGCAATATCCCGATAGGGACGTGCTGAACGACTGCGAGTTGACGCCAGCAGGCAGAATGGGCCTCCAGCTCCCTGGCGGGGCGGCTCCCTGGTTCGGGCCCAACAGGGCTTATGGGGCAGTGCCTGGCGTTGCTCAACACCACAGCTTACAGCGCCGATCGCGGTGAGTATCTGAAGATGAGCCCGAATGATCGGATTGCGGCCCGTCGATCGCGATATCGGGATGTTCGAGGCCGCCGCGATCAAATGCGCTTCCAAGCCATGGGAAGGCCGCCGATTTTGCAGGTCGTTCGCCGACCCAGCGGAGAGGCGATAAGTTGCCTTCGTGAGCCAAGGCGTGGTGAGTCTGGCGGTGTCGCGTCTGCGAAGAATGAACTCGCGACTATGGAGCGCTCCCACCGGCGCGTGCAGGCTTCCGCGCGCCGGGGCCTGGATGAACATGTACCGCCTTTGCCGCCAGCGGCTCGCCACACTCCGAGCAGACCATGACGGGATCGAACATCTTGTGGCAGCTCTTGTGTTCGTGCAGCATCGGTCGTCCGCGCGAGTCGACCATGTGGACGTTGCCCCAGTGCACGATCGACATGATGATCGGATAGAGGTCGAGACCCTTCTGCGTCAGGATATATTCGTAGCGCTTGGGTGCGTCCTGATAGGGAGCTTTGCGAAGCACGCCGAAGCGGACGAGCTTCTTCAGCCGGTCGGCAAGCAGATGTCTGGTCACGCCGAGCGATGACTGAAACTCGTCAAATCTGCGGACCCGAAGAAAACATTCGCGCAAGATGAGCAGGCTCCAGCGGTCACCGATGACCGCCACCGTGCGGGCGAGCGAGCACGGCTCCTCTTCGAGAGCATCCCATTTCATCAACGTCTCCAACGAATCTGCGGCACTTTCAAAAATAAATTCTAAATTAGAACTCACTACATTTCAATAGGATGAGGTGTTTTCCGGCAGCCGCGCTTCGTTTGAATGATGACTGTCATATTGACAGTTCTAAAATAGAACCCTAACACTCGCACCACGATCAATCAGGCGGCGAACAATCGCGGCCATCGAAGGGAAGGGCGTTCCATGGCTGCTCCGCTCAAGGTCGAGTTCCACTTCGATTTCGGCAGCCCCAACGCTTACCTGGCCGAGCTTGCGCTGCCCGCCATCGAGCGGCGAACCGGGGTCAAGTTCGATTACGTGCCGGTGCTGCTCGGCGGCGTCTACAAGGCGACCGGCAACTTGTCGCCCGCGGAGTCGCTGCGCGGGATCAAGAACAAGCCGGAATACAATGCGCTCGAGACCGAGCGTTTCCTGCGCCGTCACGGCATCGCGGCATTCAAGATGAACCCGTTCTTCCCGGTGAACACGCTCGCGCTGATGCGCGGTGCCGTTGCGGCTGAATTCGAGGGGTTGTTCGAGCCCTACTTTCGCGCGGCGTATCATCACATGTGGGTGGAACCCAAGAAGATGGACGACACCCAGGTCTTTCGCGAAGCGTTCCTGTCATCGGGGCTGGATATCGATCGCATCGCGGCCCGGGCTCAGCAGGACGACGTCAAGAAAAAGCTGATCGAGGATACCAGCAACGCAGTGGCGCGCGGCACGTTTGGCTCTCCCACCTTCTTCGTCGGCAACGAGATCTACTTCGGCAAGGACAGCCTGCGCGACGTCGAGGACGAAATCCTCACGCAATTGGGCTCGGAGCGGCGCAAGAGCGCCTGATCGCGCGGACGCATCTGGAACGAAACCGAGCCCGCAAAGGGCCTTTCAACGGGAGGTGTCATTGGCAAACTGGCAGCAGGCTGCAGCCGAGATTACGAGTGCATTGCCGCAACGCATCCACGAGGTGATGGATCCCTTTGTCGCCTCCACGCCCGACCGGACGGCACTGATCGAAGACAATGCAGTCCTGACTTATCGCCAACTTGACCAGGCGCTTGGCGCGACCGCGGAGGCGCTCCGGGGGCTCGGCATTCGTGCCGGCGATCGCATGATGATCGTCAGCGAGAACTCGATTTCGCTTGCCTGCCTGCTGTTTGCCGCAAGCCGCCTCGACGCATGGGCCATTGTCGCGAACCCGCGGCTGTCGCCGCGCGAGCTCGATCAGATCAGGGATCACAGCGGCGCCCGGCGCATGTTCTTTACGGCAAAGGTCTCCGAAGAGGCGGCCGCGCATGCGACGCGTTACGACGCGCCGCTTCAGGATGTCGGGCCGCTCCACGGCATCGGAGTGTCTCCCCTGAATCAGGGCACGCAGGCCGAGCCGGTCGAGGCGGACGGCGCACGGCAAGTTGCGGTGCTCATCTACACGTCCGGTACGACCGGTACCCCGAAGGGCGTCATGCTCACGCATCGCAACCTGCTGTTTTCGGCAAGGACCACGGCCAATCTGCGGAGCATGACGGCGGATGACGTTCAGTATTGCGTGCTGCCGATCTCGCATATCGTCGGCATCTCGCTGTTGACGATGACGCTGATGGTCGGTGGCATCACCCGGCTGGTCACCAAATACAACCCGGCAGCGTTGGCCAAGGCACTGGCCGAGGAAGGCGTCACGCTGCTGAACGGCGTGCCCGCCACCTATCAGCGCCTGTTGGAATACAAGCAGATGGCGGGCTTGCCGAAGCTGGAGCGCGGCGCGCTGCGCCTGATGAGCGTCGCCGGCGCCCCGCTCGACCTCGAGCTCAAGGCCCGCGTCGAGAAGGAGCTCGGTCTTCCGCTCGGCAACGCCTTTGGCATCACCGAATGTTCGCCCGGAATTTCCGGCGTGCGGCCCGAAGCGCCGCGCAACGACAATTCGGTCGGCGTCTTGGTGCCGGGTATCGAGGCCCGGATCGTGGCGCGTGACGGCACCATCGTGACAAATGGCGACATCGGCGAACTGCATGTCCGCGGACCGAACGTGATGCGCGGCTATTATCGCGCGCCGGACCTCACCGCGAAAGCGATCGACCCTGAAGGGTGGTTCAACACCGGCGACCTTGCGCGCTTTGAGGGCGATGCGATGTTCATCGTTGGGCGTACCAAGGAGATGATCATTCGCTCAGGCTTCAACGTCTATCCGGCGGAGATCGAGGCGGTACTGAGCACCCATCCTGACGTGGTGCAATGCGCAGTGGTCGGGCGGACGGTCCCGGGCAACGAGGAGATCGTGGCCTTCGTCCAGCTCCTCAAGGGCTCGTCGACCACCGCGCAGGACGTGATGGCTCATGTCGCGCCGGAGCTCACCTCCTACAAGCGGCCGTCCGAGATTATCCTGATGGACGCGCTGCCGGCCACGTCGACGGGCAAGTTGCTGAAGCACAAGCTGGCGGAATCGCTGCGCAACTGAAGCGGGCGAGATCGCCCCAACATTTCACGAAGCTGGAGAAGTCACATGCAGAAGAGAAACCGGACCGTTGCGGTGATTGGCGCCGGCGACTTCATTGGCGGCGAGATCGCGAAGAAATTCGCCTCCGAAGGCTTCACGGTGTTCGCCGGCCGCCGCAATGGCGACAAGCTTGCACCACTCGTTAGGGATATCGAGGCTGCCGGCGGCGAGATCCACGCCCGTTCGCTCGATGCGCGCAAAGAGGAAGAGATCGTCTCCTTCCTGAGTGACGCCGACAAGCACGCGCCGCTCGAGGTCTGCATCTTCAACATCGGTGCCAACGTCAACTTCCCGATCCTCGAGACCACCGAGCGTGTGTTCCGGAAGGTCTGGGAAATGGCCTGTTATTCCGGCTTTCTCGCCGGTCGCGAGGCCGCCCGGCTCATGACGGCGCGCGGAGGTGGCAACATTTTCTTCACCGGTGCGACCGCAAGCTTGCGCGGTGGCTCCGGCTATGCCGCCTTCGCCAGCGCGAAGTTCGGCCTGCGGGCCGTCGCCCAGGCGATGGCGCGCGAGCTCGGCCCGAAGAACATCCATGTCGCCCACCTCATCATCGATTCCGGGGTCGATACCGAATGGGTGCGCCAGCGCCGGCTCGAAGCGCTCGGCCCCGATGCACTCGATAATCCGGACCTGCTGATGCCGCCGGCGTCGGTGGCGACGTCCTATTGGCAGCTCTACCAGCAACCCAAGAGCGCCTGGACATTCGAGCTCGAGATCCGTCCCTTCGGCGAAAAGTGGTAGGGAGCGCGTCCCATGGAGCTCGCGCTATCCCCGGAAGACGCAACGTTTCGCGACGAAGTCCGCGCCTTCATCAAGGACAACTATCCGGCCGAAATGCGCGTCCCTAATCCGGAGACCGACCTTTCCAAGGAGCAGATGCTGCTGTGGCATCGCATCCTCAACAAGAAGGGCTGGATCGCGCCGCTCTGGCCCAAGGAATATGGCGGGCCCGGCTGGTCCATCACCCGCCGCTTCATCTTCGAGCAGGAGACCACGCGCGCCGGCACGATGCCGCCACTGGCGTTCAGTGTCACCATGGTCGGCCCGGTTATCTATACGTTCGGGAACGAGGCCCAGAAGCAGAAGTTTTTGCCGCGGATTCTCTCGGGCGAGGACTGGTGGTGCCAGGGCTATTCGGAGCCGGGATCGGGCTCGGACCTCGCCACCGTGCGCACCAAGGCGGTGCGCGACAGAGACTATTACATCGTCAACGGTCACAAGACCTGGACGACGCTCGCGCAGCACGCCGACTGGATCTTCTGCCTGGTGCGGACCGATCCGGCCGCAAAGCCGCAATCCGGGATTTCGTTCCTGCTGATCGACATGAAGTCGCCGGGCGTCACCGTGCGGCCGATCATCACCATCGACGGTTCGCATGAGGTCAATGACGTCTTCCTCGAAAACGTCCGCGTGCCCGTCGAAAACCTGATCGGCGAGGAGAACAAGGGCTGGACCTACGCCAAGTTCCTGCTCGGCAATGAGCGCACCAGCATGGCGGGCATCGGCCGCTCGACACGCTACGTCGCGAAGCTGAAAGCGATTGTCGAGGCGGAGATCCCGCAAGACGATCCGGCCCACCTCGAATTCATCAAGGACATCGCCCGCGTCGAGCTCGACGTGCTGGCACTGGAGGCAACCGAGCTGCGCGTCGTCGCGCAAATGGCCCGTGGCATCGATCCGGGGCCGGCGGCCTCGCTGTTCAAGATCCGCGGCACCGAGATCTTCCAGGACATCACCGAGCTGACCCACCGTGCGATCGGCAACTACGGGCTCGCTATCCGCGAGCATCCGGTGAGCGCCAATCACTTCATGCCGGGACCGGATTACGGTCACACCGCATCGGAGAAGTACCTCAACGCGCGCAAGCTCTCCATCTACGGCGGATCCAACGAGATACAGCGCAACATCATCGCCAAGGCCGTGCTCGGTCTCTAGCGAACAGCGGCACCGGAGGAAGCAAATGGATATCCAGTTCACGGAAGAGCAGGAGCTACTCCGGTCCAGCGTCCAGCGCCTGCTGCGCGACCAGTATGGTTTTGATGCGCGCCGCAAGATCGTTACGAGCGAAGAAGGGTACAGCCGCAGCCAATGGCAGGTCTTCGCCGAGCTGGGCCTACTGGCGGCGCCATTCTCCGAGGACGCAGGCGGTCTCGGCGGGAGTTCGTTGTCGACCATGATCATCATGCAGGAATTCGGCCGTCATCTCGTGGTCGAGCCTTTCGTCGAGACCGTGGTGCTCGCGGGCGGCCTGCTCGAGCGCGTCGGGTCCGCGGAACAGAAGCAGGGCTCCATTCCGGACATCATCGCCGGCAACAAGATCTGGGCGCTGGCCTGGACCGAGAAGAGCTCGCGCTTCGATCTCGCCAACGTCACCGCCACGGCGCGGCGCGAGGGTAAGGGCTATGTGCTGACCGGCGCAAAGTCAGCGGTCGTCGCCGCGCCCTGGGCGGACTATCTGATCGTTTCGGCACGCACCTCCGGTCAGCCGCGCGATCGCAGCGGTGTCAGCCTCTTTGTCGTCGACCGCCACGCCGCCAACCTGGATCTGCAGAGCTTCAAGACGATCGACGGTCGCCGTGCAGCCGAGATCAGCCTGCGCGGCGTTACCGGCCAATTGCTGGGTGAGGAGGGCGAGGCGGTGACCGCGCTGGAAGCCTGCCGCGACCGTGCCATTGGTGCGCTCTCTGCCGAGGCGGTCGGTGCGATGGCCGAGCTGAATGCCGCGACGCTCGACTATTCCAAGACCCGCAAACAGTTCGGCACGACGATCGGCTCGTTCCAGGTGCTGCAGCACCGGATGGTCGATATGTTCATCGCCCATCAGGAGGCGCTCTCGTTGATGCAGCACCTCACGCTCAGCCTGGATGCAGACGAGGCCGGTGTCTCGCGGCTCGCGTCGGGCGCCAAGTCCAAGATCGGCTACGCGGGCAAGTTCATCGCCGACCAGGCCGTGCAGCTGCATGGCGGCATGGGCATGACCGACGAGTTGAACGTCGGGCATTATTTCAAGCGGATTTCCTCCATCAACATCCAGTTCGGCGATCCCGCCTTCCATCTATTGCGCTACGCGCAGCTCGATGCGGCGGCCTAGAAGAGAGGCAGACATGACGACTGAAGCAGTCATCGTATCCACCGCGCGCACCGGCGTCGGCAAGGCTTATCGCGGCGCGCTAAACAACACCGATGGTCCGACGCTGGCCGGCCATGTGATGGCCGAGGCGGTGAAGCGTGCAGGGATCGCGCCTGGTGAGGTCGAGGATGTGGTGATGGGCTGCGCCATGCAGCAGGGCACCATGGTGATGAACGTCGCCCGCAAAGGTGCGATCCGCGCCGGTTTTCCGGTCACGGTTGCCGGTACCACGATCGACCGGCAGTGCGCCTCCGGTCTCCAGGCGATCGCGGTCGCCGCGCGCTCGGTCATGCTCGACGGAGTCGAGATCGCGATCGGCGGCGGCATCGAGTCGATCAGCCTGGTGCAGAATGATCACATGAACAAGTTCCATGCCGTCGACCAGGATCTCATGGCGATGAAGCCGGAGATGTATATGTCGATGCTGGAGACTGCCGAAGTGGTCGCCGACCGCTACAAGATCGGCCGCGACCAGCAGGACGAATATAGCCTCGAATGCCAGCGCCGTGTCGGCGCGGCCTTGCAGGGCGGCCGCTTCAACGACGAGATCGTGCCGATCACGACCAAAATGGCGGTGGTCGACAAGGACACCAAGCAGGTCAGCTATCAGCAGGTCACGTTGAGCCGGGACGAAGGCCCACGGCCGGATACCACGGCTGAGGGCCTCGCCAAGATCAAGCCGGTGTTCGAAGGCAAGACCATCAGCGCCGGAAATGCCAGTCAGCTCTCCGATGGCGCTTCGGCCTGCGTGATCATGAGCGACAAGATCGCCGCACAGAGAGGCCTGAAGCCGCTCGGCATCTTCCGCGGCTTTGTGGCTGCCGGCGTCGAGCCCGACGAGATGGGCGTCGGCCCGGTCGCGGCGATCCCTCGGCTGCTCAAGCGCCACACTCTCAAGATCGATGACATTGATCTCTGGGAGCTCAACGAAGCCTACGCGGTTCAGGTGATCTATTGCCGCGACAAGCTCGGCATCGATCCCAACAAGCTGAACGTCAACGGCGGCTCGATCGCGATCGGTCATCCCTACGGCATGACCGGCTCGCGGCTGACTGGCCACCTCCTGATCGAGGGCCGGCGGCGCAAGGCGAAGTACGGCGTGGTGACCATGTGCATCGGCGGCGGCATGGGTGCGGCCGGCCTGTTCGAAATCGTTCACTGATCGGAAACGGAGCTTTCACGTGAAGACAGCAATTACCGAACTGTTCGGCATCCAGCACCCGATCATCCAGGGCGGCATGCATTATGTCGGCTTTGCCGAGATGGCGGCGGCGGTGTCCAATGCCGGCGGCCTCGGCATCATCACCGGCCTGACACAGAAAACACCGGAGCTCCTCGCCAGGGAGATATCGCGTTGCCGCGACATGACAGATAAGCCGTTCGGTGTGAATCTCACCTTCCTGCCAACGCTGTCGGCGCCGCCCTATCCGGAATACATCGCCGCGATTCGTGAAGGCGGCATCAAGGCGGTCGAGACCGCGGGCCGCAGCCCGGAAGCTTATATGCCGGCGCTGAAGGCGGCCGGCATCAAGGTGATCCACAAATGTACCTCGGTGCGGCATTCGCTGAAGGCCGAGAAGATCGGCTGCGACGCCGTGAGCGTGGATGGCTTCGAGTGTGGCGGTCATCCCGGTGAGGACGACATCCCCAACATGATCCTGCTGCCACGGGCGGCAGACGAGCTGAAGATTCCGTTCGTGGCCTCCGGTGGCATGGCGGATGCGCGAAGCCTCGTAGCGGCGCTGTCGATGGGCGCGGCCGGCATGAACATGGGCACGCGCTTCGTGGCCACCAAGGAAGCTCCGGTCCATGACAACGTGAAGCAGGCGCTGGTCAAGGCGACCGAGCTCGACACGGTTCTGGTGATGCGCGCGCTGCGCAACACCGAGCGCGTGCTCAGGAACAAGGGCGTCGACGACCTGCTCGAGATCGAGCGCGAGAAGGGCGCAAGCCTGAAGATCGACGACATCCTTGACCAGGTGGCCGGCGTTTATCCGAAGGTGATGGTCGATGGCCAGATGGATGCCGGTGCATGGAGCTGCGGCATGGTGGTCGGGCTGATCCGCGACATCCCGACGGTCAAGGAGCTGATCGATCGCATCATGGCGGAGGCAGAGGCGATCATCCGCCAGCGCTTGACGGGCTTCCTGGACGGAACGGTCGACACGCATCGGGCGCGCGCCGTCGCCTGACTGAGGGCGAGATACGAGTACGTCAGGAACGGGATGGCTGACGGCGTCGCGATGCTGACGCCTCGGCGGTGTGGAGAGAAGAACTCAGGGAGGAAGAGCATGCCCGTCGTCGGTAGCCATCAATATCCCACCATGGAGTCCGTAATCTACGGCAAATCGGCGGCCGAGGCGCTGCGGGAGGAGGCTGAACGGCTGGGCGCCAAGCGTGTCTATCTGATCGCGAGCCGCACCCTCAACGCCACGACCGACGAGATCGAGAAGATCCGGTGGGCGCTCGGTGAGCGCCATGCCGCAACCTTTGACGGCGTGCCCCAGCACACGACCCGGGACGTGGTGACGCAGATCGCCCGGCAGGCCAGGGATGCCCAGGCCGACCTGGTCGTTGCGATTGGCGGCGGCTCGGTGGTCGATGCGGCAAAGATCGTACTGATGTGCATGGAGCACGAGATTTTCGAGCCGATCGGGCTCGATGGCTTCGAGACCACGCCAGATCGCCGCTTCGGGCCATTCCGAACGCCGAAGGTGCGGATGATAGCGATCCCCAGCACGCTCTCCGGCGGCGAATACAATTCCGGTGCGTTGGTCACCGACACCCGCCGCAAGCTGAAGCAGATTTTCAATCACCCGATGATGATGCCGCGGAGCATTATCCTCGACCCGGCGATTACGAAATATACGCCCGAGAAGCTCTGGCTGGGATCCGGTACGCGCGCGATGGACCATGGCATCGAGGCGATTTGTTCCAGCCGTCCCAATGTGCTCGTCGACGCCGTGTGTCAGCAGGGATTGCGCTATCTGTCCGACGGGCTCCGGCGCACCAAGGACAATCCGAACGATGAGGCGGCGCGGCTGAGCTGTCAGCTAGGCTCCTGGATGTCCGCCTTCGGACTACAGTCTCGCGTTCCGATGGGGGCCAGCCATGCCATCGGCCATGTCCTTGGTGGGACCTGCGAGGTGCCGCACTATTTCTGCACGGCGGTGATGATGCCTAGCGTGCTGCGCTACAATCTGCCGGCGACGGAAGTGGCGCAGAAATCGGTTGCCGCCGCGCTCGGCGCACCTGGCCGCGATGCCGGCGAGGCCTTTGCGGCCTTCATCGCGGAGCTAGGCCTACCGCGGCGGCTCGCCGACGTCGGCGTGGCCGAGGATCGTTTCGAGCTGATCGGTAAGAACGCCATGCTGTCGATCTTCACGCGGGCCAATCCGCAGCCGATCCGCGAGCCCGGCGACATCGTGAAGATACTCAAGCTCGCCGCCTGACGCGGCCGCCGAATTTCTGTCACGCCTTGCCACAGGCGAGGCGGTTGCAAAACAAATAATGGAGGGAATCTGCGATGTCCTGGGGCATGCGACTGGCTTGCGCACTCGTGATTGCGACGTCTACGCCCTGCTGGGCGGGTGATACGCCCGGCGTCACACCGACGAAGATCAAGATCGGAGGCATATTTCCGTTGAGCGGACCGGCGTCCTCGATCGGTCAGGTCGGGCAGGGCGTGCAGGCCTATGTACAATCGATCAACGATCGCGGCGGCATCCATGGTCGCAAGATCGAATACGTCATGCTCGACGATGCCTACAGTCCGCCCAAGGCTTTCGAGCACGCCCGAAGGCTAGTGGAAAGCGACGAGGTCGCTTTCATGTTCAGCCAGCTCGGCACCGCGGGCAACTCCGCGGTGGCCAAATATCTCGCTGCGAAGCGCGTGCCGACCATCGCGATCGTTACCGGTGCGAGCAAGTTTTCCAACGTGAAGGACTATCCGCTGACGACCACTGGTCTCGTCAGCTATGACACCGAAGGCAAGATCTACGCGAAATATTTGACGCGGGCGCTGCCCGCGGCGAAGTACGCAATCCTTTACCAGAATGACGATCTCGGTCGCGACTATGTCAACGCGTTCAAGGCGGTGCTTGGCGCCGATTTCGACAAGCGTGTGGTCACTGCCAGCTATGAGGTCACGGAGCCAACGGTCGACTCTCAGGTCGTATCGCTCAAGAGTTCCGGCGCGCAGGCGCTGTTCATCGCGGGCACGCCGAAATTCGCGGCGCAGGCGATCCGCCGCGCGGCCGAGACCGGGTGGAAAGCCACGGTCTTAATCAACTTCCCCTCGTCGTCGGTCGCTGGCACGCTGAGGCCAGCAGGCCTTGAGAATTCGGTCGGCGTCATCGTTGGGACCCCGAACAAGGATCCGGGCGACCAGAAATGGACGGACGACGAGGCGCTCAAAGCCTATCGCTCCTTCTTCGAGCAATATCTGGCCGGCTCCGACATCACCAACACCAGCTATCTGACCGGATACCAGCAGGGCATGGTGCTCGAACAGATCCTCAAGCAATGCGGCAACGATCTGTCGCGTGAGAACATCATCAAGCAGGCAAAGTCGCTGAAGAACGTTGATCTCCCGACGGCTCTGCCTGGCATCAAGATCAATACCAGCGAGAGCAACAACATGATCTGGACGCAGCTTCAGCTTCAGCGCTGGAACGGTTCCCGCTGGGAGCAATTCGGCGACATTCTCGACGCAAGCTCGGAGTAGTGGACCTGTTCCGACGCATATCCCGCGGGGCGAAGTTCATCAGGAGAAATCCACGATGGCCGATTTGCGCATCTTCTCATATCTGCCGAACCCACGCGTATGGAAGGCGACCATAGCTGCGCGGTTCTGTGGCTTAGATGTTGAGGTGAGAGGGGCGCCCGCCAAGGAGCTGAGAGGCTGGCTGTGGGATTATGATGCTCGCCCTCTCGCTGAGGAGGAGCGCCAATCCCTGTCATCCCTCGCACGAACGGGGCGGGTCGGGCTGACAGGTGCGCAGCTCTTCAAGACCGATGCCTTTCTCGCCGCGCAGCCGTTCGGCAACGTACCGGCCGCGTTCGGGCCCGGCGGAGAGGTCGGGATCTTCGAATCCAACAGCATCATGCGTGCGGTGGCGCGCCTGGGCCAGGCGAGGTACCAGCTCTACGGAAGGGACGCTTACGAAGCATCCAGGATCGACGGTTTTCTCGATGTCAGTCTGGTCTTTGCGAGGGACGCGCAGATCTACCTCCTGGCGCTGTCGGCTGGTACGGTCGACGCGGCCATTCACGCCCGCGCCAAGGAGGCGTTCGCGATCTATCTATCCGGGATCGAACAGGCCTTGTCGCCGCGGCCGACGACGTTGGTCGGGAATGGAGTTACACTGGCCGACATCTGCTTCGCCGCCGAGCTTGCGCTGTTCATGAACGAGCATGCGCGGGTCGAACAGTTGACCAGGCTGGGCCTCGACAAGATCCTGCACAGCGGTGTTCGGAGTGAATACCCTCTCGCGTTTGCTCATTTCGACCGTCTCGTCGCGCATGAGCACTTCCGTCCTGATCTCGGGCCGTATGTCGAGAAGTTGCTGTCCAGGACTGCGGCGTGAAGGCCGCCGGTTGCAAGAGGGAGGTCTGACCGCATGAGTGCACCAGTTTGCCTGATCTCAGGCGTGGGCCCCGGTACGGGTTCGGCCCTTGCCAGGAAGTTTGCGGAAGGTGGCTATCGCGTGGCGCTGCTCGCGCGGAACGAGGAGCGACTTGCCGCGCTCGAAGCGCAATTGCCGGGCGCAGAGGGATTTCGCTGCGACGTCTCGGATCCCGCGCAGGTCGATGCGGTGTCATCCGCTGTGGAGCGCGATCTCGGGCATCCCACCGTCGTCATCCACAACGCCGTCGGCGGCGCTTTCGGCACCTTTCGGGAGATCGACCCGGCGATCCTCAACCGCAATTTTCAGATCAATACGATGGGCTTGCTGTACCTGGCCCGGCGATTTGCCCCGGCGATGATAGCAGCCGGTGCGGGCGCCATCATTGCGACCGGCAACACCTCGGCGCTACGCGGCAAGGCAGGCTTTGCCGGCTTCGCACCCACAAAGGCGGCGCAGAGGATCTTGGCGGAGTCCATGGCCCGCGATCTCGGACCGCAGGGAATCCACGTTGCCTATGTCGTGATTGATGCGGTGATCGATCTCGAATGGACTCGAAAGCGGTGGCCGGAGCGGCCGGACGACTTCTTCATCAAGCCTCAAGCGATCGCGAGCGAGATCTGGCACGTCGCCCACCAGGATCGCAGTGCCTGGTCGTTCAACGTTGAAATTCGGCCCTTCGGCGAGAACTGGTAGCGAACGCACAAGGCGACGACGCCTCGATCATGCCGGAGATCCCACGCGCAAACACCGATTTGACAACGGTTACCATCGCCGAACGCTTGGCGGATCGGCTGAAGGGTATGGAATAAAAGGCATTGGGCACCCCGCGCCAGCTTTGAAGTTCGCGCCTCAGGAATGCCGGGTGCCGGCGGGGCCGGACGAGCGCGAACGGCGCGTCTGAAGGACCTCGATGATCGCAAACATGACGATCACGACAATGAGGACGACGACGGATGCTGCGGCGATGACGGGGCTGACCTGAAGCAGGATTCCATCCCACATCTGCTTCGGCAGAGTCGTCTTGATGCCTCCGCCGACGAACAGCGCGACCGTCAGTTCCTCGAATGATTGCAGGAAGCCGGTGACGAAGCCGACGGCGAGGCCGCCGGCCACCAGCGGCAAAGTGATGCGCCAGAAGGTGCGCAGCCGTCCGGCGCCGAGCGTCGAAGCCGCCGCATCGAGCTTCCAGTCATAGCCCTTGAAGGTCGCCAGCATGACCATGAACACCACGGGCATGGCGATAACCGTGTGACCGATGGTGATGCCAATGTTGCTTGCGACCAGCCCCATTCGCGCGAACAGATAGAACAGCGCGATTGCGATCACGATCGACGGGACCATCATCGGCGAAAGGCAGAGCAGAAACGCGATGCCGCCAAGCCGGCTGCGCGTTCTTGCAACGCCATACGCCGCCATCGACGCGATCAGCAGCGTGATGGCGGCAGTCGCGAACCCGATGCCGAATGAACGGGTCATCGCGCCGAGCCAGAGCGGGGAAGCGAAGAACTGCTCGAACCAGCGGGCACTCCAACTGGGCGGCGGAAACGACAGGAAGGTCGAGCCGGTGAGGGCCATCGGGACAAAGGCGATGATCGGCGCCAGCAGCAAGGCGATCATGATCCAGGCATAGATCGAGAGCAGGACGCCCCCGCGCAGGCCGCGGATATTGCGTTTCCAGACCTCCTCGATCGCGCCGCAGATCAGTCCGGCTGTGTTCACGATGGCAAGCCCGATGCCGCGCACCGCGCCGTTCGCTTTCGTCGGCCGCCCATTCCCCGTGGTCACCGCCGACAGGTCGAAGATCCGATCATAGATGAAGCAGATCGTCATGGTGGAGACCAGGAGGATCGCGGCGAGCGCGCTGCCGAGCTGCCAGTTCTGCAACTCGTTGATCTGCAGGATAATAAGCTGTCCGATCATGGTCTCCCTGGCGCCGCCGACAAGCGCCGGCGTGATGAAGAAGCCGAGCGAGGCCACTAGAACGAGGAGGCCGGCCGACGCGACGCCGCGTATCGAAGGTTGGAAGAACACTTGCCAGAAGGTGCGCGCGCCGTTGGCGCCGAGCGTCGATGCCGCCATCGTCAGGCGGCGGTCGATCTGGTTCATGACCGGCAGCATCGTGATGACCGCGAGCGGCAGCAGCGTGTGCACCATGGCGAAGATGACGGTGCTGCGTCCGAACAGCAGTTGATCGCCGCCCTTCAGACCGATCGCGGCCATGGTCTTCGCCACGATCCCGTTGCGCCCGAGCAGCACCAGCCATGAGAAATTCTTGATCAGCGCGCTGGTCCAGAACGGCAGCAATACGAACAGGGCGGCGATGCGTTGCTGGTGGGCCGGCTTTTGCGATAGCCAATAGGCGAGGGGATAGCCGAGCAGGAGGCAGAACAGCGTGGTCCAGAGCGCGACCTGGAATGTCGTCGACAGCACGGTCAGATAGGGGCCGCCGCTCCAGATCCGCAGGAACGGAGCGAAAGTCAGTGCCCCCGTGATCTTGTCCATCACGCTCACGGACAACATCTGCGCGGTCGGCCAGACCAGGAACAAGGCCAGGAAGCCGAGGCCAGGCAGCGCCAGCCACAGCGGATCGAGCTTGAGCTTGCGGGCCTTTGTTCGCGGATGCTCGGCAATCCCGAGAGACGTTATTTCGGCCATCACTCAGTGCCCTCGTTCGATCCGTCGCCGCGCGGTCCTGGTCTATGCACGCTTGGCCAGCGGCGCCGTCGCCAATGAGGCGTGGCGGTTCTCCGGGCGTGCCAAGCCAAGGTGCTCGCGGAGGGTTCGTCCTTCATAGTCGTGGCGGAACCGTCCGCGCCGCTGCAGCTCCGGCACCACTTTCTCGACGAAGTCGGTCATCGTGCTCGGCAGCGCCACGAACGAGATCATGAACCCGTCGCAGGCGCCTGCCTCGATCCAGGCTTCCATGTGATCGGCGACCTGGGTCGCAGTACCGCAGAACGTTGCCTTGGCGCGATTGAACCGGCGCGCGATCTCGCGCAGCGTCAGGCCCTGCCGGATCAAGCCGGCGATCTCGTCGAAATAGGCCTTGTGGAGGTTGGATGTCGCGGGGATCCGACTGACCGGCACCGGCTCGTCGAGCGGCAGATCCGACAGGTCAGTCTCGAGATCCTGTCCGAGGCGCAGGATGCCGACATCGGGATGGACGAGATCCTGCCAGCGATCGAGCTTGTCGCGGGCTTCCTGCTCGGTATTGCCGATCACGACCGAGATGCCCGAGGCGATCTTCAGATCGTCAGGCCGACGGCCGAACTTGGCCATCCGCGTCTTGAGATCGGTGTAGAAGGCCTTGGCGGCATCGAGATTGCCGCTCGACCCGAACACCACTTCGGCATGCTCGGCCGCGAAGTCCCGGCCGGTGTCGGATGCGCCGGCCTGGATGATGACCGGGCGCCCCTGCGGCGAGCGCTCGATGTTGAGCGCACCATGCACGGTGAAGTACTTGCCCTTGTGATCGACCAGATGCTGTTTCTCGGGCAGGAAGCTCTGGCACGTCTCCTTGTCGTAGACGAAGGCGCCGTCTTCCCAGGTGTCCCAGAGTGCTTCGACGACTTCGAGGAACTCCTTCGCCTTGGTGTAGCGGTCGGCATGCGGGGGCAGTCGTTCAAGACCGAAATTGCGTGCCGCATAATCGTTGGCCGACGTCACCACGTTCCAGGCGGCGCGGCCATGCGAGATGTGATCCAGCGAGGAGAATAGCCTGGCAACATTATAGGGTTCGTAGAAGCTGGTTGATGCGGTCGCTCCGAGGCCGATGCGGGTCGTCGCCCCCGCAATGGCTGACAGCAACGTGATCGGCTCCAGGACGTTCATGAACAGCGGCGACCGGCTCCAGGCTCTCAAATTCTCGGTGCGCGCCGCCGGCGTGTCCGCGATGAAGAAGAAATCGAACTTGCCGCGTTCGGCGAGTTGCGCCATTTCGCGATAGTAGTCGATGTCGGTCGAGGCGTGCGGTCGCGCCTCGTCCATCAACCAGGATGCCGCGTGTGATCCGTTGGCGTGCACCAACGCACCGATCACCATCTGCTTCTTCTTGCTCATGACCTTCCCTCGATGTTTCTTGCCGCCGCAGAGATTATTTCTTGCCGCCCATCAGCAGCCATTCCTGGAAGCGCTCGGAGACCGCCGCATAGTTCTTGCCCCAATAGGCATAGTCGCGCACGGTGAGGCCGGAGAGATTTTCAGGTAGCGTCGGAAGCACCTTGGCGCGTTCAGGCGTGATGAACTTGTAGGCCTTGAGGTTGCTCGGACCATTGGCGACGATGCTGGAATAGGCGGCCTGGCGCTCGGGCTGCATGGAGAATTTCACGAATTCGCGGGCCTGCTTCAGCTTCGTCGTACCTTTCGGAATCGACCAGCCGTCGATCGAGTAGAGGCCTTTCCAGACGATGTTGACCGGGGCGCCGGAATCGATCGCGGCAAAGGCGCGTGCCGACCAGGTGTCGGCCATATCGACTTCGCCGTTCTGCAGGATCTGGGTGTTCTGCGCGCCTGCGGTCCACCACACCGCGACCTCGGAGCGAATCTTGTCCATCATCTTGAAGGCGCGGTCGACATCGAGGGGGTAGAGATTCTTCGGGTCGACGCCATCGGCGAGCAGCGCCGATTCCAGCACGCCCTTGGGATTGCGGTACAGTCCGCGGCGCCCCGGAAACTTGGTCGTGTTCCAGAAGTCGGCCCAGCCCGTCGGGGCCTCCTTCTTGTAAACATCCGTGCGGTAAGCCATCACGATGCCGTAGGCCGAGAAGCCGAACCAGTTCGGCATCAGAGCGCCCGAAATCAGCTCGTCATCCGGCCCCTTGGTGATCTCGAGTGGCTCGAGATAGTTCTTCTCCTGGGTCAGCCGCAGCACGTCGTCGGGGGTCACCATGCAGACGTCCCAGAGCTTGCTGCCGGTGTCGACGATGACCTTGAACTGCGTGACCGGGTCGGATTCGTGGGCAACTCCTTCGACACGGATACCGGTGGCCTTCTCGAACGGATCATAGAAGGCTGCGCGCAGCGCGGCGCCTGGCGCGCCGCCGACGTCGGCGACCGTGATCTGCTCGGCTGCGCTGGCCCGTCCGGACCAGACCGAGGGCAGTGCGACGCCGGTGGCGGCTACGCTTGCGGCTTTCAGAAGCTTTCGTCGTGAGATGCGCGTGGTGGCCGACATTGCTGTTCTCTCCGTGATGCACTGACCGATGTCGAAACGACGTAGTGTGATGGCGTGGCGTCATGCGCCCGATGGTGGTGGACTGCTTTCGAGGACCCGGGCCTGGTTGCGCTCCCACCGGATGAAGACGTTCTCGTCGATGTCGACCGCCGGCAGGCCTGCCGCACGACGCACGGTGATCGCGGTCCCGCTCGCGAGCCGGACCAGAAGCCGCGTCTCCGACCCCGCATAGATGCTTTCCTGAACGCGGCCGTTCAGCAACGCTTCATCGTCACGGCAAAGAACGAGCTTTTCCGGACGCACCACCAGCGCAGCCGGTTGGCCGAGTGGCATATCGCAGCCTTCGGGCAGCGGCAGGACACCATCGCGTGTCTCAAGGCACCCGTTGGCGGCAATGCTGCCATGAATCAGGTTGGATGCGCCGATGAAATCGGCGACGAACGTGTTGGCCGGCCGTTCGTAGATGTCCTGGGGTGTGCCGAGTTGCTCGATCCGGCCCTCGTTCATCAGACAAATGCGATCGGCCAATGCGAGGGCCTCTTCCTGATCGTGCGTCACGAAGATGATGGTTGCGCCGGTCTCGCGGTGCAGCCGCTTGATCTCGATCCGCATGTCCTCCCTGAGCTTCTTGTCGAGCGCGGACAGCGACTCATCCATCAGGATCAGCGACGGCCGATAGACGAAACAGCGCGCCAGCGCGACGCGCTGCTGCTGGCCGCCGGACAGTTCGCGCGGAAAGCGGTGGGCGAAGTCCGACAACCCGACCATCGCGAGCGTGGCTTCCGCCCGGCTCCTGATTTCGACCGCGGGAACGCGCCGCATTTGCAGCGGGAACGCAACGTTTTCGCGGACAGTGAGGTGAGGGAACAGCGCGTAGTTCTGAAACACCACGCCGATGTCGCGTTTGTCCGCGGAATTGTCGGTCTCGTCGCGGCCATCGATGATCAGCTGGCCGCCCGAGGGCTCGACCAGACCGCAGATGATCTGGAGGAGCGTCGTCTTGCCGGACCCGGACGGACCGAGAACCGCGAGGAGCTCCCCGGCGACAACCTTCAGCTCGATCGGACCGAGCACGGTCGTGTCGCCGTAGGCCTTCGAGATACCACGAACATGCAATTTGACCGTCGATGCGGCCGGGCCATTCGGCATCGATGCAGAAGTCTGGTCCGATGGGCCGAGCCTGGAGGCCGTGTCCTGTGCGTCGCGCGACGATCGCCACAGCATACGAAACACGTCGTTACGGCGGCTTCGAAGGGGTGGAGCGGCGCGGATCGCGTCCATTACAGATCCTGTCAGGTCAACTCGGAACAAAGTAAGCCGTCGGGATCCGCAACGTGTAAATTACGAAAACCGGGTCCTTTGCTTAGACGACGCCTAATCGATCCGGCTGCGGAATTATTGGGCGAACAGTGATCAACCATTGATCTTTTCGCCTTCGGCGTTGGCGATCGACCGCTATAGCTTTCCGGTAATCAGCGGCGACGATTTTCTTATTTTACCCCTGCAACGGAATCCATAAGTCTCCCCGGCCTGACCTTGTGTCTCGGAGGAACCATAGATGACGAATTCCGCCACCTCGCCGGAAGAGCAGCAGCTTCGTGTTGATCTCGCTGCCGCTTTCCGGAGCATCGCGAGGTTGGGCATGCACGAGGCCGTCGCCAACCATTTCAGTGCCGCGATCTCCGCTGACGGACGTCGGTTCCTGATGAATCCAAAGTGGCGGCACTTTTCGCGCATCAAGGCCAGCGATCTCGTTCTGTTCGACCTGGATGACGAGCAAGGCGTCGAGGGACGGCCGGACGTCGATCCGACGGCTTGGGCCATCCATGGCCAGATGCACCGGCAACTGCCCCAGGCGCGCGTCGTGATGCACCTCCATCCGCCTTTCGCGACCACGATCGCATCGCTGATGGATCCCCAGATCAAGCCGATCGATCAGAATACGGCGCGCTATTTCAATCGCCTTGCCATCGACGACCGCTATGGCGGCATGGCCGACAGCGAGCAGGAAGGCGCGCGCCTTGCCGCGCTGCTTGGCAACAAGTCGCGGTTGATGATGGGAAACCATGGTGTGCTCGTGATCGCCAATACGGTCGGCGAAGCCTTTGATGACATCTATACGCTGGAGCGGGCCTGCCAAATCCTGGTCCAGGCTTACGCGACGGGGCAGCCGTTGAAGGTGCTGCCCGACGCTGTCGCCGAGAGCACCGCGCAGGATTGGGAGCAGATCACGGATTTCTCGATCGCGCATTTCGAAGAGATGAAGTGCATCCTGGATGCTGAGGATCCGTCCTACGCGCATTGATGGTTGCCGGCGTGCGGTGTTCCGGCGGGTCCCGGAATGCCGCTGAGAGATCGAGACAGGAGCGAACATGATACGCACGGGCGAAGAGTACAAAGCCTCCATTCGCGACGGTCGCGCGATCTATATGAACGGCGAGAAGATCAAGGATGTCACCATCCATCCAGCGTTCAAGCCGCTGGTCGATCTCAGGGCGCGGATCTACGACCTCCAGCATGCCCCCGCGACGCAGCATTTGATGACGTACCGTGAGGACGGCGAGGTCCACGCAATCAACAACAAATTGCCGCTCAGTCAGCAGGATTGGTGGGACAAGCGACGTGCGACGGATACGGTTCTCGAGGATGCCGGCGGCGTCATTACACGCGTTGGCGACGAAACCGTCGGCGAAATGTGGTCGCTGTTCGACGGGCAGGACGTGCTCAACGACGTCGATCCGCAGTTCTCCAAGAACATCCGCAACCACATCTTCAAGGTACTGCATACCGATCCGTTCCATGTCTCGGCCAACACAGATCCGAAGGGTGATCGCTCGAAGGCGCCGCAGGACCAGGATCCCGACATGCTGCTGCATGTCGTCAGGGAGACCGATGCCGGCATCGTGGTGCGGGGCGCCAAATACGAGACGGCCGCGGCCTACGCCAATCAGGCCTTCACCAAGCCGACCATCGCAAATTGGGGTGATGCCGCCTATTCCGATTATGCGGTGGGCTTCATCTGCGATCTCAATTCGCCAGGCCTGAAATTCATCTGTCGCACTGGTTTTGCGGGCCGGGCGCCGGCTGAGGACTATCCGTTGTCGAACCGGTTCGATGAGGTCGATACGCTGGTGATCTTCGACGACGTTGTGATCCCGTGGGACAACGTCCTGTTCTATCGGCACACCAAGGCGGCGGCCTATATCCGGGCCACGCTGCATCGCTACTCGGCGTTTGCGTTCGTGCAGCGGAATCTGAAATTGGCCGACATGCTGATCGGGGCGGCGCTGTTCAACGTTCGCCAGACCGGGCTCGAGAAGCAGCAAGCGGTGCAGGAGAAGCTTTCCAGGCTCGCGATTTATCGCGAGGGGATCAACGCGCATCTGACGGCCGCGATCGCGCTGCCTGAGCGCAGCCCGGGTGGCCTCATGATGCCCAACCAGTCGCTGCTCTACACCGGGCGCGTGCTGGCATGCTCGCAGCTGCATGAGATGATGCACATCGCGCGCGAGCTGTGCGGAGGCCAAGTCTGCGTGACGCCGGACAAGGCAGCGTTCGACGATGCCGAGACCGGGCCGTGGCTGGAGAAGTTCTACACCGTCAACGAGAATTGGATCGCCGATGACCGACGCCGGCTGCTATCCTTCGCGCGCGACCTGCTCAACTCGGACTATGCCGGCCATCGCCTGACGTTCCAGCTGTTTGCGCAGTCGGCGCCGTTCGCGCACCTTGCCGCGGTCTATCGAAATTTCGATTGGGACGGTCCACTCGATTTCGTGCGCAGGTCTGCGGGATTGTCGGAGAGGGTCATGAAAGAGAAGGGCGGTCAGATGGGGGACCGTGCCGTCAACCAATGGTTTGGGCAGATCCGCGATGCGGCCGAATAGCGAGAGGGCATGACATGTCAGCCATAAGCGTGCAATCGACGGCAATGGACATTCGGACGCAATTCCTCCACGGCATGAGTCGGGCCGCATTCTGCGTCAACGTCGTGACGACGGATGGGCCGGCGGGCCGCGCCGGCGTCACGGTCTCGGCAATGTCGTCGGTCTCCGCCGACGGCAGCACTCCGACGGTCCTGGTCTGCATCCACCATCAAAGCAAGACGGCGGCCGCGATTGTCGACAATGGCGTGTTCTGCATCAATATCCTGCGCGATGACCAGGCCGATATCGCCGATCATTTTGGCGGCCGCAGCAAGTTCGGCGGAGACGACAAATTTGCGCCGGTGAGTTGGCTGCCAACCGAGACCGGGGCGCCGCGTCTCGCGGAGTCCGTGGTGGCGTTCGATTGCCGCGTGATCTCATCCCAGCGCGTCGGCACGCACCACATCTTCGTCGGCGCGGTCGGCGCGGTGACGGTGGGCTCGGGGCAGGCGCTGATCTATGCTGATCGCGTCTATGGCCGGGCCCATCCCATCGCGACCTCGCGGGCGCAATAACGACCTTCTTCACGACATCAGGATCAGTCGATGACTCACAAACGTATCCGCCAGTTCAACACCAAGGACACATATCCCGAGCAAAAACTCGATAATGATCTGTGTCAGGTCGTGGTTGCCAAGGGCAGCATGGTGTTCGTGCGTGGCCAGGTCGGCCAGGATCTCGACACCGCCGTCAATGTCGCGATCGGCGATGCCGCCGGCCAGACCGAGCAAGCGATGACGAACGTCAAGACGTTGCTGGCGGAAGCGGGCGCAGAGCTCGGAGACATCTGCAAGATCACGATCTACATCACCGATCCCCGCTATCGCGAGGCCGTCTACCGCAAGATCGGAGAGTGCCTCAAGGGCGTCTTCCCGGTCTCGACCGGGATCGTGGTGTCGGCGCTGGCGCGGCCGGAATGGCTGGTCGAGGTCGATGTGACGGCCGTCATCCCCGACGGCAGGTGAGGCCCGCATGACCTTCTCCCTGACAGCCCGTTGTCCGGACACCGGGATGTTCGGCATGGTGATCTCGTCCTCGTCTCCGGCCGTGGCGGCACGTTGCGTCCATCTCCGTGCCAAGGCCGGCGCGGTCGCGAGCCAGAACATCACGGACCCGGCGCTGGGGCAGATCGGTCTCGATCTGCTGGCGCGTGGCCTGAGTGCCGCCGAGGTCTGCGACGCGCTGGTCGCATCGACACCATTCATCGCCTACCGGCAGCTTGTCGTCGTCGACGCGCGGGGACGCGCCACGTCGTACTCGGGCAGCAACACGCTCGGTATTCATGGCACCCATGATGGCGAGGGCGCGATCGCCGCGGGCAACATGCTCGCCAATGCCGAGGTGCCGGTGGTCATGGTTTCGGCTTATCGGGGCAGTATCGGCAAGCCGTTTGTCGAGCGGCTGCTGTCGGCGCTGGAGGCCGGGCTCGCCCAGGGGGGAGAGGCCGGACCGGTTCATTCGGCGGGCCTCTGCGTGGTGCGCGACGTATCCTGGCCAATCGTGGACCTCCGGGTCGATTGGAGCGACAGTCCGATCGAGGACCTTCGGAAGCTCTGGGGGGTCTACCAGCCCCAGGTCGACGCCTATATCGACCGGGCAAGAAATCCGTCGGTGGCGCCTGGTTTCGGCGTTGCCGGCGACGACAGGGCCTGATCGGGCCCGCGTCCATGCTATAAGTCGGCTTCGTGCAGTCCGATGCAGGGGTCGAACAGAAGCTGATGAGATATACGCTACGCCAGATCGAATATTTCATCGCGACAGCGGAGACCGGGAGCATCACTCTGGCGTCGGAGCGGGTGAACATCTCGCAGCCCTCGATCTCGACGGCGATCGCGCATCTGGAAGAGGAACTCGGGACACAGCTGTTCGTGCGCCGGCACGCGCAAGGGTTGTCGCTGACGTCGGCGGGACGCGTCCTTCTCGTGGAGGCGAAGCGGCTGATCGAGCAGGCCGAGCAGGTCTATTCGGTCGCTTCCGAGGTAGGAGAGCGCATCCGGGGGCAATTGTCTCTGGGCAGCCTGGTCACGCTGGCGCCGATGGTCATGCCGGAGCTGTCGCACTCGTTCACGTCCACCTATCCGGAATCACGCATCATCCAGACGGTCGCCGATCACGAGCAGTTGCTGGAGCGCCTGCTGCGCGCAGAGCTCGATGTCGCCATCACATATGACCTCCTGATCCCCGACGAGTTCGAATTTCTGCCGCTGGCGAGCCTGCCGCCGCATGTCGTGGTCAGTGAAGCCGGCCCGCTGGCACGCCACTCCGCCGTCAGCTTGCAGGAGCTTGCGCGAGAGCCGCTGATTCTGCTGGATCTGCCGATCAGCCGCGAATACTTCCTCAGCATGTTCATGAAGGAAGGTCTCGAGCCGAACATCGTATCGCGTTCCACGCACCAGGACGTGATACGGACCATGGTCGCCAACGGCTATGGCTATACGCTGGCGAACGTTCGGCCGCGTTGCGAGATTGCGCTGGACGGGCGGCGTGTGTCGCGGGTTCGACTCTCCGGCGATCACAGGCCGATGGTTATCGGCGTGCTGACCCTCGCGCAGGGACGGAAATCCCGGCTGGTCGACATGTTCGAGCAGCATTGCCGCCGTTTCGTCTCCGACGCCTATATCCCGGGGATGGTCGCGCCCGTCATGGAACGCCGGACCTTCCGCGGACTGGTGGAGGGCGAGGAGAGCCGGCCCGACAAAGGCTCACCGGATTGAGCAACTCACGTCGCGTTGCCAAACGTCCCGTAGCGCATATCGAAATCCGTCGAACTCCATAGGATTTTTCGATTTTCGTCCAAGTCATCCTGCTGGCTACTGTTCGTGTGGCCGTGCGCGTCTTGACTGGTATGCGTCCTGCATCGCCAGCGGCCGAGGCGAGTGTCGCCTCTATTCGGCGGAGCTGTGAGCGCATCCATGACGAAACCGACGATCTATTTCCTCAATGGTCCGAACGCCAATCTCTACGGCCTGGATCGCAGCGGAACCTATGGCCGCGAGAGCTTCGTCTCGATCAGGAAGCGCTGCGAGGATCATGCCGCCACGCTCGGGCTCGCGCTCGATTTCCGTCAGTCGAACCACGAAGGCGTTCTCGTCGACTGGATCCAGGAAGCACGTGAGAAGGCCGCCGGCGTCGTCATCAATGCTGCCGGGCTCACCTACACATCGGTTGCCATTCTCGATGCGCTGCTCGCCTTCGAGGGGCCGATCATCGAGGCGCATATGAGCAACATCTGGAAGCGTGAGCCGTTTCGGCATCACTCCTATGTGTCACGCGCGGCCACGGGCGTCGTTGCCGGCCTCGGCGCGCTCGGCTATGAACTCGCATTGACGGCCGTCTCCCGGTTGCTCGCGGAGCAGGCGGCTCGATGACATCGGAGTTGATGGCGTTCTATAGCGCCCATGACGATTTCGACGCGTGGCATGCGGCGCTCGCGGCCGAGGATGTCGAACTGCGCCAGGCCGATGATATCGACGATGTCGGCCGTGTCCGGCACGCGCTGGTCTGGAAGCCGCCGCATGGCTTCTTTGCACGCTTTCCCAACCTCGGCCTCGTCGTCAATCTCGGCGCCGGCGTCGATGCGCTGGTTGGGCGCGCCGACCTGCCTGACGTACCGATCACCCGCCTGTCCGATCCAAAGATGGCACGCATGATGGCCGGCTATGTGCTGTTCGCGGTGCTGCGGCATGCGCGCAACATTCCCGTCTTCGAACGGGCGCAGCGCGAGCGGCGCTGGCACTACATCCATCCGCGCGATCCAGAGACGATCAATGTCGGCGTGCTCGGTCTTGGCGAACTCGGCCTGACCGCTGCGATCGAATGCGCTCGTCAGGGCTTTCGGGTGCGCGGCTGGTCGAATTCGCCGAAGGCGGTCGACGGCATTGAGACATCGGCCGGTCCCGAAGCGCTGCAAGTGGTGCTCGAGAACAGCGATATCGTCGTCTGCATGCTGCCGCAGACCGCGGCGACCCGCGGGCTTCTCGATGCCGCCAGATTGGCGCAGATGAGGCCAGGGGCCGCCTTCGTCAACGTGTCGCGCGGCAGTATTGTCGATGAAGCTGCGCTGATCGCGGCATTGCGAACCGGTCATATCGCCGAGGCGACGCTGGACGTGTTCGCAACCGAACCGCTGCCATCGGAAAGCCCGCTCTGGACCATGAACAATGTGCTGATCACACCACATCTGGCATCAATCGCGCTGCCGGCGTCCGCGGCCCGGCAGATCGGCGAAAACGTCCGCCGGTCCCGGATCGGTGAGCCGTTACTAAGTCGCGTCGACCCCAGGCGGGGCTATTGATCCCGGACCGAACAGGCCGCCGATCGCAAAGGCATCGCGGGTGTAGTCGGCGAAGCTTTGAACCGCAGGACGCGGCGTGTGCCGCTTCAGCCGCAGCACGGTGACGTGGGTTGGCGGCAAAGGCTCGACGATCGGCACCACGGCGATGCGGCTGCCGTCGTAACCGATGGTCGTGCGCGGCACCGCATTGTGGATCGAATAGCCCTGTCCATGACCGATCAGGCCGCGGATCATTTCGAATGAGCGGCTCCGGAAGGCGACGCGGGGCTCGATTCCGGCGGCGGCGAACAGGCCGAAGAAATAGTCGCGCGAATGCGGCAGGTCGAGCAGGATGAACGGTTCGTCGCGCAGTTCCCCGAGGCTGATCGCAGGACTCCGCGCCAGCGGATGATCGGCCGAGAGCAGGATATAGGGCGGCAGCTCGCACAGCTTGTCGCCCGTGATGTCGTCCGGCATAGCGAACGAATAGGAGAGGGCGAGCTCGGTTCGCCCCGACATCAACGCATCGATGATTTCCTGCTGGTTGCCTTCCTCCAGCTTGACCGAGATGCCGGGCTGCCGTTGGCGAAAACCAGAGAGTAATCCTGGCATGAAGCGCGTGGCCAGGGTCAGGAAGCTCCCGACCACGATCTCGCCATGAAGCGTATTGCCGAGGGACTGTGCACTTTGCGCAAAATCGCGCGCATGATTGAGTAACAATCGAGCATCGTTGACGAGGCGCTGGCCGGCCGGCGATAGCGTAACGCCCTTTGCCAGATGCCGCACGAAGACCTGAATGCCGAGTTCAGCCTCGATCTGGCCTAGCGCCGCGGAAATCGAAGGTTGCGATACGTTCAGGCGTTTGGCCGCCTCGGTCACGCTCCCCGCGTCGGCCGTTTCGACCATGTACCGAAGGGCGCGGAGAGAGAACCTCATCGTGTTTTCCTATGCATCTCCAAAGATAATTATATTTTCCTTATGCTAGCTGCTCCGGCACCTTTTCGTCCAGTGCAACAGGAGCCGATCGATGATCCGCACGGGCGAAGAGTACAAGCAGGGCATTCGCGATGGTCGCGAAGTCTGGATCGATGGTGAGCGTGTCAAGGACGTCACCACGCACCCGGCGCTGAAGCCGATCATCGACGTCAAGGCGCGCATGTACGACATGGCGCATGAAGAGCGCTACAGCGGCGATCTCACCTATGTCGAGGGCAACGAGCGGCATTCGATCTTCTACAAGCCCCCTACGGTCCAGAAGGACTGGCACGACAAGATCAAGGCTCTCGATCACTTCATGAAGGACATTTCCGGCGTTGTTACGCGCGTCGGTGACGAAACCATTGGAGAGATGTGGTCGCTGACCGATGGTCGCGACGTGCTGGCCGAGATCGATCCGCGTTTCGCGCCAAATATCGACCGTCACATCCGCGCCGTGGTCGAGAAGGACGTCTTTCACGTTTCCGCCAACACCGATCCGAAGGGCGATCGCTCGCTGCCGCCGCAGCAGCAGGATCCCGACATGATGGTGCATGTCACGCGCGAGACTGACGCCGGCATCGTAATCCGGGGCGCGAAATACGAAACCGCGGCCGCCTATGCCGACCAGGCCTATTTGAAGCCCACCGTCGGCGCATGGTCGACCGAGAAGCTGTCGGACTATGCGGTCGGCTGCATCGTCAAGATGGGTGCGCCCGGCGTCAAGCACATCTGCCGCAGCGGTTTCGCCAGCCGCAGTAACCCGCAGGACTATCCGCTCGCCAACCGCTTCGACGAAGTGGAGGCGCTGGTCGTGTTCGACGATGTCCTGATCCCCTGGGAGGACGTCTTTTTCTATCGCCACACGCGGGCCGCCCAGTTCGTGCGCTCGACGCTCCATCGCTATTCGGCATTTCCCTATGTGCTGCGGCTGCTCTACGTTGCCGACATGATGATCGGGGCGGCGATGTGGAACGCGAAGCAGACCGGCCTCGACAAGCTCCAGTCGGTTCGTGAGAAGCTCGCCGATCTCGTCTGCTACCGCGAGGGCATCAATGCGCATCTCACGGCGTCGATCGCGATGGCGGAGAAAAGCTCGGGAGGGCTGCTAATGCCGCAGCAGTCCATGCTCTACGCGGGACGCGTCTTTGCCTGCTCGCAGCTACCGGCGATGATGCATATCGCACGCGAATTGTGCGGCGGACAGATCTGCATCACGCCCAATGCGAATGCGTTCGATGCCAAGGGCAGTGGAGAGTGGCTGAACAAGTTCTACTCCCTGAACGATCAATGGCAGGCCGACGATCGCCGCAAGCTGCTTGCCTTTGCGCGCGATCTCCTCAACTCGGATTATGCCGGTCATCGCCTGACGTTCGTGCAATTCGCCCAGGCGCCGCACTTCAACCATCTGGCCGCGGTCTACAACAACTTCGATTTCTCCGGCCCGCTCGATTTCGTGAAGAAGTCGGCCGGCTTGTCGGATCGCATCGATGGAAAGACATCATGAGCGAGCCGGCTGCACGGATGAGGATTGCCGCGGACCATATCGGACTGCTGCTCGAACAGGCATGAGCGAACCGGGTGTCGCGCTCGCCGTGACAAATCCGGATCTCTGATGTCTCGCCAAGCTGACGGAGATCGATTTGATCGCCGAAATTTTGATGATCGGATCGCGCCAGGGCTGATCGACCGTCAGACTTTTTCAAGATGAGTGCCGATCTCTCGGGCGAGGGATCGGCATGTTCGCGCGCGTATTTTCTTGAGTATTTTCAAGGTGTTAACGAATTATATGGCATGCCGTTTGCTTTCCGATCCATGTCAAACATTGTTGTGAGGGGTCGAGATGAAACGTGTCCTGAAGCACTTCATGATGGTGCTGTCGTCGGTGCTGATCGTCGGAGGCGGGTCGTCCGCTGCTTCTGCTGAAGAGAAGATTGTCGTCAGCACCTGGGGCGGCAGCTTTCGCGATCTGATCGACGAGTCGATCGCGAAGAAGTTCACGGCGGAGACCGGAGTCAAGGTCGAGTACGTCACGGGCGGCACGATGGATCGCCTCAACCAGGCCAAGCTGGCTGCCGGCAAGCCCGAGAGCGACATCACCTTCACGACGGCGCATGTCGGCTGGCTCTACGCCAATGACAATCTGTTCGAGAAGCTCGATCTCTCGAAGATACCCAATGCCGCGCATCTGGTGGAGCAGGCCAAGATCAGCCCGTATCACATCGGCGCCTGGGCCTATGTCTACACGATCGGCTACCTGCCGGATCAACTGCCGAAGGGTGTCAGCTTCGACAGCTGGGAAGGTCTCTGGAATCCGGCGCTGAAAGGCATGATCTCGTCGCCCGATTTCGATCCCAGCCACGTCATCGCCGTCGCCGCAAAATTGTCCGGCGCAGATCCGGCGCATTGGGAGGCCGGCAAGGACAAGCTGAGGGCACTGAAGCCGAACTACAAGGCCTTCTACACCAACGATGCCAATAGCCAGCAGATGTTCGCGACCGGAGAAACACCGGTGCAAGTCGTGCTGTCGATGAATGCCTACTACATGCGTGATCAGGGGGTTCCGATCAAGCTCGTCATCCCCAAGGAAGGTGCCGTGCTCGGCGTCGACACGATGGGGATCACCAAGGGGACGACCAAGGCCGATCTCGCCTACAAATTCCTGAATATCGCGCTCGATCCGGCGGTCCAGGCGCAGATCGCCAATCTCAAGAAGGGGAGCCCCGTGGTCGACAACGCCAAGCTCCCGCCGGAGGTGGCCTCGCTCCCGGGCGTGTTCACGACGCCCGATCAATGGGCGCATCAGACCCTGATCATCGATCACAAGCTGCGCGCCGAAAAGACCGCCGAGTGGCGGAAGTGGTTCGCCGAAAACATCATGGCTCCCTGACCGCAAGCAGCGGCCCGGCCAAGGCCGGGCCGCAATTTCCAGCGCGGAGTTCACCTTGACCAAGCGCCCCTTTCTGGGATGGTTCGTCTCGCCGGCCGGACTTGCCGCGCTGGGGCTGACGGCTGCGATGGCAGCCGTATTTCAGTTCAGCATGAGAACTTACATTCCGGGTTCGCTGGAGGTGGGTGGGTTCACGCTGCAGAACTTTGCGGCCATGCTCCGGCCGCTTTATGCGCTTGCGTTCTGGAACACGATCCTGCTCTGCTTCGAGACGGCGGCGTTCACGTTGATCCTGGCCTATCCGCTCGCATATGCGCTCGTCCGGACCAAAAGCTCCGCGGTGCGCTCCTTCATCCTGATCGCGGCGGTGACGCCGTTGTTCCTGGGTGAAGTGGTGCGGACCTATTCCTGGATGATCGTGCTCGGAAACAATGGCTTCCTGAACACGCTACTGATGAAGCTTGGTCTCGTCGAGCGGCCTATGCAGATGATGTTCACGGCAGGAGGCGTCATCGCTGCGCTGGTTCATGTGACGATGCCGATCATGGTCATCATGCTGGCCGCGGGTCTGTCGCATATCGACCGGAATTGCGAAAAGGCGGCGGAGAGCCTCGGCGCGGGACCGATCCGGGTCTTCCTGACGATCACGCTGCCATTGTCGATGCCGGGCATCATCGCGGGCTTCTCGACCGCGTTCGCGTGGACGTTCAGCGCCTTCGCGACGCCGCAATTGATTGGCGGCGGGCGGGTCAGCACGGTATCGACACTGATCTACCAGCTCGGCTTCTCGTCCTTCAACTTCCCCTTTGCGGCGAGCCTGTCGATCATCGGCCTCGCGCTATCGCTGGCCGTCATCGCATTGCTGAAGCAGGCAACCCGGCCGCTGGAACGATTGGCGAGCCCGACATGAAGCGGTCTCCCACTGCCATGGCGCTGAGATGGTCGGGGCGTGTGCTTGTCGTCACGATCCTTCTGTTCGTGCTGCTGCCTGGCATCGTCGTGACCATCACCGCGTTCAATGACCGTGCGATTCTGGCGTTTCCCCCGCAGGCATGGTCGCTGCGCTGGTTCTGGCGGGCCTTCTCCTACAGCGATTTCGGTCGGGGCTTTTGGAATGGCCTGACGGTCACGTTATGGGCATCAAGCATTGCACTCGTGGTTGGCGCAGCCTTTGCCATCGCGATCCATCGCTACAATTTCGTGCTCAAGTCGATGCTCGAAGGCATCCTGCTGTCGCCGCTCATCATTCCGCATTACACCATCGGCCTGGGGGTGCTGATCCTGGCGTCGCAGAGCGGCGTGGGGCGCGGCTTTCCGCTTGTTGTCCTGACCCATGTGCTGTTGGTGCTGCCATTCGTGATGCGCAGCACCTTCATATCGCTGGAAAACCTCGACCACCGGCTCGAGCTCGCAGCCTCCAGCCTCGGCGCCACACCCGGCCGTATTCTGCTGACGGTAACGATCCCGTTGCTGCTGCCTGGTCTGTTGAGCGGCTGGCTGTTTGCCGCGATCCTGTCGTTCAACGAGTTTACGGCCACGCTGTTTGTCAGCGGCCAGGCGACGCAGACGTTGCCGGTTGCGATGTACAATTACGTGCGCGAGTTTGCCGATCCGACGCTGGCTGCGCTGTCGGTGATCTATATCGCCGTCACCGCATTGCTGCTGAGCCTCGCCAATGCGTTCCTTGGTCTCGAGAAAATCCTCAATGTTGATGCACACTGATCGGACGGGCGCGATTGCGGGCAGCGAGGCGGGCCGGCAAGGCCAGCCGGCGGTGCAGCTCGACGGCGTGACCAAGCGCTACGGCGATTCCGTTGCGCTTCATGAGGCCTGGCTGAAGATCCAGCCGAGCGAGTTCATGACCCTGCTCGGACCGTCCGGTTGCGGAAAGACGACGTTGCTCAACCTCGTTGCCGGCTTTCTCGAGGCCGATAGTGGCGAGATCTTCATCGAGGGCGCGCTGGTCACAGAAACGCCGGCCCACCAGCGCGAGATCGGCATCGTCTTCCAGAACTATGCGCTGTTTCCGCATATGAGCGTCGCCAACAACATCGCTTACGGTCTGAAGACCCGGGGGATCGACAGGAAGGATATAGCGCGCCGGGTCGACGAGGCGCTGGCGCTGGTGAAGCTGGACGGCTTCGGTGATCGCAAGCCGCGCCAGCTGTCGGGCGGCCAGCAGCAGCGCGTCGCGCTGGCGCGTGCGCTCGTGATCCGGCCGAAGGTGCTGTTACTCGACGAGCCGTTCTCGGCGCTCGACAAGAATCTGCGCGGGTCGATGCAGGTTGAGCTGAAGCAGATCCAGCGCGAGCTCGGCGTCACCACGATCTTCGTGACCCACGACCAGGGCGAGGCGCTGTCGATGTCCGACCGTATTGCGGTGATGTCGGCGGGGCGCATACGTCAGATCGCCGCGCCCGGTGATGTCTACCGCCGTCCCGCGGATCGCTTCGTTGCATCCTTTGTGGGGAACGTGAATGTGCTCACTGGGGGGCTCGTCGAGCGGCGCGGAGAGGTCGCAACAGTATCCGTCGGCGACATGCGCCTTGAGGTCCCGGCGGCGCCGCTCGCGACGCTCGCCGTTGGCGACGTCGTAGACGTCTTCATTCGGCCGGAGCATCTCTCCGTGACGTCGGAAAGCACGCCGGGATCGCTGCGCGGAACGGTGACGGCGCAGGTCTTTCAGGGCGATCACATCGACCTCTACATCGAGATTGCCGGCGTTGTGTGCGAGCCCATCCTGCTGCGCGCGCCGGGGATCGCCGCGTTGTTTTCGTGCCCGGCCGGCACTGAAGTGGGACTGATCGTGGGATCCGACGACGTCGTGGCATTTCCGCCCGAAGCCCGCGCGTAGCGCCGGGCGTGAAGCCACGGGGCGTGCTGCGCCTTCGAGGTGCGATTTCATCATACGGAAAATGTCAAAGGCGGGCTCGCCTGGAAACTCAACGCGGTTCTGGCGCCCGGCATGCGCGGAGGCAAATGAGCGTTCATGCGCTGGAATAATGGGCTTTTGGGTGCCTATGCGATGGGCGCCTGGCGTCGAAATGATCGGATTTTCTGATGGACAATCCAAAATCATGATGCAAACTATGGATACATAATTCGATATCAAGGAGTGGCCGATGGTGCGAACGGTGGTCCGGGCAGGCCATGTCATTGCCTTTCAAGATGGCGGTCATCGGCATTTGCAAGACGGCGTGGTCGTCATCGAGGACGACCGCATCACGCATGTTGGCGGCGGCGAATTCGATGGTCAGGCCGACGAGATCATCGATGCCAGGGACAAGATCGTCACGCCGGGCTTCATCAATACGCACACGCATCTGAGCGAGTCGCCGCTCGACCGCTCGTTCGTCGAGGATCGCGGCCCGCGGAATTTCTACCTCTCCGGTCTCTTCGAGTTTCTGACGGCGCGCGATGGTGCCATTACCGACCAGGCGCGCCGTGCGTCGGTTGCGGCGTCCATGCCGGAGCTGATCCGTACGGGCACGACGACCGTCGTGGAGATGGGCAGGCACGGCCAGTATGTTGCCGAACAGGCGGAGAAGGCCGGACTGCGTGCCTATATCGGCGAGTTCTACCGCTCGGGGCGCTGGTACACGAAGGACGGCAAGAGCGTTCAATACGAGTGGTCGCCCGACGACGGCGCGGCAGCGATGCAGCACGCGGTCAATTTCATCAAGGAAGTCGATGGCCGCTCCAATGGCAGGATCAAGGGCTTTCTGACGCCGGTGCAGGTGGATACCTGCTCCGAGGCGCTGCTGCGCCGCTCGCGCGAGATGGCGACCGAACTGAAGGTGCCGCTCGCGCTGCATGTCTCGCAATCGGTGCCGGAATTCCAGGAGATGGTTCGTCGCAACGGCTGCTCGCCGGTCGAATGGCTGGAGAAGATCGGCTTCCTCGGCAACGACGTCATCCTCGGCCATGTCATCATGCCCGGTGGATCGAGCTGGACCAATTATCACGCTGACGACGTCGGCATCCTCGCCGACACGGGCACCAATGTCGCGCACGCGGTCTGGGTGTTCGCCCGCCGCGGCATCGCGATGGAGAGCTATTCCAAATACCTGGCGCGGGGTGTCAACATGACCCTGGCGACGGACACCTGCCCGCAGAGCATGATCGAGGCGCTGCGCTGGACGGCCGTCATCAGCAAGATCATGGACCGGCGGACGGAGGTAGCGACCGCCGCCGACGTGTTCAACTCCGCGACATTGTCGGCCGCGAAGGCGCTTGGCCGCGACGATCTTGGCCGGATCGCACCTGGCGCCAAGGCCGACCTGCTTTTCTGGGAAGGTGCGAGCCTGTTCATGACGCCGATGCGCGATCCCGTGCGCAACATCGTCTATTCCGCGCAGGCGGAAGACCTGAACGCAACGATGATCGACGGCAAGTTTGTCATGAAAGATCGTGTCGTCCCGGGCTACGACGTTGATGCGCTGCTGGCCGATCTGCAGGCGGGCGCTCAGCACATGTGGGCCAACATGCACCGCGAGGATTGGGCCCATCGCGACATCAACATCCTTTCACCGGAAAGCTATCCGGCGTTCAAACGCTAGACTGACCGACGACCTCATCCGCGATGAAGCCCGCGCGGAGGCACTGCATCACCGCGCAATTTAGGGGATTGAAATGAAGCTGCACATGAAGACGGCATCGTCGCTTCTGGCTGCCGTCGTATCGACGTTGTTAATCTGCGCACCGGCAACGGGAAGCGAGCTGAAGATCGTGATGGAAAGCCGGCTCGGCAATCTCGATCCGATCCTCAGCGCCTCGCACCAGACGCGTGACCACGGCTATCTCATCTATGACACGCTGTTCGCGCTCGATGCGCAGCAGAAAATTCATCCGCAGATGGTCGATAGCTACAAGGTGTCCGAGGACGGCAAGGTTTATACGTTCACGCTGCGTGACGGCCTGAAGTGGCACAACGGCGCTCCCGTCACCGCGGCGGACGTGGTCGCGTCGATCAAGCGCTGGGGCAAACGCGATCGCATGGGCATCGCTCTGATGTCGATCACCTCGGACGTTTCTGCCGCCGATGCCAAGACTTTCTCGCTCACGCTGTCGACCCCGTCCGGCGTCATCCTCGACGCCTTTGCCAAGCCGAGTGGCGTTCCGCTCTTCATCATGCCGGCAAAAGTCGCGGAAACCCCGGTGACCGAGGCGATCACCGACTATACCGGCTCCGGGCCGTTTATTTTCAAGGCCGACGAATATCAGCCGGGCGTCAAGGCGGTCTACGTCAAGAACGAGAGCTACGTGCCGCGCAAGGAAGAGCCGAGCTGGTTTGCCGGCGGCAAGCTCGCAAAGGTCGATCGGGTCACGCGTATCGAAATGGCCGATCCGTTGACCTCGCTGAACGCGCTGAACAATGGCGAAGTCGATTACGTCCAGAACATCAATTCCGACCTGATGTCGCTCGTGAACGCGTCGAAGGTGACGACGGCGCGTCTGGACCAGCTTGGCTACCAGATCAGCTATCGCTTCAATCATCTCCAGGCGCCGTTCAACAACAAGTTGGTCCGCCAGGCGGCGCTCTGGGCTATCGGGCAGCAGGAAGTCATGCAGGCCCAGTTTGGCGCGCCGGAAAACTACAAGCTCTGTGGTGCGGTGTTCGGTTGCGGGCTGCCGTATGAGAGCGATGTCCTGGCAGAGATGGTGATGAAGCCGAATGTCGAGAAAGCGAAGGCCTTGCTGAAGCAAGCCGGCTACGACGGCAAGCCGGTTACCATCCTGCACATCTCCGACATTCCCGCGCTGTCCTCGATCGCTCCGGTCATGGCCCAGCAGCTTCGCGCCGCAGGCTTTGTGGTCGACTTGCAGGCGATGGACTTCATGACCATGCTGTCGCGCCGTGCCAATCAGGGACCGACGACGGAAGGTGGCTGGAGCATCTTCATCACCAGCTGGCACAACACGGAAATCCAGGAGCCGCTGCGCAACTTCATGATCGTGGCTGAAGGCAAGGGCGGTTATGCCGGCTGGGCCGACGTACCCGCCATTCCGCAGCTCACGAAGGCCTTCCTGACCGCGGGGTCGGAAGCCGAGCGCAAGGAGATCACGACCAAGATCCAGTCGATCGTCTATGACGAAGGTGTCTTCGCGCCTCTTGGTTCTTTCGCCCGCATCAGCGGTTACAGCAAGGACGTCAAGGGCGTACTGCCGGCGCCGGCGAACGTCTTCTGGAACGTCTCCAAGGGCGCGCCGTAGGACGATGCTTGGCTATATCGTCAGACGCTCCGTGATGACCATCCCCGTGATGGGGGTGGTCGCACTGATCGTGTTTGCCCTGCTGCATTTCGCGCCGGGCGATCCGGCAGCGATCATGGCTGGCGATTCGGCTTCTCCGGCTCAGCTTGCCGAGATCCGCGCACGGCTCGGCCTCGATCAACCGCTCCACATCCAGTTTTTCTACTGGCTGGGTCAGCTCGGCCAGGGGCATTTCGGAACGTCATTGCATTCGCACAAGCCGGTCGCCGAGATGATCTCGTCGCGCATCGGGCCGACGCTCTCGCTCGCCGTGACGACGATGACATTCTCCCTGCTGGTCGCCATTCCCATGGGCGTCTACGCCGCCTGGGCGCGCGGCCGGCTTAGCGACCGCCTGGTGATGATGATGGCCGTGCTCGGCTTCTCGACGCCCGTCTTCGTCACCGGCTATGCGCTAATCTACCTCTTTTCGCTGAACGCTGGCTGGTTTCCGGTACAGGGATTCACCCCGCTCGCGACGGATCCCATGCGTTTTCTGCAAACGGCAACGCTGCCGACGCTGACGCTGTCGGCGATCTACGTCGCCCTCATCGCGCGCATCACCCGCTCGAGCGTGCTGGAGATCCTGGGCGAAGATTTCATCAGGACGGCCAGGGCCAAGGGCGTCCCCGAGGCGCGCGTCGTGCTTCGTCATGCGCTGCGCAACGCAGCCGTGCCGATCGTCACGGTGGCAGGCTCGGGCGCAGCCTTCCTGATCAGCGGCGTGGTCGTGACGGAAAGCGTCTTCAATATCCCCGGTCTTGGCCGGCTGATGGTGGAGTCGGTGCTTGCGCGCGACTATCCGCTGATCCAGAGCCTGATGCTGCTCCTGTCGCTGATCTACATCCTCATCAACCTCGCGGTCGACGTCCTCTACATGGTGTTCGATCCTCGCATCCGGTCCTGATCGGTGGGAGAACTCGACATGAAAATGTCAGCCGTCTTGCCTGCCGCACGGGAGCGCCGTGCCGGGCAGTGGCGCGCACGCCTGCGCGGCAACGGGCTTACGATCGCTGCGTCAGCTTTCCTGGTGTGTCTTGTTCTGGTTGCGATCCTCGCGCCGCTGCTGACCAGCGCCGATCCGATTCTGATCAACGCCGTGAACAGGTTGAAGCCGCCTTCGGCGCAATTCTGGTTCGGCGCCGACACGATGGGGCGCGATCTGTTTGCCCGCGTCGTCTACGGCGCGCGGACGTCTCTGGTCGTCGGCGTCGTCGCGGCGGGGGCCTCGCTGCTGCTTGGCCTCGTGATCGGCCTTGTCTGCGGCTATTTCCCGATCGTCGACAGCGTGCTGATGCGGGTCATGGACGGCATCATGTCGATCCCGTCGATCGTGTTCGCCGTGGCGCTCGTCGCTATCACCGGTGCCAATCTGGTCACGGTGCTGCTCGCGATCGTGCTTCCCGAATTTCCACGTGTTGTGCGCCTCGTCCGCGGCCTCATTCTCTCTTTGCGCAACGAAGCCTATGTTGAGGCGGCAGTCTCGCTTGCGACGCCGGCCTGGCGCATCTTGCTCGGCCATATGTTGCCGAATACGCTGGCGCCGTTGATCGTCCAGGGCAGCTTCATCCTGGCGTCGGCCATCCTGACGGAAGCCGTGATGAGCTTCCTTGGCGTCGGCTTGCCGCCGGAGGTCCCGTCCTGGGGCAATATCATCGCCGACGGTCGCTCCTATTTCCAGCTCAGGCCCGGCCTCGTCTTCTTTCCCGGCATCCCGCTCGCATTGACAGTGCTTGCCATCAACCTGATTGGCGATGCCCTGCGCGATGCGCTCGATCCAAAACTCGCGCGTAGGGGCTGATCCATGACGGAGATCAATGCGGCCGCTGACGTGCTGCGCATCGAGGGGCTGACCGTCGCGTTGAAACAATCTGGTGCGCCGGTCATCGATGACATCACTTTTGGCGTTCGCGCCGGCGAGACGCTCTGCCTGGTCGGAGAGTCCGGCTCGGGCAAGTCGGTGACGTCGCTCGCAGCGATGGGCCTGCTGGATCGAGCCGCACTGGAAGTCGCAGGTGGCCGCATCACGGTCGACGGTGCGGACGTGTTGTCGGCCAGCGCCGAGGAGCTGCGCCGGATGCGGGCGTCCCGCATGTCGATGGTGTTTCAGGAACCGATGACCGCGCTGAACCCTGTCGAGAAGGTCGGGGCGCAGGTCGAGGAGGTGTTGCGGGTGCACGGTGAGGGCAATGCGGCCTCGCGCCGCCGCCGTGTGCTGGAGATGTTCGAGGCCGTGCGGCTGCCGAACCCGGAGCGCATCCACGCCTCCTATCCGCATGAGCTTTCGGGCGGACAGCGTCAGCGTATCGTGATCTCCATGGCGCTGATCATGAACCCGAAGCTCCTGATCGCGGACGAGCCAACGACTGCGCTCGACGTCACGACCCAGCGGCAGATCCTGCTGCTGATCGCGGAATTGCAGCAACGTTTCGGCACGGCTGTCCTGTTCATCACCCATGATTTCGGAGTCGTCTCGGAAATCGCCGATCGGATCGTCGTGATGAATCGCGGCAAGATGGTCGAAATCGGCAGCCGGGCGGACGTCCTGTCGAACCCGCAAGCCGACTACACGCGGATGCTGGCATCGGCGGTTCCGAGCCTGGTGCCGCCGCAGAGGCCGGCCTCGACCGATGCCGAGGTGCTGAGCGTTTCGAATCTGGCGATGTCGTACAAGGTCGGCGACCTCTTTTCGCCCCGGCCGCCGGTGCACGCGCTGAAAGCGACCGACATGAGCCTGCGACGCGGCGAGATCCTGGGCATTGTCGGCGAGTCCGGCTCCGGCAAGACGACGCTTGCCCGATGCATCACCCGGTTGATCCGCCCGTCCCAGGGCTCGATCGTGCTCGATGGTGTCGACATCTCGCGGCTCGGAGAAACAGCGCTCCGTCCGCATCGCCGCCGCCTCCAAGTCGTATTTCAGGATCCGTTCCGCTCGCTCAATGCACGCAAGCGTGTGCGTGACATCGTGGTCGAAGGCATGCTCAATTTCGGGACGCCGAAGAGCGAGGCTTATGAGCGCGCCGCGGTGCTGCTCGAGCGGGTCGGATTGTCGCGGGACATGCTGATGCGTTTCCCTCACCAGTTTTCCGGCGGGCAACGCCAGCGCATCTGTATCGCCCGTGCACTGGCGCTCGATCCGGATGTCCTCGTCGCCGACGAATCCGTCTCGGCTCTGGACGTCTCCGTTCAGAAGCAGGTGCTCGAACTCCTGCGCGGCATCTGCGACGAGCGCGGTGTCGGCATCCTCTTCATCACCCATGATCTGCGCGTCGCCGCGCAGATCTGCGACCGGATCGCGGTGATGCGGGACGGGCAGGTGGTCGAGGCCGGCACGGCTCATGCGGTGCTGGCGACGCCCGAGCACACCTATACGCGAGAGCTGATTACCGCAGCTCCCGGTCGCGACTGGGATTTCGCGAATTTCCGCCCCTATAGCCAGCCCGCGTGAGGCGGCATCCGCCGCGGCATGACTGTCGACAATCCGTGCAAGAAGACGAGGTGAGATGAAAACGATCGGTGTTGATGTGGGCGGAACGTTCACGGATCTCGTCTGCTGCGACATGACGAGCGGTCAGGTTGTCATTCACAAGGTGTCCACGACCCCGCACGATCCGTCCGTCGGCGTCATGCAGGGCGTGAAGGAGCTGTGCGAGAGCGCGGGGGCCAAGCCATCTGAGATCGCCTACGTCTTCCATGGTACGACGACGGCGACCAACGCGGTGCTGGAGAACAAGATTGCCCGTACGGGCATGATCACGAACGAAGGCTTTCGCGACATCGTGCATATCGGCCGGCACCAGCGCGTCGAGCACTACTCCATCATGCAGGAGCTACCCTGGCAGAACCGGCCGCCGGTCGCGCGCCGCTATCGCAAGACGGTCGCCGGCCGCCTCGCACCGCCCGACGGCAGGGAACTCATTGCTCTCGATGAAGCAGGCGTCCGTCGCGCGGCGGAAGAATTGAAGGCGGAGGGTGTCGAAGCCGTCGTCATCTGTTTCCTGTTTTCATTCCTCAATCCCGCTCATGAGCTCCGCGCCCGTGCGATCGTGGAAGAGGTCATGCCGGACGCTTTCGTCACGACCTCGTCGTTCATATCTCCCCAGTTCCGCGAGTTCGAACGCTTCACCACCGCGGCACTTGCCGCCTCGATCGGTCCGAAGGTGGAACGCTATATCGCCAATCTCGAAGCCGCGCTGTCCAATCTCGGCATCGCCGGCGAACTCCGGATCATGGCCTCGAATGGCGGCGCCGCAACCGCGCGTATGGTGACGGAGAAGCCGGCGCTGACATTGCTGTCCGGCCTTGCGGCCGGCGTATTGGGGGGAGCCTGGGTCGGCGACCTCGCCGGCCGAAACGATCTGATCACCTTCGATATCGGCGGCACGTCGGCCGATATCGGCATCATTCGTAACGGCCGCTTTGCAGAGACGGATGCGCGATCGACCTCGCTGGCCGGCTTTCCTCTGCTGATGCCGATGATCGACGTGCACACGATCGGTGCCGGGGGCGGCTCGATCGCGCATATCGATCGCGGCGGCGCCTTCCGCGTCGGGCCGCAGAGCGCAGGCGCTGTGCCGGGACCGGCGGCCTATGGACGCGGCGGCAACGAACCCACAGTCACCGACGCCAATATCGTCCTCGGCCGGCTCGATCCGGATAATTTCCTCGGTGGCGGCATGAAACTCGATGCCGAAGCCGCGCAGCGGGTCATTGCCGAGCTCGCGGAGCGGCTTGGCTTGCCGATCGACGAGGCCGCCGAAGGCGTGCTGACCGTGCTCAACGCCAACATGGCCAACGCAATCCGCTCGCGCACGGTACAGAAGGGCATCGACCCGCGCCGCTTCGCCTTGATCGCCATGGGTGGCGCCGGGCCGTTGCATGGGGCGGAGGTCGCCGCGATGCTGTCGATCCCGGAGATCATCGTGCCGCCATATCCCGGTATCACCTCTGCGATCGGGTTGCTGACGACGGATCTGAAATATGACGAGGTGCGCACGCAGTTCCAGACGTCGCAGGCGCTCGATATCGATCGGCTGAGCCGCAATTTCGCGGAGATGGAAGCGTCATTGGCCGCGCGCCTCAGGGCTGATCGCGTGCCGGACAATGCCGTCAGTTTCCTGCGCAGTGGCGACTTGCGCTACGTCGGTCAAGGCTACGAGTTGAAGATAGACTTCCCGCCAGGTCCGACGACGCCGGAAGCGATGGCCAAGGTCTGGCGGGATTTTCACGACAGGCATGCCGAGGAATATGGCCATGCCTTCACGGCCAGCGTCATCGAGATCGTCAATATTCGGGTCACCGGCACCGGTGCGTTGCCGAAGCTGCCGCCGCAAGGCGCGCCCAGGGGCGGCCCGCTCGCACAAGCGGAGCTGCGCCGCAACCGCTGCACCTTCCGAATCAATGGTGCGCTGAAAATGTTCGACACGCCGGTCTATCGGCGCACGGCCCTGCCGGTCGAGGTCCCCTTCGCGGGGCCGGCCATCATCGTCCAGCAGGACAGCACGACGGTCGTGCCGCCGGGAGCGGAGGCCTGCGTCCATCCATCGGGCAGCATCATCATCACTTTGGGAGGCCGCGCATGACCGCAGATCAGCCGAAGGGCGAAAGCCGTATCGATCCGATCACAGCTGCAGTCATTCAGGGGGCGCTCGATAACATCGCCATCGAGATGGGCCACAAGCTCATGCGCATGAGCTACTCGTCCATCATCCGAGAGTCCGAGGATTTCGGCACCGCGTTGACCGATGCCGAGGGTAGCCAGCTCTGCGAGTGCCGAATGTCGACGCCACTGCAGTCTGGTCCGATTCCCGGTTACATTCGTCATCTGTTGAAGACGATGAAGGAGCGGGGCGATGTGATCCGTCCCGGCGACGTCATCATGCACAATGATCCCTATGGCGGCGCAAGCCACGGTCCCGACGTTGCCTTCTGCGTGCCCGTGTTTCACGACGACGAGCTTGTCGGCTTCTCGGCCACGACTGCGCATCATCTCGACATCGGCGCCCTCTCGCCGGGGAGCTGCGGTATCGTCGATGCCGTCGACACCTACGCCGAGGGGCTGCAATTCAAGGCGGTGAAAGTCTACGATCAGGGCCGCCGCGTCGATCCGGTCTGGTACATCCTGGAAGCCAATCTGCGCGCGCCGCATCTCGTGGTCGGTGACATGGAGGCCCAGATCAAGGCGGCCAGGATCGGAGCGGATCGCTATCTCGAACTGATCGGCACGTGGGGCCTCGACAAGCTCAGGGCCGCCCATGCGGACCTCATGGACTATTCCGAGCGACTGATGCGCGACGCGATCCGTGCGCTGCCCGATGGCGACTATGGCGCGCTCGGCCATATCGACGGCTATCTCGACGATCCCGATCCGGCCCGCAAGGACTTGCCACTGGCAGTCACGCTCCGCATTCGCGGCGATTCCATGGTCGTCGATCTCACCGGAACGGCGCCGCAGATTCCGGACAAGCCGGTCAACATGCCGTTTGAGGGAACGGTGGATTGCGCCGTCTGGTTGACGCTGCGCTCGATCCTGCTCGATAGCGTCATTTACGGCAACATTCCGCAGAACGAGGGCTTGACGCGTCCGATCACTATCGTCGCGCCGAAGGGGTGCCTTGCGAACCCCGAATTTCCAGCGCCGGTGATCGCGCGCTTCTGTCCCGGCAATCAGCTCGCCGATACGGTGATGAAGGCGTTGGCGCAGGTGGTGCCGACCAAGGTATCGGCAGGTATCGGCAATCTCCGCATCGCGTCGTTCTCCGGCTTCAAGGATGGGCGGCACTGGGTTCACATGGAGATCCTCGAAGGCAGCTATGGCGGCCGCGCCGGACTCGACGGCATGGATGCGGTCGACACACTCTATGCCAACACGAGGAACAACCCGATCGAAGACATCGAGATGCACCTGCCGCTGCGCGTCAACCGCTACGAATTGCGCGAGGGGGCGGTGCCGGCGGGCCGCTGGCGTGGCGGCATCGGAAGCGTGCGCGAATTCGCCTTTCTCAATGACGGCGGCTTCTCGATCGAGGGCGATGGCCACAAATACCGGCCATGGGGCTATGACGGCGGTCACGATGGCAGGACCGCATCGATCACGCTGGTTTCAGACAATCAAGTTGCGAAGGATCTTGTCTCGAAGGTCTCCTATCTCAAGGCGAGGCCGGGTGACCGTCTGATTTGCCTTGGCCCCTGCGGCGGAGGCTACGGCAATCCGCTGGAGCGTGATCCGGAAGCTGTGCTGCACGACGTGCGCGAAGGCTATTTCGGTCCCGACACCGCACTTGGGGACTATGGGGTCGTTGTGAACGAAACAGGCGTTGATCTCGCCGCGACACGTGCCGAACGGCTGAGCCGCCAGTGATCGGCAGGCCGTTGCCGGGAATCCTCACGCTTCGAGGAATTCCCGCCAGCGGCGGACCAGATAGGTGTGCTCGTCCATGAATGTGTTCCACACGCGCACGCGCCCCATGCGAGTCGCATAAGAGCCACCCTCGCGCACGTGCCCGGCGGGAATCGCGGGCTCGCCGAAAGGATCGGGCAGAGCACGTGCGGCGGGCAGGCCATCATACCAATAGTCCCACTCGTCCTGCTCCAGATAGCTGCGTGCGCTTTCGGGGAAGAAGGCGTAATAGCCTTGACGCGAGAGGCATGCACTCGGCCAGCCCTCGGCCCACCAGTTCAGATAGGCGTAGGCTGCATCGAGCGCCTTCCCATGCGTCGCCGACGAGATGCAGAGATCGGAATGCCAGCCGCGGCCACCCTCGATGGGATTGGCAATGGTCACGGGCAATTTTTCCCGGCGCAGACGCGTCGCACCCGGCGTAAACATGCTCTGCACCAGCGCGCCGCGCTGCATGAGACGCGCGGCCTCTTCATAATTTGACCAGACACCGCGGAAATGGCCGAGCTTCTTGAGCTGGATCAGCGTATCGGCAACGAGATCGATGTCCTCGATGGAGAGATTGCCGATGTCGTCGAAGCTGACATTCCGGGAGGCTTCCGTCGCCAGAGCCGCCTCGATCATTCCGAGAACGGGATCTGACAGCAGCCCGACATGGCCCCGCAGCCGATCGTCAAACAGCCAGCCCCAGCTTTCACGGGCATCCGGGCCGATCAGGTCGCGGACCGCCGGCTGATAGGCGAAGCAATCGACGCCGCGGAGAACCGGCAGCATCGACACGTGACCGCTCGGTGCGGCTTCGAGCTCGCCGTCCGCCTGGAGGAACAATTTACGCGTGACGGTGGGGGGCGACAACGCATCAAGCGGCGGCCGCGAGATGGCGCGCAGGGCGGCGGCGCAGCTCAGGCGATCGAGCGCGATCGGCTGGATCGCCCTGGACGTCCAGATGAGGTCGACCGTGTGCCATTGGTGATAGACGTCGAAAGTCTCGGGCGCCGTGACCACGCGGCGCAGTCCATCCAGCGTATCGACGACGTCGAAGACGATGTCGATGTCGAGCGCGCGCGCGGCCTCGGCCTTCAGCGGCTCGGGCACGAACTCCCGGCGAGCGATGACACGGAGGCGCGGGCGGCTCATATCAGTGGATTCGCGTGAGATATGGCAGATCGTTCGGTGCGTCGAAGATCGATAGAACCTTGAGTCTTGCCCGCGTGCGCTGGTGTTGAAGGTCGAGATGACGCCTCAACGCCTGTCCGGCGCCCTCGGAATCCCTGCGGATGAGATGTGCAAGAACAATGTCATGCTCGTCGAGCAGGGCGGATTCGTCCTGCACGCCGATATGCTCACGGAACAGATCATCGACAACCGGCGCAATCTGCAAGTTCAAGACGTTGGCCACCATGCGGCGGTTACGGCATCCGCTCGGGAGTTCGCGGTGCAACGCGGCTTCGGCGGCGGCGATCTCTTCGATTGTCAGGACGTCGTCTCTCCTGCGCAAGGTCTCGATCTCGTGCCGCATGGCCAGCAGACGCTTCTGGTCGGCGCGCGGCGCCGCATCCATCAGCGCCTGCGGCTCGAGAAGGCGGCGCATTTCGTGCGTTTCGTCGAGCGCCCGGGCCGAGAGCGGGCCGACGATCCAGTGGGAGCTGCGGCTCTTCTCGACGTGACCCTGCGTATCGAGCCGCGCAAGCACCTCGCGGGATACGGTGCGGCTGACTCCAAAATGGTCGCAGATTCCGGTCTCGGAAATCTGGAAGGTGCCGAACGGAATCGCGCGCAGGACGCCCCGTTTGACCTCTTCGAGGATCGTTTCCCAACGAGGCGCCAGTGGCGTCGATTTGCCGCCCTCGAGCAGCGACAGATCGAGGTCCAGCAGATGCAGGTTTTCGCGCCCTGGCTGTCCAGCCTCCTGGACATTGCCGCCCACAACGTAGCCGTGCTGGGGATGGAGGATCAGGACACCTTCTTCCATGAGTTGGTCGAGTGCCCGGCGGACGGGCGGGGGGCTCAGTGCCAGCCGGTCTGCGACGGCGGCCGTATAGAGGCGTGTTCCATGTGGAATCCGGCCCTGACGGATGTTCTCCTTCAGAAGAGTTCGAACAAGGCTGTAGTACCCCTTACTCCGCATGGTCCTTGAATATGGTGAGCGACTACCTGAGAGATTGTTGATCCACTATTTCTAGAATGTGTTGCGGATCATTTGCAAGGACCGGCCACTGCTGTTGGGGGATTCTGGCAACGCCGTGCAGGTCTTAGGATTGGCCGAGCGGACGTATGGGCATGCCGCCCGGTGTAGTCCCATCAAGACACACCGAAGCCGCGAGCGTACTACAGTTGGTCTTCGTGAAGCCGTTTAGGCAGAACGCTTGTTCGGTCCACGCGAGCGCTTCTTGCGCCGCTGCTGGCGATGCTCGAAGAGCCGCTGAGGCGGCGTCGGCAACGGAGCCCTCGGTTGAGGTGTTTCGACGGGACGCGGCCGATCGTCGACAGCTTCCGAATTCGTCGCTGCCCTGTATTCGAGCGCTGCAAGAAAGCTCCGGCCCTGGTCCGTGATGATCCACGTGCCGGGTTCACGTACGACAAGATTTTGGCCAAACAGATCGAGGTCAGGGGCAAACGCGGCAAGCCGCTTCATTCGCGCCACCCAATCGGGGCCGCTGGTATAGAAGATCGCGAGGTGCTGTTTGACCACCTCGATGGTGCCGCGCCCGTCGGGCTGACCGGCCAGGATCTTCAATATCGATAGCTGAAAACTCACGCGCGCGACTCAAACGCTACGACCAAGTCTCCGCCCATAATCGAGCTTGGGCAGATATTGAAGTCCGCCGGCTGAGATTCCAAGCGAAAACCTTGATAGGTAAGCTTAACTGTCAGAGTTAAGGTCGGCATAAGTCAGGAGCTATGACCGTTTACGGCTGCACCCGCCAAAGACAAATATTGTTAGCTCGGGCGCTCAAACAACGAGAGAAGGCAGAACGCCTCCTGAAGAAAATGCGAGGCCGCTTGTTCTTCTGGGTTGATCCCTTTCATGACTTCACCGCACCTGATGTCATGCCGTCGATAAACTGGCGCTGCAGTAGTACGAAGATCGCGACGATCGGCAGAACGATGGTGACGGCGGCGGCGAGCATCTCGCCCCAATCGGTCGAGTACTGGCCGGTTAAATTGTAGAAGCGTACGATCGCGGTAACGTTGCTGTCATTCTGCAGGAACGTTACGGCGATGACGAACTCGTTCCAGGCGTTCAGCCCGACGATGATCGCGACCGTAAGCAATCCCGGCCGCATCATCGGCAGGATCACGTAGAAGAAGGTCTGCCACGGCTTTGCGCCGTCGACCTGTGCTGCTTCTTCCAGTGCGACGGGAATCGCCAGCGCGTAGGTGCGCAAAAGGAAAATCGCGAAGGGCGAGAACATCGCCGTGTAGATCAGCGCCACGGCCGGGATCGAGTTGACGAGGCCGAGCTTGGCGAAGATGAAATAGAGCGGGTACAGGTACAGCTGCACGGGCACGGTAATCGTGGCCATGAAGTAGAAGGTGATGAAGCGCCAGAACTTGCCCTTCTGTCGCGCCAGCACATAGGCGCAGGGCGTTGCGGTGACGCAGACCATCACGATGGTCAGGATCGCGACCTCGGTGCTGTGCAGCAGGCTCGGTCCGAGCTGGGCGTTGCGCCAGGCCGAGGAAAAATTCTCCCAATGCAGCTGCGTCGGCAGCGCCAGCGGGTTGCTGCCGATCTCGACCGTCGTCTTCAACGCGTTCATCACGGCAAGCACAATCGGCAGCAGCGAGCTGAACGACGCGACGCCGATCAGCCCCAGGGCGAACGTCCTGCTCCAGCGATCTCCGATCATGTCGATTGCGCGTCGTCGGTGATCTGGAGCCAGAGATAGACGGCGGTCGCGCACAGGCCGAACAGGCTCATGACGCAGGCGGCTGCCGCGGCCTGGCCGACATCGCCCTCGAAGAAGGCGTGCCGGTAAGCGAACGTCGCCAGAACCTCGCTGCCATAGGCCGGGCCGCCACGGGTGACGATGAAGATGAACTCGAACACCTGGAACGACCAGATCACGGTCAGGATCAGCATGAGGGTGAGCGTCGGGCGGATGCCCGGAATCAGCACGTAGCGGAACAGCGCGAAGAAGCCGGCGCCGTCGAGCCGCGCTGCCTCGATCTGGTCGACGGAGATCTGCCGCATCGCCGACAGGAACACCACGGCGAGAAAGCCCCACCAATGCCAGATGTCGACGGCCGCAACCGCATAGAGCGAACGATCAGGGTCGGCGAGGGGGTCCGAGATCGAAAAGCCATGCTCGTTCAGCCACGCGACGATGCCGGTAGCGGGGCTGAAGATCATGCCCTGGAAGATGCGCCCGGTGACCGCGACCGCGATGATACGCGGCAGGAAGATGACGGACTGCACTACGATGCGCGCCTTCGGCGCCATCAGCAGTGCCGCGGCCATCACCAGCGCGAGGCAGACCGGGACGGTGAGGAAGATCGCGGTCCAGATGAAATTGTTGGTCAGCGCCGACCAGAACACGGGATCGGCGGCCATGTTCTGGAAATTGGCCAGTCCCGCCCACATCGGCGTGCCGACACCATCCCAGATGAAGAACGCCGCCGTGAATGTCAGCACGGCGGGCACCAGGATGATGCAAATATTGATCAGCAGCGCCGGGAGCGCGAACAGCCACATTGTGGGATCAGGCCGTCCGCGGCGGCAGCGGCGGTACCTTGCCTTCCTTGGCTTCCTGGCTGAACAGCGTCTGCATCCGCGTCAGGTAAGCGTCCGGCGTGATCTTGTTGAGCCAGACCTGCTCGATGCCCTCGATCAGGTAGGAGTTGGTCGCGCCCGGCCAGAACGTCCAGGTGGTGAAACCATACTGCCCCTTGCTGAAGGCCTCGTGCAGATTCGCAATGGTCTTCTCGAACAGCGGATAGCCGATACCGCTCAGCATCTCCGGCGGCAGGTCCTTGACCGGGAGAGCCCATTTACCGGGCCAGTCGCGGTTCATGGTCTCGTAGAACTTGCGGGTCAGCATGAATTCGAACACGGCGGCCGCGCCTTCGGCGTTCTGCGACGTCTTCGCGATCGACAGCGTCGCGCCGCAGGCCAGGTGAACCAGCGAACCCGAAAAGGCCGAGCCGAGTGTCGGCGTCGGCGCCACGTCCATCACCGTGTCGGGTCTCGACATGCCGTAGGACTTGGTGCCAAACGACCAGGTGCCGCTGAAAGCCATCGCGGCCTTGGCATTCACGACCTGCAGAAAGCTCTGCTCGATCGTCAGCGAGAAGTAGTTCTTGCCGAAATAGCCCTTGTTGTACCAGGCCTTCGACAGCTCGACCGCTTCGACGAAGGGCGGCGCGGTCCAGGGCAGCTCGCCCGAAAGGGCCTTGCGGACATTGTCGGGGCCGGCGACGTTGTTGAAGAACACCGTCATCAGCCACTCGTTGACGCCCTTCCAGTCGGCATTGCCTGCGCCAAAGGGAATGATGCCCTTGGCCAGCGCGGCGTCGGCGACCTCTTCCATTTCCTTGCGGTTGGTCGGCAGCTTCCAGCCGTTCTGCTTGAACAGCTCCTTGTTGTAGAAGAGATGCATCGACTCGTAATCGCGCGGCAGCGCGTAGAGCTTGCCGCCATAGACGCTGGTGTTGAGCAGCGGCGCGAGGAAGCGGTCCTTCCACTTGTAGTTTTCGGCAAAGCCGTCGAGCGGCAGCACCTGGCCGGCATTGGCGATCGCGGTGAGATAGGCGGGTCCTGCGGTCTGCACGATATCGGGGCCGTTGCCAGCGACGAGAGCGACCTTCAGGAGGTTGTTGACCGCCGCGCCCTTTACCTCGAGCTGAAGCAGGTACTTGTCCTGCGAGGCGTTGAAAGCCTCGACCAGATCGTTGCGCAGCGCGGCCTGGCCATCCGAATTCGCCTGGCCGAACCAGAACGTCACGACCTTGCGCCCGTCCTGGGCGTACGCACCGCGCGGCAAGCCTGCCGCGAGGGCCGCGGCGGGAATGGAGGCAACAAGCTGGCGTCGGGTCATGGTCATGGCGATGAACCTCGGTTTCCTCTGGGTACGGTAGCGGTTGTTGATTTTGCTTTAGTAATACGTATAACTATGCGCAATGACGACGTCAACAACGAGGACGAAGCGGGGGAAAGGGCGCGACAAAGCGGCGCCGTCCCGCCCCACGCAGAAGGACATTGCGCTTGCGGCCGGCGTTTCGCAGGCCGCGGTGTCGCTCGTCCTGAACAAGGCGGAGACGCCGTCCGTCCCACCGGCGACGCGCACGCGCATTCTCGAGGTTGCGCAAGGGCTCGGCTACCGGCCGAACCATCCGGCGCGGATGCTGCGCAGCGCACGGACGATGACTTTTGCCTGCGTCATCCCTGACATCACCAACCCGTTCTATCCCGGCCTCGTCCGCGGTCTGCAGACGGTTGCGGCGCCGGCCGGCTATGACGTGCTGATCTTCGACACGGACGGGCGGCCCGAGCGGGAGGCGCGCGCGATCGACTGGCTGCTGCAGGGGCGCGCCGACGGCGTCGTCGCGACGTTCTTTCATCTGCGCGCACCGCAGCTCGCCGTGCTCGCGCGCAAGGGCATTCCGGTGGTGCGGCTGGAGAGCCAGCACAAGCCGGATGGGCCGCTTGCGATCGACAGCGTCTATATCGACAACGCGGAAGCAGCTGCCGAGATGACGCGGCTCCTGATCGCGCGTGGGCATCGCCGCATCGCCATGATCCAGGCCGAGTTTGGTCCGAGCCAGCGCCGTGCGTTGGGCTATGGCACGGTGATGCGTGAAGCCGGGCTATCGCCCGACTTCATCACGGACAGTGCTTATTCTGAAGAGTCCGGTGCGCGAGCGATGGAGCGTTTGCTCGAACGCAAGGGCGAGCGTCCGACCGCCGTGTTCGGTGCGAGCGATGTGCTGGCGCTCGGCGCAATGGTGACTGCGCGCAATGCCGGGCTCTCGATTCCCGATGACATCGCGATCGCCGGATTCGACGACATTCCGGTGGCCAAATTGCTTGGCCTCACGACGGTGCGGCAACCGGAGTTCGACCTCGGCGCGCTCGCGGCGGAAACGCTGGTCAGGCGGTTGCTACCGGGCGGGCTCGAGACGCCCGGCAGGAGCCACGAGCTGAAATTCGAGATCATGAAACGCTCGTCTGTCTGATCGGGCGAAGCTATCGAACGTGGGAGTGAACAGGTGACGGCAATTCCTCATGATTACGCGGAGCGCGTCTATGCCGGCGTGCTCGGCAAGCTCATCGGCGTCTATCTCGGCCGGCCCTTCGAGGGCTGGACCTATGAGCGCATCATGGAGGAGCTCGGACCGATCAACTATTACGTCAACGAGCGCCGCGACGTCGCGCTGCGCTCGCATCATCTGGTCGTCACAGACGACGACGTCTCCGGCACGTTCGCATTTCCCCGTGCGCTGGCCGACAATGGCTTCCCAAAGCAGCTCACATCAGAGCAGATCGGGCAGGCCTGGCTGAACTACATCGTCGAGGAGCGTGCCATCCTGTGGTGGGGCGGCATCGGCAATTCCACGGAGCATACCGCCTATCTCCGGCTGAAATCCGGCATTCCCGCGCCGCGGAGCGGGTCGATCGAGCTGAACGGCAAGACGGTGGCCGAACAGATCGGTGCGCAGATCTTCATCGACGGCTGGGCGATGGTGAGCCCCGGTAATCCCGAGCAGGCCGCCTATCTCGCCGACCAGGCCGGGCGCGTCAGCCATGACGGCGAATCCGTCCATGCCGCAAAGCTGCTTGCGGCGATGGAAGCGCAGGCCTTCGTCGAGCGCGACGTGCAGAAGCTGATCGACACGGGCCTTGCCTTCGTTCCGAAGGACGCGCTGATCCGACGCGTCGTCAACGACGTCCGCGATTGGCATGCCGGCGATAACAGCAATGACTGGGAGCGCACCCGCGCCCTGATCGCCGAACGCTACGGCTACGACAAATTCCTCGGCAATTGCCACGTCGTGCCCAACCACGCGCTGATCATCCTGGCGACGCTGTACGGCGAGAACAGCTTTCAGGAGGCGATGCGGATCGCCAACACGGCCGGTTGGGACACAGACTGCAATGCGGGCAATGTCGGTTGCCTGTTCGGCATCCGCACCGGCCTCGCCGGCCTCGACGCGGGGCCGGACTTCCGCACCCCTATCGCCGACCGCATGTACATATCGACAGCCGACGGCGGTGCCGCGATTACCGATGCGGTGATCGAGACGCAGTCGCTGGTCGCGGCAGGACGCGCGCTCGCTGGAGCACCGGCCATCGCCGCCAAGAACGGCGCGCGCTTCAATTTTGACTTTCCAGGTAGCTTGCAAGGCTTCCATGTTCATGGCGGCTCGCCGGCTAGACTGCACGCGGTGGAACTCAGCAACGTGTCCGGCCACAGTCGAACCGGTGAGCGGAGCCTCGCGATCGACTTTCGACGCCTGGCGCCCGGCCGCGTGGCGCGCGTCGCAACCCCGACCTTCTTCGACAAGGAGGTCTTCACCATGCCGACCTACCAACTCGTGGCCTGCCCAACGCTATACTCGGGCCAGCGGGTGGAATGCCGGCTGGAGTCGGACATCGACAGCGGGCCGGTGACCGTCCGGCTGTTCGCCAGTGTTTATGACGAACACGACGAGTTGGTGCAGATCCGCGGCGAAGCGCAGGCGATCGCCACCGGAAGCGAGGCCGTGTTGAGCTGGTTGGTACCGGATACCCACAGCTATCCGATCTTCGAGATCGGTCTTGAGATCGAGACGAGCGATCCGCGTGGCGTCGACGGTGCGCTCTACCTGGATTACCTGACCTGGACCGGGGCACCGGACACCATCCTGAAGCGCCCGGACGACAATCTGAGTACGATGTGGAAACACGCTTGGGTCAATGACGCCAGCCAGTTCCAGACGCGTTGGGAAGGGCTGCGCGTCACCAATGGGAGCGGACTGGGGTTCATTGCCCAAGGTTCGCGCGACTGGAGGGACTACCGCGTGACCTCGCAAATCACGCCGCTGCTGAAATCCGCTTGGGGACTGGCCGCCCGCGTGCAGGGGCGCGAGCGCTATTACGCGTTGATGCTCGACGTCGGAGGGCGCATCAAGCTCGTTAAGCGGGATCACGAAGAGACGATTCTCGCTGAGGACCGCTTTGAGTGGGAGTTGGATAAGGCCTACACCCTGGAGCTTCGACTATGTAACACGGAGATCCGGGCTTTCGTCGACGGCAGGGAGGTGTTTTCGGTTCGCGACGAGGACAGGCTGCGGCTCCAAGGGGGGGCGGTCGGACTTCTCGTCGATACCGGATCGATCTCGACGCGGGCGGTGCAGATCTCTCCCCTTTGAGAGAGGTCGATAAGGCCCATCTCAAAGGTGAAGATTGCGCTTGGAAGCGATACCTACCGGAACTGAGAACTGAGCCAAGGGAGGTGCCAGATTGTCATGAGAGGCGTTACCGAGTGGCTCGAGCTGATCGGCTTGTCAGAGTACGCCCAGTATCTCCGCCGACTTAAGGGGAAAACTATCTCACCTTGGACGGATCGCCAGCAGTCCGCATTAGGCGATCCGCTTTTACCAGCACGCGATCGTCAGTCGCCTGCGGCCGCAATGAGAAGCTCACGGCGACAAAGGCGACGCAGAGCACTATGCCCACCACCATAGCGCGCTGAAAGGTTGGCCTATCAGCATTTTGAAATGTGGGGGTGCTGCTCCTCTTTGCCAGCTGCTCAAATCCAGCTTGGGAAAGCTTCTGCAATTGTTCGGCTTCGCGATGCTCGACCGAAAGCGCGCGGTAGTGAGCGGCCATCTCACGATAGTGTTCTCGTGATGAAAGATCGATCGCCTTCGCAGCGCGTTTTTCAAACGCCTGGGCTCGGTCGGAAAACTCTTTTGCCTTCGACATCGGGCACCTCGTTCTAAGGTGGTCCGCTGGACACCAATAAGTTGGTCGGCCGGCGCCTCAATTCGGTTCAACGCTTCGACGGCCCCCCGCCCACGTTGGAGGACCTATGAGCTGGCACCATTCGATCGCTTCAGCCAGGCGGCCATCGGGGCCCCGGGCCGTGTCGCGGCTCATTTTGTTTGCGAACGGGCTCACAAATATCTCCAGCTTCGACAGCTCTTCGCCTCGACAGGGCTAGTCTAGGGCGTCTGTCCCGCGCTTGCTCGCCGCTGGCGGGGTTAGGGCAGGGACTATGTCCCATCGCGCCGCAATAATTTCACAGTTTGAGGAACCAATACCCGTGCCTGCTGGGGGATCAGCGCATGGGGGAGCCATGACTGACAGCGAGTGGAAGGAGCGCTGGCACGAGGTCGAGCGCTTTCGATTGATGGCGCATGAAACGACGGACCCAGTGGCGGCGGCTTTGCTTCTCGATATCGTGTTGGACTTAGAAGCGGGCCTGAATGAGTTGGTCGACGTAGAGGCGCAAGGGCCGCCATGGCTTGGAGCAGTGGCATGAGTGCAGGCCTCGACGATTGATCCAGCTAGAACGTAGGATAGGTAGAGCGAAGCGATACCCATCACGCATCCGCGCCATGCCGAAGCATGATGGGTTTCGCAAGTGCTCTACCCATCCTACGAGTGCTGGATTGCTTCGCTGCACTAAGCTAGCTGCAGCTCAGCGGCAGCGGCTGGTAGGGATGCAGCTCGTACCAGTCATAGCAATCCGGATAGCCGTAAAATCCATATCCGGAGCGGAAGCGGTCACCGCGGTGAAACGCGTGCTGGCGGAGGCCGCCGACATGGCCACCGAAGCCGAGATGCTCGCCGCCGAAATGGACGCCGCCGAAACCGCCTTCATGGCCCATGCCGCCGAAATGCGCGCCGCCGCCGAAGCCGCCCATATGTCCGCCGCCACCGCCGAAGCCACCGTGGCCGCCACCGCCGCCATGCGCATAGGCCGTGCCGACGGCGAGCGTCGAGGCGAGCGCTGCGGTCGCCAGAATCATGATTGCTCGTTTCATGGAATACTCCTCTCGTGTTGAGCCGCGCGGCCATCGCTGAACTGCGCTTCGTGCTGCTCGCGAGGTTGGCGATGGATGCGCATGTGACGAAGAAGAGGTAGGTGCGGTGCGCGGCAATCCAACTGAATTCGGCGTCAGATATGAAGCGCGTTGCCCGGCGGTGTGATCGCTCCGCGTGACTGCAGCGCACGCAAAGGAGCGGGCTGAATCTTCGGCCCGCTCCAAGTCCCGTTCCAAGTGAGGTGATGTTGCTGCGAACGGCGGGCCAGTCCGCCCGGCCGCAATCCTGCGATCAGTAGCCGGTGCCCGGCTCGCACGGCACGTTGTTGCCGGTCCACGGCGCGGTGGCGAAGGCGCCGACGCGCGGTGCCGGAACGCAGGCGCGTTCGCCGGGATAGGCGGAATAGGCCGGATAGGAGGAATAGGCCGGATAGACCGCCGCGTTCGCGTCCATCGTATCGGCGTTCGCCGCCGGCTGCCGCGCCATGCCGTGATGCTCGCGCGCCATCACGGGGCCGCCGAGCATGGCCGCTGCAATCAATCCCATCGACAACAATTTTAACGTGGTCATTCGCTTTCTCCTTCGATGATTTCAGGCCGACCAAGCGGCTGCACCATCGAGATGTGAGCGAAGGGCTGCGATTTAAACGCACGAATTGCTCACCGCATTTCAACGGCCGGTGAGCCGATGCGGCGTCTCAAGCACGATCGTGCGAATCCATAACATCCGTGGCCCCCCGGACGACCGCGAATGCGTTGAGGACATATGTTCGATCCAGCGCAGTTCGAAGCGGAGCCTGCAAGATGATCATTACATTTGTAACACGCATCATTCCCGCACTCGTGCTGTCGGCGGCACGCATGGCTGACAAGATGAACCGCAATTTAATGGCGCCGCACGCACAGCGAGCCTACCTCGTCAGGCAGCGGTCGGCCGGCATCAGGCGGCATCAACGCCGCGCGTCCGACGTGCGCGGGCACTGAACATGACACCGCGCGCCGCCGAACCCGTGCCGTCCCACCGCGCGCCAAAACGCCGTGCGGACCATGGGACCAAGCTGATGAACCGGATTCTCCTGATCGAGGACGACATTGAAACCGCCGAGGCGATCCTCGCCGAGCTCGGCGATCGCGGTTTCGAAATGCAGTGGGCCGGCGACGGCATCGACGGTCTCGGCCGGGCCCGCGCGTCGAGCCCGGATGCCATGATCGTCGATCGCATGCTGCCGGGAATGGACGGGCTCACCGTCATCGAGGCGCTGCGCAAGGACCAGGTCAGGACGCCCGTTTTGGTCCTGAGCGCGTTAGGCGCGGTGGACGACCGGGTGCGCGGCCTGCGCATGGGCGGCGACGATTATCTCACCAAGCCGTTCGCGCTGGTCGAGCTGGTGGCGCGGATCGAGGCGCTGCTGCGCCGCCCGATCGACTGCCGCGCCACAACGTTGCAGGTCGGGCCGCTCGTGATCGACCTGATCGAGCGTACCGCGCGGCGCGGCGATCGCGCGCTCGATCTGTTGCCGCGCGAATTCCGCCTGCTCGAATACATGATGCGCCGGAACGACCAGCTGCTGACGCGTGCGATGCTGCTCGAGGAGGTCTGGAACTACAAATTCGTACCCGCGACCACCAACCTGATCGACGTGCATATGGGCCGGCTGCGCCACAAGGTGGACGGCCTCGGAGAGACACCGCTGATCCACAATGTGCGGGGCTCCGGCTTCGTGCTGCGGTCGCGGCAATAGGGGCACGGGATGCACCGGACCCAGCTGATCCGTTCCAGCACGTTTTTGTGGGCCCTGGCTGTCGCGGCCGCCTTCGCGCTGTTCGTGGTCGCGCTGTTCGCGTTCATCTACTGGAAGCTGGACGCCTATCTGGTCGCGCGGTCCGATCGCATGATCACCACGCAGGTCCATTTCATCGCCGACCTGCCGCCGGCGCGCCGCATCAGCGCCATCGCCGATCATCTCGAGCAGGATTCAAGGGGCGTGCAATACGCCGGACTGTTCGACGCCGCAGGCAACCACCTTGCGGGCAACATCGGCCGCGTGCCGCCCGAGCTTGGGCTCGGCGGCGCGGTGCAGGGCGTGCGGCTCGATCTGTTCGAGACGCCGGCCGCCTATAGCCCCGTCGTCAGGGCGGCCGGCCGGCGTCTCGCCGGCGGCGACATCCTGGTGATGGGACGGAACGTCGACGAGACGCACGAGATATCGAGCGTGGTCGGCGAGGCGCTGGCGCTCGGCCTGCTGCCGGCCTTCAGCCTCTGTTTGCTCGCCGGCGCCTGGCTCAGCATCCGTGCCCACAGGCGCGTGGAGGAGGTCAACCAGCGGGTCCAGCGCATCGTCGCCGGTGAGCTGCGCGAGCGGCTGCCGGAAGGCAGCACCGACGATTCCTTTGCGCGGCTGGCGCGGATCGTCAACGGCATGCTCTCCGAGATGGAGACGATGATCAACGCGCTGGCCGGGGTCGGCAACGACATCGCCCACGATCTCAGGACGCCGCTCACCCGCGTCCGCTTGGCGCTGGAGCGCGGGCGCACGCATGCGGCAACGCTGGAGCAGCTCCAGGAGATCATCGACAAGGCCATCGCCGGCATCGACCAGGCGCTGGCGATCGTCACGGCCCTGCTGCGCCTGACCGAGATCGAGAACAACCGCCGCATGGCGGGCTTCGGCGAGGTCGCGCTCGACGAGATCCTGCGCGAGGTGTGCGACGTCTACGAGCCCATCGCCGAGGACAAGCGCATCCGTCTCGGCGTCGTCATCGATCGCAATGTGCAGGTGTGGGGCGATCGCGACCTGCTGTTCGAGGCGGTCGCCAATCTGGTCGACAACGCCGTCAAGTTCACGCCGCCGGGCGGACGCGTCGAGCTGGCGCTCGCTGCGGAGGACGATACCGCGCTGGTGCGCGTGAGCGATACCGGACCCGGCATCAGCGAACAGGAGCGCGAGGCGGTGCTGCGGCGGTTCTATCGCTCCGACAAGATGCGCCACACGCCCGGCGTCGGCCTCGGCCTGAGCCTGGTCGCCGCCATCGTCAAGCTGCACGGCTTCCGGCTGATCATCGGTCCTGCCCCCGGCGGGCGGATCGAGATCCTCGCCTGGACCGCAAGGGCGCGCAAGGCCGCGGCCTGCCGCCCCCGGACATTGCAGCACGCCAACACCGACCTGACCCGAACGATGCCCGATGCTGCCGACACCCGTCAGCCGGCCTGGACCATGGGAGCGACACATGCAGACTAGCCACGAACTTGCGAGCTACCATCCCGTTGCTGCGCCCGAGGCACAGGTCGCGGCGCCGTTTCTCAGCGCCTATGCCGCGACCATCAGGCGCTACGACCTGCTCGAGCCCGGCCAGGAGCAGCAGCTTGCGCGCCGCTGGCAGGAGACGCGGGACCGGAGCGCGGCGGACGCGCTCGTCACCAGCCACCTCAGGCTCGCCGCAAAATTGGCGCGCGGCTACAAGGGCTACGGCCTTCCGCTGGTCGACCTGATAGCCGAAGCCAATCTCGGCCTCGTGATCGCGGCGTCACGCTTCGAGCCCGGTCGCGGCGCGCGCTTCTCCAGCTATGCGATCTGGTGGATCAAGGCCGCCATCCACGAATACATTTTGCGGTCCTGGTCTCTTGTGAAGATCGGCACGACCGCCGCGCAAAAAAAGCTGTTCTTCAAGCTCCGTAGCGAGATCAGGAAAGCCACCGGCAGCGTCATGGCCGCGCTTACGCCCGACGTCGCGGAATTGATCGCCGGCAGGCTCGAGGTGACGGCGCGCGAAGTGATCGAGATGGACGCGCGGCTCAATGGCGACATGTCGCTGAACGCGCGCGTCGGCGACGAGGAGAGCGGAACCGAGCTCGAGGCCTTGCTGGTCGACGGGGCGGTCGACGCAGAGACGGTGCTCGCCGATCACGAGCAGACCGAGAAGCGCTCCAAGGCGCTGCGCACCGCGCTGGGCGGGCTTGCGGCGCGGGAGCGCCGTGTGTTCGAGGCGCGGCGGCTGTCCGAATGCCCGGTCACGCTCGATCAGCTCGCCCGCGAATTGTCGATCTCCAGCGAGCGGGTCCGGCAGATCGAGATGCGCGCCTTTGCCAAGGTCAAGCGCGCCGTCATTCTCGCCGCGGAGGATGCCGCGCGCACGGCACGGAGCATCTGAATTCGTTTTCATTTGATCGAAGGTCAGCTCGTCCTCACCTGACCGACGATCCACTTGCTCCAGGCAGACCACCATGGGAATTGTCCGCTTCGCGCTCCGGCTTCCGCACACATTCTATGTGCTTGCGGCGCTGATCCTGTTCCTCGGCGGCATCGCGATCCGCTCGATGCCCACCGACATCTTCCCGGAGATCCGGATTCCCGTCGTTACGGTGGTCTGGAGCTATACTGGCCTGTCGACGCCGGAGATGGAGCAGCGCGTCAGCACCTACAGCCAGTATTCGATCAGCGCCAATGTCAGCGGCATCAAGAACATCGAGGCGCAGACGCTCAACGGCCTGTCGGTCCAGAAGATCTACTTCCAGCCGGACGTGAACGTCGATCTCGCGATCTCGCAGATCGTCTCGGCGACCAACGCCATCCGCGCCCTGATGCCGCCGGGCATCCAGCCGCCGATCATCGTGCAGTTCAATGCCTCGAGCGTTCCGGTGCTCCAGCTCAGCCTCGAATCCAACAGCCTGAACGAGGAGCAGCTCTACGATTTCGGCATCTACCGGGTCCGCCAGCAGCTGGCGCCCGTGCCGGGCGTGACGCTGCCGACGCCCGCTGGCGGCAAGTATCGCCAGATCATGGTCGACATCGATCCGAACAAGCTGCTCTCGCGCGGGCTGACGCCGCTCGACATCGTCAATGCGGTGAACACCCAGAACCTGACGCTGCCGACCGGCACGACCAAGATCGGCGACACCCAGTACGTCGTTCGCTCCAACGCGACGCCGGCCACGATCGAGGATCTCAACATGATCCCGGTCAAGTTCGTGAACGGGGCCACGATCTTCCTGAAGGACGTCGCCCAGGTCCGCGACGGCTCCCAGGTCCAGCAGAACATCGTGCGCGAGGACGGCCACCGCGCCGTCCTGCTCAGCGTCATCAAGAACGGAAATGCCTCCACGCTCGCCGTCGTCAACGGCGTCAAGTCGGCGCTGGCGTCGATCCGCGCGGCGGCGCCGGCGGGGATGAAGATCAACGAGCTGTTCGACCAGTCGGTCTTCGTCACCCATTCAGTCGATGGTGTGTTGCGGGAGGGAGCGATCGCGGCCGGCCTCACGGCGCTGATGATCCTGGTGTTTCTGGGCTCATGGCGATCGACGCTGGTGGTCCTGATCTCGATCCCGCTGGCGATGCTGTCCTCGCTGATCGTGCTGTATTTCCTCGGCGAGACCCTCAACACCATGACACTCGGCGGGCTTGCGCTCGCGGTCGGCATTCTCGTCGACGATTCGACGGTGACGATCGAGAACACGCACCGGCTCTGGACCGAGGAGGGCATGCCGCTCTCGGAGGCGACCCTGCACGGCGCTGCCGAGATCGCGGTGCCGACGCTGGTCTCCACGCTCGCGATCAGTTGCGTGTTCACATCGGTCGTGTTTTTGGAGGGCCCGGCCAAATATCTGTTCACGCCGCTCGGCCTTGCGGTGGTGTTCGCGATGCTGGCGTCGTACGGGCTGTCGCGGACCCTGACGCCGATCACCATCGGCCTGCTGCTGAAGAGCGAGCGCCGTCATGGCGAGGGGCAGCCTCCGACCGGAATCTTCGCGCGCGCCTCCGCCGCGTTCGAGCGCGGCTTCGCGCGCCTGCGCGATGGCTATTCCAGCCTCCTGCTCACGCTGCTGCGGCGTCGCGTCATCGTCCCGATCGTCGCCGTCGCGGTGCTGGCGCTCAGCTCTACCATGTTCGCCTATGTCGGCCGCGACTTCTATCCCCTGATCGACGGCGGCCAGATCCAGCTCCATGTCCGCGCGCCCGCAGGCACGCGCATCGAGCGTACGGAAGCAATCTTCCAGGCGGTCGAGGACAAGATCCGCGAAGTCATTCCGGAGCATGACCGGGCGCTGATCGTTGATAATATCGGCCTGCCGGCGCGACCCTACAATCTCGCATTCACTGATGGTTCGACCATCGGGGTGAACGACGGCACCATTCTCGTGTCGCTGAAGGACGGGCACAAGCCGACCGCGGATTACATCAAGAAGCTGCGGCAGGTGCTGCCGACGGCGTTCCCGGAGGACACGTTCTATTTCCAGGCGGCCGACATCGTCACGCAGATCCTGAACTTCGGTCTTCCCGCGCAGATCGACGTCCGCACCGTCGGTTACGGCACCAACAACCTGGCGGTGGCCAAGGAGCTGCAGAAGAATCTCGCGGCGATCCCCGGTGTCGTCGATGCGCATCTGCAGCAGGAGGTCGATGCTCCCGCCTTCTACGCCGACATCGACCGCACCCGCGCTGCACAACTCGGCCTCAATGCGAGCACGGTGGCGACCAACATCAATGTCAGCCTCTCATCGTCCGCGCAGGTCTCGCCGAATTTCTGGACGGATCCGACGTCGGGCATCCCCTATTACCTGGCGGTGCAGACGCCAGAATACCGGGCCAATTCGCTGAACGCCCTCGGCAACACGCCGGTGTCGGCCTCGATGGCCGCAAGCGGGCAGACGGTGCCCGGCCTGCTCAGCAATGTCGCGACGTTCAAGCGCGGCACCGTTCCGACCAATTCGAACCAGGCCAACGTCCAGCCGGTCTACGACGTCTATGCGAGCGTGCAGGGCCGCGATCTCGGCGGCGTCGCGGCCGACATTGCGAAGGTGACGACCACGCTGCAGAAGCAGCTGCAGCCGGGCAATTCGATCCAGGTTCTGGGCCAGATCCAGAGCATGCACCAGTCGTTCCGGGACCTCGGGATCGGATTGCTGTTCGCGGCGATCCTCGTCTACCTGCTGATGGTCGTGAACTACCAGAATTTCGGCGATCCCTTCGTCGTCATCCTGGCGTTGCCGGCGACATTCTGCGGCATCGTGACGATGCTGTTCATCACCGGGACGACGCTGAACGTGCCCTCACTGATGGGCGCCATCATGGCGGTCGGCGTTGCTTCCGCGAATTCGATCCTGCTCGTGACCTTCGCGCGCGACGAGCAGTTGAAGGGACACTCGGCGTTCCAGGCGGCGCTGAGCGCGGGCCGAACCAGGATCCGGCCCGTGCTGATGACCGCGGCGGCGATGATCGTGGGCATGATCCCGATGGCGATCGGCGGGCCGGGCGAGGAACAGAATGCAGCGCTTGCGCGGGCGGTCATCGGCGGGTTGCTGTTCGCGACCCCGACCACCTTGCTGATCGTGCCTTATCTCTTTGCGATGCTGCGCAAGGGCAATGACGGCAAGCCTCGCCATGGCGTATTCGAGGAGCAACCGGAATGAGCGATGTTCGCATGAGGACCGATGACGACGGGGCGAAAGACCGCCCCGGGGCGGAAAGCGCGCGGATCGTGGAGCTGCCGGGCAAGGGCACGCGATCCCGACGCCGTTACGGTGGCGCGCTGCTCGGGGGCGGCGTGCTCCTTTTGCTTGCGGGCACACTCGGCATCGGCGGCTGGCGGCACTATGAGGCCGCGCGCGACGTTGCCACAATAGCAGAGCAGGCTCGGACCAACGTTCCGGAGGTGCGGGTGGCGACGGTCCGGTCCAGCGGCGACTTCATGAAGGTCACCTTGCCGGCGACGACGACGGCATTCGAGGCGGCCAACATTTTCGCGCGCACCAGCGGCTATATCGAGAAGCGCTACGTCGACATCGGCGACCGGGTCAAGAAGGGCGACCTCCTCGCGGAAATCACCGCGCCCGAGCTGGACCAGCAGATCGCGCAGGCGCAGGCGACGCTCGCGCAGAACCAGGCCGCACTTGTGCAGGCGCAGGCGAGCCGGGAGCTCGCCGACGTCACCAATTCGCGCGACAGAAATCTCGTCAAGCAGGGCTGGCTGACGGCGCAACAGGGCGACAATGATCGTCTCACCCTGCGCGCGCAGCAGGGCGCAGTGGGCGTCGCGCAGTCGAATATCACGGCGCAGCAGGCGCAGATTCGCGTCCTCGAGCAGGAGAAGGCCTACCAACGCGTGGTGGCGCCGTTCGACGGCGTCGTCACACAGCGCAACATCGACAATGGCAGCCTGGTGCAGGCCGGCTCGACCTTCATGTTCACGCTGATGCATGCCAACGTGATCCGGACCCAGGTCTTCGTGCCGCAGGACCAAGCATTCGGCGTAAGCCCGGGCGTCGATGCGGACATCCGCGTGCCCGAGATTCCCGGGCGGACGTTTCCAGGCAAGGTGACGCGGATCGCGACCGCGCTACAGCCGGGAAGCCGGACGCTGCTGACCGAGATCGACGTTCCCAATCCCGACGGCCTGCTCAGCCCGGGCATCTATTGCACGGTCGAACTGTCGATCCCGCGCAAGACGCCGTCGATGACGGTCCCGTCGGACGCGCTCGTGTTCGACCAGAACGGTCTCCACGTCGTGGTGGTGCGGAACAGCACGGTTCATTTCCAGCAGGTCTCGATCGCCAGGGATTTCGGCACCACGGTGGAAGTGCGCGATGGCGTGCAGCCGGGCGATCAGGTCGTGCTCAATCCGGCGGTCAATCTGGCGGAGGGCAGCAAGGTCACCGTTCGCAAGACCGAAGTGAGCTAGGAGCAGGAAAGATGATGCGGATCGCATTCGCGGCGATGACGGCTCTGCTGCTCGGCAGTTCGGCTGTCGAGGCACAGGTCGCAACGACCGGCAGCACGGCCATGGATCTGCCGACGGTGCCGGGCGCGATCGTGATCTCGCCGCTGAACAGTCCGGGGCCGTTCTCCGCGAGCACCGTGTCGGGCGCTCCGGATACGACGCTGGCGCCGGTTCCGCTCGCATCCGATCCGACGACGCCGGGCACGGTCGTCACGTGCGCGCCGCCGTCGTCATCGCCGACGCCGGTGCCGGCGACTCCGACGGTATCGCCTACGGGCGTCTCAACATCGAGCATCGCGGCACCCCTCCTGCCGGTCATCGGACAGAACAGCAGCTCGATCGGGACGATCTCAGCAACTGCGCCCGCAGGAACAGCTACGTCGGTCGCGTGCAGCTCGACGCCGGGAGGACAGGTGACGAGTGCAGCGACTCTGCCGCTTTCGATTCCGCAGGTGCCGACAAATCCCGCGCCCGGCACGATCGAGGCGGACGCCAGCGGCGCCGGCGGCACAGGCATCGATCCCGATGCGGCCGTTGTGCCCAGCCCGAACAGCTCGGCCTGCATGGAGGGCGTCTCGATGAATCTGGCCGCGCCTGCGACGGTGACGCCGGCCAACGCCTCAGGCGCGGCGCCAACGCCCGGCGTGACGCCGATCCTGCCGCCGGGATGCTGAGGCGGAGCAGCAGGCTTGTCGGACAGTCAGTGGCACGTGCAGGACGCGGGCCTGTCGCCGTCGCGCCCCGACAGCGAGATGCCCGGTATTTCCGCCAGAGCGCGGGCAAAGGTGAGGGCAGGTAGATCGATCTCCTGATCGAACAGCGCGCTGAGCGGGCCGACGAGCTCAAGCGCGGTCTGCGCACGGTTCGATCCGGCCATGATCCTTGCCCACGCCGCCGCAACCTTCAGCTCGTAGAAGCGGCATTGCTGGTCCCTGGCGACGGACAGTCCCTCGGCGAACAGCAATTCGGATCGCGACGGATCGGATGGGTCATTGGCCAGCAGAACCTCACCCTTGATCCGCAACAGGTCCGCAAGGCACCATAATTGCCGGCCTTGCCGCGACATGGACAAGGCCTCTTCCACCGCAGCCAAGGCCTGCGCAGGCTCGCCGCTCGCGAGCAGGCCTTCGGCGAGCGATCCGAGAAACTCGGGATTGCGCATCAGCCATCCATTCTCGGTGCGCGCCTTCAAGCCGCTGCGCAGCAGCGCTATTCCGTCGTGATGCTCGCCCTGCAGAACCAGCAATTGCCCTTTCAGGCAGCATGTCCAGCTGGTCCAGAAGGCTATCCCCTCGCGGGTGACGAGCTCGAGAAGACAGGATATCGCCTGATCGGCTGCGGCAAGATCATGCGTCATCAGCGCGATCGGGCAGACGGCATTCCGCAATGCGTAGGCGATTGCCAGCTTGTCCTTCTCGCGCTGGGCCTCCTGGAGGCATTCGGCGGCCAGCGATCTGCTCTGGGCGATCTTGCCCTGCAGCAGCAGGACGCGGGCGAGCATGGCCTTCGCCAGGACGCTCTGGTTCAGCAGGAACCACATCTGGTTCGCCCCGCTGTCCAATCCGTGGGCCGCATGATCCAGCGACAGGGTCAGCTCACGCCGTGCATCCTCCTGCGCGCCGAAAAAATGGGTGGCGGCGCCGATCAGGCGACGGCCCACCGTTTCGTTCGCGGCGCTTCCGGTGCGCAACGCGATCGCGAGGTAGCGTTCGCCGACCTGCTTGGCCGCGGCATATTGGCCCGAATTGAGATTGTAGCTCCACAACGTCCAGACCGCCTTGAGCTGAAGCTCGAGGTCGGACAACTCTTCGGCGAGGGCGAGACCGATGCTCAGCGCCGCCTTCATGCGATCCGCCGATCCCGTCGTGTTCAGAAGCGCGAAGCCAAGGGCGACATAGAGCTGCGCCTTGAGCTTTGGAACGCAGGTGAACTCGGGACTGAAACGCGCAAGCGCGCGCTCGATCCGCGTCGAGCATTCCACGAAGGACAGCAACTGCATCCACACCGGAACGAAGCCGGCCGTCAGTTCGATGCCGAGCGCGGTATCGCCATCGGGCGAGAACGCCCAATCGAGCGCGGCATGCACGTTTCCGATCTCCTGGGCGAAGCGGGAGATGTCGTCGGGCGCGGGAGAGCTATCGCCGAGCGGCGCGATGATGTCCTTGAGAAAGCCGGCGTGTCGTCTCGCAGCCTGCGCGACGAGGCCTGCTTCCGCCAGCTTCTCCAGCGCATAGGCTCGGGTGCTCTCCAGCAGGCGCCATCGCCCCTCGAAGGAGGGGTCGAGCGAAACGAGCGATTTCCCGACAAGATTGAACAGGGTCTCGATGACGTCGGACCGCGACAAGCTGCCGTCCATCATCGCGATGGCCGCATCGAGCGTGAAACCGGCCGGAAACACCGCGAGCCGGCACAGCAGGTCCTGCTCTGCCGGCGACAGGAGATCGTAGCTCCAGTCCAGCGTCGCCCGCAGGGTCTGGTGTCGCGGCAACTGGTCTCGCCTGCCGCCGCTCAGCAGCTCGAAGCGCGTGTCGAGGCGCAGCAGGACGGTGTCCACGCCGAGCTTGGCGGCCCGGGCTGCGGCAAATTCCAATGCGAGCGGAATGCCGTCGAGGCGGCGGCAGATGGCGGCTATCTTCTCAAGCTCCGCGGCGCCGGCAACGAAATTCGCGCGCAACGCCTGCGTTCGCGTGACGAACAGCTCCACGGCGCTTTCCCGGAGCAGCAGATCTGGGTCGTGCATGTCGGGACCGGGGACCGACAGCGTCGGAATGGCCGCGACGTATTCACCGTCAATGCGGAGCCCTTCGCGGCTGGTCGCAAGCACCGTGACGTTCGGACAATAGCGCAGTACGGCACTCGCGATCTGCGCGGCCGCGTCGATCACATGCTCGCAATTGTCGAGGACGAGCAGCAGGCGGCGTTTCCCGATGGCCTGCGCAATACTTGCGGCCGACACGTCCTTGTCGTTCGAGGCGAGCCCGAGGGCCCGGGCGCATGCCGATGCTGCCAGTGCTGCATCCTGCAGGGTCGCGAGCTCGACCAGCGCCACGGAATCGCCGAACGAGGCGGCGGCGCTGCGCGCGAGCTCGATCGCCAGCTTGGTCTTTCCGATACCGCCGGGGCCGACAAGGGTCACGGCCCGATACGCGGACAGAACATCGGCCAACTGGCTGAGACAATCCTCGCGACCGATCAGAGGCGCGCGGACGCTCGGCAGATTGCTGGAGAAGGCCGCGTCAGTCGGCACCGTGACAGGCGCCGTTGCAGGATGATCCAACGACCCGCTGCGCCAGGCTCCGGCGAGCGTGTAGCCGCGCCCCGACACCGTCTTGAGGAGGTTGCGATCCTCGCCGAGCGCCTTCCGGACCGCCGAGATATGAACCTGAAGCGTGTTGTCCTCGACGGTAAGGCCCGGCCAGATGCTTCCAATCAAATCGTCCTTGGTCACCAGGAGACCCGCGGAGCCGACCAGCTTCTCGAGAATCTCGAATGCACGACTTCCGATCGGCACCGTGGTGTCGTCGTATCGCAGCTCTCTGCGCTGGCAATCGATCAGCCAACGTCCCAAGGAGTAGGTGCGATCGATCGGCGGCGGCATAGGGGTCCGTGCATCAACATGAGTGCCGTGATCCCGGGAGATCACGAGCCCGCCCTTGAGATCACCAACCCTCGAAAGAGTTGAAAGCGTGAATGCGCTTCGGTGTCGTAGAGGGGCGTTCGTGTGTCAAGGGGGCCCGCCGCTAGCCGGCAGCCCGCTCGCTGCGAATGCTGGCATTCGCTGCGTTGATGTTCGATACACGAATTCGTGACGGCGGTCGCGGATGTGTCACAATGGGAGACACGATCGAATGGAGTGTCGCATCGTGGGTGCTTCGGAGCGCAACTGCTTCCGACAGGCGTGCACCCGCCGCAAGAACGGCGGCCCGATCGAGAGCCGCCGTCCTTCTGTTCACCGGACTTGCTCCAGTCCGCGAGATCAATAGCCGGACGCGGGCTCGCAGGGCGGCTTGCGCCAGGGGGCCGTTGCGTACGCGCCGACGTCGGGCGCACGGGCGCAGCTGCGCTTGGAGCTGACCGGGATGCGCTGAGCCGACGCGTAGGCATCGACGTTGTTGCGCTTCGCGCTGCCTTCGCGAGCCATCGCGGGGGAGGCAATCATGGCTGCGACCACGAAACCGGCCGACAAGAGCTTCAGTGTAGTCATCGAACGTCTCCTTGAGAAAGCGATGCCGGGAACGCCTCGGCCCGCTCACGAGACATGCGCACCCGTGCATTGGATCCGCAGTGTCGATCGAACGATCATTTTCGTCTTTGCACGAAGCCGTTGCGGTGTGTTGATTCTGGCATCGGCGAGGCGCTTCGCGTGCTAATCAGGCGCAGGCAACGCGCGGTCCGCGCGCCCATCCAGCAGCGGGCCGAACCATTCCCACTTCTCGCCGGTGAAGCGCATCATCTGAAGTTGCTCGATCGGATGAAAGTCGGTCGGCGATGTCTTGATCCGGACGCCGGGGATGTAGCCGTCGATTTCGAGGTCGAGATTCGTGGCCACGCGCATGAGCTTCTCGCGCGTCAGATCGTCGCCGCAGCGCCTGATCACCTCCACCAGGGCGCGCGACATGTTGAAGGCCAGCAGCGGTCCGCTCTCCGATCGGTCCGCGTCCGGGTAATATTTCGCCATGAACGCACGAAAGTGCTGCATGCCCGGATGGCTGTCCCATTGCGGGTCGGTCACGTCCATCTGGTAGCCGGCGCTGAAAATCCCCGTCGCATTGTCCAGTCCGGCCGGCTTCAGCACGGCGCCCACCGAGACCGAGATGTTCGTCATGATGTGGACGGGGTGCCAGTCAAGCTCGGCGAGCTTCCTGATCGCCTGGGCGGCGAATTTTGGCGTGGCGATGTTGATGAAGATGTCGGGCGCCGCGGTCTTGATCGTGACAATCTGCGACTCGATCGTCGGCTCGCTGACGTCATATGGCAGGCTGGCGATCACCATTTGCGCGTACTTGTCCTGCAGGACGTCCTTCAGCCCCTGCAGATAGTCGCGCCCGAGATCGTCGTTCTGGTGGAGGATGCCGATCCGGGCACCCGGATGATGCTTCAGAATATAGTCAGCATAGATGCGAGCCTCGGTGCGGTAGCTCGGCTGCCAGCCGATGGTCCATGGAAAGTGCTCGGGATCGGCCCAGCGCGAGGCTCCGCTGACGACGAACAATTGCGGCACGTGCCGGTGGTTCATGTAACTCTGGATCGCGGCGTTGCTGGCCGTGCCGAACGGCGCGAAGATCGCCAGCGCCTCGTCGTTCTCGACCAGCCGTCGTGCCTGCTCGATCGCCCTGGGCGGGCTGTAGGCATCGTCATACGAGATGAAGTTGATCTTCCGGCCGTTGATTCCGCCGTCGTCGTTGATCATGCGGAAATATGCGCTCATGGTCCTGCCGATGATGCCGAAGGCCGACGCCGGGCCGCTATAGGGCATGATGTTGCCGATCCGGATCTCGGTGTCGCTTGCTCCGGGATCGTACCGCGGCTCCGCGGACGCATCGACGCTGCCGACCGCAAGCATGACCCAGGACATGACGAGCTTTGCCAGGCGCCGCGCGGCGCCGGAAATCGAGTGACCATTTCCGTCCGTGATCAAGCGATGCCTCCATGACGTTGCTGACTTTCCCACATGCCGACTATAGCGCGGTCAGTGCCGCAAGCCCGGCTACGGATGCTGAAGAACTGTTAAGTTTTGCAGTGTCGAGCGATCGCGCTCGGGGGATCGACTTTGCCGCGAAGTCCCCAGGGTGCGCCGCATGGCGCGGTCGCGCTCCCGGATCATGGACTACATCATCTGCGGCAGGCCGCGTGATACTCACTTGCGATACCATTGACGCCAGTGCTGATCATGAAAATGCCCGGCGGGGAATACGGGCGCGGCGCCACCGGGCCGCTCGAGGCCCATTCGCCCGGCGGGCGTCAGCGTGCCGCCATTCAGCACGTCACGATCGGGGTACATCGATGCGAAGGCGGCCGGCTCCTGATCGGCGAAGGACCAGGCTGCGGATGCGGATGATATCGTTGCCGTTGAGAGCAGCGCCGCAGCGATCAGAATCTTGAATGCACTCATAGCGATTCTCCATAGTTTGTCGTGTGCGGAGAGGCGCTAGGCGACGATCGCTGCTCGGCTGATGGCGTTTCCGAAAAATTGTTCTTGATGATGATCATGTAGGTCGCCGCTGCGGAAATCCCCGGCGAACAGGCATCACTCCTGCGAGAAGAGTCTGTCATCCTTGTCAGAATCCTCGCGCGATTGTGCATGGTCAAACGCGCGCTGTGCCGGTTTCTGAAAGCAGATCGTTTGAGCACATATGGAGTGTGAGCCATGAGATTGTTTGCTGTGATTTGCGTCGGCGGCTGCGTTGCGCTGTCGGGGACTGCGTCAGCCCGCGGCGGCATGGGATCGCATATGTCGATGGGAAGCGGCGGGACGTTCGGCACGAGCGCCGCCGCGCCCGGAACGAACTCGCTGGGCACCGCGCTTCCGTCGTCGGACAGTGGTGGTCACGCGATGAAGGGGCCGTTGCTCGGCACGGACCAGACCATCGACAAGGACGACGCCCGGCTCGAGAAGATGCTGGAAGGATCGATCTGCCGCGGCTGCTGAACAGCGCGCATTGACGGGACGGAGACCGGCGGCGGCGCCGCCCGGCGACCTCTGTCTTTCGAAAGGGTTGGTGGTAAGCTGAGCATAAAATGATGACACCGCTTGGGGCAGTCCCAATGATGGCTGAGCCAGGCCAGCGTCCCGTCTACATTTGCGCGGAATGGGAGATCGATCTTGCCAGACGCGAATTGCGCGCGAGCGGAGAGCTCGTTCCGCTCGGCGGACGAGCCTTTGAGATTCTTGCGGAATTGGTTCAGGCGCAGGGTCAGCTCGTCACCAAGAACGACCTGACGGAGCGGGTTTGGCGGGGCGTCTTTGTCGAGGAGAGCGCACTTCGCGTCCATATTGCGGCGATCCGGAAGGCGCTTGGTCCTGACCGCGACATGCTGTCGACCACCGTTGGCCGAGGCTATCGCTTGCTCGGCGCGTGGCGGCTCCGGCATATGGATGCGCCGCTACAATCTGCCGCAGCCGGGCTGCTGCCGTCGATCAACATTCCCAGCGCCTCATTCGATCTGATCGGCCGGACCACCGCGATCGCGCATTTGTGGCGGCTGCTGTCGGCCTATCGCGTGATCAGCCTGGTTGGGCCCGGCGGCATCGGAAAGACGGCGCTGGCGCTCGAAGTCGCCCGAACGCCACCGGCCGGTTTCGTAGGCGATCGACTGCTCGTCGAGCTGGCCTCGCTGTCCGATCCCAGACTGGTCTGCTCGGTCATCGCCGGCGTGCTTGGCACAAAGCTCGAAGGTGAGGAGATTTCACCGGATGCGATCGCCCGTGCGATCGGTCCGCGGCCATTGCTGCTCATTCTCGACAATTGCGAACATGTCATTGACTCCGTGGCCCAAGTGGCGGAGCTGATTGTCAGCCGCTGTTCCGGAACGATCATCGTCGCGACGAGCAGGGAGGCGCTGCGCATCGAGGGGGAGCATGTGTACCGCGTGCCTCCCTTGGGCGTGCCGCCCGAAGCATGGCACGAGCCCGCCGGCGCATCCGCGTACAGCGCGGTGGAATTGTTCACGCGCCGGGCGAGGGCGCTGGGGTCGAGCTATGCGTCCGACGAGGAGAACATTGTCGCCATCGCGGCGATTTGTCGCCGGCTCGACGGCATTCCGCTTGCGATCGAGTTCGCGGCGGCGCGCGCCGTCATGCTCAGTCCGCCGAAGATCGCGGCACTGCTCGACGACCGGTTCAAATTCCTGACGACCGGCCGGCGCACCGCCTTGCCGAGACAGCAGACGCTTCGCGCAACGCTCGACTGGAGCTACGACCTGCTGCCGGACGACGAGGCGTGGTTGCTCAGGCAGCTCGGCATATTCGCCGGCGAATTCCAGCTCGATGCCGTGATCGCGGTTGCCGGCGACGGCGATGTGACCGGCCAGCTCGCGAGGCTGGTGGCAAAATCGCTCGTTCTCGCGGACATCCGCGGCGACAGCCCGCACTATCGTCTGCTGGACACGACGCGGGCCTACGCATTGGAAAAGCTGCATGCCGGAGGAGAATTTCCCGATGCCGCCCGCCGGCAGGCGAAGTACTACGCCGGGTTCTTTGCCAGCGCCGAAGCCGACAGCGAGGTGAGGCCGCAGGTGGAGTGGCTCGCCATCTATGGCCGCCACATCGACAACACGCGAACGAGCCTCGACTGGGCCTTCTCGTCCGGCGGAGACGCGCAAGTCGGCGCGGCTTTGACGGCGGCTTCGGTCCCGCTATGGGTGCAATTGTCGCTCCTCACCGAATGCCGCGAGCGGACCGAGCTCGCGTTGGCGCGCCTCGATCCGGCGTCCACGAACGCGCCGCGACTTCGCATGCAGCTGTCGGCCGCACGCGGCTGGTCGCTGATGTACGGTGTCGGCAGGGCCCGCGAGGCAGGTCCCGCCTGGATCGAGACCCTGCAGCTTGCCGAGCAGCTCGGCGACAGGGATTACCTGCTGCGCGCGCTTTGGGGGCTCTGCATCGACCAGTTCAACAACGGCGAATTCCGCAAGGCGCTCGAATTTGCGCATCGTTTCGCGGAGGTGGTGGCCGGTTCCGGCAATCCCGTCGACCGGATGATGGCCGACCGGCTGCTTGCAACGACGCTGCACTATATCGGCGACCAGCGGCGCGCGCATCATCACATCGGGCGAACCTTGTCTCGTCTCTCCGATCTGGCGGCGAAGCCGCAAGTCATCCGTTTCCGGTTCGACCTGCGGGCCTCGGCGCGCTACTTCCAGGCGCGGATCCTGTGGTTGCTCGGCCTCGCGGATCAGGCCCTCGGCGTCGTCGACCTCAACGTCGAGGAAGGCCGCAGCAGCGGTCACGCACTCACATTCTGCAGCGTCCTCGGCCAGGGTGCCTGTCCGGTTGCATTCCTGGCCGGCGATCTCGACGCGGCCGAGCGCTATTGCGCGATGCTGCTCGAGCACACCGAGCGCCACCCGATCCGCCTGTGGAATCTATGGGCGCGCGCTTTCAGGGGATTGCTCGTCGCGCGCCGTGGCGACCTTGCGACCGGATTGCCGTTGCTGCGCAAGGCGTTCGATCTTGCCGGCGAGGCGCGCTTCCTGCCGCGTTTCCTGCTTCCCCTTGGCGAGCTCGCGGCATGTCTCGGCGCGGCCGGCGAGGTCGCGCAAGGGCTTGCGACCGTCGACGAGGCGCTCGCACGCTGCGAGGCGAGGGATGAGGGGTGGTATGTCGCCGAGCTCTGGCGCATCAAGGGCGAATTGCTGCTGCTTCCCGGCGCGCGTCGCGCGCCGATCGATGCCGCCCAGGCCTTCGACAGGGCATTCGAGGTGGCACGAAGCCAGGGCGCATTGTTCTGGGAGCTGAGGACCGCGATCAGCGTGGCGCGATTGAGGATGAGCGAAGGACATGCGTCCGGGGCGCACGATATCCTCGCGTCCGCCTACGGCAAGTTCACCGAAGGTTTTGAGACAGCGGACCTCCGCGAGGCGCGCGCAATGATAGTGAAGCTTGGATCGTAGGCGGTCATTTGGCGGCAAACGAGCGCGCACGTGGGGGGCTCAGCTCGTCAAGCAAGTCCCCGGCCGTCCTGAGACTGCGCGTCTGGAATCCCTCGGTAAATCGCCGATAAACGGACGCCAACATGTCGTGCGCCTCCTGGCGGCGACCGCAGCCCTGCCACAACCGCGCAAGCCCGAGCGCCGCGCGAAGCTCATAACCCAGAGCCCCCTGCCGGCCGGCGAGGTCGAGCGCCTGCACGAAGCTCAGCTCCGCCTGCGAAAGATCCGGATCGTTCAGCTGCATCAGCACTTCCGCTCTCGCCCGCAACATGTCGGGCATGTCCATCATGAAGTTGCGGTGCCGGGCCTGGGCAATCGCCAGATCGATCGTGTCCAGCGCCTGGTCGCTGTGACCCGCCGCGGCCAGGGCCTCGGCGAGGGGCATGCGAAGCCCTGCCACCGCACCGAAGCTCCGGCTCTGCAGCTTCTCGATCGCGCCTCTCAGCATGGCGAGCCCGGCGCCGGTCTCGCCCCTCGCCACCAGCGTGATCCCCTTCATGGCCTCGCCGACCAATTGGAGGATCGAGAGGTTGTGCCGTCGCGCTTCTGCGATGAACCTGTCGATATGGTCTTCGCAATCCACCGTGTCGCCATTCCAGAAGAAGACGCCGAAGGCCCATGGCAGCGCGCGGCAGAACATGATCGGATGGTTCGCCGCGATGACGTCCGAGATGGCCCGGCGCACCATCTGCGCCGCCCGATCGGGATAGCCCTGCAGCCAGAGCACGCGGGCAAGGCTGATCTGCGCGCGCCTGGGATATTCGAGGGTGAGGCGGCCCTGGACCTCTCGCTCCAGGCCCGGCTGGAGCAGCGCCGCTTCGATGTAGGAGCGAGAGGCGGTAAACTTGCCAAGATACTGGCAGGAGATGCCGAGCAACAGTTGCATCCGCGCCACCGCAAGGGAATCGTTGCTGGCGAGCGCAATGGCTTCGCCGCGTTGGGCGATGTCCAATGCGTCATCGTACTTGCCGGCGAACACTTGCAGCAGGTGCAACTGGTCGATCAGACGGATCTGCCCGGCGATGTCGCCGATCTTCTCCGTCAGCGCGAGCGCCCGGTTGAGATGATTGGCCGCCAGCTCATCGAGCTGTCCCGTGAGCACGCGGGCGGCGCCCAGCGCCGTATGAAGCGTGAGTGCGTGCTTGATGCTTCCATCTGTCTCGTCGAGGGCATCGATGGCGCGGGTGACCCAGAGTTCGCACTCTGCCAGCAGCGACAGCTTGAAGAACAGCGGGATCGATGCTGCAGCGAGCGCCACGCCGAGATTGCGGTCGCCTTGATCCGAGAGGCTCCAGGTCAGCGCGGCCCGGATGTTGCCGAATTCATCGGCCGCCGCTGAAAGGTCCCGGTCCGATTTGTCGCTGGTTCTCTCGAGGAGACCGAGAAAGTAGCAGGCGTGGCGTCTCGAGATCGCGCCGGCATTGCCGCTTGCGGCAAGTTTCTCCTGCGCGTAGGACCGCGTCGAGTCCGCAAGGCGGTAGCGGGTCGGCTGCGCGCCGGTGTTCAATGCCAGCATCGACTTGGCGACGAGGCTGTCGATGATCTCCAGGATCGCGTCGTCGTCTTCCGTGTCCGCGGCAGTCGCCCGCGCGGCGTCCAGGGGCATGCTGCCGACGAACACCGACAGCCGGCCGAGAACGATGCGTTCCGGCTCGGACAGGAGATTGTAGCTCCATTCGATGGTGGCGCGCAGCGTCCGGTGCCGGGGCAGCGCGGTGCGGCGTCCCTCCCACAGCAGGTTGAGGTGCTGGTCGAGGAGCTGGAGCATCGCTCTCGCGCCATATGCGCCGACATGGCCGGCGGTGAGCTCGATGGCAAGCGGAATGCCGTCGAGCCGCCGGCAGAGGTTGCCGACATCAGAGGCGTTCGCATCCGTCAGCGCGAATTCGCCTCCCGCAGTCGCACGTTCCACGAAGAGCCTCACGGAAGGGTAGGCGAGAGCGTTCGCGGCCGTGAGGACGACTTCCTCCGGCGGGCTCGGCAGCGGCGGGAGACGGTATGTGAACTCGCCTTCGACGCGCAGCAACTCCCGGCTCGTGGCGAGGATACGCAGCTCCGGCGCGGCCTGGTAGAGCCGTTCGGCGAGTGCCGCGGCGGCTTCGATGACATGCTCGCAGCAGTCCAGAATGAGCAGCATGCGCCTGTCACGCAGGAATGTCGCAAGGCTGTCGGTAGGATCATTCGATCGCGTCTGCAGCCCGAGTGAAGATGCGACGATCGACGGCACCAGAGCGTCGTCGTCCGTCTCGCCGAGACCGACAAAGTGGACGTGACCGGCGAACTCCGCGAGCAGTGCGTGGCCCGCGGACACGACGATCGTGGTCTTGCCGATGCCGCCCGGGCCGACGATGGTGACAAAGCGCCGGGCGCTCAGCTTCTCCGAGATGTCCCGGACGGCCTGCTCGCGTCCGACCATCTGCCGGGGATGCGCCGGCAGATTGTGGACGTAAGCGGGACTTGCCGGTGCAGGCGGCCGCTGATCCGGTCGCGAGACGGCCGCGACGAAGCAATAGCCTTGCCCGGAGACCGTGCTCAGATATCTGTTGCCGCCGTTGCCATCGCCGAGAGCCTTGCGGAGCGCGGCGACGTGGACGCGAAGGCTATTTTCCTCGACATCGGCGCCCGGCCACGTCTTCGCGATCAGATCCGACTTGCTGACGACGTTGCCGGCCTGACGGACCAGTGCGAGCAGGATGTCGAATGCACGGCCGGACAATTGGAGCGGGCTGCCGTCTCGTTCAATCCGCCGCAGCGAGGAGTCGAGTCGAAACGGCCCGAAGAAGAAGATCTCTCGGGCGGACTCGTGTTGGTCGGAGCGACCGGCGGCAGCCGTCATGTCGTTGCTTTGCCCGCGGGGCCATTTGGGGATCAACCCGGCGCACAACTCGTCACGTTCTATGACTTGGAAGCACACCAAGACGTGTGAACGTAGTGGCATTTCAAAGGTAACATCCTGCCGCATTTGGGTAAAGGATCGGGGCCTATCACTTTCGTCTGGGTTTCCATATTCGCGAGAGTCGCGCGGTCCTGACGCTTTGCGCGAATAGCTCATTCGTACGTGCATATGCGTGATTTGAGGGATCGGCCCTCTATCCGATCGATGTGGGCTTGAGGATGTCTTCCAGTCCGATCCGCCGGAGCAGTTCCGCGCGAACGCTGTTGGCGACGGCGTCGACGGCTGCGGCTCCGTCGTCGTCGGGACCGACATGAACGCGCAGCGGCCGCTGTCCGAATGGCATATCGACGACATCGGCGATGGCGGCCGCAACGTCCTGCGGCGTTCGGTCCTTTGTCGGAAGCTCCGCAAGCCCCGCCAGCGCGACTTCGCTCACATCGGCCGTCGGACCGTCCGCGTATTCCTCGGCTCGCGTGGTGTCCAGCGGCCTGCCGGAGCGGATGTAGTGGCCGGGCCCGAGCGCGCTTGGAACAACAATGGTCGTCTCGACACCCCAGCGCGCGAGCTCGCCGGCATAGCCGAGCGCCAGTGCATCGAGAGCAGCCTTTGACGAAGCATAGGTCCCGAGGAACGGAACCGAGCCGCCACGCGCGCAACTCGACGAGACCCATATCAGCAGGCCCTGTCCCTGCTTGCGCAGTTGCGGCAATGCGGCCCGGTTTAGCCGCTGTGCGCTCAGCACGTTGGTGTCGTAGAGCTCGGCGAGCTGGTCCGGCGTAAAGGCCTCCGCCGGTCCATAGACGACCTGCCGGGCATTGTGCACGATCACGTCGAGGCGATTGTTCTCGGCGACGATCGCATCGATGGCCGCACTCACGGAAGTTTCCGACGTGATGTCGAACGCGATGGTCCGGAGATCCGCGCCGTGTTGGCCGGCCTCCTCGACGCCGTGATCCTCGTGGCGATCCGTGTCCCGCATCGAAACGTAGACGGTGTGGCCGGCCTGCGCCAGTTTCCTGCAGGTGCTTCGTCCGATGCTGTTTGCAGCGCCTGTGATGATGATCACTTTGCTCATTCGAACCCCAATCGCATTCCAGCTTCCGCAGAGGCGCCAGCGCCGTCGCGACATGTTCATCGGTCGGTGATCGATCGCTGTCCTTGCGCGAAGAGCCTCTGACATAGTCACTGGCGCAAGTCGGGTCTTTCGAGCCAGGCGGGTGATTGTCAGTTCGCACGAAAAATTTCCAGAAAGCCCGAATGCGGTTCCGTGCGAGCTGCGCGGCTGACCGGATAAGGGCGAGCGTGCCTTCGCGAAAGATCGCCGCCATGGTCGCCGGCTATAACAGTCTGCGACGTTCGTCGGGGCGGGCCGCGTGGCCGGTCGCGGGCCTGTTCGCGCGTTGCAAGGAGAAGTGATGAATCAGTCAGGCAAGCTGCCGCGCTCGGGGCTCGGGCCGCTGGTGTTGATCGCGGCCGTCCTCGGCAGCGGCGCTGCCGCGTTCGCCTACACTGCAGGATGGCTCTCGCCCGGGCGCCTGACGCCGGATCGGATGATCGAAGCGCTGACCCCTCCGACTGGCGCGCCGCTCGGCCATCGGCGCAATCATGCCAAGGGAATCTGCTTCACCGGCGTGTTCGAGGCGAACGGAAACGGCGCGGAACTCTCGCGCGCCAAGGTGTTCGAGCGAGGTGCGTATCCGGCCCTCGGCCGCTTCAATCTCGGCACCGCCGATCCGAACGCCGTGGACGCCACCGTGCGCGTGCGCGGCCTGGGATTGCAGATCACCGCGGCGGACGGCGAAGAGTGGCGGATGGCGATGATCAATCCGCCGTTCTTTGCGGTCTCCACGCCGCAGGCGTTTCACGACCTGCTGATCGCTTCCGGCAAGAAGGATCCGGAGGCGATGAAGATTTTCATCCAGGCAAATCCGGAATTCGCGGCCTTCGCGACCTGGGCCAAGACGGCGCCCTGGACCGCCAGCTATGCGGAGGAGCCTTACCACGGGCTCAACAGCTTCATCTTCACGGATGCGAAAGGCGGCGAGCACGCGGTGCGATGGTCGTTGTTGCCGGCGGCGAATGTCGTTCCGATCTCACAAGCCGAGCTGGAAAAGCGTGGCCCGGATTATCTCGAGCAGGAGATCGTGGAGCGGGTCCGGACCGCCGGACCGCAACGCTGGACCATGGTTACGACCGTCGCCGATCCCGGTGATGCGACTGCCGATCCAAGCAAGGCCTGGCCCGAGAGCCGCCGCACGGTGCCGGTCGGAACGCTCGTCGTGCAGCGGATCGAACAGGAGCGGGATGGGCCCTGCCGCGACATCAATTTCGATCCGACCGTGTTGCCGCAGGGAATCCGGGTCTCGGACGATCCTTTCCCGGCGGCACGCTCGTCGGTCTACCGCAAGTCCTACGATCTGCGTGCGGCCGAGGCCCGCGACTATCCGCGAACCGGGGCGGCCAAACCATGAGCAACGCGCCCCGTCGTTTCGCGCTGATCCAGCGCATCCTGCACTGGCTGATGGCAGCCTGCATCGTCGCCATGCTCTTCATCGGCGTCGGCATGGTGTCCACCGTGGCGCCGGCCTATCTGCCGCTGATCCTGATTCACAAGACGCTCGGCGTCACGCTGCTGATCCTTGTTCTGATCAGGCTGGCGCTGCGGCTCCACTACGGTGCGCCGCCGCTGCCCGCCGATCTTCCGCCGACGATCAAGCTGGGCGCGAGATTGTCGCATCTTGCCCTCTACGGCTTCATGATCCTCATGCCGTTGCTTGGTCTCGGCATGCTCTGGGCCGCGGCCTATCCGGTCGTTCTCTACGGCGGGATTCGAATTCCGGCGCTGCTGCCGCAGAGCGACGGCGTGCACACGCTGCTGTGGAACGCTCATGTCTATCTCGGCTTCGCCTTCTTCGCCCTCGTGCTGCTGCATGTCGCGGCAGCGCTGTTCCATGCCCTGATCCGCCGCGACGGCGTATTCGCGACGATTTCGCTCCTGCCGCAGCGCGACCGCACGACGCCGGCCGAATGAACCTTCACACGACGCCCTTTCCAACCCACCAACAAGGATTCTGACCATGACCAAAGCAGACCTGCAGAGCCCGACGGATCTCGGAGCCAATGCAAACCGGGACATTCCCGCCGCGCTGAGAGCGTTGCTGGCCGACGTCTTCGCGCTGTACCTGAAGACCAAGAACTTCCATTGGCACGTCTCGGGCCGTCACTTCCGCGACTATCATCTTCTGCTCGACGAGCAGGCCGAACAGATCTTTGCGATGACCGACGACATCGCCGAGCGGGCCCGCAAGATCGGTGGGACGACGCTGCGCTCGATCGGCCAGATCGCGCGCGAGCAGCGCATTCTCGACAACGACGCGGATTATGTCGATCCGCTCGACATGCTGGCGGAGCTGCGCAGCGACAATCAGCAGCTGACGCGGGAAATGCGCCGTGTCCACGAGCTTTGCGACGAATACGGCGATGTCGCGACCGCGAGCCTTTTGGAAAACTGGATCGATGAGACGGAGCGGCGGATCTGGTTCCTGTACGAGACCGGACGAAGCGGCCCGAGCGCGTAAGCACGTGCGTGCGACCGGGAGGCAGCCGAGGGACGAGCAGTCCCTCGGAGCTTCCGTCGGATGGCGGCATGAAAGCGGAGCGTCTGCCAGCGCACCGGATCGAAGACGAGGCCGATGCGCATCGTGCAGATGAGACAATATCGCCGCATCCACGAAAGAAGGTTCCGAGCGGATCCCTGTACACTCCCGTCATCCATGATCGGCAGTCGGTCATGCGTACAAGGTGCAAGCCATGACGGTTATGTCCAACTCGAATGCATCCAGCCGGCGACGGCGCGAGCCATGATGACTGGTTCGACATTCACGCGGCACCGGGAAATCGCCTGGCGCGGTGGCCGCACGACCTCGACGTCGCGACTGGTGGCCGAGGAGAGCGCCATCGCGCTCACCTATAACGGATCGACCCATGCCGTGATGATGGGGACGCCGGCCGATCTCGAGGATTTCGGCGTCGGCTTCAGCCTCACCGAAGCGATCATCGACGACGCGAACGAGATCAGCAGCATCGAGCTGATCTCGAACGAACTCGGCATGGAAGTGCGGATGTGGCTCGACGGCGATCGGGCGGCGTCGCTGGCCGCGCGCCGCCGCGCCATCAGCGGCCCGGTCGGCTGCGGACTATGCGGCATCGAAAGTCTCGAACAGGCGCGCCGCACGCCGTCGCGGGTCGAGAGCCCCGGCGTTGCCTTTCATGCGCGGGACCTGCTGAACGCCATGCAGGCGCTCTCTCCCCTCCAGACATTGAATCAGCAGACGCGGTCCGTGCACGCGGCGGCGCTCTGGCGGCCGCGGACCGGCATTGCCCTGGTCAGGGAGGATGTCGGCCGGCACAATGCGCTCGACAAGCTCGCCGGTGCCATCGTCCGCGACGGCAAGTCGGCCCGCGACGCCGCTGTGCTGTTGACGAGCCGTGTTTCGGTGGAGATGGTGCAGAAGGCCGCGATGATCGGCGCGCCGGTCGTCGTCGCCGTGTCCGCGCCGACCGCGCTTGCGATCCAGACCGCGAACGAGGCGGGAATCACGCTTCTCGCCGTCGCCCGCGACGACGGATACGGCGTCTTCACGCATCCGCGCCGCGTCCTGCTGCCTGAAGAGGCCGCGCCGCACGCCGGCTACTGATCCCGCGGATCGGCGAACATGGCGATGCAAGCCGCGTCACCGGAGCGTTTGGCCGAGATACGCGTCGAGGCCTACGTTCCGGAGCGATCGCTGCTGGTCGCCTGTCTGCTGAGCCTGTCGGGCGGCTTTCTCGATGCCTTTACGTGGCTGTCGCTCGGCGTCTTCGCGAGCTCGCAGACCGGCAACGTGGTTTTCCTCGGGGTCTATGCCCAGTCCGGGCAATGGCCGCGTGCGTTTCATCATCTGCTTCCGCTCGCGGCCTTCGTGCTGGGATCGCTGGTGGCGGTCCGCTCCCGGGCGCCGCTGCGTTGTCTCGTCGGAGAGATCGTATGCCTCGCCATGGCGACGCTGCTGCTCCATCGCGTTTCCGATGAGGTCACGATCCCTGTCCTCTCCTTCGGCGTCGCGTTGCAGTCGGCGAGCTTCAGGCAGGTCGGGCGCTGGAAATATCTCTCGGTCACGGTCACCGGCAACATGCTGCGTGCCATCGACCAGCTCTTTGCGGCGTCCGATCCTGAGGCAGCGCGCGGCGTCGGAACCATGCTTGCGCTCTGCCTGACGTTCCTGCTCGGAGCGGCCGTCGGCAGCTGCGTGACGACGTGGTTGGGAACGTGGAGCCTCGCTTTGCCGATCGCATCGTCGATGTACGTCCTCTGGCTGTGCCGACAAGGCCAATCGCGCTGACATCGCGCGTCCGTTGCACGGCCAGGTGCCCACCATGCCATTCGGCAAAAGGACGTTCGTTCGCGGAAGCGTGCGCGCGGTGCGGTTCGTACACTTTCGATCAGGGCCGCAAATGTGCTCGCGACACGAACCGCCACGAGAGGCAAGGATGATCGACTTCCGCAAGGAGACAGACGGCCTGGGTGAAGTGAGCGTTCCCGCGGACAGGCTCAGGGGCGCGCAAACGCAGCGCTCGCTCGAGCATTTCAGCATCGGCAGGGACCTGATGCCGCGCGAAATGATCCAGTCCTACGCGATCCCAAAGAAGGCGGCGGCGAACGCCAATTGCGCCGGCGGTCGTCTCGACGGCAGGATCGACAAGCTGATCGTCCACGTCTGCGATGAGATTCTCGCCGGTCAGCACCGGGACATGTTTCCCCTCCACGTCTGGATGACGGGCAGCGGAACCCAGTTCAACATGAACGTGAACGAGGTGATCTCGAACCGGTGCTGCGAGCTCGCGGGCACAGTGCTCAAGGTCATCGATATCCAGCGTCCGGCGGCACGTACGCTAGCGGCCGCGAAACGAGCCTGAGAAAGGGACGTCCGATGGACCCGACGGCGCTCCTCCTGTCGCGGCTGCAATTCGCCTTCACGATCTCGTTCCACATCATCTTCCCGGCGTTCACGATCGGGCTCGCCGCCTGGCTCACCGTGCTCGAAGCGATGCACCAGTACAGCGGCAAGCCCGTCTACCGGACCCTGTTCGAATTCTGGCTCAAGATCTTCGGCGTTGCCTTCGGGATGGGTGTCGTCTCGGGCGTGGTGATGGCGTTTCAGTTCGGAACGAACTGGAGCGTGCTCTCGAAAATGTCCGGGCCGATCCAGGGCCCGCTTCTGTCCTACGAGACATTCACGGCCTTCATGCTGGAGGCTGGCTTCTTCGGCATCCTGATCTTCGGCCGGCCCCGGGTGCCGCCGTGGTTCTATCTGTTCTCGACCGCGATGGTCGCGCTCGGAACCACGCTGTCGGCGTTCTGGATCATGGTCAACAACAGCTGGATGCAGGTGCCGACCGGCTACGTCCTGCAGAACGGCCAGTTCGTGCCAAATGACTGGGCGCAGATCATCTTCAACCGGGTGGTCTGGGTCCGGTTTCCGCACATGCTGCTCGCCTCCTATCTCACCGGCGCGTTCTGCGTGGCGGCGACCGGTGCGTGGTATCTGCTGCGGCGGACCTATCGCGCCGAGGCCCGCGTGATGCTGCGGATGGGTCTTGCGCTTGCGGCCGTGGTGCTGCCGGTCCAGCTCTTCATCGGCCATCTCGTCGGCGACTACGTCCACGACTACCAGCCGACCAAGTTCGCCGCGATCGAGGCGCGCTGGCATGACGAGCAGCCGGCCTCGGAGGTGCTGATCGCCATTCCTGATTCCACGACTCAATCGAACAAATACGCGATCTCGATTCCGGTGCTCGGGAGCATCATCGGCAGCATGAGCCTGACGTCGAAGGAGGTTGGCCTCACCAGCTTTCCGCCGCAGGACCGGCCGCCGGTGGCGATCCCGTTCTTCGCCTTCCGCATCATGGTCGGCTGCGGCTTCGTCATGCTGGGACTGGCCTGGCTCGGGAGCTGGCTCGGCCTGAAGCATCGGCTCGAGCGCAGCCGCCTGCTGCTGTGGGGCATCTTCCTCAGTTTCCCGCTGCCGTGGATCGCGATCCTCACCGGCTGGTACACCGCGGAGGTCGGCCGTCAGCCGTGGACCATCTACGGCGTGCTCCGCACCGCAGACGCCGTGACGCCGTTCCTGACCGCGTCGGCTGCGACGGTGTCGCTGATCCTGTTCGTCGCCGTCTATGCCTTCATCTTCTCGTTCGGGACCTACTACATCTACCGGCTGTTGCGCGCCGGGCCGGCCGGGCTTGGCAGCAGGCCGCTGCACGTCCCCGTGCCCAACCGGCCGATGTCGCTCGCCGATCAGGTGCCGGCCGCGCACGGCTATCTCGAAGCGGGAGAATAGACATGGTGATGTTCTGGGTTGCGCTGCTGGCCATCAGCATTCTGATCTATCTCCTGCTCGATGGCTTCGATCTCGGCGTCGGCATGCTGTTCGGCCTCGCCGACAGCGAGGCGAAGCGTGACGAGATGCTGCGCACGATCGCGCCGGTCTGGGATGGCAACGAGACCTGGCTGGTCGTCACTGGCGTGATCATGTGGGGCGCGTTTCCATTGGTCTATTCCATGGTGCTGCCCGCGTTCTATATCCCGGTCGTGGTCATGCTGCTGGGATTGATCCTGCGCGGCGTTGCGTTCGAGTTTCGCGGCAAGGCATCGCGCAGCCGCCGGATCTGGGACGTCAGCTTCGTCGTGGGGTCGTTCGCTGCGAGCTTCATGCAGGGCGCGATGGTCGGCGCGCTCGTCGAGGGACTGCCATTCTCGAACGGCGAATATGCCGGAGGAACGTTCGGCTGGCTGACTGGCTTTTCTGTCCTGTGCGGGATCGGCCTCTGCTTCGGCTACGCACTGCTCGGGGCCTGCTGGCTGGTGAGGAAGTGCGACGGTCCGATCCGCGACGCCACGCGGCGTCAGATCCCGTTGCTCGCGGTTGCCGTCCTGGCCTTCCTCGTCATCGTCTTCACGCATGCGCTGGTCGAGCATCTGCCGATCCTGCGCCGGTGGACCGAGCGGCCTTATCTCTTCGTGTTTCCGCTGATCGGCGCCGGCGCGGCCGCGATGCTTGCCACCAGCATCCTGCGCCATGACGATTACTGGCCGTTCCACATGGTCTCGCTGATCTTTGCGGCGGCCTTCGGCACGCTTGCCCTGTCGTTCTGGCCCTACATGATTCCGTTCGTCGTCACGATCGACGAGGCCGCGGCGCCGCATGCAAGCCTCGCCTTCATGTTCTGGGGCGCGGGCCTGTTCGTGTTTCCGCTGATGCTGCTCTATGTCGCGGTCGGCTATCGGGTCTTCCGCGGCAAGACGGCGCCGGCGACGGATCACTACTGACGGCGCAACGTTGCCGAGAGCTGGAACGCGCAAAAAGAAAGGCGCCGGTTTCGGCGCCTTTCGCATTCAGGACTGTTGTTCGAAGCCCCTCAAGTCTTGGCTCTCAAGTTTTGGGCATGACGCCCGGGCTCTTGTCCGGCCATTGGGCGATCAGCTTCTCGTCGATGTTGAAATGCTGGGCGACCAGTTTGGGCGGCGTGTGCGTCAGCCAGTTGGAGAGCGAGACCTCCTCGTAGCGGGGCGCACGGAAGACGCCGACGAACTGCAGCTCGGTGTCGCCGACATTCTCGACATAATGGCCGAGATTGCGCCGGACGTAGCCGATGTCGCCCGCTGAAAAATCCGTCGTCCGCGCGTTGGGGCCGGTGTCGAACACCGTCATCCGCGCCTTGCCCTTGATGTAGTATTGCCACTCGTCGGCGTTCGGATGCCAGTGCATCTCGCGGACCGCGCCCGGCGGCATCGTCACCAGCGCAGCGGCGACGGTGGTGGCGACCTTGAAGTTGCTGCTGTCGGCAACGCGGATGCTGCCGGCGGAGCTCTCCTTGGCCGGGGTCGAGCTGCCGAGCGAATGGATGAAGGGATAGGGCGGCGCCTCGGCGTTCCTCGCAACGGCGGCGCGGTCGGCGGCGAGGTCGCCGGGCACCGTGCCCTGGAAGATCCAGAGATTGTGCAGCGGGATCTTCGCGAACGTGTCGGCCGGCACGCCGAAGTTCTTCGCCAGCACTTCTGGCGGCGTATGGGCGAGCCAGTCCGTCACCAGCAGCGTGTTGAACTCATTGGCATGACCGTCGTCGAAGCAGATCACGAATTCGCAGCCGTCGGGACCCAGGCCCTGCAGCGAATGCGGCGCGCCCGGCGGAAAATACCAGAGGTCGCCGGCCTTGAGATCGCCGACATAGGGGCGGCCCTGCGCGTCGAGCACGGTGATGCGGCAACTGCCGTAGGTCATGATCGCCCATTCGGCCGCCTGGTGCCAATGCAGCTCGCGGATGCCGCCGGCGGCGAGGCGCATGTTGACGCCGGAGATTTCCTTGGAGATGGCGAAGTCCTCGACCGTCACCTGACGCGCCCAGCCGCCGTCCTGGATGCGCCGCGGCGCATTGTTGAACGAGGCCCAATCCATCGGCAGGCCGCCGACGTCGGTGGCGGGCGGCGTTTGCGCGGAAGGAAACTGCTTGGCGAGCGCAGGGTTTTGCGGACCGGGATCGGTCAGGCTTCCGGGGCTTTTGGCATTGATGGCGCCTTGCGGCGGCTCGTCCGGATTGCCGAAGGTCGCGGCCTGTGCGCCGGAGCCGACAATGGCGGCGCCCGCCGCGGACATGGCCAGCAAATCTCGTCTTGAAAACATCTTGGGTCGCTCCTGAAAATTGTCGAAAGCCCTCCACAGCGACGGGGCTCCAGCCGCCAAATCTAGGTCTCGCTTGCCGTTTCAGCTTCCGGGAACGGCGCTCTTTTTGCCGGATTGCACTGGCTGTTCGCCCGGTTAGCCGCGTCCGAACGTGTGCGATTGCGAAATTCGGCTTCTTTTCGAAAAGACGGCGTCCCCCGCGCGATCCTTAACTGGTCGGAGAATTGCCATAACGAGAGCATCGAGATGACCACGAAATCGGTTCGGCCCTATCGTGAACCCGCCGGCGGCTGGGGCGCACTCAAGGCGCTCAGCGAGGCGCTTCTGGTGCAGGGCGTGCCGCTGAAGGGTGCGGCCACGTTGCGGCGGATGAACCAGCCGGAGGGTTTTGATTGCCCCGGCTGCGCCTGGCCCGATCCGAAGCACACCTCGTCGTTCGAATTCTGCGAGAACGGCGGCAAAGCGATCGCCTGGGAGGCAACGTCGAAGCGCTGCACCCCCGAATTCCTCGCCGCGCATACCGTCACCGAGCTTGCGAGCTGGAGCGACTACGATCTCGAAATGGTCGGGCGGCTCACGCATCCGGTGGCCTACGACGTCGCATCCGACCGTTATCTGCCGGTTGAGTGGAGCGACGCGTTCGACATGATCGGACGTGAGCTCAGGGCCTTGCCCGATCCGGACATGGCCGAGTTCTACACGTCGGGGCGGACCTCGAACGAGGCCGCGTTCCTCTATCAGCTGTTCGTGCGCGAATACGGCACCAACAATTTCCCCGACTGCTCGAACATGTGCCACGAGGCGACCAGCGTCGGCCTGCCGCACTCGCTCGGCGTCGGCAAGGGTACCGTGCTGCTGGAGGATTTCGACCAGGCCGATTGCATCTTCATCTTCGGCCAGAATCCCGGCACCAACAGTCCGCGCATGATGACGAGCCTGCGCAATGCGGCCCGCCGCGGCGCTTCGATCATCTCCTTCAATCCGTTCCGCGAGCGCGCGCTGGAGCGTTTCCAGGCGCCGCAGAGCCCGGTCGAGATGATCACGCTGTCGTCGACGACGATCAGCTCGAAGCTGTTCCAGGTGCGCGTCGGCGGTGACGTCGCCGTGCTCAAGGGAATCATGAAGATCCTGGTGGAGGCCGACGAAGCCGCCCGCGCGGCCGAGCAGCCGGAGATCCTGGACTGGGATTTCATTCGCGGCCACACCCTAGGCGTCGAAGCGCTGATCGAGGATCTCAAGCGCACGCAATGGCCCGACATCGAACGCCAGTCCGGCCTGACGCGCGAGGACATGGAATATGCCGCCGGCGCCTATATGAAGGCTGAGCGCGCCATCCTCGTCTACGGCATGGGCATCACCCAGCACTGGCGTGGCGCCAACAACGTGCAGCAGATCGCCAATCTCGCGCTGCTGCGCGGCAATATCGGGCGCGAGGGCGCCGGCGTCTGCCCGGTTCGCGGCCATTCCAACGTGCAGGGCGACCGCACGGTGGGGATCACGGAAGTCCCCAAGGCAGATTTCCTCGAACGCCTCGAGCAGCGCTTCGGCTTCAAGCCTCCGGCCGAGCCGGGGCACAACGTGGTCACCGCGCTGGAGGCCATGATCCGCGGCGAGGTGAAGGCGTTCTTCGCGATGGGCGGCAATTTCGCCGCGGCCATTCCCGACTGGCAGGCGACACAAGCGGCGCTCGGCAAGCTCGACCTGACCGTCCATGTCTCGACCAAGCTCAACCGCAGCCACCTGATCCACGGCCGTGCCGCCCTGATCCTGCCGTGCCTCGGACGCACCGAGATCGACGTGCAGGCGTCGGGGCCTCAGTCGGTCACGGTGGAGGATTCGATGTCGATGGTGCATGCCTCCGGCGGCCGCAACAAGCCAGCATCGGAGCATCTGCTCAGCGAGGTCGCGATCATCGCCGGCGTCGCCAAGGCGACGCTGGGCGAGCGCACCGTGGTCGATTGGGACAGCTTCGTTGCCGACTACGACAAGATCCGCGATGCGATCGAGGCGGTGTTCCCGATCTTCCAGGGCTACAATGCCCGCATCCGCGTCCCCGGCGGCTTCCATCTCACCTCGACGGCACGCGAACGCATCTGGGCGACACCGTCGGGCAAGGCGAACTTTCTGGTGTTTCCGGGCTGCGGCGAGGACCCGCCGCAGAGCGATGCGGATTTCCTGTGGCTCACCACCATCCGCAGCCACGACCAGTACAACACCACACTCTACTCGATGTCCGACCGCTACCGCGGCGTGTTCGGCCAGCGCGACGTGGTGTTCCTCAACGAATACGAGCTCAAAAAGCGCGGACTTGTGGACGGAGATCGGGTCGACCTGATCACAGTCTCGACAGATGGCGCCGAGCGGATCGTGCGCAATTTTCGCGTGGCCGCCTATTCCTTCCCGACCGGCTGTTGTGCGGCGTACTATCCGGAGACCAATCCGCTGGTCCCGCTCTATGCCCGTGATCCACTCAGCTTCACGCCGTCATACAAGGGCGTACCGATCCGCCTGGTGCGTTCGGCCACGGCCGCGGAATAGCACAGCGCGGCGGTTACGTATCGGCGTGGAGGTCGCAGCGCAGCGCATCCGCCGGGACAATGATCGGCAGCGTGAACCAGAAGCGGGCGCCGCCGTCGGCACCATGGCCTTCGGCGCCGATCCGGCCGCCATGCGCTTCGACGATCGACCGGCAGATCGGCAGTCCCATGCCCATCCCGCTGTCCTTGGTCGTGAAGAAGCTGTCAAACAGCCGCTCGAGATGTTCCGCGGCGATGCCGGGTCCGTTGTCCTCCACGGTGCAGCACAAGGTCGTGGCGTCCAGTGTGACCGTGCTGATGACGATCCTGCGGTCGTCATGTCGCGCCTGCGTCATCGCCTGCACCGCGTTGATGGCGAGATTGACGATCACCTGCTGGAGCTGGGTGCGGTCACCGAACACCTGCGGCGCGGTGGGATCCGGCTGATGCAGGATCGTCACGCTGCGGGATTCCATCTCGTGCCGCAGGAAGAGCAGCGCTTCGCAAATGATCTCGTCGAAGGCCAGGGAGGCCTGCTCGGGAGCTCTCCGGGATGCCATTCCGTGAACGCGTGCCACGATGTTCGCGGCGCGCTTGGTATCCACGACGATGTTTTCGATGGTCTTGCGGATCTCGACGATATCGGGCGTCGGTCGGTTCAGCCACCGAAGCCCGGCGGCGCCGTTGGTGGCGATGGCGGCAAGCGGCTGGTTGACCTCGTGGGCGATCGAGGCGGTCAGTTCGCCGAGCATCGAGACGCGCGCGGCATGGGCGAACTCGGCCTGCACCTGCTGCAGCTTCTGCTGGGCGCGAACGCGCTGCGAGATATCGATGGTGCCGACCAGGCTGACCTCGAGATCGTTGATGGGACCGACCCGGGCCGTCGTGAAGAGAACGTCGACGAGGCGGCCGTCCCAGGTCACCATCCTGGTCTCTTCCTCGAAGTTTGTCTCGCCGCGATAGCGCGACTCCATCGCCCGCCGGAACGTATCCGGACGTTCCTTCCATGTCTCGGCCATGGAACGTCCGACATGGCCGTCGACGCCGCCTCCGAACATCTGGATGGCCCGCTCGTTGGCCTCCTGAAACGAGAGCGCGTCCATGCAGGTGCGCAAGAATTCAGGATGGCTGTCGAAATAGGGACCGAGGTCCTTGACGCCGTCGGCGCGCAGCCTTCGGAACAGCGCGACGAGCTTGCTGGCGTCGAGCTGCCGGAACGCGATCGGCATGCGGCTGAACAGATGGCGGTAGCGCAGCTCGCTTCGCTCCAGCTCGGTATGGGCCTTCTTCAGGGCCGTGATATCCATAATCGCGCCGACGAGCGTCAGCGAAGCGGCCAGAAAAGCGGCGAAAGCGATCGCCGTGAAATTGTCGCCAAGCAGTGAACAGGCGAAGGACAGCAGGGTCAAAACAAGGCTACCCCAAGCCCACAGCAGAATCCGATCCTGTATTGTCTGGATCGGGAGCACGCGGCGCCACCATCGCTGGGGCTGTACGGAGTTAGAGCCATCCAGGCGGTCGAGCGTCATGCCGAAGGTCTAACGCGCCGCCGAGGAGCGGTCTTTTGCGTTTTCGCGGGCGCTTTGTCAAAACGCACGAAACCGCGACTGGGCCGTTGCCCGCGAACTCAGGCCATCTCGGTCACGGGTTTCGTCACGCCGAACCGCCGCTCGAACTCGACGACATCGACGACGCCGCGCCGGTGGGTGCCGTCGCCGATCTTGCGGTCGCCGTCCCAGGCCTCGACCTCGAACAGGATGCTCTTGCCTTCGATCGCGACGACCCGGGCGGTCGCCCGCACCGTGCGACCGACCGGGGTTGCCGCCAGATGGCGGACATTGACCATCGTCCCGACGCTGACATGGCCTGCGGACAGGAACGGCTGAACCGCCGATCCCGCGGCCATCTCCATGTGCAGGATCATCGTCGGCGTGCCGTAGACCTCAGGCATTCCCGGCACCACATGGCCGACCGTCATCTCCGGTGTGACGGTCAACAGCTTCTCTGCCGTCATGCCGGCGGTCACCTTCTCAAGCGGATTCATGGCTCAGCTCCGTCTCTGCCTTGGTCGTGGATTGGGTGGGTGTTGCGGCCTCCCGTGGTTTGCGCCCGGTGAGCCAGTTGCCGAGCCGGTCGAGATAGAGATAGACGACGGGCGTCGTGTAGAGCGTCAGGACCTGCGACAGCATCAGGCCGCCGACGATGGTGTAGCCGAGCGGCTGGCGCAGCTCCGCGCCGGTGCCGCTGCCGATCATCAGCGGCACGCCGCCGAGCAGTGCGGCCATCGTGGTCATCAGGATCGGGCGGAAGCGCAGCGTGCAGGCCTGGTAGATCGCCTCTTCCGGGCTGAGCCCGTGCTGGCGCTCCACCTCGAGGGCGAAATCGACCAGCATGATGCCGTTCTTCTTGACGATGCCGATCAGCAGGATGATGCCGATGATGGCGATGACGCTGAGATCCATGTGGACCGCCAGCAGCAGCAGCAAGGCGCCGATGCCGGCCGAGGGCAGCGTCGACAGGATCGTGATCGGATGGATCAGGCTCTCATAGAGCACGCCGAGGATGATGTAGATCACGATCAGCGCCGCCCCGATCAGGAGCGGCGTGCCCGACAGGGAGGACTGGAACGCCTGCGCGTTGCCTTGGAACGAGGCCGTCAGCGAGGCGGGCTTGCCGGTGCTCTTCTCGATGTTCTGGATCGCCGCCACCGCATCGCCCAAAGCGACGCCAGGTTTCAGGTTGAACGAGATCGTCACCGAGGGAAACAGGCTCTGGTGGTTGATCAGGATCGGCGCGGGCTTGATCACGCTGTGGACCAGCGTGCTGAGGGGCACCTGCTGGCCGGTGGACGAGTTCAGGTAGATGTCCTTGAGCGCTTCGGGGCCGTACTGGAAGCGCGGGTCGACCTCCATCACGACATGGTACTGGTTCAGCGAGGTGAACATGGTCGAGACGATGCGTTGGCCGAATGCGTCGTCGAGGGCATTGTCGATCGTCGTCGGCAGGATGCCGAAGCTCGAGGCGACCTCGCGATCGACGGTGACCTCCAGCCGCGGGCCGGCATTGGCCTGGTCGCTCGCAACGTCGGTGATGAGGTCGAGCGCGCGGAGCTTCTCCAGGAAGATCGCCGACCAGCTGGTGAGCTCGTTGGAATCGGCGTCCGTCAGCGTGTACTGGTATTGCGTCTTCGACAGGCGGGCGCCGATGGTGATGTCCTGCGCGGCCTGCATGTAGAGCCTGATGCCCTGAATATGGGCGAGCTGGGGTCCCAGCCGCGCGATGATCTGATCGGCGCTGGCCTTGCGCTCGGGCTTAGGCTTCAGGACGATGAAGATGCGCCCCTGGTTCAGTGTCGCGGTCGGCCCGCCCGGGCCGATATAGCTCGCCACCGACTGCACCGCCGGGTCCTTCGAGAGGATGCCGACGATCGCCTGCTGGCGCTCGGACATGGCGGGGAAGGAGATGTCCTGGGCGGCTTCGGTGATACCGACAATCTGCCCGGTGTCCTGCTGCGGGAAAAACCCTTTCGGAATGATCACGTAGAGATAGCCGGTCAGCGCGACGGTCGAGAGCATCACGAGCAGCGTCACGAAGCGATGGCGCAGCACGACACGCAGGCCGCGCGCGTAGACCGCCAGCAGGGCATCGAAGCCGCGCTCGAAGGCGAGATAGAGCCGGCCGTGCTTCTTGCGCGAATCGTCCTTCAGCAGCCGCGCACACATCATCGGCGTCAGCGTGAGCGAGATGACCAGCGACAGCAGCAGCGAGGCGGTGATCGTGACTGCGAATTCCTGGAACAGCTTGCCGACATAGCCGCCCATCAGGAACAGCGGGATGAACACCGCGATCAGCGACAGGGTGATGGAGACGATCGTGAAGCCGATTTCGCTGGATCCCTTGAGCGCGGCCTCCATCGGCGTCATGCCCTGCTCGAGATGACGCACGATGTTCTCGATGACGACGACGGCATCGTCGACCACGAAACCCACCGCGATCGACAGCGCCATCAGCGAGAGATTATCCAGGCTGTAGCCGAGCACGTAGAGGACCGCGAAGGTGCCGACCAGCGACAGCGGAACGGTGATGGCCGGAATGATGGTGGCCCAGAAATTCCGCAGGAACAGGAATATCACCATCACCACCAGGGCGACCGTCAGCATCAGCGTGAATTGAACGTCGGAGACCGCGGCGCGAATGGTCGCGGTCCGGTCCGCGGCGATCGTCACCTTGATCGCGGGCGGAACGGAGGCCTGCAGTTGCGGCAGCAGCTTCTTGATGCGGTCGACGGTCTCGATCACGTTGGCGCCGGGCACGCGTTGGACCGCCAGGATGATGGCGGGATCCTTGCCGTACCAGCCGGCCAGCAGGTCGTTCTCGGGCCCCTCGATCGCCGTGCCGATGTCGCGTATCCGCACCGGCGAGCCGTTGCGGTAGGCGATGATGAGGTCTTCATAGGCGGAGGGCTTGAGCAACTGATCGTTGGTGTTCAGCGTATAGGTGACGCGCGGGCTGTTGAGCGTGCCCTTGGGCAGATCGACATTGGCGCCGGCGATCACGTTGCGGACGTCTTCGAGCCCGATGCCGCGCGCGGCAAGCGCCTGCGGATTGACGCGAACGCGGATCGCGGGCTTCTGCTGGCCGCCGATGCCGACGAGGCCCACGCCGGACACCTGCGAAATCTTCGGCAGCAGGATGTTTTCGGCGTAGGCGTCCACCGTCGTCAGCGGCAGCGAATCCGACGTCAGCGCGATCAGCATGATCGGCGTCTCCGCCGGGTTCACCTTCCTGATCGTCGGGGGATAGGGGATGTTCGGCGGCAGGAACGGGCTTGCGGCGTTGATCGCGGCCAGCACGTCCACCGCGGCGCTGTCCACCGTGCGCGACAGCTCGAATTGAACCGTGAGCTGGGCCACGCCGAGCGCGCTGGACGAGGTGAGCTGCGTGACGCCGGGAATCTGGCTGAGCTGCTGCTCGAGCGGCGTTGCGAGCGACGAGGCGATGGTGCCCGGATCGGCGCCGGGCAGTTGGGCCGAGATCTGGATGGTCGGGTAGTTGACGTTCGGCAGCGCGCCGACCGGCAGCAGCGGATAGGCCGCGAGGCCGCACAGCAGCAGGCCCGCCATCAGCAGGGCGGTTGCGATCGGCCGCAGGATGAAGGGCGCGGAGAGATTCATGGGATCGCGTCCTGCACGGCGCTCTGCAGGTCGGCTTCACGCGCGGCCTTGCCGTGCAGCTCGTGAACGCGGCTGCCTTCGGTCAGCCGATACTGACCGTCGATCACGACGACGTCGCCCGATTTCAGTCCCTGGTCGATCAGCGCTTGGCCATCGCTGATCTGTACGACGTGAACGGGCCGCAAGGCGACCGTCTGGTCCTTGGCGACGACATAGACATAGCTGCCGTTCGGTCCCTGTTGCACCGCCGAGCCGGCGACGGTGAGTGCACCCTTCTGGACCTCGAGCAGCAGCCGCGCGTTGACCAGCTGACCCGGCCACAGCCGATGCTGAAGGTTCGGGAACACGGCCTTGAGCTGGACGGTGCCGGTCGTTCCCGCGATCTCGTTGTTGACCAGCAGCAGCGTGCCCTCGTCGAGCTTCATCTTGTTGTCCTGGCTGTAGGCGATGACCTTCAGCGTGCCTTTTTCGGCGTGCTGCTGGATCACGGGCAGGTCGGTCTGCGGCAGGGTGAACAGCATCGAGATCGGCTCGATCTGGGTGACGACGACGAGACCGTTGGGATCGGTCGGATGAATGACGTTGCCGACATCGATCTGGCGAACGCCGGTGATGCCGGGAATAGCCGACGTCAGGCGCGTGTAGCTGAGCTGGACGTTGGCCTCGTCGATCTGCGCCTGGTCCGCCTTCACGGCGGCCTTGAGCTGCGCCACCTGGGCCGTCTGCGTCTCGATCAGCTGCGGCGTCGCATAGCCCTTGTCGCCGAGCTGGTCGTAGCGGGAGAGATTGGCTTCGGCATTGGTGAGCTGGGCCTGGTCCCGGTCGCGATTGGCGGTCAATTGCTCGATCTGCGCTTCATAGGGCCTTGGATCGATCTGCGCGAGCAGGTCGCCGGCCTTGACGGTCTGTCCTTCGGTGAAGGCGATCTTGACGATCTGTCCCTGGATCTGGCTGCGCACGACGTCGGTGTTGTAGGCGATCACCGTGCCGATGCCGCGCAGATAGATCGGAACGTCCTTGCCCGTGACGCTGGCGGCAACGACAGGCACGGCGGCGGGCACCGGTGCGGCGGAGACAGCCGGCGTCCGGTCGGAGCCGAAGAACCAGAAGCCTGCGCCGGCCAGGATCGCGGCGAGACCAACGAGCGCAATGGTGAGGTTCCGTTTCACAGGTATCGTCCTTCTTGATCTCAGGGATTGCCGGAGCCGTCGATCGTGGTCGTGCTGCCCATCGACGTGGGGCCGGGCACCGGCACGGTCGGACTGATGCCGGCGCCGCCGATCTCGGTGGCGCCGAGCGGAATGCCGACGCGCCCGACCGTGGATGTCGAGGGCAGGGGTGAGGCGGCTACGCTGCTGCCGCTGCAATTGGCCGATGTGGTGCCGGCTAATCCGCCGCCGTCGAACAACGCGCCGTTCGATGTGGCATTGCCGGATCCGGTGCATCCCATCGCGGCTTGCGCTGGATTGATCGGCGAGATGCCCGGCGTTGTGATCTCGGTCGATCCGAGCGGAATGTCGACGGGCCGTGTGGATTGCGGGTTGAGCGGCGACGTCGCCAGCATGCCGGTGGACGGCTGCATTCCCGGTACCGTCGTTGGCGTCGTCTGCGCGATGGCCGTAGCCGAGACGAGCCACAGAATGCCGGTCGCAACCACCACGACCGGGTGCATCATACCGTACCGGGGCGATCCGGGTCGCCGTGCGCTGGCGTTCGCTGTTGAATGAAGTTCTCGCATGGAAGAAGCCTCCGGCTGATGGCATGGACAATAGAAAGTTGCGCTCACGCAGGTATTTTCAGAACGCACGTCCTGCTCTCCGGCAGCACGACGGCGAGGAGCATCGGGCGCGTCTCGCGCCTTGCGGCCGGCCGCCCCCGGAGCTGATTTCGCTATCTCAGGATCGATCGCGCGTGTGCGATCTCCCGGTTACACGCGGCGATATCGCCGCTGCGATTGGCGGTGCGGGCGCGATCGAGCGAATCGAGCGCATCGGTGAAATCGACGCCGTTGCTGCCCTCTGCTTCCGCAAGCGAGCGGGGCGTCGGTTGATGGCTGCGCAGCGCGTTGAGGCTCTCCCGCTTCCAGCCGTGGGAGCCTGCGTCCTTCTCGATGGCCAGATCGAGCTGGGCCTGCGTTTGCGCGATGTCATCCCTGCAGCTTCCGGCATGGGCCGGTAGCGTCGCGGACAGCAGGACGAAAAGAGCGACACGGCACTTCGCGGTGGAAATCATCGTCCGATCCTATGCTTGGATTTCGAGTGACGTCGGGAACGTTGTCGTGAATGGCAGAGCGCATATCGATCGTCTTTCGCGTATGAACGCCGACCAGTTCACGCTTGCGAGAGATGTCTGACATGAATGTCAGTGTGCATGACGTGCGCTCTCTGTTTGAATGCATCTCTCAACTACGTCGCGTCCGGACGCAGCGTGCGTAGCGATTATCGCAGGTCACGTGTCCCGGCGTGCGAAGTGGCAAGGACAGTTGTTTGCCGAAATACGCGAGCAAGCCGAAAAACTACTGTCGCGTCATTCCAACCCGGAGTGATCCCGACATGAAACCCCTGAATGCTGGCCTCGCCTTTGCCGCCGCTCTCTCGTTGCTCTCGACCGTCGCCCCGGCGCGTGCCGAACCCCTGAAGAACATCGTCCTGGTGCACGGCGCCTGGGTGGATGCATCCGGCTGGAAGCCGGTCTACGAGATCCTCACCAAGGAAGGTTTCCGCGTCACCATGGTGCAGGAGCCCGAGACGTCGTTCGCCGACGACGTCACGGCGGCGAAGCGCATTCTCGATCTCCAGGAAGGCCCGACGCTTCTCGTCGGCCACAGCTATGGCGGATCGATCATCACCGAGGCCGGTGTTCATCCGAACGTCGTCGGTCTCGTCTACGTCGCCGCGCACGCCCCCGATGTCGGCGAGGATGAATCGGCGCTCGGCAAGAAGACGCCGAGCGTGCTCGGCAAGACCGAAGGCGTCATCAAGGTGACGCCCGACAAGTTCACCTATCTCGATCCCGTGCAATTCCCAAAACTGTTCGCGCCAGACCTGTCGCGTGAGCGTGCCGAATTCGTTGCGCGCTCGCAGGTCCTGGCTGCGACGCAGGTGTTCAGCACGCCGCTGACGGCGGCCGCGTGGAAGACCAAGCCGAGCTGGGGCATCGTCGCCGGCAGCGACCAGATCATCAATCCGGATCTCGAGCGCTGGTATTACGAGCGCGCCAAGAGCCAGACCACGGTGATCCCGGGCGCCAGCCACTCGGTCTACGAATCGCATCCGAAGGAAGTCGCGGCCATCATCACCCGCGCCGCACGCAGCATCGATCAGCCGGCCACCCGCTGACGAGACGTTTTGCCGGTCCTGACGCACGGCCGGCGGAAGGAAGGACGGCGGGAGCGACAGCACTCCCGCCGCCTGACTGTGAGATCAGGAGGATTTCATGAGCGCGATCGAGACGAGCAGCACCGTTCTGAACTGGAGCGTGACGACGGTGAAGCGAGCCGGCCTGAGCCGAGACTTGCCCTCCGGCAATCCGGACCTGATGTGGGTCGCCAACTCTTCGACGCTGATCTACGGCGAGCGGGACGCGATCCTGGTCGACACGTTCCTCACCGCCGGGCAATCGAAGACGTTGCTGGACTGGGTCGTCTCGCGCGGGCGAAATCTGACCACGATCTATGTCACGCACGGCCACGGGGATCATTTCTTCGGTCTGGAGCCGCTGCTCGACCGCTTTCCGCAGGCGAAAGCCGTTGCCGTTCCTGAAGTCGTCGAGGAGATGAAGGCGCAGGTCTCGCCGGCATCGCTGGACGGTTTCTGGCGCAAGCGCTTTCCGGGCGAGATCGCCGAACGCCTGCGTGTGGCCGAGACGCTGGAGGGCAAGCTCACGCTCGAGGGACACAGGCTCGACGTTATCGACATGGGACGAACCGATACCGCGCGCTCGACCGCGCTTCACGTTCCATCGCTCGACCTGATCGTCGCCGGCGATACCGTTTACAACGGCATTCATCCCTATCTCGCCGAAACCGATACGCTGAGCCGGCTGGAATGGATCGCGGCCCTCGATCGGCTGGATGCGCTGAAACCGCGCTTCGTCGTGGCCGGTCACAAGAAGCCCGAGAACGACGACGACCCGCGCAACATCGCGGACACGCGGCAATATCTGTTCGATTTCAACCGCCTCGACGCAGCGACGACATCGGCGCGCGAACTCTACGAGGCGATGCTGGAGCTCTATCCCGATCGCGCCAATCCGGGATCGCTCTGGAGCGGAGCCAACGCCGCAAAGGGTCGAAGGTCATGACGAACTGGCAGAACAACCGCGCCGCGCGTGATGCCCGCATCGTGGCCGGAGCCGGTCTTGCCCGCGGCAGGGTGGTCGAAGCGCAGGACGCCACGGCCCTGCTGGAAGCCGTGATCCGGCCGGGCGACCGGGTCTGTCTCGAAGGCGACAACCAGAAGCAGGCCGATCTCCTGAGCCGCGCGCTGCTGGCGGTCGATCTGGCCAAAGTCAACGATCTGCACATGGTGCAGTCGGGTGTGGTTCTGCCCGAACATCTCGACCTGTTCGACCGTGGCGTCGCGAAGCGGCTCGACTATGCCTATTCCGGGCCGCAATCGGCACGCATCGCGCGCATGCTGTTCGGCGGCAAGATCGAGCTGGGCGCGGTCCATACCTATCTCGAGCTGTTCGCCCGCTACTTCATCGATCTCACCCCGCATGTCGCGCTGATTGCCGCGGTCAGCGCCGATCGCGAAGGGAATCTCTATACAGGCCCGAACACCGAGGACGCTCCGACCGTGGTCGAGGCGACGGCGTTCAAGGACGGTGTCGTGATCGCCCAGGTCAACGAGATCGTCGAGACCGTGCCGCGGGTCGACATCCCCGCCGACCGCGTCCATTTCATCGTCAAATCCGACAAGCCGTTCTTCGTCGAGCCGCTGTTCACGCGCGATCCCGCCGCGATCACGGAAGGCCAGATCCTGACGGCGATGCTCGCGATCAAGGGTGTTTATGCGCCCTATGGCGTGCAGCGGCTCAATCACGGCATCGGCTTCAGCACCGCCGCGATCGAGCTTCTGCTGCCAACATTCGGCGAGCGACTTGGGCTGAAGGGCAGGATCGCGACGCACTTCGCGCTGAACCCGCATCCCGCGCTGATTCCCGCGATCGAGTCCGGCTGGGTCCGGCAGATCCACTCGTTCGGCTCGGAGGTCGGTATGGATGACTACATCCGCGCCAGATCCGACGTCTACTTCACCGGTCCCGACGGTTCGCTGCGCTCCAACCGCGCCTTCTGTCAGACGGCCGGGCTCTATGCCTGCGACATGTTCATCGGCTCCACGCTGCAGATCGACCTGCAGGGGAATTCGTCGACCGTCACCGCCTCGCGCATTGCCGGCTTCGGCGGCGCGCCGAACATGGGGGCGGATGCCCGCGGCCGGCGTCATCCGAGCGAGCCCTGGCTGAAGGCCGGGGCGGAAGCTGATCCTGACGGCGCGGCACTGATGCGCCGCGGCCGCAAGCTGGTCGTGCAGATCGGCGAGACCTTCGGCGACAAGAACGTTCCGCTGTTCGTCGAGAAGCTCGATGCGATTGAGCTCGCGGAAAAGCTGAAGCTCGATCTCGCGCCGGTCATGATCTATGGCGACGACGTCACGCATATCGTCACCGAGGAGGGCGTGGCCAATCTCCTGCGGTGCCGCACCGCACAGGAGCGCGAGCAGGCGATCCGCGGCGTCGCCGGCTACACCGATGTCGGCCGTCGGCGCGACCACGGCATGGTCGCGCGGCTGCGCGAGCGCGGCGTGATCCGCCGGCCGGAAGACCTCGGCATCAACCCGCTGGATGCGGATCGTAGCCTCTTGGCGGCGCGCTCGATCAAGGACCTCGTGCGCTGGTCGGGCGGCCTGTACGCACCTCCGTCGAAATTCAGGAACTGGTGAGGACGCGCCATGGAAGATCTCGGCTTTCGACATCAGGTTCGCGCCCGCGCTGGCGGGGCCAGGCGCAGCGCGATCGTCGGCGTGGTCGCCTCGGGCAATCTGGAAGTGCTGGTGGAGCGTGTGCTGCCGGATGCGGAATGCGCGGTCGACATCAAGACCGCGGCCGTCGGTTTCGGCGAGGTCTGGAGTGCCGTGATCGGCGATTTCGTCGAACGCTATTCACCCGGCGGGCTGAAGTTCTCGATCAATGACGGAGGTGCGCGTCCGGATACGGTCTCGCTGCGGCTGGCGCAGGCGGTGCGATTGATCGCGGAGGAGGGCCAATGACCGCGCCGCTCAAGGACATCACCCCGGCCGAACGGGCCCGCAGCACGAGCTTCTACGAGGCGTCGGCCCGCATGCGGCTGGAGCTGCTGCTCGATGCCGGCAGCCTCATTGAGTTCATCGGGCCGGAGCAGCGCGAGGTCAGTCCGCACTTGAAGATATTCGACCTTCCCGAGCAGTTCGATGACGGCATCGTCGTCGGTCACGGCCGTCTCGACGGCTCGCCCGTGTTCGTTGCCGCGCAGGAGGGCCGCTTCATGGGCGGGGCCTTCGGCGAGGTGCACGGCGCCAAGCTGACGGGGCTGCTCCGCGCCGCGCGCGAGGTCGGCACCATCCCCGTCCTGATCCTGTTCGATACCGGCGGCGTCCGGTTGCAGGAGGCCAATGCCGGCGAGCTCGCCATCGCCGAGATCATGCGCGCCGTGATGGAGGCGCGCGCCGCCGGCGTGAAGGTCATCGGCCTGATCGGCGGCAGGTCCGGATGCTATGGCGGCGGCGGCCTGATCGCCGGCTGCTGCTCCGCGCTCGCCGTCTCGGAGCAGGGGCGCATCGCGGTGTCCGGCCCCGAAGTCATCGAGACCAACCGCGGCGTCGAGGAGTTCGACTCGCGCGACCGCGCACTGGTCTGGCGCACCATGGGCGGCAAGCATCGCCGCCTGCTCGGCGCCGCCGATGTCTTCGCCGACGACAATGTGCAGGATTTTCGCGAAGCCGCGCTCGCGCTGCTCGGCCTGGTCGGACCTTTTGGTCTGGACAGGCTGAAGGCCGAACAGGAGCGGCTTGCCGACCGGCTGCGCCGCTTCGGCGCGTGCGCAGATGCCGTCGACATCTGGACCGCCGAAGGCATCGCCGACGCTCAAACCGTTCCAGAGCTGCCGGCCGATCAGTTCATTGCCCTTGCCAACCGGATCGGGAGGACCAGCCGTGACGCTCGATGACATCATCGCCTCGCTCTTTCCCGACGGTCATGAGGTGAGAAAGGACAAGGGCGTCATTCTCGGTTCCGCGACGCTGCGATCCGGCGAGCGCATCCTCGTCCTTGGCGTCGCCGATCGCACCGCGCTCGGCGTCGACGAGGCGATCAGGCTGTCCGGCCATTTGCTGGGGTCGATCGGCCGGGACTCCGGGCCGATCCTTGTGCTCGTCGACAGCGACAGCCAGCGCATGAGCAAGCGCGACGAGCTGCTCGGGCTGAACGAGTTTCTCGCGCATCTGGCGAAAGTGTTGATCCACGCGGACATCAATGGCCGCCCGACCATCGGCCTCCTGTACGGCCATTCGGCGGCCGGCGCCCTGCTGGCGACGGGCCTCGCCACGCGCGTGCTGGTCGGACTGCCCGGGGCCGATCCCGCGGTGATGGACCTGCCGTCGATGGCGAAGGTCACCAAGCTGTCGATGCAGGCGCTCGAGGAGAAGGCGAAATCGACGCCGGTGTTCGCGCCGGGCCTGTCCAATCTCGCGCAGATGGGCGCGGTTCACATGACATGGAGCAATGCCGTCTCGCTGGCCGACCAGTTGGAGGCGTTGCTTGCCGACATGCCGGCCGTGCAGGACCGGCGGGATGCGCTCGGCAAGGAGCGTGGCGGCCGGTTGAAGGCCAACGAGATCGCGGAGCGCGTTCGTGACCTGGCCCTGCAAGCACGCTGAGCGTCCACCAGGTCGCCACGACCTCGTCTTCGTCAGCCCGGCAGGCTGGCGTGCGATGCTGGATGCGCGCGGCGATCTCGCAACCGAGTCCCTTCTGGCGCGCTGGCCCAAAATGCGATGGCCGACGATCCGGCGGCGCACTATGCCAGGCGAGGCAAACGGTCTCGCTTTGGGCCTGCCCTTGCCGCCCTCGGCCGGCAAGAAACGGATCTCCTTCCTGGTTGATATCGACCACGTCGCCTCTGTTGCGAGGCCGCCGTCGCTGCGGCAAGCGCGGGCCTACGCACCGCGCAACTGGTGGCCGACGCTCGACCGGCTCGATGCGCTGGCGCTGCGCCACTCGGTGGACGCGCGCGTGTTCGGCAGCCTGGCCTGGCAATCGCTGACCGGGCTCGACTACGTGACAACAAGCTCCGACCTCGATGTCCTGTTCGAGTTTCAAAGCGAGACCGACATCGATCGTTTCGTCGCCGATGTCGCCGCGATCGAGGCCGATGCGCCGATGCGGCTCGATGGCGAGCTGATGGACAGCGACGGGGCTGCGGTGAACTGGCGCGAATTTCACGGCGGCGCGAGCGAGCTTCTGGTCAAGCGCATCGAGAGCGTGGTTCTGCTCGGCAGGTATCAATTCATGGCGGGAGCGATGGGATCATGATCGCCGCGGCCGCAAGAGGCCTGGAACGGTCGCCACTGCGCCAGGCGCAGGTGACGCCCGATGTCTCTGCCATCGGCGCTGTTGCCGCCAACTGTCTCGTCAGGGAGCTCGAAACCTGGCCGAAGCCGGGATTGGTGAGCCATGTCGACAATGGCAGTCACCACGACATGGATGCAGGCACGTTTCGCCGCAGTGCTGCGGCCATCATGCCCCATCTGCAACGCCTGGCCGATGCGGGCGCGCTTGGCTGCGGCATGGGACGGCTGCGGATCATTGGCCTTGAGGCGGAACGCGCGATGTTTGCCGCGACCGCGGGCATCAACACGCATCGTGGCGCGATCTTCGGGCTTGGCCTGCTGTGTGCGGCGGCCGGCGCGAGAGCCGGCGGCCTGGTCGATCCGCGGCTGTCGCTCGGCGATGTCGTCGCGCGCCTGTGGGGCGACAGCATCCTCGATGGTCCGGTGCTGCTGCACAGCCATGGCAGCGCGGCCCGACGCCGTTTTCGCGCTGGTGGTGCGCGCATCGAAGCCGCGACGGGATTTCCTAGCGTCTACGGAATCGGCTTGCCGGCCTTGCACCGAGCGAGGGCTGTCGTGCCGGAAGATATGGAATCCGCCCGGGTCGAGGCGTGCTTTTCCCTGATCGCCTCCGTTGAAGACACCAACCTCCTGCATCGCGGTGGGCTCGACGGCCTCCGCTTTGCCCATGACACCGCACGTGGCTTCATCGCCTCAGGCGGGGTCGGCGCGCCTGGCTGGCGCGCGCGGGCGCAATCGATCCACGAAGGTTTCGTCGCCCGTCGTCTCAGCCCGGGCGGATCAGCCGACCTGCTGGCCATGACGCTGTTCGTCGACGCGCATGAGAGACTGAACTCATGACGTCCAACGTCATCCTGATGGCATTGGTGCCGGTCTTCTTCGTCCTGCTGCTCGGGTTCGTTGCAGGCAAGGCTCGCGCCGTCGACAACCGTCACGTCGAAGGTCTCAACGCGCTCGTGATGAATTTCGCCCTGCCGGCCTCGCTGTTCGCCGCGACCGCATCGGCCCCGCGCGACCGGATCACCGACCAGAATCCGGTCTTCCTGGTGTTCGGCCTGACGATGTTGATCGTCTATCTCGCCTGGTACTGGTTCGAGCGGACCTTCTTTGTGGTGACGAGGTCCGATGCAGCGGTGCAGGCGCTGACGGTCGGCTTCCCGAATCTGGCCGGCGTCGGGCTGCCGATCCTGTCGACCGTGCTGGGGCCGGCAGGCGTCGTCCCGGTTGCGGTTGCGCTCGCTACCGGCTCGATCCTCGTCAGCCCGCTGACCCTCGTCATCGTGGAGATGAGCATCCGCAAGACCAGCGGCGCCGACGCGTCGGCGCATCCGGTCTTGACGGCCGTCCGGCGTGCGCTGGTCAAGCCGGTCGTGTGGGCGCCCGCGCTCGGCGTCGTGCTCGCGTTATCAGGTCTCGATCTCGGCGCACTCGTCCATGCCTGTCTCACCCTGATCGGGAACGCGGCTGCAGGCGTTGCGCTGTTCCTGACCGGTCTCGTTCTGTCGGCCCAGACGCTGCGTATCGATTGGCGGGTCGTCGCCGCAACGGGCGCTGCGGATATCCTGCGGCCGCTGCTGGCCGTCGCGATCTCTTACGGCTTTCATCTCGCGCCGGATGCCGCGAAGACGGCGATTCTGCTCGCGTCATTGCCCTCGGGCTTCTTCGGCATCCTGTTTGCGGTCAACTACCGGCTGGATTCCGCAACGATCGGCTCCATGGTCATCGCCAGCACCGGATTCAGCGTCGTGACGCTGGCGATAGCGATCGCCACACTCTTTCCCCACTAGGACGTAGCCATGACGCTCGCGATCCTGTGCTCGGGACAAGGCAGGCAGCATCGGGACATGTTCGCTCTCACCGGCGATGCGCCGGAAGCCGCTCCCCTGTTTGCGCGCGCAGCGGCATTGCTCGGCAGCAGGGACCCGCGCGAATTCGTGCGCAGCGAACCCGATGAAGTCTTGCATCGCAATCATGCCGGCCAGGTTCTCTGCACCCTGCAGGCGCTTGCTGCGGCGGCGGTGCTCGCAGATGCCATTCCGCGCGACGTCATCATTGCCGGCTACAGCGTCGGCGAGGTCGCCGCCTGGGGCGTTGGCGGCCTGTTCGACGCGGCCGTTACGCTCGATCTCGTGGCGCGCCGTGCGGAGGCCATGGATGGAGCCACGCATCCCGGCGACGGGCTGGTTTTCGTCCGCGGTCTTTCGCGAGATGAGGTCGACCGCCTTTGCCAGCGCCATAGCGCGGCGGTCGCCATCGTCAATCCCGGCGATGCCTTCGTCATCGGCGGCGGCCGTGAGGCGCTGGACGGGATCGCCGCCGACGCGCGGGCGATGCACGCCGCAAGGATCGTCGCGTTGCCGGTTGAGGTCGCCTCGCACACCCAGCGGCTCGCCGAAGCATCCGCAGTATTTCGTGAAGTCTTACGCCGCGTGCCGGTGCTGTTCCCGCCCAAGGCCAGCGCGCGCATCCTGAGCGGAATCGATGCCGCTCCCGTCGTCGCGCGCGAAAGCGGTCTCGACAAGCTTGCCGCGCAGATCTCGCACACCGTGCAATGGGCGGATTGCCTGCAGGCCTGTGTCGAAGCCGGCGCGACGGCATTTCTCGAGCTCGGGCCAGGGCACGCGCTGAGCCGCATGGTTGCGGGCATCGACACCGGACTGCCGGCGCGTGCACTGGATGATTTCAGGAGCCTGCAGGGCGTGCGCGCCTGGATCGCGCGTCACCTCGACGTCTAGTGCCGGCCAGTTCCGGACCGGCGACGCTATCGATGAAGCTAAATTGTCGAAAAGGAGGGGCCGTCCTTTGGAGGAGGACGGCCCCTGAAATGCTCGGATGCCCAGGGAGGAGGAGGCTCGAGCGGTGACTTGGGGGCAATGACTTGGGGGTCTCAGTCACCTAACACGCACAGCATCGCCGATCCCGCAGCAGAAGTATTTCACGATCCCCGGCTGTTTCTCATTTCGCATGATTCACATGAAGTCCGCGGGCAGCACGCGCGACATCGTCTTCGACGTCGAAGCCGGATCGGAGAGCCTGGACGAAACCGACGCGTTCCGGCTGGTGCATCGCCAGCGCGCGGGCGTCTCGCCCGTGATCCGTTTGAACACGGTCGAGAAATGCGCCTGCGTGCAGAAGCCGACGGTCAGCGCCACCTCGGCCAGCGTCGTGTCGGTGTTCGACAGCAGCGATTTCGCACGCTCGATGCGCTGATGCAGCAGATACTCCCGCGGCCGGTATCCCGTCGCGGCGCGGAACTGGGCCGCGAAGTGCATCCGCGACAGTCCCGCGACCTTGGCGAGTTGGGACAGGCTGATGCAGTGGTCGAAGTGCAGCCCGACATATTCCTCGACGCGCCGCAGTCGCCATTTCGGCAGCGCATTGACCTTCGCGTGCGGCAGCTCGCGCCTGGCGAGGTGCATGGCCAGCGTCTGGCCGATGCAGCGCGCGAATTCCCGGTCGGCCGAATGGCCACGCTCGGTCAGCGCCTTCGCGAGTTGCTCGGCGAAGGGGTCGCGGAGCAGGATGAGGTCGTTGAGGCCCTCGGTCGAGGCGGTTCCTGCGCCGGGCCGGAGCGGTTGAAAATAGCTGCCGGCCGAGACATGGAAGTGCAGGAAATCGCACGGTGCGTTGAACTGCGCGCTGAGTTGCTGCGACGGTGCGCCGATATACAGCGTGCCCGCCGGCATGACGCCGTCGAAGACGGTGTGACGGCCTCTGGTCAGCTTGACGCGGGTGGTCTTCAGGGCGATGGCGAAGAAGTAGCGGTCGGGAGGCGTCGTCGCCTCTTCGTGCCTGATGCCTGTTTGCAAACTGGTCCATCGCGAGATCGTGATGTCCTCGGACGTAGAGCTCGTCCGTCCGTCGGGCTGGCGCCACTTGCGTTCGTGGGGAAATGCCCGGGTCTCCCGCGGGGAGAGAGGGTTGCGACGGGTGGGTTGATACGTCAACCGAGCGCCGGCCGCTTGCATATCGGTGAGCATGGTTTGTCCCGTCTTGTTGATTCCGCTGCCGTCGTGACGGCTGCCGAATGCAATGGTCCATGCTCGAACGATAGGTGGGGTCTCGTCGCAAGGCTCGTTAAGGATGCTTAAGCGGTATTAGATTTTGCAAATGCGAGGGGTGCGACCGGGTGTCGCAAAAAGTTTAATTGAACCAAAGGGATCAAGCACATGTGCGGGAGGTGTGATGTTAGCGCGATGAGGAGGCGCAACGCCTGCTTCAGGGCAGGCGTGGCGAGGCGTTGATGCCGGGCGTGATGCCGGGCGCGATGGTCTCTGCCGGCGGAACCGCGGACTCGCGCGTATAGGGAACCGCTTCCACCTCAGGACGCTGCTGCGATGTCGCTTGCAGACAGTTCGGACGCGGCGGCTGTCCTGCGCCGAACAGGTCGGTGACGGGATCGACGAAATTTTCGCGGAATTGGCCGAACCAGGTCTGGCGATGGTCCGCGGAAGGCTGACGGATCGTCACCGTCGCCGTCATGCCGGAGACCAGCGGAACATCCGGCGGCACGGTATCGATGGCGATGCGCACCGGCACGCGCTGCGCAAGCCGCACCCAGGTGTAGATTGGATCGACATTGGGCAGGCCCTGCGTGCCCGTGGCGGCGTTCGACACGCTGACACCGCGTGTCACGGTCTTTACATGTCCCAGGATCGGCTTGGCATAACCGACCAGCTGCGCTTCGGCGCGATCGCCGACGCAGACGCGCGCCATCTTGGTCTCCTCGAAATAGCCGTCGATCCAGAAGCTGCCGGAATCGATCACCGAGATGTTGCTGATTCCGGTGACGGCATAGTCGCCCGCGCGCAGCAGGAGGTTGGTGACGTAGCCGTCGACGGGACTCGTCACGCTGGTCCGTTTCAGGTTCAGCTCGGCCTGGGCAAGCTGGTGTGTCGCGGCCTCGTAGGCGGCTTTCGCCTGCGCCGCGTTGCCCGCGAAGATCTGCTGCTCTTCGGGGGTCGTCGCAAGATCGGACAGGTGCTGCCGCCGGTTGAATTCAGCCTGCTTGACCTCCAGATCCGCGGCCCGCTGCTGGACGAGCGCCTTGTCGACGCTGACGGCCACCTCGAAGTCGAAAGGGTCGATGACGTAGAGCACGTCGCCCTTGTGGACGAACTAGTTGTCGGCCACCCGCAGCTCCACGATCTTGCCCGCCACCTGCGGCGCGACGTTGGCGACCTGGACGCGCACGCTGCCGTTCCGCGTCCATGGCGCGGTGACGTAGTGCTGCCATGTCGCAACCGAGATCACGACGGCGACCAGTGCGATGCCGAGGGTCGCAAGATGCTTGCCGGCACTGAGCATGAAACGGCCGAAAGCCTTGCGCAGCGGCGCGGAGGGAGTCGTCCCTGCCGGAGGTCTGACGCCGTCCGCCGCGCGGTCGCTGGTGTCGCGTGCCACGGTTTCCGGCGTGTCCACGGCATCGACCGGCGTTTCGGTCGGCGGTTCATCGTGAAGCTGGGTCGCGTCCCGGGGCAGGGTGGCTTCCATGACTCGTCTCCCTAGAAGAACAGTGCGAGCATGCCGAACATCGCCACGTAGAGGCAGAGCTCGGCCAGCGACGGGCTGCTGAAGATTCTTGTAAATCCGACGTAGCGCAGCAGCGGGCGGAGCATCAGGAACGCGAGCAGTGCGATGGCCGCATAGGAGACGATGGGTGCGATGAGAACGCCGCCGATGACGAGCTCACGATAGGTGTTCGTCATGGCTGTTTCCCTTGGCTGAAGCCGGTTGACGATCGTGATGGTGCGAACGCCACGCTTGCCGCCATCAGCGCGGCAATGGCCGCACTGGCAGACAGGTTGTTTTGTGCTGCCGCCTGGCGCAGCGCCGCTGCCGCGACACGGATCGCGCTGCCGTTTCGCCCGGCGAGCGCGTCGCGCGCGGCTTGCGCCGCTGTTGCGAGCGACCCCTGTTCCAACAGATCCAGTTCGGCGCAGCAGCGCCGCAGGGCTTGGGCCTGGTCGAAATCGCGCATCACTTCGCCGGCGATCTGATCGTCGATTGCGGAGGGACCGTTCGCAGTCAAAATCTGTTCGATCCGCGCCGCATCGCGAAAGGCGGCTTCCTCCGGCGCGAGGCCTCGGGTGCGCCTGCCGCCGAGGCGGCTCAGCTCGCGCCGGACCTCTCCCAGCAGCAGCCGAACCCGCCGCTCGCCCGACAAGGGAGGCAGCAGCATCTGGGCGGCGAAGACGAGGACCGACGCGAGGCAGGCAAACAGGCTCGTGACGAGAAACACCTCGGGATCGTAGCTCTGCGGATTGGTCGGCGTGAGCACCGCCAGCGTGAACACCAGCACGAGGCGGCCGAGAGACGACAACATCGGGTTCGGCAGCGAGATCAGCAGCGCAAGACCAATGACGACAGGCGCAAGACCGATCGCCAGCAGCTGGAATTCGGACACGCCGTTGAAGACGAGGTATTTCAGGATGCCGGCCAGCACGCAGGCGATCGGCGTCGCCATCACCGCGACCATCGTGAAACTGCGTGGCGCCGGCGACATCGTGCTAAGGCCGATGATGACCGCGACGAGCGAGAGGCAGAGCTCGGTGGTCGGCCATCCCGTCAGCACGAACAGGATTGCAATCAGCGTGAACGAGATTGCAGCCCGCACGCCGGTGTCAGCCGCGATGCGACGCGAGCGATAGAGCGGCGCGCGCCATGCTCGATATCGCGGCCTTCCTTCACGCAGTGCATCGAGGCAATCGCGCACCCGTGTGTCCTCTTGGCTGATTTCGGTCTGGAGCCAGGATCGCGAGATCGCCGTCAGCCCGGTTGCATCCGGGGCGGACGCGGCGGGGAGAGCTGCGAGCATGCGGCTGAGAGAGAACAAGTTGACGAGATCGACCAGCGCGGAACGCGCGGCGGCGGCCCTCGCCGTGCCGATGCTCGATTCCGTCGTGAGGCTGGCGATCTCCGGACGCACCGCCGCGATATCATGCAGCAGGCTTGCAGCAGCGGCAGCAGATGCGGCCTCGCCGCGCCCGGCACCTTGCGCGAGCTCGGCGACCCGGCGGTGCAGCGCCTCGATGCGGCCTGCGAGAACCGGATGATAGTTCGGCGTACCCAGCACTTCGTTCACCAGCGCCACCGCAAGGACCCCGATGCCGATGGCCGCGCCACGCGCGACGCCGGTGGTGAACACCTGGAGCGGCGTGTCGATCTGCTGGACCGCGATCAGGGCGACCGTGATGCAGCCGATCGCCGCCGCGTAGGCGCGATTGCCATCCAGCATGCCGGCCGCAAAGGCGCAAAGCCCGACCCAGATGCCCAGCACCGCAAGCAGGAGGCCGTCAGTCTGGGAAAACATGCCGGCGATCGCGATCGAGGCAATCACGCCAATCACGGTCGCGAGCAGCCGGTAGCCGGCCTTCTCCATCCCCTGACCGCGTGTCGGGAGCGCGAGCACGGCGACGGTCAAGGCCGCCGATGACGGGGATTCGAGCTCGAGCCAGAAGCTCACATACAGCGCGAGCAACATCGCCAGCCATGTCCGCAGCGCGAATGTCCAGGCGCTCGCCGGAAAACCGGCGAAGACGAGCGGACGCGGTGCGGCAGCACTGGTGGGGTTCCCTGGCATCGTGCCTCTTCCGTTTCCGGCAGGGCGTGCGGTCCTGTCGATCTCGCGAAATCGGCGCTGAATATGAGGTTTGCCGGGCCTGCCGGTATTTCCGGTCCGCTCACCGCGTTTCCGGATTGCACGCTGGCTTCGGGACGAGGGACGCTGAGTGGACTACGGCGCGTGGCCGGCCAGCGCCTCTTCGAGGCGGCGGATGATCTCGTCACCGCTGGAGGGCTTGCCGAGATAGCAATGCGCGCCGGCGGCCATCACGCGCTGGCGCACGATTTCGCTCGGAAAGGCCGTCATGAAGATGATCGGGAAATGGCGGCCGGCGGCAATCAGCCGTGCCTGCAATTCGTCGCCGGTGATGACGGGCATCTGGACGTCGGCGATCATGCATGCCGGATCGTCTCCCGGCGCCCGCCGCAGAAAATCCACGCCGGATTCATAGGCCCGGGCCTCGTAGCCGATCGAGCGGACGAGGCTCGCAAGCGACGCGCGAACGCCTTCGTCGTCGTCCACGATCGCAATCACCGGGGTTTTGGCCATTGGCACACAATCCTGGCCGCGGTGTTCCGCAAGGAGAGCATCTCCCTTTGCGCGGCCGATGCCGTCTTATGCACCCGGGGCAGCCCCTCCGGAATTATACTCAGGTTTGGTCCGTAGTCCTTCGGGTTTGGGATACCCCGAGCGCCTCGGCCTTGCGGACGAGGTCGGCCAGCGACCGGACCCCCATCTTCCGCATGACATTCCCGCGGTGGATCTTGACCGTGATCTCGCTGAGGCCGATCAGGGCGGCGACCTGCTTGTTCATCAAACCGGCGGTCACGTGTCCCATCACCTCGCGCTCGCGCGCCGTCAGGGTCTCGTACTGGGCGCGGATATCGCCCCTGGTCGCGGCCTCGGCGCGGTGCTGCGCGTCGCGCTCCAGCGCCGCCGTCACGGCGTCGAGCATGTCCTGGTCGCGAAACGGTTTGGCGAGGAAATCGACCGCCCCGGCCTTCATGGCTCGCACCGACATTGGAATGTCGCCGTGGCCGGTCATGAAGATGATCGGATAGCTGATGCCCTGCCGGACGAGCTGGCCCTGCAGATCGAGCCCGCTCACGCCGGGAAGGCGGACGTCCAGTACGATACAGCCGGGGCCGTCGGGCAGCGCGGCGCCGAGCAGTTCGGCCGGCGAGGCGAACAGGCGCGTCTCGAGGCCGACGGACCGGAACAGGCTGTCGAGCGAGGCGCGGATGCCCGCGTCGTCGTCGACGATCATGACGACCGAGTTGGGGGATTGGGCTGGCGGTCGCGCTTGGTCTGGTCGTGTCATGGTTGGGCGTGTTCTTGGCTGTATGGCAGTGTCAGGCGGAATGTCGCGCCTGCACCGGGCGTGCTCTCGGCCGACAACTGTCCGCCATGAGCTTCCACCGTGGTTCGGCAGATCGCAAGTCCCATGCCCATCCCGCCGCCCTTCGTCGTGAAGAACGGATCGAACAGGCGCGGCATGTCTTCGGGCCGGATGCCGGGGCCGCTGTCCTGCACCGTAATGGCAAGATGCTCGCCGTCGACGGCACCGGCGCGCAGCTTGACGGTGCGGGAACCGGGCTGACCCGCCATGGCCTGGCCGGCATTGACCAGCAGATTGACAAGTACCTGCTGAAGCTGGATCCGGTCGCCACGGATTGGCTTCAGGCCATGCTCGACCTCGAAGGTGAGGACGACGTCGTCATTGGCAAGCTCGCGCGCGACCAGAAGGGCCGCTTCCTCGATGATCTCGGCGATGTCGAGATTCTCCTGCTGGGCAGGCGCCTTCTTCAGGAAGGTCCGGATGCGCGCGACGATCTCGCTGGCACGGCGGCCTTGCGCGACGACCTGGACGATCGTGGCTCCGACCTCGTCCAGATCGGGCACCTCGCGCCGCAGCCATCGCAGGCCGGCTTCGCCGCTGGTGACGATCGCCGCCAGCGGCTGATTGACCTCGTGGGCAATGGAAGCGGTGAGCTCGCCGAGTGTGGCGACGCGCGTGGCATGGGCGAGCTCCGCTTGCGCCGCCAGCAAGGCATCCTGCGCCTGCTTGCGCTCGGTGATGTCGACGACGAAAGCGAGCACGTTGCGATCGCCGTCGGGTCCGGCGGGAAAGGTGATCGTGAACAGCACGGGAACCTTCTGTCCGTCGAGCCCGACGAGCTCGGTCTCGCCTTCATGGAATGGCTCGCCTTCCGCGAACGCGATCAATGCGCCGAGGAAACTCCGGTCGCTCTCGCTGAGCAGCCGCTCCACATTCTCGATGAAGATCGGGGCGCCGCGAGCTCCCGCCATCGCCTGCAGGGCCGGATTGACGTCGGTGATTTTGGCGAGCCGCCGGGCCTGCCGGACGAAGTCCGGATGTTGGGCCAGATAGTCGCGCAAGTCCGCTCCTGCGGTGTCCAGCGATTGCAGCGCGGCGCGGAGATCGCTCCAGTCCTCTTCGACGACGCCGATCCGGCTCGCATCGAACATCCGGCGGTATCGCTGCTCGCTCTGCACCAGCGCGTTGTGTGCGGCGACGCGGTCGGTGACATCAGTATGCGTTTCGAGGACCCCGACGGGTTTGCCGAGCCGGTCGTGCTGCAGGGCCCATCGGGCATCGACGGTGAGCACGGCGCCGTCCTTCGTCCGCTGCTGCACGCGGCCTTCCCACCGGCCGGTGTCGAGCAGGCCGGCCTCGATGGTTTCGCGCCGATCGGGATATGTGGTTCGCAGAAGACTGTCGGCGAGCTGACCGAGTGCCTCGTCGGCCGACCAGCCATAGGCCTGCTCGGCGGTCTTGTTCCAGAAGGTGATCACGCCGCCGCGATCCCTGGTGAAGATCATGTCATGCGAGAGGTTGAGCAGGCGCGCCTGCGCCGCGAGGCGCTTCGTTGCGCCGTGATTTTGCAGGGCCAGCAGGGTCGTGATCCCGATCGCGGCGAGGCTCACGAGCACGCGAAGGGCGGGCGAGGCGATGCTCACCAGATCGTGCGATAGCAGATAGGCGGTGATCGTCAGCACGACGCAGCCAACCGCGGCGACGATGGTGTCGTCGCGCCGGTTGGTCTTTGCCGCGAGCAGGATCGCCACGACATAGAGAACCGCGACCGCGCCTTCGAGCGGCGTCAGCACGTCAACCAGGAAAACCGCGAAGGCGAGGGCGGCGGACCAGAACCGCAAGCCGGCGCGGCTCATGGTTGAACCTGTGGTCCGATCATGAGGCGTCATCGTCGCTGGCAGTCGTTCTTCTCATACCGGGAGCGTTGATGCCGCGATTTGATCGCGTCCACAACATCCCACGGCGTGATTTTCGTGCTCTCATGGAAGACCTGTCGCCATGCATGATCCGGCGCGAGCGCCGGTGTGCGGAATACGGCGAAAAATCGGGAAGAATCGCGTGATTCCGCCGGTGGATGACGCGCGGCAAGCGCGTCAACTTACCGCATGCGTGCCATGCCGCGAGCAGCGCCGGTTCCGCGATGCCGGCGAGACGCGGCACCGCTGCGCTCTCGGGCGGACACGCCCGCGATCATACCTAGGTATGACGCGGTTAACCCGAGAACCTAACGATGCACCCGCGCGTAGAATGGATCGCGCGGACCGCCGAACTACTCTGCCCATGACATTCGGACAAGCCAGCCAGGCGATGCCGGATCGAAAACGGACAAGGAGGTTCGACGATGTCGCTGCAGATGTCACGCTCACAGACGGTTAGGGACCATGACGTACGCGCGATCGATATCTCGACGATCGATCGCCAACGGCTCGGCCTGTCGAAGCTCCCCGAGCGATTCGATGCGGACGGAACGATGCTGTCCTTCGTCCATCTGGACGTGGCTCTGGCGGTCGAGACGCAAGCGGCCGACGCCGAACGATCTGCCGCCCGCGGGACTGTACGCGGGCCCGGCTTCAGGCTCTCCGCGAAACTCCTTGCGGAGCCGCATGCCGAGGGCGAGCGGATCTCCGCGACGGAAGGCTCCACCGATCCGGTGATGCGGCGCCTGTCGGATGCGCTCGCGGCGACCGAAGCCGCGCACGATGCCCATTCCGCCATCATGGCCGATGCGCTGCGGCTTGCGATCCTCACCCGGACGTTCAGCCGGCAGGCCACTCCGGCCGGAATCGACCCGGCCGACGGCGCTCAAGCGGAAGATGCCGGCCGCACCGTACGGTCGCTGCAGAACTGGCGCCTCAAGCGTGTCCTGCAATTTGTCGACAAGAACCTGACCGCAAAGATCTCGCTGCAGGACATGGCCGCCGTCGCCGGCCTCAGCAGGATGCATTTCGCGGCGCAGTTCCGCGCAGCCACCGGCGTTCGGCCGCACGAATATCTGCTGAGGCGTCGCATCGAGCGCGCCCAGGAGCTGCTCAAGCAGGCCGAAGTCACGCTCGTCGACATCGCCCTGACGGTCGGCTTCCAGACCCAGGCGCATTTCACCACGGTGTTCAAGCGCTTTGTCGGCGATACGCCGTATCAATGGCGCAGCGCCTATCTCGCGCAGTTCATGCCGCTGCCGCGCGCAGGTGTGGGGTCGTCATGAGCAATATCGGCATTCAAGCCCTGCTGCTGCCGCTCGCGAGCCTGCATCTGATGCTGACGCACCACGAACTCATGGAGACGATCGACCTCGCTCGCGCGCTCGGCAGCTCGTATCGCGTCGCGGCGTCGGATCTGGGAAGCGGCCTTCTCTATGGACGCTTCGCTTTCAACTTCTGCCGAAGCGCAATGGCGTGGGCTGCGCGGTGATCGATCAGCTTCGATACCAGCTTCCCAGATTCCAGGTCGTGACGTCCCATCCCGAGATGTCCGCCATGAGGTTGTTGACGGAGCCGCCGACGATGTTGCGCGACAGCAGCGGCACCAGGATGTTGGCCTCGCAGAAGATCTCGTTGACCTTGATCAGCAGCGCGGCGCGCTTGACCGGATCGAGCTCTTTCTGCGCGGCCTTGTAGGCCTTGTCGGCCTCGGGATCGGACCAGCGCGAGACGTTGCGGCCGAGCCATTTGTTGTCCTTGTTGGCGATCTCCCAGGACACGCACTGGTTCAGGAAGCGCTCCGGATCGGGCTGCGGCTGCGTCGCGTTGTACATCTCCATGTCGGCATAGAGCTTCGAGTAGGTGTCGGGATTGCCGACGTCCGACGAGAAGAACACCGACGCGGTGACCGACTTGAGCTCGATATCGATGCCGGCCTTCTGGCAGGCCTGCTTGATGATGGCCTGGGTCTTCTGACGCGGCGCGTTGATCGAGGTCTGGAAGACGTATTTGAGCTTCTTGCCGTCCTTCTCGCGGATGCCGTCCGCGCCCATCTTCCAGCCGGCCTCGTCGAGGATCTTGTTCGCCTTGTCGATGTCGAACGCGTAGGCCAGCTTGCCCGACTTGAACTGGCTGGGCTGGTTGACGAAGCTCGCCGTTGCGACGGCGGCGCGGCCGTAGATGAATTTCTGGATCGCGTCGCGATCGACCAGCAGGTTGAACGCCCGGCGCACCGCCGGATCGGACAGCGTCGGGTGTTTGGTCTTGACGCTGGACCTCTCGCCGTCGACCTCGCTCCACGGATCCGTCGTGTTGAGGATGATGAATTCGAGGCCGCCGGAGAGCGTGAATTCCACCTTGCCTTTGCCGCCGGCTTCCATGCGCTTGAGGACCTCGTCCTCCACCAGCAGATTCCAGGCATAGTCGTATTCGCCGGTCTGCAGCACGGCGCGCGCCGCGGAGACCGCATCGCCGCCGCCCTTGACCTCGAGCGTGTCGAAATGCGGCTGGTTCTTGACGTGGTAATCGGGGTTGCGTTCGGCCCTGATCAGATCGCCCGGCTTGAACTCGATGAACTTGTAGGGGCCGGTGCCGACCGGCTTGAGATTGCCCGGTGCGTCGCGCGACTTCGCGCCGCTGTAGTCGCCGAAATGATGCTTGGGCAGGATCTGGCCGACCGAGCCGACGAACGGGTCGGCCCAGAACGGGGTCGGGGCCTTGAAGACCACCTTGACGGTGTGGTCGTCGATCTTCTCGACCGTGATGTTCTGATAGGAGCCCGTGGTGTAGGCCGCGGTGGCGAGATCGGCGGCGTATTGCCAGGTGAACACGACGTCGTCGGCGGCGAAGGGCTTGCCGTCATGCCACCTCACGCCCTGCTTCAGCTTCCAGATCACGCTGGTGCCATCGGGCGAGAGGCCGCCATTCGCCTTGGTCGGGACCTCGGCGGCGAGGCAGGGGACGAGGTTGCCTTCCTTGTCCCAGCCGGCGAGCGGCTCGAAGAAGATGCGCGAGGCGACCTGATCCTTGGTGCCGAGCGCGAAATGCGGATTGAGCAGCGTGGGGGCCTGCCAGACCAGGATCTTGAGCGGGCCGCCGCCGCCGGCCTTGGTCGGCTTGTAGGCAAGCGTCGAATCCGCCATCGCAACGTCATTCCAGAGCAGGATCTGGCTCGCGACCGGTGCTGCGATTCCGACCGCAGCCATGGTCTGGATGAACGAGCGCCGCGACAGCGTGCCTTGCTTCACCTCCGCGACGGCCTTGCGGATCTCGTTCTCGTTCATCGGATGACCTCCACATTCGCGAAGAGATAAAGTCGCCACCTTCATGCAAGCCGCATGCACTTTAATAAGCTCAGCATGTCGGGCGTCGTGGAGTCAAAGCTGAGGGTGTCGAGTCGCGTGCGGATGGGCGCCGATGAATAGTTCTCTGCCGCATTTCGCCGACGATTGTGGAGAAGGCCGTTGCAACCGGCGAAATCCGTCGACCGACGGAGCGACAATCTGCCGCATGTCGCCGCATTTGGGGATGCATCGGATGTTACCATGACACCGTACGAAACGATCGATCCGGATATGCCTGCGCATTCATCAGATGAGACCCACAATTTAGTCGCCCAGTGCAACAAAAAACTACAAAGCAAACGCGATAAAAATGGCAGAGTGCAGTGCGAAAAAGGGCAATGGAGCTGAGACGTGACGATCGAGTTGAGCCGGCGCAGGTTGTGTCCTGCGACCGGCTTGTTTGAACGACGGGTTATCTCGTCGACTGCCTTCGGCGCACGAACTACGGAGCGACCATCAGGTTGGCTCTGGTCACGTCAAACACTGGATCGAATGCAGAAAGTGAAGAGCTGCCGCGGCGCGATTTCCGAATCGCGGCCAAGGCAACCGCCGCGGCGCGCAACGCCGGCAGGCGAAAGCGCAACGTCGCTCGCCTGCAATCGCACCATGCTCGCATGCAGGCTGTCGTGACAGCGATCCCATCACGTCCGGACAGACGTCCGGGCAATTGCTGACGGCGCGCTCGGAATCAAAATGGAAAGTGATTGCTTGTCTAACGACTCGTGCGAAGGCACCGGGGAACGCCTGGCGCGCCTGCGGGGCCGCGCGTCCCGGTTCTTCGAAAGCCTGTCGGTGGCAGAGCTTGCACGCCCGGCGCACAGGCATCAGTGGGTTACGGACTGGTTGAGGGTCGCAGCCGACTACGGCAGATCCGCTCGGGCCGCGCGCGCCGAGGGGGCGGCCCGGACCATGCTGGAAGCGTGGGTGTGCTCGCTGACGGCGCTCGAGGTCGCCAGAAACTTGTCGTGTCCGGGCGATCCCGTGGCCGGCGATCTCGCAGGCAAGATCGGCGACAGCCTGAGGGATTTTGAGGATGACGCCGGCCCGGTGATCGAGCGCGTGAAGCTCGATGGCTTTGATCACGCGGCGCTGACGGGCTTCTTCCTGCCGGCGCTCCGTCATGGGCGTCCCGCACCTGTGGTCATCTGCGTCGCCGACGACCACACCGCGATGGACTCGATGATGAGCAGGATATTGTCGGCCTCGTGCGGCCGGACCATGTCGATCCTGCTCGTCGATGCCGGCACTTCGCCCCTCGGTCGCAGTTTCAAGCCGGAGCATCTTCTTCAGTGCTGGCTGCAATATCTGGAGGCTCGCCCGGACGTCGATTCGCGGCGGATCGCGGTCTATGGCGAAGGCGCGGGCGCCAGTCATGCGTCCCGCCTCGCCCTCTTGGATCGCAGGATTGCCGCTGCCGTGTGCGATGGCGGGATTGCGACGCCGGTGATGCGCCGCGCCTCGTTGCGCTGGATGATCGGCGCCGAGCAGGCCGCCGGCGACGGGATGGCGACGGAGCCGTTGCTGCCGTCGCGTCGAATCCCTTGCCCGCTGCTGGTGGTCGTGGGCAGCCGGTCGATGGTTTGGGAAGAGGATGCCCTCGAGCTGAATTCCGGCTATCGGCGGGCCGGAGCCGATTGCGCGACTGTCGTGCCGAATCGCATCCCGCATCCTCTGGGCGAGGTCGAGGATTTCGTCGCGGTCGACGATTTCATCTTCCAATGGCTCGACAGCAAGCTTGGCGAGGCCCGTCAGCTCGCGCCCGTGACCTATCTCTAACCGCGAATCGGTGCGGTCACGAGGCGTCGATTGCCAGCAATCGGGCCGCCAGCCGTGCGTTCCTGGCGATCGTGGCGAGCGCCGCGTTCAGGTCGGTCAGTGTATTCTCGTCGAGCTCGTTGAACATGGTCGAGTTCAGGGCGAGCTTTCTCTTGGAGAGCTTTTCGATCTCCGTCGTCGCCTTCGTCGTGAGCGACATCAGGACGAAGCGCGCATCGTCCGCTCCGGGACGCCGCGACAGGAAGCCGCTCTTTTCGAGTGTCTTGGTCTGGTTGGTGACGAAGGCCGGGTGAACGCGCAGCTTGTTCGCAATGTCGATTCCCGCGACGCCAGGCCCCTGGTCCAGCTCGGTGATGGCCATCAGGATCAACCACTGCGGCTCGGTAATGCCGAGCAGTCCGGCCCAGCTGGTATGGATGTCCTCCAGCTGAGAGTGGATCTCCACCACGTTCCAGATGAAATCCGTAATCGCCCTGTCGAGTTTTCTCTCGATCATCTGGCTTCCCCCCTTTGTCTTATGACTATTCTTTTACTGGCATATTGGGGGCTAGTCTCGCCTCACGCGCATCGACGTTAGTGCTAGACGCCAAATCCTGGAAACCGATCGGCGAATAAGTGCTTGCAAAAAACAATTAATTAAATTACGTCTTGCCGCACTCAATCATGCTGCTCTTGACCCGTGTCGATGGACAGCGATGTGAGACCTCCAAGAAAGCCCTCGGGATGCCCCCTGAGGGCTTTTTCTTTTTTATTTTCAATTGCTTATTTCGGCTTCGCTGCCTGCCTGTTGCTCTGCGGCAACATCGTCCCCGGAACTTGCGATTCATCAAATCAATAAATTGAGGCAGTTGTTTTTATAAACTATATGTGAAGCCACGACGGAGGGGGGGCACCTCGCTGTCGTTTCGGTTCGGACCTTCGGTGCGGACCTGAATTGAGCGGAAATTGATGAGGGTAAAGCGGCCTCCACCGAGGAGGCGAGCCCCCTGAACCGACCTGGAGGTTTACTGATGAAGTTGACTAAGACACTCTTTCTCGGCACGGCTGCCGGCCTGATGGCCGCGTCCAGCGCGTTCGCAGCCGATCTTCCCGTGAAGGCCAAGGCGGTCGAATACGTGAAGATCTGCTCGCTGTACGGCGCCGGCTTCTACTACATCCCGGGCACCGACACCTGCATCAAGCTCGGCGGCTACCTGCGCGCTGACTTGAACCTCGGTACCAACTCGGACTTCAATCCGAACCAGAGCGGTACCGCCGGTGCTCGCAACCGCATGATGAACTACTACACCATGCGCGCTCGTGAAGACCTGAACATCGACACCCGCACCGCGACCGAATACGGCGTGGTCCGCACCTATTTCGATGCGGTCTTCACCTGGACGACCGGCAACTACACCCCGACCGGCTCGGGCACGGGCGGCACCCAGTACAGCGGTACGCTCGGCCTCAACGCTGCGGGCACCGCCCTCGTCGGTTCGAACGGCTCCGGCTCGGTGAACAGCACCGACGGCAACACCTCGGGCGGTGCGCTCGGCGTGTACTACGCTTTCATCCAGTTCGCCGGCTTCACGATGGGTAAGGCCGTGTCGCAGTTCGACGCGCCCTGGACCAACTATCCCGGCAACATCACCGACAACCTCGTCGGCGGCAGCGGCACGGTCACTGGTGTCAACCAGTTCACCTACACCGCCGACTTCGGTCAGGGCGTGACGGCATCGTTCTCGGCTGAAGATGCGACCCAGTACTATCAGGCCGGCAACATCAACCTGGCCGGCGCGACCGCGGGCGGCATGATCGGCGGTTCGTACGGCACCAACGCCATTGGCGGCTCGCGTTCGCCGAACCTCGTCGGTACGGTCCGTGTCGACCAGGCCTGGGGCCTGTTCCAGGCGTCGGTTGCCGCGCATGACAACCACGTCGGCTATTACGGCGCGACCGAGACCACCGGCCACCCCGACGACAAGTGGGGCTGGGCTGTGCAGCTCGCTCTGTCGATCAAGAACATCCCGACCGGCGCGGGTGACACGATCAACATCCAGGGCGTCTACACCGACGGTGCGACCCGCTACAACTTCCAGAACCTGTCGGGCAGCACCTACGCGCTGTACGGCAACTCGGGCATTGCTGGCGCTTACGGCAGCATCGGCTTCGCCTCGGCTCCGGACACCGTCTTCACTTCCGCCGGTGGCGGCACCTCGCAAGAGACCGTCAAGACCTGGGGCTTCCGTGGCGCTTACACCCACAACTGGGATCCCTACTGGAACTCGGCGCTCTACGGCGCTTACGCCCAGGCCCAGTTCGGCACCCTCGCCAAGACCGCGCTTTGCGGCGCGGGCGGCACCGGTGGCGTGTTCGGCGGTCTGGCTGGCGTGACCGGCTGTAACCCCGACTTCGCGATCGGCCAGCTCGGTATCGTCACCCGCTGGACCCCGGTCAAGAACCTGACGTTCTCGGCCGACCTGTCCTGGACCCACCTCGACCAGAAGTACTCCGGTACGGTTGGTCTCGTCCCGAACGTCACGACTGCCAAGCCGGCCGCTGTGTATGAGCTGAAGGATCAGGACTCGATCGCGATGATCCTCCGCGCTCAGCGCAACTGGTAAGATCGGTCTAACGATCTGACTTAAGCCCCGGCGGGAAACCGCCGGGGCTTTTTCTTTGTGCCTCTTTTGGTTTTTGTTCTGGCGATCCGTTGGCGCGAAAGTCGTCCGAATCAGAAGAACAGCGCCGCCACTATCAGTCGTAGGTGTCCGGCCCCATCGCCCATGACGTCTGGTCGTGGCCGAACGCGTAATTGCGGTTGGTGACGACAGGGTTGCGATTGACCATCGGCCGCATGAACATCGGGTGGGTGGCGCTGCGCACCTCGTGCTCGACGGTGAACAACGCCTTGCCGCTGTCGAGATCGACGATGTCGCAGAATCGGTATTGATACTGATTGTCCTCGCGCGAGATCAGGTTGCGCGCGAGCAGCTTGCGGTAGGGGCCGGAGAAGTCGGTGATGTACATCTGCACGTGGTGCCCGTCATAGTCGCCCGGCGGCCGGTCGGTCTCGCGAAACAGCAGGTGCTGGTCGCGGCCGGTCTTCACCGCCGCAACGGCGCCGCCGTCATTCCGCAACGCCGCGGGCATGCCCATGACCTCCGGATAGAAGGCGCAGATCGCGGGCGCCGTTCCGACCGGCACGTCGAACTCGACATAGGGAATGCCGAGCGTGATGCGGCCGAATCGCGCCGCGTCCGGCTCATGGATGCGCATGCGGTTGCCCCACGGACAGGTCGCCTCGACATGGTCATTGCGCTCGGCGAACGCGAACGCCGTGCCTTCGAGTTTCTTCGCGACCGACGCCAGCCGTTGCAGCAGCGCCTCGCGTCCCTCGATGACGAGGCCGGTATGGCCGCGCAGCACCTGCGGCCTGCCGCTCGGCAGGTGAAACTGGCTCCGTCCGGCGTTGATCCACATGTTGGTGTCGGACACCATCAGATAGGGATCGCGGGTGAGCCCAAGTCCCGTGACGTAGAACAGGGTCGCCAGGCGCTGATCCGGCACCTGGATGTTGACGTGCTCGAAATGGATGGCGTTGCCGAGATCTTCTGCGGATCGATCGAATTGTTGCGGCATGGGTGCGCTTCTCGCTTGGGCGGACGGAGCGGTCATACTAGGCCTGAATTTCCGCACGCCGAAACGGGGCGCCGATCACATCGCGGTGGCGGGGCATCGCGTCCGTCGCCGCCTTGCCGTGCCAGCCAGTCCCTGTAATCTGGCGAAAATCCAACAATAAGATCAAAGAACAAGGAAGGGATCGATGGGAGGAGTTTTGGCGGGCGTACGCGTCCTCGATTTCGGACGCTATATCGCCGGGCCCTATTGCGCGACCTTGCTGGCCGAATTCGGCGCCGAGGTCATCCGGGTGGAAAAGCGCGACGGCAGCGAGGACCGTTTCGTGGCGCCGGTCGGCGAGGGCGGTGAAGGCGCGCTGTTCCTCCAGGTCAATCGCAACAAGAAGTGCATCACGCTCGATCCGATGAAGCCGGAAGGGCAGGAGGTGATGCGCCGTTTGATTGCGACCGCGGACGTCGTCGTCGCCAATCTGCCGCCGCAGACCCTGCGCGCGATGAAGCTCGACTATGAGTCACTGAAGGCGATCAAGCCCGACATCATCCTGACGACGGCGACCGCGTTCGGCGGGCCGGGACCCTGGTCCGATCGCGTCGGCTTCGACGGTGTCGGGCAGGTGATGTCGGGCTCGGTCTACATGACCGGCGCCGGCGATCCGCCCTACCGCGCTGCGGTGAACTGGGTCGATTTCGGAACGGCGCTGCACTGCGCGTTCGGGACGCTCGCCGCGCTGATGGAGCGTGCGAAATCCGGGCGCGGGCAGATCGTCGAGGGCGCGCTATTGGCGACCGCGCTGTCCTTCACCAATGCGACGCTGATCGAACAGGCGGTCATCAACGTCAACCGCGTTCCGACCGGCAATCTCGGCCAGACCGCCGCGCCGGCCGACATCTACCGCACCAAGGACGGCTGGGTGCTGTGCCAGGTCACCGGCCATCCCCTGTTCAAGCGCTGGGCGCGGCTGATGGATGAGGAAGACCAGTGGCTGAACGATCCGCGCTTTGCCGACGACATCAGCCGCGGCAACAACGGTGCGGTCATCAGCGAGCGGATGGCGCGCTGGTGCGCCGAGCGCACCACGCAGGAGGCGGTCGACACCCTCGGCAAGGCGATGATCCCGACCGGGCCCGTGCTGAGCCCGCAGCAGGCGCTGGATCATCCGCACATTCGCGCCGCCGGCTTCCTGCAGGACGTCGACTATCCGGGTCTGCCGAAGCAGGCGCCGGTCGCGCGGGCCGCGGTGCGGCTGTCGGAAACACCGGGTGAAATCGCCAGCCGTCCGCCGACGCTCGGCGAGCATACCGATCGAGTCCTCGCCGAGCTCGGCTATGACGCGGATGCGATCGCAGCACTTCGGCAAAGCGGCATCATCTAGCTGAAGGGCGGCAGAACTGGATCGCCGCTGAAATGTTCAGACGGCGATCCAGTGCGAGCTAAACGAACTTGGGGAAGTTGTAAGGCCGCGAGCAAACGCTAACCCGGCCGGCGCAAACGCATCAAGTTTCGTAGTGTTGCTCCGGCCGGAGATTCATTGCAGCCGCCGGGAAATGGCCACACTTGGACGGCCCGCGGATTTCCGGGCCGCCAAACGTTTAGAATGCTTCATTGCCCCTTCGCAAGCGCCAGCGCGGCCTCGACCGCGTTCTCAAGAATCTCCTCCGACAATTGCCTGTCGCTCACGGCACGCGACAATTGCAGCGCGCCGACCATGGCCGAATAGGCCTTGATCGCACGCCGCCGACGCTCCGCAGCCGAACCGTCCGGTATCTGTGCCGCGATCAGCGCGATGATGTCGGACATCTTTCCGGTGAAGGCTTCGCGCGTCGCCTTCGGGTGCCGCGCGATCTCGGAGACCAGCGCCGCGGTCGGGCAGCCGGTCGCCGCGCGGTCGCGATGCCTCGGCGAGAGGTAGTCGCGGATCACCGTCTCGAGCGCAACGCCGCTTGCAAGATTGTCCTTGTGCCGCTGCTCGCGCCGCTCCAGCGCATCGAGCACCACCGCGCGCACCAGATCCTCCTTGGATTTGAAGTGCGTGTAGAAGGCGCCGTTGGTCAGGCCCGCCTCCGACATGATGCCGGCCAGGCCGATCGCGGCGATACCGCTCTCGCGAAACTGCGCCGATGCGACGTCGAGAATGTGCCGCCGTGTCGTGTCCCTGTGACCCTTGTCGTAACGCGCCAATCCCGCCTCCTGCGACCTGGCTTCGGCTCCGGCCACAAAATCGTGAGGCGGAGCCCTATTGCATTACGATTATAATAATACATTATGACCATAATGCAATGGGCGGCCCACCGGCGGTCCGGGGGATAAACAGGATCGCACCATGTCTGTCGAGGATGTCGCCGCGCCGCCCTTGTCCGCTGCGCAGTTCGCAGTCCACACCGCGGCGCCGCTTCGCCAGGCGCAACCGGCCGCCCCGAGCGCGGCCGAGCAGAGGCGCACGGCGCTGCTCGCCGCACCGATCCTGCCGACATTGCTCCGTCTTGCGGCACCGACGGTCACCGTCCTGGTGGCGCAGACCGCGGTCAACATTGCGGAGGCCTATTATGTCGGCTTCCTCGGCACCGACGCGCTGGCGGGCGCCGCGCTGGTGTTTCCGATCTTCATGCTGATGACCATGATGTCGAATGGCGGGTTCGGCTCCGGCGTTGCCTCCTCGGTCGCGCGCGCCGTCGGCGCCGGCCGCCGCGACGATGCGGAGGCGGCGCTGCTCCATGCGGTGGTGCTCGCGATCATCGCCGGCGGCGTGTTCACCCTCGGCGTGATCTTCGGAGGCCCGCATCTCTATCGTGCCCTCGGCGGCACCGACGGTGCGCTCGCTGCGGCCACCACCTATTCCAACTATCTGTTCGCCGGCGCCATTCCGGTGTGGATCGTCAATCTGCAGGCGGCGGCGCTGCGCGGCTCCGGCAATGTCAGGGTGCCCGCGCTGGTGACGCTGGTTGGTGCGATCGTGACCATCCCGGTCTCGCCGGCGCTGATCTTCGGCTTCGGGCCGATCCCGCGACTCGGCATCGGCGGCGCCGGTGTCGCCTTCGGCCTCTATTACGGCGCGGCGATGCTGTTCCTGCTGCGCTACATGGCCTCGGGCGCGACCGGCCTGAGGCTTCACCTCGTACCGTTGCGTGCAAAAATCTTCGGCGACATGCTGAAGGTCGGCATCCCCACCGCACTCAATGCGGTGCTGACCAATCTCACCGTCATCCTCGTCACCGGCGCGGTCGGCCTGTTCGGCACCTCCGCGCTCGCCGGCTACGGCATTGCTTCGCGGCTCGACTACATCATGATCCCGCTGCTGTTCGGCATCAGCACCGCGACGCTGACCATGGTCGGCGTCAACATGGGCGCCGGGCAAATAGCGCGGGCGCGGAAAATCGGCTGGATCAGCGGCATCGTCGGCCTGGTCATGACCGGGACGATCGGCCTCCTCGTCGCGATCTTTCCGACGGCCTGGATCAATCTCTTCAGCCACGACGCCGAGGTGGTGAACGAGGGCATGACCTATTTGCGCATCGTTGCGCCCGCCTATGCCGCACTCGGCTTCGGCTTCGTCAGTTCCTTCGCAGTGCAGGGCACCGGCCGCGCCATGGGCCCACTCGCATCATCTTTCGCGCGCATTCTGATCGCGGCCGGCGGCGGCTGGATCGCGGTCGCGAGCTTCGGCGCCGGCATGGCGGGTCTCGCCGTCATGGTCACACTGTCGCTCGCCGCTTACGCCGCGATCTGCGTGCTGATCATGTTGTCGCCGTTGACCTGGCGCGCCGAGTAACCGGCATCAACGGATGCTGGCGACGCCGACCCCCAGCACCGACAGCATCAGCAGATTGGTCAGGAGCTGCAGCGCGATCTTCGGCTGCGCCAGCCATCCCGAGACCTTCTCGGAGAAGGACAGCGCGGGATCGGCGAACAGCGGCTCGTGGTAGTGGCGGAAGAAGCGCGGAAACTTCGGCCCCAGCCACGGCGTGAGCAGGGCGTGGAAGGTCGAGGCCATTGCAATGAAGATCGCGGCGCCATAGCGCTGGTCGGCGAATTCGGAGGCGTTGATCAGGATCATCATCAGCGCGACGCCGGAATAGAACGGTACGCCCTGGAGCAGCGCATAGAGCGCCAGGCATTCGAGGCGGTTCCGGCCGGTAAGCTTCGGGGCGGCGAGGGCAGTCATGGCTGAATTCCTTGCTGGTCTGGCCGCCAATCTGGCACTTCAGGCGACACTTTGCCGTGATGCCGATCACGCTTGCGCAAGGCGCCGCATGGCCCGCGAATTCGTTTCCCATTTTGTGCCGAATGGAGAACGTGCGTCCGTCATCGGCAGCCAATATGGATTTCCATTTCATTGATTTCGCCTCACGGAGAAGCGAATACGGTTCCAGTCGTTGCCGCCCGCGTTGAGGAGACCAAGATGTCGTTTCGCCTGCCCCTGATCCTGTCGACCGTGCTCGCCGTCTGGTCGGCTGCTGCGAGCGCCGAGACCATCAAGATCGGCGTGACGCCGGGGCCGCATGCGCAGATCCTCGAGGCGGTGAAGCCGATCGCCGCCAAGCAGGGCCTCGACATCCAGCTCATAGAATTCTCCGACTACGTGGTGCCGAACGCCGCGCTCGACGCCGGCGAGATCCAGGCCAATTCGTTCCAGAACCAGCCTTACCTCGACAACCAGAAGGCCGACCGCGGCTACAAGATCGAGGCCGTCGGCCTGACCGTGAACTTCCCGATCGGCGTCTACTCGAAGAAGCACAAGGCCATTGCCGACATCCCCGAGGGCGGCAAGGTCTCGATCCCGAACGATCCGACCAATGGCGGCCGCGTGCTGCTGCTGCTGCGCGACAAAGGCGTGATCAAGCTGAAGGAGGGCACCGGCTTCAAGCCGACCGTGCTCGACATCACCGAGAATCCGAAGAAGCTGAAATTCGTCGAGGTCGATGCCGCGCAGGCACCGCGCGCGCTCGACGACGTCGACGCAGCGGCGATCAACACCAATTATGCAACCCAGGCGGGGCTCGATCCGGTCAAGGATCCGATCCTGCGCGAGGACCCGAAGGGGCCCTATGTCAACCTGATCGCGGTGCGCACCGCCGACAAGGACAAGCCCTGGGTCAAGGTGCTCGTGGACAGCTACCACACGCCCGAGGTCAAGGAGTTCGTCCTGACCAAGTTCAAGGGCGCGGTGCTGCCGAGCTGGTAGGCAGTCTGCCCAGCACCAGCGCAGGGCGATCCGGCGGGCAGCCTTGCGCAATGCCCGCTTGTCTGGAGCTGCGGCAACCGACATCATCGGGGGCGTGGCCATCCTCGCCCGACAGGGATCGTATGAAACGCTTTGCAAACCTGAAACGCCTGGGCTTCTTCACGCGGCTTCTCGACGAGGCGCCGCCGGCTGACCGCTACCGCTTCGCGGCCGAGCAGATCGTGCGCGCCGAGCAGGCCGGGCTCGACTCCGCCTGGATCGCGCAGCATCATTTTCACGAGCGCGAGGGTGGTCTGCCGTCGCCCTTCGCCTTCCTCGGCTACGTCGCAGCCCAGACCTCGCGCATTCGTCTCGGCACCGGCATCGTCACCCTGCCGCTGGAGAGTGCGGTGAGAGTCGCCGAGGACGCGGCTGTCCTCGATCTTCTTTGCAACGGCCGCTTCGAGCTCGGTGTCGGCACCGGCGGCAATCCGTCGGCCTTTGCCGCCTTCGGCCTCGACGGCACCCAGCGCAACGAGATCTTTGCGCGCAATCTGGAGGTCGTCCGCAAGGCGCTGACCGGCAAGCCGCTCGACGGCGGCGACACGCTGTATCCACAGCGCCCGGAGCTGGACAAGCGCATCTGGCAGGCGACGTTCTCGGTCGCGGGCGGGGCCCGCGCCGGCAAGGCGGGCGACGGCCTGCTGCTCTCGCGCACCCAGCCGCGGGCCAAGGAGGCGCCTCACGCCACGCTCGCCGAGATCCAGAACCCGATCATCGATGCCTATCTCGAAGCGCTGCCGCGCGGATGCGAGCCGCGCATCATGGCCTCGCGCAGCGTGTTCGTCGCCGACGACCATCGCGAGGCGCTGCGCCTTGCCGACATTGGCCTGCGCCGCGCGCTGCCGCAATTCATGAAGGGCGGCCACCTGCCCCCGGGCGAGACGCTGGAGGAGATGATCAAGGCCTTCGACACCCATGTCGGCGGGGCCGACGAGGTCATCGCCTCGCTCCGCACCGATGCCACGCTGGAGCGGATCACCGATCTCGTCTTCCAGGTGCATTCGGTCGATGCGCCGCATCCTCACGTCCTGCGCTCGATCGAGCTGGTCGCGGAGAAGGTCGCGCCGGCGCTGGGCTGGACCCGGACGGCGCCCGCCGTGGCGCTCGCAGGCTAGCCGGAATGAATGTGCACGAGGCTGAATGATGGCAACAGAAGATATCATCGACACGCTCGCCGGCATCGAACCGGGCTCGGCTCTTGACGCCATTCGCGCGCGGCGCCTGCAAGCGCGCGAGAATGCGCAGAAAAGCTATCTCTCCTTGTTCGAGCCGATCGACGCCAGCGACTTCTCGCTTCCGGAGCGAGCCGCGGTCGCGGCGTTCGTGACCGGGCTGCATGGCGAGTCCCCCGTTGCGACCTTCTATCGGGACAAGCTCGCGGCGAGTGCGGGTGGCGCGGCTCTGCTCGAAGCGATCGACGCCGAGATCGCGCGGGGCAGGACCTCGGGTCCGTATGGCTCATTCCCGGCCGGCCCGCTGTCGGTCGAGAACACGGCCGGGCTGATCTATCGCGTGAGTGCGGCGAGCAAGTCCGTCCTCGGTGCCAAGCTCGTCGCAGCCCTTGAGCATGCGCATCTGCTGGTGTTCCGGCCGCGCGATGCGGCGTCCACCGACATGAAGGCGCTGCTGGCCGCCGGCTGGTCGAACACCGGCATCGTCACCTTCTCCCAACTCGTCGCGTTCCTGTCGTTTCAGGTGCGCGTCGTCAGCGGCTTGCGCACGCTCGCCGCCGCGAACGCATGAGAGGAGGCCGCATCATGAGCGCCACCGTCAATCCGCCCGTCGTCTTCACCCAGGATGAGCTCGGCTGGGTCTCCTGGATCGATCCGCTGCCCGAGGCCGAGCTGACCGAGCGGCATTTCAATGGCCTCGTCGATCGCGCCCGCGCCAAGTCGGAATATTTCCGCCTGCTGGTACGCGATCCCGAGGTGCTGGAAGCCCGCACCAAGACCGACAAGGACATCTTCTACAACGTCGCCGACGGCCTGCCGCGCGCCGAGCGTGAGCTCGCGGCCGCCGCGACCTCGCGCTACAACGGCTGCATCTATTGCGCTTCGGTGCATGCGCGCTTCGCCAGCACCTATTCCAAGCGGCGCGACGACGTGCAGAAGCTGCTCGACGAAGGCATCAAGGCCGATCTCGGCGAGCGCTGGAATGCCGTGGTCAAGGCCTCGGTGGCGCTGGCCGCAACGCCGATCGCGTTCGGTCCTGAGCACATCGCCGAGCTGCGCCGCACTGGCCTCGATGATGCCGAGATCGTCGACGTCATCAACGGCGCCTCGTTCTTCAACTGGGCGAACCGGCTGATGCTGTCGCTCGGTGAGCCCTCGAAATAGGCAGTCTCACCGGCACAAGAATTGCTGCTTGTATCAACTGAAGTGGATGGAGCCGTGCATGAGCAACATCGATCGTCGTACCCTGGTCAAGGGCTCGCTCGCCGCCATGATGGCGGGTGCAGCGTTCTCGCGCAGTGCCCTTGCGCAATCCTCCGAGCCGGTCCTGCTCGGCGTCAGCGGTCCCCTGACCGGGCCGAACGCGCAATACGGCACGCAGTGGAAGCAGGGCTTTGACCTCGCGCTCGACGAAATCCAGGCGGCCGGCGGCATCAACGGCCGCAAGCTCGCCTATCAATTCGAGGACAGCCAGAGCGACCCGCGCCAGTCGGTGGCGATCGCGCAGAAATTCGTCTCCAATCCCAGCATCGTGCTGGAGCTCGGCGACTTCTCCAGCCCGGCCTCGATGGCGGCCTCGCCGATCTATCAGCGCGCGGGCCTCGTGCAGTTCGGCTTCACCAATTCGCATCCTGATTTCACCAAGGGCGGCGACTTCATGTGGAGCACCTCGGTCAGCCAGGCCGACGAGCAGCCGCTGCTGGCGTCCTATGCCGTGAGGCGCCTCGGCCTGAAGAAGCTCGCGGTGCTGCACCTCAACACCGATTGGGGCCGCACCAGCCGCGATTATTTCGTCAACGCCGCCAAGGAATACGGCGCGGAGATCGCGGTCACCGAGGGCTATATCGCCGAGGAGCGCGACTTCCGCTCGACGCTGGTGCGCGTGCGCGACGCCAGTCCGGATGGCCTGATCCTGATCTCCTATTATTCCGACGGCGCGCTGATCGCGCGCCAGGCGCGCCAGGTCGGACTCAAGCAGGTGATCTGCGCGGCGAGCTCGGTCTACTCGCCGAAATTCCTGGAGCTGGGCGGCGAGGCCGTCGAGGACGTCCATGTCGGCACGCGGTATTTCCCGGAAGATCCGCGGCCCGAGGTGCAGAAATTCATCGCCGGCTTCAAGAAGAAGTACAACGGGCTCGAGCCCGACGCCTTCAACGCCTACGCCTATGACGCCATGAACATGGCGGCGGCGGTGGTGAGGATCGGCGGCACCGATCGCAAGTCGATCCGCGATGCCTTCACCAAGGTCAAGGACGTCCCGAGCGTGATCTTCGGCGCCGCGACGTTCGACGTCGCCACCCGCCGCGTCAAGGGCGCCATGAACGCGGAGCTGGTCGTGCGCAAGGGCCAGTTCGCGCTCTGGGACGGCAAGCCGACCTGACCTCTCGGCCGGAGCCACAGCATGATCCGGAAAAGTGCGAAGCGGTTTTCCGGAAAGATCATGCGTAAAAACAAACTAAAGCGCGATAATCCTATCGCGCTTTATGGCTCCGGCCCTTCTCCCTTCATTAGGAACCCTTCGTGTCTTCCTGGCTCGACTACACGATCAACGGGCTGATCGTCGGCAATGTCTACGCCCTCGTTGCGGTCGGGCTCGCGCTGATCTTCGGCGTCAGCCGGCTGATCAACTTCGCGCAGGGCTCGATCTACCTGGTCGGCGCCTATATCGGCTGGGTCGCGGTGGTGCAGCTGCATACGCCGCTGCCGCTGACCATCATCGTGGTTGCGGCTGCCGCTGCGATCGTCGGGCTGATCATCGAGCGGTTCGGCCTGCGGCCGCTGCAGAACTCGGTGCGCATCGCGCCGTTGCTCGCCACCATCGGCATCAGCTTCGTGCTCGACCAGCTGGTGATGCTGACCTTCTCGCCCAATCCGCGCGCGCTGCCGAGCCAGTTGCCGGACGTGCGCTTCCAGGTCGGCGGCGGCACTATCGGCCCGCTCGATCTGCTGATTGCCGGCGTCGGTCTCACCAGCGCGCTGTTGCTGTTCGTGTTCCTGCGCTACTCCAAGCTCGGCTGGGCGGTGCGTGCGGCCTCGCAGGATCGCGACGCCGCGATGCAGATGGGCGTCGACGTCAACCGCGTCAATCAGGCGGTGTTCGGCATTGCCGCCGCGCTCGGCGGCGTCTCCGGCATGCTGGTCGGCATGTACTACAACCAGATCGACACCGCGATGAGCCTGCAGGCGACGCTGAAGGGCGTCGTCGCCGAAGTCGTCGGCGGTGCCGGCAACGTGCCCGGTGCTGTCATCGGCAGCCTCTTGCTTGGACTGGTCGAGAGCTACGGCGTCGCCGTGTTCGGCACCAGCTATCGCAATTTGTTCGCGTTCCTGCTGCTGGTCGTCGTGCTGGTGCTGCGGCCCAACGGCCTGTTCGCCAGCGCGCGGCAGGCGCCGCCCGAGCCGCTGACCGGCACCTTCATCGCGCCGAGCCGCCCCGTGCGCATTCCGCGCTGGGCGTTGCTGGCTGCGGCCGCGATCTTCGCGGTCCTGCCGTTCTTCCCGGTGTCCTTCTATGTGCTGCAGACCCTGATCAACGCCTGGCTGCTCGGCATGCTCGCGCTGAGCCTGACACTGGTGGCGGGCACGATGGGGCAGGTCTCGCTCGGGCACGCCGCACTGCTCGCGATCGGTGCCTACACGTCGGCGCTGTTGTCGCTGACGCTCAACGTCCCGGTCGGCCTCGCCATCATCGCCGGCGGCCTGATGAGCGCCGCGCTCGGCACGCTGCTGATCTCGCCGTCGTTCCGTCTGCGCGGGCATTACGTCTCGATCGCCACGCTCGCGATTGGCGAGATCGTGTCGCTGGTGATCCTGAACTGGGAGAGCGTCACGCGCGGTCCCATCGGCATCTCAGGCATCCCGCCGCTGTCGCTGTTCGGCTACGATCTCATCAGTCCGAATGCAATCTACTGGTTCAGCTTTGTCGTGATGGTGGTGCTCGCGCTGCTGCAGGGCCGGCTGCTCGGCTCGCATCTCGGCCGCAGCTTTCGCGCCATCCGCGACGACGACATCGCCGCCCGCGCCTATGGCCTCAGCCTCAACCGCTACAAATCGCTCGCCTTCATCTTCGGCGGTTTTGCCGCCGGCGTCAGCGGCGGTATCGCCGCGCATCTTTATTCCTACATCAACCACGAGACCTTCAACACGCAGCAATCCATTCTGGCGCTGACGGTCGTCATTCTCGGCGGCCTCGGCAATGTCGTCGGCGCCATCCTCGGAGCGGTCGCGCTGGTGGGCTTGCCGGAGGTGTTCCGGATCGCGGCGGAGTATCGCATCCTGATCTACGGCATCGTGCTGCTGCTGCTGGTGCGGTTCAGGCCGCAGGGCCTGTTGGGGACGATGTGATGGCGGAGCAGGCTCCCATGCTGTCCCTGCGCGGACTGACGCGCCGCTTCGGCGGCCTCACCGCCGTGGACGCCATCGATCTCGACCTCGCCAAGGGCGAGTTGATCAGTATCATCGGCCCGAACGGCGCCGGCAAGACCACGCTGTTCAACCTCGTGACCGGGCTCGACCGTCCCGATGCCGGCCTTGTCCAGTTCGAAGGCCAGGACATTACGGGCCTGTCGCCGGAGCGGCTCGCAGGCCAGGGCATCGCGCGCACCTTCCAGCTCGGCCGTGTCTTCGGCAATCTCGGCGTTATGGACAACGTGTTGATCGGCGCCCATACGCGCTTACGCGCCGTGAAGCCGGCGGTGCCGGTGATCGGCCCGCTGCTGGAGCTGGGCCTGGCACTGTTGCGCCCTTCGAGCGTCAAGGCAGAGGAAGAGCGGTTGCGCGAGGAGGTGAAGGCCATCCTCGCCCGCTTCGGCGAGCGGCTGCTGCCGCGCATCGACCAGCCCGCCTATTCTCTCTCTTACGCCAACCGCCGCCGCGTCGAGATCGCGCGTGCGCTCGCGCTCAAGCCGCGCTTGTTGCTGCTCGACGAGCCGACCGCCGGTATGAACCCGACCGAAACCGCGGAGATGCAGGCGCTCGTCGCCGAACTCAAGGCCGAAGGGCTGACCATCCTTCTGATCGAGCACAAGCTGGAGATGGTGATGCGTCTGTCCGACCGCGTCATCGTCATGGACGAGGGCAAGAAGATCGCGGAAGGCCCGGGCGAAACGGTGCGCACCGATCCCAAGGTGATCGAGGCCTATCTCGGCCATGGCCTGACGGGGACGGCGGAGCAGGAGAGCGCGGCATGACGGCGAGCGCACCCGAAGCACTGCTGGCGTTGTCGAACGTCAACACCTTCTACGGCCAGGCTCAGGTCCATTTTGACCTGTCGATCACGGTCGCGCGCGGCCACATCGTCTGCCTGCTCGGCGGCAATGCCAGCGGCAAGTCGACGACGATGAAGATCATTCTGGGCCTGGTGAAACCGCGCTCGGGCGACGTGACCTTCGACGGCGCTTCGCTGATCGGTCTCTCCACGCCGCAGATCGTCCGCCGCGGCATCGCCTCGGTGCCGGAGGCGCGGCGGCTGTTCGCGGACATGAGCGTGCGGGAAAACATCCTGATGGGCGCCTTCGTGCGCAACGACCGCGACGCGGTGGCGCAGGACCTCGACAAGATGCTCACGCTATTCCCGAAGCTCGGCCAGCGGCTGTCGCAGCGTGCTGGCTCGCTCTCCGGTGGCGAGCAGCAGATGGTCGCAATGGCGCGCGCGCTGATGAGCCGTCCCAGGATGATCGTGATGGACGAGCCGACCATGGGCCTGTCGCCGCTCTATGTCGACCGCGTGCTGGAGCTGATCCGCACCATCAACCAGGAGGGCGTGTCCGTCTTCATGGTCGAGCAGAACGCCAGCCTCGCGCTCGAGATCGCCCACGAGGCCTATGTGCTCCAGACCGGCAAGATCGTGCTGTCAGGCCCGGCCCGCGAGCTGAAAGACGACCCCCGCGTGCGGGATGCCTATCTCGGCGGTTCCGAGGCGGCGTAGGACGCGGGCGCCACGCAAAGCCGCCTTGCCGAATTGCACTGGTCAGTATGACCATCTTATGAAAAGGTCATACCGCTGTCGCGATGGGGCGTGCAGCGGACGGAATGGTTGTCGTGACGAGATGGTCTTTGCGGGCGGTCGAGCCCGGTGTGGTGCTGCTGTTTGGCGGGCTCATTGCCGCCAACATCGCCGCATGGGCCTGGGCCTTCGCGGCGTTCGGCGACCGTCCGACGGTGATGGCGACCGCGCTGCTGGCCTGGGTGTTCGGCCTCCGCCACGCCGTCGATGCCGACCACATCGCCGCCATCGACAACACCGTACGCAAGCTGATGCACGCGGGCGATGCGCCGCACAGCGCCGGCCTTTATTTCGCGCTCGGCCATTCCACAATCGTCGTCGTCGCGACCACGCTGCTCGCGTTCGGCGTGGTCAGCCTTGGCGGCGACAGCCTGCTCAAGGAGATCGGCAGCCTGATCGGCACCTCGGTGTCGGCATTGTTCCTGCTCGCGATCGCGGCCATCAACCTCGCCATTTTCGTTGGCCTCTGGCGGACGTTTCGTGCCGCGCGCGAACAGGGCGTTCACGATGCCGAAGGCCTCGACAAGCTGCTCGCCCATCGCGGTGTCCTCGCGCGCTTGCTCGGCCCGATGTTTCGCCTGGTGACGAAGCCCTGGCACATGTATCCGCTCGGCTTCCTGTTCGGCCTCGGCTTCGACACCGCGACCGAGATCGGCCTGCTCAGCATCTCCGCCAGCGAAGCCGCGCGCGGCGCTTCGCTTGTCGACGTCCTGGTCTTCCCCGCGCTGTTCGCGTCCGGCATGGCGCTGGTCGACACCGCCGATTCCACGCTGATGGTCAGCGCCTATCGCTGGGCCTTCGTCGATCCCCTGCGAAAGCTCTGGTATAACCTGACGATCACTGGCGCCTCCGTCGCGGTGGCGCTGCTGATCGGCGGCATCGAGGCGCTTGGCCTGATTGCCGAGCGGCTTGGACTGACCGGCGGCGTGTGGACGCTGGTGGACGGCCTCAACGAGTCGCTCGCCCATGTCGGCATCGCCGTGATCGCGCTGTTCGTGATCGCCTGGCTGGTCTCGATCGCGCTCTATCATCGCATGTTCGCGGACGATCGGCGTGCACCGGACATGCACGCGGCCGAACTGGCGCGACGGGCCTAAGCCCCCGGGATCAGAGCGAGGCCGCGCTCGCGACCTGCTCGGCCGGCAGGTCGTCGCCATTGGGATCGCCCGGCGCCGTGGCCCAGGCCAGCTCCACCAGCGTCACGAACCGGCGGCCGCCGCCGTCGAGCTGGACCACGATCAGGCCTTGCTCCTCCATATAGCCGAGCAGCCGCTGCGCGCGGCGCAGCGAATGCGAGCCGTAGGCGCGCGCGATCGCGGCATCGCCGGGGCAGGGCCAGCCTTCCTTGGCCGCGCGGGCGATCATCATGAACACGCCCTGCATGTCGTCGGGCAGGATCGAGGCGCGCAGCGACACCTCCTGCCAGGCGTCGTCATCGGCCAGATCCGTGCGGACGCCGGCGCGCGCATGCGTCAGCATGCGGCGGAAGTCGTTGAGGTCGGGCACTGCCGCGCCGAGCCCCTCGATGCGGCAGCGGACCACGAATTCCTGATAGAGCACGCCGATGGCGCGGAAACCGGCATCGGGCTCGGCCAGCACGGCGCGCAAGGTGCGATCGACGCGCTCGCGCCGTTCCGCAAGCTCCTCCGCGCTGACCGGCACCTCGACCGCCTCGGGGCGGATCTCCGGTGTGGCGGCAGCCTTCGCGGCGCGGAGCTGTTCGAGCAGGTCAGGCGCGGGCCGGCGCTGCGGCCGGCTGGCATCGGGCGGCGGCGCGGCGAGGATGACGGCGCGTGCATCCTCCAGCGTCGCCTCAGGCAGCGGCATCAGCCGCGGCGTCGAATTGCGCGGCGAGGTGTCGGTCGGGCCGATGTTGAGGCGCAGCGGACGCCGCGACAGCGCAGGTCCCAGCGCCATGAACTGGCCGCGCTCGAGATCGCGAAAGGCTTCGGCCTGCCGCCGCTCCATGCCGAGCAGATCGGCGGCGCGCGCCATGTCGATGTCGAGGAAGGTGCGGCCCATCAGGAAGTTCGAGGCTTCCGCCGCGACGTTCTTGGCGAGCTTTGCCAGGCGCTGGGTCGCTATGATGCCGGCGAGCCCGCGCTTGCGGCCGCGGCACATCAGATTGGTCATGGCGCCGAGCGATAGTTTCCGCGCCTCGTCCGAGACTTCGCCGGCAACCGCCGGCGCGAACAGCTGCGCCTCGTCCACGACCACCAGCATCGGGTACCAATGGTCGCGATCGACGTCGAACATCCCGCCGAGAAACGCCGCGGCGCGCCGCATCTGGTTCTCGGCATCGAGCCCTTCGAGATTGAGCACCGTGGAGACGCGATGCAGCCGCGCGCGCTCGCCGGCGACCTGCAGGCCGCGCTCGGTGTGATCCTCGGCCTCGATCACCAGATGGCCGAACCGCTCGGCCAAGGTGACGAAATCGCCTTCGGGGTCGATGATGGCCTGCTGCACCCAGGGCGCGCTCTGTTCCAGCAGCCGCCTGAGGAGATGCGACTTGCCGGACCCCGAATTGCCCTGCACCAGGAGACGGGTCGCGAGGAGTTCCTCGAGGTCCATGGCGGCCGCGGCGCCTGCCGTGGTCAGCCCCATCTCGATCGCAACCGTCATGCCCCGACTCAAGTCCCCGTCATTCGCGGACAGGGGCTTACCAATCCGAACGGGGTGCGTCGAGCGTTGCGGCACGAATCATGCCGTGTTGCCCACGGCGGAGTTCAGGCGTGACCGGACAGCCGTAGAAGTGCGGGCCGATAGGGCGCCTGCGGATCGTCGTCCTCATTCTCGGGGATCGCGCAGGAGCCGAATTCCCGGCTGATCCGCTCGATCTCGGCGATGCGCGCCTGCAGCCTCTGCAAATGCTCCGCCGAATTCGCCCGCCAGAACCGGAACGTGTCGGCGGCCAGCGGCAGGAATGCCGTGCCGAACAATGTCGGCTCGGGAACGATGGTACGTCCGAGCAGCATGAACCGGTCGGGGCCGGAGACGACGAGGGTCGCGTAGCCGCGATTGCCGATTCGCCTGATCCCGTTCAACGACCATTCGGCGAGCTTGCTGAAATACGGTTCCTCGCGCCAGCGATCGGGACAGTGGTCATCGACCGTCACGTTCACCGCATCCTGGCTGAAATGAACGATGATGCCCGACTTTGCGGGGAACCAGTCGTCGTCGAGATGGCCCTGCAGCCAGGCGCAGACGAACGACCGGCACATCTGCGGACGGCGCTCGTAGATCGCGCACCCGGTCCCGGTCTGCCAGTGCTTGCAGAGCTGGTTGGTCGGCTTGTCGACGGCTGCGACTTCGAGAATGTCACAGCAGGCATTGCACGATCCGCATTGCCGGGGCAGCGGCGCAGCCTTCGGCAGGCCGGTCGCGCGAAAGCCCTGGCCGTCGCGGATCAGCAGCTTCTGCTTCTCGAGTGCGTTCAACGCACGTTCGATCTTGAGGCGTGACAGTCGGGTGGCGTCGATCACTCCCTTGATCGTCGTCGCGCCGGCCTCGACCGCACGCACAACGCTGAGCATCGCCTGATCCATTTTCTTGTTCTTGTTGTTGGCATTCGCTCCCGAATGCCGGGATTGCATGATGGCTTACCCGGAAAGCTATCTCTCTCATTTTTGCCAGACAACGAGCGGAGCCCGGCATGCACGCATGCGGGCTTGCGGAAAATGCAGGATCGCGCGCCCGGATCCGCGATGCTCGTTCGGCGTCGGCAACCGGGAGCTTCGCCTGGGACGGCAGATTCGCCGTCAAACAAGGTCGTTTCAGCGCCGCGCAGCCTGGAAAGGCGATGAGTGACCCGCTTTACTCACGCAGTCATGAGATGCGCGACGCCTGCGCTCTCCGTGCGCGGGAACGACACGATTGCGTGAAGGCGACGTGATGACCGACGGTTGTGCGTGAGCTACAGCGGGAACGCGCTGATGCGAGGTGATGAACGTAGCCCGGACAGGATTCGCGCTCAGGTAGCTTTCATCAGAATTTCAGTCGAAAATTGCCGATGTCTTTACGGCGATGCGCTAGTTGTCGCCGACCGCCGCCGGCAAGGCGCCAGGAGACGCGGATCATGATGAGCATGCTCGCCAGTCCTGCCAAGATCACGGTCATGGTGTTCGGCGTCGTCGCCCTGATGACGCTCGGCATGGGCATCTACTGGCTCTTCAACAAACGGGCGCGGTTGAGAGACATCGCCGAGCTGAGAGCCAGGCTCCACGAGCTCGCGCCCTCGGACCCCGAATATGGCGCGGCGAGAGCGCTCTACACGTCGATGGTGCTGGATGCCGAACGTTGGGGCTTCTTTGCCGGCGCCTCCGGATCGGGCGGTCATGGCGCCGGCACGGATCACGGCGGCGGCGATCATGCCGGCGATTCCGGCGGCGGCGGACACTCTCATTGATGCCGGCAAGCGTAGCCGCATGACGCAGATGGCCTGCCCTCGGTCCCGTCGTGAGCGGCATCCCGGTCAAAACAAGAATCGAGAGTCCCGTTCCGATTCCATCGGAACGGGAAGGGCTACGGGAAGCGCTACTGCGCGCCCGAGCCGCCCTGCACGATCTTCTCGTTGAGCTTCTGGTCGACGGTGTCGACCGTGCGATCGATCTCGCCGTTCGGCGTGCCGAGCTGATGCGAGATCAGCTTCACCAGCAGGTCGACGCGCTCGATGAAGGGCGCGCCGCTCGCCACCGCGCGCGCGGCCGACGACGGCTTGAGCAGGCTTTCGGCGGCCTTGGCATATTTCTCGAACGGCACCTGGTCCTGCGGATCGGCGCCGAGCCGGCGGGCGATGGCGTCGACATGGTCGTAGATCGTCTGCGAGCGCTTGAGATCGCCGTGCACGGCGTCGCGGATCGATTGCGGCTCGTTCGGAGTGATGCAGCGGTAATTGCCGGTGAGCAGCATCGACCATTTCGCCAGCGGCACGAACAGGGAATCGAACACTTTCAGCTTCACCGGCACGTCCTTGCCGTCGAGCGTCACCGCGTCGATGTCGGCCTCAAGCTCGCGCAGCACCTTGTTGTGCTTTTCGTCGGCGAAGGCCGAGGCCTTGAAATTCGTGGGCAGGCCGACATGCAGCACGTTCGCGGCCTCTTCCGGCGGACGGAAGGCCTGCGGATCGGGCGAGCACAGCGTCACCAGGCCAGGCTCGAACCGCTCCCACACCTGCGCATTGGTGTAGGCCTCCTCGAGGTCCATGTCGGCGAGCGCCGGGATCCGCTTCAGATATGGCAGCGGCGGCATGTTCATGATCGACAGGCACGGCAGCTTCGCCGCGGCGATCTTCACCATCAGCATGCGGACGGTGTGATTGGTGTATTGCGGCTCCTGCATCGCAAGGCCGACCAGATCGTAGCGGGAGAGGTCGACATTCTGCGGCGTCACGGCGTCGAGCTTGCCGGGGAGGTCGCGCGAGAAGATCGCCCGGTGTCCCGCCTCGTCGCGTAATTTGATGCGGACCTCGGTACCGTCGCGATTGATCAGCTCGGCCGTCTTGGCGCGGCAGACCAGGGTCACGTTGTGCCCCGCCATCAGCAGCTTGGTGCCCAGCAGGGAGCCGTAGGAAGCCCCAAGAATCAATACGTTACGCGCCATGTTTCGTCCCCTGGAATGTCATGTGATTTTTTGCGCCCCGGCCGTGGCCCGAGGGCGGGTTGGCGGCATGTAAAGCGAACTGCCCGGCAATGGCAACTGGGATAATGCATACAAGGGAATGCGGGTATTTTTCGTAGCCCGGGTGAGCGTAGCGATACCCGGGACCGCCGTCGCTTGTGGCAAGACCCCGGATGTCGCTTCGCTCATCCGGGCTACGAGATATTGCCCGACGGGCAAAACACTCCGCACGTTGTCAATCCGATCTGACAAAAATATTCCGCTTTACCGAAATTCGGATTTGTCGTATGTATCGCCCATCCCGGCTCATCCTTGAGGGGCGATCATGTTGTCGTCACGATGCGCGAGCCGGGTTGCGGTGGACGCGGCAGCGTCGGGCGCGAGAGTTGAGGGCAGGGCGGATTGCTCTCCGTGAGTCCAAAACTTCGTGCCGACGAGCGGCGCTGTCAGGTTCGTTTCGCCCGTAAGTTTCCGGCTCCGTCGACAGGGCCGGGAAAACTGCGGCGAACAGCGAGCCGTGCGTACGGCAAAACCGTGTGGTCCTGGCCGTCGTTGCTACGGTCAAGCTCTTGCGAATGCGGTGATCGCGTCAACCGGCGCGGCGCCGGTGAATTTCGCCGGGGCGAGGGAGGCCAAAGGGAACTCGGCTCCCGGGAGAGCACGGCATAAGCCGTCCGACCATCGCGCAGGGAAGGCCGTGTGTGCGGCTTCACCTGTATGCCGCTGTGCAGTTCTTCTGCGTGTGCTGTCGCACAGCGGACCGTGGGTGCCAGCCGGCACCCGGCCTTCCCTGCGCCCTCCTGGGAAAGAGGGTGAAGAGATCAAACAAAGCTCGGGTGAATTGAGCCGCGAGAACGCGAAGGCGTGTCTGCGAGGCCGGAGGATGGGTAGAGCAAAGCGAAACCCATCATGTTTCCGCGAGGAGGATGCGCGATGGGTTTCGCTTCGCTCTACCCATCCTACGAGTGCATGTCCGAGACCTGCGCTGCTGCCACACACTCTGTCATTGCGAGCGCAGCGACTTGTCCGCCGAAGCCTTTGGCGAAGGCGGAAGCAATCCAGAGTCGTTCCGCGGAGGGATTCTGGATTGCTTCGTCGCTTCGCTCCTCGCAATGACGACGATGCGGAAACTACGGATGACTATCCGTCACCGTCATCTCAGCGCTATTGCAAACCCATTCTCGCTAAAGATGCGCATCGCCGCGAAATTTTACGCAAGCCTGCGCCACAACAATCATGCGAATGTTTCGCGCGCGATCAAGCTGCGCAGCCCAGCCTTATCCCTGGCTCGCCACGCGCGCGCGATCGAGATGCTCCTCGATCTTCGGGCGGTCGCGGGTGCGCTCGAAACTGGTGCAGAGCAACTCGGTTTCCTCGAGCGAAACCGGTGCGCGATACAGGCGGCACATGAACTCGGCACTTGTGCGTCCCTTGCCGGCAGCAGGCCCGATGGCGGGGCCGCGTTCGGCCAGAAACATGCAGTCCCGGCAGATGCTGGCGTCGAGCCGCTGATGGGCCGCGTCGAGATGGTTGAGGATCTCACGCAACGAGTCGCGCAGCCTGAGGCACTCGTCAGTCCCGAGCGACGTGACGGCGTTCACCACGTGATTGATCGGATCGTGCTGGTTCAGGCACTTCTCGCCCTGCGCCGTGACATGGAGCACGACGGAGCGCTTGTCCTCGTGCGAGGGCTTGCGCACCAGGAAGGACTTGGCCTCGAGCGTCTTCACGATCTGCGAAGCCGTCGCCCGCGTGGCGCCGATGAAGCCGGCGAGCGCGGAGGGCGTGCGCGAAAACCTGTTGGCGCGGCCGAGAAAGCGCAGCGCCATCCATTCTCGATCGCGCAATCCATGCTGATTGCCTTCGAAATACCAAGCCCGCGCCGCCTGGACCAGCAGCTCGACGGCTTCTCGTGCCAACGGCATGGAATTACCTCGCCCCCAGGACTTCGTTTGCGGCGTCCCGAAGCCGCGTTCCGCCATGCCACGCAAACCCGTCGCGCGAAGCCCGATCCGCACATTCGTCCGACGAGCACATCGTGCCGGGCTCTTGCGCGAAAGCTTGGACTGCGAGGTTGCCGACTTGGACTGATGGGCGCCGACGCGAGACGCTATGCCGCCGATGGTATGCCAACCGCGATGCCGTCGAACGTAAACCCGAGTTGCCGCCACCAGCGGACGAGAGATCGGAATTGTTCAACCGCAGCCCCTAAGTTCAAGTCACAAGCAGACGTTTCTTATATTCCGCCGAAACGATGAATGAGCTTCTCAACAAAATCAAGTAGAGACGCTCTCGCCGACTGGATGTCGCTTCAGGCGAATGTAACGTTCAAGACAATCTCGTTCTCCGGGACACATGTTAGTGAACGCAATACGCTGTCCCGCAAGCACCATGCACGCAACTATACGACGGTTTAATTGCACTGCATGTTGCTGTCCGCCGTTGATGCAAATTGATGGAAGCTTGTGCACGACAAGGCGGCCTGCGTGGATGAGTCATCCACAACTTGCGCGATTTGCCGGAGAATCACCGAGGGAACTCGTAGGGAATACACGCAGCGGTTGTTGCGATCGCGAAGGCCAAATCGGCAGGCCGGCCGCTTGCGTCGCGGCCGACCGAATCTCATCCGAATGGTTGAGACGCTCGAGACGGAAAGTTGCGGCGCGCGATGCGTGCGCGTCTGCCGGAAGCGCGGCGGAATGCGCGATCGACTGTCGAAATAACGAGCAGGGCGAGATCGTGGGCGGGCAATGCGTAGTTTGCCGGAGTGTTTTCGAGCAGAGCCGACACGGGCTCGCGCAAAAGCCCGTGAAACCCGAAAGCCCGTGAAACCCGAAATTCGGAACCGCGCTCCGACGTCATCGGAGCGGATTGGCGCTACTCGCCCCTGAGCATGTCCCGCAGCTCGCGGAAGGGATCGGCGCTCGGCGCAGCCGAGGCGTCTTGTCGCATGGCGCTGTAGATTCTCGGGACCATGTCGATCGCCTGGTCAAGGCCCGAATCGCGTCCCTGCTGGTATCCGCCCATCAGGCGGAGGTCGCGCGTGTCCTCGTATTTGGCGATCATGGTGCGCAGCTTGCTCACCAATTCGCGCTCCTCGGGGTCCCAGACATTGTGGGCGAGACGGGAGACCGAGGCCAGAACGTCCACGGCCGGATAGCGCGCCTGGTCGGCGATGTGCCTGGAAAGCACGATATGGCCGTCGAGCGTGCCGCGGATCGTGTCGGCGATCGGCTCGTTGTGATCGTCGCCGTCGACCAGCACGGAGAAGATGCCGGTAATCGAACCGGACCCTTCCTCGCCGGGGCCGGCGCGCTCCAGAAGGCGCGGCAGGTCCGTAAAAACCGTAGGCGCGTAGCCGCGCGCGACCGCGGGCTCGCCGGCGGCGAGTGCGACCTCGCGGGCGGCGTGGGCGAAACGGGTGATGGAATCGACCACGAGCAGGACCGATTCGCCCCGGTCGCGGAAATATTCGGCGACCGCCATGGCGGTCTTCGGCGCCAGCCGCCGCATCATCGGGCTTTCATCGCCCGTCGATACGACGGTGATGGCGCGATTGCGGTTGGCGCCGAGCACGTCCTCGATGAATTCGCGCACTTCGCGGCCGCGCTCGCCGACGAGCGCCAGCACGACAGTGTCAAAACCCTGGCTGCGGGCGAGCATGGCGAGCAGCGTCGACTTGCCGACGCCGGAGCCGGCAAAAATGCCGACGCGCTGGCCGGCGCAGATCGGGGCGAACAGGTCGATCACGCGGACGCCGGTGCGCAGCGGCTTGTGGACGCGCGCGCGCTTCATGGCCGACGGCGCCTCGGCCTCCGCCGAGACGGCGACCGATCCGGGCGTGAGCGGACCCTGTCCGTCCAGGGGGGCACCGAGCGCGTTGATGACGCGGCCCTTCCAGCTCGGATCGGGCGCAAAGGACAGAGGCGGCATCCGGTAGGCGACCGAGCCGAGGCCGGCGCCGAACTGCCGGTCGAACGGCTTTGCGACGATGCCTTCGCTGTCGATCCGCACCACCTCGCCGATTTGCGGCTTGCCGCCGGAGTTGACGCCGATCAGTTCACCGAGCCTGACGAAACGCGACAGGCCGGAGACACGGAAATGCGTCGGCGCGATCTCGGAGATCGCGCCGCTGACGCTGGCGAGGGGTGTGCTCTGCTGAAGCTCCAGCAGCGCCCACTCGAGTTGCCGAAGAGCGTTCAAGGAAACCGTCCACCTTCAATGCGCGCGGGGGCGCAGTCTACTTGCAAGTCTACTTGCCCGGCTCGCCCAGCGTCCGGATTGCATTCTGGAGCGAGCTCTCGGTGCCCTCGATCATCGAATTGGTGCCGTCGAACGCACGCGAAGCCGCGATCAGCTTCGTCAACTCCATCATCGGATTGGCGCCGGAGCCCTCGACATAGCCCTGCTTGAAGCCGTCGTGCTGGAAGTCGGCGATGGCGGTCGCAGGGCGGTCGGGCGTCACGCCGGAATTGCCGTAACGCTCGAGATTGGCGTCGGCGGGAATGCTGAACAGGCCGATGGTGCCGATCTCGTTGTTGTCCTGGGTGATCGCGCCGCTGCGCGAGATCGCGACCGGCCCGCCGTTCGGGTCCAGCGTGATCTGGGCGCCGCCGGCATCGACGACGGGGAAGCCCGACACGGTCTGCAGGTCGCCATTGGCGGCGAGCTGGAGCCGGCCGTCACGGGTATAGACCGTGCCGTTCGGACCTGCGAAGGCGATCCAGCCGTTGCCGACCACGGCGACGTCGAGCGGGTTGCCGCTCTCGGTGATGCTGCCCTGCTCGCGCGAGATGATGTTGTCGCCGGGCGAGGAGAACGCGACCGGGTTGGCGCCGGCCTTGGACAGCACGGTCTCGAACTTCACCACGTCGGTGCGGAAGCCCGCCGTGTTGACGTTGGCGACGTTGTTGGCGATCGTCTGGAGGCGCTTCTCGAGCGCAACCTGCGCCGACAAGCCGACATAAAGAGCCGATTGCATGATTTACCTGTTGAACCGGATGTTCTGAAGCGTGGTGAGCATGTCGCTATCCAGGGTAACCGACGTCGACGCCCCGGCGATCAGCACCAGCGCGGGGTTGGTCGAGGTGTCGCTCTGGGCCTGGGTCGCATCCCACATCGCGGCGAAGCGCTGCACGAATTTGGTGACCTTGGCCGGGTCCTGGAAGTCGGTGAGGTCGATCGCATCCGTGATCATCTTGGCCTGGGCGTCGATGTCGGACGAGCTGATCGTCGACGACCAGCCCATGGCGGTCTGAACCACCTGGGTCAGCGCCTTGTCGGCGAGGATCTGGTAGCCGGTCGTGATCGTGGACGCCTTGCGGGTGAAATAGAGCGCCAGCCGCAGGCCCTCGTTCTGGTCGCCGGCGTTCTCCTCCATCGTCTGGGTGACGTATTGGGTCGCCGTGTCGGTCGTTGCTGCGGTGGTCGAGGTGGCCTGGTCGCCGAGAGCGGCGAAATTGAAAGCGGTGGCGAACTGACGGTAGCGGGTGTCGGAGAGCTTGTTGGCGAAGCTGTCCTGGTCCGAGACCCCCTCGGTCAGCACCTTGCGCATGAACGCCTTGGCGTAGGTCATGTCGCTGAGGCCATAGGCCTTCATCGCATAGGAGTAGAGGCGATAGTCACCGAGGAAGTCGTCGATCGTCTTGACGTTGCCGATATGGCTGAGAAAGTAGTCGGTGTCGCGGCTGACATCGGGCTCGGTCGCGACCTGCGTGAGCGACTTGCTCATATTGGTGGTCAGTCTGGTGTAGTCCGCGATCGTGGATAGCATCACTCGTGCCCTTCTCGCCGCCCTTGCGACACGGTCCCAAGCTGCCGCGAATTGCTTGCGTGAGGCTGGCGGTAGGGGAGGAGGCTGGCGGTATGGGAAGCCAGCTTCGCGCAAGGCTCGCCGACTAAATATTTCGGGTGGGATCGGCGATGGAGTGGCGCGTTGCTCAGTTTCGTGGGGATTTTCATCACGGTGGCGGCGCTGCTGGGCGGATTTGCCGCCATGGGCGGGCATCTGGCCGTGCTCATGCAGCCTTGGGAATTCGTGATCATCATGGGCACGGCGGTCGGCACCTTCATCGTGGCCAACCCGTGGAAGACGGTCGTCGACACCGGGGTCGCCTGCATGCAGGCCATCACCGGCGCGGTGCCGGGCCAGCGCTATTATCTCGACCTGCTCGGGGCCCTGCACGCCCTGATGCGCGAGCTGCGGGGCAAGGGCCGCAACGAGGTTGAAGCGCATATCGACGATCCCTCGTCCTCCGAGATCTTCAAGGCGTTCCCGAGCGTGCTCGGCGACCCCTCGCTGCTCCAGTTCATCTGCGACTATGTCCGTCTCATCATCATGGGCAATGCGCGCACGCACGAGATCGAAGCGCTGATGGACGAGGAAATCCACACCATCGTGAAGAGCAAGCTGGCGCCCTACCATTCGCTGGTGACGGTATCCGAGGCGCTGCCGGCGCTCGGCATCGTGGCGGCGGTGCTCGGCGTCATCAAGGCGATGGGCGCGCTCGACCAGTCGCCGAAGCTGCTGGGCGGCTTCATCGGCGCGGCCCTGGTCGGCACCTTCGCCGGCATCTTCCTGTCCTACGGCATCATTTCGCCCTTCGCGATCAAGATCAAGATGACGCGCGAGAAGAAGTGCCGGCCTTACATCATCGTCAAGCAGACGCTGCTGGCTTTCATGAACGGCGCGATGCCGCAGATCGCGGTCGAGCACGGCCGCAAGATGATCGCGAGCAACGAGCGTCCCTCGATCGACGTCGTCGAGAACGAGACGATCGCGGGCCCCAAGGCCGTGCCCGACGCTGAACCGAAGGCTGCCCGCGCATGACGATGGAAGACGTCGAAATCGATCAGCGGAAGCAGCTGCCGAACTACCTGCTCGACGCGGCGGGTATTTCCATCGAGCGCATGCCGATGCTCAATGTGATCTTCGATCGCATGGCGGCATCGTGCACCGACAGCCTGCAGCCGATGGCGGGAACGCCGTGCTACTTCTCGGTCAACGGCATCACCAACGACCCGCTCGGCGACATCATCAAGGACTACGAGGGCAACGCGGTCGCCGCCGTGCTCTATGCCGAGCAGTGGGACTCCCGCGTCATCATCATGCTGGATCGTGACTTCGTGTTCACGATGGTCGAGGCGATGTTCGGTTCCGACGGCGCCGAACCGCCGCTCGATGTCGAGCGCACCTTCTCGAACATCGAGATCCGGCTGGTCCAGGCGCTGTTCGAGCGGTTCGCCAAGGCGCTGCAGGGTGCCTTCGCCGGCACGTCCAACGTCACCTTCCGGGTCGAACGGGTCGAGACGGCGATGGCGTCGCTGGCGATCGGGCGCGCCAGCAACATGTCGATCTGCGCGAACATGATGGTGCAGGCGCTCTATCGCGGCGGCCAGATGTTCCTGATCATTCCGCATTCTGCGCTGAACCCGCTGCGGCAGAAGCTCGCTCACGTCGTCGTCAGCGACGGCCGGGCGACCGATCCGCGCTGGCGCGAGCAGATGGAGAGCGAGGTTCAGCGCACCGAGGTTACGCTGAGCGCGGTGCTCGACGAGAAGATGATTACCCTCGAGGACGTCGTGAAATTCAAGGTGGGGCAGGTCCTGGAGCTCGAGGCCACGCCGCGCACCCTGGCCCGTCTTGAGAGCAACAATCAGGTGCTGTTCTGGTGTCAGATCGGCCAGCTTGATGGCTATTACGCCATGCAGGTGGCCGATCCCGTCGACCAGAAGCGGGAGTTCGTCGATGATATCCTATCTCGTTGATGCCGTGCTGCTGATTGCGCTGGCCTTCACCAGCATGCGGGTGACCAAGATGCATCGGGAGCTGGCGCGCCTGCGCAGCTACCAGGGCGAATTCTCGACCATCGTCCACGAGACGGCGGGTGCCTTCGACACAGTCATCAGCGCGGCGCACGATTCGACCGCAAATCTCGGGCGGCTCGCCAACGTGCTCACGACGAAGATCGACCAGGCCCACGAGGCGATCGCAGCGCTCGACGCCAGGAGTGGGCTCGGATCCGCCGCGACCGCCGGTGGCGCCGACGTGAACAAGCATTGAAGCCCGAACAATTACGATCGGAGCGCCGTGGCGCTCCGGGAGTGGAAATACCAAGAGGCGATACCACATGGCGCAATCCTTCGATTATGAGACTGCATCTGCATCTGCATCGGAAGAGACCGAGACGTCTCCGCTGGAGCGGCTTGCCGAGATTGCCGCGCGCACGGCGGAGGAGACCGGCAAGTTCGCCAATGTCGATGCCATCATGCGCATTCCCGTCACCATGCAGGTGGTGCTCGGATCGGCGACCATCCCGGTGGCGAACCTGATGAAGCTCGGGCGCGGCGCGGTGGTTCCGCTCGATCACAGGGTCGGCGAGCCGGTCGACGTCGTCGTCAATGGCCGCATCGTCGCTCGCGGCGAAGTGGTCGTCGTCGAAGAGGACAATTCCCGCTTCGGCGTCTCGCTCACCGAGATCGTCGGACCGCTGGGGCAGGGTGATTCCTGACAATGGCTGCACAGGTCGGCATCGCTCCCATCAAACAGCGAGGCGTTGCCGCGCTGGGTGGGACGGAAAAGGTCGCAGCACTTCTGCTGGCCATGGGCCGGCAGGCCGCCGCGAGCGTGCTCGCGCAGTTCGAGCCGCAGGATATTCGCATCGTCACCAAGGCCGCGGCTGAGCTGCGGCCGATCACTGCGCAGGAACTCGAGGCGATCGTCGAGGAATTTGCGCAGCAATTCTCGATGGGCGCCAACATCCTCGGCACCATCGGTGGCCTTGAAGCCGTGCTCGGCGACGTGCTCCCCGCCGACCAGGTCACCGCGATCATGACGGATCTGCTCGGCAATTCGAGCCGGTCGGTCTGGGATCGCGTCTCGTCGGTGTCGGAAAACTCGCTGGCGACTTACCTCTCCAAGGAGCATCCGCAGACCGCGGCGCTGATCCTGTCCAAGGTCAAGCCGTCCTGCGCCGCCAAGGTGATGAGCCAGTTGCCGTCGAGCCTGCGCAACGAGCTGATGCGGCGCGTGCTCAGCCTCAAGCCGATCGTCGACGACGCCTTGAAGGTCCTCGAAAAGACCTTGCACGAAGACCTGACGCTGAACTTCGCGCGCAACCTCGGCGCCGACACCTACGCCCGCGTCGCCGACATCATCAACAAGATGGAGCGCGGCCATATCGAGGACATGCTGAAGAGCCTGTCGGAAAAGCGGCCGAAGTCGGCCGAAGTGCTGAAGGAGCTGCTGTTCACCTTCGACGACGTGATCCACCTGACGCCGAAGGCGCGCACCATGATCTTCGATCAGGTGCCGACCGATCGCATCGTCGTCGCGCTCAAGGGCACCGACAAGCATTTCCGCGAAACGATCCTGTCGTCGGTCGCCTCGCGCGTCCGTCGCGTCGTCGAGCACGAGCTCGCGAGCGGCGAGCCGTCGAACCAGCGCGACGTGCTGGAGGCGCGCCGCGTCATTACCGACCTCGCACTCGATCTCGCGGAGAAGGGTGAAATCGAGCTCAACCCCGACCAGGAGGATGAGCTGGTCTTCCGCTGACCGCTGAACGGGCATGGCAGAATCATCCGATCAGGAGAGCAAAACAGAAGAGCCGACCGAGAAGAAAGTCCGCGATGCGCTCGATCAGGGCAACATTCCGGTCTCTCGGGAGGTATCCATCTTCGCCTCGATGGCCGCACTGATGATCATCCTGGCGTTCCTGGTCAGCCAGGGCGTGCAGCAATTGGTGCCGACGCTGAGGGGCCTGCTCGACGACCCCGAGGGCTTCCCGCTCAACAACGGCGCGGACGTTCAGAACCTGCTCACCGTCGTGGGACTCGAGGCGCTGCGTTTCCTGGTGCCGCCGGTCGTCATCCTGATGACGTTCGGGCTTGCCGCCTCGCTGCTGCAAAATGCGCCGAGCGTGGTGCTGCAGCGCATTATGCCGGATCTCTCGCGAATCTCCCCGATCAGTGGCTGGAGCAAGTTGTTCGGAACGCAGGGCCTCGTTGAATTCGCCAAGTCGCTGTTCAAGCTCGGCTCGGTGTCGGCCGTCGTCGTCGTCGTGCTGCGCTCGTCGGAGGCGAGGGCATTCGAGGCGATGTACACCGATCCGGTCGCGCTTCCCGAGATGATTCTCAATATCGCGATGCGGATCGTCTCGGCGATCTGCATCGCCACCATCGTCCTCGTTGCGATCGATCTCGCCTGGGCGCGCTTCCATTGGCGGCGTCAGCTGCGCATGACCAAGCAGGAAATCAAGGACGAGCACAAGCAGGCCGAAGGCGATCCGCTGGTCAAGGCGCGCCTGCGCTCGCTCGCGCGTGATCGTTCGCGCCAGCGCATGATCGCCTCCGCCGCGCGCGCGACGCTGGTGATTGCGAATCCGACGCACTTCGCGATCGCGCTGCGCTACAAGCGCGAGGAAAATCCGGCGCCGCTCGTGGTGGCCAAGGGCATGGACGTGATCGCCCTGAAGATCCGCGAAGTTGCCGAGCAGAACCGAATTCCGGTGATCGAGAACAAGGCGCTGGCGCGCGCGCTCTACGAGGCCGTTCAGGTCGATCAGGTGATTCCGGCCGAGTTCTTCCGTCCCGTCGCCGAGATCATCTACTTCCTGCAGTCGAAGCAGGCGCCGCGGCCCGAGAAGGTTCAGTAGATTTCCGAGGATGGTGCTTGGCCCAACAGCTTGACGAAAGCTTAACGCCCTAGGGTTCTTTCCAATGAATCCATAATGGGGCCGTCGTGGGACCGCTTTATCTCTTCGAACTCGCATCGTCGCAGGCGCGATACCTGGAGCTCCGCCAGTCGACCATCGCGACCAACGTCGCCAACGCCAATACGCCCGGCTTCAAGGCGCGCGATGTTGAGCCGTTCAACAAGGTGCTCGACACAGTGCCGGTGCGGCTTGCAACGACATCGCCGTCGCACATGCAGCTGGCTGCGGTCGAGAGCGACACGCGCGCGACTGCCAAGAAGGATAGCTGGGACGTGGTTCACTCCGGCAACTCGGTCAGCCTCGAGCAGGAAATGATCAAGGGTAGCGACGTCAATCGCGACTACTCGATGAACTCGGCAATCGTGCGGTCGTTCCACCGCATGGTCCTGCAGAGCGCGAAGACCTGAGGTGAATTGACATGCTGGACTCATTGAGCGCGTCCCTGACTGTCGCGAGCTCCGGGCTCGAGGCGCAGTCGACGCGTATGCGCATCGTTTCTGAAAACCTCGCCAACGCGACGTCGACCGGGCGCACCGCCGGTGCCGATCCGTATCAGCGCAAGACCATCACCTTCGATGCCGCGCTGGACCGTGCCTCGGGCACGCAGCTCGCGAAGGTCAAGGAGATCGGGGTCGACACCACGCCGTACCGCGTCGAATACGATCCGGGACATCCCGCCGCCGACAAGGCCGGTTACGTCAAGCTGCCGAACGTCAACATGATGATCGAGATGGCCGACATGCGGGAAGTCAACCGGTCCTACGAAGCCAACCTCCAGGTCGTGAAACAGGTGAGATCGATGCTGGGAATGACCATCGATCTGCTGAGGAGCTGACAATGCTTGAAGCGATTTCATCCACCGCGATTTCCGGCGGCCATGCGGTAAGCCGTGCCACCGAGGCGCAGGCCATCGCGCCGGCGGCACCGACCGCAATCCAGTCGACCGACGACGTCGGATTCGAATCGGTGATGAAGCAGGTGACGACGGACGCGATCGGCACGCTGAAGGCGGGCGAAGCGGCGTCGATCTCGGCGATGCAGGGCAAGGAATCGACCCGCAAGGTCGTGGAGGCGCTGATGTCGGCCGAGCAGGCCATGCAGACGGCGGTCGCGGTTCGCGACAAGGTCGTGCAGGCCTACCAGGAAGTCGTTCGGATGTCGATTTGATCTGAGGGAGTGACGTAAGTGAAATCGCTCGCCATTGCGGCCACGGGCATGAACGCCCAGCAGACCAACATCGAAGTCATCGCGAACAACATCGCCAACATCAACTCGACCTCGTACAAGCGGGCGCGTGCGGAATTCACCGATCTGTTCTACCAGATGGACCGCATGCAGGGCGTGGCGAACGTGAACGGCTCCTCGCCGATCCCGGAAGGCGCCAATCTCGGCCTCGGCGTCAAGTCGGCGGCGATCCGCAAGCTGCACATCCAGGGCGCGCTGACGCAGACCGGCAACCCCTACGACCTCGCGATCAACGGTCGCGGCTGGTTCCAGGTGCTGGGCCCGAACAACGAGGTGCAATACACCCGCGCCGGTTCGTTCAACACGAATGCCAACGGCCAGCTCGTCACGATCGACGGCTATCTGCTGGATCCCGCCATCACGGTCCCGCAGGGAACGGTCCAGGTCACGGTCAACCAGACCGGCCAGGTGTTCGCCAAGCTGGACACGGAAGTGAACGCGCGGCAGATCGGCCAGCTCAACCTCGCCAATTTCGCCAACGAGGCCGGCCTCGAGCCGCTCGGCGGCAACCTCTATCGCGAGACCACGGCGTCGGGTACGCCGGTGGTCGGACTGCCGGGCGATGCCGGCTACGGCAAGATCAACCAGCAATATCTCGAAGCCTCGAACGTCGATCCCGTCAAGGAGATCACCGAGTTGATCTCGGCGCAGCGCGCCTACGAGATGAATGCCAAGGTCATCCAGGCCTCGGATGAAATGGCTTCGACCGTATCGAAGGGTCTCAGTCGCTAGTTTCGGTGTGTCCATGTTGAACAGGGTGGGCCTGATCGTGCGCGGGTTGGCCGCCGTGCTGCTGGTTCTGGTCTCGGCGCGCCTCGCCGTGGCCGAGGAGAAGCGGCTTCCCGTGCCGGCGGTCTCGATCCGCGCCGGCGAACTGATCCGGGACGACATGATCACGGAGCGGATCTTCGCGCCGAACGTGCTCGGCGTCGCCGCGTTCATCGAGGGGCGCCAGGTGCTCGTCGGCCGCATGGCTCGGCGCGCGCTGCTGCCGGGCCAGCCGATCCCGACCAACTCGGTGGAGGATCCCTTCACCATCGCCCGCGGCGCCATGGTCAAGGTCGTGGTCGAGGACAGCGGCCTGTCGATCGTCACTTACGGCTCGGCGATGCAGTCGGGCGCGCCCGGCGCGCTGATCCCGGTGCGCAACACCGACACCGGCGTGATCATCAGGGCCATCGTCCAGCCGGACGGCACCGTTAAAGTCGCGGACGGGTCATGACCAGATTCCTCCTCGCGCTCGTCCTCCTCGTTTCCGCCGCCAGCGCCCAGGCCGCCGTCCGCATCAAGGACATCGCGGACATCAAGGGCCTGCGCGAGAACCAGATCGTCGGCTACGGCCTCGTCATCGGCCTGAACGGTACCGGCGACACGCTCCGCAACGCTCCGTTCACGGAGCAGTCCCTGCAATCGATGCTCGAGAACATGGGCATCAATGTCAGGAACGAAACCACGAGCACGACCAATGCGGCACGTCCGACGACGCTGCGCACGCGCAACGTCGCCGCCGTGATGGTGACCGCGGACCTGCTGCCCTCGATCGGCGCCGGCGAGCGGATGGACGTGACCGTGTCGTCGCTCGGCGATGCGACCTCGCTGCTCGGCGGTACGCTGGTGATGACGTCGCTGCGCGCTGCGGACGGCGCGGTCTACGCGGTGGCGCAAGGCGCGGTCACGGTTGCCGGTTACAGCGTCGGCGGTCAGGCGCAGAACGTCAGCCAGGGCACGCCGACGGCCGGGCGGATTCCGAACGGCGCGCTGGTCGAGCGCGAGGTGCAGGGAAGCCTGCATGAGATGGAGTTCCTGGTCCTGGAGCTCAAGAATCCCGACTTCGTCACCGCAACCCGCATCCTCGATGCGATCAACCGCTACGCGGGCGGCCGCTACCGGTCGCAGATCGCCTTCGAGCGCGACTACCGCACCATCGTGCTGTCGAAACCTCGCAATGTCGGACCGGTCCGCTTCCTCGCCGAGGTCGGCGAGCTGACGGTCGAACCTGATACGCCGGCGAGGGTGGTGATCAACGAACGCACCGGTACGGTGGTGATCGGGCGGGATGTGCGAATATCGACCGTCGCGGTGACGCACGGCAATCTGACGGTCCGCGTCACGGAGCTTCCCGTGGTGTCGCAGCCGGCACCGTTCTCGCAGGGCCAGACCGTAGTCGTTCCCCAGACCGTGGTCGAGGCCAACGAGGCCGGATCGCAGGTGGCGATCCTGAGCGGCGTCGATCTCCAGCGCCTGGTGCGCGGATTGAACCAGATCGGCCTCAAGCCGTCCGGCATCATCGCGATCCTCCAGGCGATCAAGACGGCCGGCGCGCTCCAGGCCGACGTCATCGTGCAATGATGCACAAGCGTCGTGCAAGCTTGGTCGCTCAATGCTCAGGTCTCGACCGAGAATCGCAAGCGGCCCGATGCTGAAACCGGATCACAAAGCCAAGCTCCTCCTCCTGATCGCGGCCTCCGCGATCATGAGCGCGTCGCCTGCGCTCGCTCTGGACGAAGCCAAGCCGTCGAAGCCGCTCAACTTGCTGTCCTTCGCCCGGGCGCGCGCCCCCGGGGGGCAAAAGCCGTCCCTCTCGACCTCGCCCATTCCAGGCGACAACGCCTCGATCCGGGCGACGGCATGGGCAGCGGAAGATTCCGCGCCGGCGACCACCGGCGCAGTGCCGGCGCCCGAGACGCCGCCACGTGCACAGGCGCAAGCGCCCGCAGCCGCACCGGTTCGGCCTGCCAAGCCCGGCAGCGTCACGGCGCCGCCCAAGCCGGCGCCGCCGCAGGCCGCCGTGTCCCCGGACAACGAAGTCGCCCTGTTCTGCAGCAACGTGGCCGACCCTGCCGTCGACGCGCGGTTGGCCTGGCAGCTCAAGGAGCTGGAGAAGGCCGAGGCCCTGCTTCGTGAGCGGATCGCCGAGGTCGAGGCCAAGCGCGCCGAGTACGAGAAGTGGATGGCGCTGCGCGACGACTTCCTGAAGAAGGCCGAGGCACAGGTCGTCGAGATCTATTCGCGCATGAAGCCGGACGCCGCCGCGACCCAGATCGCCGGCATGGCCGACGAGACCGCCGCCGCCGTGCTCGCCAAGCTCAGCCCGAGGAGCTCGAGCGCGATCTTCAACGAGATGGATACGGCGCGCGCCGCCCACCTGGCCGACCTGCTCGGCGGCATGCGCCGCGTGGACGACGGAAAGAACAAGTAAATGAAGAAGCCGTTCCTCATCCTGTCGCTGCTGTTGTCGTCGGTGCTCCTGACCGGGTGCTTGAATGATCCGGCCGAAGTCCTGACCGGCCCGCGCCTGTCGCCGGTCGGCAGCGGCCTGCGGACGCAGGCCGACCCGATCCCGGTGACGCCCCGCATGCGTACGCCGGTCAGCTATCGCTCGACCTGGGATGACGGCACCGACCTCTTCCGCGATCCCCGTGCCCGGCGCACCGGCGACGTGGTGACGGTGATCATCTCGATGCAGGACAAGGCCAAGCTCGACAACAAGACCGATCGCTCGCGCGATTCGCAGATCAAGTTCGGGCTCGACTGGCTGATGGACGTCGCAGGATGGGCCGACAAGGGCCAGACCACTGCCAACCTCAGCACCAACACGCAGATCAAGGGCAACGGCCAGATCGACCGCACCGAGGACATCAAGCTGTCGATCGCCGCCATCGTCACCGACGTGTTGCCGAACGGCAATATGATGATCAGCGGCTCGCAGGAGTTCCGCGTCAACACCGAGATGCGCGTGCTCAACGTCGGCGGCATCGTGCGTCCGCGCGACATCTCGCGAACCAACACGATCTCCTACGAGAAGATCGCGGAGGCGCGGGTGTCCTATGGCGGTCGCGGAAATCTGTCTGACGTGCAGCAGCCTGGATGGGGACATCGGATCTATGACGCCGTGGCACCGTTCTGAGGCTTCCGGCCGCCTGGCCTCGCGGCGGAGGCAACGGACATGATGCGCACGATTGCGGCCATCGTGGTGCTGACCCTCGTCGCGATCGGCGCGGGCGCACTTGCGGGCCTGCAGCTGTTTGCGGCCGCCGAACGGGTCGCGGACGCGAAGAAGGCCGCCACGCCGCCGCCGGTTGCGTCGAGCTACGCCGGCAGCGCGCGGCTTCGGAAACTGTCCCCGATCGTGACCAATCTCGGCGCGCCGGCCAACAACTGGGCCCGGGTCGAGGCCTCGATGGTGACCGAGAGCATGAGCGACGAGGATGCCGGCATTCTGGCTGCCCATGTCAGCGAGGACATCGTCACCTATCTGCGCTCGGCCTCGGTGACGCAGTTCGAGGGATCGCGCGGGCTCCAGCATCTGCGCGACGACCTGACCGAGCGCGCCAACATCCGCTCATCGGGAAAGATCCGCGAATTGATCATTGAGACCTTGGTGATTCAGTGAGAGTGAGAGTCCTGCTGCTCGCGTTGGTTCTGGTCGTGCTGCCCGAGGTGGCGCTGGCCCAGATTCCGGACCTCAACTCGCTGCTGCCGCCCGGCAACGGCTCGACCAGCGGCCGCATCATCCAGCTGATGGCGCTGATCACGGTGCTGTCGGTGGCGCCGGGCCTGCTCATCATGGTGACGAGCTTCACGCGATTTGCGGTGGCGCTGTCGTTCCTGCGCTCCGGTCTCGGCCTCCAGACCACGCCGGCCAACCTGGTGCTGATCAGCCTCGCGCTGTTCATGACGTTCTACGTGATGGCGCCGACCTTCGACCGCGCCTGGGAGACCGGCGTCCAGCCGCTCATGAAGAACGAGATCTCCGAGGAAGAGGCTTACCTCAAGATCACCGACCCGTTCCGCGAGTTCATGCTGGCGCATGTCCGCGACAAGGATCTGCAGACCTTCGAGTCGCTCGCAGCCGAGAGCTTCCGCAGGAAGTTCGACGACAAGCGCATCGATCTGCGCGTTATCATTCCGGCCTTCATGATCTCCGAGCTCAGGCGCTCGTTCGAGATCGGCTTCCTGATCATGCTGCCGTTCCTCGTCATCGACATGATCGTGGCGACACTGACCATGTCGATGGGCATGATGATGCTGCCGCCGACGGTTATCGCATTGCCGTTCAAGATGCTGTTCTTCGTGCTGATCGACGGCTGGAACCTGCTCGCCTCCGGACTGGTGCGGTCGTTCTCGTAGCGGCCACCGGGGTATGGTTAGCGGGAAGTGCAGGTCTATAGTTAGCGAGAAGTACCGCCTTATGGTTAGCGGTGGGTAATGTTAACCATATGATTTTGCTGCGAAATTCAAGCTGATCTTAAGCTGCGCGCAAGATTTGGCGTGGTAGCAATTGGGCACGGCGGGTTGGACCCCACCCACATCAGTCCAAAGGCATGATGCCGCCCCTCCGTACCGGTGAAAGCCCGGTATGTCCCCTCATGAAAATGTAACGCGTACATCAAAGGGACATTCGCAATGTCAAGCCTGCTTACGAACTCGACCGCCATGACCGCACTCCAGACCCTGCGGTCTGTGAGTTCGCAACTCTCCTCCACGCAGACCCGCATCTCGACCGGCCAGCGCGTCTCGACCGCTTCGGACAACGCCGCCTACTGGTCGATCGCCACCTCGATGCGCGCCGACAACGCGGCGCTCTCCGCGGTCTCCGACTCGCTCGGTCTGTCGGCTGCGACCGTCGACACCGAATACACCGCTCTGAACACGGTCATCGGCGACAAGAACTCCGGTCTGACCAAGCTGCAGTCGCTGCTGGTCGAAGCCAAGACCGCCGGTATCGACCGCTCCAAGATCCAGGCCGACATCACCCAGATCCAGGACCAGATGAAGAGCACCTCGGATGCGGCGACCTTCAACGGCGTGAACTGGCTGAGCGCGACCTCCTCGACGCCGACGACCGTCAGCCTCGTGTCGTCGTTCTCCCGCGTCGGCAGCACGCCGACCACGGGCGCGATCACTCTGACCACGGCCACCTATACGCTCTACAGCGCCGGCGGCTCGACCGGTCTTCTGGAGTCGACCGGCGCTGTCTCGGTCGCCAACATGGACATCACTTCGCTGACCGACGCGGCGAGCGACCAGACCACGCTCGATACCTACATCGCGCAGGTCACCGCTGCGATCAACTCGGTTGCTTCGGCCGCCGCCGACCTCGGTGCCGTCAAGAACCGTATCTCGACCAACACCGAGTTCGTGAAGTCGCTGATGGACTCGGTTGATCGCGGTATCGGCCAGCTCGTCGACGCCGACATGAACCAGGAATCGACCCGCCTGGCGGCCCTCCAGGTCCAGCAGCAGCTCGGCGTGCAGGCGCTCTCGATCGCCAACAACAGCAGCCAGAGCATCCTGTCGCTGTTCCGCTAAGCCCTTAGACGATCCAGGGAGGGCCGCGCTTCTCGCGAAGCGCGGCCCTTTCATTTGGCGGACCGCTACGCGCGCCGCAATTTCGGCTGCCGTGTTGCAGTCAGGCCACAGAGCCACAAGCCCCACACAAGCTTCGCGGGTTAGGGTCGTCGCTACGACAGGTTGGGCCCTAACCGGTTTTCCGCAGCCCAAAGGCATGACGCCGCCCTGTCGTACCGGTGCAAGTCCGGTATGTCCCCAATCCAACAATCTCAAAGGGACATCAAAATGGGTTCTAGCCTTCTCACCAACTCGTCTGCAATGACCGCGCTGCAGACCCTCCGCAACGTCAGCTCGCAGCTCGCGACCACGCAGAACCGGATCTCGACCGGCCAGCGCGTCGCGACCGCTTCGGACAACGCGGCCTACTGGTCGATCGCCACCTCGATGCGCGCCGACAACGCGGCGCTCTCCGCGGTGTCCGACTCGCTCGGCCTGTCGGCTGCGACCGTCGACACCGAATATACCGCTCTGACCGCCGTCGTCGGCGACAAGACCGGCGGCCTGACCAAGCTCCAGGCACTGCTGGTCGAAGCCAAGACCGCCGGTATCGACCGCGCCAAGATCCAGGCCGACATCACCCAGATCCAGGACCAGATGAAGAACACCGCGGATGCGGCGACCTTCAACGGCGTGAACTGGCTGAGCGCGACGTCCTCGACCCCGGCGACCTTCGACCTGGTGTCGTCGTTCTCCCGCGTCGGCGGCACGCCCACGATCGGCAAGATCACCCTGACGATCGCCACCTACTCGCTCTACAGCGCCTCCGGCTCGACCGGTATTCTGGAGTCGACCGGCGCTGTCTCGGTCGCCAACATGGACATCACTTCGCTGACCGACGCGGCCACCGACCAGACCACGCTCGATACCTACATCGCGCAGGTCACCGCTGCGATCAACTCGGTCGCTTCGGCCGCCGCCGACCTCGGCGCCGTCAAGAACCGCGTCTCGACCAACACCGAATTCGTCAAGACCCTGATGGACTCGGTTGATCGCGGTATCGGCCAGCTCGTCGACGCCGACATGAACGCGGAATCGACCCGCCTCCAGGCGCTGCAGACCCAGCAGCAGCTCGGCGTTCAGGCGCTCTCGATCGCCAACCAGAACAGCCAGAGCATCCTGTCGCTGTTCCGCTAAGTCTGAAGACCATCTGACGGGGGCCGCGCTTCGCAAGAAGCGCGGCCCTTTTCATTTGGCGTGAGCTCACGTGCACGTCGTGATTTCGGCTGCACCATTATGGCCTGGTCACGGAGCCACAAGCCTCGCACAAACTTCGCGTGCTATCGCCACCGTTACGACAGGTTGAGCGCGGGTTTCCGCAGCTCAAAGGCATGATGCCGCCCTGCCGTACCGGTGCAAGCCCGGTATGTCCCACAAAATCATTCTATTTCCAGGGGACGTCAACATGAGTTCTAGCCTTCTCACCAACTCGTCTGCAATGACCGCGCTGCAGACCCTCCGCAACGTCAGCTCGCAGCTCGCGACCACGCAGAACCGGATCTCGACCGGCCAGCGCGTCTCGACCGCTTCGGACAACGCTGCCTACTGGTCGATCGCCACCTCGATGCGCGCCGACAACGCGGCGCTCTCCGCGGTGTCCGACTCGCTCGGCCTGTCGGCTGCGACCGTCGACACCGAATATACCGCTCTGACCGCCGTAGTCGGCGACAAGACCGGCGGCCTGACCAAGCTCCAGGCGCTGCTGGTTGAAGCCAAGACCGCCGGTATCGACCGCGCCAAGATCCAGGCCGACATCACCCAGATCCAGGACCAGATGAAGAACACCGCGGATGCGGCGACCTTCAACGGCGTGAACTGGCTGAGCGCGACCTCCTCGACCCCGGCGACCTTCGACCTGGTGTCGTCGTTCTCCCGCGTCAGTGGCACGCCCACCATCGGCAAGATCACCCTGACGATCGCCAACTTCTCGCTCTACAGCGCCTCGGGCTCGACCGGTATTCTGGAGTCGACCGGCGCTGTCTCGGTCGCCAACATGGACATCAAGTCGCTGACCGACGCGGCGAGCGACCAGACCACGCTCGATACCTACATCGCGCAGGTCACCGCTGCGATCAACTCGGTCGCTTCGGCCGCCGCCGAGCTCGGCGCCGTCAAGAACCGCGTCGCGACCAACACCGAATTCGTCAAGACCCTGATGGACTCGGTTGATCGCGGTATCGGCCAGCTCGTCGACGCCGACATGAACGCGGAATCGACCCGCCTCCAGGCACTGCAGACCCAGCAGCAGCTCGGCGTTCAGGCGCTCTCGATCGCCAACCAGAACAGCCAGAGCATCCTGTCGCTGTTCAAGTAAGCTTCGGCTTTGGAAACGACCGTGCTCCCATGGGAGCACGGTCCCGCCGTGACCGGCGGTTTTGACGGCACATGACGTGCCCGCAATCGACATCCCGACGCCAGATTTCAGCCAGCACGCCGCAGCCGGTTGCGCTGCCATGCGCTCGCGCGCCCGATTGCCGGTGCTGAATCGATTGCGTGGGACAAGATTCCTGCAAAATTGCAACGCCGCGCCTGCGAACTGACACATTCGTGTTGCCGCGCAACCTTCAGACAAGGTTGGCAGCGGAGTGTCCTCTACGTTCGCATTGGTACGAGGTCATATGCTGTTCAGTCGTGCGCAGATACAGCAACTGCTCAATAATCTGCTGGAGCTTGGTCCGCGACGCCTGATGGCCTTGGGATTGATCGGCTTTGCCGTGCTCGTCACCGTGGTCGGCGGCGCGTATTATCTGAGCCGGCCTGAATTCGAGACGCTCTACACGGGTCTGACCCGTGAGGACGTGACGCGCATGGGCGCCGCGCTGCGCGAGCAGAACATCGCCTTCGACGTCAATACCGCCGGCGACGCCGTCTCGGTACGCCCCAGCCAGACCATGCAGGCGCGGATGCTGCTCGCCGAGAAGGGCCTGCCGACCAGCGCCAACTCCGGCTACGAGCTGTTCGACAAGATCGGCTCGCTCGGCCTGACATCCTTCATGCAGGAAGTGACGAAGCTGCGCGCGCTCGAGGGCGAGATCGCGCGCACCGTCCAGCTGATGAAGGGCGTGAAGGCGGCGCGGGTGCATATCGTGCTGCCGGTGCGCGGCTCGTTCCGCGCGACCCAGCAGCCGCCTTCGGCATCGGTCGTGCTGCGCACCGATGGTGCGATCGAGGCGCGCACCGCGCAGTCGATCCGCCATCTCGTGGCGGCCGCCATCCCCGGCATGAGCAAGGACAAGGTGACGGTGCTGGATGCCGACGGCTCCATGCTGCTCGCCGAAGAGGACGAGGCGAGCGCGGCGCCGACCAAGATGGCGACCCTCCAGAAGACGGTCGGCGGCATGGTTCAGGAGAACATCCGCAAGGCGCTGACGCCGTATCTGGGCCTGGACAATTTCGAGGTCAGCGTCTCGCCGCAGCTCTCCACCGACAAGCGGCAGACCAACGAGACCGTCTATGATCCGGAAAGCCGGGCCGAGCGCTCGGTGCGAAACGTCCGTGAAAACGAGAAGTCGCAGAACGCGGACCGGTCGACGCCGACCACAGTGCAGCAGAATCTCCCCGACCAGCAGGTCAACTCCGGCGGCACCAAGAATTCCAGCGAAGACAAGAGCCGCCGCGAGGACGTCACCAATTTCGAGGTGTCGTCGAAGACCACGACGACGGTGAGCGACGGTTATTCGGTGAAGAAGCTCTTCATCGCCGTCCTGGTCAACCGCGCGCGTCTTGTCGCCGATCTCGGCGACAAGAGCAACCAGGCCATCGTCGACAGCAAGCTCGCCGAGATCAGCCAGCTCGCGGCGACGGCCGGCGGACTGGACAAGACGCGTGGCGACCAGATCCAGGTCACCGCCGTCGACTTCATCGAAGGCTCGCGCGAACTGGCGCCGGTGCCGCCGATCAGCTTCGTCGAGATGATCAACAAGCAGCTCGGCAGCGTCATCAACGCGGTCACGATCCTGGCCGTCGCCTCGATGCTGGTCTGGTTCGGCCTGCGGCCGGCGGTCAACGGCATCCTGACCCATCGTGCGGCGCAGGAGCAGACCGAGGCGGCCGAGGCCGCAGAGCTCGAAGCGGCCGCGGCCCTCGCATTGACCGAGAGCTCGGACCCCGAGCTCAACCTCGTCGAGGACCTCGAGGGCAAGATGCAGCGGACGCCGCAGAAGCGGCTGGAGCAGATCGTCCGGCTCGATCAGATGCAGGCAGCAGCGATCCTTAAAGACTGGATGCGACGCGAGGAGGCGGCATGAACGCGGCAATCGGAAAACTCCTGACGCAGTTCGACGCGAATGGCCGGGTCAAGTCGCCGCCGCCTCCGCCGCCCAAGATCCAGGACGTGCTGACGAGGCCGAAGGAGGCCCGGCGCGAGCCGCAGGCCCAGCCGCAGCGTCCGCCTCAATCGCAGCCGGACCAGCAGCCGCAGCTTCAGTCGCCGCCACCGGCGCCCGAGCCCGAAACCCCGCCGGCCAATCTGCTTGAGGATGCCTATCGCCGCGGTCATGCCGCCGGTGTTGCCGAAGGCGATGCCCGGGTGGCCGAGGAACGCGTCCGCAGCGCGATCCGGCTCGGCGAGGAGCGCTCGAAATGGACCGACCAGCAGGCTGTCGCGATCGTGAGCGGCTTCGAGGCGGCTTGCCGCGAGATCGAGACCAACATCGCCAGCTCCGTCGCGCGAATCTTGCTGCCGTTCCTCGCCGACGCGGTTCGCGACAAGGCGATCGGGTCGCTCGTCGAGCAGATTGCGGCTTTGACAGGCAATTCGCCGGCGCCGGCGTTCAAGGTCACGGGCCCGAGCGAGCTGCTTGATCTCGTGAGGACGCAGCTCGAGGCCGCCAGGCGAACGGGCATCGAATACGAGCCCGCCGAAACCGTAGAGGTCCGCGTCGTTGCCGACCAGACCGTGATCGAGACGCAGATCGCGGCCTGGGGCGAACGCCTGAAGGAAGCGCGCCGGTAGCAACCATGGAAGAGGTCAAGCAAGAGCTCGTCATCGTCCGCCGGCGCAGCGCCTTCGCCGAGGAGGCGCATCACGGCGGCGTATGGAAGATCGCCTACGCGGACTTCATGACCGCGATGATGGCGTTCTTCCTGGTCATGTGGCTGCTCAACGCGCTCAACCAGGACCAGAAGCAGGTGGTCGCGAGCTATTTCAATCCGATCAAGCTCGCCGAGAACGCGCCTGCGCCGAAGGGCCTCAAGGATCTCTCCAAGAAGGAGCCGACGCAGTTCGAGGGTCAGGATGGCAAGCGCCAGCCGGCGGGGCCGAACGAGGAGCGTCGCGGCGACTCGCCGACGGCGGAGAAGCCGGCTTCCTTCGAAGAGAAGGTCCTGTTCCGCGATCCCTTTGCAACGCTTGCCGAGATCGCCAATAGCTCGAACCAGTCCTCGGGCCAGCGTCGCGCGGGTGCGCTGACCTCGGCCGAAGAGGACGGTCTCAAGGGCGGCGATGCCTATCGCGATCCCTTTGATCCCGGTTATTGGAAGCTCGCGCCACAATCGTCCAAGGATGCGGATCGCTTCATCGACAGTGAGCCTAAGCCGAATGCGACCGCGCGCGACAGCGCGTCCGGAACGGGACAGGGCGAGCCGCAAGCGCGCCGCGCCCCGCAGGACGATGCCGGCGGAAGCATAGCTCCGAACGCGGACGCCTCGTCCGCGAACCTTTCGCCGCTGCTGCCGCCTGGGCCCGCGCCGTCGCAATCGTCCCGTGAGACCCGCCAGCAGGCGAACGCGCAGCCGGCCGCGCAGGCGCGTCCCAACGATACGCCGAAGGAATCCGAGCCGCGCGACGCGGCGCAGACTCAGCAGCCGACGGTGAAGCAGCTTCAGTCCGCGATCGCGGATGCGCTGTCGGACATCAAGGCCGGCGCTGGACCCGTGGCCGAGGTGCGTCAGGTCGAGGAGGGCCTTCTGATCAGCCTGACCGACGATGCGAGCTTCGGCATGTTCGCGGTCGGCTCGGCCGAGCCGCGGCCGGAGCTGATCCGCGTGATCGACAAGATCGGGCCGCTGCTGACCAAACGCCAGGGCGTGATCATCGTGCGCGGCCACACCGATAATCGGCCGTACAAGTCGGAGAACTACGACAATTGGCGGCTGTCGACGGCGCGCGCGCAGATGGCCTATTACATGCTGGTTCGCTCCGGCGTCGATGCGCAGCGGATCGAGCATGTCGAAGGCTATGCCGACCGGCGGCCGAAGATCCAGAACGACCCGGCGGCCGCGCAGAACCGCCGTATCGAGATCCTGATCCGGGAGAAGCGTCCTTGATCAGGCCGCTCCTCTGTGCAGCGATGTTGCTGGCGTTGCCGCTGGCGCCGGCGCGCGTATTGGCGGAGTCGGCGCCGGCTCCCGCATCGGCACCGCCAGCAGCAGAGCCGACACCTGCACCTGCACCGGCATCGACAGCGAACGAACCTTATGAACTCGTGCGCGGATTGCAGGCGGTGCAGGACGGCATCGCCAGCGGTGACACTGCGGCACATGCCAGCCACATCGCGTTGATCCGGCAGATTGGCGAGAAGTTTCTCGCCGCCGATCCGAACGTTTGGAGCAACCCGCAGAACGGCCAGGCCGTCGTCATCTACCTGCTCAGCGGCGGTGCGCCGCAAGTGGTCCGCAAGCTGCCGCGCGACAAGATCAACGTCGACACTCGGCTGTTCGATGGCGCGCTCGCCTATGTCGAGGGCCGTCAGGACGAGGCGCGCGAGCTGCTCAAGGACGTCAAGCCGCGGACGATTTCGTCGGGCCTGGGCGGGCAGGTCGCGCTGGTGCAGGGCGCGCTGTTCGCGCGCAGCGAGGCATCGCTCGCGATCGAGCGCCTGGACGACGCGCGCCTGCTCCTGCCCGGCACGCTCGTGGAGGAGGCGGCGTTGCGGCGCGAGATCCTGCTGGTCGGGCAGGCCGAGGATTTCGACAAGTTCGAGTTCCTGACACTTGCCTATATCCGCCACTACCGCAACTCGATTTATGCCGGCGATTTCTGGCAGCGCTTCTCCTCGGGCCTGACGCAATCGAGCCTTGCGCTCGACGAGCGCCGTTTCGCCCGGATCGTCACCTTGCTGGAGCAGATCGACCGCTCGAGCCGCCTCAAGCTCTATCTCATCATCGCGCGCAGTGCGATGCTGCGCGGACGGATGACCGTGGCACGGCTCGCCGGCGAACGGGCACTGACGCTCAGCGCCGACAACTCGCCGGAGCGCGAGCGTGCGCATCTTTTCCGCGGCGTCTCGCGCGTGCTGACCGACGAGTACGACGGCGGTCTCGCCGAACTCAAGGCGCTCGACCGGTCGAAGCTGCCTGAGCGCGACGTGCCGCTCCTGAATGCCACGGTCCAGCTCGCGCTCGACGTCCGCAAGCCGTTTGCGGGTGGCCCCGCCGCGGCCGCCGAAAAGCCGCCGATCACGCCGGCGCGTGTCGATCTCGCATCATCGACCGCGACCCTCGCACGCGCGCAGAAGCAGCTCGGCGAACTCGAACTCCTCACCAGGGATCGCCGTCCATGACCAAGCTCAGCGGAACCTCCGGGCAGCTCTTTTCCGGTCTCGCCGAGAGCCTCAACATGCGCGGGACGTCGCGTTCGGCGAAGGGCACCGGAACGAAATCGCAGGCGGATTCCTCGTTCAACGACCTGCTTCACACCGTCTCGAATATGGCGAAGCGGGCATTGAACGACGAGGGCAGCGACACGACCGTGAAAGCGGGAACGCTGCGCACGCGCCTGGCGCATCCGGTCGAGAAGGACAAGACGGATACTGCGGACACGACTGACGAGACGGTGCACAAGCGCGCCGACGCGAAGGAGCCCAAGGCGGCCGATAAGTCGGACGAGGCCTCCGACACTTCGGCGGACAAGCAGGTTCCAATCGACCAGGTGGTGAAGGCGGACGTCCAGAGCCGGCCGAGCATCGCTGCGATCGTCGGTCAGCAAGTCGCGGCGGCGCCCGCGATGACGCCGCAGCCGCAATCGGCAGCGGGTGACAAGAAGGACGTGTCCACACGCGACGAGCGATCGTCCGCCACGAAGCCCGACGTTCAGGGTGTCAGTTCAGCGAAGGCGGCGGCGGCGGTCGATTCCACGCCATCTGCTGCCGCGCCAGCCGGACCGCGCGCGCAGGGCCCGGCTTCGCAGGCGGCGGCAACTTCGCAGGCAACAGCAGCGCAGGGTGGCGACGCCGCGTCGAAGCCTATGCCCGTCACGTCGGGATTCGAGGCCGTCACGGCCAATGTGGAACGCGCGGTCAAGGCCTCGGCGCGGGAAACATTGCCCGAGACGACCAAGGTCACCGTGGTCCAGCAAGAGACCCATCTGCCGCCCGCGCAATTCAACGCGCCGCAACAGGTCGCCAACGCGGTCATCACCGAGTTGAAGGAGACGGCGGCGCCGGCAGCGGCCGCGGTACCCGATCTCGCAACGTCACAGACCAATGCGCAAGAGCCGCTCAAGATTCTGACCATCAATCTCGAACCGCCGCAACTCGGCAACGTCACCGTGCGCCTTCGTCTCGTCGGCACCGAGGTCTCGGTTCAGCTTGCTGCCGAACGCAAGGACACCAGCGCGATGCTGGATCAGCAGCGCGACCAGATCCGCGACCTGATGCAGTCGGCCGGCTACGTCGCCGACGTCGCGCCGGTCCAGCACGGCTCGCTGGATGGATTCCAGAGCGGTTCCGGCCAGTCGCAATCGCAGTCGCAACCGCAGTTCTCGGGCCAGCAACAGCCATCGTCCCAGTCGCAAGGTGCGTTCGACGGCACCGGCTCGTCGTCGGGACAATCGGACGGAGGCGCGAGGCAGGCTCGCCAGGAGCGCCAGTCCAATCAGGAGACCCGTCATGATCAGGACGTGGGCCAGCAGACTCGCCGCGGCCCTGTTTATCTGTAACGCAGGCGCCGCGGCAGCGGCGACCGACACTGCGCGCCCCTGCGAGCGCGAGATGGCGCGCGCGTCCCAGCAGCACGGGATTCCGCTCGGCATTCTCTATGCGGTCGGCCTGACCGAGACCGGACGACGCGGCGCGCTCTATCCTTACGCACTCGGCGCCGACGGTCAGACCGTGTTCGCCAAGGACATGAACGATGCGATCGCGAATTTCGAGGCGATGCGCGCCAAGGGCATCAAGCTGATCGACCTCGGTTGCATGCAGATCAACCACTATTACCACGGCGACAAGTTCGACTCGGTGCGTGCGATGTTCGATCCCGCCAAGAACGTGGAATACGCCGCGCGCTTCCTCAAGGAGCTGAAGCAGCGCGAAGGCAGCTGGACCATGGCGGTCGCGCGCTACAACGCGGGCCCCAACAACCAGCCGGCGCAGAAGCGCTACGTCTGCCACATCGTCGCGCATCTCGTCTCCAGCGGCTTCGGCGCGTGGACCGACAAGGCGCGCTCGTTCTGTCAACCGAAGACGACATGAGCCGAGCATACCGAAAGTTGTGCACGGTTCCCAATCATCAGCCTCACGCAAGCAAGAACCAGCATTGTAGCTGCAACCTGACAAAGGAGCCTAATTCATGAGCCTGTATGGTGTTATGCGCACCGGTGTTTCCGGAATGAGCGCGCAGTCCAACAAGCTGTCGACGGTTTCGGACAACATCGCGAACGTCAATACGACCGGCTACAAGCGGGCTTCGACGGAATTCTCGTCGCTCATCCTGAAGAGCGGATCCGGCAACTACGACTCCGGCGCCGTCGAGACCACGGTGCGCTACGCCATCTCCGATGCGGGACATACGCAGTTCACCACGTCGACGACGGACCTCGCCGTCCAGGGCAACGGCTTTTTCGTGGTGTCGAACGCCAACAACACGCAGCAATATCTGACGCGCGCCGGCTCGTTCGTGCCGGACAGCCAGGGCAATCTGGTCAACGCGGCGGGCTACTACCTTCTGGGCCAGCCCGGTAACGTGAGCAATTTCTCGCAGAACAGCCTGTCCGGCATGCAGATCGTCAACATCGCCCAGGTTTCGCAGGTGCCGGTGCCGTCGACGGCGGGGACGCTCACGACCGGCAATCTGGATCCGAAAGCGGCTGTGATCGCCGGCCCGCCCGGTCCGGCGTCATATTCGTCGAAGAGCTCGATCGTGGCCTACAACAATATCGGCCAGGCCGTTACGCTCGACGTCTACATGTCTCACACGGCAACGGCCGCCGGCTCGGACAGCTGGCAGATTGAGGTCTACGACTCCGCGACGGGTACGTCGCTTGGTGCCGCCACCACGTTCACCTTCGATACGACGGCAACCGGCAAAGGCACGCTGGCCGCGGCGAGCCCGACGACCCTTTCCTTCACCGTCCCCGGCGGTGCGCCGTTGACCATGGACCTGTCGAACATGACGCAGGTCGGAACCGACTTCAGCTTCAAGGCGACCGTCAACGGCAGCGTTCCCTCCGCCATCGACAAGGTCGATGTCGACACTGCAGGCCACGTGACGGCGGTCCTCAAGAATGGACAGTCGCTGACGCTCTACACCATCATGCTTGCCGACGTCGCGAGCCCCGACAATCTGACGCCGGAGCCGGGCAACGTCTATTCGACCAACATGAATTCCGGCAACGCGGAGGCCGGGAATGCCGGCACCGGCGGCCTTGGCACGATCCAGTCCGGCGCCCTGGAAGATTCCAACGTCGACCTCGCGGACGAGCTCACCGGGATGATCGAGGCCCAGCGCGGCTATACCGCCAACTCGAAATCGTTCCAGACCGGCTCCGAACTGCTCGACGTCGTCGTCAACCTGAAGCGCTGAATTCTTCAGCGCTCATTCCGCGCAAGAGCAGATCATGTCCCTTACCGCCGCTCTCGACTCCGCCCGCTCTTCGCTCATGGCGTCGGGCATCCAGTCCTCGACGATCTCGCGCAACATCGCCGGGGCCAGCGCCACCGGTTATTCGCGCAAGATCGCCGTGCTGGACAATCTGCCGGGGGCCGGCGTCTACGTGGCGGCGATTCAGCGCGCCGCCAGCTCGGGTCTCTACGACAATGTCCTGACCGCGACCTCGTCGTCGGCCAAGCAGAACGCGATCTATGACGGTCTCCAGAAGATCGCATCCGCCACGGTGGACGATACGGAGCTCGACCAGTCGCCGACGGCACAGCTCAATGCGCTGAAGAAGGCGCTGCAGCAATACGCCAACGCCCCGGACAACACCACGCTGGCGCAGGCGGCGGTCACGTCCGCCAAGGACATGGCGACCGCGCTCAACCAGGCTACCCAGACGGTCCAGTCGGTCCGCGCGGGCGCGGATGCCGACATGAAAACGTCGGTCCAGAACATCAATCAGCTACTCTCCCAGTTCGGGACGGTGAACACCGCGATCGTGAAGGGCACGCTCTCCGGCGACGACGTCACCGACTACCTCGATCAGCGCGACAGCATCGTCTCGCAGTTGTCGCAGGAGCTCGGCGTCACGATGTCGCTCCGTCCCAACGGAGACGCGGCGCTCTACACCGACAGCGGCGCGGTCCTGTTCGACAAGACCGCGCGGACGGTGAGTTTCGCGGCCACCAACATCTATACCGCCGGCACCACGGGCAATGCGGTCTATGTCGACGGCGTGCCGGTGACCGGCGCCAATTCGGTGATGCCGCTGAAGTCGGGCAAGCTCGCCGGCCTTGCTCAGCTGCGTGACCAGGACACCGTCACCTATCAGAGCCAGCTCGACGAAATCGCGCGCGGCCTGATCAACACCTTCAGGGAGAGTGATCAGTCCGGCGCGGCGCTGCCCGACGTTCCCGGTCTCTTCACCTATCCCGGTGCGCCGGCGATGCCTGCGAGCGCCACCGTCTCGGTCGGCCTCGCCGGCCTGATCAGTGTTGCCGCGTCGGTCGATCCCGCCCAGGGCGGCAACCCGAATCTGCTCCGCGACGGCGCGATCAGCGGCAACGTCGCGTACCAATACAACACCGCCGGCAACGGCGGCTACTCGGCCCGTCTGCAGCAGCTCATCGGCGGCATGGATGCGGCGCAGCCGTTCGATGCGACCACGCAAGGCAAGCCGAGCGGCAGCCTGATCGACTACGCATCGTCGTCGTCGAGCTGGATCGAAAACCAGCGCAAGACCGCGGACGCCAACGTCACCTACCAGAAAACGCTGCTCGACCGCAGCACGGCGGCGCTGTCCAACGTCAGCGGCGTCAACATGGACGACGAGATGTCCCTGATGCTCCAGGTCGAGCGCACTTATTCGGCGTCGTCGAAGATCATCTCGACCGTCGACCAAATGCTGCAGAGCCTGCTGGCTGCCGTGGGGAATTAAGCCATGATGAGCGCGAACTACATCTCGACCTTGATGCTGTCTTCGTCGTTGAGGTCCTCGATCACGAACAACCAGTCTCTGCTGAGCAAGGCGTCGACGGAAGCAACCACCGGCCGCTTCTACGATGTCGGCCTCGAGCTCGGTGCCACGACGGGAAGCGACCTTACCCTGCGGGCGGACTGGAGCTTCGCCGATCAGCTCGTCGATACCAACGGGCTCGTCGCGGGACGGCTCGACGTGACGCAGAACCGGATCACCCAGCTCAACACGACCGCAACGTCCTTCCTCAAGGACCTGATCGCTGCCCGCAGCACCGACGGCGGCGGGCGGATCATCCTGCCGCCTGCGTCCTCCAACCTCCAGGATCTGATCGGCGCGCTGAACATCTCCTATAACGGCTCGTATCTGTTCTCGGGCATCAACACCCAGAACGTGCCGATCACGGCCTACACCGCCGGCACGGCCAGCAAGAACCAGGTCGACGCCGATTTCCTCGCGGCCTTCGGCTTCTCGCAGTCCTCGCCCAACGTGAAGAACATCACGCCGGCCCAGATGCAGACCTTCCTCAACACCACCTTCGATGCCGAGTTCGCGAGCCCGGCCTGGAACACCAACTGGTCGACGGCCACCGACCAGGTCATGCAAAGCCGTATCTCCACGACCGACGTCGCCGATACGTCCGTCAGCGCCAACGAGCCCGCCTTCCGCATGCTCGCCGAGGCCTACACCATGATGGCCGATCTCGGAAACGCGAACCTGGACCAGTCGACGTTCCAGGTCGTCGTGGACAAGGCCATCGGCCTCGTCGGGAACGCCATCACCGGCCTCGCTACGCTCGGCGGCGAAGTCGGCACGGTCCAGCAGCGGATCACCTCCGCAACCGACAAGCTCAAGACGCAGCAGGACATTCTGAACAACCAGATCGTCGGCATGGAGAAGGTCGATCCGACGGAAGCCTCGGTCCGGGTCAACACCCTGCAGACCCAGATCCAGACGGCGCTGGCGCTGACCTCGCAGCTCCAGAAGATCAGCCTCATCAACTATCTCTGAGCCTGGGCTCCACGGCGCCACAAGCTCGTAACCTTAGTCTTGTTTCGATTTCCTGCGCAGAGTGGTTCTGATGACGTTTGAAGCCTATGAAGCGGTCGTGGATGAGAGCGGCTATGAGGCGAGGGGCCGCGAGCGGCAGGCGCTCAGCCTCGGCATCGACCGTCTCGAGCGGCTCCAGAAGGGCCGCTTCAGCTACGAGGATCAGATCCAGAGCCTGCTCTACGTGCGGCGGCTATGGACGATCTTCATCGAGGATCTCGCGCATCCGGAAAACGGGCTCCCCGAGAAGCTGCGCGCCGACATCATCTCGATCGGCTTGTGGGTGGTCAAGGAAGCCGACCGCCTTCGCGAAGAGAAGTCGAACGACGTCGTGCAGCTCATCGAAATCAACCGCATGATCCGAGACGCTCTCTGATGAAGATCTCCTTGCGGGCGGGTGAACGGATCTACATCAACGGCGCGGTGCTCCGGGTGGACCGCAAGGTCTCCCTTGAGCTCGTCAACGACGTGATGTTCCTGCTCGAAGGGCAGGTCATGCAGGCCTCCGACGCCACCACGGCGTTGCGGCAGCTCTATTTCATCGTCCAGCTCATGCTGATGAACCCAACCGACGTCCGCGATGCCTCGGCGCTCTACGCCCAGCATTACACGGCCCTGGTCGCGGTGTGCGAGAGCCGCGAGATGTTGGAGGGGCTCGCCGCGGTCGACGAGCTCGTCGAGACGACCCGTTATTTCGAGGCGCTCAAGCGAATTCGGGCGCTGTTCCCGGTGGAGCAGGTCATCCTGGCCGGCGCCACCGCCCCAGTCCAGGCTGCCTGACAGCGGAAAGGCTAAAATGAACGTCACCAGCGCGACCGACAGCACCAGCAAGTCATCCAGTTCGACCAGCTCGACCTCGTCCACGTCGAGCAGCGGCGTCGACTACAACACGTTTCTTCAGCTCCTCGTCGCCGAGATGAAGAACCAGGACCCGACGAGCCCGATGGACACGTCGCAATACATGAGCCAGTTCGCGCAGCTCTCGACGGTCGAGCAGGCGATGCAGACCAACACCAAGCTGGATTCGCTGCTGTCCTCGCAATCGCTGTCGCAGGCCGACGGACTGATCGGGAAGACCGTCAGCTTTACCGACTCGACCGGAGCGACCTTCAGCGGCAAGGTCACCTCGATCTCCATCAACAGCGACGGCTCCGTCGCGACGCTCGCGGACGGCACCAAGGTCGCCGTCGGGCCCGGGCTCACCATCAGCCAGTCATGAACGAGCGCGACGCCCTCGACATCGTCCAGGCGGCGATCTGGACCATCATCGTCGCCTCCGGACCCGCCGTCGGTGCGGCGATGGCGGTCGGTACCCTCATTGCACTGATGCAGGCGCTGACCCAGATCCAGGAAATGACGCTGACCTTCGTTCCGAAGATCATCGTCATTCTCGTGGTCGTCGCCGTCTCCGGTTCCTTCATCGGCGCCCATCTCTCGACCTTCACCGAGATGGTCTATTCGCATATCGAACGCGGCTTCTGAGTCGCGAGGCTGGTGGCCACCACCCTCGCGTAAGCTTTGCACGGCAAACTAGGGGCGGACCCTCTGCCGGTGACCCATGGCCGATACATTAGCTGCTAGCCTGCCCACCACCCGCCGGTTCGGGGCGGATGCCTTTTTCGCGGCCGGCATCGTGACCATGCTCACGATTCTGTTCCTGCCGATACCGCCGATCCTGATCGATCTCGGCCTCGCTTTCTCGATCGCGCTGTCGGCGTTGATCCTGATGGTCTCGCTGTGGATCCAGCGGCCGCTCGATTTCTCCGCCTTCCCGACCGTGCTGCTGATCGCGACGATCCTGCGCCTGGCGCTCAACATCGCGACGACACGCTTGATCCTGTCGCGGGGCGGGGAGGGCGAGCAGGCCGCGGGCCACGTCGTCGCCGGCTTCTCGAAATTCGTCATGGGCGGCGACTTCGTCATCGGCTTGATCATCTTCGCGATCCTGGTCACGGTGAACTTCGTCGTGATCACCAAGGGTGCGACGCGTATCGCCGAAGTCGGCGCGCGTTTCACCCTGGACGCCATCCCCGGCAAGCAGATGGCGATCGACGCGGACCTGTCCGCGGGGCTGATCGACGACAAGGAAGCCCAGCGCCGGCGCCGCGAGCTCGAAGAAGAGAGCGCATTCTTCGGCGCCATGGACGGTGCCTCGAAGTTCGTCCGTGGTGACGCCATTGCCGGCCTGATCATCACAGCGATCAACATTTTCGGCGGTATCGTCATCGGCGTCACCCATCACGGGCTGACGCTGTCGCGCGCCGCCGACGTCTACACGAAGCTCTCCGTCGGTGACGGCCTGGTGTCGCAGATGCCGGCCCTGATCGTGTCGCTGTCGGCGGGCCTGCTGGTCTCCAAGGGCGGCACCAGGGGCTCGGCGGAGCAGGCCGTGCTGCGGCAGCTCGGCGGCTATCCCCGCGCCGTGTCGGCGGCCGCGCTGATGATGTTCGTGCTCGCGCTGATGCCGGGGCTGCCGATGCCGCCCTTCATCCTGCTCGGCGGTGTCATGGCCTTCGTCGGCTATTCCCTGCCGAAGCGGGCGGCCGCCGAGAAGCAGAAGGAAGAGGCCCGCAAGGCCGACGAACGCGCCCAGAGCGAGGCCAAGGAATCCGTCAAGGAATCGCTCAAGACCGCGGAGATCGAGCTGGCGCTCGGCGGGCACCTTTCGGTTCATCTTCTCGGCTCGCGCAACGAGCTCGCGCACCGCGTGGCCAAGATCCGCAAGAAGTTCGCCAAGCAGTACGGCTTCGTCGTTCCCGAGATCAAGCTCACCGACAATCTGTCGATCGATCCGAAGGGATACCAGATCCGGATTCATGACACGCGCGTCGCTCATGGCGAGCTCAGGCTCGGCGAAGTGCTGGTGCTGGTCGACAAGGACGGCAAGCCCGACGTGCCCGGCGAGGAGGTGATCGAGCCCGCCTTCGGCATGAAGGCCCTGTGGGTCACGGAAGCCTTCACCGACGAAGTCAAGCGTCAGGGCTGCAAGCCGGTCGACAATTTGTCGGTGCTGCTCACGCATCTGAGCGAGGTGATCCGGGCCAATCTCGCCCAGCTCCTGTCCTACAAGGACATGCGCGGCCTGCTCGACCGGCTCGATCCCGAATACAAGCGTCTGGTCGAGGATCTCTGCCCGTCGCAGATCTCCTATTCCGGCCTGCTCGCAATCCTGAAGATCCTGCTGGCCGAGCGGGTGTCGATCCGCAATCTTCATCTGATCCTCGAAGCCATCGCCGAGATCGCGCCCCATGTGCGGCGCTCCGAGCAGGTCGCGGAGCATGTGCGCACGCGTCTTGCCCAGCAGATCTGCGGCGACCTCTCCGACAACGGCGTGCTCAACGTGGTCCGCCTCGGCAATCGCTGGGATCTGGCGTTCCACCAGAGCCTCAAGCGCGACGCCAAGGGCGACGTCGTCGAGTTCGACGCCGATCCTCGCCTGATCGAGCAATTCGCGACGGAAGCCAGCGCCGCGATCCGCAAGTTCACCGATAACGGCACCAGCGTGGTGCTGGCGGTAACCCCCGAAGCCCGTCCCTATGTCCGGATGATCCTGGAACGGGTATTCCCGACGCTACCGATCCTCTCGCATGTCGAGGTCGCGCGCAGCTCCGAGATCAGGGCGCTCGGAGCCATATCGTGATCAGCAGCCTGACCGACAGCGTGCTGGTCACGTTCATCGTGTTCTGCCGCATCGGCGGCTGTCTGATGTTCGTGCCAGGCTATTCCAGCGTCAACGTCCCGGCCCAGATCCGCCTGTTCATCGCGCTGGTCACGACGTTCGCGCTGACGCCGATCCTGATGACCATCCTGAAACCTCTCACGGAGAACGCGGCGCCGCTGACGCTGGCGCTCCTGATCGGCTCCGAGAGCCTGATCGGCATCGTCATTGGCCTCGGCGGGCGCGTGTTCTTCCTGGCACTTCAGACCATGGCAACCGTGATGGCGAACGCGATCGGGCTCAGCAGCATCCCGGGCACGCCGGTCGCCGACACCGATCCGGCGCCCACTATCGTGCCGTTGATCATGGCGTCCGTCACGACGCTGTTCTTCATGACCGACCAGCACTGGCAGGTGCTGCGCGGGTTGATGAATTCCTACGACGTCTGGCAGCCCGGCAACAGGCTCGGCGGCAGCATGGCGCTGGACCAGCTCGTCGGCCACCTCTCGGAAGCGTTCGTGCTGACGCTGCGGATCGCCAGCCCTTTCATCGTCTATTCCATCATGGTCAATCTGGCGGCCGGCCTGATCAACAAGTTGACGCCGACGATTCCGGTCTACTTCGTCTCGGTGCCCTTCGTGTTGTTCGGGGGCTTCATGCTGCTCTATCTCACCAGCGACGAGCTCCTGACGCAGTTCACCCTCGGCGTCTCGTCGTGGCTGGCGGAGTGACCGGTCATGAAGTCGCGCGCGGACAAGCTCGGTCGGATGGTCTCGCTCGTGAAGCTTCAACTCCGGCTAGCCGAATGGCAGCTGGCGCATTTGCGCCAGCAAGAGCAAAGCATGCAGGACGAGCAGGAATGGCTGGTCGGCACCCTCAACGAGGGAAAGGCCCCGGCGGGGTCGTCGAGCGAATCGCTCGCGCGGCGCCTCAACAGGACGGCCGTCGGCGCGCGCGTCGTGAAGGAGCAGGCGTCGCGGCAGCTCGACCAGGTTCGCTCGGAGACCCGCCGCGTGAAACAGCTTCAGGAAGTCGCCAAGGCGGCGCTCGCGGACAAGCTTCGCGACGCGGAAAAGCGCTCGCTCGAGGACATGACGGGAACACTTACCGTGCGCGAGTGGACGCCACGGCCAGCCAACCGGAATAAGACATGATCGTGACTGCAACCCCCGACCTCGTTCTCGACGTCCTCGACGCCGCCGACCCCGTGGCCCAGCGCGCAGCGACCGCAAAGCTCGATGCGCTGAAATCGTCTGACGCCGATTTCGCCGCCACGATGGTTGCGGAAGCGAGCAAGGCCAAAGCGGCTGCCGATCAATCGGCGGCGACGCTTGCCGGGACGCAGTCGACCGCCGTGAACGGGCCGCCGGTGCAGGTGATCAAGAAGCCCGGCCAGGACGAGGTCTATCGCAAGTTCGAGGCCTTCATCCTCCAGACGTTCGTCGAGACGATGCTGCCGAAGGAATCGGAGCAGGTGTTCGGCAAGGGGACTGCCGGCGGCGTGTGGAAGTCGATGCTGGCGGAGCAGCTTGGCGCTCAGCTGGCGAAGGGCAAGGGCATTGGCATTGCCAAGCAGCTCGCCGGCGCACATCCAGCGGCGCCGGACACGATGGGCAAGGCCGGATGACGATCAGGGAATGGGTGACAGACGTTGAGGGGTGAATTTCCTATGCAGGCACAAGAAGGCGCGGCGGCCCTGGTGATGGAGCAGCCGGTGGTGGACACCGAGGCGATGGCGATGGAGGCGGCATCAAGCGATGCGCTGTTGCCCGTGCTGCTGCCGCACGTCGGCGGCGAGGTGGTGATCGACGCGACGGAGGCGGAGAAGTCGGAGGAGGTGCGCGGCCTCTTGGCGGCGATCCGCCGGCTCGAGGCCATCGTCGAGGAGGAGACGGCCGCGCTGTCGTCGGGCAAGAAGGTCGATTTCGACGATTTCAGCGCCCGGAAAAGCCGGAGCATGCTCGAATTCGTCCGCCTGATGCGGGCGCGGATGCATCTCGGCGCCGAGGTCGAGGTCACCGAGGAGATCCAGCGCCTGCGCGAGAAGCTTGAACGCAATCGTTCCCTCCTCGAGATGCATTACGATGCAGTGCGCGAGGTCGCGTCCATCATCGTCAAGGCGATCAAGGACGCCGAGTCGGACGGCACTTATACCGGTCGTACAGCGCAGGACGCAAAATGATCAGACTCGTTCTGGCCGGGCTCTGGGTCTGCATCCTCACCGCAGGCACGAGCTACGGGGTGGCCTATTGGAAGGAGAACGGCAGCCTGCTGCCGGCCAAGGACGCATATCTCGAAGGGCTCCAGTATCAGAAGACGCGGGCGCTGAGTGTGCCGATGATCGAGAACGGCGGCGTGCAGGGCTACATCGTCGCGCGTTTCGTCTACACCGTGGAGGCGCGGACCCTGCACCAGCTCAACGTGCCGCCGGAGCCGTTCGTCGTCGACGAGGCCTTCCGCAAGATCTACGCTGACGATCGCCTCGATTTCAGGAAGCTCGCCCGCTACGACCTTTCCGTCCTCACCACCGGCATCAAGCAGCGCGTCAACGAACGGATGCAGGCCGATGTGGTCCAGGACGTCCTGGTCGAGGACTTCAACTACGTCTCGAAAGAAGAATTCCAGTCGAAGCCGTAAGGCTCGCCCGACAGGTTTGACGCGGCTTTGCCGCCGCTCCATGCCCGCGTGAAGGGCTGAGGCGCGATCCTCATCGCGTCGCGTCTTGCCGCGTCCGCGCCGCCTGAATTTCGTGGTCTCGATCCCTGAAAGTGCAACGGCCTCTGCGAAAGTGTTCCGCAGAGGCCGTTGTCGTTTCGTAGCGGTGCTCGGCCGCGTCAGTTGCCGGCCGGATAGGCCGCCGGGGCGGCATGCGCCCTGTTGAGGAGGATGCCGACCTCGTCGAGGTCCTGCTCCGGCTCGTCCAGGGTCTCGCCGGCCGGAATGTTGAGGCGGTATCCGACGTAGCGACGGGCCACGATCGCGTCGAAGCCGAGGCGGTCGCGGAGCTTCTTGCGCAGCTTGCTGACGTGGCTCTCGATCACGCTCTCGTCGAAGGTCGACTCGAAGATGCCGTAGACCGCGTTGAAGATCTGCGTCTTGGTGACCCACTTGCCGTGGTTGCTGACCATATACTCGAGAATGCGCAGTTCGCGGCGGGGCAGGGTGAGGGCGTGTCCCGCAATCTCGGGGTCACGTCCGTTGAAGAAGACCTGGATCCTGGTCTCGCAGGGCCTCGGCAGTTCGCCCACCCGGCGGCGCGCGATCGCGGCCGTTCGGGCGAGGATCTCGCGCAGGTGGATCGGCACGTGAACGACGTCGTCGACACCCGATTCGAACAGCTCCAGCGTGTTCTTGAGCATCTTCTGGCCGCTCATGGCGATGATGGGAGCAGCGGAGCGCTTGCGCATCGCCCGCGGCAGGCTTCCGCGGGCATCGCAATCCCCAAGGAGGAAAGCGTCGACCGCAGCCAGGTCCGATTCACTCGCAGATTGCAGCCAGTCCCAGAATTCTCCGGAGGAGAACCCGATCGACGAGACGCCTTCGCGAACGAGCCCTCCAACGTAGCTGTTCGTGACGCTCTCGCGATCATCAACGATAATATACATCAGTCTTCGCCCCTGTTTCGCACTTGCAGCGGCCGGGCGGTTGTTTGTGATGCCCCGGCTCGGCAGCCATGCTGTTTGACGATATTTCCCTCCCGCGAACCGTTGTTATGGTTTCGATATTCGCGGGCAGCCCTACGCATTCAGTGCCCACATGTGCGGGCCTGTTACTTCGACTCGATACTGAACGCTTACTGCGTGAGGCTCGGCGGGTGTCTTACGGATCACCTCGCGGAGCGGATTGAGACAGCGACCTAGAACAGTTGCGCCAAGTTGCTTATCGCGTCCGAACGCTACTGAACCTTGCCGATCTCCTCGCCAACTGGCGAGAATCACTTGAGTAGGACCGTAACAATTGCCGATTTCCGATCAAGCGCCCGCTACAAAGCGATTGCTAAGTGTGTTTGATGCTGTTGGTTTGTTTCGAGTTGTTTCTTGATATTTTTTACCGCATCAGTTGATTTAGTTTACGAACTATTTTTGCACCGTGACGTTTCTATAGTTCCGCATCCCCCCGGAATTGCAGCTGTTTTGGGTGGTGTGGCCGGTGCGTTGCTCGGGGGTGTTTTCAACCCCGGATTGACTCTTTCCACAGAGTTTCCACATGCGACAATTCGACTCAGGTGTGGCGTCTGGACTCCAGCTTGGCGAAATCTTGGCGAGGGTGTGTCTTTCGAGTCGCACTCTTGCCACGTGCGTGACGCGTTTGACTCATGCGATGTCGCATCGCGCGCGCTGAAAAGTTTTTGATGCGCACGTTTCAGGCAAGCTTCGGCACATAAATTCGTCCTTCGATAGATCGAAGCGAACGGAGCATTTTTCATATGTCGTCCGATGGACAAGCTCGTCCCAGTGCGACCGCAGATGCGGCGGCGAAGCCGGCTCCGGAAGTACGCACTTCAAATACGGCGCAAGCGGCGAAGCCTGCGGCAAATGCAAAACGCATGTCGGCTGCGACGAATGACGAGACTCTGGCGAAAGAAGCGCTCGAGGGATTGAAGCGCATTCGCGCCAAGGCGCGTCTCGACAAGATGGCGATACCGAAGCCTGCACCGGTCGTGATCAAGCCGGCCGTGATCGTCGCCAAGCCGCCGCCGCCGCGCCCGACATGGGTCGCGCCGCTCGCGACATTGGCGGTCGCCGCCGTCATGGTGGTCTGCGCCTGCACCGGCGTGATCGCCTATCTCACCACGCAGCCCGCCCAGAGCAACGTTGCGGCTAATACGGAGATCAGGAATCTGCGCGAGACGGTCGCGCAGCTGCGCAAGCAGCTGTCGGGCGTCTCCGAAAATCTCGACGGCCTGCGCACCGCGGTCGATCAATCGAGCAAGGCGACCAACGACCGCTTCGGCAGGTTTGCCGACAACCTCGACCGCATCGAGCGCGTCAGCTCGTCCTCGACCGCGAAGCTGGACAAGCTCGCTTTGGCGCAGACCCAGGCGGCCGCTCCGGCGCCGGCGGCGGTCGCCGTGCAGCCGTCGCAGGCCGCGCCGATGATGGCTTCGCTCGCGCCGCCCGAGATCACGGGTTCGGTGCCCCCGTCCGCCCCGCGAAAAGTGGTCAAGGGCTGGTCGGTTCGCCAGGCCTATGAAGGGATCGCGATCCTGCAAAGCCCGAACGGCGTCATCGAGGCGGTGCTGGGACAGCAGGTGCCCGGCCTTGGCCGCATCGAGGAGATCAGGAACGAAAACGGACGCCTGGTGGTGGAGTCCACCGGCGGTGTCATCTATTCGTCGCGCAAGGCGACGCCCTGATCGACGACGTCGTCTATTGCCGGTGATGTTCGAAGCTGGTGCATAGCAGCTCGATCTCCGGCTCCGCGATCGGCGCGCGAAACAGGCGGCAGCTGAACTCGACCGTCGGCTTGCCGTCCGCGCTGGTGCGATCCTCCCGGAGGAAGATGCAGCGCTTGCAGACGTCGGTATGGTGGCGCTGCTCGGCGGCATCGGACTGATCCAGCACATGCCGAAGCGCGTCGCGGAAACGGATCTTTGCCTCGTCGTCGAGGCTGGCAATCGCCTCGACGAGAACGTTGACGGGATCGCGCGCCAGGAACTTCTTGCCCTGCTGCGTGACGCTCAGCATCACCGACCGCTTGTCCTTGGCCGAACGCTTTCGCTCGATATAGCCGAGCCGCTCGAGCTCGCCGATGATGAAGGAGGCGGTGCCGCGCGTGGTGCCGACGTAGCTCGCAAGCGCCGAAGGCGTGCGGGAAAACCGGTTGGCGCGAGACAGGAAGCGCAGCGCCATCCACTCGCGGTCGCGCAAGCCGTGCTTGGTGCCTTCGAACCACAGGATCCGCGCGACCTGCTCCAACAGTTCAATCGATTCGCGAGCCAAATTCATTTCAATTCCGGGTCGGATAAAGCTTTATTCAATTGAGCCTTGGGCAGCGCAATCTGGTGGACGACAATGAGTTTCTCGCGTGATCCTCCGTCAGCGACGGACAGAGAAGCGCGCTCGGGAAAGATGTCTCCCGGTTTCCCGAGATGGAACTTCCGGCCGTGCAACTAGAGCGTCACAAAGAAAGTTCGAGTAAACCGCTCGGCTCAACTCTTCCGAAAATTTCAGTCAAATGGCTGCGGTTCGTGTGCAAGATTCCGATAGCGCACGACATCCCGGCAACATGATGTGTCGTTACGGCCACTGCGATGCCCATTTGTTGCGGCGGAGCGTTTCGAATTGCGCGAAGCGGCGCCATGTCTGCAACATCCGACCATGTGGGGTGCGGCGGGAGAACCGCAATTATCGGTTAATGGATGTTGCGCCGCAGCGCAGCCACGCGGTTAAATCCCGCACACGATCGGACCTGGGGCGGCGGGTGATCTGATCGGCCATTTTGTCGTCCAGGGTCCCGCATGTGCCGGACGCTGCCGAAAGAAGCAGCAGTCCACGCCGACGAAGGGATGAGCATCCTCGCAGGCTGGTGACTTGCGTTTGCCCGGCAACTATTGGCGAATGCGCCGCCCCAGGGGGCGAGCATAGGCAGCAGGAAGGGATTGACCGATGAGCTTTGAAACTACCATGACATCCGACGTCGTCGGGCTGACGAAAGTTGCCCCGGTCTCGCGCCGCGGATTCATGAGCGCCACCGCGGCCGTCGCGGCCGGCTACACGCTTGCGGCAGGTCCGGTCCGTGCCGAGCCGATCGCGACCGATATCAGCGGCCTCCAGGCCGGCGATGCCAAGATCAAGGTCGGCTCGGACGAGATGCCTGCCTATTTCGCCCGCCCGGCCGGCAACACCAAGGCGCCGGTGATCATCGTGGCGATGGAGATCTTCGGCCTGCACGAATATATCAAGGACGTGACGCGGCGCTTGGCCAAGCTCGGCGCGTTCGCGATTGCGCCCGACTATTACTTCCGCAAGGGCACCGACCTCACCAAGGTCACCGAGATCAAGGATCTGCTGCCGATCGTCAATTCGAAGCCGGACGCCGAACTGCTGTCGGACCTCGACGCGGTGGTGGCATGGGCGGGTGCGCAAGGCGGCGACACCGCCAAGCTCGGCATCATCGGCTTCTGTCGCGGCGGGCGCACGGTCTGGGAATATGCCGCTCATCGCGGCGCGCTCAAGGCTGGCGTTGCCTTCTACGGCACGGTGGTCGACCCCGCCAACCCGCTGTGGCCGAAGAGCCCGATGCAGCTCGCGCCCGAGATGAAGGCGCCGGTGCTCGGCCTCTACGGCGGTGCCGATACCGGCATCCCGGTGGCTCAGGTCGAGCAGATGAAGGCGGCTCTCGCAGAGAACAAGAAGACGGCCGAATTCAAGATCTATCCGGATGCGCCACACGGCTTCCATGCCGACTACCGCGGCAGCTACCGCAAGGATGCGGCGGAGGATGCCTGGAAGCAGGCGGAAGCCTGGTTCAAGAAGTACGGCGTATTGAGCTGATAGCGAACCATGATCCGGAAAAGTGTAGCGGTCTTCCGATAAGATCATGCTCTGGAATTAAAGAGGGCGGCCCGAGTGGCCGCCCTTTCTCGATCGAGCAGCGCTGGTCTCACTTCGTCATCGCGCCATAGACGATGTCCTGCACCTGCTCGCGATAATATTTGCGCAGCTCGCCCGGCGCGGCCGTTCCCACCACCACGACGAGACGCTCCTTGGGATCGCAGAAGAACTGCGTCCCGTAGGCGCCGTTCCAGGTGAACTCGCCGGGATTGCCGGGAACCGACGACAGCCCTTCGCCGGTGCGGACCGCGACCGCCAGGCCAAAGCCGAAGCCGGCGCGATGCGGCTCGATGTTTGCCACGTTGTTCTTGATCTCGGGGCCGAGGTGGTTGGTCGTCATGTGGTGCACGGTCTTCGGCGAGAGGATGCGCTGGCCGTCGAGCTCGCCGCCGTTGAGCAGCATCTGTCCGAAGCGGACGTAATCGCCCATCGTCGCGAACGAGCAGGCGCCGCCGCAGTCGAACTTGGTCGGCGTGTCGAGCAGCCTGATGGCCTGCGGCTTTCCCGTCAGCGGGTCGTTGGCGAACGGACGAGCGAGGCGAGGGCGCTGCGCGTCGGTCGGGTGGAAGGTCGCGTCCTTCATGCCGAGCGGCTGCCACACATTGGCGGCGAGATAATCGCCGAGCTTCTGCTCGCTCACCTTCTCGACCACGGCCCCGAGCACGTCGATCGAAAAACCGTATTCGAACTCGGTCGAGGGCTGATGCGCCAGCGGAAGCTTCGTCATCCGCTCGATGAAGGCCTGGGTGTCGCCTTCCACCGCCGGTGCGACGCCGTCGGGATAAAGTCGCGCCACCGGGCTCGATGAGTCCGGGCGGCCGCCATACATCAATCCGGACGTGTGCCGGTAGAGATCGTGGATGAAGATCGGCGAGGCCTGCGGCTCGAGCTTCAGCGAACCATCGGCCTGCGCCGCGCCGACCTTCATGTCGGCAAAGCCGGGATAGTAATCGGACAGCTTGGCCTGCAGCGGCAACTGGCCTTTTTCCATCAGCGTCAGGCCCGCGACCGCCGCCATCGGCTTGGTCATCGAGGCCAGCGCGAAGATCGCATCGACCGTCATCGGCGTGCCCTTGTCCGGATCGAGCATGCCGTAGGCCTTGTAGTGCACGAGCTTGCCGTCCCGCGCCACCGCGACGACCGCTCCGGGCACGCGCTTGGCCGCGATCTCGCGCGCGAAGAAGCTGTCGAGCCGTGCAAGGCCCTGCTTCGAGAAACCGGCGTCGTCAGGATTGGCTTCAGGCAGTGGTGCGGCGCGCGCAGCACCGAACGTGATGATGGCAGCCGCCGCCGCGATCATGGCGATCGTCTTGTTCATTGGATCCTCCCAAAGAGCGAGCTCGTTGTGCGAGTGGCTCGCTCGATGCCCAGATCACGACCGCACCAGTCCGAAGTCAAGCGCGCGCCGGGCATGTCTGGGAGGCGGGGGAGGCCTAGCGTCCTTCACCTGCGCGCCACAATGCATCGAGGCCATGACGATAGGTCGGGTGGGCCAGCGTGACGCCGAGCTCGCGCTTCAGCTTCGCATTGGAGACGCGGGCGCTGCTGGCATAGAAGCTGCGGGCCATCGCCGACAGCTCGGCGCTCTCGAATGGCTCCTCGGCCGGCGGCGCAACGCCCATCAGCTCTGCGGCATAGGCGATCACATCCTGCGGCGGTGTGGGCTCGTCGTCGCAGACGTTCCAGATGCCGCCGCCATGATGGTTCACCGCGGCCATGATCGCGCTCGCGATGTCGTCGGCGTGGATGCGGTTGAAGACCTGTCCCGGCTTGACGATGCGCCGGGCCGTGCCGGCGCGCAGCGTCACCAGCGCGTTACGGCCGGGGCCGTAGATGCCGGCGAGCCGCAGGATCGCGACATCGCCGCGCGCCGTGTCGGCCCACGCCTGCTCCGCCGCGATCCGCTGGCGCGTGCGCTCGAACATGGCCTGCGGCGGCGTGGTCTCGTCCACCCAGCGGCCTGCGTGATCGCCATAGACGCCGATGGTGGAGAGATAGACGACCTTGCGGCGGCCCGTCGCCAGCACGTCGCCGAATGCAGCGAGCGCGGGATCGCCGGCGCTGCCGGGCGGGATCGAGATGAGGAGGACATCGGCTGCGCCGATGCGCTCGACCGTCTCGCGTGCCGGTTGGCCGCCGGAAAAGGCATGTACCTCGATGCCGGCGAGGTCGTTCCGCTGTCCGGGATCGCGCACGGTGCCGGCGATATGGGAGAAGCTGCCGCCGAAGTTGCGGACGAAGTGCCGGGCACTGTAGCCGAGGCCGAGGATGAAGAGCCGCATGCGTCTCCCGTACAGGTCAAGGTTCCCGTTCGCGGCTAGCCGCGCGTCGTTCGCTCATAAGAGATTTTTGGGTCGGACAAAAGATATTGCAATTTTACTGGCCTGCGGCCTCGGGCGATGCTCGGCTGTCAAAGGGAGGCGTCGACCATGCAGGCAGAAGCGATCGCTCCAGCGGATGCGGCCGAACTGATCCGGCGCGCCGCCGCGCTGATCTTCGATGTGGACGGCACCCTGGCCGAGACCGAGGAACTGCATCGCCGGGCCTTCAACCACGCCTTCGCCCGCCACGGTCTCGACTGGCATTGGGACCGGGCCACCTACAAGGTCCTGCTGCACGTCACCGGCGGCAAGGAGCGCATGCGGGCCTACAACAACAGGCAGTGGATCGCGCCGCCGCTGTCGGACGCTGATATCGCCGAGCTTCACCGCATCAAGACCGACCATTATGCCGAGCTGATCGAAACCGGCTGCTGCCCGTTGCGGCCGGGCGTGGCGGAGCTGCTGGCGGCGGCCGGGGCGCGCGGCCAGCGGCTTGCGATTGCGACGACGACCTCGCACGGCAATATCGATGCGCTGCTGTCGCAGGCGCTGGGACCGCGCTGGGCGGCCGATTTCGATGCGGTCGTTGCGGGCGACGACGTCAGGCACAAGAAGCCGGCGCCGGATGTCTATCTCGAGGTCCTGGCGCGGCTGAAGCTGGATGGAGCCGACTGCCTCGCGATCGAGGATTCCGGCAACGGGCTGATCGCGGCGTCGCGGGCGAACATTCCGGTGCTAATCACACGCAGCATGTTTTTTCGGGACGATGACTTCGCGGAAGCGCGGATTGTGCTGGGCGATCTGTCGGAACTCGGGAGCTCGAAAACAAAAACTGAAAAACAACCCCATGCACAGTAGATCACACTGGCGTGAGGGCGGCCGTCAGTGGACGCGGTGACTCGCTCTATCGTCCTCGGCCTGCTCGACAATTTGCGCAATCGGGCTCGACTGGTGATGCACCAGGCGCCAGCCGTCGCCGACGCGGCGAAAATGGTTCGCGGCGGCCAAAGCGGTGCCGTCGACGATCTCGATGCAGAGCACGCGGGCGCTGTCGCCGTCGACGATGGCCTGAGGCTCGGCGCACGTGATCTGCGGCCGCTCCGGATTTTGCAGGATGTCGCGCCAGCTTCCGATCACGGTGGCGCGGCCGATGATCGCGGGCCAGCCGGGATGGATGCAGGAAATGGCGTCGTCATCCGCCCACATCCGCTCCATGCCGTCGAAATCGCCAGTCGAAAAGGCGGCGTAGAAGGCCGCGTTGGCGGCGATGACCTTGTTGTCCTTTGCCATACCTCTCGGGTGCGGCAAGGACGGACAAAAATCAAGCGCGACTTCCGATCGATTTTAGGTTTGACTTCGACCGCAGTGCAGCATTGCCTGCTTTGTGGTCACGCCGAAACATGTGTCTCCACGGCCCGCCGCGCGCCGTCCTTATAAAGGAGACCGAGCGCGGAGGTCACGGCCTCGCGCAGGCGCGGCTCGGCGCCGAATGGGCCGAACACTTTTTCCACGCCAAGCAATTCGAGTGCGAGCTTCTCCGCGACGGGACCCGCCTCACGCGCCAGCGCGGCGAACTCGGCGGCGAGGGGATCGCGCACGTCGATGGCGCGGCCCTGCTCGTCGCGTGCGGTGACATAACGCATCCAGCCGGCTACCGCGAGCGCGTGCGTTGCGATCGGCAAGCCCTTGCGGAGGCGATCCTGCATCGCGCCGAGCAGGCGCTGCGGCAATTTTTGCGAGCCGTCCATCGCGATCTGCCAGGTGCGGTGATGCAGCGCCGGATTGGCAAAACGCTTGAGCAGCGAGGCGCGGTAGGCGGCGAGATCAGTGCCCGCAGGCATCGTCAGCGTCACTGCGGCCTCTTCCATCACCTGCGCGGCGAGGCGCGCGAAATGCGGATCCTGCATCGTGTCGGCGATGGTCTCGTAACCGGCGAGATAGCCGAGATAGGCCAGCGCCGAATGGCTGGCGTTGAGCAGCCGCAGCTTCATCAGCTCGAACGGCTTGACGTCGGTGACGAGCTCGACGCCCGCAGCCGCAAGATCGGGCCGGCCTGCGGTGAAACGGTCCTCGACCACCCATTGCGTGAATGGCTCGGTCATCACCGGCCAGGCGTCGCGCAGGCCGAGCGCGTCCGCGACCGCATCGCGGTCGGCGTCGGTCGTCTCCGGCACGATGCGGTCGACCATGGTCGACGGGAAGGCGGCGTTATCGGCGATCCACTTGCCGAGATCCTTGGAGCGCAGCGCGGCGAACTGCGTCACGATCCGCTGCACGGTGTGGCCGTTGGCCGCGAGATTGTCGCAGCACAGCACGGTGAAGGGCGGCAGACCCTGCGCGCGCCGGCGCGCCAGCGCGGCTACGATGAAGCCGGGTGCGGAGCGCGGCGCATCGGGATTGTTGAGGTCGTGCACGACATCAGGATGCCGCTCGTCGAGATCGCCGGTCTGCGGCGTGTGGCAATAGCCCTTCTCGGTGACCGTCAGCGAGACGATGCGGATGGCGGGATCGGCCATCCGCTCGACCAGCGCTGCCGGGTTCTCGCGCGCAACGACGCTGTCGAGCAGCGCGCCGATCAAGCGATGCTCGGTGCCTTCGGCGGCACGCACGGCAACGGTGTAGAGATGATCCTGCGGGGCGAGGGCGTCGCGCGTATCCGGGCTGCGCAGGCTCGCGCCGACAATGCCCCAGGACGAGCTGCCGCTGGCAAGACAATCGTCGATGACGACGGCCTGGTGTGCGCGATGAAATGCGCCCAGTCCCAAATGCACGATGCCGGGCGTAACGCGCGAACGGTCATAGGCCGGGCGGCGGATGGACGGCGGCAGCCGGTCGAGATTGGCGCGGCCAAGACGCTCTGAACCTGGACGCATGGTCGTCTCTCCCTGTGTTTGGCCGCTGCTTGACATGGCGCCAGTCCTCGGTCAATGCTCCGGTCAATTGGTAAGACCAATTTTCCAAAATTGGCGGGCCGCGGGTCGGGACGATCCCGCGCGACCCTTTCAGGGAGGCCAGCGTGCCGCTGGAAGCTGTGGAGGCGAGACGGCTTTATCGCCAGGTCGCCGATCAATTGCGAAGCCTGATCGACAGCGGCGAGTACGCGGTCGGCAGTCGCTTGCCGACCGAGCGCGAGCTCGCCGAGCAGCTCAAGATCTCGCGTCCGACGGTGCGCGAAGCCCTGATCGCGCTCGAAGTGGAGGGACGCGTCCGCATCCGCGTCGGCTCCGGCATCTATGTGACCGAGCCCGCCGACGCCGCACCGGCACCATCCGCCGTCATCGAAGGCCCGTTCGAGCTGCTCCGCGCCCGCGAATTCCTCGAAAGCGCCATTGCCGAGCAGGCCGCGCGCGTGGCGACAAAGGACGACGTCGCCCGCATCGATGCGTCCCTCATCGCGATGGAGAATGTCGAGCATCCCGGCGAAGCCTCGATGGTGCATGACCGCGCCTTCCATGTCGCGATCGCCGGCAGTCTCGGCAATGCGGTGCTGGTGCGCGTGGTCGGCGAGCTGTTCGACCAGCGTCTCAATCCCTATTTCGCGCAGCTTGCGCATTATTTCGAAAGCCCGGGCACCTGGCGCACGGCGCTCGACGAGCATCGCGCCGTGCGCGACGCGATCGCGGCGCATGATCCCGACGCCGCCCGCGAGGCGATGCGAAAACATCTGGCGCGCTCGCAGGAGCGCTTTGCGCAGAATTTCGGCGCCGAGGCTGCCGCGCCTGCCGGGCGTGGTCGGGTCGCGCGCTCTCCGGCGAAGCCGGCGAAACCAAAGCGAGAGCCGAAGAAGCAGGCCAAGAGCGGCGGTGCGCGGCGGCGATGAGATTGGGCGGCCCGCATCCATTTCGGACGCGGGTGAACAAGAAGCAGACTTTAGTCAGTGGAGGATAAGTCAGTGTTGAAGAAGATGACGATGGTGCTGGCGACTTCGGTCGCGGCAATGTTTGCGGCGGCGGGCCCCGGCATGGCGCAGACCAAGCTCAAATGGGCCCATGTCTACGAGACCTCGGAGCCGTTCCACACCGCCTCGGTCTGGGCCGCGCAGGAGATCGGCAAGCGCACCAACGGGCGCTACACGGTCGACGTCTATCCGGCTTCGCAGCTCGGCAAGGAAGCCGACATCAACCAGGGCCTCTCGCTCGGCTCGGTCGACATCATCATCTCCGGCTCGAGCTTCGCGGCCAAGAGCTTCCCGCCGATCGGCGTGACCTATTATCCCTACACCTTCCGCGACTCCGACCATCTGCTCGCCTACACCAAAAGCGACATCTTCAAGGAGCTCGCCAAGGGCTATGAGGACAAGAGCGGCCACCACATCGTCGCGGTGACCTATTATGGCGTGCGCCAGACCTCGTCGAATAAGCCGATCAAGACCTGTGCCGACCTCAAGGGCCTGAAGATGCGCGTGCCCGACGTGCCGGCCTATCTCGCGATGCCGCGCGCCTGCGGCGCCAACACCGCGCCGATCGCCTTCGCCGAGGTCTATCTCGCGCTCCAGAACGGCACCGTCGAGGCGCAGGAGAATCCGCTGACCACGATCGAGGCCAAGAAGTTCTACGAGGTGCAGAAGCACATCGTGCTGACCGGCCATATCGTCGACCACCTCAACACGGTGGTGGCGGGCGCGCTGTGGAAGAAGCTGAGCGACGAGGACAAGAAGATCTTCACCGACGTCGCGCAGGAAGCCGCCGCCAAGGCGACCGATGAGATCAAGCAGAACGAGGCCAAGCTGGTGTCCTTCTTCAAGGAGAAGGGCCTGACCGTGACCGAGGTCGACAAGAACGAATTCCGCGACATCGTGCTGAAGAACGTTCCGTTCGAGACCTTCGGTTATCGCAAGGCCGACTGGGAACGCATCCAGGCGGTGAAATAAGGGACGCCCGTCGTTCCGGGGCGACGCGTAAGCGTCGAACTACGGTGCGCAATTGCGCACCTGAGAACCTCGAGATTCCGGGTTCTCGCTTCGCGAGCCCCGGAATAACAGTAAGGGTCTTTGGGGAGTAACCACATGTCGACCGTCGAAATACACCGGCAGATCACCGGGGACGAGATCGCCCATACCTTCGAGGAGGAGGCGACCCCGAAGGTCGATCTCGGCGTCTATGCTTTCGAAGACTGGGTGGCGCTGGCGATCTTCTGGGTGATGGCGCTCGCCGTCTTCCTGCAGTTCTTCACCCGCTATGTCCTCAACGACAGCTATGCCTGGACCGAGGAGATCGCGACCTACTGCCTGATCGGCGTGGTCTTCATCGGCGCCTCGATGTGCGTGCGGCTGTCGCGACACATCCAGGTCGACCTGATCTACCGCTATCTGCCGCGCGTCGTGGCGCGCGCGTTGTCGACGGTGATCGACCTGATCCGGATCGCCTTCTTCGGCTACGCCATCAAGCTGGTCTGGGTCTACATCCAGATCATCGGCGACGAATCCATGACCACGATCAATCTTCCCAAGGACTACGTCTATTACGCCGTCCTGGCTGGCTTCGTGCTGATGTTCGCACGCTCCGTGCAGGTGGCGATCCAGCATTTGCGACAGGGCTATTCGATCCTCGAACGTCCCGGCGCCTACGACGGTTTTGAAGGGTAATCCCATGTTGCTGTTGCTTGGAGGCTTCCTCATCCTGATGCTGCTCGGCGTTCCCGTGGCGATTGCCATGGCCGCGTCGTCGCTGCTCTACATCCTGGTCAGCGGCGTGACGCCCGATGTCACGCTGGCGCAGCGCATGATCGCCGGCGTCGAGAGCTTTCCGCTGCTCGCCGTGCCGTTCTTCATCCTGGCCGGCAATCTCATGAACATCGCCGGCGTCACCGGGCGCATCTACAAATTCGCGGTCGCGCTGGTCGGCTGGATGCGCGGCGGCCTCGGCCACGTCAACATCATCGGCTCGGTGATCTTCTCCGGCATGTCCGGCACCGCGATCGCGGATGCGGCCGGCCTCGGCACCATCGAGATCAAGGCGATGAAGGACCACGGCTACTCCACCGAGTTCTCGGTCGGCGTCACCGCGGCCTCGGCGACGCTCGGGCCGATCATCCCGCCGTCGCTGCCCTTCGTGATCTACGGCATGATGGCCAACGTCTCGATCGGCGCGCTGTTCCTCGGCGGCGTCATTCCCGGCGTGGTCCTGACGCTGTTCATGATGGCGACGGTCACCTATTTCGCGCACAAGAACAAATGGGGCAGCGACACCCCGTTTTCCTGGCCGCAGCTCGGTTCGGCCGGCCTCGAGATCGCCATCGTGCTGGCGTTCCCGCTCGCGATCTGGCTGATGGTGGTTGCGGGCATGTCGACCAATATGGCCGTCGTCATCGGCCTCGGTACGCTGCTCATCATCGATTGGTATTTCGATTTCTCGGCGGTGATGGCGCTGATGGCGCCGGTGATCCTGATCGGCGGCATGACGCTCGGCTGGTTCACGCCGACCGAAGCCGCGGTCGCGGCGGTGATCTGGTCGCTGTTCCTCGGCCTCGTCCGCTACCGCACCATGACGTTGCAGACCGTGGCGAAGGCGACTTTCGACACCATCGAGACCACGGCCTCGGTGCTGTTCATCGTCACCGCAGCCTCGATCTTCGCCTGGCTGCTGACGGTGTCGCAGGCCGCCCAGATGCTGTCGGACTGGATGCTCAGCATCACCCACAACAAATGGGTGTTCCTGGCGCTCGCCAACGTGCTGATCCTGTTCGTCGGCTGCTTCATCGACACCACGGCAGCGATCACCATCCTGGTACCGATCCTGCTGCCGATCGTGCTCAAGCTCGGCATCGATCCGATCCACTTCGGTCTGATCATGACGCTGAACCTGATGATCGGCCTGTTGCATCCGCCGCTCGGCATGGTGCTGTTCGTGCTCGCCCGCGTCGCAAAACTCTCGGTCGAGCGCACGACGGTCGCCATCCTGCCCTGGCTGGTGCCGCTGATGCTCGCGCTGATCGCGATCACCTACATTCCCGAACTGACCCTCTGGCTTCCTAAATATATGGGACTCTCCAAATGACCTCCGTTGCTCTCGCCGCTACCCTGTTCGGGCCCGAAGATCTGCGCATGATCGAGCATCCGCTCGACAAGCTCGCAGACGGCATGGTGCGCATCCGCTTCGGTGCCGGCGGCATCTGCGGCTCGGACATGCATTACTTCCGCCATGCCCGCACCGGCGATTTCGTGGTGAAGTCGCCGCTGGTGCTCGGCCACGAGATCTCGGGCGAGGTCGTGGAGATCTCCGGATCCGCGGCCAATCTGAAGGTCGGCGACCGTGTCGCCGTGAATCCGTCGCGCTGGTGCGGCCATTGCGTCGCCTGCCGCGAAGGGCGGCCGAACCTCTGCGAGAACATCTACTTCATGGGCTCGGCCTCGAAGACCCCGCACATGCAGGGCGGCTTTGCCAATTACTTCGACGCGGTGCCCGCGCAGTGCGTGAAGATTCCCGACCACGTCTCCTATCAAGCCGCGGCGCTGGCCGAGCCGCTCGCGGTCTGCCTGCACGCGGTCGCGCGCGCCGGCAATATCGAGGGCAAGCGCGGCATCATCTTCGGTGCCGGTCCGATCGGGCTGTTGACCATGCTCGCCGCGCACCGCGCCGGCATGGCCGACATCACGGTGGCCGACATCGCGCCGGCGCCGCTGGCCTTCGCGACCCGGCTCGGCGCCTCGCATGTCGAGAACGTCTCGGGCGGTGAAGAGGGTCTGAAAGCGCAGGCCGCGTCGCGTCCCTACGATGTCGCCTTCGAGGTCTCGGGCACGGCCGCGGGGCTTGCCAGCGCGATCGGCATCGTGCGGCGTGGCGGCGTGGTGGTACAGATCGGCAACCTGCCGGGTGGCCAGATCCCGACGCCGTCGAATGCGGTGATGGCGAAGGAGATCGACCTGCGCGGCTCGTTCCGCTTCGGCTTCGAGTTCATGACGGCCGTGGAACTGATCGGGTCCGGCAGCGTCGACGTGCTGTCGCTGGTCACCGCCGAGCGGCCGCTCTCCACCGCGCCGGATGCACTGCGGCTGGCGCTCGACCGCTCGCAGAGCGTCAAGGTCGTGCTGACCGCGAACTGATTGGAGAGATCTTATGATGCTCGAGGGATGGCGCTGGTACGGGCCGGATGATCCGGTCTCGCTCGACGATGTCAGGCAGGCCGGGGCGAGCGATATCGTCTCGGCGCTGCATCAGGTGCCGATCGGCGAGGCCTGGACACGCAAGGCGGTCGAGGAGCGCAAGAACTTCATCGAGAACGGCCAGCCCGGCCGTTCGCAGCTGACCTGGTCGGTGGTGGAATCGATTCCGATCCCCGACGACGTCAAGCGGCTCGGCGGCAAGGCGACGAAGTCGATCGAAGCGTGGATCGCGAGCATGGAGGCGGTCGCGGCCTCCGGCATCAAGATCATCTGCTACAACTTCATGCCTGTCGTGGACTGGTGCCGCACCGATCTGGAATGGGAGCTGCCGAACGGCGCCCGCGCCATGCGTTTCGACCAGGACCGCTTTGCCGCGTTCGAGCTGCACATCCTCAAGCGGCCTGCCGCCGTACAGGAATATTCGCCCGAGCAGCAGGCGCGCGCGAAAGCACTGTTCGAGAAGATGAGCCAGGCGGATATCGACTATCTCGTCATGGTGATTGCCAGCGCATTGCCGGGATCGACCACCGAGCCGATGACCATCCCGCAATTCCGCGACCGGCTGGAGACCTACCGCGACATCACGCCAAAGATCCTGCGGCGGCATCTCGCCGAATTCCTCGCACGCGTGACGCCGGTCGCCGAGCAGCTCGGCGTCTCCCTGACCTTGCATCCGGACGATCCGCCGCGGTCGTTGTTCGGCCTGCCGCGCATTGCCTCGTCGGCCGACGACTACCAGGCGCTGTTCGACGCCGTGCCGTCGAAGGCCAACGGCATCTGCCTGTGCACGGGCTCGCTCGGCGTGCGCGCGGAGAACAACCTGCCTGACATGGCCGAACGCTTCGGCCCGCGCATCGCGTTTGCCCATCTGCGCGCGACCAAGCGCGAGGCCGACGGCCTGACGTTCTACGAGTCCGATCATCTCGACGGCGACGTCGACATGGTCGCCGTGCTGAAGGCGCTCTTGAAGGAGAACGCGCGCCGCGCGCCCGACAAGCAAATCGTGTTCCGTCCCGATCACGGCCACCGCATGCTCGACGACCTCGCCGCCACCAAGCGCACCAATCCGGGCTACACCGCGATCGGCCGCCTGCGCGGCCTCGCCGAGCTGCGCGGTGCGATCCGGGCGATCGAGCATCGGTGATCGGCTGGCCTCTCCCCGGTTCGGGGAGAGGTCGAGATCCATCCACATCGTCATTGCGAGCGTAGCGAAGCAATCCAGAATCCCTCCGCGGAAAGACTCTGGATTGCTTCGCTGCGCTCGCAATGACGTGGATAGAGCATAGCCCGGCGCTACTCGCCCAGATTGTCAAAAGTCCCGCCATATGCGAGGCTAGTTCCATTCCATTTCGATCCATGCAGTGCAGCCGCAAATTGTTTTTGGGAGCTGAACATGAGCAAGCTGGTCGAACTTCCTGTCGGTCAATACGACCGCAACGCCTTCGGGACATTCAACGAAGCTGCCACCGATTTCGATCTCGGCGTCGCGCGCGCGATGATGTGGATGTCGCAGCTCGCTTACGAGACCCATGTGCCCGATACGATCAGGCAGGTTGCGCCGCTCTGGAATCTGTCCGACGTCAAGCTTCTGATTCAGCCGGTGAGCACCACGCCCGAGCTGACGCACACGAGGGGCGTGATCGTTCGGCGGGACAGGGCGACGATCATCGCCTTCGCGGGCACCGACCCGGTTCACTTTCTGAACTGGCTGAATAACTTCACGCTCGGCAAGCCGGCTTCGCCGGTGCACGCAGGTTTCCGACAGGCTGCCGCGGCCGTCTGGGATGACGTCAAGACGGCGATCGCCACAGCGCTTGCCGACAACTCCCCCATCTTCATCACCGGGCACAGCCTGGGTGCGGCGATCGCGGTGAACATCGCCGATTTCGCACGTCTCGAACTTAAGCTGAAGGATAGGCAGATCTATCTGTACGGGTGCCCGCGCCCCGGCCGCGCCGAATTCGTGACGCCTTATAACGAGGCGTTCGGCAAGACGACCTACCGTCTGGTCAACGGCACCGACATCGTGCCGACGGTGCCGCCACCGCAGCTCGATTTTCTGCATGTCGGCCGCTATCTCGCGTGCGATCGGGCCGCGAAATTCGACGCCGACAGACTGACAGCCGATTTTGGCTCGAACGATCCGCGCGAAAATGCCAGCCTGCTCGCGCAGATCGTCAGTCTCCTCAAGGGGAGATCCATGAACACGCGATCGGACCTGATCGGCTTCCTCTCTTCCGTGCTGGTACCGCCGGGGATCGGCGATCATCTGCCGGACCGCTACTGCGCTGCGCTGACGCCGGATTAGATTTTAGTTTTGACGCGTTTTCTTCACGCGAACCGGTACCCACTTCGTTCGAAAACGCTCTAGTAGCACGCCGCCATCGCGCCGAGCTTCGGATAGAGTCGGTCGATCGCGGCGATCTCGCTATGCATCTGTGCGATGATCCAGTCGCGGATCTCGGCAGCGATCGGGCGCATCGGGCGGTTGCGCGGCGGCAGGAATTCGCAGATGCGGCGCGTGGTGGTGAGCCTGTCGGAAGCGGGCACCAGCGCGCCGGTGAGCAGCCAGTGCGAGGCGACCGTCAGCCAGCCGAGCGCGATGCCCTGGCCGAGCAGGGCGGCCTGCACCACGACCGCATAATCGGTGAAGCTCAGCCCCTTGGCCGCGCCGCGGCGGCCGGTGAGCAGCGAGGCGTAATCCGCGGCCCAGTCGCCCGGCGTCTCGGCGAGGCGGATGATGGTGTTGCCCTCGGCAGGATCGGTCTCGCCGAGATAGCCGGGGCTGCACATCGGCAGCATGACTTCCCTCATCACCAGCGTGCCGCCGGACGAGGGCTCGTCGCGGTCGCGAAAGCGCATGCCGAGATCGACATTCTCGACCGGCCCGCGCAGCGCGCCGGAGATGAGCTGGAAGCGGAGATCGACTTGCGGAAATTGCCGCTGCAGCTTGTCGATGCGTGGCATCAGCCAGTGCGTGGTGAAGGCGGAGGAGACCGACAGCGTCACCGTCTCGGTGCCCTTGCGGCGCCGCTCGATCTCGACGAGCCCGGTCTCGATGCTGCGGAAACCTTCGAGCACGCGGCGATACAGGAGCTCGCCTTCCTCGGTGAGCACCGCGCGGCCCGCGGTGCGGTCGAACAGGCGGACGCCGAGATGCTCCTCGAACTGGCCGAGCATGCGGCTCACTGCGGGCTGCGTGACGTTCAGTTCAGCGGCCGCCGCCGTGAAGCTGCCATTGCGCGCCGCTGCGTCGAAGACGAACAGGGCGTTGCTGGAGGGCAGCATCCGGCGGAGCTCAGGCATAACGCTATGTTATGGGCGCGGTGAGAATTTGGCAATTGCCGGATTTTGCCAAGTCTGGTGTCATTGGCATGACAGCCTAAACACAGGGCCTACGAGAGAAGATTTGGTGCAGCGCACGCCGCGCCTCTGAATGCTCCAAAGTCCTGTCTATAAAGCAGGCTTATGGCGCGCAGTGAGGCACGCCATTGCAGGGAACGAGGCGAGGTCGATCGTTGGACAAACGAGCGGAAAGCGTCGAGATCAGGTCGGCCAGCAAGGCCTACGGCGCCGTTCGCGCCCTCGATGATGTCTCGCTCAATGTCGGCGCCGGCGAATTCGTCTCGCTGCTCGGTCCCTCCGGCTCAGGCAAGACCACGCTGCTCGGTATCCTGGGCGGCTTCATCCTGCCGACCTCAGGCACTATTCTGTTCGGCGGCCGCGACGTCACCTACATGCCGCCGCACAAGCGCGACATCGGCGTCGTGTTCCAGAATTACGCGCTGTTCCCGCATATGAGCGTCGGCGAGAACGTCGCCTTTCCCTTGCGCGCGCGGCGCCTGCCGAAAGCGGGCTGGCCCGACAAGGTGCGCGCGGCGCTCTCGATGGTCGGCCTTGCCGGCTATGAAGAGCGCGGCATCGCGCAGCTCTCCGGCGGCCAGCGCCAGCGCGTGGCGCTGGCGCGCGCCATGATCTTCGAGCCGCAGCTGATCCTGATGGACGAGCCCCTCTCCGCGCTCGACAAGCAGCTGCGCGAGTCCATGCAGATCGAGCTGCGCGCGCTGCACCGGCGCATCGGCGCCACCATCATCTACGTCACCCATGACCAGCGCGAGGCGCTGACCATGAGCGACCGCGTCGCCGTGATGAAGGATGGCCGCCTGGTCCAGATCGACGAGCCCGAGCGGCTGCACGACCATCCCGCCGATTCCTTCGTCGCGAGCTTCATCGGTGAGGCGACGATGCTCCCCGTCCGCCGCGTCGATGCCTCCAGCGTCGCGCTCGGCAATGCGCTGCTGCGCAGCGCCCGCGCCATTCCCTCAGGCGATGCGCTGATGCTCGCCGTGCACAGCGAAAAGCTCTTGATCGACGACGGCGCGCAGGATGATGCCTGCAACCGCCTGACCGGGACGGTCACCGACATCGTCTACCAGGGCGAGAGCCTGCGCATCTTCCTGGCGCTCGCCGACGGCATCGCGCTCAGCCTGCGCCAGCCAAGCTATCACCAGGCCTATAGCCGCATCCCGCCGCTCGGCGGCAGCCTCACCGTCACCCTTCATCCCGAGGACACCATCGTCGTGCCCCGGGTGGACTGAACTTCAGCCTTGTCCAACCGAGAGAAGAAACTGATATGTCGACCCAAGCCGCTTTCAGCAATTTCAAGGTTCTCACCTTCGACGTCGTCGGGACCTTGATCGATTTCGAGACCGGCGTGCTCTCAGCGGTGCGCAAGATCTCGGGCAAAACGCCGGCCGAACTCAGCGACGAGCAGATCTTCGAGCCCTACAAGCGCGGCCGCGACAAGCACTATGAGCGCTCCAGCGAAGCGATGTTTCACGTCTACCGCCATCTCGCGACCGAGCTTGGGCTGCCCGCTGACGATGCGTCCTGCGACGTGTTCCAGCTCTCGGTGTTGCGCTGGGGGCCGTTCTCGGACTCGGTCGAGGCGCTCAAGCGCCTGCGCACGAAGTTCCGCCTGGTGGCGATGACCAACGCCGACCGCGTCGCGCTGTCGTGCTACGCGCACGCGCTCGGCAATCCCTTCGACGACACGGTGTGCGCCGACGAGACCGGCGTGGCAAAACCCAATCCGGAATTCTTCGCCTACAACAAGGGGCGCCAGTCGGCGTTCGGCTACAAGCAGTCCGACATTCTGCACGTCGCGCAGAGCCAGTACCACGACATCGGGATCGCGCGGAAGCTCGGCTACAAGGTGTGCTGGATCGAGCGCCGCCAGGGCATCGCCGGTTTCGGCGGCACGCCGGCGGTGGAGACGCTGACCAAGCCGGACTTCCACTTCCCGACGCTGAAGGCGCTCGCCGACGCCGCGATCGGGCCGGCGGCGTAAATCCGTGAGCGCGGGCATGACACGGGACTGGAGCGCGCTGCCATCGGTCAACTCGCTGTGGGCGGCTACGGCGGAGCCGGCGCGCGAGTTTCCCGTGCTGTCGGGCGAGCAACAGGCCGATGTGGTGATCATCGGGGCGGGCTATACCGGCCTCTCCGCCGCGCACCACATCGCCAAGGACGGCGCATCGCCCGTCGTGCTCGAAGCCAACCGCCCCGGCTGGGGTGCGAGCGGGCGCAATGGCGGCGTGATCACCGCGAAGCTTCGCCTCTCGTTCCGCGAGATCGATTCCGCGCATGGCCGCGCCATGGCCAAGCGCATGTACGAGATCGCGCATGAATCGACCGACATGGTCGAGGAGCTGGTGTCGGAGTTCGGTATCACCAGCGCGAACCTGACGCGCACCGGCCAGGTCAAGGCGGCGCATAACGAGACGACGCTGAAGGCCGCGATCGACGAAGCCAACTGGATGACGCGCGAGATGGGCTCCGCCGAGGTCCGTATCCTCGACAAGCATGGGGTGCGCGAGGAGACCGGCTCCGACATTTTTGTCGGCGGCGTGCTCAATCCCGGCTCCGGCGGCATCCATCCGCTGAATTATCTGCGCGGCCTTGCCGATGGTGTGGCACGTCGCGGCGTTCCGATCTTCCAGGAATCGCCGGTGATCAAGCTCCGGCGCGACAAGGACGGCATTATCGCCGAGACGCCGCGCGGCACGGTGCGCGCCAAGCAGGCGATCATCGCCACCAACAGCTATTCGGATCTCACCGAAGCGACCGCGCACATGCAGCGGATGCTGATCCCGTTCCGCAGCGCCATGGTCGCGACCGAGCAGCTGCCGCGCAATCTCGCGGGCAAATTGATGCCGACCGGGCGCACCTACACCGAGACCAAGCGCATGATGCGCTGGTTCCGCATGGTCGACAACCGCGTCATCTTCGGCGGCCGCGGCGCGTTCGGCAAGCAGGATTCGCAAGCCGCCTTCGACGCGCTGCGCAAGGCGATGGTCGGCATCTTTCCTGATTTGGCCGACGTCCCGCTCGCATACAAATGGTCGGGCCTCGTCGCCATGACGCTGGATTCGGTGCCGCATATCGGCCGGATCGACGATCGCACGCTGGTCTCGCTCGGCTACAACGGCGCAGGCGTTGCGATGTCGAGCCTGATGGGCCGCTATCTCGCCGCCTTCGTGCGCGGCGAGACGCCCGACGTCGGCCTGCTCGACGTCGGCCGCATGAAGGCGATCCCGTTCTATCCGCTGCGCGAGCCCGCCGTGCGCATGGTCGCCGGCTGGTACCAGTTTCTCGATGCGATCGGTCGGTGATATCTACTTGGAGGAGGCGAGGATGACGATGAAGCAGAGTTTGGGACTGGGCTGCGCGCTGCTGGGCGCAATCGGATTGAGCAGTGCGGCGAACGCCGCCGAGCAGATCACCTTCGTCTCGCAGGGCGGCGCCTATCAGCAGGCGCAGACGGTGGCGATCCTCGATCCCTCCGCCAAGAAGCTCGGCATCACCATCAACCAGGATTCCATTCCCGACGCCTGGCCCGCGATCAAGACGCAGGTCGGCAGCGGCAAGCCGATCTGGGACGTCGTCGACACCCCCACCGGCTATTGCCTGCGCGGCGGCGAGCAGGGGCTGATCGAGAAGCTCGACTTCTCCAAGATCCCGAACGCGGCGGCGATGCCGGAGGCGTATCGCAGTCCCTATTCGGTGTCCTACGAATTCTATTCCAGCGTGCTGGCCTACAGCCAGAAGACCTTCCCGAAGGACGCGCCGAACAGCTGGATCGATTTCTGGGACGTCAAGAAATTCCCCGGCCGCCGCGCCCTGCGCAACCATCCGATCGCGACGCTGGAGGCGGCGCTGATGGCCGACGGCGTCGCGCCCGACAAGCTCTACCCGCTCGACGTCGACCGCGCCTTCAAGAAGCTGGAGGAGATCAAGCCGCACATCACGGTGTGGTGGACCTCGGGCGCGCAGTCCGCGCAGCTCCTCAATGACGGCGAGGTCGACATGGAGATGGCCTGGAACGGCCGCGTCAGCGCCGTCGCGAAGGAAGGCGCCAAGGTGTCCTTCACCTACAACCAGGGCATCCTGCAGAGCACCTCGCTGTGCATCCTCAAGGGCGCGCCGAACCTGGAGACTGCGGTGAAGTTCCTCAATGAGGCCGTCGATCCCGTGCACCAGGCCAATCTGCCGCTCAACATCGATTACGGCCCGGGCAACCCGAAAGCATTCGAGACCAATGTGATCAAGCCCGAGCGTGCCGCACAGCTCCCCAGCGAACCCGCGAATGCGGCCAAGCAGGCGCTGATGTCCTACGCCTGGTGGTCCTCGCCCGCGGGCGAAGCCGCCGAGAAGCGCTGGGCGTCGTTCATGCAGAAGTAAGCGAGCGAGGCAGCGTTGACGACATCGGTGTCCGATCCATCGCAAAAGCATCAGCGCCGTGAGCACGGGCTGATGCTGGCGCTGGTGTCGCCGGCGCTGCTCGTGATCCTGCTCCTGATCGTGCTGCCGGTCGGTTGGCTCGCCTGGCAGTCGATCTACCATGACGGCTTTACGCTGGAGAACTACCGTCGCGTCTTCACCGAGGACATCTACTGGCGGAGTTTCGCGCTGACCTTCGAGATCAGCCTCGCGGTCACCGTGATCGCGCTGCTGCTCGGCTATCCCGTCGCCTATCTCGCCAATTCCGTGCCGAAGGGATGGAGCATCCTGATCCTGTCGCTGGTCGTGCTGCCATTCTGGACCAGCGTGCTGGTGCGCGCCTATGCCTGGCTGGCGCTGCTCCAGCGCACCGGCGTGATCAACCAGTTCCTGCGTTATCTCGATGTGATCTCCGAGCCGCTCGCGCTGGTCCACAACACGTTCGGCACGGTGGTCGCCACCGTGCACATCCTGCTGCCGTTCATGGTGCTGCCGCTCTATGCCACCATGCAGAAGATCCCGGGCGATCTGATGCAGGCCGGCGCCAGCCTGGGCGCAAGCCCGTCGCTGACGTTCTTCCGCGTCTTCCTGCCGCTGTCGCTGCCGGGCGTGCTCGCGGGCTGCACCATGGTGTTCGTGCTCTGCCTCGGCTTCTACATCACGCCGGAGCTGCTCGGCGGCGGCCGAACCGTGATGGTGTCGATGCTGGTGAGCCGCAACGTCGAACTCTACAACCAGTTCGGCGCGGCGAGCGCGGTCGCTGTCGTTCTGCTCCTCAGCGTGCTCGCGATCTTCTTCGTCGTCAGCCGCTTCATCTCGCTCGATCGCGTGTTGGGGCAGAAATGACGCGCATCTCGCCCGCCCGCATCGCCCTCTATGTGATCAGCACGCTGGTGCTGGTCTACCTGATCCTCCCCGTCTTGATCATCGCGCCGATCTCGTTCTCCAGCGCGCGCTTCCTCACCTTCCCGCCGCCGTCCTTCTCGCTGCGCTGGTACCAGCAATATTTCGCCAATCCGGCCTGGATGCAGGCGACGCGGGTGACGCTGACGGTCGCGCTGCTCACGGTCGTGATCGCAACGCCGTGCGGCGTTGCCGCCGCCTATGCTATCAGCCAGTCCAAGCTGCGCATCATGCGGGTGATTCACATGGCATTGCTGCTGCCGCTGGTGGTGCCGATCATCATCACCGCGGTCGGCATCTTCTTCGTCTACGCCAAGGTCGGCCTTGTCGCGACCATGCCCGGCCTCGTGCTGGCGAACGTGATGCTGGGCTTGCCCTATGTCGTCATCTCGGTGCTGGCGGGCCTGCAAAGCTTTGATCCCGCGCAGGAGATGGTGGCGCGCAGCCTCGGCATGAACCGCCTGCGCAGCTTCTTCGCGGTGACGCTGCCGCAGATCAAGTCGAGCGTCGTCGCCGGCGGCATCTTCGCTTTCATCTCGGCGATGGACGAGACCATCGTCGCGCTGTTCATCTCCGGCGGTCAGTATCAGCCACTGACGAAGCGCATGTTCACCGCGCTCCGCGACGAGATCGACCCGACGATTGCCGCGATCTCGACGCTGATGACGGCGGCCTCGTTCATGCTGGTGCTGCTGGCGAGCGCGCGGCAGAAGAAGGTCGGGTGAGGACCGGTAGCCCGGATGGAGCGAAGCGAAATCCGGGGCCGCTGGAACTCGTGGCAAGACCCCGGATTGCGCTTCGCTCCATCCGGGCTACGGACCGGCGCCAGGACGACACCGAATGTTTGGTGCGATCCTCAGCCCCTCACTTCGCGGCCAGCCACGCCAAGATCATCTCCACGATCTGCGTCCTGCTCTTCGCCAGCACCTTGGGCTCGCTGAGGTCGCGGTCGAACAGCGCACCAAACGTATGCCGGTTGGCAACGCGGAAGAAGCAGTAGGAGGAGATGGCGAGGTGAAGGTCGATGGCGTCGACGTCGTCGCGGAAGACGCCTTCGGTGTGGCCGCGCTTGAGGATGCCGTCGAGCGTTGCGATCACGCTGGCGTTGAGCTGGCGCAGTTGCAGATTCTGCTTCAGGTGCTTGCCGTGGTGGATGTTCTCGATTGAGACGAGGCGGATGAAGTTCGGGTTGCGCTCGTCATGGTCGAAGGTTGCCTCGATCAGCCGGCGCAGGCCCTCGCGGGCATCGCAGCCGGCGATGTCGAGCTGGTCCTCCAGCGCGCGGATGCTGCGATAGGCCTCCTCAAGCACCGCGAGGTAGAGCTGCTCCTTGCCGCCGAAATAGTAATAAATCATCCGCTTCGACGTGCGCGTGCGTGCCGCGATCGCATCGACGCGGGCTCCCGAATAGCCCTCCGACGCGAACTCGGCCATCGCCACTTCGAGGATGTCGCGCTTGGTGCGCTCAGGATCATTGGTGCGCTTGGATGGGGGCGGCATGCGCTCGAGCATCACTGTTTCTCCCGCCAGTTTCCACGGATCACCTTGAAGGTGAAGGCAAATTTCGCCCGTTTGGGCGTCGATCTAACGCGTATTGCACAAACGTACTAGTTCGTACATTATGGATTGAAACCACGGTTGCGGCAACCAAAAGCAAAAAGCGCGCGTGCGGCCGGACGGGCATGACGCGAAGCGCGACCGCCATCACACATGGGAGGAATTTTGATGAGCTTGACCTCAACAGCATCGCTGCACGCGCCGTCCAGCGCGGAAGCCACGCAAAACAAGCTGCCGAAGCGCGCCGCGCTGGTCAGCTTCGTCGGCAGCATGCTCGAATACTATGACTTCTTCATCTACGGCACCGCGGCGGCGCTGATCTTTCCAAAAGTGTTCTTTGCCAATGTCGATCCCGCGACCGGGACGCTGCTCGCGCTGCTCAGCTTCGGCATCGGCTATATCGCCCGTCCCGTCGGCGCCGTGATCCTCGGCCATTTCGGCGACCGCATCGGCCGCAAGACGGTGCTGCTGTTCACGTTGGTGGTGATGGGCGCCTCGACGCTGGCGATCGGCCTGTTGCCGGATGCCAAGACCATCGGCAATGCCGCACCCATCATCCTGACGCTGCTGCGCCTGTTGCAGGGCCTGTCGGCCGCCGGCGAGCAGAGCGGGGCGAACTCGCTGACGCTGGAGCATTCCGCCAATTCCAACCGCGCCTTCTTCACGAGCTGGACGTTGAGCGGCACCCAGGCGGGCGCGATCCTGGCGACGCTGGTGTTCATTCCCGTCGCCAGCATGCCGGAAGATCAATTGCTGAGCTGGGGCTGGCGCATTCCGTTCCTGCTCTCCGCGCTGGTGCTGCTGGTCGCCTATCTGGTGCGGCGGACCATGCCGGAAACGCCTGTGTTCGAAGACATCAAGGACAAGGCGCAGGTGGCGCGTTTCCCCGTCGTCGCGCTGCTGCGCGACTACTGGCCCGACGTGCTGCGCGTCATCGTCTGCGCGCTGATCGCGACCGTCAGCACCATGACCGCCGTGTTTGCGCTCGGCTATGCCACCAGCAAGTTCGGTGTCGCACGTCCGACCATGCTGTGGGCCGGCGTGCTCGGCAATGTCGTGGCGCTGTTCGCCCAGCCGCTCTGGGCCCTGCTCGCCGACAGGATCGGCCGCAAGCCAGTGTTTATCGGCGGCGTGCTCGGCTGCGCCGTGCTGCTGTTCCCCTATTTCATGCTGGTGACATCGGGCGACGCGACGGCGATCTTCGCCGCGGCGATTGGCCTTTACATCATCTACTCCGCACCCAACGCGATCTGGCCGTCGTTCTACGCGGAGATGTTCGAAGCGCGCGTGCGCTACTCCGGAACGGCGATCGGCACCCAGCTCGGCTTCCTCGCTGCCGGCTTCACGCCGCTGGTGAGCGCGAGCCTCGTCGGTGAAGGTCCGAACGGGTGGATCCCGGTTGCAATCTTCGTCGCCGGTTGCTGTGTCGCCTCGGCTGCGGCCGCATCGACCGCGCGCGAAACCCACAAGGTCGACATCGCCGATCTCGGCAAGCGGCGTGCTTGAGTACAAGACAGGACAACGATCGCATGCTGACCAACGCTGTTCCGACCACGCACGGCCCCGTCATCGGGGCCGAGCAGGGGGCCGTCCGCGCCTTCAAGGGCGTGCCGTTCGCAACCGCGCGGCGTTTCGCCAGGGCGACGCCGCCGCTCGCGTGGACCGAACCGCGGCGCTGCACGGACTACGGCGCCTACGCGCCGCAGCCCGGACACTTCGATCAGGCGGAGGAGTCCTGTCTCAGCCTGAACGTCTGGACGCCGGTCGGGGCTGATCGCCCGCTGCCCGTGCTGTTCTTCATCCATGGCGGCGCCTTCGTCACCGGCGGCGGCGCTGACTACGACGGCGCCTTCCTCGCCGCGCACGGCCCGGCCGTCATCGTCACCATCAACTATCGGCTCGGCCCGCTCGGATTCTTGCAACTGCATCGTCACGGATTGGGCGAAGCCAACAATCTCGCGCTCCAGGATTCGCTCGCCGCACTCGACTGGGTCCATGCCAATATCGCCAATTTCGGCGGCGATCCCGATCAGGTGACGCTGTCCGGCCAGTCGGCCGGAGCGTCGATGGTGATCGCACTCGCAACGCTGCCGCAGGCCAAGGGCAAGTTCGCCCGCGCGCTCGCACTGAGTGCGCCGGGTCGCAACATCATGAGCGCCGACCATGCCGACTACGTTGCGTGCAGCGTGCTCGACGAGCTCGGACTGGCGCAAGATGCCGGCGCCATCGCGGCCGTGCCGCTGCCAAGACTTTTCGCGGCGGTGGAGCGGGTCGGACGCAGGCTTGCGGAGGAGACAGAGTCAGGCACCGTGTTCGGGCCGGTGCTCGACGGCATCGTGATCTCGCGCGAGCCACGCGACGTGTTCGCCGACGGGACCTTGCGCGACATTCCGCTCTGGCTCGGCTCCTGCCGCGACGAGATGGTGATGTTCCTGAAGAGCACCCCGCCGGCCGCGATGATCCGCACCACCGAGCGGCAGGTGCGCATCACCTTGGGCGATGCGGGCTGGGAGCGCCTGCTGGCGTGCTACCGCGACACGGCGCGTCCCGACGAAGATCCCTACGAGGCGCTGCTGTCGGATGCGTTCTGGCACCGCCCGATGGCCGATCTCGCGCGGCTCCATGCTGCGGCCGGCGGCGCGGTGTGGCTGAGCCGGTTCGACCATCGCCCCGCGCTGGAGCCGTTCTTGTCGCAGGGGCCGACCCACGGCGCCGATAATGCCTGCCTGTGGGCGCATCTGCCTGACTTCATCGATCGTCCGATCCTCAAGCGCAAGGGTGGCCCGATGACGCCCGCCGATATCGATGTCGCGGCCCGCTTCCAGTCGAGCTTGCTGCGCTTCGTTAGGACGGGCATGCCTGATGTGACTGAGGCCTGGCCGCGCTTCGAGCTGGCCAGCGAGCCGCTCGCAATCTTCAGCCAGCCGTTCCATATTGTGCCGCTCAATGAGGGCGTGCGCGCTCGCCTGTGGGCGGAGCTGTCAGCGCAACGCGGCGCCCCGCAGGGGCCGGCCGTGCGCGTGAAGACCGGTTGATTGCGGCACCTTGGCCATGTAAATGTCGCTCCAGCGCCGATTTGATCCTCAGCTTGCGGGCGCTTCTAAAAATGCAGCTAAAGAGAACCGCTATTCCTGCATCGTCCCGCATTGCGTGAAGCGTCGGCCATCTCGAATGGAGAGGCCAAATGAAATTTGCTGCCATCGCGGACGTGCACGGAAATCGTCCGGCGCTTGAAGCCGTCCTTGCGGACATCGCCGCGCTCGGCATCGACGAGGTCGTCAATCTGGGTGACCATGTCAGCGGGCCGCTCGAGGCAGCCCGGACGGCGGAACTGCTGATGGAGCGAGGGTTTCCGTCAATACGGGGCGATCAGGATCGCATTCTCCTGGAGCTGCGGCAGGCCGGCACCTCGACGCGAAGCGACTTCCGAGAGCTCGAGCGCAAGCACTTCGAGTGGATGGCAAGCATGCCGTCGACGCTCACATATAAAGAGCGGGTGTTCCTGTGCCATGGATCGCCGCGGAATGATGCGGCTTTCTGGCTCGACCACATCGGCGGCGACGGCCGCGCGCATCCGAGCGCGATCGATTCGATCGAGGCAGGCGCCGAGGGGATCTGCGCCGAGATCATTCTGTGCGCACACACGCATATTCCTCGCATGGTGCGTCTGAGGGATGGCCGGCTGGTCGTGAATCCCGGCAGTGTTGGATTGCCCGGCTATGACGGGAAGGTGCCGGTGCCCTACGTGGTCGAGGTCGGCACGCCTCATGCCTGCTACGCAATACTGGAGCATGCCGGAGAAGGCTGGTCCGCGACGATCCGCTACGTGCCCTACGACACCACGGCCATGGCGGCACTGGCGCGCGCCAAGGGAATGCTGACCTGGGCGAGCGCGATCGCAACGGGTTGGGTGCAGCGGGAGGGGAAGCAGGTGCCGTCGGCCGTGCCCTAACGCGTCTCGTCGTGGTCGGCAATGAGGCGCCGCGGAGCTTGCTCAGCTCAGGAACGGCACCGGATTGGCCGCGCGATAGAAGAAGTTGATCAAGGTGTTGATGTCGAACACTGGCAAACCCGAGACGTCGGCGACGTCCTTCGAGAACGGGCACATGTTGGTGCATTCGAACAGGATCGCGCCGGGATTCTTGCAGGACGCCATGAAGGCTTGCGTCATCTCGATCATCTCGGCGCGCAGCACGTCGGTGTCCAGTTCCTCGCGGCCGAGAATGTAGGTCGCGGGGAATTGCGCGTCGGGCTTCATCCCCTGGACCTGAACCGGGATCTGCTCCTGCGACCAGCCGACGCCGCGGAAATGTCCGTCGTTCATGTGATGGCCGCGCTCGGTGAAGATGCCAATGACCTTGCCCGGCGGCAGCATGGCGTGGATCAGGGGCGCCTGGATCAGGCTCGAGGTGAACACCGGGATATTCACGGCGGCGGCGAGCTGCTTCTGGAACGGCGCGAGGAAGCCGCAACTGGTCGTGATGGCCTTGACGCCCTCCGATTCCAGCTCGCGCGCGGCCGTGATGAAGGGCTCGAGCAGGGCGGGATCTGGATGGTCGCCCATGATCTTGGTGGCGTGGGCGCCCCGCACGATCTTGTAGCGCACGGGAAAGTCATAAGAGCGCGCGTTGCCGATGTCACCGCGCGGGCGGGGAAATCGGGTGTCGAGCATCAGGATGCCGATGGTCTCGCCGTAATTCGTGAAGCCGCCGCGGAGTTTCATCACGTCTCTCCACCGATTTGGGGATGGCCGGGAGTTTAGTGCGTTTCGTGGAACCGGCTCAAGAACGCCTTCAGCCGTTCGCTGCGCGGCTGGCGGATGGTTTCTGCCGGCGTGCCGATCTCGGCCATGATGCCGTCGTTCATGAAGCCGACGCGGGTGGATACGTCGGCGGCGAACGCCATTTCGTGCGTCACCAGCACCATGGTCATGCCTTCCGCGGCAAGGCTGCGGATCACGGAGAGAACTTCGCCGACGAGCTCGGGATCGAGCGCCGAGGTCGGCTCGTCGAACAGCATGACGTCGGGCTTCATCGCAAGCGCGCGGGCGATGGCGACGCGCTGCTTCTGGCCGCCGGAGAGGCGGCTCGGGAAAGCATCGGCCTTGTCGGCGAGGCCGACCTTGGCGAGCAAATCGCGGCCGAGGTCGTTGGCCTCGTTTTGCGCCATGCCCTTCACCTGCACCGGCCCTTCGGTGACGTTGCCGAGCACCGACATGTGCGGGAACAGATTGAAGTGCTGGAACACCATGCCGACGCTGCGGCGAAGCAGCGCGAGCTGCGCATCGCCGGCGGCGCGCATGCCTTTGCCGAAGGCGAATTTGTGCGTGCCGATCGCAAGCTCGCCCTGCTGCGGCATTTCGAGCAAATTCAGGCAGCGCAGGAAGGTGGACTTGCCGGAGCCGGAGGCGCCGATCAAAGTGACGACCTCGCCGCGGGCGACCGAGAGCGAGACGCCCTTGAGCACCTCGTGGTCGCCGAACGCCTTGTGGATATTGTCGGCGATCAAAGCGCTCATCGATGCGCTCCCATCTTCAGCTCGACCCTGTCAGCGACCAGCGTCAGCGGGAACAGCACGACGAAATAGAGCACGGCGATCGTGGTGTAGACTTCGAGCGGCTTGTAGCTCGACGCGGTGATGACAGTGCCCTGGTAGAGGAGATCACCGACCGCGACCACCGACACCAGCGAGGTGTTTTTCAACTGCATGATGGTCTGGTTGATGAAGGAGGGGATCATCACCTGCGTTGCCTGCGGCAGCACGATGCGGCGAAAGATCTTGCCGCGCCGCATGCCGATGGCGCGGCCGGCTTCCCACTGGCCGGTGTCGACGGCCTCGATGCCGCCGCGGAATATCTCCGCGTAGAACGAGCCGGCATAGAGCGACAGCGCGATGAAGCAGGCCATCGCCGGTGACATGTCGACGCCGATCAGCACGGGCAGGGCGTAGTAGACCCAGATCAACTGCACCAGCAGCGGCGTGCAGCGGAACACCTCGATATAGAGACGCAACGGCACCGTGACCCAGCGCGGTGCCGTCGTGCGCAAAATACCGACGAACAGTCCGATCACGAGACCCGCGATCACCGTGGCCACCGTGTAATACACGGTGACCAGGAGCCCCTGCCAGATCAGGCCCCAATACGGCTTGAGCGCCGCGAAGTCCCAGACATACATGATCGATCAGAACTGCACTTCGGGCGGGAGATCGTCGGCGGTGAGGCCGACGGCTTCGAAGCCTTTGAGCATCCATTCGCGGGTCTGGCCCATCGAGCGGTTGTAGTCGGCCCAGGCGCTGAGGAAGTCCTTGTAGCGGCGGTCGCTCTCGGCGCGGATGCCCATGTTGGTCGGCAGCGTCAGCAGCGGGCGCGGGATCGCGAGATCGCCGAGGTTCGGGTTCTTCTTCAGGGTCGAGACCGAGAGAACGGCCAGCGAGACGTTGCAGTCGGCGCGGCCGGTCGCGACCGCAAGGATCGCCTCGTCGCGGTTCTTGAAGCCGAGGATGTTGGCCTTCGGACAATAGCGGCGCGCGATGGTCTCGTGGGTCGAGCCGATATCGACGGCGATCTTGACTTCGGGCTTGTTGAGCTCGGCCCAGGTCTGCGGCTTGGCAAAGCCCTTCTTGGTGATGACGGTGAAGGAGTGCACCAGGATCGGGGTCGAGAAGTCGATGACGAGGGCGCGCTCCGGCGTCGGGTTCACGGCGAAGGCGAGGTCGACCTTGTCGGCCTGGAGGTCGAGGATCTGGTTGCCCCAGGTCGATTCCAGGGTCTCGAGCTTGGCGCCCAGCTTGCCGGCGATGTCCTTGGCCATGTCGATGCAGGCGCCCGACCACTCGTTGGTGGCGAGGTCCTTATGGAAATAGGGCTCCTGTCCGACGATGACGGCGACGCGCAGCACGCCATTCTTCTTGATGCGGTCGAGCGTGGAGGTCGGCGCGGTGTCGGCCTTGGCCGAGCTGCTCACGGCGGCAATCGCTGCGCCCGCGAGCGCGACTTTGGTGAGAGCGTCCCTGCGATTCATGGTCTCTGTCTCCCTGGAATTTGGGTCGGATCGTGTCCGGCCTCTGGACTATTTCTGTATTCAGGATAAAATGCAATACGGTATTTCGATTTGCTGGCCATTTGGGCGGCAAGGCAGAAATGAGCCCAATATCTTGGCAGGATTGCGCAAAATTCCTGAGAGCCAGGGATTGCAAATCGCATTCAAGTCTGAATACAAGACTGAACGCAATATCAAAGTGTGCTGAAGGAGAGGCCTGTGCGCGCCCTATTCGTCGATGCGAACGAGACCCTGGCGGGGGTGACCGACAAGCTGCTGGCCTCGCAGAAGCTGCCGGTCAGCATCAATCGCAATCCCTCGATCAAGCCCGACGATCTGCCCGGCCTGCTCGGCGACGCCGAGATCATGATCGTGGACCACACCGCGGTGCCGACGCCGATCGCCGAGACGTGCAAGGCGCTCAAGCACGTCGTCTTCCTCGGCACCGGCGCGCGCAGCTACATGAATCCGGAGGAACTCGCCGAGCGCGGCATCTCCGTCCACACCATCAAGGGTTATGGCGATACGGCTGTTGCCGAATGCGCGATCGCGCTGATGTGGGCCTCGGCGCGAAACTTCGGCGAGATGGACCGCGGCATGCGCGAGGGCAACTGGCTGCGCCGTGACGCGATGCAGCTCACCGGCAAGACGCTCGGCCTGATCGGCTTCGGCGGCATCGCCGCGGAAGCCGCGCGCATGGCCGCGGGCTGCGGCATGAAGGTGATCGCCTGGAACAGGACGCCGAAGACGCATCCGGGCGTCGAGTTCGTCTCGCTGGAGAAGCTGCTGGCGGAGAGCCACGTGATCTCGCTGCATCTCCTGCTCAACGACGAGACCAAGGGATTCCTGTCGCGCGAGCGCATCGCGCAGATGCGCAAGGGCAGCATCCTGATCAACACCGCGCGCGGCGCTGTTGTCGACGAGGACGCGATGCTGGACGCGCTTCGCTCCGGTCACATCGCCCATGCCGGCCTCGACGTGTTCACCGTCGAGCCGCTGCCGGCCGGTCATCCCGTGACGAAGCTGCCGAACGTGACGCTGTCGGCGCATTCGGCGTTCCGCACGCCCGAGGCGAGCGACAATCTCATCGGCGCGGCGCTCGATCACTGCCGCCGCATCATCGCCACCGGCAAGTAAAGACATAAGGACATCCCATGTCGGATATCACCCGCATCGACCAGAACGCCCGCCGCAGCCGCGCCTCCGTGTTCGGCGATCTCGTTTTCCTCGCCGGCCAGGTGGCGGACACCAAGACCGCCGACATCACCCAGCAGACCAAGGAGGCGCTGGCGAAGGTCGACGACATGCTGGCGCGCGCCGGCACCGACAAGTCGCGCCTGCTCAGCGTGCAGGTCTGGCTCAAGACCATGGACGATTTCGACGCCATGAACGCGGTCTATGATGCCTGGGTCGTGCCCGGCAACACCCCGACCCGCGCCTGCGGCAAGGTCGAGCTCGCCGATCCCGCCTTCCGCATCGAAGTGATCGCGATCGCCGCGCGCAAGTAAGGGCTCGGCCGTGACTGTCCAGGCTCCCGCGTCTAACTTCCGCCCCGCCCGGCGCATCGGTGCGATCGGCGTGTCCGAGATCCTCAAGATCGGCGCGGTCGCGCAGCGGCTGAAGCGCGAGGGGCGGCCGGTGATCGTGCTGGGCGCCGGCGAGCCTGATTTCGACACGCCTGATCATGCCAAGGACGCCGCCGAGCGCGCCATTCGCGCCGGCCAGACCAAATACACCATCCTCGACGGCACGGTGGAATTGAAGGCGGCCATCGCCGAGAAATTCCGCCGCGAGAACGATCTCGTCTATGCCGCCGACGAGATCACCGCCGGCGCCGGCGCCAAGCAGGTGATCCACAACGCCTTCATGGCGACGCTTAGCCCCGGCGACGAGGTCATCCTCGCCGCGCCCTACTGGACCAGCTACGCCGATATGGTGCGCATCGCCGACGGCACGCCGGTGGACGTGCTCTGCCGCGAGGAGAACGGGTTTCGACTCGACGCCGCCGACCTCGAACGTGCGATCACGCCGAAGACGCGCTGGCTGCTCTTGAACTCGCCGTCCAATCCGACCGGCGCGGCCTATTCGGCGGCGCAGCTGCGCCCGATCCTCGACGTGCTCAAGCGCCATCCGCATGTCTGGCTGATGGCCGACGACATCTACGAGCACCTGATCTATGACGGCATGCCGTTCGTCACCGCGGCCGCGCTCGAGCCGAGCCTGAAATCGCGCACGCTGACCGTCAACGGCGTCTCCAAGGCCTATGCCATGACCGGCTGGCGCGTCGGCTATGGCGGCGGCCCGCGGGCATTGATCGCGGCGATGGCGGTGGTGCAGAGCCAGAGCACGACCAATCCGTCCTCGGTGAGCCAGGCCGCGGCGATCGCCGCGCTGACCGGGCCGCAGGACGTTCTCATCGAGCGCCGTGCGGCGTTCCAACGTCGCAGGGACATCGTGGTCGATGCGCTCAACGCCATCGACGGTGTCACCTGCCGCCGGCCGGAAGGCGCGTTTTACACCTATGCAAGCTGTGCCGGCCTGATCGGCCGCCGTACGCCCGATGGGACCGTCATCGACAACGATGCAGCGTTTTGCCGCTTCCTGCTGGAGAGGCATGACGTGGCCGTGGTGCCGGGCAGCTGTTTCGGCCTTGCACCTTATTTCCGCCTGTCCTACGCCACCTCGGAACAAAACTTGCGCGAGGCCGTGATGCGCATCGCCAAAGCCTGCAGGGAGCTGTCATGACCATTCGCAACACCCGCACCGGGGGCCAGATCCTGATCGATCAGCTGGTCGCCCAGGGCGTCGACCGCGTCACCTGCGTGCCGGGCGAAAGCTACCTCGCGGCGCTCGACGCGCTGCATGACAGCCCGATCGATGTGGTGATCTGCCGCGCCGAAGGCGGCGCCGCGATGATGGCGGAAGCCTATGGCAAGCTCACCGGCCGTCCCGGCGTCTGCTTCGTTACCCGCGGCCCCGGCGCCACCAATGCCAGCCATGGCGTCCACATCGCGATGCAGGACTCGACCCCGATGATCCTGTTCGTCGGCCAGGTCGACACCGGCATGCGCGAGCGTGAGGCGTTCCAGGAGCTCGACTACAAGGCGGTGTTCGGCCCCATGGCGAAATGGGCGGTCGAGATCGATCGCCCCGACCGCATTCCCGAGCTGGTCGCGCGCGCCTTCCGCGTCGCCATGCAGGGCCGCCCCGGTCCCGTGGTGATCGCGCTGCCGGAGAACATGCTGACCGAGACCGCCGCGGTCGCCGACGCCATGCGCATCGAGCCGGCCGTGAGCTGGCCCGCGCCCGCCGACATCGAGCAGGTCGGCGCGATGCTCGCCAGCGCCAAGGCGCCGCTCGTCATCCTCGGCGGCTCGCGCTGGACCGATGAATCCACCAAGAGCATCGCGCGCTTCGCCGAGCGGTTCGACCTTCCGGTCGCGACCTCGTTCCGCCGGGCGTCGCTGATCGATGCCGACCACTCGCATTATGCCGGCGATCTCGGTATCGGACCGAGCCCGGGCCTGAAGGCGCGTATCGACAACGCCGACGTCATCCTTCTCATCGGCGGCCGCATGTCGGAGATGCCGTCCTCGTCCTACACGCTACTCGACATCCCGACACCGAAGCAAAAGCTCATCCACGTGCATCCGGGTTCGGAAGAGCTCGGCCGCGTCTATCAGCCGGCGCTGGCGATCCAGGCGACGCCTGCCGCCTTCGCGGCCGCCGTCGATACGCTGAAGCCGGCTGGCGCCGTTGCCTGGAAGGGCGAGGCCGCCAAGGCGCATGCCGATTACCTCGCCTGGACCGACAAGGCGCGCGAGCTGCCGGGCACGTTCCAGTACGGTCAGGTCATGACCTGGCTGCGCGACCGCCTGCCGAAGGACGCGATCGTCTGCAACGGCGCCGGCAACTATGCCGGCTGGATCCATCGCCATCACCGCTTCCACAGCTTTGCATCGCAGCTCGCGCCGACCTCGGGCTCGATGGGTTATGGCGTGCCGGCGGGCGTGCTCGCCAAGCGCCAATATCCGGATCGCGTCGTCGTCGCGTTCGCCGGCGACGGCTGCTTCCTGATGAACGGCCAGGAATTCGCGACCGCCGTGCAGTACGACGCGCCGCTGGTCGTGATCGTGGTCGACAATTCGCAGTACGGCACCATCCGTATGCACCAGGAGCGCGACTATCCCGGTCGCGTGGTCGGTACCCAGCTGAAGAACCCCGACTTCGCGATGTACGCCAAGGCGTTCGGCGGTCATGGCGAGCGCGTCGAGCGCACCGAAGAGTTCGCGCCGGCGTTCGAGCGTGCGCTCGCCTCGGGCAAGCCGTCGATCCTCCACTGCATCATCGATTCCAGGGCGATCTCGGTCGGCAAGGATTTCACACCGGCGGCGAAGGCGTAAGCGATGTCGGAAGGCCGCCACGTCGCCATCATCGGAGCCGGCGCGGTCGGCGTGATCAGCGCCATCGAGGCGCTGCGCGAGGGCCATCGCGTCACGCTGATCGACGCGGGCGCGCCCGGTGGCGAGCAGGCGGCGAGCTACGGCAATGCCGGCTGGCTCTCCTCGCATTCGGTGATCCCGCCGGCTGAACCAGGCATCTGGAAGAAGGTGCCGGGCTATCTGATGGACCCGCTCGGCCCGCTCGCGATCCGCTGGTCTTATCTGCCGAAGGCGCTGCCCTGGCTGATCAAGTATCTGCTGTCGGGCTGGACCGAGGCGCGGGTCGAGAAGACCGCGTTTGCACTGCGCGACCTGCTGAAGGACGCGCCGCTGCTGCACCGGAAGCTCGCGGAAGAGGCGGGCGTGCCTGATTTGGTCGAGCGCAACGGCGTGATGCATGTGTTCCCGTCGCGCGGCAATTTCGACAACGATCTCGGCTGGCGTCTGCGCAAGAAGGTCGGCGTCGAATGGATGGAGCTGAGCGCCGACGAGATGCGCCAGCGCGAGCCCGACCTGCATCCGCGCTACACCTTCGGCGTGGTGGTGGAAGAGGCCGGCCGCTGCCGCGATCCCGGCGCCTACGTCGCAGCGCTTGCCCAGCATGCGCTGGCGAGCGGTGCCAAGCTCGTCCATGCGAGGGCGACCGGGCTGAAGCTGTCCGGCAACAGGCTCGACGCCGTCATCACCGAGACCGGCGTCATTCCCTGCGACGCCGCGGTCGTTGCCGCCGGCGCGCATTCGAAGCGGCTCACCGCATCGGTCGGCGATCCACTGCCGCTCGAGACCGAGCGCGGCTATCACGTCATGATCGAGAATCCGGAATCAGGTCCGCGCAGCTCGATGATGGCATCTGACGCAAAAATGGTGGTGAACTGGACCGACAAGGGCCTGCGCGCCGCCGGCACGGTCGAGATCGCCGGTCTTGAAGCCGCGCCGAACTGGAAGCGCGCCGAGATCCTGCGCAACAACCTGCTCAGCATGTTCCCGAAACTGCCGAAGGACATTCCGGCCTCGCGCATCAAAACCTGGTTCGGTCATCGCCCGAGCATGCCGGACGGTCTTCCCTGCATCGGTCATGCACGCGCCTCGCGCGACATCGTCTATGCGTTCGGCCACGGTCACGTCGGCTTGGTCGGCTCGGCCCGCACCGGCCGTCTCGTCGCCCAGCTCCTGAGCGGCAAGCAGCCTGAAATTCCGCTCGCGCCGTTCTCTCCCAATCGCTTCCTCTGAGATCGCACCATGACCTATTCTGCCAGCTCCTCCTCCCGCATCGCCCGTGGCGGCAAGGCCATCTATGGCGCGCCGCTCGGCATTTTGATGCTGGAAGCGCGTTTCCCCCGCATTCCCGGCGACATGGGCAACGGCACGACATGGCCGTTCCCGGTGCTCTATCGCGTGGTGAGCGGCGCGTCGCCGGAGAAGGTGGTGCTGAAGGGCGCGGCCGGCCTGCTGCCTGACTTCATCGATGCGGCGAAGGATCTGGTGCGGCTCGGCGCCGAGGCCATCACCACCAATTGCGGCTTCCTCTCGCTGTTCCAGAAGGAGATCGCGGCGGCGGTCGGCGTTCCCGTCGCGACCTCGTCGCTGATGCAGGTGCCGTGGGTGCAGGCGACCCTTCCGCCGGGCAAGCGCGTCGGCCTCGTCACGGTGTCGGGCTCGACCCTGACGCCGGCCCATCTCGAAGGCGCCGGCGTGCCGCTCGATACGCCCCTGGTCGGCACCGAGCACGGCAAGGAATTCTTCCGCGTCCTGATCAAGGCCGAGAAGGACGACATGGACGTAGCGCAGGCAGAACGGGACGTGGTCGAGGCGGGCAAGCAGCTTGTCGCCAAAAACCCTGACGTCGGCGCCATCGTGCTCGAATGCACCAACATGCCGCCTTATGCGGCAGCGTTGCAGGCGGAAGTTGGCCTGCCGGTCTACGACATCTATTCCATGATCACCTGGTTTCATGCTGGACTGCGTCCGCGCGCCTTCGCCTGATTCCGGCTGTCGCAAAGCTCTGAACAAGACCGGCTCGACAGCCGTTTGCATTGCAATCATCCCCGCAGCCCCGGTATATTGGGCTGTGTTCGGGCATGAATGCAGCTGATGATGAGCAACGTGGAACTGGCTTCCGATAGTATCGTCGATCGCGTCTATGAACAGCTCAAGGCCATGGCCGTGAGCTATGAGTTCAAGCCGGGCGAGCGACTCAACGAGGGTGAACTGGCCAAGCGCCTCGGCGTCAGCCGCACGCCGCTGCGCGAAGCGCTCAACCGTCTCAACACCGAAGGCTTCCTGCGTTTCACGCCGGGCAAGGGCTTCTTCTGTCGCGAGCTCGACGCGCACGAGATCTTCGATCTCTACGAGCTGCGCAAGTCGATCGAGGTCGCCTCGATCCGCCTCGCCATCAAGCGCGCCAAGGACGAGGACATCGACGCGCTGCTGAAATTCCTCGAAGCGACTGGCCCGGATCCCGGTCAGCGTTCCTCGGTCGAACTGGTCGAGCTCGACGAGACCTTTCACGAGCGGCTGATGGCCATGTCGAACAATGCCGAGATGCTGCGCGTCCTGCGCAACGTCAACGCCCGCATCCGCTTCGTGCGCTGGATCGACATGGACAGCATCAACCGTTCCAACACCCAGGCCGAGCACCGCGCGGTGGTCGAGGGGTTGAAGGCGCGTAACGAAGAGGCCTGCGTGTCCGTGCTGGAGAAGCACATCGACCGCCGCTTGGATCGCATCACCTCGGCGATCAAGGAAGGCTACGCGCAGATCTACATGCCGGCTGCGGCGAGGTCTGCGGCGAATTAGCTTTCGAGCCGCAGTGACGGTGCCCTCCCTTCTCCCCTTGCGGGAGAAGGTGGCGCGAAGCGCCGGATGAGGGGTATCTCTCGGCGCGTACGGATGCACAAGAGTGCGCCGAGAGATACCCCTCACCCTAATGAGCCTTTATCTACCTGCGGTGATGCCCTCTCCCGCAAGGGAAGAGGGCACAGTCATGCGCATCGCGCTGTGGCCCACACGGACAGCAACGCCAGCTATACAATCCTTCGATATCTGATCGTGCCAGACGGTCAGGGCATTCGCCCGCAAACATCGCTAGCGTGCCGCTCGAATTTCACGGAGACACGTGGTGCATAGCCCCAAGCCCAATCCCGAGACCGACTGGCCGTCAGAGCTCTACCGCGTCCTGAAAGCCGCCGATGTCCGGCAGATGTCGTATGTGCCGGACGCCGGCCACAGCCAGCTCATCCGCATGTTTTCCGCCGACCGCGACGTCACCACCAATGTGCTGACGACCGAAGAGGAGGGCATTGCGATTGCCGCGGGCGCCTGGCTCGGCGGGCAGCGCAGCGTGCTGCTGATGCAGTCGAGCGGTGTCGGCAATTGCATCAACATGCTGTCGCTGTCGGCGATCGGCCGCTTTCCGCTGCTGATGCTGGTGACGATGCGCGGCGAATGGGCCGAGTTCAATCCCTGGCAGGTGCCGATGAGCCGGGCGACGCAGCCCTCGCTGGAGGCGATCGGCCTGAAGGTGATGCGCGCGGAGACGGCGGAGGATCTGGTCGAGACCGTCGAGTCCGCAGCGTCGCTCGCCTACGAGTCCGACCAGCAGATCGCGGTCCTGATCGGGCAGCGCCTGATCGGCAAGAAGAAGTGGTGATATCGATGTCCGTTCCCTCCCAACTCGATCGTCGCGTTGCCGTCGCGGCACTCCTTAAGGACCGCAAGAATACGCTGGTCGTCTCCGGCCTCGGTTCTCCCACTTACGATCTGCATGCGACCGGCGACCGCGACGACAATTTTTATCTGTGGGGCGCCATGGGCGGCGCTGCACTGATCGGCCTTGGGCTCGCGCAAGCGCAGCCGGGCAAGCGTGTGCTCGCTCTGACCGGCGACGGTGAGCAGCTGATGGGCCTCGGCGGCATCGCCACCATCGGCGTCGCGCGCCCGCGCAATCTCGACATCGTCGTGATCGACAACCAGCATTTCGGCGAGACCGGAATGCAGGCGAGCCATACCGGGCGCGGCGTCGATCTGACGGCGATCGCCACGGCCTGCGGCTTTACCGCAACCGCGACGGTGCGGACGCCTGAGGAGGTGCAGCGTCTTGCCGCGCAGCTTGCCGGGCCGGCCGACGGTCCGCGGCTTTTTGTCATCAAGGTTTTGGCCGAAAATCCGCCGCGTTCGCTGCCCTCGCGCGATGCCGTCTTTATCAAGAACCGGTTCCGTGCTCATCTCGGCTTTGCGGCGGCCTAGCCCTCGGTCCTTATCCGGCGTAGGCCTGCCCCAAGCAGCTATCCTGGAGTGAGACCTATGAAACTATCCGGCAAGGTCGCCGCCATCACCGGCGCGGCGCGCGGCATCGGCAAGGCCTGTGCAAAGAGATTCCTCGACGACGGCGTGAAGGTCGTCATCTCGGATGTCGATGCCGAGGGCCTCGCCGCGACGGCCGCTGAGCTCGGCCGGCCGGATGCCCTGCGCACCGTCGTCGGCAACGTCGCCAAGCGCGCCGATGTCGACCAGCTCGTTGCGACCGCCGTGAAGGAATTCGGCCGGCTCGACATCATGGTCAACAATGCCGGCGTCGCCCGCAACCGGGACATCCTTGAAATTTCCGAACAGGAATTCGACGAGATCATCGGCATCAATCTGAAGGGCGCGTTCTTCGGCGTGCAGGCGGCGGCCAAGCAGATGATCGCGCAAGGGAGCGGCGGCGGGGTCATCATCAACATGTCCTCGGTGAACGCGCTGCTGGCGATTCCGGCGCTTGCGACCTATGCGATGTCCAAGGGCGGCATGAAGCAGCTCACGTCTGTGGCTGCCGTCGCGCTCGCCCCGCACAACATCCGCGTCGTGGCGGTAGGGCCGGGTACGATTTTGACCGACATGGTGGCGTCGTCGATCTACACGTCTGAAGATGCGCGCAAGACTGTGATGTCGCGCACGCCCGCGGGCCGTGGTGGTGAACCGAGCGAAGTCGCCTCTGTCGTGGCGTTCCTTGCGAGTGATGATGCGTCCTACATCACCGGGCAGACGATCTATCCGGACGGCGGCCGGTTGATCCTGAACTACACGGTGCCGGTGAAGGACAAGTAGGGCGGCTCCATTCTCGGTGTCATCGCCCGGCTTGACCGGGCGATCCAGTACGCCGAGACAGCGGTGATAGAAGCGATGGGCCGCGGCGTACTGGATGCCCCGCCTTCGCGGGGCATGACAGTGGTTGTTGTATGCGACAACACGGCATCACTCCGCCGCGATCGTCATGCCATAGCCGAGCCGCTTCGAAATCCCACCCGCACAATCCCGCAGCGCATGCGCGATCGGGCTGTCCCAGCGTGCGTCGAACGTGCCCTCCGGTCCCATCGCGGTGATGACCAGCGCGACATGGCCGGCATGGTCGAACACCGGCGCGGAGAACGCGTTGACGCCGGGCAGGGGATCGCCGAGCGCGCGGGCGAGGCCGTGCTTGCGGACCTCGGCCAGCATCTCGGCGACCTTGGCGCCTTTCACCGCGCGCTTTGGATTGTAGCCGACGCCGTGACGATCGAGGCCGCTCTCGATCGCGGCATTGATGGTCTTCTCCGGCAGGAAGGCCGCGAAGGCGCGGCCCGTGGCGGTCTCCAGCAGCGCCATCACCGATCCCGCGCGCATCACGATGTGGACGGGCTGGCCGGGCTCCTCCAGCTGCACCACGGTCGGGCCGTGCGTACCCCAGACCGCAAGCGAGACGGCATGGCCGATCTGGCTTGCGAGCGCCGCGATCTTGGGGCGCGCGATACGGACGCCGGAGAGTCGGCGCAGGCTGATCAGGCCGAGCTCCAGCGCCAGCGCGCCGATCTCGTAGCGGCCGGTGGTCTCGTCCTGCTCGATCAGGCCGATGCGGGAGAAGCTGGCGAGATAAGGATGCGCCTTGGCCGGCGTCATGCCGGCCTCGCGGGCGAGATCGCGCAGCATCATCGGCTCGCCGCTCCTGGCGAGCGCGCGGAGCAATTCTCCGCCGACCTCGATGGATTGGATGCCGCGGCTTTCTCTCTTCATGCGCCTCCGATGCGCTTGGCTTACGCCGCGTCGCGCTTGGCGGCGCTGTCGGCGAGATGACGGCCGGCAATGTAGCCGAAGGTCAGCGCCGGCCCAAGCGTGATGCCGGCGCCGGGATAATTGCCGCCCATGATGCTCGCCATGTCGTTGCCGGCGGCATAGAGCCCGGGAATCACTCGGCCCTCGGCGTCGAGCGCCCGCGCGTTTTCGTCGGTGACGATGCCGGCATAGGTGCCGAGATCGCCGATCACCATCTTGATGGCGTAGAACGGGCCGTTCTCGATCGGGGCGATGCAGGGATTGGGGCCATGCATCGCGTCGCCCTGGTAGCGGTTATAGGCCTTTGAACCCTTGCCGAAGGCGGCGTCGTGTCCCTGCGGCGCGGTCGCATTGAACTGCCCGACAGTCTCGGTGAAGGCCTTGGCATCGATGCCGGCCTTCGCCGCCAGCGCCTCCAGCGTGTCGCCGCGCATGAGATAGCCGGTATCGAGATGGTGACCGAGCGGCATCGGGAACGGCGGCACGCAGCCGAGGCCGTATTTGCGCAGCGTTGGGTGATCGCAGACGAGATAGGTCGCGATCTCCTCGCCGGGCTTCGCGGCCTTGATCATGGCCTGGACGAAGTCGTGATAGGAATTGCCTTCATTGGCAAAGCGCTTGCCGTCGCGCATCACCGCGATCACGCCCGGCTTGGCGCGGTCGATGAAGTGCGGCATCACGCCCTTCGAGCCGTCCTTGCGCGTGGTCAGCGACACCGGCACCCACGCTGCCGCGTTCGGCAGCCGATTCTCGACATGTCCGCCGGCGCTTTCGGCAAGGCGCAGGCCGTCACCGGTATTGCCGGTGGGGCCGGGCGAAAAATGCTCATGGCCGGTCGGCGCATGCGGAAACATCTTCTTGCGCCGCGCGACGTCGTGCGGGAAGCCGCCGCAGGCGAGCACGACGCCCTGCCGCGCGCGGACGCGGACGTTGCGGCCCTCGCGCGAGACGATCGCGCCGGTGACCGTGCTGTTCTCGACCGTCAGCTCGCGCACCGGCGACGACAGCCACATCGGAATCTTCAGATCCTGTGCGGACTTTGCGAGGCGCCCGGCGAGTGCATTGCCGTTGGTCAGGGTCATGCCGCGACCGTAGCGCAGCACGTCCATCAGATGCCGGGACAGGCGCTTGGCGACATAGACCGCCGAGGTCAGCGACTTCGTCACGCGCATGAAATGGATGATCTCCTTGCCGCTTCCGAGCATCATGCCGAACACGGTGAGCTCGGGCAGGGGCATGCCGAGCGTCTTGATCTGGTCGCCAAGCTCGCGGCCGTCGAACGGGCGCGTCACCATGGAGCGGCCGCCCTGCGTGCCGCCGGGCGCTTCGGCATGATAGTCGGGGAAGACCAGCGGCATGTCGAAGCGCAGCGCCGTCTTCGTGGTGAAGAAGTCGACCGCCTCGGGGCCCGCGGCGAGGAATGCATCGACGCGTGCCGCGTCGAAATTGTTGCCGGCCTCGTGGCGCAGATAAGTGCGGGCCTGCTCCGGCGTCTCCTCGATGCCGTAGGCTTTTGCCAGCGATGTGCCGGGAATCCACAGCCAGCCGCCGGAGCGGGCGGTGGTGCCGCCGAAGCGCGGCTCCTTCTCGACGATCAGCACGTCAAGGCCGCGATAGCGGGCGGTGATCGCGGCCGACATGCCGGAGCAGCCCGATCCGGCCACGAGCACATCGCACTCGTAGGTTTCGCTTGCGTTGCGCTCGTTGCCGGTCATTTGGGCCTCACTTCTTCAGCAGCGGACATTTGGATTCGGAGACCGGACGGAAGGCGTCCTCGCCCTTCACGGTCTTGACGATCTCGAGATAATCCCACGGCTCCTTGGACTGCTGGGGCGTCTTCACCTTGGCCAGATACATGTCGCGGATGACACGGCCGTCCTCGCGCAACTTGCCGCCATGGACGAAGACGTCCTCGATCGGCAGCTCGCGCATCTTGGCCATCACCTTGGCCGGATCGTCGGTGCCGGCGGCCTTGATGCCCTTCAGATAATGCAGCACCGAGCCGTAGACGCCGGTCTGGATCATGGTCGGCATCACCTTGGTCCGCTCATAGAACTTCTTCGACCAGGCCCGCGTCGCCTCGTCCATGTTCCAGTAGGACGCCGTGGTCATGTAGGTGCCCTGCGCCGCCTTCAGGCCGATCGCGTGCACGTCGGTGTCGAACATCAACAGGCCGACGAGCTTCTGGCCGCCTTGCACCAGGCCGAACTCGCCGGACTGCTTGATGGCGTTGTCGGTGTCCTGGCCGGCATTGGCGAAGGCAACCACATCGGATTTCGAGCTCTGCGCCTGCAGCGCGAAGGAGGAGAAGTCAGCGGTGTTGGTCGGGTGCTTGACGCCGCCGAGCACCTTGCCGCCCATCTCGTTGATGAAGCGCGTGGCGTCCTTCTCGAGCTGCTGGCCGAAGGCGTAGTCCGCGGTGATGAAGTACCAGGATTTTCCGCCTTCCTTGATCACGGCGGAGGCCGTCACCTTCGACAGCGCGTAGGTGTCGTAGGTGAAGTGCACGGTGTTCGGGCTGCACAGCTCGTCGGTCAGCGAGCTTGCGCCGGGGCCGGAGAGCAGGGCGATCTTGTTGCGCTCGCGCACCATGTTGTGCACGGCAATCGCGATGCCGGAATTGGGGATGTCGACGACCGCGTCGACCTTGCCGTTGTCGAACCAGCCGCGCACGATCTGCACGCCGACATCGGTCTTCATCTGGTGGTCGGCGCTGATGATCTCGATCGGCTTGCCGAGCACGGTCGGCCCGAACTCCTCCACCGCCATCTTGGCGGCCTCGACCGAGCCCGGCCCGGAATTGTCGCGACCCCAGCTCGATAGATCGGTCAGCACGCCGATCCGCACCGCATCGTCGGAGACTTGCGCGTGCGCAACATTGGTCATGGCAACAGAAATCATGGCCGCGAGCATGGCGCAGGCCAAAAGCCCTCTCATCGTCGTTCCCTCTCTCTTTTATGGGCCGCTTGCCGCGGCCGGTATTTCTGGCGGTAAATTAGATAATAGCGAATGAGTTTGTCAATGGCGAATAATGACGGGTAGGGCGGGTTCCATCGGCCGCCGCGGCGAGCGGGGCGCAACTGTTTCGGCATCGTCATTGCGAGCGAAGCGAAGCAATCCAGAATCCTTCCGCGGAGACAGTCTGGATTGCTTCGTCGCAAGAGCTCCTCGCAATGACGGGTGTGGGAGCCGCGGCGGCAAACACTGCCGTGTCCCGGACGCGCTGCAGCGCTCTTGCGCTGCTGCGCAGAGCCGGGACCCACGCCGCACGGATTGCTCCAGGACGTGTGGGCCCCGGCTCAGCAGCGCATCACTTCGTGCTGCGCAGCGTCCGGGGCACGAGAGTGATTGCGTCCGCAGGTTGCAACCCTCTGCGCGTTTGGTCATGATGCGCTCTGGAATCTTTGGGGCGGATGGCAATGACGGCAGTAGCGGGGGTCTCCGGTTCGGCGGAGAGATCGACGACGGCGCATGTGGTGTGGGCGAGTGCGCTCGGCACCGCGATCGAGTGGTACGATTTCCTGATCTACGGAACGGCCGCCGCGCTGGTGCTCAACAAGCTGTTCTTCCCGAGCTTCGATCCCTTCGTCGGCACGCTGGCGGCATTTTCGACCTATGCGGTCGGCTTCGTGGCGCGGCCGATCGGCGGCGCGATCATCGGGCATTATGGCGACCGGCTCGGCCGCAAGAAGATGCTGGTCGCGACCATGATCGCGATGGGGCTCGGCACCTTCCTGATCGGCTGCCTGCCGACCTACAGCCAGATCGGCGTCTGGGCGCCGATCCTGCTCATCCTGCTCCGCTTCGTCCAGGGCATTGGATTGGGCGGTGAATGGAGCGGCGCGGTCGTCATGGTGGTCGAGCATGCCGGCAATCGCCGCGGCTTCTACGGCAGCCTGGTGCAGATCGGCTTTCCCGTCGGCGTTGCCGCATCGACCGGCATCTTTGCCCTGATGACGCAGCTTCCCGAAGCCGACTTCCTGAGCTGGGGCTGGCGCGTGCCGTTCTGGATCAGCATTCTGCTGGTCGGCGTCGGCTTCATCGTGCGGTTGAAGCTTGCAGAGACGCCGCACTTCAAGGAAGTGGTCGAGCGCAAGGAGGTGCTTGCGCAGCCCGTGCTCGAGGTGCTGCGCCGCGACTGGCGCAGCTTTCTGCTCGCGATCGGCATCACGGTGTCGGAGGTGGGCCTTGCCTATCTCCTCACCGTCTTCACGGTTGTTTATGCCACCACGAAACTCGGCCTGCCGCGGCAGGTGATCCTGAATGCCGTGATCTATGCCGCGATCGTCGAGTTCGCGACGCTGCCGCTCGCCGGCTGGCTCTCGGACATCTTCGGCCGCAAGGCGCTGTATCTCGCCGGTGGTGTGTTCTCGGTGGCGCTGGCGTTTCCGCTGTTCTGGTTTCTCGACACCAAGGAGCCGGCGCTGATCACCTTCGCGCTCGTCGTCACGATGACGCTTACGCATGCGCTGCTGTTCGGGCCGAAGGCCGCCTTCATGCCGGAACTGTTCCGCACCCAGGTGCGCTACAGCGGCGCCTCGCTCGGTGCCAACGTCGCGGCCGCGCTGAGCGGCGGTTTCTCGCCGCTGATCGCGACGGCGCTGCTGGCATGGGCCGGTTCATATTGGCCGGTCTCGGTCTACATCATCGCGCTGTCGATCATCACGATCATCGCGACGCTGATGGCGCCGGAGACGGCGCGCGATGCGCTGAAACCCTGAGGTCGCTTAGCGGCAGGCGGCCACGTGCTGCATCACCAGAAAGGTGATGCTGGCGGGCGGCAGGCCAATCCGGCCTGCGGGTGCAGCTCGCGGCGCGAGGCGGGGCAGATTGTCGCCGTCGGTCAAGGCGAGCGTCGCGCCGTTCAATTGCACGCTCGCGCTCTGGAGGCGGCGCGCCCGAAGCGTGTAGCGGTCGGCGCGCGCCGCCAGCGTCACGGCGTGCGATCCATGTCGCGACGTGTTGATGAGGAGCACGGACGCCGCGCCTTTCGTCGTGGGATGGCAATGCGCATAGGCGTGAACGGCAAGCGTTGAGAGCATGCCCGCGTCGAGCAGGGTCGTTCCCATCAGGCGATGCCAGAGCAGCGCGGCCCAATAGTTCGGGCGTGGCCGGAACGTCTTCTCATCGAGCAGGCCGTAGTCGCTCGCCGCAAGCGTGTTGTGCATCACCACCTGCACGCCGGCCTTGGCCAAGCGGCCGAGCTGGTCGAGATAGCGAAAGCTGTCGAGAAAGGTCGCGTCCCAGCGATTGCCGCCGCAGGCAGCATCCGCGGTCTCCGTCAGCCAGATCGGCTTGCCCGGCTCGAATTCGTCGCGCAGTCCGCGGTAGACGGCGAGCGCCGCGTCGGTCCGCGAAAACCAGTCCTCGGACAGCGCCTGGGCCGGATCGTCGTGCACGCCGCAGCGAGGCGAGAGTGTATTGTAGTGGTGATAGGAAACGCGATCGAGGCCCGGCCCTGATGCGGCGAGCAGATCGCGCGTGGTGATGCCGGTGGCCGAGGATGTGGCGGAGTCGCCGACCGAGCCAGGCCCGACGATCAACGTTTCGGGAGACGCGCGCTTGATCCATGTGTGAAAGATCTTGAAGTCTCGGCCATAGGCATTCGCGTCATATCCCGCCGGCGCGCCGTTGTTCGCCGCAAGCGTCGGCTCGTTCATGAATTCGGCTGCCACGATGCGGCTGCCCAGCGATCGCGTAAGATCGACGAGGCGCTGTGCCTGATCCGGCGTCCAGACGCCGTCGGCGCCGCGGCTGCCGGGACCGATGGCGAAAGACGTCACGATCTCCGCATCGACGAGGCGTGCGAAGTCGACGACGCCGCGCCATTGCGTGCGGCTGAGCACGGTGTTGAAGCCGGCGGGCGGAGCGGCCGGCGCATTGTCGGTGTCGGCGAAGAAGGTCGCATTCGCCCAGGTGCCGCTCACGCGCAAATAGGCTGGCCCGAGCGCCGCGGCCAGCTTGCGCAGCCGCGCGTTGGCGAGATCGATCGGTGGGCGATAGGCGTAGCGATCGCGGCCAACCCCTCCTTGCGCATAGGGCTTCCAGAACCGTCCGCCGGTCACCTCCACCATCTCGATGTTGTATGACTGGAAGCGCGCATCGATCGTGCCGATCGCCTTCAGCGTTGCAGGTGCAATCGACAGGTCGGCCTGGGCCGCGCCCGTCATTGCGGCGAGGAGGCCTAGCGGCAACATTCGCCGCCAAAGCGGTTCGATACTCGACTTGATTCGAGAGGCTGTCACCTGGCCCGCGACGCGGACGAGATGGACTTCCCGCCCGGCCGGCCCTTGCGCACCGCACTCCAGAAAGTCTCGGCCGCCCGCGTCATGCGGGCCCGCGTGCGAAACAGCGAGACGCTGATCGGGATGTCCCATTCGGCGCCGCCGGCGCGCAACAGGCGGCCGCTGTCGAGATCGGCGCGGACCATGCTCATCGGCGCCCATGTTACGCCGCGCCCTTCGCGCGCCATGTCGACCAGCAGCATCACCGGCGCGGCGAAGCCCGGGACGAGCCAGGCTGCCGGATCCTTCGTCGCCAGGAACGAGGTGACCAACCGGCCCACGCCCGAACCCGGGTGGTAGGCGAGGTAAGGCAGCGGCGCACCGGATGCGCCGGGCAGGGCATAGCGGGCCTGCGCCTTCTTGCTGCTGCGTCCGTTACGGCCTGGCTTGGTGGCTCCAGACTTGGTGGCTGCAGGCTTGGCGGCCGGCGCGCTGATCGGGATCAGGATGTCGGTGGTGAGATCGATGCGCTGGAAGCGGTCCATGTCGAGCCGGCTCACCAGCGTGGGGTGGTAGTGCGCCAGCATGAAATGCGCCTGCGCATCCAGCAGCAGTTTTTCGCAGCCGGCGAAATTGGAGGCGACGAGCTGGACCGCCGAGCCGGCCCGCGCGCCATCGGAGTTGCGGATCCATTCCGGAAAGAACGCCTGCGACAGCGAATGCGTGGCGGCGAAGGTGATGGTCTCGGCTTTCAGCCGCGCCACTTCGAGCGCTTCCTCGCGTCCGACCAGGACCCGGCGCAGCACGTCCTCGGCGACGGGACGAAAGCTCTCGCCGGCAGCCGTGAGCGTGATCGTATGGGTCGAACGCTCGAACAGCGGCGTGCCCAGCCACTCTTCGAGCGACCTGATGCGGCGGCTCAGCGCCGGCTGGGTCACATGCCGGCGCGCGGCGGCGCGGGAGAACCCGCCCTCCTCGGCGATGGCAAGGAAGTCCTCCAGCCAGATCAGGTCCATAATAACGTTTTGTCCTCAAATCATACCGATACGGCATTAGCGCCTGAAACGCTGCTGGTCCAATGTAAACGGCATCGCAAGACAAGAACAAAGCGCCACGCTCGCTGGCGCGACGATGCCGTTGGAGGAGACGAAATTGCAGATTGCCGCAACGCCGCTGTCCGAGCCCCTGTCGAGGCCGGTTTCCGAAGGCCGTCGCAAGCCGCTCTGGCGCGAGCCGTATTTTCTGGTGGTGGCCGGCGCTGCGCTCGGTGCGCTGTTCGGGTTCCTGCTTCCGACGATTGCCGTCGAATTCAAGCCGCTCGGCGATGCCTTCATCTCGCTGATCAAGATGACGATCGCGCCGCTGATCTTCCTGGTCGTGGTCACCGGCATCGCGCAGGTCGGCGACATGAAGGCAGTGGGCCGCATCGGCCTCAAGGCCTTCGTGTATTTCGAAGCCGTGACGACGATGTGCCTGCTGATCAGCTTCGTCGTGGTGCGCTGGGTGCAGCCCGGTGCGGGTGTCGCGCATGCCACCGCGCAGCAAGCCGAGACCGTTGCGCGCTATCAGCAGGCCCATGTCGGATCGCTGTCGGCCTACATCCAGCACATGATCCCGGAAAGCTTCGTCGGCGCGTTCGCGGCCGGCGATGTTCTCCAGGTGCTCGTGCTCGCTTTGTTGTGCGGTATCGGCCTGTTGCTGCTCGGTGAAAAAGCCGCGCCGCTGCGGACGGGCCTCGAGCGGGTGACCGAACTCGTCTTCAGCGTCGTCCACGTTGTGGTCGCGCTGGCCCCGATCGGCGCGTTCGGCGCCATGGCTTTCACGGTGGCGAAGTTCGGCGCCGCCACGCTCTATGCGCTGGCGCTGCTGGTCGGTACCGCCTGGGCGATGATGGCCTTCTTCATCTTCGTCATTCTCGGCACCATCTGCCGCCTGGCCGGCATCCGCCTGATGGACCTGCTGCGCCTGCTCCGCACCGAGCTCTTGGTCGTGCTCGGCACCTCGTCGTCGGAGACCGCGATCCCGGGCATGATGGAGAAGCTGCCGAAGGCTGGTGTCGGCCGCGCGGTCGCCGGCCTCGTCATTCCCTCCGGCTATTCCTTCAATCTCGACGGCGTCGCGCTGACGCTGCCGCTCTCGACCATCTTCGTCGCCCAGGTCTACGGCATCGAGCTCAGCGCCGCGCAGCAGCTCAGCCTGTTCGTGGTGATGCTGTTCACGAGCAAGGGGGCGGCCGGCGTCACCGGCGGCGCGTTCGCAGCGCTTGCGGCGACCGTGGTCGCCGCCGGCCTGCCGGCAGAGGGGCTGGCGCTCCTGCTCGGCATCGACCGCTTCATGTCGCTGGCGCGCGCCATCACCAATACCATCGGCAATGCGGTCGCCTCCATCGTGGTCGCGAAATGGGATGGGGAATTCAACCGCGAGGACTGGGTTCAGTCCGCCGCGCAAGTCCAAGCAGTGAAGTAAGGATCCAAGGTCTTCAATATGGCTACCAACAGCAATGAACTGCCCGTCATCGCGCTGACGCCGGGCGACTGCACCGGAATCGGTCCCGAACAGGTCGCGCGGATCCTCTCCGACGACCGCCTCGCCGATGCGGCGCGTCTGGTCGTGATCGGCGATGCCCGCGTGCTCGAGATGGGCATGGAACATGCCGGCGTGAAGCTGAAGGTCGAGCGGATTGCCTCGCCCAAGGCGGCCAATTGGGGCCGCGGCACGGTGCAGCTCGTCGATCTCGGCAATACCGATCCCGCGAAAATCCCGCTCGGCAAGGCCAGCGCCGAATCCGGCCGGCTGACCGGTGAGACGCTGTCGCGCGCGATCGATTTCTCCAAGGACGGTGAGGTCGATGCCATCACCTTCGCGCCGCTCAACAAGCGGGCGATGTTTGACGGTGGCTGGAAGTTTCCGGACGAGCATAAGATGTTCGCGAGCCTGCTCGGCCACAAGACCTACTTCTCCGAGATGAACGTGCTCGACGGCCAGTGGATGTCGCGCGTCACCGGGCACCAGTCGCTGCGCGAGGCGCTCGACGGCATCCATCCGGCGAGCATCACCGATGCGATCGAGCTGGTCGACCGGATGATGAAGAAGGCCGGCGTCGCCAAGCCGCGTATTGCGGTTGCGGCGCTCAACCCGCATGCCGGCGAGAACGGCTTGTTCGGGCGTGACGAGATCGAGATGATCCGTCCGACCGTCGAAGCCGCCGCCAAGACCGGCATCGCCTGTACCGGGCCTTTTCCTGCCGATACCGTCTATATCCGCGCCTTCGCGGGCGAGTTCGACAGCGTGGTCGCGATGTATCACGACCAGGGCCAGATCGCGACCAAGCTGCGTGGCTTCAACCGCGGCGTCACTGTCACCGCCGGGCTCGAGACCGTCTTCACCACGCCGTCGCACGGCACGGCGTTCGACATCGTGGGCAAGGGCATAGCGAACACCGGCGCGCTCGAAAGCGCGGTCCGGTTGGCCGCAAAACTCGTCTCGATCAAGGTCAAGGAGGCTGCCTATGCGCACTGATCGCAGGACCCTGCTCCAGGCGGCGGCCGCGCTGCCGCTCGCCACCGTCGGCACCAACGCCGCGTTCGCGCAAGCCCCGGCTGCGTCGCCCGCCGCCGCGCCCAAGGAAGTCACGCGCGCGCTGGCGCATTATCTCGTCACCGCGAGCTATGACGATTTGCCGGCGAACGTGCGGAAGGAAGGCGTGCGCACGCTCTTGAACTGGGTCGGCGTCGCCATCGGCGGATCGCATCACGAGACGGTCGACATTGCCGTGTCCGCGCTCGGTCCGTTCTCCGGACCGCAGCAGGCCTCGCTGTTCGGGCGGCGCGAGCGGTTCGACATCATGAACGCAGCCTTCATCAACGGCGTGTCGAGCCACATCTTCGACTATGACGACACCCATCTGAAGACGATCATCCATCCCGCAGGGCCCGTGGCGTCGGCCATTCTCGCGGTGTCGGAGATGCAGCCGGTCTCCGGCAAGGATTTCCTGAACGCGCTGGTGCTCGGGGTCGAGACCGAATGCCGGATCGGCAACTCGGTCTATCCGAACCATTATGATGTCGGCTGGCACATCACCGGCACGGCCGGCGTGTTCGGCTCGGCTGCCGCGGTCGGCAAGCTGCTCAAGCTGAACGAGCAGCAGATGATTTGGGCACTCGGCCTTGCCGCCTCACAGCCGGTGGGCCTGCGCGAATCCTTCGGCTCGATGAACAAGAGTTTCAATCCGGGCCGTGCCGCATCGAGCGGCATCTTCGCCGCGCTCCTGGCGTCGAAGAACTTCACCTCGTCCGATGCGATGATCGAGGCCAAGCGCGGCTGGGCCAACACCATCAGTACCAAGCAGGATTACAACGAGATCCTGGGCGATCTCGGCAAGCGCTACGAGGCCGCGCTGAACACCTACAAGCCGTTCGCCTGCGGCATCGTCCTGCATCCGGCGATCGATGCCGCGATCCAGCTCCGCAACGAGAACAAGCTGACCGCCGACCAGATCGAGCGCGTCGACCTCAAGGTCCACCCGCTGGTGCTGGAGCTCACCGGCAAGAAAACGCCGAAGCAGGGCCTGGAAGGCAAGTTCAGCATCTATCACGCGGTCGCGGTCGCGATCGTCGAGGGCGGTGGCGGCGAGAAGCAGTTCAGCGACCGTGCGGTGACCGATCCGACCATCGTCGCGCTGCGGGCCAAGGTCAATCCGGTGATCACGCCGGGCATCAAGCCGGAACAGGTCGATCTCACCATCGTGCTCAAGGATGGCCGCAAGCTCAACCGCTACATCGAGCATGCGATCGGCAGCGTCGAGGTGCCGATGACCGACAAGCAGCTCGAGACCAAGTTCTCGGACCTTGCGGACGGCATCATTCCCGCCGCGACCATCCGCCGGGTGATGGATGCCTGCTGGGGTGTCGAGAGCCTGCCGAATGCGGCGGAGATCGCCAAGATGTCGGTCGCGGTCTGATCGCGAGGGAGAGCAGCATGCCGTCACGCCGCCGTTTCCTGCAATCCGCAGGTTCAGTCGCCGCACTGGCTGCGACCGGAGGCCGAACGGCCTTTGCGGCCGGTCCCGGCGTGACGGAGCGGCTCGCCCGCTACATGGTTGCCGCGCGGGATCAGGAGCTGCCCGAGAAAGTGCTGCTCGAATGCAAGCACCGCATTCTCGATACGCTCGGCGCGATGATCTCGGGTTCGCGGATGAAGCCGGGCGAGATGGCGCTGAAATATGTCCGCACGCTCGGCGGCGATGCCCAGGCCTCCGTGGTCGGATCCGACTTCCGCACCACGGCCGTCAACGCGGCGCTGGCGAATGCGATGTGCGCGCACGCCGACGAGACCGACGATTTCGAGCCCGTGACCAAGGCGCATCCGGGATGCTCGGTGGTGCCGGCCGCGCTCGCGTTCGGCGAGCGGGAGCACCGCAGCGGACAGGACGTCATTCGCGCCGTCGCGCTCGGCTATGACCTGACCTGCCGGCTCCTCATGGCATTGGGACCCGATCTGGTGCGCGGCTCGCATCGCAGCGCCGAGGGAACGTCGTCCACCTTCGGCGCGCTCGGCGCCGCGGCGTCACTGGCCCGGCTCGACGAGAAGGGGATGCGCTACGCGATCTCCTATTCGTCGCAGCAGGTCTCCGGCCTCTGGAGCTGGGTGAAGGATCACGATCACATCGAGAAGGCCTTCGACTTCGCCGGCATGGGCGCGCGCAACGGCGTGATGGCCGTGGACATGGTCAAGAACGGCCTGACCGGCGTCGACGACGTGCTCGACGGCACGCATAACCTCTTCATCGCGCTCTCGACCGATCCGAAGCCGGAGGAGATGGTGAAGGACCTCGGCAGCCGCTTCTATGTCACGGAGACGGCGATCAAGACCTATTCGGTCGGCTATCCCATTCAGTCGCCGCTGGATGCGACGCTGACGCTGCGCAAGCAGCACAGCCTCACGCCAGATAACGTGCGTAGCATCCTGGTCAAGCTGCCGACCGATGCGATGGGAATTGTGGGCGAGAGTGCGATGCCGGACGTCAACTGCCAGCACCTCGTCGCGGTCGCGCTGGTCAAGGGCGCGGTGTCCTTCAACGACAGCCACGACGTCGCATTGATGCATGACCCGAGGATCCTGGAGCAGCGTGCCAAGGTGACGCTGGCCGGCGACAAGGCCTTGATGGATCCGGCGGCGCCGCGCGGGGCTGTCGTCGAAGTGACAATGACCGATGGCAAGAAGGTGGAGCACTTCACCAAATATCCGCCGGGCACCAAGGAGAACCCGCTGAGCACGGATGCGGTGGCGGCGAAGACCCGCGACCTGATCGTGCCGGTGCTGGGCGCCGAAAAATCGGACAAGCTGATCGCGCAGGTCCGCAATCTCGAAAAGGTCGACGACATCGGCAAGTTGATGCCGTTGATGACAGCGTGATGAGTCAACCAACAACAAGACAAACATCAAGGAAGTGCCCATGCGCGGGGTTATGCGACGCACCTTTCTGGCCGCCTGTGCGGCCGTTCTGTTTTCCGGCGCGGCGTTAGCGCAGGACTATCCCTCCCGTCCGGTCAAGATCATCGTGCCGTTCCCGGCCGGCGGCTCCAACGACATCATTGCCCGCATCGTCGCGCAGAAGCTGACCGAGCGAAACGGGCAGACGTTCCTGGTGGAGAACCGTGGCGGCGCCGGCGGCAATATCGGCGCCGAGGCGGTCGCGAGCGCGGAGGCGGACGGCTATACCCTGCTTTTGACTGCACCGCCTCCGCTGACGATCAATGGCTCGCTCTACAAGAAGCTGCCGTTCGATCCGGCCAAGGCCTTTGCGCCGGTTGCGCTGATCGCCTCTGTGCCGATCGTGCTGGTGGTCAATCCGTCGGTGCCTGCGAAGAACGTCGCCGAGCTGATTGCGCTGGCCAAGGCCAAGCCCGGCACGCTGAATTTCGGCTCGTCCGGCATCGGCTCGACCAATCATCTCGCCGGCGAGTTGCTCAAGAGCATGGCCGGCATCGACATCGTCCACGTGCCCTATCGCGGCGCGGCGCCGGCGATGAATGACCTGCTTGCCGGGCAGATCCCGTTCATGTTCGACAACATGCCGGCGGTGCTGCCGCAGGTGCAGGGCAAGGCCATCAATGCAATCGCGGTCGCGGGCGCCAAGCGCGCGGAAGCGCTGCCTGACGTGCCTGTCGTCGCCGACACCGTTCCCGGCTTCGAAGCCTCGTCCTGGTTCGGGCTGGTGGCGCCTGCAAAGACGCCTGCACCCGCGCTTGCAAAGCTGAGCGGCGAGCTCGAAACCATCTTGAAGATGCCTGACGTCAAGAAGCGGCTTGCCGAGCTCGGGGCCGAGCCCGGCACGGTGTTCGGCGACGCCTTCGGGCAGTTCATGACGGATGAAACCGCCAAGTGGGGCAAGCTTGTCAAGGCCTCCGGCGCCACGGTGGACTAGGGTAGCGTCATGGATCTCAATTTGGGCGGCAAGGTTGCCGTCGTTACCGGCGGCAGCATCGGCATCGGCTGGGCCATTGCCGCCGAGCTTGCGCGCGAGCAGGCGCATGTCGTCATCGTCGCGCGCGATGCCGAGCGCCTTGCGGCGGCCGCCACGGAGATGTCACGGGATACCGGCCGGCGCGTGATTGCCTGTGCTGGCGACATGACCAAGCCTGATGACATCGCCCGCGCGATGGACACCGCGCGCGAGGCCTTCGGCCGGGTTGACATCCTCGTCAACAATGCCGGGGCATCGCCGATGGGCCGGATCGCGGAGACGCCGGATGCGACCTGGGCCAAGTCGATCGAGCTGAAACTGCTCGGTTACATGCGCTGCGCGCGGAACGTTCTGCCTGAAATGCGCGACCGCCGCTGGGGCCGCATCATCAACATCATCGGCCGTAGCGGGCACCAGCCGCGCGCGGCCTATATGGCGGGCGGTGCGGTCAATGCGGCGCTCCTCAACTTCACGCTGGCGCTCGCCGAGGAATGCGCGCCCGACAACGTGCTGGTCACCGGCGTCAATCCCGGCCCGGTGCAGACCGACCGCTGGGACAGCCTGATCTCGCAAGGCGCGGCGATCTCCGGTCAGGATCAGGGCGCGACCAACGCGGCTGCGATCGCCTCGGTGCCGCTCGGGAGGGTCGGGCAGCCGCACGAGGTGTCCGGCATCGTCGCGTTCCTCTGTTCAGACCGCGCATCCTTCATTACTGGTACCTGCATCAATGTCGATGGCGGTGGAACGAGGTGTATCTGATGGCTAACGAACTGCGGAAGATCGGTGTCGGCGAGGATTGCGAGCTTGCGGTTCGCATCGACGATTATCTGCTGCCATGGGACACCAAGCCGCCGGTCGTGATGCTGCACGGGCTCGCCGAGAGCGGCGAGGCGTTCCGGCGCTGGGTGCCTTATTTTGCCACGCATCACCTCGTGGTGCGTCCGGATTTGCGCGGCTATGGCGATTCGACGCCGATGCAGGGTGACTATGTCTATCGCTTTGCAGGCCTTGGCGACGACATCGTCCGGATGCTGGACGCGCTGAAGCTCGATCGCGTCTTCCTGGTCGGCGGCAAGATCGGCGGCACGCTGGCGATGCATCTCACCGCAAAGCATCCGGACCGCGTGATCGCGGTCGCCGCGGTCGGCGCGCCGGCCTCGCTGACTTCGTTCAACGAGCGGGCGCCGACCTGGCGCAAGCAGATCCGCGAACAGGGCGTCGAAGCCTGGGTGCGCGAGACCACGGCCGGCCGGCTCGGCTCGTCGCTGCCGCCGGCGGCGCTGGACTGGTGGATCAAGCTGATGTCGAAGACCAAGGCTTCGACGCTGGAGGCGTTCCTGCAGATGGTGCCGACGGTCGATGTCACCGGTGAGCTTCCGTCGATCAAGCGCCCGGCGCTGGTGATCACCACGACCGGCTCGGGGCTCGGCGACGTCGCCTCCGTGAAGGCGTGGCAGGAGACGATCCCGGGCTCGAAGCTCGAGGTGCTGCCGGGCGATTCCTACCATGTTGCCGCGACGGACCCCGATGTCTGCGCGCGAAAGGTGCGCGAGTTCTTCGATCGCGTCCCGACTTAAGACGTACAGGGCGGGCCATTGGCCCACCCTTCGTTTGGCTCTAAGACTGGCGTTCCGAGAAGAAACGAAAACAGGGAGTGAAGCCATGACCAAAACCACGCGACGCAGCGTGCTCACGGCCGCAGCCGCGATGACCGCGGCGGGCATAGCCGAGGCGACGCCGGCGGCGGCACAGGCCGTCCCCAAGCCGATCTTCCCGGTGCCGATGGTGGCGATCCCGATCGTCGGCGAGACGAGCGTGTTCCAGGTCCGCCGCATCTACTGCATCGGCCGCAACTACGCAGCACACGCGATCGAGCGCGGCTCGGATCCGAACCGCGAGCCGCCGTTCTTCTTCCAGAAGCCGACCGACGCGATCCAGAACGTCGCGGTGGGTGAGGTCGCCGATCATCCCTATCCGTCGTTGACCAAGAACTATCATCACGAGGTCGAACTGGTCGCTGCGCTGAAATCCGGCGGCACCAACATCCCGGCCGAGAAGGCGCTCGATCATGTCTACGGCTACGCCCTCGGCCTCGACATGACCCGGCGCGATCTCCAGAACGGCATGGCCGCGGAGAAGAAGCCGTGGGAGATCGGCAAGAGCTTCGACCATGCCGCGGTGATCGGCCCGATCCACCCGACGAGCAAGACCGGCCACTTCGAAAAGGGCGCCATTTCGCTCGCCATCAACGGCACCGTGAAGCAGAGCTCGGATCTCAGCAAGATGATCTGGAGCGTCGCCGAGCAGATCGCAAAACTGTCGGAAGCGTTCGAGCTCAAGGCCGGCGACATCATCTATTCCGGCACGCCGGAGAATGTCGGCCCGGTGGTGAAGGGCGACGTGCTCCTGTGCAAGCTCGATGGCTTGCCGGATATGTCGATCAAGATCGTGTAGCGGCTTCTTCTTCGCCTCCCCCCGCGTGCGGGGAGAGGTCGCATCGCATCGTCGAATCTTGGAGGCGCAAGATGCTGCGACATGGCTTGATCGCTGCATTGACCTTTGTCTTCGCGATGACCGGCATTTCCGTCGCGAAAGCCGAGGGGCCGAGCGACATCGCACCCACGGGAACGCTGCGCGTGGCGGTGGCCGTCGGCCCCGCCGCGTCGGCGTTCTGGACGACGCGTGATCCCTCCACCGGCAAGCCGCGCGGCGTCACCGTCGAGCTGGCAAAAGCGGCCGCCGACAAGCTGCACGTTCCGCTGCAACTCGTCGAATACCAGAGCTCCGACGAGATCGCCGCCGCCGGCGGCAAGGACGCCTGGGACCTCTCCTTCATGCCGGCCGACGTCAAGCGCGAGGTGTTCGTGGACCAGGGCCCTGCCTACGTCGCCTATATGAGCGGCTATCTCGTGCGCGCCGGCTCGGACATCCGCTCCGTCGCGGATGTCGATCGCGCCGGCATGCGGGTCGGCTGCATCGAGGGGACGTCGACATCACGTACGGTCGAGAAGTCACTGAAGCAGGCGAAGCTGACCAAGTTCGTCAAGCCGGATGAGGCGGCTGCACTGATCGGCAAAGGCGAGCTCGATGCGCTCGCGATGGGCATGGGCGCGTTGGACGACCTCTCGCGAAAACTGCCGGGAACGAAGGTGTTGGACGAGGTGATCCAGTCGACCGGTGTTGTCGTTGTTGTTCCCAAGGGCAAGGCTGCAGCAAAAGTCTGGGCCGCGCATTTCATGGACGGCGCCAAGGCGGATGGCACGGTCCGTCGCGCGCTCGATGGTAACGGCTTTACCGGCGACAAGGTCGCGCCGTAGCGCGGCCGCGGCGCAGGCCTTTGAATTGCCGGAGTTCCATTCGCGATTGCCCCGTGTTGGGCCACGAACAAACCCGGTGCGGCCATATTTGAGTAAGAAGTGATCTCCGTGCAGGAGGCGCTCCGATGAACAAGGCTCTGATCACTGCCATCGTGCTGCTGGCCGGCGTGCCGGCAAGCGCCGCTGCGCAGGAGCGCGCCAGCTCTGCGGCAATAGGCGCCGTGTCCGGTGCCGTCGTGCTCGGTCCGGTCGGAGCCGTCGCGGGCGCGGTGATCGGCTATACCGCCGGACCTTCGATCGCGCGGTCATGGGGCGTGAGAGGTTCGCAGTCAGCCAGACATCGGCAGCCGTCACGTCGTGATGCGTCCCGCGTCGCTGCGACTACCGCTCCGGCGCGCACGCGCCAGGCGATGGAGGCGAGCGGTCAGATGAGAGCTGCGAGCAACCCGCCGGTCCAGGCCGCCCCCGTGGTGCAGCCGGTTCAAGCTGCGCCTGCGGCTCCGGTGGAGACCACGGCGCCGCCTATCCAGGGATTTGACTGAAGCTAGACAGCCGTCTTCGGCCGTAGCCGGTCCACCGTCCGCGCGATCAACGCGGCGACTTCAGCGACCTTCGGGCCAATCCGGAACTCCGGCCCCGCAACGACCACGGAAAGACGGCGATCGCCGATCGGCAGCGGGATCGCCGCGCCGGCGAGGTCGCGGCTGTAATCCGCAAAACTCTGGCAATAGCCGCGTTCGATCGAGTTGCGCAGCTCGGTCTCGACCGCCTCGATACTGATCGGCGTCGACGGGCCGTACTGCTTGAATTCGATCTTGCGATAGACGGAGTCGCGCTCTTCCTGCGAATATTGCAGCAGCAGCGCGCGGCCGCTCGCGGTGGCGTGGATCGGCACACGGTGGCCGATGGTCGCGAAATAGCGGATCGCCGCCTGGGACTCGACGACGTCGATGAAGACGGCCATCACGCCCGCCGGCGCCACGATGGACGCGGTCTCGCCGGTCTCCGCCGAGAGATCGGCGATCAGCGTATGCGTCCATGGCGGCAGCGGCTCGACCTCGGAGATCATCCGGGCCATCGCCAGCCACCGCGGCGTCGGATAGAATCCGGCGCGCGGCCGCGGTTCGTAGAGATAACCCTTCTCCGAGAGCGTCGCGAGCAGATTGAAGGTCGACGAGCGCGGCCAGCCGAAATGATCGGCGATCTCGGCAAGCGTCGCCGGCTTCCTCGTTTGCGCGAAGAATTCCATGATCTCCAGGACGTTTGCGGCTTGGCGAACGATCATGGCGGGGCTTTGTGTCCTGCTCTAGGGCTGGCCGAGGATTTTCTTCGCGGCGCGAAGATGCGGCTTGTCGATCATCTGGCCGTCGAGCCGCAGCGTGCCGGAGTTCGGGTTGCTCGCGAAGGCTGCGATCACCTTCTCCGCCCATGTGCGCTCCGCATCGGTCGGCTCGAACGCCGCGTTGACGACGTCGACATGCTTCGGATGGATCAGCGCCTTCGCCGAAAATCCGTCGCGGCGCGCCGCGCGCGTTTCCTGTTCGAGGCCCACCAGATTGTCGATGTCGGTGTAGACGGTGTCGATCGGTGCAACTTCCGCTGCCGCCGCCGCCATCAGGCAGAGATCGCGCGCGAGGCGGTAGGGGCTGTGGAACACGCCACCGCTCGCTTTCTCGGTCGCGCCGAGCGAAGCGGAAAGGTCTTCCGCGCCCCACATCAGGCCGGCAAGGCGAGGGGAGCAGCCCTTGTAGCTGCCGAGCCCGAAGATCGAGCTGGCGGTCTCGGTCGCAACGCAGACGATGCGGGTCGCGCCGACCGTGATGCCGGACGCCGCTTCCAGGGCTTCGAGCCAGGTCGCGACCTGGCGCACGTCGTCGCCGCCTTGCGATTTCGGCAGCACGATGCCGTCGGGCTTGCCCGGCATCACCGCGGCGAGATCGGCCAGCGTCATGCCGGTGTCGAGCGCGTTGACGCGGACATAGAGCTGGTGCGGGCCGGGACGGCTCTTCAGCATCGCCAGCGTGAGCCCGCGTGCCTCCGGCTTCTTCTCGGTGACGACGGAATCTTCGAGATCGATGATCAGCGCGTCGGCATTGCCTTCGCTCGCCTTCTCGAATTTGCGCGGGGAATCGCCCGGCACGAACAGCATCGAACGCATCAGACCGGCCTCTTGTGCATCATCGCCATGCGGCGGCATTTGCCGACGATCTCGTCATTCTGGTTCAGAGCATGGTGCTCGAACTCGACGATGCCGGCCTTGGGCCGCGATTTGGATTCCCGCACCGAGAGCACCTTTGTCGTCGCCCGCAACGTGTCGCCATGGAAGACCGGTTTCGGAAAGGTGACGTCGGTCATGCCGAGATTGGCGACGGTGGTGCCCATGGTCGTATCATAGACCGTCATGCCGATCATGATGCCGAGGGTGTAAAGGCTGTTGAAAATGCGCTGGCCGAATTCGGTCTTTTCGGCGAAATGCGCGTCGATATGCAGCGGCTGCGGGTTGAGCGTCAGCAGGCTGAACATGGTGTTGTCCATTTCCGTGACGGTCCGGGTCAGCGGATGCCTGAACTCCTGGCCTACGGAAAAGTCCTCGAAATAAAGTCCGGCCATCGCGGTTTCCTCCCTGTATCGTTGCGATTTGGCCCGCGCTGCCGTTACGGCGGCGCGGCCAGATGAACTGCTTTTTGTTCTGCGAGCTGCTCGATCTCTTCGGTCGAGAAGCCGGCCTCGCGCAAAATGTCGCGGCCATGCTGGCCGAGCGTCGGTGCGGGGCCCTTGGCCTCGGGCTGGGTCACGCTCCAGGTGGAGGGCACGCGCATCTGGCGGATGCGGCCTTCCACGGGGTGATCGACAGCCTTGAAGAAGTCGATCGCATTGAGATGCGGATCGTCCAAAATCGTCTCCAGCGTATGCATCGGCATCACCGGAATGTCGGCGCGCTCCAGCAGCTCGCGCCACTCTGCGGAGGTGCGCGTTGCGAAAATCTGGCCGATCTCCTCGTAGATCTCGTCGATATGTTTCGTGCGCGCCGCGTGGTTGGCGAAGCGCGGCTGATCGAGGAAATGCGGCTGCCCGATCGCCTCGAAGAAGCTGCGCCAGTGCTTGTCGTTGTAGATGAGGACGCAGAGATAGCCGTCGCTGGTCTTGTAGGGGCGGCGATAGCGCGAGAGCAAGCGGGCATAGCCGCCGTGGTCGAGCGGCGGATCGTAGGTGAGGCCGCCGAGGTGATCGACCAGCACGAACTCCGTCATCGATTCGAACATCGGCACGTCGATGCGCTGGCCGACGCCGGTGCGCTGCTGGTGCATCAGCCCGCCCATGATCGCGTTGACCATCATCAGGCCGACAATGCGGTCGGCGATGGTGACGGGCACGTAGCGCGGCGTGCCGTCGCCCGCCGCGGCGAGAAGTGTAGGGATCGTTGCCGCGCCCTGGATCAGATCGTCATAGGCGGGCTTTGCTGCATAGGGGCCCGATTGGCCGTAGCCGAATGCGCCGACATAGACCAGCGAGGGATTGATCGCGGCCAGCGTCTCGTAGTCGAGGCCGAGCCGCGCCATCGCCTGCGGGCGCACATTGTAGACGAGCGCGTTGGCGCTCTTCGCCAGGCGCAACAGCGTGTCGCGCCCCTCGGGCTTCTTGAGATCGAGCACGATGCTGCGCTTGCCGCGATTGGCGTTGTGGAACATCCCGCCCATGCCGGGCGTGCGGCCGGGACCGATCTGGCGAACGATGTCGCCTTCGGGGCTTTCGACCTTGACGACGTCAGCGCCCATGTCCGCCAGCACCTGGGTGCCGTAGGGGCCCATCAGTACCGAGGTCAGGTCGAGAATGGTGAAGCCGGCGAGCGGTCCCATGGGGCCTCGTGGGATAAATTCATATACGTGGAGTTAGAGTTCATAAAATGATGGTGTCAATTCGACGTCACCGTCTCCACGCGCATAGCTTCATGCATAGTTCATATACTTGACAGATAAATTCACATATATGTACATTTTCCTCAAGCAAGAATTGGAGTGAGGACCGGATGGTGCTGCAGCGCTTCGCTGCCGCCTTCGGCGTGGGATGGCGTCAAGGAGAACGAAATGAAGAAGAATTGGGTCTGGGCCGCAGCCGCGCTCGCTCTCACGCTGCCGGTCTCGACGTTTCAGGCGCAGGCGCTCGAGCTGAAGATCGCCGACAGCTTCCCCGCCGGTCACTATCTCGTCCGCCTGATGCTCAAGCCCTGGATGGACGACGTCACCAAGCGCACCAATGGCGCGGTGACTTTCACCTATTACCCGAACCAGCAGATCGGCAAGGCGGCGGACATGCTGCGGCTGACGCAGTCCGGCGTGGTCGACATCGGCTACATCGGGCCGTCCTACGTCTCCGACAAGATGCCGCTGTCGGAAGTCGCGCAATTGCCGGGCGCGTTCGCGACCAGCTGCCAGGGCACGCTCGCCTACTGGAAGACCGCGCGCGAAGGCATCCTGGCCAAGCAGGAATACGCGCCGAACAAGATCAAGCTGCTGATGGCCGTAGTGCTGCCGCCCTACCAGGTGTGGACCGTCAAGTCGAAGGTCGAAACCACCAAGGACATGCAGGGCCTGAAGCTGCGCACCACCGGCGGCGCGCAGGATTTGACGCTGCGCGCGCTGAACGCCGTGCCGGTGCGCATGGCCGCGCCCGATGCCTATGAGTCGCTGTCGCGCGGCACCATGGACGGCCTGCTGTTCCCGCTGGACAGCGTCGTGTCCTACGGCCTCGACAAGCTGGTGAAGCACGCCACCGAAGGCGTCAGCTTCGGCAGCTTCATCGTCGCCTATTCCATCAACCAGTCGGTCTGGGACAAGCTGCCCGACGACGTCAAGAAGGCGATGAACGAGGCCTCCGAGTCGATCACGCCGAAGGCCTGCGCCGACGTCGACAAGGAAGGCGAAGTCACCAAGAAGCACATGCAGGACGAAGGCGTCAGCTTCGATCCGCTGCCGGAGGCGACGCGCGCCGAGATGAAGGACAAGCTCAAGGGCGTCGGCAAGGAATGGGCAAGCGGGCTCGACAGCCGCGGCAAGCAGGCCTCCGCCGCGCTGAAGGAGTTCGAAGACTTGCTCGCCGTCGGCGGCGCCAAGTAACCCTGAACGATACGACAAGGGGGGCGTCAGAGGTGATCAAGCGGGCATTAGATGTTCTTGGCGTGCTCGAGCGCGCGCTCACGGTGATCGCGGCGATCTCGCTGTTCGCGATCATGGCGCTGGTGGTGGCCGACGTCTTCATGCGCTACGTCCTGAACAGCCCGCTCTCGTTCACCTACGACCTGATCGGGCTGTATCTTATGGCCGGCGTGTTCTTCTTGACGCTGTCGGATACCTTGCGTGTCCATGCGCATGTCGGCGTGGACGTCCTGTTGTCGCGCGCGCCGCCGGCGGGGCGACGCCTGTCGGAAATCGTCACCGCGATCACGGGGCTGTTCGTGTTCATCCTGATCTCGAAGGTCGGGTTTGAGCGCGCGCTGGAGAATTACGAGCAGCACGACGTGCTCGCTGGCGCCATTCCGTGGCCGACGTGGATTTCGGCGGCGCTCGTGCCGTTCGGCTGCTGCGTGCTCGTGCTGCGGCTGGCGCTGCAACTCGTCGGCAACGTACTCAGTCTCGCGTCCGGGCGTGATCTGTTTCCATTGCCGGCTTTGACCGACGAATCCCGCAGCTTCGAATAAGAGCAGCCCGACATGACCGTTATCCTCGTACTCGGCCTGCTCTTCCTGCTGCTCGCGATTGGAACGCCCGTTGGTTTCGCCATGGGATTTGCCGGCTCGGTCGGCCTCCTGATGGTTGGCGGCACGGGGACGCTGTTCGGCATTCTGCAGACGGCGCCACTCTCGACGGTCTCGTCCTACGAGCTGATCACGATCCCGATGTTCCTGCTGATGGCGGACCTCGTCCTTTTGTCCGGCGTCGCCGACGACATGTTCAAAACGGCATCGGCCTGGATCGGCCGCGTTCCCGGCGGCCTCGGCATGGCGACCGCGCTGGCTGGCGCCGGCTTCGGCGCGATCTGCGGCACCTCGACCGCATCAGCGGCGACGCTTTCCTCCACGAGTCTGCCTGCGATGATCAAGCAGGGCTACGAGCCCAAGATGGCGGCAGGCGTGGTCGCCATCTCGGGCACGCTGGCGATGCTGATTCCGCCCAGCGTGGCGCTGGTGATTTTCGGTCTGCTCGCCGAAGTCAACATCGGGCAATTGCTGATCGGCGGCATCCTTCCAGCGGTGCTCGTGACCGCAACGATCATGGCGACGATCTACTTCCTGGTCTGGCAGGATCCTTCGCGGGCTCCACGTGTCGAGCCGGTCTCATGGCGCGAGAAATTTTCGCTGCTCTGGCAGGTCGGCCCGATGGTTCTGCTATTCTCGTTGGTCACCGGCACCATCTATCTCGGCATCGCGACGCCGACGGAGGCCTCAGCGTTGGGCGCGGCGGGGGCGTTGCTGCTGGCCGTTGCCAAGCGCAGGGTGACCCCGGCCACGCTCTACCGGGCGCTGCTCAGTGCCTGCCACGGCACTTGCATGATCGTGACGATCCTGGTCGGCGCCTCGATCTTCGGGTACTTCTTCACGCTCACCCATGTTACGCAGGATCTCGTCGCCTGGGTCGGCTCCTTGCCGACTTCACGCTGGGTGATCATCGCGCTGATCCTGTTCGGCTACATCGTGCTGGGCTCGTTCATGGACCAGATCGCGATCCTGGTGCTGACCGTGCCGATCGTTCTGCCGCTGATCAAGACGCTCGGCTTCGATCCGATCTGGTTCGGCGTCATCAAGATCGTCACTGCCGAGGTCGGCATGATCACGCCGCCGGTCGGGCTGAACTGCTTCATCGTCGCCCGCTATGCCAAGCGGCCGGTGGCGGAAGTCTTCCACGGCACCTTCCCGCACTTCATCGCGCACCTGATCGCGATCGCGATTTTGGTGGCGTTTCCGTCCATCATCCTCTGGCTGCCCTCGCAGATGGGGCGCTAAGATCGGAGCTCGCGGCTCCCAAGAAGGAGATCAAGAACATGGATTTCGCGCTCACCGATCAGCAGGAAGCCATTCGCGACGCCATCGCAAAGATCTGCGAAGGCTTTCCCGACGCCTATTGGCTGAAGAAGGACCACGACGGCGGCTTCCCGCATGACTTCCACAAGGCGCTGGCTGACGCCGGCTGGCTCGGCATCTGCGTGCCGGAAGAATATGGCGGCTCCGGGCTCGGTATCACCGAAGCTGCGATCATGATGCGCACCATCGCGGAGTCCGGCGCCGGCATGTCGGGCGCCTCCGCGGTGCACATCAACGTGTTCGGTCTCAACCCTGTCGTCGTGTTCGGCACCGAGGAGCAGCGCAAGCGGATGCTGCCGCCGATGGTCGAGGGCCGCGAGAAGGCATGCTTCGCCGTCACCGAGCCCAACACCGGCCTCAACACCACCCAGCTCAAGACCCGCGCTGTCGCCAAGAACGACCGCTACATCGTCAACGGCCAGAAGGTCTGGATATCGACCGCGCAGGTCGCGCACAAGATCCTGCTGCTGGCGCGCACCACGCCGCTGGAAGAGGTGCGCTCGCCGACCCACGGCCTCAGCCTGTTCTACACCGATTTCGATCGCAAGAAGATCAAGGTCCACGAGATCGAGAAGATGGGCCGCAAGATCGTCGATTCCAACGAACTGTTCTTCGAGGATTTCGAGATCCCGATGGAGGACCGCATCGGCGAAGAGGGCAAGGGCTTCCAGTACATCCTCGAAGGCATGAACCCCGAGCGCATCCTGATCGCGGCGGAAGCCGTTGGGCTGGGCAAGCTGGCGCTGTCGCGCGCGACCGAATACGCCAAGACGCGCGTCGTCTTCAATCGGCCGATCGGCAAGAACCAGGGCATTCAGCATCCGCTCGCGGTGAACTGGGTCGAGCTCGAGGCAGCCTGGCTGATGGTGATGCAGGCGGCATGGCAGTACGACAAGGGCTTGCCCTGCGGCGCGGGCGCCAATGCGGCGAAGTATTTCGCAGGCGAAGCCGGATACCATGCCTGCGAGCAGGCGGTGATGACCCATGGCGGCTTTGGTTACGCCAAGGAATTCCACGTCGAGCGTTACTTGCGCGAAGTCCTGATCCCGCGCATCGCGCCGGTCAGCCCGCAGCTCGCGCTCAGCTTTATCGCGGAAAAGGTGCTCGGCCTCGCCAAGTCGTACTAGGCCGAGGGTTCGGGGAGGATCGCAGTGAATCTCGCCCATCATCTCCTGCGTGCAGCCAAGGCCGACGCATCCGCGCCGGCTCTTCTCAAGGGCCTGACGCCGGTCGCCGATTACGGCCGGCTCGCGACGACTGTTTCCGCGCTGGCCGCGTCGCTGCAGCAAAGCTTTGGCCTCAGCAGGGGCGACCGCGTCGCGCTGCTGATGAAGAACGTGCCGGATTATGTCGCCTGCCTCTATGCCTGCTGGCATGCGGGCCTGGCCGCCGTTCCCATCAACGCAAAGCTGCATCCGCGCGAGGTCGCGTTCATCCTCGACAATTCGGGCGCTGCGGTCATGTTCGTGACCGAGGACATGGCCGGTGTCGCGTCGGACGCGCTGGCGCTCGGCACGGCCAAGCCTGATATCATCGAGATCGGCTCGGCCGAGCATCGCGCGCTGGAGAGGACCGAGGGCATTGCCATCGCGGATGTCGCAATCACCGATCCCGCCTGGATCTTCTACACCAGCGGCACCACCGGGCGGCCGAAGGGCGCGGTGCTCAGCCATCGCAATCTGCTCGCGATGTCGCTGAACTATCTCGCCGAGATCAATCCGGTCGTGCCCGGCGAGGCCCTGCTGCACGCGGCCCCGATGTCGCACGGCTCCGGCCTCTACATGGTGCCGCATGTTCTCGGCATGGGCGCGCAGATCATTCCAGAGAGCGGCCGCTTCGAGCCGGACGAGATTTTGGCGCTGACCGCCAAGCGGGATAACATCTCTTTCTTCGCGGCACCGACCATGGTGCGGCGCCTGACGGTTGCGGCGGAAGCGGCGGGCGCAGCCGCGCCGGGGCTGAAGACCATCATCTATGGCGGCGGCCCCATGTATGTCGCCGATTGCAAGGCCGCGCTCGCGGTGTTCGGGCCAAAGCTTGCGCAGATCTACGGTCAGGGCGAGACGCCGATGACCATCACCTATTTGCCGAAATCCATGCATGTCGACGCCGGTCATCCGCGCCACGAGGAGCGCCTCGCCTCGGTCGGCATCGCGCAGGGTGTGGTGCAGGTGCGGACCGTGGACGAGGCGGGCCGGGACGTTGCGCCTGATGAGGTCGGCGAGATCATCGTGCGTGGCGACACCGTGATGTCCGGCTACTGGCAGAATCCGGAGGCAACCGCGAACACGCTGCGCGACGGCTGGCTCTATACCGGCGACATGGGCGCCTTCGACGCCGACGGCTTCCTCACGCTGAAGGACCGCTCCAAGGACGTCATCATCTCCGGCGGCACCAACATCTATCCGCGCGAGGTCGAGGAAGTGCTGCTGCGGCATGACGCCGTCGCCGAGGTCTCGGTGATCGGCCGGCCGCATCCGGAATGGGGCGAGGAGGTGGTGGCCATCGTGGTTGCTGCCGAGGGCAGGGCGGTCACGCGCGACGAGCTCGACCAGATGTGCAATGCCTGGATCGCGCGCTTCAAGCGGCCGAAACATTATTACCTCACCGGCGAGCTGCCGAAGAACAGCTACGGCAAGATCGTGAAGACGGAGCTGCGCACGCTGCTGGCGGAGTCCTCCGCGCGTCTCACCCTGATGGGCTGAGGCGGCGATGTCCGGGGACGCGCCGCCGATCGACTACTCCGGCCTGATCCGCGAGGGCGATCTCGTCGTGTGCGGACAGGCGACGGCGGAGCCGGTCACCCTGACCGAAGCGCTGATGGTGCAGGCTGAACTGCTTCCGTCGTTTCGCATGATGGTCGGGCCGGTGTTCTCTGACACGTTCTCAGCAGGCCCTGCGTCCAACGTCTCGTTCCAGAGCTATGGCGTGATCGGCAATACGCGGCGACTGGCCAAGGCCGGGCGGCTCGACGTACTCCCGAGCAACTACAGCGCCTTCTGTGCCGACTTCGCCACACGCCGCCACAAGGCCGATGTCGTTCTGGTGCAACTCGCCGAAGGGAGCGACGGGCGGCTGAGCGCCAGCCTCTCCAACGACTATGTCACCGATGCCGCGCGTGGTGCGCGCCTCGTCATCGCCGAGATCAATCCCCATGCGCCCTTTACGTTCGGTGCGGAATGGCCCGGGGATGTGCCGATCCATCACCGCGTGATGGCCCGCCGTCCGCCGGTCGAGCTGGCCTCGCCCCCGCTCGACGATGTCTCGCGGCGCATCGCGTCCCACGCGGCAGGCCTGATTGGCGACGGCAGCACGCTCCAGTTCGGCGTCGGGCGGATTCCGGACGCGATCCTCTCCTCGCTGTCCCACGCCCGCAACCTCGGCATTCATTCCGGCCTGATCAACGACGCGGTCGTCGACCTGATCGAGCGCGGCGCGGTGACGAATGCGGAGAAGCGGATCGACCCCGGGCTAACAGTCACCAATCAGGTGATCGGCACGCAGCGGCTCTATCGCTTCGTGCACGAGAACAAGGCGGTCGCGGTGCGGCCGACGTCCTACACGCATGGCCAGGGCGTGCTGGCCCGGATCAACCGCCTTGTCGCGATCAACTCGGCGCTTCAGGTCGGGCTCGACGGCAGCGTCAATTCCGAGACGCTGCATGGCGTCGCAATCGGCGCGATCGGCGGGCAGCTCGATTTCGTCCGCGGCGCCAACGCCTCTCCTGGGGGAAGGGCGATCATCGCCCTGCCGGCGACGGCGTCCGACGGAACCAGCCGTATCGTCGTCCATGTCGAGACGGTGACGACGCCGCGCGCCGATGTCGATGCCATCGTCACCGAATGGGGGATTGCCGAGCTGCGCGGCTGCGGGCTTGCCGAGCGTGCGCGCCGGATGATCGCGATCGCTGCGCCCGAGCACCGCGATGCCCTGTCGGCGCAGCTCAAAGTCTAGCGCAAGAGCTCAGTTCATCATGGCGAGCGCCGGACGCTGGCTTTCGCCGGACCCGATGATGGCAGGAAGGTCGGTCGCCTCACCGGCGATCATGTGCGACATGCCCCAGAACAAATGCGCCAGGCGGGAGAACACCAGCCGCTCGCGCTCGACAGGAACGGTGCCGTCCGGGATCGTCACGGTCTCGAGGCCAACCACCTTCTTGAAATCGGGCCAGATCGTCATCGACTGCGCGATCACGGAATAGCAGCGCGGATCCTCGTCGCTCTCGTCGGGCGCCTGCGGCAGGCCCGGATATTGGGTCGGCGCGGCGTAGAACTTGTACGCACCGTAGCCGAGCCTGAGCAGGAACTTTTCGGGGACGGCGACGTCGGCGGCGAAGGATACGAGGCGCGCCTCGTTCAGAACGTCGGGGGTGATGGCGCTGAGGTCCTGGGCGCGCAGCGCCGAGCAGAAGGCGAGTTCGCGATTGTGCTCGCGGAGCAGATTGGCGAGCGGCTGTTGCTGTTGCACGGTGTCGGTGAGCAGGATGATGGTCTTGAGCATCGTGTGGTGTCCCTCAAGGGAAGAGATGGCGCGCGGTCATGACCGCATCGTCGGACGCGTGGGCGACGAAGAAATCGTTGGCGATGCGCTGCCCCGGCGCGATCTCCAGGATGCGGTAGCGGGCATGGGCTGCGGCTTCACGCGCGGCGCCGACGTCGTCCTGCCAGGCGCAGAGCGTCAGCTCGAGCCGGCCGTACCCGCCGCAGTCGGCGGCATAGGCGCCGGTCACGGCTTCCACGGTGGCGGCGACCGCGCCGGCATCGCTGGCGGAGACATCGCGCAGGATCACGGCGATGCCGGTACCGTTCTCGGCCTTCGAGGTCATGATCATGAAGGCGTCGCGGGGACCGGTGCGTCCGGCGCGGCGCGCCGCGCGTGCAATGCCTGCGAAGCCGGGATCGGGTCCGAGATCCAGCGTCGTGGTCTGTTCGCTGTGCAGGATGGTGGCACGCATCGCGCCGAGATCGCCCTTCAGCGCGTGATAGGACCGCGGCAGCCACACGGTATCGAGCGGCACCTGTGAGGAGGTCAGGCTCCAGGCCTGGTCGAGCAGATAGCCTTCCCAGATCGCGGGGTAGGACGCCGCAAGCCGCTGCCAGGTGCGGAGCAGCATTTCGGCGCGCTCGGTGCGGCCGAGATAGAGCGTGCGCGCCGACATCTCCCAGCGATTCCATTTGTGGAGGGCGACGTCGCAGCCGAGGAAGGACGGCAGCAGGGGCGCTTCGCGGAAGGTCGCATCGGTCTCGACGAACAGCAGCGGCTCGCGGTACTTGCTCCACATCCGCAGCATGAACTCGGCCTTCTCGAAGCAGAGAACGCGGTCGTCGAGCTGGGTATCGATCGGCTCGATATGGCAGGGGAGATCAAAACGCTCGAGCGAGTGCCGGAGCGCGAAGGCTGCGGTCGCGTCGCCGCGTGGATAGCAGGAGACGATCCGCGGCCGGACGGTGGATGCGTCGGCTGCGGTAAGGAATTTCGACCAGCCGATGCCGCCCCACCACATCTCGTGCGGGCCGTCCGCGCCGGAGGGGCCGACGGTGCCGAACTCGGTCAGCTTGGACTTGAGGAAGTCGAAGCCGGGATTCTCGCTAGCGGGAATGACGACGGTGCAGCCGGGCGTGAGCGACCGGTAGAACAGCTCGGCCGCCGCGCCGCTGAGCGGTTCCCTGAGGATGATGACGCCAGCCCGCGGGCTCTCGCTGAGATCGAGGGTCGGCGCACCGTACTGGCCGACCAGCCAGCCCAGCCGATCGCACTGGGGCCGGCCGAGCTTGACGCCGCCGGTTTGCAGTAGCCGATCAAGGTTCTCGTGCGTCTTGTCCGTCAATTCCGTGCCCCCTCGTGCCGGCCCCTGCACTTCAACGGCCGGGGCGGCGCGATCAGGCGCACTATTTGACGCTGGACCCGAGCGGGGTGATCGCGACGGAATAGACCGTGATGTCCCGAATCATCGGGGCGACCGGGATCAGCAGGCAACTTTCGTCGGTCTCGGCGCGATAGTGCTCACGGTTCCGTTGCACGCCGGCATAGACCAGGCTCTCGGCGGGGACCCTGATGACGTCCTGACTTGCCGCGGCCTCGCGGATCTCGTCGGCGGATTGCATCGTCACGCCGTGCAGGAGGCCTTCGGGCGCGAACTTCGGCAGCGGAAGCGCCAACATGGCGATACCCATGGTGCGAGAGACCGGAATGCGCACGCGCAGCTCCCCGAGGCCGGTGCGGTGGACCGCGACCGATTCCAGCGTTGCCTCGCCTTTGGCGCGGAACAATCCGACCTGAACCGCACCGCAGGGGCTTTCTTCGAAGACGTCGGCGGGCAGGCGGTTGGCGCCGAACAGCGTATAGAGATAGGCGTGGGAAGGGGACAGGCGTGCGAAGCTGCCCGCTAGCCACATCGGCGGTCCGGCCGACGTGCAGGCGGCAGAGAGGCCGCGGGCCGTGATCTGGTTGCGGACGAAATCGCAGTCCAGCATCGGCGCCAGCGCCTGCGTGCCGAGATTGACGTCGTGCTGCAGGCCGCCGAGCAGCGCCAGCTCGTCGTCATCGGGGAGCAGCAGCAGGCGCGCCAGGGTTGCCATGCTCCAGCGTGCCGAGACGTCGGGCTCGCTGTAAGGGCTCAGACAAAAGTCGAGCGCAACGTCGCCGGCGTTTGCCGCGAAGGCGATGGCACCGGACTGGATTTCGGCGGCCAGCGCGATCTGGCCGGCGGAGTGCGGGTTGGTCTCGCGCAGGACCTCGTTGCCGTCATAGTCGCGCACCGAGCCCTCGGCGGAGCTGCAAGCCTGCTCCAGCAGCGCGACATTCCGCACCAGCATGCGCTTGACGTGAGGCGTGACCACGAGATCGGAGATGAAGCCGGTCGCGCTGTCCTCTTCGGCGAGATCGTCGAAGGCATCGTCGATCGAGAGGAGATAAGCACCGTGGAGGCGGATCTTGATGCCTTCGAGGTCGAAGACCCGCCGCAGGGCTTTCTGCACGCTGCCTGAATAGCCGAGATCGGCAAGAACGAGATCGGTACAGGCGTCGAAATCCGGTATCGCGTGGCGCATGTAAGCGAGCAGCCGTGCGCGCAGGATCGCAGCGAGCTCGAGAATGTCGCTGGTCTCCATCAAGGCGGGTAACACCTCGGCGAGCTCGCGGCCGGTCACGGTACCGTCGGGTGCCTTGGCGAAGAACGCCGCGACTTTCGGCGGCAGCACCTTGACCATGTCGCGAAAGGTCGGCGCGTCGAACTTCGCGATCTTGGGAAGGAAGTCGATCAGCGGCTGCAGCGTGTCGGCCGAGGCAATCAGGCTGACGCGGCGGTTGATCTCGAGATAGGGCGTCGTCCCGTGCAGCTCTTCCCAGATCCAGTGCGACAGGAATCCGTCGCGGCCGAGAAAGCCGAGAACGACATGCCGGCCGGGACCCGCAACCTGCTCGCAGCGCCTGGCGATGAAGGCGTCGAAGGCAGTCATGACAGGGCCGAGCACCGTCGTGCCGAGGTGGAAGGCCGGAGATCTCTCGGCGCTGCGCGCGGCCATCATTCGCCGCAACGTGCGCAACCCGTGATCGAGCCGCGACGGCGCCCCCGGGCACAGCAACTCGAACAGCGAGGTCTCACGCTGCAGCTTCGAGGCCAACTCCCGCGAAGCCTGGGGATAGTAGCGCGGCCGAATGCCGTGACGCCGTGCGCCCTTGATGTCCGCGTGCTCGTTGTCGCCGACATGGAAGGAGGCACCGGCATCGACGCCCTGCTCGGTCAGATACTTCGCGAAAAGCGCCTCGCTCTTGCCGCTGCCGTGGTCGCAGGAGGCGTAGAGAAAGTCCCATGTCAGGCCGGGGCGGCAAGCGCGCAGCAATCGCGCCAGCCGGTCGGAATCCCAATAGGTATCAGAGATGAATCCAACGCGGTGGCCGGCACGCTTCATGTCGAGATATTGCCGAAGCATGTCCGGATTGGCGCGGCACAGCGCGAGCTCTGCCGAAAACTCCGATTCGACGAGGCCGTTCAGGTCGCTGCGCTTGAGGCCGAACAGGTTGAATGGAAAGAACGAATAGATTTCCTCGATGCGAACTTCGCTTCCGCCGTGCTTCTCCTTCGCGGCCCTGCGCGCGCGCGCTTCGGCCTGGATGCGATGCTGAACGAAACTCGCGGAAACATTCGGACAAGTTCTTGAAATGCCCGATAGCTCGTAAGTCCTTTCAAATACGCCATCTGGCGTCGTGCAGGCACGAAGCAGAAATGTATCGAAAACATCGAACGACCAAGCAGAAACAAATCTCGTGCGACGCTTTGCGTCCGCCGTTGCGATCGTCATGCGTCAAATCCCCGCCAATCAGAACGATTAACGTGCGCACGCGCGAGGTCAGGCGCCGCTGAAGCGAAAAAAATTCACGCGCGCTTCAAAAACGCGCGCGTCGCGACTGACAGATTCAAAAAAATCGCTAGGTTCGAAAAAGGTGATTCGGAAAAAATTGCCGGGTGCGGAAGCCGTCTCGCGTTCATTCACACTCGGAAACAATCACAACTTCGCGCGCATCATGCGCGTCGCGCGCGATCACCTAGTGCCGCGTAATGTCAGCGTTTTCTCTTCAGTGCATCTGTTCAGGATGGATGATCCGCCATGGCGCGAGACGATGTGATGATTGCAGGTGTGAGGCGCGAGATGATCGCGCAGTCGGCAATTATTGCCCGATACTCGGCAAAAATGACCGGATAACATCTTGAACAATAACAAAAATTCTCCGCCTGGATTGTTTTGGTGCCGCGTTCAACGCCTGGAAGCCGTGTGGCATGTGCGCCGCCGGCATTGCGGGTTGGAGGTTGCGGGATGAGTTACGCTGCTGATGTCATGGCTCCCGCCGAGGCCGAGATTGCGACGACGGTGCCGGCCGACATGGCCGTGCCGGTGATGCCGTCGGCGCCGCTCGCGCCTGACAGCGCGCCGGTCGCCGACGACGTCGTCTTCGATGAAGACAGTGAACTTCTCGACAGGCTTGCTGCAGACGACGAGGCGGCGTTCCGCATGCTGGTCGAGCGCCACATCGATCGCGCTTATGCCATCGCGCTACGCATCGTCGGCAATGCAGCGGACGCCGAAGACGTGGTGCAGGATACCATGCTCAAGATCTGGAGCCATCGCGGACGCTGGCAGCATGGCCGCGCCAAGTTCTCGACCTGGCTCTACCGCGTCATCTCCAACCGCTGCATCGACCTGCGCCGCAAGCCGCGCAACGAGAACGTCGAGACCGTGCCCGAGGTCGCCGACGGTCAGCCCGGCGCGGTGGAGATCATCGAGCGCAACGAGTTGAACGACATGCTAGAGCTCGCCATGCAGCGCCTGCCCGAGCAGCAGCGCATCGCGGTGATCTTCTCGTACCACGAGAACATGAGCAACGGCGAGATCGCGCAGGTGATGGACACCACGGTGGCTGCGGTCGAGTCGCTGCTCAAGCGCGGCCGCCAGCAACTGCGCCAGTTGCTGCGCAAGCACGAACGCGACATCCGCACCGCGTTTACCGACTGCTAACCATAAAATCTCCCTCGCGAAAACTTTCGCGCCTGATCTCTCTGCGCTCCGCCGTTTGAGCGAACGGACGGGGCTGCGGTCTGCGTCGTCAATCGTCTTCAACGATGCGGCACGCCATGCCCATCAGCACAGGAGGTTCCAATGCCTGCAATCAACACGAACACCGCCGCGAACTCCGCGGTCCGCTACCTCAACATCAATTCCGCGCAGGAGAGCAGCTCGCTCGCCAAGCTGTCGAGCGGCTCGCGCATCACCTCGGCCTCCGACGACGCCGCGGGCCTCGCGATCTCGACCCGCATCTCCTCGGACGTCACCACCCTGCAGCAGGCCGCGACCAACGCCTCGCAGGCGACCGCGATCCTCCAGACCGCTGACGGCGGCGCCTCGAACATCTCCGACATCCTGGCGCGCATGAAGTCGCTGGCCTCCGAATCCGCCTCGGGCACCACGACCGATTCCAGCCGCGCCTACATCAACTCGGAATTCTCGCAGCTCACGAGCGAAATCGATTCGATCGCGACCGGCACGCGTTATTCCAGCCAGAGCCTGCTCGACGGCTCCAGCGTGTTCGCCTCGGGCGTCTCGGTCCTGGTCGGCTCCTCCGGCTCGGACACCATCACCATCACGCTGACCAGCCTCAAGGCCTCCTCGCTCGGCGTGTCCTCGCTCGACGTCAGCACGCTGTCGGATGCGACCTCGGCGCTGACCGCGCTCGATACCGCGATCGACACGGTCTCGGCCGCCCGCGCCAGCATCGGTGCGCAGGAATCGCGGTTCAACTTCTCGTCGGACTCGATCTCGACCCAGACCCAGAACCTGCAGTCCGCGAACTCGGCGATCAAGGACGTCGACATCGCCTCCGAGCAGGCCAAGCTGTCGTCGGCCGAGGTGAAGACCCAGGCCGCGGTGTCGGCGGAATCCGCGGCGAACCAGATGCCGCAATATCTGCTCAAGCTCCTCGGCTAAGGCGCGAGACGCAGACGACCGTTACGCCGGGCCGGCTTGATGCCGGCCCGGTTCTCCCGGGGATGGAGCGGCCACCACAGTGACCAGCGTCAGTTCGAGCACCAGCAGCACGTCGACCACAAGCTCATCGAGCGCGTCCTCGGTGACCACGACCGGAACCAGCACGTCGACCAGCGTCGACTGGAGCGCGCTGATCACCGCGGCGGTGAACGCCAAGCTCGCCCAGGCGACCACGATCTCGACCACGATCACCAACAACGAAGCCAAGATCTCCGCCTACCAGACGCTGCAGACCGACCTGTCCACGCTGTCGAGCGGGCTGTCGTCGCTGGCGACCTCCATCGTCAATTCGCTGGCGACCAACGTCTTCGCCACCCGCGCGGCGACCATCAGCTCGACCGGCGACGTCAGCGCGTCCTCGGCGCTGTCCATGTCGGTCAGCAATGGTGCCGCGACGGGCGACCATACGCTGACGATCAGCCAGGTCGCGACCGCGCAGAAGGTGGTCGGCACCTCGCAATCGAGCCAGACCGACGAGCTCGGCTATTCCGGCACCTTCTCGATCGGCCTCGAGGGCGGCACGACGTCCGACATCACCGTCGACAGCACGATGTCGCTCCAGGACATCGTCGACAGCATCAACGCCCAGACCTCGACCACCAATGTGCAGGCGTCGATCGTCCAGGTGTCCAGCGGGTCCTATGAAATGGTGCTGACCGGCACCGAGGACGCCGCCGACATCAGCTATTCCAGCACGTCCGGCGACGACATCCTGAACAAGCTCGGGGTGACCGACAGCACCGGCGCCTTCGCCGACGTGCTCCAGACCTCGCAGGCCGCCGAGTTCGCCCTCGACGGCATCTCGATGACGCGCGACACCAACGACATCACCGACGTGCTCACGGGCGTGACGTTCAACCTGCTCCAGGCGACGCCTGACGGCGCGACGGTGAACATCAGCATCGAGCCCGACACCAGCCAGATCGAATCGGCGGTCGAGACCTTCGTCACCAACTACAACACCTTTCGCGACGCGGTGGTCGCGCAGCAGGCGACCGGCACTGACGGCACGGCGGATTCGAGCGCGGTGCTGTTCGGCGACGGCACCATGCGCGACATCATGGACGCGCTCCAGAACGCGCTCAACAGTACCGTCGGCGGCCTCACCATGGCCGACCTCGGCCTGTCCTTCAACGAGAAGAACGAGCTCGAGCTCGACACCTCGACCTTGTCCGAGATCCTCAGCACCAATTTGAGCGGCGTCACGACGCTGCTGTCGGCGCAGACCAAGACCTCGTCGAGCCAGCTCACCGTCGTCAACACCGGCACCTCGCCGCAATCCTTCACGCTCGACCTCACGGTGGATTCCGACGGCAAGCTCTCCTCGGCCTCGATCGGCGGCGACTCCTCGATGTTCACGGTCAGTGGCACCACGATCATCGGCGTCGCGGGGACGGCCTATGCCGGCATGGCCTTCACCTATTCGGGCTCGACGTCGCAGTCGATCACGGTGACCTCGACCTCCGGCATCGCGACCCAGCTCTACCAGATCTCCAAGAACTACTCGTCGAGCTCCGGCGCGCTGCAGACGTTGATCACGAACCTGACCGACCGTGACGACGAGCTGCAGCAGAAGGTGGACGACATCGAGAGCGCCGCTTCCGCCTACCAGACGCAGCTCCAGACCCAATACGCAAGCTACCAGGCCGCGATCGAGAGCGCCAACAACACGCTCACCTATCTCAAGGCCTTGCTCAACTCCAGCTCGAGTAATTGATGATGCATAATCCGATGGCGTACATGGCCAACCAGGCCTATCGGGGAGCCGCGACCAGCGTGCCGCCGCTCAAGGCGATTTCGATGCTGCTCGGCGGCGCGATCACCTTCCTCCAGAAGTCGCTGGCCGCGCAGGAAGCGCGGCGCTTCGAGGAGGGGCACGAATATCTGATGAAGGCGACCGCGATCCTGCGCGGGCTGAGCCACAATCTGGATTTCACCAAGGGCGGCGCGTTGGCCGAGCGGCTGTTCCAAACCTACAACCGCCTCATCGTGGCGAGCCACAAGGCCTTCGGCCGGCCGTATGCCCGCGAGAGCTTCAGCCGCATCGTCGCTGCGCTGACGGAACTGCGCGAAGCCTGGGAGCATGTCGACGCCACCGTGCGCGGCGGCAAGGCCGCGGCGGCCGATTCGACCCGCAAGGGCTGACGACGCCCCGCGGGCGACGCGAAGGGAAGGGCGGCTTGCGGTTTTGCCCGCTTTCCGCGGTGCTGCGGGCGGATTTGGCGCCTGAAGCCGCCGAAATCCGGTTTCCGCCGCGCCTGCAATGCTCTATGAGGAGCCTGACCGAGGCGGGACCGGCAGGCGATGGACGTCACCGAGTTTGAGGAACTGATCGATCGGCTGGGCGAGGATCTCTCCCGCTGGCCCGACGATCGTCGTTTGCCCGCCGAGGCGCTGCTGGCGCAATCGTCCGCCGCGCAGGCCTTGCTGGACGAGGCACGTATCTTGCGCCAGGCGCTCGCCGCCCCCGCGATCCGCGCGCCGAAAGGCCTCGCCGACCGCATCGTCGCCGCTGCTGCGAAAATGAAAGACGACACCGCCGAGCCGCGTACCGAAGGCGAGACGGCGGGGAGCTGAAGCCTCTCTCTCTGACATCCGACGTTGGCGTCTTCACCTCGCCCCGCTTGCGGGACGGGGAGCGCAGCGATGCCGCCGCATAATCATCGCGCAAACTAGCTCGCCCACGCGGCAGATTTTGCCGTGTCGAAAGCCATTTTCGCGCGCGTGAATCCTCGCCTGAATCCGCTCGGCCACGCGTTTCATCAGCACACAGATTTCACGTGCCGCCGAGCGACAGCCCGTCACCGGCAGCGCAGGAAAGCCGGAGTTTCTGATGACCGTTTCCGCCACGAGTTCTGCGACGACAGCGACCACGACGACGGCATCGTCATCGAGCACGTCGTCGAGTTCGTCGCTCACCTCCAGCGATTTCCTGAGCCTGCTCGTCAGCGAGCTTCAGAACCAGGATCCGCTGAACGCGACCTCGACCACCGACTTCATCAACCAGCTCACCTCCTACGCCAACTTCACCCAGCAGCAGTCGATCAACTCGAACATGTCGTCGCTGGCGAGCTCGTTCTCGAGCCTCGTGACGCTCAACTCGGTGAACTATATCGGCCACACCGTCGAGGCGAAGACCGACACGTCGACCTTGAGCAACGGCTCGGCGACGTTCGGCTACTCGCTGTCTTCGGCCGCCTCGAACGTCTCGATCAGCATCTCCGATTCCTCCGGCAACGTCGTCTACACCGGGACCGGCACCGGCAATTCCGGCTCCAACAGCTTCACCTGGGACGGCAAGGATTCCAGCGGCAACCAGCTGTCAGACGGCGGCAAGTACACCATCGCGGTGACCGCGACGGACTCCGCCGGAAACTCGGTCCTCAACTACACGACCGTCACCGGCACGGTGACCGGCATCGATACCTCGACGTCCACGCCTACGCTCACGGTGAACAGTGTCGCTGTCAGCGCCGCCAACATCCTCGGCGTCACGTCCTGATCCTTCGTCCTGATTTTCTCGGAGTTTCACCATGAGTCTCACCGGTGCATTGTCCTCGGCGATCTCGGCGCTCAGCGCCCAGAGCCAATCTCTCTCGATGATCAGCGACAACATCGCCAACTCCGACACGACCGGTTACAAGACGACGTCGGCGATGTTCGACGCGCTGGTCACCGCATCGAGCAACACGACATCCTATGCCTCTGGCGGCGTCACCGTCTCGGGCCGCGCCAACATCACCCAGCAGGGGCTGCTGGCCGCGACCTCCAACGCCACCGACGTCGCGATCCAGGGCACTGGCTTCTTCGTGGTGACCAGCGCCACGTCGGGCGGCACCACGTCCTACACCCGCAACGGCGCCTTCACGATCGACAATGCCGGCTACCTCGAAAACAACGGAAGCTATCTGGAAGGATGGCGCACCGACGCGGACGGCAACGTCGTCGGCAGTGAATCGGCCAGCAACCTCTCGGCGATCAACACCCAGATCGCCTCGACCAGCGGCAGCGCCACCACCAAGACCACGATCGCGGCCAATCTGCCGTCGGACGCCGCCACCGGCGACACCTATACCAGCTCGATGACAGTCTACGATTCGCTCGGTGCGGCGAATACGATGCAGATCACCTGGACCAAGACCGGCACCAACGCCTGGAGCGCGAGCTTTGCCAATCCGACCTCGGCGTCCGACACGACGACCGCGACCGGCACGGCCTCCGGCACCATCGACATCACCTTCAACAGCGATGGTTCGCTCGCCAGCACCAGTCCCGACCCGGCGACGGTCTCGATCACGGGCTGGACCGACGGTGCGGCCGACAGCACGGTCACCATGGCGCTCGGCACCGCCGGCGGGACGGACGGCCTGACGCAATATGCGTCCGGCGAAACCACGCCCGCGGTCAACGTCACCAGCATCGACTCGGACGGCTTGTCCTACGGCAAGCTGTCGAGCATCTCGATCGGCAAGAACGGCGTGGTCGACGCCACCTATTCCAACGGCGAGACGATCGCGATCTACAAGATCGCGGTGGCGACCTTCGCCGATCCCAACGGGCTTTCCGCTTCCAGCGACGGCCTCTATTCGGCGACCGTGGCGTCGGGCAACGCCGCGCTGCAGGCCTCCGGCGAGAACGGCGCCGGCACCATCTACGGCAGCGAGCTGGAATCCTCGACCACGGACACCTCCAGCCAGTTCTCGAGCATGATCTCGGCGCAGCAGGCCTATTCGGCCGCGTCGCAGGTCATCTCCACCGTCAACAAGATGTACGACACCCTGATCTCGGCGATGAGGTGAGCGATGCCAGGTGAGAAAGCGAGCGCGGCCGGAGAGGCGCTGCTGCGCCGGCTGCGACGGCTGGTGGCGCGGGCCGCATCCGTCAAAGGCAGCGATCGCAAGCAGCTCCTCGCGCTGCTCGACGATATCGAGACGGCCCGAACTGGTCTCCTGCGGGAATGCGCGGCGATCGAGGGCGAGATGAGGCAGGCAACCGTCAGGGCGACCGCGATCGGCGCGTATTTGCGCAACTCGCAAGTCCAACGCGGCAAACGGCATAGCTAGAAGAAGGCGACGACCATGAGTGTAGCCCAAGCCAAGATGACGACCGCCGCAAATGGCGACGCCCGGATCAACTCGCTGATCGCGCTGATCGACACGCTCACCGCGCTGGTCGCGGAGGAGAACGCCGAGCTCGCCCGGGGCCTGCCGGCCTCGCGCCTCAAGCAGGTCGACGAGAAGAACCGGCTGGCGGAGACGTTCGAGCGGATCGTCGCCGAATGTGCGGCCGGCACCACCAGCCTGCACGTCCGCGACAGGATCCTGCGCGAGCAGCTGATGGACAAGATCCTGAAGCTGCGCATGGCGATGGACGAGAATCTGGTGCGCCTGCGCGCGGCGATCGAGGCCAGCAACCGCCGGATCGAGGCTGTCATGCAGGCGATCCGCGAGCAGATCGCGGCGGTGTCGCCCTATGGCGCCTCCGGCCGCGTCGCCGCCCGCACCGTCTCCAGCGGCACCAGCCGCAGCGCCTGACGGTTGGAAGGGGCCCGCCGTGTCACTCGATATCGCACGATCGATCGCCTTCAGCGGCCTGTCGGCCACGTCGGTGCAGATCAGCGTGACGTCGTCGAACATCTCGAACGCCGACACGACGGGCTACACGACCAAGACGGCGAACCAGTCGAGCAGCGTCACCAACGGCGTCGGCACCGGCGTCACGGTGACGGGGATCACCTCGACGGTGGACAAGCTGCTGCTGAAGTCGCTGATCTCGGCGACCTCCGATCTCGGCGCGGCCGATACCACCAACACCTATCTGACCTCGCTGGAGAAGCTCTACGGCTCGACCAGCAGCACCGACGATTCGTCGACCGGCACCTCGCTCGCCAACACCATCGCCTCGCTGGAATCGGCGCTGTCGTCGCTGGCGAGCACGCCGAGCAGCGCCTCGCTGCAATCCAACGTCGTCAGCGCGCTGGACGATGTCGCAAGCCAGTTGCGGGAAACGTCGAGCGGTATCCAGAAGCTGCGGTCCGACGCCGACAAGGACATCGCGTCCTCGATCGACGACGTCAACACGGACTTGCAGCAGATCGCCGACCTCAACGCCCAGATCAAGCAGACGGCGGCCGCGGGGCAGTCGACCGCGGATCTTGAGGACCAGCGCAACACCGCGCTGCAGGACCTTGCCTCGAAGATGAACATCAGCTACTTCACGGCGTCGAACGGCGATCTGCAGATCTACACGACGTCCGGCCAGGCGCTGGTCGACAGTTCCGCGCACACGATCAGCTATACCGCCGCGGCCAATGTGACGGCGGCAACGACCTACACCGCGGGCTCGTCGTCGAGCGGCTTCAGCGCCATCACGGTGAACGGCGTCGACATCACCTCCCAGATCACCGGCGGCGACATCGGCTCGCTCATCACGCTGCGCGACAAGACCCTGCCGGCGGCGCAGTCGCAGCTCGACCAGCTCGCCCAGCAGTTGGCATCGGCGATGAACAGTGTCTCGAACAGCGCGTCCGCGGTGCCGGCGGCGACGAGCCTCACCGGCACGACCAGCGTCACCAGCAGCACGGCACTGTCCGCGACCGGAACGGTGCGCCTTGCCGTCACCGACCAGAGCGGCAATCTGGTCTCCTATGGCGATCTCGACCTGTCGTCCTATGCCACGGTCGGCGATCTCGTCACCGCCATCAACGGCATTTCCGGCTTGTCCGCGTCGGTCGATTCCGACGGTCATCTCTCGATCACTGCGACCGGCTCGGGCAACGGCGTCGCCATCAACGAGATGACCAGCTCGGTCGGAAGCTCCGGCGAGGGGTTTTCGGAGTATTTCGGCCTCAACGACCTCGTGACCGGAACCAGCGCGGCGGATATCGCGGTCAACAGCAAGATCCTGTCAGGCACCAACGAGCTCCAGCTCGCAACCCTGGATTCCTCGTCAAGCCTGACGGTCGGCAGCACCGTGTTGTCGTCGGGCTCGGCGACCGTGGTCAACGCCTTCTACGACGCGCTGACGGACTCGCGCACATTCGCCTCCACCGGCGGGCTTGCCGCAACCACCGGCTCGCTTGCCGACTATGCCTCGGCCATCGTGTCCGACGTCGCGAGCAAGGCATCGCAGGCCTCGACGACTTACACCGCCAAGGAGACCACGCAATCGACCTATGCGAGTTCGCTGTCCTCGCAGTCGGGCGTCAACCTCGATGAGGAGTCCGCCAAGCTCAGCACGCTCCAGAACAAATATTCGGCGGCCTCGGCGCTGATCCAGGCCATCAACTCGATGTACTCGGCGCTGCTCACCGCTGTGCAGTCCACGTAAGGAGGGAGCGATCATGGTTGCAATGCGGATTGCGACCTTCGCGCAGTCGAACAAGATGATCTCCGACGCGATGCGCGTCGAGACGGTCATGGCCAACAAGCAGATCCAGGAATCGACTGGTGTCATCTCGACCGATTTCGGCGGCTATGGCTCGGACGCGCAGCATGTCGTCAACCTCCAGGTCTCGGTGACGCGCGCGCAATCCTATATCGATGCCGCCACGCTCGCCGACAGCAAGGTGCAGGTGATGTATTCGGCGGTCGGCTCGATGACCGACATCCTCACCCAGCTCCGCTCCCAGCTCAGCGCCGCCTCGACCGGCAGCTCGACCGAGTCGAATTCGGTGATCACCACGGCCCAGCAGATGCTGGAGGAGATGGGGTCGCTGATGAACACCCAATATGACGGCCAGTACGTATTCGCCGGCGGCAAGACCGACACGGCGCCGGTCGATCTCACCAGCTTCTCGTCCGGGACCGGCTCCCTGACCACGACGGATACCAGCTACTACAAGGGCGACGACGAGATCGCCTCGGTGCGGGTCGCCTCGGACGAGACCGTCTCTTACGGCGTCACCGCCGACAATTCGGCATTCGAGGAGGTGATGCGCGTTCTCAAATTCGTGGCCAACAGCACCTCGCTGTCGTCCTCGGACATCTCCAGCGCGCTCGATCTGGCCGGCACGGCGCTCGACGACACCGCGGCGGTGCAGGCCAAGCTGTCGAACAACGCGGCCTCGATCGAGACGGCGAGCTCGCGCCAGACCGATTACAAGAGCTATGCCGAGACCCTGTCGAACGACCTGACCGGCGTCGACGTCGCCGCCATCACGGCGCAGCTCTCGACCTACCAGGCGCAGCTCACCGCGTCTTATTCGGCGCTCGCGAAGATCCTGAGCCTCAATCTCGCGAGCTATCTGAAATAGCCGAGGGCTATTCAGCAGCGATGCGTTCCATGACCATGGCGCGAAGTTTTGCGCGCTGGATCTTCACGCCGTTGGCGCTGTCGGTGACGGGGAAGGCGTCGATGACATAGATCCGCGCCGGCACCTTGTAGCCGGCGAGCCGCTCGCGCAGACGCGCGACCAGTGTCTCCTGCTGCGGCGGCACCTCGGTCGGGATCACGAAGGCGACGCAGCGCGCCTGGCCCTTGAGATCGACCGCGACGACCTGGGCGTCGGCAACGCCCGCGCAGGATTTGAGCTCGTCCTCGATCTCGCCGGGTGCGACCAGGAAGCCGCCGAGCCGCATCGCATCGCCCGCCCGGGTCTCGTAGACGAAGGCGCCGCCGCGCAGACGCCCGATGTCGCCGGTCCGGAAGAAGCCGTCGGCATGGATCGCCTCGCGGGTCGCCTCGGGATTGTTGAAATAGCCGAGGAAGCGCGACGGCGCGCTGATCTCGATCTCGCCGGAGACGCCTTCGGCCGCAAGCTCGCCGGTCTCGGTGTCGCGGACGCGCACTTTGGCGTCGGGTGACATCGGCCAGCCGCCGCCTTCGATGCGATCGGCGAAGGCGTCACCGGCGCGGGCGATCGAGAACAGGGCCTGCACCTCACTTGAGCCGTAGAGGCCGAACAGCGGCAGGCCGCGCGCCTCGGCCTCCGCGGCAAGCTCGCGCCAGCCGGGCTGGAACGCGGCGAAGCCGCAGATTTCGAGATGCGGAAACGGCCGCGGCGCATCGGTCAGCGCGAGGATGCGGCGAAACATCTCATCCGAGCCGAAGGAGTGCGTGATGCGGTGCTCGCTGAGGATCTTGTGCGCCGGTGTCGCTTCGAATGCGTCGAGCACGTGGATGGTCGCGCCCGCCGCGATGAAGCCGAGCAGGCTCGTCATGCCGAAGGTGCCGCAGAACGGCAGCATGGCCAGCAGCGAATGACGCTGCGGATCGAGCTTGAGCGCGCTGGCGACAGAGACGGCGTGGCTCGCCAGTGTCCGCTGCGAATGCGCGACGAGCTTTGGTCCCTTGGTCGTGCCCGACGTCGTGTAGAGCAGCACCGGCAGGTCGATGTCGCCCTGTGCGGGCGGTGCCAGCGGATAGGCCCTCTCGAAGGCATCGAAGCGTACGCACGGCCATTGGGCGGGGATCGCGTCCGCGCCGACGACCGCGAGCTCTTGCAGCGCGGGCACCTCGGCCTTGGAGATGTCGGCGAGGATCGCGGCAAAGTCGATCGAGCGGAACGCGGCCTCGACCACCATCAGCTTCGCGCCGGAGACCTTGAGCAGGTGGGCGACTTCCGCGCTGCGGTAGCGCGTATTGACGGCAGCGACGATGGCTCCACGCCGGGCGGCGGCGAACAGCAATGCGATCCATTCGACCCGGTTGACCAGCCAGACCGCGACGATGTCGCCCTTGCCGATGCCCTGCGCGGCAAGCCAGGCCGCGGCCTGATCGACCTTCGTTGAAAATTCCGCGCGCGAGACCGGCGTGCCGTCGAACACGAAGGCCGGGTCGGCAGCTTCGGTGCGGATCAGCGATTGCAGCGAAAAGTCGTTGGCGCTCATGGCAACCGGAGTAGCCCGATCGCGCAGACCTGTCTACTTGGTGCCGAACATCCGGTCGCCGGCATCGCCCAGGCCCGGCACGATGTAGCCGTGGTCGTTGAGCCGCTCATCGATCGCGGCGGTCCAGACCGGCACGTCAGGATGCTCGCTCTGGAACTGCGCGATACCTTCGGGCGCGGCCAGAAGGCAGACGAAGCGGATGTCGCGGGCGCCGCGGTCCTTGAGCAGGGAGGCGCCGGCGCAGGCCGAATTGCCGGTCGCCAGCATCGGGTCCATCAGGATCACGGTGCGGTCGGACAGATCCTGCGGCGCCTTGAAGTAATATTCCACGGCCTGCAATGTCTCGGGGTCGCGGTAGAGCCCGATATGGGCGATGCGCGCCGACGGCATCAGCGCCAGCATGCCGTCGAGGAAGCCGACGCCGGCGCGCAGGATCGGCGCCAGCGTGAGCTTCTTGCCGGCGATCTTCGGCGCCTGCATCGCCGCGATCGGCGTCTCGATCTCAACCAGCTCCAGCGGCAGGTCGCGTGTCACCTCGTAGCCGAGCAGCATCCCGATCTCGTTCAGGATCTCGCGAAAGCTCTTGGTCGAGCGGTCCTTCTCCCGCATCAGGGAGAGCTTGTGCTGGACCAGGGGGTGGGCGACGACGTTGACGTTGCTGCTGCTCATGCAACCGCTCTACACGGTTCCGTGAGATTTCGCCAGATCGGGCAGGCCTTTTCCGCAGGGATAGGCGGCCTCAGGCGGGCATCGTCACCGCGCTTCGCGCCCGGCTGCTTGCCGCATAGGCAGCCATGGTCAATTCACGGTCGATCGCCGCGCTCATGGCGTCCATGGCTGGCCGATCGAGGCGGAAACTAGGAGCTGACGGCTAGACGCCGAGCCCGCGCGCAACGAGCGTGATGACGATCGTCAGGACCGCGCCCCAGATCAGGCTCAGCGTCATGGTCAGGATCGTCGTGGTCACCGCGTGCTCGAGATTTCCCTTGAGGAGCTGCACGCTATTTGTCCGAGGCGGGCGCAGCGCCGGTGCGCAAGCCGAACAGCAATGCACCCAGCAACGCGACGAGGATGGCGATTTTGAGCTCGATCATGCCTGCGGCCTTCCTGCCTTCAGCCTTGCCAGCACGCGGGCGACAAGCTGCCTCGCGCCTTCTGCCAGCACGATCAGGACATTGCCGCGGTTCTCGACATCGAGCTCGAAGGTCTCGGTGGGGAACACCAGGGCGCAGCGGGCCGGCGCGCTCTGACGGTTGGCGAAATCCACCGCCGAGCTCTTGAACAGGAACAGGCCGCCGACGCGTCCATTCGCTTCGCGCGCCACCCAGAGGCCGGCGCTGTTGCGTCCAATGAAGAAGGCGGGGATGGCGGCGCTGACGACATCCGGATCGAGCGGCTTGAGCGCCGAGGCTTGCCTGGTGCCGGTCTGCCGACGGGACGCCTGAAGGGCAATCGCGGCCATGGCCGCTTCTTCACACATTTGCAAGGTCACGACGACCTCCCTGCTGCTCAGGCGTGCATGTGCCAGACATGGATCGCGGTCTTCAGCGCGATGAGTGCCGTAAGCACGCTGCCCATCGAGAGCAAGGTCAGCGCGCCGAGGGCGAGGTCCTTGAGCTTCGCCTTGCGCGCCTCGGAGATGCGCGCCGGACGCTCGGAGGCGAAGGGCCGGTCAAGGTGATGTGTGAGGATCGACATGTTGGAAGTCCTTATCTGGGGCGGCAAGACGGCCGCTCCGATCATGCCTTCCATGATGGCCATCGCTGCGTAGGATTGCGAGATGAGCGCCGGGGCGCCTGTATAGGAAAGTCATAAAGGCGCCGGTGGCCGCGACGGCAGTCCTCTGAAGAGGTTGTGGTGGCGCTTCGGTCGCGGCTTGGACGGCGCCGGCTTCGAAGGCGCCAGCCCGACGGCGGCGGCGAAGGCAAGGCGCAATCGCGGCTCGTCGATCTGCTTGCAGAAGCAGTCCAAAGTCGCCTCCGCGTCCTGCCGCTGGCCCTCGATCGCCGCGCAGAGATGGGAGCTGGTGCGCCGGAAGAAGCGCAGCGAGTCCTCGCCGCCGCGCCGGCCGCCGAGACGATCGAGCTCGGCTGCGAGCGCAGCAACATTGAGCCTGTCGGAATCGCTCCGCATCACGGCAAAGCGCAGCACCGCAAGCTGCCAGGCGCAGAGCAGCCTGTGATGGTCTTCGACGGATGGCTGCATGTGAATTCCGCAACGCGGCGCGAGGCATCAGGCGCCGACGCTGTCGATCAGATCCTCGTCGGCGATCGCGGCAAAGGCGCGGACCACCTCCCTCTGCGCGGCGGCATCCAGCGGCACGATCGGCAGCCGCGTGGCCGGCGACATCAGGCCCAATACGTTGAGGGCGCTCTTGAGCGCGGCCGGGCTGTCCTTGGCGAGGCAGGCGATGAGCGGGACGAGGCGCTTGTGCAGATAGCGGGCGGACTGCAGGCGCCCCTGCCTGACCTGCGAGAAGATCGTGCGGCAGAGATCAGGGGCGATATTGGAGACTTCCGAGATCGCGCCATCGCCGCCGCTCGCGATATAGCCGAAGGCGGTGACGTCATCGCCGGAGAGCAGGCGGAAGCCGGCCGGCAGCAGCCGGGCGAGTCGCATCGGGCGGGTAACGTCGCAGCTCGCATCGCGCAGGCCGACGAACTGGCGGGATTCGACGAGGCGCAAAAGCGTCTCGTCGGCAAGGGGACGCAGGGTGCGGGAGGGAATGTCGTGCACGATCACCGGCAGGCCGGTCGCGCCGGCGATGGCCCTGAAGTGCGCGAGCATGCCCTCCTGCATCGGCTTGTTGTAGGCGGGCACCGCCGCCATGACGGCATCGGCGCCGGCCGCTTCCGCGCGCCGCGCAAGCTCGATGACCTGGCTGGTGGCGTTCGATAGCGCGCCGGCGATGATCCGCGTGCGGCCGTGGGCGACATCAACCGCGGTGCGAATGACGAGCTCCTGCTCGGCCGGCGAGAGCGTCGGTGCTTCGCCGGCCGTCTCGCAGACCACGATCGCGGGGACGCCAGCCGCGATCTGGCGCTCGCAGAGCGCGGCGAACGCCGCGATGTCGACAGCGTCCGCGGCGTCGAACGGCGTCGGCAGGTCCGGAATGAAGCCGGTGAACCAGGCAGAGGGTGGAATGAACATGATTTCCCGCGGGATGGCGCCGGCTCAGGCGGCGCGCTGCGAGACGATGGTGTTGGGGCTCTTGCCCATGTCGAGCTCGATCTCGCGCGGCAGCTCGACGATGGTTTCCGGATGCTGTCCGTTCTCGAACAGCGCATATTTGACGGCCTGGGCGCGGCTGACGAACAGGCCGCCATACAGGCCGTTCTGCTCCTGCGCGACCCATTGTCCCCTGTGGTTGCGGCCGACGAAGACGATGGTCGAGGGAGAGCTGCACGAGGGCGGTTCGACGAGCTTCATTGACTTAGTCCTTCCAATTGACAGAGGTGGCGGACGCGAACCCGCAACCGTCCGATCAATATCTGTTCAAGCGAATATGATTTCGAGTGAGGCGCTGCGGCGATCGCATAGGAAGCTTATAAGAGCGCGTGTTCAGCCCGGCTCGCTCGCGAGGTGAACCAGCGCGAACAGCGCGCCGAATGCAGCGCATTCGTCCCAATGATTGAGGACGGCGCCGAACAGCTGCTCGCGGCGCAGAAGCGCGACGGTGGCGCAGAGGACGATCGACATCCAGAGCAGGGCGGCGAGGCTCCGTCCGAAGCCGATGCTGCCGAATGCGGCAAAAGCGGCGAGGAGGACGACGCGCACGGCAAAGCGCGCAATGACCCGGCCCGAGCCTAGCGCGCGCGACTTGTCCGAAGGTTGCGCCAAGGTGCGAATCCGTCCGGATGACTCAGCTGAAGTTCTCGCAACCGACCGGCTCGTAGAGCGAGTCTATGGCGGGTCGCACCGTGGGAACGCTTGGCCGCGATGCCTCGACGGCGAGCGCCTGCACCTCGATGAAGGCCGACAGCAGCGCGAGCGCGAGATCGCCATGGTGCGCCTCGACCGCGGCATCCAGCCAGTCCGGCAATTCACGTTCGCGCGACAGCGCGCAGTGCCATTCACCTTCATCATAGGCGATGCGGCGAACCTGCCAGAGCGGCAGCTCCAGCTCCATCAGCGCCAATGCCGCATCGGTCCAGGCCTGCGCGTCGACAAGACGCATGATGCGTGCGCGACGCTCGGTCTGTGCGGGCGAGGTGAAGCGGCGGCAGGCGTTCTCGATGATGTCGAGCATCAACGGACGCGTCATTGTCTGCGCATCGCTCAAGCGCCTGGCGAGCGAAGGCGGGTCGTAATGGCGGAGAGCGGCGGTCATGTCGGGCCTCCTGGAATGGGTGTCGGTCAGTCGGCCGGCCTCTCCAAGATGGCTGGAACGTCATTTGAAAACGAGATGAGGAGGGGGCGAGAGATATAGGGATTTCATAAAGGCACGGACGCTATCCGATAGGAGATGCGGGGAACGCGCATTTTCGACGGTCGTTTCGCCAAATGCCGTCGCTGATCGAAGCAGGCATTTTTGGAAGACCCGGCGCCGGTCCGCCGTAACTATCGGTCACGAAGGCGATGCCGGATCGGCATCGCCGATTGCCCCTCTCGGACCAGCAGCTGGAGTGCCTTGCCGGTGCCATTCGGCCGCCCTCAACCACGGGCCGGTCTTTATGGGATTCCTATAAGGTCGCCATAGGGCTCATCTCGAAAACCTATGCGCGGGATGGCACCTCAGTGCGGTGAAAGTTCCGGCCGATTGCCGGAGATATGCATTGCATTGGCGCGGAGCCGGCCGGGATCTGGAGACAGGCCGGATATCGTCGCGCAACGAGGAGAACTCCATGATGGACATTCTGATGCTGGCGCTGGGCTTCGCCTTCTTCGCCCTCGCGGTCGGCTACACCTATGCCTGCGAACGGCTGTGAGGGAGCGAACCATGATCTTCGATTATGCGCTCGCCAGCGCCGTCTCGTTCGGCCTCCTGATCTATCTCACCTACGCGCTGCTGCGACCCGAGCGGTTCTGAGCCGTGCTGCTGATTCTCGAATTGCTGCTGGCCGACGCTGTGCTCGTCGCCGGCCTGCTTGCTCTGCTTCTTCCGCTCCTGCGCCGGACACAAAGTCTGAAGGGTTAATATCATGACCATGATCGGTTGGCTCCAGATCATTCTTTACTGCGCCATCATCGTCGCGCTGACCAAGCCGCTCGGCTGGTACATGACGCGCGTGTTCAATGGCGAACGGACGTTTCTTTCGCCGGTGCTGCGGCCGATCGAGGCCGGCATCTACTGGATCTCCGGCGTTAACGAGAGACGCGAGCAGCATTGGCTGACCTACACGGTCTCGATGCTGCTGTTCCACGTCGGCGGCTTCCTCATCATCTACGGCGTGATGCGGCTCCAGGCCGTGCTGCCGTTCAATCCGGCCGGGCAGGGCGCGGTTGCCGAGGATCTTTCCTTCAACACCGCGATCTCCTTTATCACCAACACCAACTGGCAGAATTACGGCGGTGAGAGCACGATCTCCTATCTCGTGCAGATGCTTGGCCTGACGCACCAGAACTTCTTGTCGGCGGCAACCGGTATCGCGCTCGCGGTCGCACTGATCCGCGGCTTCTCGCGCGCCTCGGTGCGCACGATCGGTAATTTCTGGGTCGACGTCACCCGCTGCACGCTCTACGTCCTGCTGCCGATCTGCGTCGTTTATGCGTTGTTCCTGGTCTCGCAGGGTATGCCGCAGACGCTCGGCGACTATGTCGAGGCGACCACGCTCGAGGGCGCCAAGCAGACCATCGCGGTCGGCCCGGTCGCGTCCCAGGTCGCGATCAAGATGCTCGGCACCAACGGCGGCGGCTTCTTCAACGCCAACGCGGCGCACCCCTTCGAGAATCCGACTGCGTTGTCGAACTTCGTGCAGATGCTGTCGATCTTCGCGCTGGGCGCGTCGCTGACCAACGTGTTCGGCCGCATGGTCGGCAACCAGCGTCAGGGCTGGGCAATCCTCGCCGTGATGGGCGTGCTGTTCGTTTCGGGCGTTGCCATCACCTATTGGGCGGAGGCCAACGGCACTTCGACCATGCACGCACTCGGCCTGACCGGCGGCAACATGGAAGGCAAGGAGGTTCGCTTCGGCATCGTTGCGTCCTCGCTGTTCGCCGTGATCACGACGGCGGCCTCCTGCGGCGCGGTCAACGCCATGCATGACAGCTTCACCGCGCTTGGCGGCATGATCCCGCTGATCAACATGCAACTCGGCGAGATCATCGTCGGCGGCGTCGGTGCCGGCCTCTACGGCATGCTGCTGTTCGTCGTGCTCGCGATCTTCGTGGCGGGCCTGATGGTCGGCCGCACGCCGGAATATGTCGGCAAGAAGATCGAGGCGCGCGAGGTCAAGATGGCGATGCTCGCGATCCTGGTGCTGCCGCTGATGTATCTCGGCTGGACTGCGGTCGGCGTGGTCTATCCGGCGGCGGTTGCCTCGATGGCGAATGCCGGCCCGCACGGCTTCACCGAGGTGCTCTACGCCTTCACCTCGGCGACCGGCAACAACGGGTCGGCCTTCGCCGGCCTCACCGGCAACACCCTGTTCTACAACCTCACGCTCGCCAGCGCGATGTTCGTCGGCCGCTTCTTCATGATCGTCCCGGCGATGGCGATTGCGGGCTCGCTGGCCGCCAAGAAATCGATCCCGCCGTCGGCGGGCACGTTCCCGACCACGGGCGGGCTGTTCGTCGGTCTCGTCGTCGGCGTGATCCTGATCATCGGCGGCCTGACCTTCTTCCCGGCGCTCGCGCTCGGTCCCATCGTCGAGCATCTCGCGATGAACGCCGGCCAAGTGTTCTGATCAACAAGTGTTCTGATCGACTTCTGATTGGTTTGGAGTGACCTCCATGGATACGATGAAACTGCAAAAACGTGCCCCGATGTCGGCGATGCTCGATCCCAAGATCGTGCTCCCCGCGATCCGGGCGTCCTTCACCAAGCTCGATCCGCGGCTGATGGTGAAGAACCCCGTGATGTTCGTGGTCGAGATCGTGGCCGCGCTCACCACCGTGATCTTCCTGCGCGACCTCGTCACCGGCGGCGCAAATCTCGGCTTCACCTTCCAGATCATCCTCTGGCTCTGGTTCACCGTATTGTTCGCCAACTTCGCCGAAGCGGTCGCCGAAGGCCGCGGCAAGGCGCAGGCGGAATCGCTGCGCAAGACCCGCACCGAGAGCCAGGCCAAGCTCCTCGCCGGCGCAGGCCCGGATTTCAAGCTGGTGCCGGGCACGAGCCTGAAGGTCGGCGACATCGTGCTGGTCGAGGCGGGGGATACCATTCCCTCCGACGGCGAGGTCATCGAGGGCGTCGCCTCCGTCAACGAAGCCGCCATCACCGGTGAATCCGCGCCCGTGATCCGCGAGTCCGGCGGCGACCGTTCCGCGGTGACCGGCGGCACGCAGGTGCTGTCCGACTGGATCCGCGTCCGCATCACCGCGGCGCAGGGCTCGACCTTCATCGACCGCATGATCAAGCTGGTCGAGGGTGCCGAGCGGGCGAAGACCCCGAACGAGATTGCGCTCAACATCCTGCTTGCCGGTCTCACCATCATCTTCGTGTTCGCCACCGTCACCATTCCGAGCTATGCGGCCTATGCCGGCGGTTCGATCTCGGTGATCGTGCTGGTCGCCTTGTTCGTGACGCTGATCCCGACCACGATCGGTGCGCTGCTGTCGGCGATCGGCATCGCCGGTATGGACCGCCTGGTGCGCTTCAACGTGCTGGCGATGTCCGGCCGCGCGGTCGAGGCTGCGGGCGACGTCGACACGTTGTTGCTGGACAAGACCGGCACCATCACGCTGGGCAACCGGCAGGCGACCGCCTTCCGCCCCGTGCGCGGCGTGACCGAGCAGGAGTTGGCGGACGCGGCCCAGCTCGCCTCGCTCGCCGACGAGACCCCGGAGGGCCGCTCCATCGTCGTGCTGGCGAAGGAGAAATACGGCATCCGCGGCCGCGACATGGCCGAGCTCGGCGCCACCTTCATTCCGTTCACGGCGCAGACCCGCATGAGCGGCGTCGATGCCGGCGGCTCGTCGGTGCGCAAGGGCGCGGTGGACGCGATGCTCAACTATGTCGGCGGCGGCGCACCGCTGGCCGTTGCTTCCGGCAATACGGCCCGCGCCATCCAGCCCGCCGGGCTATCGGAGACCGGCCGCGAGATCCAGGCCATTGCCGACGAGATCTCGAAAGCTGGCGGCACGCCGCTGGCGGTCGCCAAGGACGGCAAGCTGCTCGGCGTCATCCAGCTCAAGGACATCGTCAAGGGCGGTATCCGCGAACGCTTTGCCGAGCTGCGCCGCATGGGCATCCGCACCGTCATGATCACCGGCGACAACCCGATGACGGCGGCCGCGATCGCGGCAGAGGCGGGCGTCGATGATTTCCTCGCCCAGGCAACGCCCGAGGACAAGCTCAAGCTGATCCGCGACGAGCAGGCCAAGGGCAAGCTGGTGGCCATGTGCGGCGACGGCACCAACGACGCCCCGGCGCTCGCGCAGGCCGATGTCGGTGTCGCCATGAACACCGGCACCCAGGCCGCCCGCGAGGCCGGCAACATGGTCGACCTCGACTCCAACCCGACCAAGCTGATCGAGGTGGTCGAGATCGGCAAGCAGCTTCTGATGACGCGCGGTGCGCTGACGACCTTCTCGATCGCCAACGACGTCGCCAAGTATTTCGCGATCATCCCGGCGATGTTCCTGGCGTTCTACCCGCAGCTCAACGTGCTCAACATCATGAACCTGTCGAGCCCGCAGAGCGCCATCCTGTCGGCGATCATCTTCAACGCGCTGATCATCATCGGGCTGATTCCGCTGGCGCTGAAGGGCGTCGCCTACCGTGCGGTCGGTGCCGGTGCGCTGCTCCGCCGGAACCTCCTGATCTACGGCCTCGGCGGCATCGTCATTCCCTTCATCGGCATCAAGGCGATCGATCTCGCGGTCGTTGCCCTGCACCTGGCTTAACCCCGTCATTGCGAGCGAAGCGAAGCAATCCAGAAATGTCTCAACGGCTGACAGCCTGGATTGCTTCGTCGCTTCGCTCCTCGCAATGACGAAAGAAATTGGAGACCGAAAATGCTCAGAGAAATCCGCCCCGCCATCGTCCTGCTGCTGGTGCTGACCGCCATCACGGGCCTGGCCTATCCGCTCGCGATGACCGGCATTGCCGGCGCGATCTTTCCCGCCAAGGCGCAAGGCAGCCTGATCGAACGGGACGGCAAGGTTGTCGGCTCCGCCCTGATCGGGCAGGAGTTCAAGGAGGACAAATATTTCCACGGCCGCCTGTCCGCCACGCTTGCGCCGGACCCGAATGATTCGACCAAGACCGTTTCGGCACCCTACAATGCCGCCAATTCCGGCGGCTCCAATCTCGGCCCGACCAGCAAGGCGCTGGCCGACCGGTTGAAGGAGGATGTGGACAAGCTGAAGGCGGAAAATCCCGGTGCTGCCGTGCCGGTGGACCTGGTCACCACCTCGGCCAGCGGCCTCGACCCGGACATCTCGCCGGAAGCCGCGCAATTCCAGATTCCGCGCGTCGCCAAGGCCCGGAATCTGCCGGAAGACGCGGTGAAGCAGCTCGTGGCTTCCAATACCGAAGGCCGCCTGCTCGGCCTGCTCGGCGAACCCCGCGTTAACGTATTGGCATTGAACCTCGCGCTCGATCGCGCCGCCGCGAAGTAGCGGTCTAGGCTCGTGGCGCTCCGATGATTATATTGGCCACATGGTCCGAGAGCGCCGCGATCCCGAACAACGTCCGTCTCCCGAGGCGCTGCTGGACGCCGCGCGCCGGGAGGAGAGCGCGAGCGGCAAGCTGAAGATCTTCGTCGGCGCCGCCCCGGGCGTCGGCAAGACCTACGAGATGCTGCAAAGCGCCCATGCCAGGCGCAAGGCCGGCATCGATGTCGTGGTCGGCTTCGTCGAGACCCATGGCCGCGCCGAGACCGAGGCGCTGGTGCGGGGGCTGGAAGTGGTCCCGCGCAAGCGGCTCGATTATCGCGGGCAAACCGTCGAGGAAATGGACCTCGACGCCGTGATCGCGCGGCGGCCGACAATCGCGCTGGTCGACGAGCTCGCCCACACCAATGCCGTGGGCAGCCGTCATCCCAAGCGCTACCTCGACGTCGAGGAGCTGCTCTCCCACGGCATCGATGTCTACACCGCCGTCAACATCCAGCACATCGAGAGCCTGAACGACGTCGTCGCGCAGATCACCCATGTGCGGGTGCGCGAGACCGTGCCGGATTCGATCTTCGATCGTGCCGACGCGATCGAGCTGATCGACCTTACGCCCGACGATCTGATCCAGCGGCTGAAGGAGGGCAAGGTCTACGTCTCCAAGCAGGCCGAGCGGGCGCTGGAGCACTATTTCTCGCCCGGCAACCTGACCGCGCTGCGCGAGCTGGCGCTGCGCCGCACGGCGGAACGGGTCGACGAGCAGCTTCTCACCCACATGCAGGCCAACGCGATCGCCGGCCCCTGGGCCGCGGGCGAGCGCATCCTGGTCTGCGTCAGCGAGGATCCGCGCGCCGCCGGCCTCGTCCGCTACACCAAGCGCCTGGCCGACCGGCTGCATGCCCCCTTCACCGCGATCTCGATCGAGACGCGGCGATCCCTGCAATTGTCCGACGAGGAGCGCGACCGCCTCGCCGATACGCTGCGGCTCGCGGAATCGCTGGGCGGCGAGGCACTGACCATTCCGGCCGTCGGGCGCCGCATCGCCGACGACGTCATCAACTTCGCGCAAGGCAACAACGTCACCCAGATCGTGATCGGCAAGTCGACGCGCTCACGCTGGTTCGAGATGACGCGCGGCTCGGTCGTGCATGATCTCGTTCGCCGCGCCGGCAATATCAGCGTTCACGTCATTCCCGGCGACGAGCTGCCTGAAGAGGCCGTGCCCAAGACGGCGGTGCAGACGGCGGCGCGGTCCGATCCGTTCGATGCCCGGCCCTATCTGAAGGCGCTCGGGATCACGGCGCTCGGCCTTGCGGCCGCCGTGGCCATCAAGCCGTATTTCGGCATCGAGAACGTCGACCTGATGTTCCTGACGGCCGTGGTGACGGTTGCGGTGCGCTACGGGCTGTGGCCGTCGCTGCTCGCGAGTGTCGCGGCGTCACTGGCCTACAACTTCTTCTTCCTGCCGCCGGTCTACACATTCACCATCACCGATCCCACCAACGTCGCGGCGTTCTTCTTCTTCATGCTGATCGCCTTCGTGGTGTCGAACGTTGCCGGGCGGGTGCGCACCCAGGCCGACACCGCAATCGGCCGCATCAGGACGACCGAACAGCTCTATGCGTTCAGCCGGAAGCTCGCGGGCACCGCGACGCTCGACGACGTGTTGTGGGCGAGCGCCTATCAGATCGCGCTGATGCTGAAGGTGCGCGTCGTGCTGCTGCTGCCGGAAGACGGCCTGCTCACGGTGAAATCCGGCTATCCGCCGGAAGACCAGCTCGACCAGGCTGATCTAGCCGCCGCCAACTGGGCCTGGAGCAATGACCGTTCCGCCGGCCGCGGCTCGGACACGCTGCCGGGCGCCAAGCGGCTGTTCCTGCCGATGCGCACGGGGCGCGGCCCGATCGGCGTCATCGGCATCGACAATGATCGCACCGGTCCGCTGCTGACGCCGGACCAGCGCCGGCTGCTCGATGCGCTGGTCGATCAGGGGGCGCTCGCGATCGAACGCGTGCTGCTGGTCGAGGACATGGACCGGGTCAAGCGCACCGTCGAGTCCGAGCGCTTGCGCTCGGCGCTGCTGACCTCGATCTCGCATGACCTGAAGACGCCGCTTGCCTCGGTGCTCGGTGCCGCCTCGACCATGCGCGATCTCGCCGGCGCGCTGTCGGACAGCGAGAAGCGCGATCTGCTCGCGACCGTGATCGACGAGTCCGAGCGGCTCAACCGCTTCATCGCCAATCTGCTCGACATGACCAAGCTCGAATCCGGCGCCATCGTGCCGAATACGGCGCTGCACGACCTCGGCGAGATCGTCGGCAGCGCGCTGCGGCGCGCGAGCAAGATCCTGACCGCCCACAAGGTGGAGCTGGTGCTGGCCGCCGACCTTCCGATGCTCGAGCTCGATGCCGTGCTGTTCGAGCAGGTGCTGTTCAATTTGCTCGACAACGCCGCCAAATATTCGCCGCCCGACACCACGATCGCGATCAGGAGCCGGCGCGAGCGGGATCAGGTGGTGCTTGATATCGCCGACGAAGGCGCCGGCATTCCGCCCGGCGAGCTCGAGAGTGTGTTCGACAAGTTCTATCGCGTCCAGAAGGGCGACCATGTCCGTCCCGGCACCGGGCTTGGGCTTGCCATCTCGCGTGGCTTCGTCGAGGCCATGCGCGGCACGATCTCAGCCGCCAACCGCAGCGACCGGAGCGGCGCCGTCCTCACCATCCGTCTGCCGGTTCCGGCACAGACCCACGCATTGGATACCGCCGCATGAGTGCTGCCCCGATCAAGGTTCTTGTCATCGACGACGAGCCGCCGATCCGCAAATTGCTGCGGATGGGGCTGACGACACAGGGTTATGAAATCCTGGAGGCGTCGAACGGCAAGATCGCGCTGGAGAAGCTCGCCGAGGGACCCGCCTTGATCATCCTCGATCTCGGCCTGCCCGATATCCAGGGCCATGAGCTGCTGCGCACCATCCGCGCCCGCAACGAGGCGGTGCCGATCGTGGTGCTGTCGAGCCGCGGCGACGAGGCCGGCAAGGTGCAGGCGCTCGATCTCGGCGCCGACGATTACCTGACAAAGCCGTTCGGCATGGACGAGCTGCTGGCGCGCCTGCGCGCCGCGTTGCGCCACCAGCTTCAGGTGCAGGGCGAACGTCCGGTGTTCCGCACTGGCGATCTCTCGGTCGATCTCGTCCGTCGCATCGTCAAGGTCGGCGAGCGGGACGTCAAACTGTCGCCGAAAGAATACGACCTGCTCCGCGTGCTGGTGCAGCACGCCGGCAAGGTGCTCACCCACCGCTTCCTGCTCAAGGAGCTCTGGGACGAGCTGACCGATGCGCAATATCTCCGCGTCTATGTCCGCCAGCTCCGCCAGAAGATCGAGGCCGATCCGGAACGGCCGCAATATGTGCTGACGGAGACGGGGATCGGGTACCGGCTGAAGGCGGGGGATTGATCCCCGCGGATACGTAGGATGGGTAGAGCGAAGCGAAACCCATCATCCCTTTGCGCCCGCTGACGTGCGATGGGTTTCGCTTCGCTCTACCCATCCTACGATGCTCACATCAATAGCGGAGCAAATCAGCCCGCCTTCCGATGCCGCGCCGTCGAGCGGTGCGCCTTCTTCGCGGCCCGCTGCCGCCCTGTCGCACGCCGCGCGTGCGACTTCGCCGCCGTCTTCTTCCCGCCGCGTCCCTTCAGGCTCTGCTTCAACGCGTCCATCAGGCTGACGACGTTGCTCGGCCGCTCCTCGGGCTCGGGCAATTCGATCTTCTTGCCGCTCGCCTTGCGCTTGACCAGCGCCTTCAGCGCGGTCTCGTAGTCGTCCTTGAATTTCTTCGGGTCGAAATGCGCGGCCTTGGTGTGCAGGATGTGGCCGGCGAGCTCGATCATGTCCTTGGTGATCTTCGGGCTCTTGATGTCGTCGAAGAACTGGTCTTCGTCACGCAGCTCGTAAGGGTAGCGCAGCGTGGTGCCGAGCAGGCCCTTGCCGAGCGGCTCGATCGCAATGATGTGCTCGCGGTTGGTGAGCACGATCTTTGCGAGCGCGACGCGGTCCTGGTCCTTCATGGCGTCGCGGATCACCGCAAAGGCGTCGGTCGCGGCCTTTCCCTCGGGCGCGATGTAATAGGGATGGTTGAGATAGCGTTGGTCGATCTCCTCGCTCGGCACGAAGCTTTCGATGTCGATGGTGTGGTTGCTCTCGATCTGCACAGCCTCGAGCTCCCCCGGCTCGATCTCGACATATTTGCCCTTGCGCAGCTCGTAGCCGCGACCCTTCTGGTCGCTCTCGACGACGTCGCCGGTCTCGGAATCGACCATCTGCTGCTTGAGCCGGTTGCCGGTTTCGCGGTTGATCATGTGAAACCGCGTCTTCTCGGCCGCCGTGGTCGCCGGATAGAGTGCGACCGGGCAGCTGACCAGCGAGAGCTTCAACGTTCCCTTCCAATAGGCGCGCGGGGCCATTCCATTCTCCAGTGATTTCAAGGTGTTTTGGAACCCCAACCTCCCGATCGGGTTTTGGTTCCGGGCGGGACTTTTGCCGTGATAGGCTTCATCGCGATTAGAGAATGCGGGACCGGTCGTGCTGCGAAAACTCTCCACCTACCGACAGAAACGCGATTTCGAGAAGACGCCGGAGCCGTCAGGCGAGACCGCTGTCGCGCCGTCCAAACATCGGCGTTTCGTGATCCAGAAGCACGATGCGACCCGGCTGCATTACGACTTCCGGCTCGAATTCGACGGCGTGTTCAAGTCCTGGGCGGTGACGAAGGGGCCGTCGCTCGATCCGCACGACAAGCGGCTGGCTGTTGAGGTCGAGGACCATCCGCTCGACTATGGCGATTTCGAAGGGACGATTCCCGAGGGGCAGTATGGCGGCGGCACGGTGATGCTGTGGGACCGCGGCACCTGGGAATCCGACGATCCCGAAGCTGGCTTCAAGAAGGGGGACCTCAAGTTCACCCTTCACGGCGAGAAGCTGCATGGAAGCTGGGTGCTGGTCCGTATGCGGCACGACCGCAGCGGCGGCAAGCGCACCAACTGGCTCTTGATCAAGCACCGCGACGAATATGCCAGCGAGGACGAGGATATCCTCGCGCAGGACAAGTCGGTCGCCTCCGGCCGCGCGATGGAGCAGATCGCCGGCGGCAAGGGCCGCGCGCCAAAGCCGTTCATGTTGGCGAAGAGCAAGAACAAGGCCGATGCGGTCTGGCAGTCGAACCGCGCTGAGGAGACGAAGGGGCGGACCGTCAAGCCGGCGCCGCGCGCGGCCTTGAGGAGCGGCACGACTACAAAAACCAAGACCTCGAAAAAGAAGGCCACGACGGCGACGAATGCCAGCAAGGTCTCGGAGATGCCGGACTTCGTCGCGCCGCAGCTCTGCACGCCGGTCGAGCGGCCGCCCGCGGCCGACGGCTGGTGTCACGAGATCAAGTTCGACGGCTACCGCGTCCAGCTCCGCGTCGCGGACGGCGAGGCAATGCTGAAGACGCGCAAGGGCCTCGACTGGACCGACAAGTTCGCGGCGATCGCGAAGGAAGCTGGTTCGTTGCCAGATGCGCTGATCGACGGCGAGATCGTCGCGCTCGACCACAACGGCGCGCCGAATTTTTCCTCGCTCCAGGCCGCGCTGTCCGACGGAAAAACCGAAGACCTGATCTTCTTTGCCTTCGACCTCTTGTTCGCCGAGGGCCTCGATTACCGCCGCCTGCCGCTCGGCGAGCGCAAGGAGCGCCTCAAGGCGCTGCTGGAAGCGCGCAAGACGAAAGCGAGCCAGATCCGCTATGTCGAGCACTTCGTAAGCGGTGGCGATGCGGTGCTGCAATCGGCCTGCAAGCTCGAGCTTGAGGGTATCGTCTCGAAGAAGCTCGACGCGCCCTATCGATCGGGCCGTACCGAGAGCTGGACCAAGGCAAAGTGCCGCGCCGGCCATGAAGTCGTGATTGGCGGCTGGAAGACGACGGCAGGGAAATTCCGCTCGCTGATGGCCGGCGTCTATCGCGGCGATCATCTCGCCTATGTCGGCATCGTCGGCACCGGCTTTGGCGCCGACAAGGTCAAGCGCATCATGCCGCTCCTGAAGGAGGCGGCGGCGGGCGAAAGCCCGTTCGGCGGCAAGAACGCTCCGAAGAAGACGCGCGACGTGCACTGGCTCAGGCCGGAGCTGGTTGCCGAGATCGAGTTCGCAGGTTTCACCGCCGACGGCAATATCCGCCAGGCCGCCTTCAAGGGCCTGCGGCAGGATAAGCCGGCCGAGGAGGTCGAGGCCGAAACGCCCGCCGATACCGAGCTCGCAAAGCCCTCAGCGAGGAAGCGTGCCGTGCCGAAAACAGGCAAGAAGGACGCAGGCACGGCCGAGGTAATGGGCGTCGTCATCTCCAAGCCGGACAAGGAGCTGTGGCCGGATGGCGGCGACGGCGAGGGCGTCACGAAGCTCGATCTCGCACGTTATTTTGAGGCGATCGGCAACTGGATGATCGCGCACATCAAGGGGCGCCCGTGCTCGATCCTGCGTGCGCCCGACGGCATCGGCGGCGAAAAGTTCTTCCAGCGGCATGCCATGCAGGGCACCTCGAACCTGCTCGAACTGGCCAAGGTGTCAGGCGATCGCAAGCCGTATTTGCAGATCGATCGCGTCGAGGGCCTTGCCGCGGTCGCGCAGATCGGCGGCGTCGAGCTGCATCCCTGGAATTGCGCGCCGGATGCTTACGATACGCCGGGCCGCCTGGTGTTCGATCTCGACCCCGCACCGGACGTGAATTTCGCCGATGTCGTCGAAGCGGCCAAGGAGATGCGGCAGCGGCTCACCGATGTCGGCATGGAGAGTTTCTGCAAGACCACCGGCGGCAAGGGCCTGCACGTCGTGGTACCGCTGCTCCACGGCGCCCGCGACAAGGTGAGCTGGAAGGAGGCCAAGGCGTTCGCGCAAGGTGTCTGCCAGTGGATGGCCGATGACGATCCCGAGCGCTATCTGCTCAACATGTCGAAGAAGCTGCGCAACGGGAAAATCTTTCTCGACTATTTGCGCAACGATCGCCTGTCCACGGCGGTCGCGCCGTTGTCGCCCCGTGCGCGCGATGGCGCGACGGTGTCGATGCCGGTCGCCTGGGCGCAGGTGAAGGGCGATCTCGATCCGAAGCGATATACGGTGCGGACGGTGCCGGGCTTGCTGGCGCGATCGAAGGCCTGGGATGGCTACGACGATGCGGCGGCGTCGATCAAGGCGGCAGCGAAGAAGCTTGCAGTAAAGAAGTAGGGTGGGTTAGCCCTGCAGATGCGTAAAGCGCGTCTGCTCGGCGTAACCCACCACTTCTGTTTCTGCGGAGACAAAAGAGGTGGGTTACACCTTCGGCTAACCCACCTTACGAGATATTTGCTTGATCGCTAGATTCGCCCCAGCAACAGCAGGATCAGCAGAATGACGATGACGAGCCCGAGGCCGCCGCCGCCGTAATAGCCGGTGCCGTAGAACGGCCCGCCGCCGATGCCGCTGAAGCCGCCCAGCAGCGCGATGACCAGAATGATCAGAATGATCGTACCGATAGACATGCTAAGTCTCCTCCAGCCCTTTGTTGAAAGGGTCGTTTGCACCTGTCCCGTGGTGCGAGGGCAACTTGCCGCATGTTTTAAAGTTCCGGATTTGAAACGGGGCGACAGGTCCCAACTTGCATGGAACCTTTGCAGCTTCAGCCGGCATGATTATGTGAGGATCAGTCACCACGAGGCAGGGCCATGTCAGCACCGCTTGTCGTTTCCATTCCGCATCGTCTCGGCCGCGAGGAAGCGGTGCGCCGGCTCAAGACCGGCCTCGGCCGCGCCGCAGCGAGCATTCCCGTGATTCAGGTCGAGGAGGAGCGCTGGAGCGGCGACACCATGAACTTCCGCATCCGCGCGCTCGGGCAAATCGCGAGCGGCCAGGTCGATGTCGCCGACGACCACGTCAAGGTCGAGGTGACGCTGCCGTGGCTGCTGCAGCGCTTCGCCGAGATGGCGCAGGCGACCATCCGCAAGCGCGGGCAATTGCTGCTCACGAAGGACGAGAAAAAGTAGCGGTCAGGCGCTGACACGTCGCCGCGGAGGCCTGATGGCGCTCGCCGCGCGGGCCTCGATGACCGCCGCGGGAAAATCACGGAAGGCTTGCGCGACAGGAAGCGCGTTGCTCGCAAGGCCCGGCGCGCTGTAGCCGGTGATATCGACCGTCGCGTCGAAGCCTTCGAGCACGGGCCATTCCCGGCCCGCCTGCGTGAAGGGGGCAAACTGCCGCCCGACCACGACAATCACCGCGACCCGGCCATGGCGGCGGGCAAAGGCGATGACATGGTCGGCGTGCGTACCGCGGACCTCCAACGGCTGATAGTCGCCTTGCGCAAAGACATCGGCGAGCACGTTGCGCAGCTTGAGCAGGTGCCGCGTCCAGGCCAGCTTGAGCTGGCCGTCGGGCCAGCTTTTGGTCAGTCCGCCCCAGTCCGGCGTGTCCAGCGACGTCAGCGCCGTATTGCGCGCGGCAAAATCCACGGGGCGGCGGTTGTCGGGATCGACCAGCGACAGGTCCCAGTCTTCGGTGCCCTGGTAGAAATCGGGCACGCCCGGCAGCGTCGCCTTGAGTGTGAGCTGGCTCAGCGAGTTCAGCGCACCGAGCAGCGCGAGGCGGCGGGCCAGGGTCTGCAGCGCCTCGATGAACTCACTCGACAGCGCGGGGTCGAGAATTTTTTCGATGAAGCTCTTGACGCCGTTCTCATACGCTTCGTGCGGATTGAGCCAGCTCGTCTCCTCCTTGCCCTCGCGCGCGGCCTTCAGCGCATAGGCCTGGATGCGTTCGACGAAATCGGCGTCCGGCTCTTGAAGCGGCAATGCGCCGAGCAGGGTCTGGTACAGCATGTACTCGAATGTCGCCGACGGCGCGCGCAGATTGCCGTTGAGGACGATGTGGGGCGCGTTGAGCACCTTCCAGCGCGCTACTGCGCTGGTCCATTCACCGGGAATCTCGCTCAGCGCCGCGATCCGCGCGCGGGCATCCTCGCCGCGCTTGGTGTCGTGGGTCGCGGTCGCCGTCATTCCCAGCGGCCATTCCCTGGCGCGCGCTCGCATCGCCTCATGGAAGGCGGGAATGGTGAGGCCATGGCTCGCGGGATCGCCGCCGACCTCGTTGAGCGCAAGCAGCCGGTGGAATTGATAGAACGCGGTATCCTCCAGCGATTTCGCCATCATCGGCCCGGTGAACTGCTGCACCTTCAGCGCGAAGCGGCGCACGCGGGGGGCGCTGTGCGGGGGGCGGCCGCGCTTGAGAAGGTCCATGGTCAGCGCATCGCGCAGGAAGTCGAAAATGCCATCATCCGCGGCGAACCACTCGGCGCGGGCGCGCGCGATGGTGTCGTCGATCAGTTTTCGATCGAGCGCGGTCGGGCCGCTATGCGTCAGATAGGTGCGATAGACCGGGAAGTGGAGCACGTAGAGTTCGAGCGCCTGCCGCAAGCTGTCGGCGGAGAAGTCGCGGGTCGAGTAGTGGCCGTTGGCGATGCGCGCGAGCAGGCGCGTCAGCACGGTGAATTCGCTGGTCAGCAGCGTCTCCAGCACGCGCCGTTTGGCGTCCTTGACGTAAGGCGCGAGCCGCGGCGGCCGGTTGCTGATCTGCCGCCAGGTCTCGTCCAGTGCCTCGAGCCCCTTGGCATCGACCAGCACCTGCGTGATGACATTCATCCACTCATAGCCGGTGGTGCCCTGCACGCCGGCGAAGTGCGGCAGCTTCTCATGCTCGCACAGGATCTTTTCGATCGCGGTATAGAACGGTTTTGTTTTGCCCTGCGCGTCGCGCACCAGCCGGCGCAGTCGCTGGCAATATTGCGCGGGATCGCGCAGGCCGTCGATGTGGTCGAGACGGATGCCGTGCAGCTTGCCGTCGGCAACGAGCTGCTTCACCAGGCGGTGCGTCGCGGCGAACGTGCCGGGGTCCTCGACGCGCAGGCCCGCGAGCCCGTTGACGTCGAAGAAGCGGCGGTAGTTGATGTCGCTGGAGGCGAGCCGCCAGTGTCCGAGCTTGTAGTGCTGGCGCTCCAGCAGGTGATGCAGCGCCAGCGTCGGGGCCGGGCGGTCCTTGGCAGCGCGATAGGCGGCAAGCCCGCGCGTGATGATATCCGCGGCGCCCGCGATCTCCTTCAGCTCCGCCTTGAAGACGGGCGCTTCCTTGCGGTTAGGCCGGCGCAGGCCCGTGTAGCGCGCCGCGAGCGACAGCAGGCGCTTGCCGGCGTCGATCTCGGCGGCGTCGGCCTCCTTCACGATCATGCGCAGCACTTCGCCATAGCGCTCCGGCGCGATCGGCAAGCGATGCTCGAAGTACCAAGCTGAAAAGCTGCCTTCGTCCGCGTCATAGCGCAGCTCGATGTCGCCGCGCTCCAGCGCCTCGCCGTAGGACGCGCCGAGGATCGGCAGCAGCACGCCGCCGCGCGCGCGAAAAGCCAGTTGATCCCAGTCGATATCGAAGGACACCGCGTGCGGCGAGGCCTGGCCCCATTCCAGCACGTCGAGCCACCAGGGATTGTCGGCAAAATGCACGCCGACATGGTTCGGCACGAAATCGATGATGAGGCCGAGATCGTGCTGTTTCAGCGCCTCGCTCAACCGCGCAAAGCCGGCCTCGCCGCCGAGCTCGGGATTGAACTGGCTGTGATCGACGGTGTCATAGCCATGGGTCGAGCCCTTGCGCGCCTTCATCACCGGCGAGGCGTAGAGATGTGTGATCCCCAGCGACTTGAGATAAGGCACCACCGCAGCGGCCTTGTCGAAGTCGAAATCCGCGGTGAGCTGAAGCCGGTAGGTCGCAAGCGGAATGGCAGGAGGCATGCTAACCTCCGAGGAGCCAGATCACTGACCATGGTGGGAGCAGGTCGCCGGCCGCATCGCCCCAGATCGGCGTGCCCGTACCGTCGAACGAATGTGCGATATCCTTGTCCGAGAGATTGGCGACGAGACGCAGCGTCGCGCCATCGGCCATCCGCCAATGCGCGGTCAGCAGCCCGCTATCGGCCGCCTCGGCGTCGCCGAAGCGTGCCCCCTTCAGCCGTGGCGCGATCTCCTTGCCGCGAAGCGCGAGCAGGTCGCGCACCAATGCAAGCCGCTTGTCTTGCTCCGGCGTGTGGCCGGTCCAGTCCAGCACCGCCGATTGCAGCGTGGCGGGATCGAGCGGGTCGGGTACGTCGTCGCCGTATTTCTCGTAGGCCCAGGCATATTCCTGCCTGCGGCCCTTGCGCACGGCATCGGCAAGGCCGCCCTGGAAATCGCAGAAGAACGGGAATGGCTCCGTCGAGCCCCATTCCTCGCCCTGAAACAGCATCGGCACCATCGGCGCCAGCAGCGTCACCGCGAGCGCCGCTTCGATCTGCCGCGGCGATGCCAGGCTCTCGAGCCGGTCGCCGAGCGGGCGGTTGCCGATCTGGTCGTGGTTCTGCAGGAAATTGACGAAGGCCGCCGGCGGCAGCTCGCCGCTCGCCTCGCCGCGCGGCTTCTTGCCCCAGAACTCCGAGATCTCGCCCTGGTAGACGAAGCCCGAGGCGAGCGCGCGCGCGAGGTCCATCCGCGGCGTCTGGTAGTCGGCGTAGTAGCCGGCAAGCTCGCCAGTCAGCATCACATGCCAGACATGGTGATAATCGTCGTTCCACTGCGCGCGATATTTGCCGTTCGGCGGATCCTGCGCGGCATCTAGCAGGGTCGCGCGGTTGTCGCCGTTCTCCAGCACGAGATGGATGTGGCGTCCGGTGGCCTTGGCAAGCTCGCCGGCCGCGACGCTGAGATCCTGCAGCATCGACTGCTCGCCGGGGATCGCCATGATGTGGTTGGCGGCATCCAGCCTCAGTCCATCGAAGCGGTAATCGGTCAGCCATGACAGCGCGTTCTCGATCGCAAACGCCCGCACCTGCGGCACGCGATAATCGATCGCGCTGCCCCACGGCGTGTGCGCGTCGGTGAAGAAGGCCGGCGCATAGCGGCCGAGGTAATTCCCTTCCGGGCCGAAGTGATTGTAGACGACGTCGAGAAAGACCATCAGCCCGCGCAGATGCGCTTCGTCGATCAGCGTCTTCAGCTCCTCGGGCCGGCCATAGGCGCTGTCGGGCGCGTACCACAGCACGCCGTCATAGCCCCAGCCCCGGCGGCCGGCGAAATCGGCGAGCGGCATCAGTTCGACCGCGGTGATGCCGGTGGCGACGAGATGATCGAGCTTGTCGATCATCGCGCGGTAGGTTCCTTCGCGCGTGAAGGTGCCGACGTGGGTCTCGATCAGCACCGTCTCTTCCCAGGGGCGGCTGCGCCAATCCTTCGTGCGCCAGTCGAAGGAATCGTGATCGATCACCTCGCTCGGGCCGAACACGTCGTCGGGCTGGAACGCGGAGGCGGGATCAGGCACGTCGATCTCGTCGTCGATCCTGAACTTGTAGGGGCTGCCGGTGGGCAGGCCGGCAATCTCGGCGACATACCAGCCATCCTGCCGGCGCTGCATCGCGTGCCGCCGGTCGAGCAGGAGATCGACACGGCGCGCACCGGGCGCCCACAAGCGGAACGAGACGCCGTCTTTCGTTGGCTTCGCCCCGAAGGATGGCCTCATAGCGCCCCCGCGAAGGCGAGCACGGAGCGCGGCGGCGCCTTGCTGTCGCTTCCGGGCAGGAAATCAACGCTGTTCAGCTTGGCATCGGTCGTGTTCAGGATCTGCTGCCAGCTTTTGTATTCGGGCATTTTGGGCAATCTGAATGCGATTTCTTCGGGGGCGGCGTTCAGTACGATAAAGATCGCGGCGCTGCCCGGTTCCATCGGCCCCATCACATAGGAGAGAAACCGCCCATCGGGGAACGTCCAGTCGCTCTCCGTCATCTCGTTGCCTTCGGGCGTCAGCCATAGCGCGCCGTAGGAGATGCCGTCCTTGGGCCGACCGTCGAGCCAGCGATGGCTGCGCAATTGCGAGAACCGCCGCCGGATGTCGGCAAGACCAGCGACGAAATCGACCATGTCGTCGCCGTCCTTGCCGAGATTGTCCCAGCCGACCCAGCCGACCTCGTTGTCCTGGCAATAGGCGTTGTTGTTGCCGGATTGCGAATTGCCGACCTCGTCGCCGGCAAGCAGCAGCGGAATGCCCTGGGCCAGCATCAGGCAGGCCAGCACGTTCTTGCGCAGCTGCCGCCGCAGCGCGAGGATCGCGGGATCGTCGGTCGGGCCTTCGACACCGCAATTGTTGCTGTGGTTGTCGTTGGAGCCGTCGCGATTGTCCTCGCCATTGGCCTCGTTGTGCTTCTCGTTGTAGCTGAAGAGGTCGGCGAGCGTGAAACCGTCATGGACGGTGATGTGGTTGATGCTGGCGCGTGGCCGCCGTCCATCGTGGTTGAACAGGTCGGAGGAGGCCGTCATGCGGCTGGAGATGTCGCCGATCAAGCTGCCTTCGCCGCTCCAGTAGCGGCGCATGGCGCTGCGATAGCGGTCGTTCCACTCCGACCATTGCGAGGGGAAGGCGCCGACCTGGTAGCCGCCGAGGCCGAGGTCCCAGGGCTCGGCGACGAGCTTGACGCTCGCCAGCACCGGGTCCTGCCGGATCGCGGTGAGGAACGAGATGCCGCGATCATAGCCGTTGGGGCCGCGCGCGAGCGTGGTGGCGAGGTCGAAGCGGAAGCCGTCGACGTGGCAGACCTCGACCCAGTAGCGCAGCGAATCCATCACCATCTGCAGCACGCGCGGATGAGTGAGGTTCACCGAGGAGCCGCAGCCGGTGAAGTCGTCGTAATAGCGCGGGTTCTCGCGGTTCAGCCAGTAATAGGAGGCATTGTCGATGCCGCGATAGCACAGCGTCGGGCCGAGATGGTTGCCTTCGGCGGTGTGATTGTAGACGACGTCGAGCATCACCTCGATGCCGGCATCGTGCAGCCGCGCCACCGTGGTGCGGAAGGAATCCAGCGCATTGTCCTGGGCGTAGCGCTGCTCCGGCGCGAAGAAGGACAGCGTGTTGTAGCCCCAGTAATTGGCGAGCTTCTTCTCCACCAGGATGCGGTCGTCGACGAAAGCATGGATCGGGAGCAGTTCGACCGTGGTGACGCCGAGCTTCCTCAGATGCTCGATCATCGCGGGCGACGAGAGCCCGCCATAGGTGCCGCGCAGATTCGGCGGCACGTCGTCGCGCTTCTGCGTCAGGCCCTTGACGTGGGCCTCGTAGATGATGGTGTCTTCCCAGGGAATGTTGGGCCGGATCTCGCGCCGGCCCCAGTTGAAGGTCTCGTCGACCACCACGCCCTTGGGCATGCCGCGCGCATTGTCGCGCCGGTCGAACGACAGATCCTCGCGCGGCGAGCCGGTGCGGTAGGCGAAATGCGCATCGCTCCAGACCAGCCGCCCCGAGAGCCGCTTGGCATAGGGGTCGAGCAGCAGCTTGTTGGCGTTGAAGCGGTGGCCGTGCTCGGGCTCATAGGGGCCGTGCACGCGATAGCCGTAGAGCTGGCCGGGCGAGACGTCGTTGAGATAGCCGTGCCAGACGTCCTCGGTTCTTTCAGGGAGCTCGATGCGTTCGAGCTCGCGCCGGCCTTGCGCGTCGAACAGGCACAGCTCGACCTTCTGCGCATTGGCCGAGAACAGCGCGAAATTGGTGCCGCGCCCGTCCCAGCTTGCGCCGAGGCGTGCGGGCGATCCAGCAGTCAGGCGCATCGGTCAGCTTTCCGGAACGAGGAAGATCGCGGCGAGAGGCGGGATGGTGAGGCGGAGCTCGGACGTCTTGCCGTCAACCGTCCGGACCTCGCCGATGTTCCCGACATTGCTGCCGCCATAATGGGCGGAGTCCGAATTGAACACCTCTTTCCACTTGCCGGCAATGGGCACGGGGACGCGGTAGTTGCGATAGACGTTTGGCGAGAAGTTGGCGATGACGAGACACCGCGCGTGCTCGTCAAAGCCCTTGCGCAGCCAGGCGAACACGTTGCGGTTGGCATCGTCCGTGATCAGCCATTCGAAGCCGGCCTGGTCGCAATCCATCTGGTGCAGCGCCGGCACTGCGCGGTAGAGCCGGTTGAGGTCGCGGATCAGTGCCTGGATGCCCGAATGATATTTGTACTCGAGCAGGTGCCAGTCGAGCGACTGGTCGTGATTCCATTCGCGGCTCTGCGCGATCTCCGCGCCCATGAACAGCAGCTTCTTGCCGGGATGACCGAACATGAAGCTGTAATAGGCGCGCAAATTGGCAAAGCGCTGCCATTCGTCGCCGGGCATGCGGCCGAGGATCGAGCGCTTCCCGTGTACGACCTCGTCATGCGACAGCGGCAGGATGAAGTTCTCCGAGAAGGCGTAGTGCAGGCCGAACAGGATATCGCCGTGGTGATGCTTGCGGTGGACGGGATCCTTGCTGATGTAGTTCAGCGTGTCGTGCATCCAGCCCATGTTCCACTTGTAGCCGAAGCCGAGCCCGCCGAACTCGACCGGGCGCGAGACCTGCGGCCATGCGGTCGATTCTTCGGCGGCGGTGGTCGCCTGCGGGAAGCGCGCGAACAGCTCGGTGTTGAAGCGGCGCAGGAAGTTGATCGCCTCGATGTTCTCGCGGCCGCCATACTGGTTCGGAATCCAGGCGCCGGGCGGGCGGCTGTAGTCGAGATAAAGCATGGAGGCGACCGCATCGACCCGCAGGCCGTCGATCGCGTAGCGTTCCAGCCAGAACAGCGCGTTCGACACCAGGAAGTTGGTCACTTCGGTGCGGCCGTAATTGTATATCAGCGTGCCCCAGTCGAGATGACGGCCCTGCAGGGGATTGGCGTGCTCGTACAGCGCCGTGCCGTCGAAGCTGCCGAGCCCGTGCGGATCGTCGGGGAAGTGGCCGGGCACCCAGTCGAGCAGCACGCCGATGCCTTCGCGATGACAGGCATCGACCAGCGCCGCAAAATCCTCCGGCGAGCCGAACCGGCTGGTCGGCGCATAGAGGCCGGTGGGCTGATAGCCCCAGGAGCCGTCGAACGGATGCTCGCTGACGGGCAGGAATTCGAGATGGGTGAAGCCCATGTCGCGGGCGTAGGCCGGCAGCTGCTCGGCGAGTTCGCGATAGGTCAGCCATTCATTGTCGCCCTTGCGCCGCCATGAGCCGAGATGGACCTCGTAGATCGACATCGGGGCCGACAGCGCGTTGATGCCGTCGGGCGCCGGGCGCGGGCGCGGCAGATGCGCCTCGTCGAACACGATGGATGCGGTCTTCGGGCGGACCTCGCTCGCAAAGGCCAGCGGATCGGACTTCAGCGGGAGCAGGTGGCCGTGCGGTCCGATCATCTCGAACTTGTAGTGATCGCCGTTCTTCGCATGCGGGATGAACAATTCCCAATAGCCGGCACCGCGCACCCGCATGGGATGGCGCCGCCCGTCCCATAAATTGAAATCGCCGACCACGGACACGCGCCGCGCGTTCGGCGCCAGCACGACGAAGCCGATGCCGTCGATGCCGTCGAGCGTCATCGGATGCGCCCCGAGCTTGTCATAGAGGCGCTGATGGGTGCCTTCGCCGAGCAGGTAGAGATCGAAGTCGGTCAGGATCGGCGGGAAGCGGTAGGCATCTTCGAACTCGACGACGTTGTCGCCGAATCTGGCGCGGAGCTGGTAGTGCTTGGAGCCGTTCGGCAGGGCGCCGATGAACAGGCCGGAATCGTGGACACGGTCGAGCCGGGCGACCTCGCCATGCTCGCCGACCGCCTCGACATTGGTCGCCTCGGGCAGAAACGCACGCACCACGCTCTTGCCGCCCTCGGGATGCAGTCCGAGATAGTGGAAGGGGTCGGAGTGGCGCCCCTCGATGATCGCGTAGGCTTCTGCTGGAAGTTTAGGCATGGGCTTCGCTCTCATTGGACAGAATGCGAAGCAGTCCGGTCAGCGGCGCATGGAGCCCCTCGGGCCGGTGGGACAGCTCGTACTCTACTTCGTCGAAGGCATGATCAAGCAGGAAAAACCTTAACAGGCCGTCCGCAGCCTGGCGATTGGCCGGCCACAGCCGGCGGTCGGACATGGCCTCGCGGTAGGCGGCCAGGAAGGTTGCGGTGGCGCGTTCGCGCCATTCGCCGAGTGCGGCCGCGAGCCGGTCGTGCTCATCGGAGGCGCCCGTGAGCGCGCGGCTGAAAGCGGCGTTAACCGAAAGATCAATCGAGCGGATCAGGCCGGCGACGTCACGCGCGGCGGGCAGCTTGCGTCGCTTGTCGGCCAGCGCGAGATGCGGATCGCCATCGAAGTCGATGATGAAGATATCGTCTTTCACGATCAGAGTTTGCCCGAGGCGGAAGTCGCCGTGATGACGGATGTTCAACCCGGCAATGGTAGATGGCAAGAGCGCATTCAGATGGTCGGGCAGGGTCGCACGGACCGCGACGAGCTGGTCGATCAGCGGCCGGTCGGCCTCCCGCAGGCCGTCGCGGCCGTCGGCGAGCCGTTCGAAAACGCGCTCGGCCCGTGCCTTGAGGTCGGAGGCCCAGCGCTTGACGTGCGCAGGGCCGATCGGCTCTGGCGCGAGATTTTCGGACTTGGCCGCCGCGAGGGCCACATGCAGCTCGGCCAACCGACGGCCGATCTGCGCGACGAAATGCAGATAGGGCGCCTGCTCCTGGGTCTCGCGGGGCGCTTCGCCTATCGGCGCCAGCCGCTGCTCGTCGATATAGCGGTCGAGATAGCCATTGGTGACAGCCCAGCCGTCGCCCTGGTTCTCGACATAGGCGTGCAGCACGCCGACTACGCTACGATGATCGCCTTCGACCAGCTCTGCGCTGCCGAGCAGCGCCGGCGTGTTGGCGAAGCGTGCGACCTCGGTGAGGTAGCATCCCATCTCGATCTCGGGATTGATGCCGCTTTCGAGCCGGCGATGGATTTTGGCGACATACTGGTTGTCGACCAGCGCGGTGCTGTTGGTCTGCTCGATCGCGCGGATGCGTTCGGGCTCCTTGATGATGTAGTCGGCGAACCGGCTGGTCGCCTTGAACTCCAGCCGCAGATTGTTCTCGTCCACCACCAGGTTTTGCGACAGACCCCGCAGGAACAGGCCGATGAAGATCTGCTCGGTTGCGACGTCCAGCAGCGTGCCCTCGCGCGCGCCCTGGCGGACGGCGGCGAGCGCCTTCGGGTTGAAGCGTTCGCGGTCGAAGCGCACCCACTCGATCTGCATCGGCAGCACGTAGCGCGTCGTGACGTCGTCCCGCTTGGTCTCGAAGAACGCGATCCAGGGCCTGTTGTCGCCGATCTCGCTGAAAGGGACCGCCGAGGTCAGCGTGGCTTCGATGTGCTTGGGATTATGCTCGGGATACCAGCGTGTCCGCGACAGGAAGCCCGGCAGCACGTCGCGCTCGAACACGCCGCGCTCGCGCGCCAGCGACACCCAGTTCGAATTGACCGGCACCACCAGCGTCTCGAATTCCGGCACCGCGCGCGGCGTCACCGGCTCGGACTTGTCGCGCTCGGTGAGCTGGAACCAGTAGAAGCCGTAGGGCCCCAGCGTGATCATGTAGGGCAGCTCGCCGATCGGCGGGAAGCGCGTGCGCCCCAGCATCTCCTGCGGGATGCGGTCCTTCCAAGGCGACAGGTCAAGCTCGGTCGCCTGCGCTGCACGCGAGAGGTTGGCGACGCAGAGGATCACTTCGTCGTGGTATTGCCGGACATAGGCAAGCACGGCGCGATTGGCCGGACGGATGAAGGTCATGGTGCCGCGGCCGAAGGCGAGCGTGGACTTGCGCACCGAGATCAGCCGCTTGGTGGCGTTGAGCAGCGACGACAGGCTGCGCGATTGCGCCTCCACGTTCACGGATTCATAGCCGTAGACGGGATCCATGATCAGCGGCGCGTAGAGCCGGGCCGGATCGCAGCGTGAGAACCCGCCGTTGCGGTCCGGGCTCCACTGCATCGGCGTGCGCACGCCGTTGCGGTCGCCGAGATAGATGTTGTCGCCCATGCCGATCTCGTCGCCGTAATAGATGATCGGCGTGCCCGGGAAGGACAGCAGCAGCGAGTTCATCAGCTCGATCTTGCGGCGGTCATTGTCCATCAGCGGCGCGAGGCGGCGGCGGATGCCGACATTGATGCGGGCGCGGGGATCGTTGGCGTAGGTGGTCCAGAGATAATCGCGCTCGACGTCGGTGACCATTTCGAGCGTCAATTCATCATGGTTGCGCAGGAACAGTGCCCATTGGCAGCTCGCCGGGATATCCGGCGTCTGGCGCAGAATGTCGGTGATCGGGAAGCGGTCCTCCTGCGCGATCGCCATGTAGATGCGCGGCATCAGCGGGAAGTGATAGGCCATGTGGCATTCGTCGCCGCGGCCGAAATATTCCTGCACGTCCTCGGGCCATTGGTTGGCCTCGGCGAGCAGCAGCTTGCCCTTGGAGTAGGAATCCAGCTCCTGGCGCAGCCGCTTGATGATCGCATGCGTTTCGGGGAGGTTCTCGTTCGAGGTGCCCTCGCGCTCGCAGAGATAGGGAATGGCGTCCAGACGGAAGCCGTCGACGCCGGCGTCGAGCCAGCGCTTCATCACTTGGATGATGGCGCTGACGACCCGCGGATTGTCGAAATTGAGGTCCGGCTGGTGCGAGAAGAAGCGGTGCCAGTAGAACGCGCCGGCCTCGGGATCCCAGGTCCAGTTCGACTTCTCGGTGTCGGTGAAGATGATGCGCGTGCCCTGGTATTTCTGGTCGGTGTCGCTCCAGACATACCAGTTGCGGGCGCTCGAGCCCGGATGACTGCGGCGCGCGCGCTTGAACCATTTGTGCTGGTCGGAGGTGTGGTTGACGACCAGCTCGGTGATGACCCGCAGTCCGCGCTTCTGCGCTTCCTGGATGAAGCGCTTGAAGTCCTTCATGGTCCCGAAATCGGGATTGACCGCGCCGTAATCGCCGATGTCGTAGCCGTCGTCGCGGCCGGGCGAGGGATAGAACGGCAGCAGCCACAGCGCGGTGACGCCGAGCTCCTGGAGGTAGGGCAGCTTCTCGGTCAGGCCCGCAAAATCGCCGATGCCGTCATGGTTGCTGTCGGCAAACGCCTTGACGTGGAGCTGATAGATAATCGCGTCCTTGTACCAGAGCTCATCCACGATCTCGGCAGCCTCGGCTTTCTGGGTGTCGACGGAAGACAGAACATTCATGGCGCGATCCTTACGCCAGACAGCGGAACAAGAGCGCCGGATCGCAGTCGGGATCGATACGCAACCTGATCCCGCCCCATTCGATGCGGGACTGTTCGCCGGTGAGGAGATTTTCGAGGGCGGTGACGTGGCGGCGTTCGCCGCCGGCGTCGATGGTGAGGTCGCCGAGCGGCAACCAGAATTCGCGCACATGGCGCGAGAGGGCGATCACCGCGATCACGGTGTTGGCCGGGTCAATCGCTTCCTTGGCGAAGGCGATCGTCTCGCCGTCCTCGACGCCGAGGAAGCGCAAATTTGCCGTCTGCTGAAGCGCGGCGTTGTCGTTGCGGATGCGATTGAGCGCGGCGATGTAGGGCTTGATGTTGCCGGGCTTGTCCCAGTCGCGCTGTCTGATCTGGTATTTTTCGGAATCCAGATATTCCTCGTGGCCGGGGATCGCCTCGTGCTCCAGCAGCTCGAATCCGCCAAAGATGCCGAAGCTGCCCGACAGCGTCGCCGCCAGCGCGACCCGCGACTTGAACGCCCAGGTCTCGCCGCTCTGGAGATGATAGGGCAGCAGGTCAGGCGTGTTGACGAACAGGTTCGGGCGATAGAAGTCCCGCTCGGGATAGCGTGTCAGCTCGCCGAAATATTGCTCCAGCTCCCACTTCGCCGTGCGCCAGGGGAAATAGCTGAAGGACTGCGCGAAGCCGAGCTTGGCGAGGCCCTTCATCAGCTTCGGCCGCGTAAATGTCTTCGAGAACAGGATCACCTCGGGATGCCGGCGGCGGATGTCGCTGATCAGCCACTCCCAGAACGGCAGCGGCGCGGTGTCGTGATTGTCGATGGCAAAGATGGTCACGCCGTGGTCGATCCAGAACAGCATGGCGTCGCGAAACGCATTCCACAGTCCGGTGCGGTCGACCGAGGCGAAATCGGGGATGACGATATCGGAGTAGGGACCATCTGCTGCCCGCACCGAACGGTCCGGCCGCCATTTGAACCATTCCGGATGCCGGGTCAGCCAGGGATGATCCGGCGAGCATTGCACGGCGAAGTCGAGCGCGAGCTCGAGACCGTATTCGAGGCAGGTCGCGACCAGCGCGCGAAAATCCTCGATGGTGCCGAGCTCGGGATGCAGCGCGTCGTGTCCGCCCTCAGCACTGCCGATCGCATAGGGCGAGCCGGGATCGCCTTCACCCGCCACCGGCGCGTTGTTGCGGCCCTTGCGGCTGGTCTGGCCGATCGGGTGGATCGGCGTGAAATAGAGCACGTTAAAACCCATCGCGGCGATGTCAGGCACGCGCGCGATGCAGTCGCGGAGCGTACCGTGCCGGCCGGGGATCGTGCCCTGGCTGCGCGGCATCATCTGATACCAGGCGCCGAAGCGCGCTCTGCCGCGATCGATGGTCAGCGGGAAGTTTTGCGAGCGGGTCAAATCCGGCCGCGACTGGCTCTCGGCCATGGCCTTGCCGAGATCGGCCGCAAGCAGCGGGGCGACATCGCCGCTCTGAAGATAGTCCTCACACTGCCTGACGATGACGGCTTCTGCGGCCTGTCGCGCGCCATGCGCCTTGGTCAAAAGGCCGGCGCCCTCGATCGCATCGAGGCTGACATCGGCGCCGATGCGCTGCTTTCGGGCGATGGCGTGTGACCAGGTGGCGAATTCGTCGGTCCAGGCTTCGATGGCGTAGACATATTGGCCGGGCTCAACCGGCGTGAAGGCGCCGGACCAGCGGTCATTGCCGTGAGGGATCATCGGCTCGCTCCGCCATTCGCGCTCCTGCTCGCCGCGCCAGATCAGCGCGGCACCGATCACGCCGTTGCCGTCGCGGTAGATGTCGGCCCAGACCTCGACCCGGTCGCCCACGATCCGCTTCACGGCGAAGCGGCCGCCGTCGATCAAGGGATAGATATCTTCGATGAGGAAAGCGCTGCCGGCGGCGGCACTCTCGACAGTTTGAATTGTCTTGTTCACGGTGATGCCATTGACAAGAAAGCAGGAGCCCGTTTCCCTTGTCGGGAACCTACGCTTGATACCTATATAGAAAGCCGCTTGTGTGTCATTGGTTCCCCTGGGAACGGCAGGCGCGGTTTGCGAGTTACCCCTGACTAACCTCTTCCGCGACCTCGTTAAAATCGATGCCACCGGCCAGACAATGGCCTGCAAGCTGCGTGCCTAATGGATCTTTTAGCTCAAGCCCGGATCAAGGGCGTCCAGTCCGAATTCATCGATGCCCTCGGCAAGCTGCGGGTCACCGCGCCCGAGGCGCTCACCTCCATCCTCGAGGCCCTGCCGGAGAAGCGGGTTTACCGCTTCGTCAGCGGGCCGGTCGTGGTGCGTGCGCTGGGACATTCGCGCACGGAATTGGCGAGCATCGGCGCGCCGCCGCTGACATGGGAAATCAAAGGCAAAGACAAGGTGATCGCGCAAGGTGAGACGCGCGAGCCTGTCATCGCCTGGCCCGAAGGCCTGCCGCTCGGCTATCACCGGCTGACACTGACCGATGCCGGAAGTGTGACCGAAGAGGTGCCGATGATCGTGGCGCCCGAGCGCGCTTTCGGCGGCGATTTCGACCGCGGCTGGCTGCTCGCCGTGCAGCTTTACAGCGTCCGCTCGGATCGCAATTGGGGCATCGGCGATTTCACCGACCTTGCCGGCCTGGTCCGGCTGGCAAAACAGCTTGGCGCCGACGGCGTCGGGCTCAATCCGCTGCATGTTCTGTTCGACAATCATCCCGCCGATTGCAGTCCCTATTCGCCGAACAGCCGGCTGTTTCTCAATCCGCTCTATATCGACGTCGAGGCCATCCCCGAATTTTCCGCCGACCTCGTGCCCGACGCCGCTGCGACCGCCGCGCGCCTGCGCGAAGGCGATCGCGTCCCCTATGCCGACATGGCGGCGCTGAAATGGCGGGCCTTGCACGCCGCCTTTGACAGTTTTGTGAAAAGCGCGAGCGGCGTCCGCCGCAATCAGTTCGACGCCTTCCGCGCCGCCCGCGCACCGCTGTTGTCCCGCTTTGCCTGTTTCGAGGTGCTGCGCCATCGTTTCGTCTCGCCATGGTGGGAATGGCCGATGGAATGGCAGCAGCCGAATGAGGCGAAATTCGCCGAATTGCGCAACGGTCCTGACAAGCGCGCGGTCGAGTTCGTCGAATTCGTGCAGTGGACGGCCGATAGCCAACTGGCGGCTGCCAAGGAGCTTGCCGGCCAGCTCGGCATGCGCGTCGGGCTCTATCTCGACGTCGCCGTCGGCGTGCAGTCCAACGGTTTTGATGCCTGGAACGAGCAGGCGGCGATCTCGCGCCATCTCGCCGTCGGCGCGCCGCCCGACGTGCTCAACACCATCGGCCAGGACTGGGGCCTTGCCGGCTTCAACGCCGGCGGTCTCGAGGCCCAGTCCTTCGTGCCGTTCGCCGACATGCTGGCGGCCTCGATGCGCCATGCCGGCGCCATCAGGCTCGATCACGTGCTTGGGCTGAAGCGGCTCTATCTCGTGCCGCGCGGCTTCAAGCCCGATAACGGCGCCTATGTGCAGATGCCGTTCGAGGCGCTGCTGGCGGCGGTGGCCAGCGAGAGCGCCGCCCATCAATGCATCGTGATCGGCGAGGACCTCGGCACCGTGCCCGAAGGCTTTCGCGAGACCATGCAGGATTTCGGCATCTGGTCCTACCTCGTCATGATGTTCGAGCGCGACGATGCCGGCCATTTCCGCAACGCCGACTTCTACCGGCCGAACGCGCTGGTCACGCTCAACACGCACGACCTCTCGACCTATGCCGGCTGGCGCTCGTTCAGCGACCTCAAGATGAAGCGCTCGCTCGGGCTCGATCCCGGCGAGGACGACCAGGCGCGCTGGGATGCGCTCGGTGCGCTCGACGAGGTCCTGCGCCAGAACGGCATCGACGCCAACGATCTCTATTCGGTGCTCGCCTTCCTGTCGCGCACGCCCTCGCGGCTGCTTGCGGTGTCGATGGAGGATCTGCTCGGCGTGATCGACCAGCCCAACATTCCCGGCACGATCGACGAGCACCCGAACTGGCGCCAGCGCCTGCCCGTCGCGCTGGACAAGATCGCCGCGAAGGTCGATCTTACGGCCTTGAGAGCGGCGACGCGGGAACGTTCGTTGCCCGGTGGGAGTTGATCGGCCGGGGAATTCTCAGGCTCGAAACCATTGTCACAAAAGATCGAGGATTATGCCCTGATCGGTGACTGCGAGACCGCGGCGCTGGTCGGGCGCAACGGCTCGATCGACTGGCTGTGCTGGCCGGCCTTCGATTCCGACGCCTGCTTCGCCGCCATCCTCGGCACCGACAGGAACGGCCGCTGGCTGATCGCGCCGACCGAGGACGTCACCTCCATCTCGCGCCGTTATCTCGGCAACACCCTCATCCTCGAAACGCGCTTCGAGACGAAAGACGGCACCGTCGCCCTGATCGACTTCATGCCGCCGCGCGGCAAGGCCTCCGACATCGTCCGGCTGGTGCGCGGCGTCACAGGCACCGTGAAGATGCGGATGCAACTCGTGATCCGCTTCGGCTTCGGCGTCGACATTCCCTGGGTGCGGCGGATCGACCATTCGCTGATGGCCATCGCCGGCCAGGACATGACCGTGCTGCGCACGCCGGTCAAGACCCGCGGCGAGGACCTGACCACGGTGTCCGACTTCGAGGTGAAGCAAGGCGAGACCGTGCCGTTCGTGCTCACTTACGGCCCCTCGCATCTGGACCCGCCCGAGTCGATCGATCCGGAGATTGCCTTCCAGGAGACCGAAAAGTTCTGGAATGAGTGGTGCCAGCAGTGCACGCGCGACGGCGAGTACCACGATCTGATCATGCGCTCGCTGATCACGCTGAAGGCGCTGACCTTCGATCCCACCGGCGGCATCGTCGCCGCGCCGACGACGTCATTGCCCGAGAAGCTCGGCGGTGCCAGGAATTGGGACTATCGCTTCTGCTGGCTGCGCGATGCCACCTTCACGCTGCTGGCGCTGATGAACTCGGGCTACACCGAGGAAGCCTCGGCCTGGCACAATTGGCTGCTGCGCGCCGCGGCCGGCTCGCCGGCGAACATGCAGATCATGTACGGAATCTGGGGCCAGCGGCGACTTCTCGAATGGGAGGCGGACTGGCTCGACGGCTATGAGGGCGCCCAGCCGGTCCGCATCGGCAACGCCGCGCATGCGCAGCTCCAGCTCGACGTCTATGGCGAACTGATCGACGCCTTTCACCAGTCGCGCATGGCCAAGCTCAAGCTCGACGACGAGACCACCTGGGCGCTGGAATGCGCCGTGCTCCAGCATCTCGCCGAGGTCTGGGATCATCCCGATCACGGCATCTGGGAGCGGCGCGGCCAGCCCAGGCACTACGTCTTCTCCAAGGTCATGACCTGGGTCGCCTTCGACCGCGGCATCAAGAGCGCCGAGACTTTTGGCTTCAAGGCGCCGCTGCTGCACTGGCGGACCCTGCGCGAAGCCATTCACCGCGATGTCTGCAACAAGGGCTTTGATGTGGAGGAAAATGCCTTCGTGGATTCCTACGGCTCGAAATTGCTCGATGCATCCGTGCTGCTGCTGCCCGCCGTCGGCTTCCTGCCGGCAAACGACCCGCGCATCCGCGGCACCATCGCCGCGGTCGAAAAGCGCATGATGCGCGACGGCTTTGTTTTGCGGCACGATCCGTGCGAGGTGTCGGATGAGATCCAGCCGATCGAGGGTGCGTTCCTGGCCTGCACGCTGTGGCTCGCCGATGCCCATGTGCTGGCCGGCGATCTCGACAAGGCGCAGGTGCTGCTCGACCGCGTGGTCGGCATCGCCAACGACGTCGGCCTCCTGGCCGAAGAATACGATTCAGGCGCCCGGCGCCAGACCGGCAATTTCCCGCAAGCCCTGACCCACATCGCGCTGATCAACACCGCGCACAATCTGTCGGCGGCACGGCAGGAGAGCGAAAAGCCGGCCGTGCAGCGGTCGAAGTAGTGATTTAAGGGACCCCGTTCCACTTCAGGATCATCTCCATCGCCTCGGCGAAACCGTCCTGTTCATTGGTCGCGGTGACGTGGGTGGCCTGGTCCTTGACGTTGTCGGTGGCGTTGCCCATGGCGATCGAGGTGCCGGAGACGCGGAACATGGCGAGGTCGTTCTGCATGTCGCCGATGGTGGCGACCGCATCGGTGGAAATGCCGAGGCGCTTGGCCATGGCCTCCACGAAGGTGCCCTTGTCGAAGCCCGGCGGGGTGATGTCGAGATAATAGGTCTGCGAACGGACGGCGGTCGCCTCGCTGCCGAGCGCGTCCTGCATCGCCTTCTCGCAGCGCTCGAGGCCGGCGGCATCGGCACTGGCGCCGACGATCTTGCAGGCGCTGGCGAGATACGGCGAGAAGTCGGTCACGATGGTGGGATCGGAGCGGATCGTGTGCTGCTCATGCCCGACGTATTTTCCGCTCGGGTTGTCGATCAGCCATTTGTCGTAGGTGAACAGCCAGATGTCGGCGCCGAACTCGCGCAGGATTTTGAGGGATCGCTCGGCGGCGCTTGCCGGAATCAAATGCTGCTCGACCGGGTTCATCTCGGGATCGACGATCGAGGAGCCATTGAACGGGCCGACCGGCAGCCACAGCGCCAGCGGCTCGACCAAAAAGCGCATGCCGATGGCGGGGCGGCTGGAGGTGATGGTGAAGCCGATGCCGGCCTGGTGCAGCCGCTGCACCGCGCCCCTGGCGCGGTCCGTCAGCGTCTTGTCCTTGGTCAGCAGCGTGCCGTCGACGTCGGAGACGACCAGTGAGATTTTCGTCATGGCAGAACCCCAGGGTTCGGTTTCTCAGCGTTTCGCCCCGCTCAACCTCAATTGCCGCACCACGCCGTCCACGATCGCCTCGACGGATTCGTCGATCGAGACCGTGATGACGTGCTCGCCCGCCTCCGGCGGCTCCAGCGTGTCGAACTGGCTTGTCAGCAGCCCGGCCGGCATGAAATGGCCCTTGCGCTGCGCGAGCCGCTCGGCGATCAGCTCCCTTGTGCCCTTCAGGAACACGAAGCGAACGTCGTCGCGCCCGCGCAGCAGCACGTCACGATAGGTGTGCTTCAGCGCCGAGCAGGCGATGATGACGTGCTCGCCCTTGTCGCAGACCCGCGCGATTTCGTCGGCGATGGCGTTGAGCCAGGGCCAGCGATCCTCATCGGTGAGGGGATGGCCGGCGCGCATCTTCTCGACATTGCTGGCGGGATGAAAGCTGTCGCCGTCCTCGAACCGCCAGCCGAGCCGCTGGCCCAGCGCCTCCGCAACCGTGCTCTTGCCCGAACCCGACACGCCCATCACGATCAACGCACAAGGTGCTTCAACGCCCGCCACGAATTCCCTCCGGAAGCGCGGCCTGATCGACCAGCCAGACGGTCTCACCATTCGAGCGCGCGCGTACAGCCGGCAGACTCTCGCCATTGAGGAGGCGCGTCAAGATCGGCTGCTTGTCGTGCCCGGCAATCTCGAACAGCATTTCGTGGCACGAGGCCAGCACGGGCAACGTCAGCGACACCCGTGGCACGAACGGGGCGACATTGGCCTTGGGCACGCCGACGACCCAGCGCGTGGTCTCCTCGACCGCGGGATAGCCCGGAAACAGCGAGGCGGTGTGGCCGTCCGGGCCGGCGCCCATCAGGACCATGTCGAACAGCGGGCGCGCCGGATCGAGCTGGTCCGCGCCGTAGAAGGCCCGCAACTCGCGCGCATAGGTTTCGGCGCCTTGATCCGGATTTTCGACCTTGGTCGGGATCGGATGGATATGTCCGGACGACGCGTTGCGATCGAGGAAGGTCGCGCGCGCGACCGCCATGTTGTTGAGCGGATCGCTCTCGGGCACGAACCGCTCGTCGCCGATGAACCAGTGCACGCGGTCCCATGGGATCCTGCCGCGATAGGCGTCGCTGCCAAGCAGTTGATAGAGCTTCTTCGGGCTGGAGCCGCCGGTCAGGCAGATCGCGATCCGCCCGGGATTGGCCGCGATCCGCGCCATCACCCGCTCGGCGGCCGCCTGGGCCAGCGCCTCGGCGTCAGCCGCGACGATCAGCTTCGGCTGGTCGGCCGCTGCCATCACGAAAATTTCCGCCAGCTGCGCCCGTCGCGCCGCAGCAGCTCGTCGGCGCATCTTGGACCGTCGCTGCCGGCTTCATAGGTCTCGATGCCGTTGGTGCCCTCGCTCTTCCAGGCATCCAGGAACGGCTGCACCGCCTGCCATCCGGCCTCGATGCCGTCGGCGCGCTGGAACAGGATGTTGTCGCCGATCATGCAGTCGTAGATCAACGTCTCGTAGCCGGTCGAGGGATCGGCGCGGAAATAGTCGCCGTACTTGAACTTCATCTCGACGCCGTCGATGGTGATGCTCGGCCCCGGGATCTTGGCGTTGAACTGCAGCTCGATGGTTTCGGTCGGCGCGATGCCGATGGTGAGGAAGTTCTGCGACAGGCGGTCGACGTCGGTGCCTGAGAACATCGACAGTGGCGCCTGCTTGAACTTGATCGCCACTTCCGTGCGCTTGTGGCCGAGCGCCTTGCCGGTGCGCAGATAGAACGGCACGCCGGCCCAGCGCCAATTGTCGATCATCAGCTTCAGTGCGACAAAGGTCTCGGTGGTGCTGCCGGGCTTGACGTCCTCGGTCTTGCGATAGTCCGTGAGCTCGTCGTCGCCGATGCGGCCGGCGAGATATTGCGCGCGGACAGAATTCTTCAGCGCCTCTTCCCGGCTGGGCTGCTGGATCGACGTCAGCACGTCGGCCTTTTCGGAGCGCACGGAATGCGCGTCGAAGCGCGCCGGCGGCTCCATCGCGACCAGCGACATCAGCTGGAACAGATGGTTCGGCACCATGTCGCGCAGCGCGCCGGTGGCGTCGTAGAAGCCGCCGCGATGGCCGACGCCGAGCTTCTCCTCCACGGTGATCTGGATGTGGTCGATATGGTTGCGATTCCAGATCGGCTCGAACATGCCGTTGGCAAAGCGCAGCACCAGGATGTTCTGCACCGTCTCCTTGCCGAGATAATGATCGATCCGGTAGATCTGGTGCTCGTCCATGATCTTCAGCAGCTCGCCATTCAACGCCTTGGCGGAGGCGAGGTCGGTGCCGAACGGCTTTTCGATCACCAGCCGCCGCCAGGCGCCGTTCTCTTTCATCATGCCGGTGCGGCCGAGCTCGCGCGCGGTCGGCGCGAAGGCGGCGGGCGGCGTGGCGAGATAGAACAGCCGGTTGCCGCCGGTTTCCTGGGCGCATTCCAGCGAATCCAGATGCTCGCGCAAACGATCAAAGGAGGGCGGGTCCTTCGGATCGGCCTCGACGAAGGTCACGCATTCCAGCAGTTTCCGGGCGATGTCGTCGTCCACGGGCCGCGTCGCGAACTGGCGCAGGCCCTTCATCAGGCTGTCGCGCAGCTCGTCATCGGACTGGCCCTTGCGGGCTACGCCGACGACACAGAACTTTTCCGGTAGCAGGTGCTCGGCGGCGAGATTGTAGAGCGACGGCATCACCAGGCGGTGAGTGAGATCGCCGGTCACGCCAAAGATGACGAAGGCGCAATTTTCCGGCTTGCGCTTGGCTTGCGGGTCTTTTGTCACGAACGATTGGCCTTCGTGTTGTTACGTCTTACTTGGGCTTCGAAGCGCCCGGCTGCTTCGGCTCCTTGTGGCCGCCGAACCCCGCGCGCATTGCAGAAAGAATTTTTTCGGCGAAGGTGTGTTCCTTGCGGGAACGGAAACGTGTGTAGAGCGCAGCGGTCAGCACTTCGGCCGGCACGGCCTCGTCGATCGCCGCATTCACGGTCCAGCGGCCTTCGCCGGAATCTTCGACAAAGCCCGAATATTCCGACAGGACCGGGCTGTCGGCGAGCGCCGTCGAGGTGAGGTCGAGCAGCCAGGACGGGATCACGGAGCCGCGACGCCAGACCTCGGCAATGTCGGCGAGATCGAAATCGTAGCGATGGTCGGCGGGCAGCGCGTCGATGTTGGCGTTCTTGAGGATGTCGAAGCCTTCGGCATAGGCCTGCATCAGGCCGTATTCGATGCCGTTGTGGATCATCTTCACGAAATGGCCGGCGCCGACGGGACCGGCATGGATGTAGCCCTGCTCGATGCGGGGATCGCGTCCGTCGCGTCCTTCGGTGCGCGGAATGTCGCCGGCGCCGGGGGCGAGCGCGGCGAAGATCGGATCGAGCCGGTCCACCACGGGCTTCTCGCCGCCGATCATCATGCAATAGCCGCGGTCGAGACCCCAGACGCCGCCGGAGGTGCCGACGTCGACATAATGGATGCCGCGGGCCTTCAGCGCCTTGCCGCGGCGGACGTCGTCCTGCCAGAAGGTGTTGCCGCCGTCGATGATGACGTCGCCTTCCTGCATCACGCCCGCGATGGTGTCGATCGTGGTCTCGGTGATGTGCCCCGCAGGCAGCATCACCCAGGCGGTGCGTGGCCGCTCGAGCTTCGAGATGAACTCTTCCAGCGTCGCCGAGCCCACCGCGCCGTCGGCGGCGAGGCCCGCGACGGCCTTGGCGTCCTTGTCATAGACCACGGTCGAATGGCTGTGGCGCATCAGGCGGCGAACGATGTTGCCGCCCATCCGGCCGAGGCCGATCATGCCGAGTTGCATGTGAAAGCTTCCCTTAATTCAGTGCGTCGTTGAGCGCGGCGTTGAGCGCCGCGAGACCTTTCTTGAGCCCGCCCTTGAGGTGGACGCGCAATGCACGCCGCCCGCGCTCGGTGAGCACGTCGAAATCGCCGCGCGCCTGCGCCGCCTTGATCACGCCGAAGCTGGCCTTCTGGCCCGGCACGGCAAGATCCTTGGCATCGTCGGCGGTGATCTGGAGGAACACGCCGCTGTCGGGTCCGCCCTTGTAGGCCTGCCCGGTGGAGTGCAGGAAGCGTGGCCCGAATTCGGCGCAGGTCGCGACATGCCGCTTCTCGCGTACCTCGAGCCGCATGGCCTGGAGTGCGTCGATCGTCGCCTTGTCGCGCGCGATATAGCCGAGCAGGGCGACATAGTCGCCGTGGTTCGAGCGCGACAGATGCGCCTTCAGCCAGGAGGTGAGGTCGCCATTGGCGCCGGCAGCGCGCAGCGCCTTGGCGTTGGCCTCGTCGGTGTAGAGATCGGCCTCCTTTGTGCTGACCACCGGCTGCTCGGCCGGCAGCGCGCCGGTCTTCTCGAACGACGCCGTCAGCTCGCGGGTCTTGATCTTGGCCGCCTCCACGTCCGGCTGGTCGAACGGGTTGATGCCGAGGATCGAGCCTGCCACCGCGGTCGCCATCTCGAAGCGGAAGAACTCTTGGCCGAGATGGTCGATCGACTTCATGACGATGCGCACGACGGGGTGGCCGGCCGCTTCGATGGCGGCCAGCTTGGAGTCATGCGCGGCGTCGGCTTCGCCCTCGGTGCGGATGTCGATGAAGAAGCGGTCGTTGCCGTAGAGCGCCGGCTCGCCCAGCGGCTCGCCGTCGATCGGGATCAGGCCCTTGCCTTCCTTGCCGGTCGATTCCGCGATGAGCTGCTCGGCCCAGGCGCCGAAATCGGCGATCTTCTTCGACGACAGGATCGTTACCTTGTCGCGGCCTTCGAGCGCCGCGAGGCCCATGGCAAGGCCGAGCTGCACGCCGGGGTTCTCAGCTGGCGGCACGTCCGGTCCGCAGGAGCGCGCCATCGAGAGCGCATGCTTGATGAAGGTCTTGACGTCGATGCCGGCCGTGGCCGCCGGCACCAGGCCGAACGGCGACAGCACCGAATAGCGGCCGCCGATCGTGGGCTCGCCATGGAAGATGCGGGCGTAGTTCAGGCTCTTGGCCGCCTTCTCCAGCGACGAGCCGGGATCGGTCACCGCGATGAAGCGGAAGCCGGTCTTGGCCTTCGGGCCGAGAGCCTGCGCGACGCGCTCATGGAAATAATCCTTCATCGCGTTCGGCTCGGTGGTGCCACCGGATTTGCTCGACACGATGAACACCGTATTGGCGATGTCGATCTTGTCTTCCATCGCGCGGACCTGCGCCGGGTCGGTGGAATCCAGCACGTGCAGCTTCGGGAAGCCGGGCTTCTTTCCAAAGGTCTCGGCCAGCACCTCGGGGCCGAGGCTCGATCCGCCCATGCCGAGCACGACGGCGTCGGAGAACTTCTGGCCCTTCACGCGGCCCGCATAGTCCTCATAGTCGGCGACGTCGGCTTTGGCGGCGCTGTCGAGCCAGCCGAGCCATTTGTTCTCGTCGGTGCCGGTCCAGACCGATTTGTCGCGTTGCCAGAGCCGGCGGATCTTGGCCGCGGCACGCCATTCCTCGGTGCTCTTGGCCACGGCCTTGCCGAGCCCGTCACCGAGCGAGAGCTGCTGGCGGTCGATTGCCGGCCCGAGCACGGTGGCGCGCTTGTGTGCGACGGCGCCGTACAGCTTGTCGGCGGCGTCCGCGAACAGCTTGACGCCGTCCTTGACCAGCTCCTCGGTGATGGCGTCGAGCGAGACGCCGGAGCGCTCCAGCTCTTCCAGCACGCGGCGGGCGTCGTCCACGTTCTCCTCGAGACTGTCGCGCGCCTTGCCGTGGTCGCGGAACGCGTCCAGCGTTGCCGGCGGCACGGTGTTGACGGTGTCGGGGCCGATCAGCTCCTCGACATAGAGGACGTCGCTGTAGTCCTTGTTCTTGGTGCCGGTCGAGGCCCACAGCATGCGTTGCGGCTTGGCGCCCTTGGCGGCGAGCTTCTCCCAGCGCGGACCCGAGAACAGGCGCTTGTAATCCTGATAGGCGACCTTGGCGTTGGCGATCGCGACCTTGCCCTTCAGCGCGGCGAGCCGCTCCTTCTCGGAGGGGTCGTTGGCGCGAGCGATCTTCTCGTCGAGCTGCTTGTCCACCACGCTGTCGATGCGGCTGACGAAGAAGCTCGCCACGCTCGCGACATGCGAGGGATCGCCGCCACCGGCGACGTATTTTTCGAGCCCGGCGAGGTAGGCCTCGGCGACCTGGAGATAGACGGCCTTGGAGAACAGCAGCGTAATGTTGATGCTGATGCCGTCGCCGATCAGCGTCTCGATCGCCGGCAGGCCCTCCGGCGTCGCCGGCACCTTCACCATCAGGTTCTTGCGACCAACGTCCTTCCAGAGCCGGCGCGCCTCGGCGACCGTGCCGGCGGTGTCCATCGCAAGGTAAGGCGAGACTTCGAGGCTGACATAGCCGTCGCCGCCCTTGAGGCGGTCATAAACCGGGCGGAGCACGTCGGCGGCGGCCTGGATGTCCTCGACCGCCACGGCTTCGAACAGGTCGGCAACGGTCCGGTCGCCGCGCTTCAGCGCTTTGCCGATCGGGGCGTCATATTCGTCGGAGCTGCCGATCGCCTTCTCGAAGATCGACGGATTGGAGGTGACGCCCTTGACGCCGTCGGTGTCGATCAGCCGCTTCAGGTCGCCCTTGGCGATGAAGCCGCGGGCGAGGAAGTCCAGCCAGACGGCTTGACCGTGCTTTTCGAGTTCTTTGACGGGATTCATGGTGCTTTTTATCTCCAAGCCTGCGGGCGGAGGGGGTTTCCGCGCCGGTCCTGACGCGCTATCCTTTAGCCCACATGCTCCCGGGAGGGAACCAATCAAGGGCGTAGGCGTCATCCCCTCAAGGTAACTCCGTCGCGATCATGGCGATCCGGCGGAAGTCGTGCCTTTGCGTAATAAAAGTTTGACCGGGATGCTTCGGCCGAGGTCTTGTTGCGTGAGGATGATCTGTCGCGTCGCTGAGTGTCGTCAGTGGAGTTCGATCCGTCTGATCGTGATTGGCTCGGTCGCGAATGGCCATGCTGGGGGAAAGCATGCACGCGCATCCTGATGGCGTTGCCGTCGCCGGCGATCGATCGCGCCGGCCGTCCGCATCGGTGCATCTCACACTCACGAAACTGGTCGACGTGCGTCGTGCGGACGCTCGTCGCGGCGAGCGCAAGGTTAACTCTCAGGTCAGGCGCGGCAGCGCTCCTGCATCCGCGCTGCTACGCGCCGCGTGCTGAACAGTTGGATTGTTATCCTTTCGGAGGGTGTAGCGACCGATTTTGACACAGCGCTGTGCGCTTGCCGCGCCGCTCATGCTGCCTGCAGTCCGGACATCGCATTGCAGCAGGAAGATGAACGCGCGCCACGCAAGCTCCCCGCAAGCGTCACAAGTTTGCCGCTGGCGGATCGTCATGTTGCAGTGCCGGAGACAGCCGTCCCCGGTATTGCCCGGATGTGGCGAGCGAGTGACAATTTCTGGAAATGAGCGAAGATAGAGATAGATTCGCACAAATTACAGGCAAGTGCCTGTTCGTAATTCACAGAGTGCCTACCTTGTGCGTTGCGTGGTGTCGGCACCAGGGTGTCCAATGATCGTCATGTGCTCACGCTGATTCGAGAAGCGGCCTGAGGAACGGTCCAGTAACGCTTTCGTTTCAGCTTGTAGCGGAACTCACGCGGAGAGGGATCATGTATAACGATTCTCTATTCAACGCTTTCGCTCGGTCGTTCGAGGCGAGAAGCCAGCACGACATGTCGATGGCGGAATATCTGGAATCGTGTCGAAGCGATCCCATGAAATACGCGAATGCGGCCGAACGGTTACTAGCGGCGATCGGTGAACCTCAGACGATTGACACGGCCAAGGACCCACGCCTTGGCCGTATTTTTTTGAACCGCACCATCCGGACCTATCCGGCCTTCGCCGGCTTCTACGGCATGGAAGAAACCATCGAGCGCATCGTCGGTTTCTTCCGCCACGCCGCGCAAGGTCTCGAAGAGCGCAAGCAGATCCTCTATCTGCTCGGCCCGGTCGGCGGCGGCAAGTCGTCGCTCGCCGAACGGCTCAAGTCGCTGATGGAAGTGCAGCCGATCTACGTGCTCAAGGCCGGCGATGAACTCTCGCCCGTGTTCGAAAGTCCGCTCAGCCTGTTCGATCCTGACAATCTCGGGCCGATGCTGGAAGAGAAATACGGCATTCCGCGCCGGCGCCTCACTGGCCTGATGAGCCCTTGGTGCTACAAGCGGCTCGAGGCCTTCGGCGGCGATATCTCGCAATTCCGCGTCGCCAAGATCCAGCCGTCGCGGCTGCGCCAGATCGCGGTTTCCAAGACCGAGCCCGGTGACGAGAACAACCAGGACATCTCCTCGCTGGTCGGCAAGGTCGACATCCGCAAGCTCGAGACCTATGCGCAGAACGACCCCGACGCCTACAGCTATTCGGGCGGCCTCAACCGCGCCAACCAGGGCATCCTCGAATTCGTCGAGATGTTCAAGGCGCCGATCAAGATGCTGCATCCGTTGCTCACGGCAACGCAGGAAGGCAACTACATCGGCACCGAGAATATCGGCGCGATCCCGTTCACCGGCGTGATCCTGGCGCACTCCAACGAAGCGGAGTGGGCGAGCTTCAAGGCCAACAAGAACAACGAAGCCTTCATCGACCGCATCTGCGTCATCAAGGTGCCGTACTGCCTGCGCGTCACCGAAGAGCAGAAGATCTACGAGAAGCTGATCCAGGGCTCCGAGCTCGCGGCCGCGCCTTGCGCGCCCTCGACGCTGGAGACGCTGGCGCGGTTCTCGGTGATGTCGCGCCTGCGCAAGCACGAGAACTCCACGCTGTTCGGCAAGATGCGGGTCTATGACGGCGAGAGCCTGAAGGAATCCGATCCTAAGGCGCGCAGCGTCCAGGAATATCGCGATGCCGCCGGCGTCGACGAGGGCATGGACGGCGTCTCCACCCGCTTCGCCTTCAAGATCCTGGCTGCGACCTTCAACCACGATCCGCAGGAGGTCGCCGCCGACGCCGTGCATCTGATGTACGCGCTGGAGCAGTCGATCCGCCGCGAGCAGCTGCCCGAGGAAGTCGAGAAGCGCTATCTCGAATTCATCAAGGCCGACCTGGCGCCGCGTTACGCCGAGTTCATCGGCAACGAGATCCAGAAGGCGTACCTCGAATCCTACTCGGATTACGGCCAGAACCTGTTCGACCGCTACGTCGACTACGCCGACGCCTGGATCGAGGACCAGGACTTCAAGGATCCCGACACCGGCCAGTTGCTGGATCGCGAGCTTTTGAACCAGGAATTGACCAAAATCGAGAAACCGGCGGGCATTGCCAACCCCAAGGACTTCCGCAACGAGGTCGTCAAATTCTCGTTACGCTCGCGGGCCCAGAACGGCGGCAAAAATCCGACCTGGACCTCCTACGAGAAGATTCGCGACGTGATCGAAAAGCGGATATTCTCCCAGGTCGAGGACCTGCTTCCGGTCATCTCCTTCGGGTCGAAGAAGGACGGCGAGACGGAGAAGAAGCACGGCGAGTTCGTCGCACGCATGGTGGAGCGCGGCTACACCGAGCGTCAGGTTCGCCGGCTCGTCGAATGGTACATGCGCGTGAAGCAGGCCGGTTGAGGCGGATGAAAAAGTGCCGATTCACATCATTGACAGGCGCCTGAATCCAGGCGGCAAGAGTCTCGAGAACCGCCAGCGGTTCTTGCGTCGGGCCAAATCCCTGGTGCAGGGCGCCGTCAAGAAGACCTCGCAGGAACGAGACATCAAGGACGTCCTGGAGGGTGGTGAGGTCACGATACCGCTCGACGGTATGCACGAGCCGCGTTTCCGCCGTGAACGCGGAACGCGCGACATGGTGCTGCCCGGGAACAAGAAGTTCGTCGAGGGTGACTATCTGCAGCGCTCCGGCCAGGGCAGCGCCAAGGACTCCGGTCCCGGCGAAGGCGACAGCGAAGACGCCTTCCGCTTCGTGCTCTCCCGTGACGAGTTCGTCGATCTCTTCCTCGACGATCTCGAATTGCCGGATCTTGCCAAGCGCAAGATCGCGCAGACCGAGAGCGAGGGCATCCAGCGCGCCGGCTACACCACGTCGGGCTCGCCCGCCAACATCTCGGTGAGCCGGACCGTAAAACTCGCGCTGGCCCGCCGCATCGCGCTCGGGCGTCCCCGCAAGGAGGAGATCGAGGAGCTGGAAGCCGCGATCGCCGCCTGCACCGACGAGGACGAGCGCGTGGAGCTCATCGCCCAGCTCGAAAAGCTCAAGGCGAAGACCAAGCGCATTCCCTTCGTCGACCCGCTCGACATCCGCTACCGCCGCTACGAGAAGGTGCCGCGCCCGGTCGCGCAAGCCGTGATGTTCTGCCTGATGGACGTCTCGGGCTCGATGTCCGAGCACATGAAGGATCTGGCAAAACGCTTCTACATGCTGCTCTACGTGTTCCTGAAGCGGCGCTACAAGCACGTCGAGATCGTCTTCATCCGCCACACCGACCGCGCCGAGGAGGTCGACGAGCAGACCTTCTTCTACGGCCCGGCCTCGGGCGGCACGCTGGTCTCCAGCGCGCTGCAGGCGATGAACGATATCGTGCGCGAGCGCTTCAATCCGTCGGACTGGAACATCTACGCAGCCCAGGCTTCCGACGGCGACAATTCCTATTCCGACGGCGAGCTCACGGGCATGCTGCTGACCGACAAGATTTTGCCGGTCTGCCAGTTCTTCGCCTATCTCGAGGTCGGCGAGTCCGGTGGCAGCGCCTTCGATCTCTCCGACTCCTCGCTGTGGACCCTCTACGACCGGCTGCGCAACGGCGGCGCACCGCTCTCGATGCGCAAGGTCAGCGAGCGCAGCGAGATCTTCCCGGTGTTCCACGATCTGTTCCAGCGCCGCGACGCTACCCAGGAGAAAGCCGCTCCATGACGGAAAGACTGTTCGAAGGCGCCGATTGGGACTTCCACACCTTGCAGCGCATCACCGATGCCTGCGAGGAGGTGGCACTCAAGCAGCTCGGGCTCGACGTCTATCCGAACCAGATCGAGGTCATCACCGCCGAGCAGATGCTGGATGCCTATTCCTCCGTCGGCATGCCCCTGTTCTACAAGCACTGGTCGTTCGGCAAGCAGTTCGCGTTCCACGAGGCGTCCTACCGCAAGGGCCTGATGGGCCTCGCCTATGAGATCGTGATCAACTCCTCGCCCTGCATCTCCTACCTGATGGAGGAGAACACGGCGACGATGCAGACGCTGGTGATCGCGCACGCCGCCTTCGGCCACAACCACTTCTTCAAGAACAACTATTTGTTCAAGCAGTGGACCGATGCCGAGGGCATCCTGGATTACCTCGACTTCGCCAAGAACTACGTCATGCAGTGCGAGGAGCGCTACGGCCGCACCGAGGTCGAGCGCACGCTCGACGCCGCGCACGCACTGATGTCGCACGGCATCGACCGCTATCCCGGCAAGAAGAAGCTGGATTTGCGCGAGGAAGAGAAGCGGGCAGGGCGCCGCCGCCAGCACGAGGAGGAAGTCTTCAACGATCTCTGGCGCACCGTTCCCAAGGGCGCCGCCAAGAGCCGGTCAGCGATCTCTATCGAGCGGCGCCGCAAGCTGCTCGGCCTGCCGCAGGAGAACCTGCTCTATTTCCTGGAGAAGAGCGCGCCGCGCCTGGCACCCTGGCAGCGCGAGCTGCTGCGCATCGTCCGCCACATCGCGCAGTACTTCTATCCGCAGAGCCAGACCAAGGTGATGAACGAGGGGACGGCGACCTACGTCCACTATCGCATCATGACCAAGCTGCACGAGCAGGGCCGCATCACCGACGGCAACTTCCTCGAATTCCTGGGCTCGCACACCAACGTGGTGTTCCAGCCCGAATTCGACGATCCGCGCTACTCCGGCTTCAATCCCTATGCGCTCGGCTTTGCCGTGATGCAGGACATCGAGCGCATCGTCACCAAGCCGGAGGACGAGGACCGCGAGTGGTTCCCCGACATCGCCGGCAAGGGCGACGTGATGGGCGTGCTGCGCGATGTCTGGGCCAATTACCGCGACGAAAGCTTCATCGGCCAGTTCCTGAGTCCCAAATTGATGCGGCACTTCCGCATGTTCCATCTGCACGACGATCCCGAGGAGCGCGCGGGCATCCGCGTCGATGCCATCCACGACGAGCGCGGCTTCCGCCGCGTCCGCCGCGAGCTGGCGCGTCAGCACGATGTCGGCTTCATCGATGCCAACATCGAGGTGGTGGACGTCGATCTCTCCGGCGACCGCCGGCTGATCCTGCATCACCACGTCATCAAGGGCTCGCAGCTCAACGAGACCGACACCAAGCGCGTGCTGCAGCACCTCGCCGATCTCTGGACCTACGACGTCTCGCTGATCGAGGTCGACGCCAACGACAAGGTGTTGCGCGAATACGTCGTGAGCCCGCGCCCGATCCCGGTGGCGGCCTGAGGCGGCTGGCTGCGTCCAAAATATCGCAGCGATAGTTCGCGCGCGGCCCATCCTTCGAGACGCCCGCCTTTGGCGGGCCCTCAGGATGAGGACGGAGTGCGTGGCAGCAAACTCTGCAGACAGAGATGCTGCTGAGCCTCATCCTGAGGAGACCGCGAAGCGGTCGTCTCGAAGGACGAGGCGCTTGCTCTGGCGGCTACCAAGAATTTGTCGTGCTCTAAGCCGAGCGCCTCTTGGCCGGCTTCTTCTTCGCCCCATTCAGCTCCACCGCGGCGCGGATCAGCGCCTTCAGCGCCTTCTCATTGATCTTCTCACCCTCGCGAATGTCGATCGCGCGGCGCACATTGCCGTCGAGGCTGGAATTGAACAGCCCGGCCGGGTCGTCCAGCGCCGCGCCCTTGGCGAAGGTCAGCTTCACCACTTCCTTGTAGGTCTCGCCGGTGCAGATGATGCCGTCGTGCTCCCACACGGGAACGCCGTGCCATTTCCATTCCTCGACGACCTCAGGATCGGCCTCCTTGATCAGGCCGCGGACCCGCGCCAGCGTCTCGCCGCGCCAATCACTGAGCTCCCTGATCCGGCCGTCGATCATTTTTGAGGGCGACGCGCTGCTCGTTTCTTTCGCGCCGGTCTTCTTCGCGGTCACGGCTTTCTTCATCATATCGCCCCCGTTCACGCGTTGCTGCGGCGCAGATACGGCCGCGCGAACAGATAGAGCCCGGTCGCGAGCAACGGAATCAGCGGCACGAAGGCCAAGAGGCCGATCCACGTCGCCTGAACCTGCATGGTCAACGCAACGATGTTGGCGATGACGGCCACCGTGAAAGCCATCGACAGCCAGCGATGAATCTGCCGGATCCACATGTTCGAGTTCATTGGGGTCTCCTTCCGAAAATGATTGAGCGTGACGCCGGCAGAGCTACTCGGCCCGCGCCAGCACTTCGTCCAGCTTGTTGAAAAACTGCTTCCAGCCGGCATGCGCGCCGCCATAGGCCTGCTTCTGCGTCGGGCTGAAGCCCGCCTGCTCGACGCGCAGATGCGTGCCGGCATGCGTCGGCGTCAGCGTGAAGGTGACGATGCTCCTGAGATCGAACGCCGCATCCTCGTGCGAAAAATTCCAGGTGTAGGCGAGCGTCTTCTGCGGCTCGATGGTGAGCACCTCGCAGTCCAGCACGCCGCCCCATTCACCGCGCAGATTGAAGCGATGGCCGACGGTCGGCTTGAAGTCGTTCTTCATCAGCCATTCCTCGATCAGATGCGGCTGCGTCAGCGCGCGCCAGAGCCGCTCGGCCGGAAAGGCGAATTCGCGCTCGACGACGACGGAACGGGTTTCGGTCATTGGTCCATCCTCTTCAGGAGATCATCGAGTGCATCGAGCCGGTTCTGCCAGAAGCCGGCCATCTGGCTGGTCCAGTCGATCAGCGGATTCAGTGCGCCGGGCTGGGCGCTGTAATGGGTCTGGCGTCCCTCATGGCGGTCGCGCACCAAGCCCGCCTGCTTCAGCGCGCCCAAATGTTTCGAGACCGCCGGCTGGGAAACGCCGGACTGCGCCGTCAGTGCCCCGACCGTCTGCTCGCCCTCGCGGCACAGCCGCTCGAAGATCGCCCGCCGGGTCGGGTCGGCGAGGATCCTGAACAGGAGATCGTGGGCGGCGGACATGTGGAATCCATAACTCACAAGTTATGGATTAATTCATAACCGCAGAGTTATGGGTATGTCAAGGAGGGTGGAGAGGGGAGAGCGCTCGCTCCGCCGTCATTGCGAGGAGCGAAGCGACGAAGCAATCCAGAGTCCCTCCGCTGAGGGATTCTGGATTGCTTCGCTTCGCTCGCAATGACTGTGGATGCGGCGGCAACCCTACGGCCGCAAATACAGATACCCCTGCGATTGCAGCTCGGCCAAACGGACCACGCCGCCCTTCTCCGCGCTGACGAAGCCGGGCAGCAGATCCGTCAGCGTGACGTTCTGCGCCTTCATCGTGTTGCCGCAGGCGGCGAGCTCGACGCCGTCTTTCGAGAAATCGCCGACGCGCTTGCTGATATCGGGGTTGGCCTGCACCGAGTGAAACGCCTTCAGCGCCGGCCCGTGAATCACCAGCGCGATCGTGACGTGATCGGGACCGCCGACACCGTCGATGTGGTTCTGGATATTGCCGAGCACGAAATTGACCTTCTCGGCGTCGCTGAGATGGTAGACGACCTTCAGCTTGTTCGACGATGGCGTCTCGGTCGCGGCCTTTGCGCCGGAGGCGCCAAACGCTGCGCCCAACGCCGAGACGGCACTCCACAGGATGTTCCGGCGGTTCATCGCGTTCTCCTCCACTGAGCCTGTATTTGCCGGACAGATATCACTTGTGGCGCAGTGCGGCGAGTTCCTTGCGGTCGGTCACCAGCGAGGCGCATTCGCTGGCATCGACGCGGTCGAGACGGAAGATCCCGTCATCGGCGCCGGCCACCAGCGACTGCTCGGCATCGTCATCCGGCTTGTTGTTCTGCCAGACCCTGACCCGCGCCAGCCGCACGATCACCGATCTGTCGTCCTTGGACATTGCAACGCCGATGCCGCCGCCCTCGCAGTCGACACCGCAGCCGAGGCGCACCTCGGGGCCGTTCTTGGTGAACAGGGCGTGGCCGCAGGATCCGCTGGAATCGAAATCGCCGGAGCGATGGCGATATCGAAAGCCGAGGCGGAAGGAGTTGTGCAGCTCCTTGTCCTCCTTGTCGAACTCGGCCGAGATCAGCAGCTTCATCGAAGCGACCTTCTGCTTGGGATGCCGGGCCAGATGGTCGGCATCGTAGCGGCGGATGAAGCAGGCATAGGCCTTGTCGCCGGGCGCGCCGGCATACATCCGTGCATTGAAGGCCTCGGCCTCGGCCCTGGTCGGCTCGCGGGACTCGTCGGCGTCCTCGGCCCGGGCGGCGCCGACGAAGGCGGCAAGGACGAGGGGGAGGATGAGGGCAAGCTTCATGGGGTGCACCGGACGCGTTGAACCGTGGCGGCCCGCATCGGGACGAAGCGGGGCCGACTGGCGGTTAGTCGCAAGCCGAATGCCGCCCGTTCAACTGCGAATGCGTCGCAGTTCCGTAGGCAGCCCCGCGCAAGGTTCCCGTCTTAAGAGTTTGGAAGGAGGGGCGTTGGTACACCCCAGGTTGTTGCAATTGCTGGTGGCGGTCGACAATGTCCGTAAGTCAGAACTTGCCCAATCTTGCGATCGGCTATTCTGTGCCGCGCCTGCTGACGGTGCTGGCGGCAGGCCTGCTGCTGTCGCTGCTGTTCGCCGTGATCGCACTCAACCCGTTTGATCTCAAGATCCTGACGCCGTTCCAGATCACGGTCTGCTATCTGGGCCTCACGGTATCAGGCGTTGCCACCCTCAGGGCGCTGTTGAAGCTGGTCGGCAGCAGGGAGCCGGTCCTCTTCATCACCCGCGTCGGCATTCGCGACACCCGCATCGCTGACGACACCATCTCCTGGAGGTCGGTGCGTGACATCTCGGTCTGGGAGTTTCGCAGCCGGAAGATCGTCGTCCTCAAGCTCGACCCGCTCATCGCCGACCGGTTCGAGGGGGGCTTTCTGAAGCGCATCATATCCATGATGAACGAGGCGATCGGCGCCGAGGGCGTGCTCATCAATCCGGGCGGCCTCAACATTGACGGCGATACGCTGCTCGAGGCCTGCAACCAATACTGGAAGGCCGGCCGGATGGCCTATGCGCCCCGCCCCGTATCGGAAGAGCCCGAGCCTGTCGACTAGAGCGCCTGTCAGCCAAGACGGCTTGGCATCGGCCGAGCCGATGCCTTCCTGACTGCTGCCGTCAGCGCAGGCTGGCGTTGATCTTGTCCAGCACCGCCGAGCCAGGGCACAGCGTGTCCGCTTCCAGCGTGTTGAGCGGCGTCTCGACCGTGTTGAGATGCTCGTGCAGATCCTCCGCATCGGGATCGACATACAGCAGACCGGTGACGATCTGGCCCTTGGCGGCGTGCTTGGCGAGGAAGGTCTGCGCGCCGAGCCGGTCATGCGGATCGTAATCGGCGTCGATCTTGCGCAGCGCGATCTTGCTGCCGTCGTGCTGCTCGACCACCTGCACCGTGCCCGGCGCGTAGTCCACCGCGATGGGATCGCGGCCGACCAGCACGTCGAGCCGGTTCACGGCGTCATTGTGCTCGCGGACATAGTCGAAGCTCTTGGTCGAGCCGGCATGGTTGTTGAAGGCGATGCAGGGGCTGATGACGTCGATGAAGGACGCGCCCTTGTGACCGATCGCGGCCGCGATCAGCGGCACCAGCTGGCTCTTGTCGCCGGAGAACGAGCGCGCGACGAAGGTGGCGCCGAGTTGCAGCGCGATCGCGACGAGGTCGATGGCGTTGTCGGTGTTGGTGACGCCCTTCTTGCTCTTCGAGCCGCGGTCGGCGGTCGCCGAGAACTGGCCCTTGGTCAGGCCGTAGACGCCGTTGTTCTCGACGATATAGGTCATGTTGACGCCGCGCCGGATCGAATGCGCGAACTGGCCGAAGCCGATCGAGGCGGAATCGCCGTCGCCGGAAACGCCGAGATAGATCAAATCGCGATTGGCGAGGTTGGCGCCGGTCAGCACGCTGGGCATGCGGCCGTGTACGGAGTTGAAGCCGTGCGAATTGCCGAGGAAGTAATCCGGCGTCTTCGACGAGCAGCCGATGCCGGAGATCTTCGCCACCCGATGCGGCTCGATCGAGAGCTCGTAGCAGGCCTCGATGATCGAGGCGGTGATCGAGTCATGGCCGCAGCCGGCGCACAGCGTCGAGATTTTTCCCTCGTAGTCGCGATGCGTGTAGCCGAGGTCGTTCTTCTTCAGCCCGGGATGGTGAAACTTTGGCTTGGCAATATAGGTCATGATACGGCCTTGCGGAGCGGGGTCACCTTGAGGTGATCCTGGTGGTCGCCAATGGCTTTTGCGATGAAGCGGGCGGTGATCGGGGTGCCGTCATAGTGCACGATCGGCACGAGGCGGACAGGATCGATGCCGTTCTCGTTGACGATGAGCTGGCGGAGCTGGCTGTCGCGGTTCTGCTCGACGACGTAGACGAAGTCGTGCTCGGCGAGGAAGCTCGCGACGCTGGAGTGGAACGGGAAGGCACGGATGCGCAGGCGGTCGAGCTGATGCCCGCGCGCCTCCAAGAGTCCGATCGCCTCGTCCATCGCCGGCGAGGTCGAGCCGAAATAGATCACGCCATATTTGGTCGGCCGTTCCGCATTGGCCTGCAGCGGCCGGGGCACGAGATCCTGCGCGGTCTCGAACTTGCGCACCAGGCGCTGCATGTTGTCGGCATAGACCGAGCCTTCCTCGGAATAACGCGCATAGCGATCGCGCGAGGTGCCGCGGGTGAAATAGGAGCCCTTGGTCGGGTGCGTGCCGGGATAGGTGCGGTAGGGGATGCCGTCGCCGTCGACGTCGAGATAGCGGCCGAAGTCGCGGCCTTCCTCCAGCATCTCCGTGGTCATCACCTTGCCGCGGTCGTATTGCCTGGCGTCGTCCCACTTCAGCGGCCGGCAGAGCCGGTGGTTCATGCCGATGTCGAGATCGAGCATCAGGAAGATCGTGGTCTGCAGCCGCTCGGCGAGATCGAAAGCGGCGGCCGCGAACTCGAAGGCCTCGGCCGGATCTTCCGGGAACAGCAGCACATGCTTGGTGTCGCCATGCGAAGCATAGGCGCAGGCGATGATGTCGCATTGCTGGGTGCGGGTCGGCATGCCCGTGGAGGGGCCGGCGCGCTGGATGTTCATGATCACGGCCGGGATCTCGGCAAAGTACGAGAGGCCGATGAACTCGGTCATCAAGGAGATGCCGGGGCCTGAGGTCGCGGTGAAGGCGCGCGCGCCGTTCCAGGAGGCGCCGATCACGATACCGATCGAGGCGAGCTCGTCCTCGCCCTGCACGATCGCGTACTTGGCCTTGCCGGTCTCCGGATCGTGCCGGAATTTCTTGCAGTGCGCGGTGAAAGCTTCCGCCACCGACGAGGACGGCGTGATCGGATACCAGGCGCATACGGTCGCGCCGCCATAGACGGCGCCGAGCGCGGCGGCGCTGTTGCCCTCGATGAAGATGCGGTCGCCGACCCTGTCGGATTTCTTCACCCGTAGTCCGATCGGGCACTTGAGATTCTGCAGCGCCCAGTCGCGGCCGAGATGCAGCGCGTGGACGTTGGAGGAGAGCAGCTTCTCCTTGCCCTTGTACTGCTCGCCGATCAGCTGCTCGATCAGCTTCGGGTCCATGTCGAGCAGCGCGGAGAGGCTGCCTAAATAGATGATGTTCTTGAACAGCTGGCGCTGGCGCGGATCGGTGTAGGTCGAGTTGGTGATCGCGGTGAGCGGCACGCCGATCACGGTGATGTCGTCGCGGAATTTGGTCGACGGCATCGGCTTGGTGGAATCGTAGAACAGATAGCCGCCCGGCTCGATACCGGCGACGTCCTTGTCCCAGGTCTGCGGGTTCATCGCCACCATCATGTCGACGCCGCCGCGGGCGCCGAGATGACCTTCCTCGGTCACCCGCACCTCGTACCAGGTCGGCAGGCCCTGGATGTTGGAGGGGAAGATGTTGCGCGGCGACACCGGAACGCCGTGGCGCAGGATCGCGCGCGCGAACATCTCGTTGGCGCTGGCCGAACCCGAGCCGTTGACGTTGGCGAAGCGGACGACGAAGTCGTTTACGCTGCTGAGCGGCTTTTTGTCGGACATGTCGAACCTGCGTGAGTCATCTCGATGAAATATTTCTGCATGTCCCAGGCTCCGGTGGGACAACGCTCGGCGCACAGCCCGCAATGCAGGCAGACGTCCTCGTCCTTGACCATCACGCGCCCGGTCTTGAGATCGGACGAGACGTAGAGGTCCTGGTCCGGACGCGGCGAGGGCGCCTTCAGACGATGGCGCAGATCGTCTTCCTCACCATTGTCAGTGAAGGTGATGCAATCCATCGGGCAGATGTCGGCGCAGGCGTCGCACTCGATGCAGAGCGAGGTCGAGAATACGGTCTGGACGTCGCAGTTCAGGCAGCGCTCGGCCTCGCCCAGCGCCAGCTTGACGTCGTAGCCCAGCTCGACCTCGGCGCGGATGTCCTTCAGCGCGATCACCTTGTCGCGATGCGGCACCTTGAAGCGTTTGTCGTTGGAGATGTCGTTGTCATAGCTCCATTCGTGGATGCCCATCTTCTGCGAGGAGACATGCACCTCCGGCAGCGGCCGTTCGGTGATGTCTTCGCCCGAAAGCATCCTGTGGATCGACAGCGCGGCATCATGGCCGTGCGCGACCGCCCAGATGATGTTCTTGGGGCCGAACGCGGCATCGCCGCCGAAAAAGACTTTTGGGTTGGTCGAGACGAACGTCGCCGGATCGACCTTCGGCATGTGCCATTTGTCGAACTCGATGCCGCAATCCGTCTCGATCCAGGGGAAGGCGTTCTCCTGGCCGACCGCGACCAGCACGTCGTCACATGGAATGGTCTGATCGGGGTCGCCCGAAGACACCAGATTGCGGCGGCCTTTGGCGTCGTATTCGGCCTTGACGTGCTGGAAGGTGACGCCGATGAGCTTGCCGGCGACATGCTTGAATGCCACCGGCACCATGTAGTTGAGGATCGGAATGTCCTCGTGGATCGCGTCTTCCTTCTCCCACGGCGAGGCCTTCATCTCCTCGAAGCCGGAACGCACGACCACCGTGACCTTCTCGCCGCCGAGGCGGCGCGCGGTGCGGCAGCAATCCATCGCGGTGTTGCCGCCGCCGAGCACGATGACACGCTTGCCGATCTTGTCGACATGGCCGAACGACACGTTGGCCAGCCACTCGATGCCGATATGGACATTACCGGCCGCTTCTTTCCGGCCGGGAATGTCGAGCTCGCGGCCGCGCGGCGCGCCGGAGCCGACGAAGATCGCGTCGTATTTCTCCGCGAGCAGCGACTTCATGCTGTCGATGCGGTGGCCGCCTTTGAACTCGACGCCGAGATTGAGGATGTAGCCGGTCTCCTCGTCGATCACGGAGTTGGGCAGGCGGAATTTCGGGATCTGCGTGCGCATCATGCCGCCGGCTTCCGGATCGGCATCGAACACGGTGCAGTGATAGCCGAGCGGCGCGAGATCGCGCGCCACCGTCAGCGACGCCGGCCCGCCGCCGACCAGCGCGACGCGCTTGCCGTTCTTCGCGGCGGGACGCGGCAGGCGCTGCCTGATGTCGTCCTTGAAGTCGGCGGCGACGCGCTTGAGGCGGCAGATCGCGACGGGATTTTCCTCGACGCGTCCGCGCCGGCACGCCGGCTCGCATGGACGATCGCACGTGCGTCCCAGGATTCCGGGAAACACGTTCGATTTCCAATTGATCATGTAGGCGTCGCTATAGCGGCCTTGTGCGATCAGTCGGATGTATTCGGGAACCGGGGTGTGCGCGGGACAGGCCCACTGACAATCGACCACTTTGTGAAAGTAGTCGGGGGCCGCGATATCGGTCGGTTTCATTCCTACCCTGTCCGCACAGGCTCAAAGACCCGGCGGCCTCTTTTGAGCTTGTCGGACGCTTAATGCGCGTCGATCTGGTTTCTGAATGACGTCATTGGGTTAGCTTATTAGAACCGTTCCGAAGTACAACGGCAAATTTTCGAGATCATCGCCTTTCATGGGAGCTGCGCGCATACAGCATTAGCTGCCGCGCACAGTCATGCGGCGGTGCAGCATCACACCGTGCTCCATCCCCGTCATTGCGAGGAGCCCTTGCGACGAAGCAATCCAGAGTATCGCCGCGGCCGTAGTCTGGATTGCTTCCGCCTTCGCCAAGGCTTCGGCGGACAAGTCGCTGCGCTCGCAATGACGGCGTTGGCGGCAGCGCAGCAATCTCTCCGCGTCAACTCTGCGCGATATCGCTGTTCGCGAGGTCCCACATCAGGCAGTAGGTGCCGACGGAGACGGGCGGCGGGAAGGGCGCGGCAGCAGGGCCGGTGAAGCGCTCGGCGATCACGGCCGAGACCGCGCCGACATGCGTGCCGTCGATCAGCACGAACCAGTCGCGCGCGCCTTCGTTGCGCACCGCCGGAATATCCGCCGTCGCACCCGACAATTCCGGCTCGCTTTCGAGCAGATGCATCGAGATGATGCCTTCGCGCTTCTCCGGGGCCAGTCTTTCTTGCAGCGCATCACGCCACGCGCCGGCATTGTCGGCTGTGGGGCGCAGCCGCACCAGGCCGAGCGCGGCGCCGCGGCCGGTGCCCTTGCTGATGGTGATGCGCGCGACCACGCGCAGCATGTTCTTGAAATGCGCCATGGTCCGCTTCGACCATTCGGTCTGGCTGGCGAGCCGCGTCCGGTAGGCCGGACTGTCGAGCACCTCCAGCGTCTCGGTCGAGTACAGCGAGAGATATTTGGGATCGGCGGCATGCGCGACATAGCGCCGCGCTTCCAGGAATCCCTCGATCGCGACGCGCTCTTCCAGATGCTCGCGATCGTACCAACGGTTGAAATCAGGCTCATCGGCTGCATCGATGTTCATCGACGTCAGCAGCATGCCTTTCCCGGCGAGCGGCATTTTCTTGTTGTCCTTCCATGCTTCCCCTCATGGTGAGGAGCCGCGAAGCGGCGTCTCGAACCATGAAAGGCCCCGCTGCTACATCTCGGCCTTTCATCCTTCGAGACGCGCTCCTTCGGAGCGCTCCTCAGGATGAGGAGATAGATCTAGCGCGGAATCTTCGACGCGAGGTCGGCGATCGACTTCATGACCGCGTCCCTCACGCCGGCATCATAGAGCGAATGTCCGGCTTCTTCCACGATCCGGATCTCGGAACCCGGCCAAACTTTCGCTAGTCGCTCGGATGTCTCAGGAGGGCACAGCAGATCGTAGCGGCCCTGCACGATAATGCCGGGAATGCCGGCGAGCCGGTCGGCGTTTCGCAACAACTGGTCTTCGCTCATGAAGGAATTGTTGACGAAATAATGCGCCTCCATGAACGGCGTCGCCGGCAGCGTGCGCCAGACGTTCAGCGAGGCCAGATCAAGCCGCGTCTTCGCCGCCTTGTGCTCCGACAGGGCGCGCTCGGTATCGTGCCAGGCGCGCGAGGCCGGGCCATGCACAGCCGGATCGGCATCGAGGATGCGGCGCCAATAGGAATCCACCGGCTGCGCGCGCTCGTCGGGCGGCAGCACGCTCAGGAAATCCTCATGGAGCGCGGGATAGAACTGCGACAGGCGCGACGTGAAAGCCGTCACGACTTCCGCCCGCGTGCCCAGAAAGGTTGCGCGCAGCGCAATGCCGGAGACACGTTCGGGATGGGCCTCTGCATAGGCCAGCGCCAGCGTTGCGCCCCAGGAGCCGCCGACCACCATCCAGCGTTCGAAGCCGAACTTTTCGCGGATCTTCTCCATATCCGCGATCAGATGCGCCGTGGTGTTGTGCTGGCGCGATCCCTTGGGACGGCTGCGGCCGCAGCCGCGCTGGTCGAACAGCACGGTGCAGAAGCGCTCGGGATCGAACAGCTTGCGATGGTCGGGCTGGCAGCCGCTGCCGGGCCCGCCATGCAGGTAGATCGCGGGGATGCCGTCGGCGCGGCCGACGCTCTCGACATAGAGCTCGTGGCCGTCGCCGACGTCGAGCATGTCGGAGGTCAGCGGCGCAAAGGGATCGGCACGTTTGGCGGCTGTGCCTGCGTCGGCGTCAGGCATCATTCCCGGATTCCAGAGTGCCGCCGGCAAAGTTGCGATAGAGGAAGCGGTTGGTCTCGCCCTCGGCCTCGCGCTCGGCCTGCTTGAAGATGGTCTCGTGCAGCGGCGACAACGCGCAGGCCGGGTCGGTGTTGGCGGCATCGCCCGTCAGCGCGAAGGCCTGGCAGCGGCAGCCGCCGAAATCGATCTCGCGGAATTCGCAAGACTTGCACGGCTCCTTCATCCAGCCGGTGCCGCGATAGCGGTTGAAGGCGTCGGAGTTCTGCCAGATCCAGGCGATCGAATGATTGGAGCGCACCGACTCGAAGTCGAGCCCGGTGATGCTCTCGGCGGCGTGGCAGGGCAGCACCTTGCCGGCCGGCGAGATGTTGAAGAACTGCCGGCCCCAGCCACCCATACACTTCTTCGGCCGCAGCGCGTAGTAATCAGGCACGACGTAGTCGATCGCGAGCGTGCCCTTCAGCCGCTCGCGGGCCTCCTCGACGAGGCGGGTGCACTCGTCGAGCTGCGCGACCGTCGGCATCAGCGCGGCGCGGTTCTTCAGCGCCCAGCCGTAATATTGCACGTTGGCGACCTCGAGCCGGTCGGCGTCGAGATCAACAGACATCTGGATGATCTCGGGGAGCTGGTGCAGGTTTTGCCGGTGCATCACCGCGTTGACGGTGAGCGGTAGCTCCAGCTCGCGGGTCCACTTTGCGACTTCGAGCTTCTTGCGATGGCCGCCCTTGTAGCCGGCGACGCGGTCGGCGAGGCCCTCCTCGATGCCCTGGAACGAGATCTGCACGTGGCAGAGCCCGGCATCGGCGAGATCGCTGAGCCGCTCGCGCGTCAGCAGCACGGCCGAGGTGATGAGGTTGGTGTAGAGGCCGACATCGCTGGCGTGCTTGACCAGTTCGACCAGATCTTTCCGCGCCGTGGGCTCACCGCCGGAGAAATGCACCTGCAGCACGCCGATCTCGGCGAGCTCGCTCAAGACCTTCTTCCACTCGTCGGTGGTCAGCTCCTTGCCGGAGCGATCGAGCTCGACGGGATTCGAGCAGTAGGGGCATTGCAGCGGGCAGCGATGGGTGATCTCGAGCAGCACGGCGAGCGGAATGCCGAACGTCTCCGCCGTCGAACGCTGCTTCTCCAGCACCGCGAGGCTGTCGCTGGCGTCGGGGGGGATGGTCGGGAGTACATCGCTCATGGCGTCTTCTCCCGGGCTTCGGTGAGAAAGCCCTTGTCGGCGAGATCCTGCAGCATGACGATCACGTCGGCCAGGATCGCCTCGCGCGGAGCCGCGTATTTCGCCGCCAATTGATCGGCGACGTCGCCGACATTGCGCTTGCCATCGCAGAGCTGCAAGACCTCGACCGCGATCTCGTCGGGCGCCAGCACGCGCTCGGGCGCCAGGATCACCCAGACTTTGCGGGTCTCGTCGTATTTCAGCTTGGCATGCCGCGGCAGCACGGGGCGGCTTGCCTCGCTGACGCTGATGTTCCGCGGCCCGGCCATAACTCTAGTCCCTCAGCTCGCTTTGGGCACGAACGCGCCCGGCGGAATGTTGCCTTCGACATAGGCGTGCTGGAGCGCATCGAGCTGCACCCACAGCACGTTGGTCTTGAAGATCAGCGCGTTGCAGACCTGCGCGCGCTGTTCCGGCGTCGTGGCGTGTGCCTTGACGTAGTCGAGCGCAAAGCCGGCATCGCGTGGCGCCTGCGCCAGGCGGCGCTTGAAGTAGCTCATGATGTCAGGATTGACGAAGTCGTAATGCTCCAGCATGCCGGAGATGCGTTCTTCGTGCAGGTTCGGCGCGAACAATTCGGTCAGCGAGGAGGCGATCGCCTCCAGCGGGCTCTTTTCGCGGCAATAGTGGACGTAAGCCTCTACGGCAAAGCGCGTCGCCGGCAAGATGCCTTCGGTCGATTCCACATAGGCCGTGTCGAGGCCGAGGCCTTCGGTCAGCTTCAGCCAGCGCTCGATGCCGCCCTCGCTGCCGACATCGCCGTCGTGGTCCTCGATGCGGTGGCGCCATTCCAGGCGCGTGGCGCGGTCGCGGAAGCGCGAGATCACGACCGCGTCCTTGATCGGGATCGTGCTCTGGTAATAGTAGCGGTTCAGCGCCCAGGCCTGCACCTGGCCTTTGTTGAGCTTGCCGCCGTGCAGCAGCTTATGGAACGGGTGCAGGCTGTGATAGCGCGTGGCGCCGATATGGCGCAGCGTCGCCTCGAGCTCCTCGGCTGAGTTGAGCCTGATGTCCTTGCCGACAGAGAGCGCAGTCATTCCAGTCATCGACGCGGCATTCACAGCACGATCTCCGTTCCGTCGGCGGGTATCTGCCAGCCCGCCGCCTCGGCGGCTTTGCGTTCGGGCGAGGAGGGCAGCAGCGCCGGATTCGAGTTATTGATATGCAGAAACATCTTCCTGTCGATAGTGAGATCGGCCAGCCGCGCGATCGCGCCATCGTGACCGGACATCGCGACATGGCCCATGCTCTTGCCGGTCTTGTGGCCGAGCCCGGCCTTGATCATCTCGTCGTCCTGCCAGACCGTGCCGTCGAAAAACACCAGCGAGGCGCCGTCGATCTCGGCCTTGAGCGCATCGGTGACCTCGGCGCAGGCGGCGATGAAGTAGAAGCACTTGCCGGTGGATTTGTCGGTGATCTTGAGGCCCAGCGTATCGCCGTCGCCGCTCTCGCCGCCGGGATGCGCGTTGCCTTCGAGATACCAGGCCGATTTGCCCGGCACAGCGAACGGCAGCACTTCGAGGCCTGAGCGCGCACCATCCGGCAATCGCGGCTCGAAGGGCTCGCGGATAGCGATCGGCTGGCGCTTGACGTTCTTCTCGTTCAGCACGTTGAAGATGCTGTTGCTGGCCAGGATCGCCAGCACCTTCTCATGCGCGTAGACCGTGAAGGGCGAGCCCTCGCGCATCGACAACAGGCCGGCGACCGCATCGACCTCGCTGTTGGTCAGGATCACGCCTGCGACAGGTGTATGGCGCAGCGCGCCGGCCTTGGGGTGCAGCTGCGGCGTGGCATTCAATTGCTGGCGAAGATCGGGGGAGGCGTTGATCAGAAACCAGTGCTCGCCGTCGCCACTGAAGGCAACCGAGGCTTGTGTCCTCTCGAGCTCATGCCCATTAGCACGGGCCGCCCGGCAGCCCTCACACCCGCAATTCCATTGCGGGATTCCGCCGCCAGCCCCGGCGCCCAGGACGACGACGCGAAGCATGTTACGTCTCCTGGAGGCAACGTCGCGAGGTGGATCTCAGGGCGACACACTTCCTGTCTTCCGGAAACGGTCCGTGACCGAAAGACCCACCTGCGCAGAACGCGTACTCACCAACCGCTTATTTGCGGGTGGCGCTCACATACATGTTGATTTCCATGCCGCAGGGCACTTCGACGATCTTCGGGGCTTTCCAGGCCATTTCGGCTCTCCATATTCGCGAATTCGGACGTATCCGCCCGGGGGTTAAATTACTGCGGGCGGAAAAGTTCGCCAGTGAAATTTTCCCGAGAATGCCCATGTTGCGCCGCGAAAAACGATGGTGGAACATCACTTCTCGTGACGCTGCCTTGCGCGCGGCGCATTCGGTCGCGAACCCTGTCCTGATAAAGCAGTTGTGAGTGCGGTGCAGCTTTCAATCCGTTACAGGCGACTCTAGCTGGAATTCGGTGATGCCAAGATACTACTTCAACACCCGCATCGGCGACGAACTGATCGTGGATCCTGACGGAGAGGACCTGCGCAACCCCGATCGTGCCTGGGAGGTCGCCCGCCAGATGATCCTCGAGGTGGTGAAGTCCGAGGGCGCCCAGCCGGCGCTGCTGGAGGCCGTCATCGAGGTCACCGACACCGCGGGCGAGATCGTGCTGGAGTTTCCCTTCAGCGAGGCCCTGCTGGACATGCCGGACCAGTCAGCGACGCGGCATTGAGCCCCGACTCTTTCCGCTCCTCGTAATGACGGAAAATAAGGCATTTGGACTCATTTCTTCGCTGTGAAATCCGCATGGCCTTGCTGCGTTCCCGGCGCTAAAAGACGCCGGTCACACGGAGCAAGCCATGCAAGATCTCTGGCGCCTGTCGGCCGCCGACCTCGCTACCCTCGTCAAGTCCCGGAAAGTGTCCGCCCGGGAGGCCGCCAAGGCCGGTCTCGACCGCCTGGATGCCGTCAATCCCAAGCTCAACGCCGTGATCGACCACCGGCCGGAGGACGTGCTCAGGCAGGCCGACGCCGTCGATGCCGCCATCGCCAGGGGCGAGGACCCCGGCGTGCTCGCCGGCGTGCCCGTCACCATCAAGGCCAATGTCGACCAGGAGGGCTTTGCCACCACCAACGGCCTGAAGCTGCAGCGCGACCTGATCGCGCGCGAGGACAATCCGGTGGTCGCCAATTTCCGCAAATCCGGCGCGGTTCTCCTTGGGCGCACCAATTGCCCGGCCTTCTCCTATCGCTGGTTCACCACCAACCTCGTCCACGGCGACACCAAGAACCCGCGCGACGCCTCGCTGACCCCGGGCGGCTCGTCCGGCGGCGCCGGCTCGGCGGTCGCGGCCGGCATCGGCCACATCGCCCATGGCACCGATATCGCCGGCTCGATCCGCTACCCCGCCTATGCCTGCGGCGTGCATGGCCTGCGCCCGACCCTCGGCCGGATTCCCGCCTTCAACCCGGCGCTGCCGGAGCGCCCGATCGGGCCGCAGATCATGGCGGTGTCGGGACCGTTGGCTCGCACAGTGAATGATCTCCGCATCTCGCTCGCGGCGATGGCCGCGCCCGACGTGCGCGATCCCTGGTATGTGCCGGCGCCGCTGGAAGGCCCCGCGCGGCAGAAGCGCGCCGCGCTCTGCCTCAATCCGGACGGCCTTGCGACCACGCCCGAGGTGAAGGCGGCGGTGACCGATGCCGGCAAGCGCCTCGAGCGCGCGGGCTGGACCGTCGATGTGATCGAAAACACCCCGCCGATGCGCGAGGCCGTCGAATGGCAGCGAAAACTCTGGCTCGGCGATGCCTATGAGGCGCAGCTCGAGATGGCCGAGCGCGAGGGCGATCCCGGTGCGCTGGCGTGCCTGCGCGGCAACCGCGCCAAGGTCACGCCGATGGACCAGGCCAACTACGCGCAGGCGCTGACCCGCCGCGCCACGCTGACCCGCGACTGGATGCTGTTCTTCGAAAAATACGCCGTGGTGCTGACGCCGGTCTCCGGCGAGCTGCCGTTTCCCGATCATCTCGACGTCAAGGACGCCGCCTCCTTCGAACGCGTCTGGGAGGCGCAGCTGCCGCAGATCGCGACGCCCTTCATGGGGCTGCCGGGTCTCGTCGTTTCGACCGGCCTCGTCGGCAAGACACCGGTCGGCGTGCACATCGTCTCCGGCCGCTATCGCGAGGACCTGTGCCTGCTCGCCGGCGAAGCGATCGAGGCGGGCGGCGTGCCGCCGTCGCCGATCGATCCCGTGGGTTAGCGATGTCTGTCATCTACGACTTCAAGGCCAATTCGCTTCTCGGCGAAGAAGTGCCGATGCGCCGTTTCGAAGGGCAGGTGCTGCTGATCGTCAACACCGCGAGCAAATGCGGTTTCACGCCGCAATATCGCGGACTGGAGGATCTCTATCGCGATCTCTCGCCGCGCGGCTTTTCCGTGCTCGGCTTTCCTTGCAACCAGTTCGGTGCGCAGGAGCCGGGGCAGGCGGACGAGATCCAGGCGTTCTGCTCCACCAATTACGACGTCACCTTTCCGCTGTTCGAGAAGATCGATGTCAACGGCGCCAACGCGCATCCCCTGTATGAGTACCTGAAACGTCAGCAATCCGGACTCTTGGGCGCCTCCATCAAATGGAATTTCACCAAATTCCTGGTGGATCGTGCCGGCAAGGTGATCGCGCGCTACGCGCCGACCGCGCGGCCGGAAGGATTGCGGAACCAGATCGAGACCCTGTTATGAGCGAGACAATCATGAGCGATGAATTTCCCGACCGCCTGTCGGTCGATCCGAACAGCCCCTATTACAACGCCGACATCCTGTCGCGCGACGTCGGCATCCGCTTCAAGGGCATCGAGAAGACCAATGTCGAGGAGTACTGCATCAGCGAGGGCTGGGTCCGCGTGACCGCGGGCAACGCGAAGGATCGTTACGGCAACCCGCTGACCATCAAGGTGCATGGCCCGGTCGAGCCGTATTTCCGGGATAAGAAGTAAGCACGTCGCGCTTCCTCCTCGTCATCGCGAGGGGCACACACTCTCTCCTCGTCATTGCGAGCGAAGCGAAGCAATCCAGAATCTTTCCGCGAGCGGCAGTCTGGGTTGCTTCGTCGCCAACGCAAAATGCTTCGCAATTTTGTCGCGGGCTCCTCGCAATGACGACCACAACTAAAGGCCACGCCCATGTCCGTCCGCATCGTCGACGTCCGCGAAATTACAAAACCGATCTCATCGCCGATCCGCAACGCCTATATCGACTTCACCAAGATGACGACGAGCCTCGTTGCCGTCGTCACCGATGTGGTGCGCGACGGCAAGCGCGTCGTCGGCTACGGCTTCAATTCCAACGGCCGCTACGGGCAGGGCGGCCTGATCCGCGAGCGCTTCGCCTCGCGCATCACGGAAGCCGATCCGAAGTCCCTGCTCAATGCGGCCGGCGACAATCTCGACCCCGACAAGGTCTGGGGCGCGATGATGACCAACGAGAAGCCAGGCGGTCATGGCGAGCGCTCGGTCGCGGTCGGCACCATCGACATGGCGGTGTGGGATGCGGTGGCGAAGATCGCCGGCAAGCCGCTGTTTCGCCTGCTCGCCGAACGTCACGGCGTCAAAGCCAATCCGCGCGTCTTCGTCTATGCCGCCGGCGGCTATTACTATCCCGGCAAGGATCTCTCGATGCTGCGCGGCGAGATGCGCGGCTATCTCGATCGCGGCTACAACGTCGTGAAGATGAAGATCGGCGGCGCTGATATCGAGGAGGACCGCATCCGCATCGAGGCGGTGCTGAAGGAGATCGGCAAGGACGCGCAACTCGCCGTCGACGCCAACGGCCGCTTCAACCTGGAGACCGGCATCGCCTACGCCAAGATGCTGCGCGATTATCCGCTGTTCTGGTACGAGGAGGTTGGCGATCCCCTCGACTACGCGCTGCAGGCAGCGCTCGCCGAATTCTATCCCGGCCCGATGGCCACAGGCGAAAATCTCTTCAGCCACCAGGACGCCCGCAACCTCATCCGCTACGGCGGCATGCGCCCCGACCGCGACTGGCTGCAATTCGACTGCGCGCTGTCCTACGGCCTGTGCGAATACCAGCGCACGCTGGAGGTGCTGAAGACCTACGGCTGGTCGCCCAGCCGCTGCATCCCGCACGGCGGCCACCAGATGTCGCTCAACATCGCCGCCGGCCTCGGCCTCGGTGGCAACGAAAGCTATCCCGACCTGTTCCAGCCCTATGGCGGCTTCCCGGATGGCGTGCGCGTCGAGAACGGCCACATCACCATGCCCGATCTCCCCGGCATCGGCTTCGAAGGCAAGTCCGATCTCTACAAGGAGATGAAGGCGCTGGCGGAGTAGGAAAGCTGGGGCGCTGAGGGCGATTGGAGTGCTCGGGCTACAACGGCCGCGCCACACACTCCGCTGTCATGCCCCGGCTTGACCGGGGCATCCAGTACACCGCGGCGGATATGATGAGGGCGAGCGCCCAAACGCCAGCCTCTGGAATACTGGATCGCCCGGTCGAGCCGGGCGATGACACCGAGGTTGTGGCTGCGGATCAGCGCAAGCTGTCGCAATTGCAGCCTACGACAGCCGCATATCCAGCAGCCGCCGCCCTTCGCCCTTCAGCAGCTTCTTCACCGCGCTCGACGCCACGACCTCGCCGTCATTGGCATACGCTTCGTGGTTCTTCTCGATGTCGTCGAGGCGGTAGAGGTAGTTGACCATCACGCCGGCGGATTCCCGCACGCCCTTGGGCGAGAGATCCCCTAACCAGTTGATGCGCTCGAGGCGGGCGCCGTTGCCGAGATGGAAGCGCGCGACGGAATCGATCAGCTTGCCCTTCGGGGTGCGCGCCTTCAGGAAATAGTGCGCGGCGAGCGGTTCGATCACGGCGCGGAGCTGCGTTGTCGTCTCGGGGTTCTCGAACCATTTGGGGTCGTCGAGACGCTTCATCAGCTCGCGATCCTCGTCGGATAGCGGCAGGTCCTTGTCCTGCTTGACCCAGTTCATGAAGCCCGGCACCGGCGACAGCGTCACGAAGGTGTCCAGCTTCGGCGTCTCGCGGCGCAGCTCCTCCACCACCTGCTTGATCAGGAAGCTGCCGAAGGAGATGCCGCCGAGGCCGCGCTGGGTGTTGGAGATCGAGTAGAACACGGCGGTGCGCGCCTTCTCGATCGGAAGGTACTGGCGATCGACGGCGAGCAGCGGCGCGATCGCACCGGGAATGGTCTCGGTCAGCGCCACCTCGACGAAGATCAGGGGCTCGTCCACCATCGCGGGATGGAAGAAGGCGTAGCAGCGGCGGTCGACCGGATCGATGCGGCGGCGCAGATCGTCCCAGTCGGAGATCTCGTGCACGGCCTCGTAGCGGATGATCTTTTCGAGGATGTTGGCCGGGGTCGACCAGTCAATCCGGCGCAGCACGAGAAACCCCCTGTTGAACCACGAAGAGAGAAGATGCGAGACGTCGCGGTCGAGCGCGGCGAGGTCGGTGTGTCCGTTCATCATGCCGAGCAAATCGGCACGCATGCTGACGAGATCGCCGGTCCCGCCCGGCGCGCGGTTGAGGCGGCGGATCAGCTCCTGCCGCCGCGGTTCCGAGGCGAAATGCAGCGAGCTCGCGTCCTCGTCGCTGGGCTTGGCGCGCCACTTCTCGATCGCCTTGGACAGGCGCTCGCGATCGGGGCCGAAATCGCGCACCAGCGCCTCGAAAAAGGCGCGGCGTCCTGCCGCATCCAGGTCCTGGTAGAGATCGAGCACCTCGCGCGCCATGGCCGTGCCGGAGGCTTCACCCCGCCCCGACAGCAGCGCGCCGCAGAGCTCGATCAGCCCGGCAGCGTCCTGTTTGGTGTCGGCGGAATCACGGCGCAGCAGCGTGCGGCCGCGCTCGGAAATGGTAGCAAGCAGGTCGGAGAAGAAGGCGTTAGCCATCTGGGCCTTTCGAAACCGGGTTTGTGCGGTGCGCAAGCTTACACGGGATTTAGGCGGAAGCCGATCACAATCAAGCAGGGGGATTTGGCATCTTTGGCTGGGCCGTGCGTTTCGAGAAGGCTGGCATGTCAGATGTGGGCGGTGATGGGGGCGGCCCAGATTTGCCCCAAGCACGCTGTCATGCTCCGCGAAAGCGGGGCATCCAGTACTCCGCGGCTTATCGGTTCAATCACTGCTGCCGCGGCGTACTGGATCGCCCGCCTTCGCGGGCGATGACACCGAGGGCGGGGTGGCGTCGGCGCGCTCGCCTCACACCTTCCCCGCAAACTCCGTCGGCGTCCGCCCCGTCACCTGCCGGAACGCCGCCGAGAACGCCGGCACGCTGGCATAGCCGAGCTGCGTCGCGAGCTGTTTCACCGACACGTTCGCATCCGTCGACAGCCGCTGGATCGCCGCCGCGATCCGGGCGCGCTGGCACCAGCTCTTGAAGCTGAGCTGCGTCTCCGTCGAGAACAGCCGCGACAGCGTCCGGGCGGAGGTTCCGACCTCGCGCGCCAGCGTGTCGATGTCGTGCAGCCCGGTGGGATCGTCGAGCACGATCATCGCGGCGCGGCGGCAGCGCGGCTCGTGCGGCAGCGGCACGAAAGTCGCGGGATCCTCGGCCTGGTGCAATTCCAGCATGACGAGGCGCACCAGCAGCTCGGTGCGCTCCTCGGTGTTGCGCGCGTCGAACAAAGCGAGGATGGCCTGGTTGAGCAGCGGCGACACCCGCACGACGAATTCCCTGGCCAGCCCCTCATGGCGCTGCTCGCGCTTCAGCCAGGCCACGTCGAAATACAGCGTGCGCATCTCGATATCGGCGAGCAGGTCGAGGGCATGTTCGAGCCCGGCCGGCACCCACACCGCACGGTCCGGCGGCACCAGCCAGCGGCCCCCTGGGGTCGTCACCTGCATGGTGCCTTTCGCGGCATAGATCAGCTGCGCCTCGCGGTGCATGTGCGGGTCGATCCGCATGCCCTTGGGATAATCGCGCGCGACCAGATGCACCCCCGCGGTCGAGCGGTGGTTACCCCGGACCGCCCGGAGGATTGGCGTTTCCAAGATTGGCGTGTCCAAGACAGTCATTGGCAGCATCCCGTCATGGCCAAGACATATAACTCATTTCGGAGCAGGAGAGGATTCGTATGAACAGCCCCAGCCGGGTCATCAGTTTCGTCAACGCAGGCCATTTCATCGACCATTATTCGATGCTGATCTTCGCCGCCGCCGTGATCATCATGGGACCGGCGCTCGGCATGGCCTATTCGGAACTGCTTCCCTACGCGACGCCCGGCTTCATCGCCTTCGGCGCGGGCTCGCTGCTGACCGGCTGGCTCGGGGACCGCTGGAGCCGCCGCCACATGATGCTGATCTTCTTCATCGGCATCGGGGCGTCCATGATCTCGGTCGGCTTCGTGCAAACCCCGGCGCAGCTCGGCGCCGCGCTGCTGGCGATCGGCATCTTCGCTTCGATCTATCACCCCGTCGGCACCGCGATGATCGTGTCCTATGCCGACCGGCTCGGCCGCGAGATGGGCATCAACGGCGTCTGGGGCAATCTCGGCGTTGCATCCTCGGCGCTGGTCACCGGCGTGATCGGCCAATATCTCGGCTGGCGCTTTGCCTTCATCGTTCCCGGCATCGTCACCATCCTGATCGGCATCGCGTTCGCGATGATGGTCGTGCACGAGGACCGCAAGGGCTCCAAGCAGGCGGCAGCACAGGCGCGCGTCGCCAAGCAGGACATGTGGCGCGTGGTGCTGTCGCTGCTGATCGTCGTGATCGCGATCTCCACGACCTTCAATGCCGTCACCGTCGCGCTGCCAAAACTGTTCGCGGAGCGGCTCGCCGATCTCACGAAAAGCCCGGCACTGCTCGGCGTCATCGCCGCCTGCGTCTACGTGTTCGGCGCGATGACGCAGTACACGATCGGCCGTCTGCTCGATCGCTACTCGCTGAAGACGGTGGCGCTGCCGCTGTCCTTCATGCTGGCGCCGTTCCTGTATCTGGCCGCGAGCCTGAACAATCTGCCGCTGATATTGGTTTCGATCGGCATCGTCATGGGCGCGTTCGGCCAGGTCACGGTGAACGACGCCATGGTCGGCAAATACACCAGCGAGGAATGGCGCTCGCGCGCCTACGCGGTGCGTTATTTCATCGGCTTCACCGCGGCCGGCGCGTCGGTCGGCCTCGTCGCCTGGCTCTATGAGCAGGGCGGTTTCGTCACCATGCTGCATGCCTTTGCCGGACTCTGCCTGCTCGCGATCGCGGCGGCGATCATCCTGCCGCGGGAGATAAGGACGCCAGCGGCGGCCTAACGGCACTGCTCTCGTGTCCCGGACGCGCTGCAGCGTGCAACGCTGCTGCGCAGAGCCGGGACCCAGAGGCTGCGAGCCCCCGTATCGCGTGGGCCCCGGCTCTGCAGCGCACCGCACCGGACGATGCTCCGCATCGCCGGGGGCGCTGCGCTGCGTCCGGGGCACGAGCGGCGCGCAAGGCCGCGTCTCTCTCCGCATCGTCATTGCGAGGAGCGTAGCGACGAAGCAATCCAGACTGCCTCCGCGGAGGGATTCTGGATTGCTTCCGCCTTCGCCAAGGCTTCGGCGGACAAGTCGCTATAGCGCCCGCCACGCACTCCACCCACGATGCCACTATGCCCCTGTTTTGCCCGACGGAGCAAGCCCGTTTCGGTAAAAAAGAAATTATCGAGCCTTTTCAACCCTATCTCTACTGTGCATGGGGTTGTTTTCGCGTTTTTATCGAACGGCCGACAATTACGGCTTCACCTCCGCCACCGGCTGCGGCTTCGGCGCCTTCTTCGAGGCGCGCCAGTTCTCGAAGCGCTGCACCACCACGAAGAAGGCCGGCACGAACAGCACCGCGAGGCAGGTCGAGGCCAGCATGCCCGAGAACACGGTGATGCCGATCGACTTGCGCGCGCTGGCGCCGGCGCCGGTCGCGATCACCAGCGGCACCACGCCGAGGATGAAGGCGAACGAGGTCATCAGGATCGGGCGGAAGCGGGCGCGCGCGGCCTCGATCGCGGATTCAACGATCGGCTTGCCGTCGCGGCCGTGCAGTTCGAGCCCGACCTCGACGATCAGGATCGCGTTCTTGGCGGAGAGCGCGATCAGGAGGATCAGGCCGATCTGGCAATAGAGGTTGTTGTCGATCTTGAGCCCGTTGAGGACCAGCGTCGGTCCGATCAGCGACAGCGGCACCGCCAGGATCACCGAGATCGGCGCGTACCAGCTCTCGTACTGGCCGGCGAGCACGAGGTAGACCAGCAGCATCGCAAGCCCGAACACCCAGTAGATCTGGTTGGAGACGGCCTTCTCCTGATAGGACATCGCGGTCCATTCGAAGCCGGTGCCCTGCGGCAGCGTCTTGTCGGCGATCTCCTCCATCAGCTGCAGCGACTGGCCGGACGAATAGCCCTGCGCCGGCAGGCCGATCACGGTCGAGGAGGGATAGAGGTTGTAGAGGCTGATCAGCGACGGGCCCGTCGCCGGCGTGATGGTGGCGACGGTGCCGATCGGGATCATGTCGCCGTTGGAGTTGCGCACCTGCATGTTGGCGATGTCGCGCTCGGTGACGCGGAAGGCGGGATCGGCCTGCGTGTAGACCTGGAAGACGCGGCCGAACTTGTTGAACTGGTTGACGTAGGACGAGCCGAGAAAAGTCGACAGCGCCGAGAACACCTGATCGGTGGTCACGTGCAGCGTCTGGGTCTTGATGCGATCGATCTCGACGTTGAACTGCGGCACCGACGAGCGGAACGAGGACTGCACGCGCTGCAGCGCGCTCTGGCTCTGGGCGTTGCTGACCATCGCGCCGGTGATCGCCTGCAGCTTGGCGAAATCGCTGTTGCCGTCGCGCAGCTCGACCTGCATCGAGAAGCCGGCGGCATTGCCGATGCCCTGGATCGGCGGCGGCGGCAGCACGACGGTGCGCGCTTCCATGATGGCCCCGAGCTTGTCGTTGAGCCCGAAGACCAGCGAGCGCAAATCCTCGCCGGGGCCTTTACGCGCGTCCCAGTCCTTCAGGATGATGTAGGCGACGCCGGCATTGGCAAGGCTCGCGCTGCTGTCGAGCGCGGAGATGCCGGCAATGGTGATGACCTGCTGGACGCCGGGAGTCTCCTTGATGATCTCGCTGGCGCGGTCGAGCACGTTCTGGGTCCGCTCCAGCGAGGCGCCGTCGGGCAGCTGGATGGCGGCGATCAGATAGCCCTGGTCCTCGATCGGCAGGAAGCCGGTCGGCACCCGCGACAGGCCGTAGCCGCCGGCCCCGATCAGCACCAGCGCGACCGCGACCGAGGCCGTGGCGTGCCTGCACAGGAAGGTGATCAGCCGCGTGTAGCCGCGCTCGACCCGGTTATAGACGTTGTTGAAGCCGCGATAGAAGAAGTTGCGCTGTTCCGGCGGCACCGTCGGCCGCAGCCACAGCGCGCATTGCGTCGGCTTCAGCGTCGCGGCGTTGATGGCGGACAACAGCGCGGTCGCGGCGATCACCAGCGCGAATTGCGAGTAGATGCGGCCCGTGAGGCCGGCGAGGAACGAGGCCGGCAGGAACACCGAGATCAGCACCAGCGTGATGCCGACGATCGGTGCGAACAGCTGGTCCATCGCCCTGATCGCGGCGTCGTGGCCGTTCATGCCCTGCTCGATGTTGTGAGCGGCGCCTTCCACCACGACGATGGCGTCGTCGACCACGATGCCGATCGCGAGCACGATCGCGAACAGCGTCGACATGTTGATGGTGAAGCCGAGCGCCGCCATCGCGGCGAAGGCGCCGATGATGGTGACGGGCACGGTCGTCGCCGGCACAAGCATCGCGCGCCAGTCCTGCAGGAACACCAGGATCACGACCAGCACCAGCAGGCCGGCCTCGATCAGCGTCATGTAGACCTCGTGCACCGAGGCCTCGACGAACTTGGTGGTGTCGAACGGCGTGTCGTATTTGATGCCTTCGGGAAAACGCTTGGCGAGCTCCACCATCTTCTTCTCGACGGCCTGCTCGACCTGCAGCGCGTTGGCGCCGGGCGACTGGAACACGCCGATGCCGACGGCGGGCTGCTTGTTGAGCGAGAAGATCTGGCTGTAGGTCTGGGCGCCGAGCTCGACCCAGCCGACGTCGCGCACGCGCGTGACGTCGCCGCTGGTGCCGGTCTTGACGACGATGTTCTCGAACTGCGTGGCGTCGTCGAGCCGTCCATTGACGTTGAGCGTGTACTGGAACGCCTGGCCGGGCGGCGTCGGCGGCGCGCCGACCTGACCGGCGGAGACCTGCTGGCTCTGCTGCTGGATCGCCTGGATGACGTCCTGCGGCATCAGTGCGCGCGCCTGCAGCTTGTTCGGATCGAGCCAGATCCGCATCGAGTACTGGCCGGCGCCGAACACGGTGACGTTGCCGACGCCGGGCAGGCGGGAGAGCTCGTCGCGGATGTTGATGGTGGCGTAGTTGCTCAGATAGAGGCTGTCGAACCGCGAGTCCGGCGAGGTCAGCGTGACGAACAGCAGGATCGAGGTCGACTTCTTCTGGACGGTGACGCCCTGGTTCTGCACGGAGGTCGGCAGTTGCGACAGCGCGCTGGAGACGCGGTTCTGCACCAGCACCTGCGCGAAGTTGAGGTCGGTGCCGATCTTGAAGGTCACGGTCAGCGTGTAGGTGCCGTCGGAGGCGCTGTAGGACTGCATGTAGAGCATGTCCTCGACGCCGTTGACCTGTTGCTCGATCGGCAAGGCGACCGTGTCGATCACAGTCTTGGCGCTGGCGCCGGGATAGCGCGTGGTGACCTGCACCGTCGGCGGCACCACGTCCGGGTATTGCGCGATGGCGAGGTTGAACAGCGCGACGCCGCCGATCAGGATCATCAGCAGCGCGATGACGTTCGAGAGGACCGGCCGCTCGATGAAGAATTTTGAGATCATGACCGGCGGCCCTTACTTGCTCGAGGCCTGGGCCTGGTCGATCTTCGTCGCCTGCGGGTCGATCTTCTGGCCCGGGATCACGCGCAGGAGCCCGGCGATCACCACGCGGTCGTCAGGCTTCAATCCGGTTTCGATCACGCGCAGGCCGTTGTCGGCCGGGCCGATCTGCACCTTGCGCTGCTCGACGACGTTGTCGCCGTTGACGACAAGCAGATAGCGGCCGCCCTGGTCGCTGCCGAGCGCGGTGTCGGGGACGAGGAGCGCATCCTTCTCCTGGGTGAAGGGCACGCGGACGCGGACGAAATAGCCGGGCAGCAGCACCCGCTTGTCGTTGGGTACGAGGCCGCGCACGGCCAGTGTGCCGGTCGACTGGTTGATGGTGGGCGAGACGTAGTCGAGCCTGCCGTCATGCGGATAGCCGGTCTCGGTCTGCAGGCCCACCTGAACCGGGAGTTGCTTCAGGTCGGCGGTGGTCAGCCCGCGGCGCGACGCTTCGGCGCGGATGCGCAGCACGTCCTGCTCGTTGACGGTGAAGTTCACGTAGATCGGATCCATCGCGACGATGGTCGCGAGCTGGGTCGGGGAGGAGACGCCGACGAGCTCGCCGATCGAAACCAGATGCGCGCTGACGATGCCGTCGAACGGCGCGCTCACCTTGGTGTAGCCGTAATTGACTTCGGCGAGCCTGGTGTTGGCCTGGGCCTGCAGGAGATTGGCCTGGGCGTTGTCGCGGGCCGAGGTCGAGGTGTCGAGGGTAGCCTGCGAGACCGCCTGGCGCTGCACCAGATCGGTCTGCCGCCTGAAGTCGGCTTCGGCCTGTTTGAGCGAGGCCTGCGCGCCGGCCTCCGCCGCCTGCGCCTGCTCGAGCTTCAGCTTGTAGGTCTCCGGCTCGATCGTGAACAGCTGGGTGCCCTGCTTGACGAAGGTGCCGTCCTGATAGTCCTGCGATTGCAGAAATCCCTGCACCCGCGCGACGAGATCGACGCTCTTGATCGGCGCGGTGTTGCCGGTGGCCTCGACATAGCGCGTCACCGGCCGCTGCACCGGCGTTGCCACGTCCACCTTGGGCGGGGGCGGGGCGACATACGCGTTCTTGTCCTCGCAGCCCGCGAGCACAGCCAATGCGGCCAGGGCCGTCAGCGCTCGCCCGATCTGTCTCCGATCTCCATTGCGATGTGCGAGAGATGCGGAATTCGCGCAGGTCATTCGATGGCCCCCGAGTGCGTTGTGTCGGTGCGGCAGGCTACCAACAAATGCCCGGCCGTGGAACACCATAGCCATGGCGGTCACAGCCCTTGCACCGCAAACAGCAACGTGGCCTTTGACAAGATTTGTCATGACAAACCGCTTTTCATTGCGCGCATGATCGACCACAATTGTGTCAAAGGCGGCGCGACCGAGGCGGAGCGCTCGGGATGAAAGACAAGAAGAGCAAGAAGAAAAGGTGAGGAGAGCATGACATGCGGACGTCCCTCCAATCGGCCATTGCCGGCCTCGTTCTCGCAATGGGCCTCGCGATGCCCGCGCTAGCTGATGGCTTGAAGGACGAGATCGCGCCGACCGGCAAGCTGCGGGTCGCGATCGCGATCAGCCCGGCGGGCGGCGCGTTCTGGTCGACCAAGACGGAGGCCGGTTATGCCGGCGTCCCCGTCGATCTCGGCAAGGAGATGGCGGCCCAGCTCGGTGTCCCCGTCGAATATGTCGTGCACCAGAATTCCGGCCAGATCACCGATGCGGCCGGCAAGGGGACATGGGATGTCACCTGGTTGCCGAAAGATCCCGAGCGCGAGACCAGGATGCTGTTCGGCCCGATCTACGAGGTCGCTGACGCCACCTACATCGTCAAGCCCGGATCAAACATCTCCAATTTCGCCACGCTCGACCAGGCGGGCGTCAAGGTCGCGGCCGTCAACGCCACGACCACGATGCGTGGTGCGGTGGCGCATTTGAAGAATGCAAAAGTCACCGGCTACCAGACCTATGACGAGATCTTCGGCCTGCTCAAGAGCGGCGAGATCGACGCCTTCGCGCTGTCACGCGACCAGCTCAACAAGATGGCGCAGAAGATTCCGGGCACCAAGGTGCTGGACGAGACGTTCAAGAAGACGGTGACCGCCGTCGCGGTCCCGCTCGGCCACCAGCAGTCCCTGGCGTTCGTCACCAAGTTCATGAACGATGCGGTCACGAACGGCACGCTGCGCAAGGCCTATGACAACAACGGCCTGAAGGACACGCCGATCCGTACCGAGTAGGCCAGGCGGCGCAGCGAGGCTGCGCCGCGCCCAACGGCCTTACGGCTCCGCGGTGCGAATGCCTGCGGGGCTCACCTGCAGCTTGAGCGTGGACGTCCTGGTCAGCGCCTTGCCGTCGAACGAGAAGGCGATCAGCTCGTTCTCGACCATGCACTGCGCCACGACGTGCTTGGAGTCCTTCGACCACACCATGCCCTGGCACCAATGGCCGATCTTGGCCTCCGCCACCGGCGTGAGGTCGGTGCCCGAAATCCTGTAGACCTTGAGCAGGCCGAAATCGTTGAAGAAGGGCGAGGTGGGCGGCTTGTTCGAGCCGTTCATGACGGTGACGGCCACGTGGCTGCCGTCCGGCGACATCTTCACGGCTTCTGGCGTCTGCCCGACGGTCACCGTCGTGACGACGCGGATCGGCTTGGCGGTCATGTCGATCAGGCTGATCGAATCATTGTCGCCGCTGCTGGCGCCGACATTGCCGACCACCGCCGCGGCGCTGCCGGTGAGATCGATGTCGTAGGGGCGGATGCCCGCGGAGAGGTCGCGCTTGGCGTATTCGACCTTGTTCCCGTCCACGGCGAGAAGCGAGACCTTGTTGTCGCCGTCGCGGGTGACCAAAGCGGTCGCTCCGTCGCGCGAGAACACGGCGTGGCTGGGGCCTGACTTGGCGTCTCCGAGCTGAATCTTGCCGGCCGGCGTCAGCGTGCCGCCGCTGATGGTGAAGACCGAGACGGTGCCTTCGCTGCGGTTCGCAACCAGCGCCAGCGTGCCGGCACGATTGATCGAGACGCCGGCCGCGCCGGCGCCGGCCTGAAGCGTCGCGAGCACTTTTGGCGGCGAGGATTTCAGGTCGATGACCGAGAGCTTGTCGTCGGGCACCGTCTTGGTCGCGTCCGCCGGATCGATCTTCATGGCGCCCGTGACCAGCGCAAACGACCCGTCCGGCGCAATCGCGACGCTCGGCGGCGGGCCGACGACACTGGCAGGGGCCGCGACCTCGCCAAGCAGTTTCAGTGTGCCGTCGGTGAGATCGATGACGCTGACCGTGTCGGGCAGCGGCTGCTTGCGGACGACGGCGTTGCCGTTCTCCAGCACCATCTTGCCGTCATTGGCGCTGACGACGATCTCGGCATGGGCGGCGAAACCGGCGAGGCCGGCCAGGGACATTGCGACCAGGGCTGACGCGGCATGGCGCGTGCGCCTGCGAAGAGCGGCTTTCATGTTTCCCCCTGAGACTTTGTTTTTGTCCGGCCAAGCTAAATGCAACCGGGCGCATCAGGCAACAACCCGGGCGCGATCATTTTTGCCCTCGCCCGGGGAATAAAACGGCATAACGCGGCCCGGCCAGGCGAAGCGGGCGGCTGCATAAAAAATTCTGCCTCGACCACTGCGCAAAGTGTCTCGTGCGTCAAACTGACACAGCTCTGTCATTCGCGATGTTTAGAACATTTCTGATCGTAAACATCCTCATTTCCGGGGCGTCAAAAAAATGAAATCGAAACTACTGACGACGGCCGCGATTGTCGCGGCCGCGAGCGCGCTCGCGTGCACTCTTCCCGTCCTTGCGGACGATTTCGGCCGGGACCGCGATCATGGCCACGACGATCATCATCGCCATCCGCACGACATCCACACCGAGACGCCGATCAAGCATCTCGTGATCATCTTCAACGAGAACCGCTCGTTCGATCATTACTTTGCGACCTACCCGAACGCGGCCAATCCGTCCGGCTCCATTCCCTTCGTGCCGAAGCCGCATACGCCCAAGGTCAACAACCTCGCTAACGCCAACCTGCTGGTGAACAACCCCAACACCAACCAGGCTAACGGCACCGGCGCGACCAATCCGTTCCGCCTCGACCGCACCCAGGCCAACACGCGCTCGCAGAATCACTCCTACACGCCCGAGCAGCAGGCCGTGGACAACGGCAAGGAAGACCTGTTTCCGAAATTCACCGGCCGCGGCACCGCTGGCGGCGCCGGCGCGTTCGGCACCAACGGGCAGGTCATGGGCTATTTCGACGGCAACACCGTCACGGCCTTCTGGAACTACGCCCAGAACTTCGCCATGAGCGACAACAACTGGACCGACACGTTCGGCCCGTCCACGCCGGGCGTGCTCGAAGTCGTCGCCGCCCAGACCAACGGCGTGCAGCCGGTGATCGGCACCACGGCCTCGATCGCCGACGGCCAGGGCGGCCTGACGCTGACCGGCGACACCGATCCCGGCAACGACGCCTGCTCGAGCACGACCAGCACGATGCTGATGGGCGGCAAGAACATCGGCGACCTGCTCACCGACGAGCACATCAGCTGGGGCAGCTTCATGGGCGGCTTCGACCTGACGCTCAAGAACGCCAACGGCACCACCGGTTGCGGCCGCAGCACGTTCTCGAGCAACGTCAACGGCACCATCGTGGACTACATCCCGCACCACGCGTTCTTCCAGTACCACGCGTCCACCGCCAACCCGACGCATGCGCGACCGAGCTCGGTCCACGCGATCGGTCATACCCATGATCTCAACGGCAAGGTCGATCCGGCCAACCACAATTACGACCTCGAAGACCTCTATGCCGCGATCAAGGCCGGCAACTTCCCGGCCGTCTCCTATGTCAAGATGCCGGCCTACCAGGACGGTCACGCCGGCAACTCCGATCCGCTCGACGAGCAGGCCGGCAATGTCGAGCTGATCAACTTCCTGCAGAAGCAGCCGGAATGGCGCGAGACCGCCGTCATCATCACCTATGACGACTCCGACGGCTGGTACGACCACCAGTACGTTGCGCCGAAGAACGCCTCGTATGATCCGACCGCCGACCAGGTCAACGGTCCGGGCCTGTGCGGCCTCGGTCCCAACAAGCAGCCCGCGCCGAACGGTCTCGGTGGCAAGCCGGTGAACGGCCGTTGCGGTCCGGGCACGCGTGTTCCCCTGATCGTGGTCTCGCCCTACGCCAGGACGAACTACGTCAGCCACACCTACACCACGCAGGCTTCGGTGGTCCGCTTCATCGAGGACAATTGGCTGCATGGCAAGCGTCTGGGCGGCGGTGCGTTCGACGCCGGCGCGGGATCGATCGTGGACCTGTTCGATTTCGATCAGGATCATCGCCATGACCTTCGGGCGGACGCGCTGTTCCTCGATCCGACCTCCGGCACGGTCATGACCAGCCCGCCGGACGAGCATCACCACCACTAGGACGTTCCTTCGCATGAACAGCCGCACGATGTGGCTTCTCGGCGCCGGCCTGCTTTGTCTGGCCGGCGCCGTCTTTGCAGCCGAGACCAATCCGGCGGGCATGAACCCGAACCCGGTTCAGCTCCGACGTCCGCCGGTCGCGCCGTTGTCGGCGATGGCGCAGCTCGGCAAGGCGATCTTCTACGATGCGTCGCTGTCGTCTTCAGGCGCGCTGTCCTGCGCGTCCTGTCACAGCCCGGATCACGCCTACGGTCCGCCCAACGACGGTCCGGTAATGCTCGGCGGCGCGACCCTGTCGCGGCAAGGGGCGCGCGCGGTGCCGTCTCTGACCTATCTCGACCGTCACCCCAATTTCAGCATCGGCCCCGACAAGGGCGACGACGACAACATCATCGACCTCGCGCAGATGGCCGCGATCGGCCAACAGGCCACGCGCACGACCAAGACCGCGGGCGGCACCGGCGCGTCTGCGAACATCGTGCCGCAGGGCGGCCTGTTCTGGGACGGCCGCGCCGACACGTTGCAGGACCAGGCGCTGTTTCCGCTGCTCGATCCCAACGAGATGGATGGCGGCAGCGCCGAGATCGTCGCGGACAAGCTGCGCCGCGCGCCTTACGTCAAGCGCTTCGTCGAATTGTTCGGCGCCGGCGTGCTCGGGAATCAAAGCCTCCTGATTGCTGAGGCGATGTTCGCCGTTGCGCGCTATCAGGTGGAAGAGCCGAGCTTCCATCCCTACACCAGCAAGTATGACTACTGGCTCGAAGGTAAGGCGCGGCTGTCCGAGAGCGAGCTGCGCGGCCTGCAGGCGTTCAACGACCCCAATAAAGCCAACTGCGGGGGCTGCCACACGTCGGCGCCGACGCGCGACAACCTGCCGCCGCTCTTCACCGATCACCAATACGAGGCGCTTGGCGCGCCGCGCAACGCCGCGCTCGCCGGCAACAGCGATCCCGCTCATTTCGATCTCGGCGTCTGTGGCCCGCAGCGCACCGACATCCCGGAGCAGACGCAATATTGCGGCATGTTCCTGACGCCGACGCTGCGCAATACGGCAACGCGCCACGCCTTCTTCCACAACGGTGTGTTCCGCACCCTCGAGCAGGTGCTGGATTTCTACAATTTCCGCGACACCAATCCGGAAAAAATCTTTCCGCGCGCGGCCGACGGCACGGTGCGGAAGTACGACGATCTGCCGCAGAAATATCACGCCAATGTCGACGTCACCGATCCGCCGTTCGATCGTCACCCCGGCGACAAGCCGGCGATGACCGAACAGGACGAGGCTGACATCATCGCATTCCTGAAGACCCTGACGGACGGCTACAAGCCTGAATATTAGGGCGTGGATGCATGGCCCATCGCGTGGCTATCTTCAAAAGAACTCGAGCGAAGGAAAGTGATTCACTAACCTGTCCCAGAGCGAAAGCGGTGGTCGTGGCTGCCTTTTGGAGTCGCTGAGCGATAGACACCGCGGTGCCAATCTCATCCCATAATAGAGGTTTGCTCCGGAGACGCTCTGACCGCCTTGTATGCTCACGGTCGGGTCAAAATTGTTCTTTATCAGGTCGGTCGTTTGTTCGACGGAGCCTGTCGCTGTGTTGTCGTAAGCTGCGACGTATTTCGTCGATGCTTTGAGGACCCGCTGTCCCTGGCAAACGTACTCTCCGTTTTCCAGATACCGTCTCACCGCCCGATCGCAGGATTCGCGACGGAACAGTTCATCCGCGATGATCGACAGGTCTTCAAGGGAGACTTCCAGCACTTGAACGTCGTCGAGCTCGAGCTTGACGGCTTCTGCCAATTTTGCATCGGCGCTGGACTGTATCGAACGCACGACCTTCGAGTCGAGTGAATATTGTGTCTTGCGCAATTCGGATGTGACCTGGGTCGCCGAAGCAGACGTACGCGTGACGCCAACCAACCGGTCCGATGAGACTTCGCACAGCATGTCGTAGTCCTGACCGTTCGCGGAGACATGATAGATCGAGCCGGGAGCGCGCAGGAGCACCGGTGGCGTTATCGGGTGGAAGCCGATCGCAGTGATGGCTTCATTGAGTTTGTTCGGGGGCGTGTGGAGATGTATCGCGGCCACGGATGCCAGTGGTGCGATGCTCACGATCGTTACTAATGCCCCCCACTTGACTAACGGGCGCATTGGAATTCTCCGCCGATTATCCGCAACAATAGTTTCCGCAGGGGCGCGCACATGCGTAGGCCGATCCAGTAGGAGCAGCCGTCGTGAGTGCGGCGAGAGCGAAGACAAAAAAGAGTACTGCGAACTTCATGACCTGTCCTCCTGTGGATTGACAGATGTTCGCTCGACGTGACGTCCGGAAACCCGCAATAGCTTGGTGACGGGAAGCGAGACATCCTTCTTCTGAGGCTACGTCCGGCATTGGGCCGCAGATATGAACTGGCTCACACTCTATCTTGAATTGTGCTGGAGCAGCGTATGGGCGGTCGTGACCCTTCTGAGGAGCGTCGTCACAAAAGCCAGCAGCTGGTTACATCGTCAAGCTGCTCTAGCTCGTCCTGCCCGCATGCCACGCCGCGAGCACGGCGGTCTCCTCGTCCTCCGTAAGTCCGATGACAGGCCCGTTGCCGGCGCGGAGCCAGCTGCGCGTGTCGCGCGCGGTGGTCGCCACGGGTCGCGCGGTCAACCCGGCCTCGCGTGCCGGCGAGGTGTCGCGCGTCATGAATCCAGCGTAGTCGGGCAGGGGCAGCCACATCGGCAGCGACCGCGGGCCGGCCCAGCGCCTGATGTCGTGCGCCTCGAGGAAGGCGCGATCGATCCAGGTGAATCTGCAGGACGGGTTCAGCGCGGCGGCGCACTCGGCCAGGAATTCACCGCGCGTGCGGATCGGTCCAATCCCGTCATAAATGCCCTTAAGGCCGGTCTCCGCCGCATGCACGATCCATTGCGCGAGGTCGCGCACGTCGATGAACTGCACGGCATCGTCAGGCGATCCCGGCGCCAGCACCTCGCCGCCCCGCGCGATCCGCGCCGGCCAGTAGGCGAAGCGTCCGGTCGGGTCCTCCGGCCCGGCGATCAGGCCGGCCCGGCAGATGAAGGCGTCGTTGCCGACCGCCTGTTCGCAGGCGACCTTGGCGGCGCCATAGATGGCGTCGGTGCTGTGCTCGACGTCCTCAGCCACGGGCTCGCGCAGCGGCGCCGTGTCGGAGCGCTGCCCCGGCGTCTGATTGTCCGCATAGACGCTGACGGTCGAGACGAAGCTCCAGTGCACGCCGGGCCGCTTCAGCGCCGCGACCGCTCGGCGGACCTGGCCTGGATGGCGCGCGACATCGACCACGGCATCGAATGTCTGGCCCGCAAGCGGGGCAAGACCGTCGGTGGTGTCGCGGTCGACCCGCACGAAGCGGGCGCGCGCCGCGATCGGACCCGCAAGCCCGCGGGCCGCACAGGTCACGTCGTGGCCGGCCGCGCAGGCGTGAGTGGCGACCGCACGCCCGAGAAACTGGGTGCCGCCGAGGATCAGCAGTCGCATGAGATGGCCGACAGCATCGTGGTGTGTCCTTCCCGGAGGGTGTGGGACCTGCAGCCTACGACGTCTGGTGGCGGTTGCAACCGGTGCGTCAGCGCCCTTTGAGCTCGGCGTATTTCGCCATCGCACGCTCGAACTTCCGGTTGAACAGCCACATCGCGCCGAGGATCTCGCGAAAGCTCGCCGAGGTCCTGGCACGGTCGGCCTGTCCGAACGCAAAAATGCTGTTGTTGCGCAGGTGCTTCATGACCGTCGGACTGGACACCCGGTAGTTCAGCAGATCGCCCGATTTGAGCGCCGACCGCGTCGGGGTGGGAACGATCTGGATCAGCTCGAACAGCTTCATCTGGTCGATCGGATCGGGCAGCGTCTTCACGATCGCCGGGATCTCCCGGAAGATCTCCGCATGCGCGTTCATCAGGCCGTCGCGCACGTTGGTCCAGTGATTGAAGCGATGGTCGGTGCCGCGGGCGCGGGCCTCTTCCTTGTCGTCGCGCGCGTTCAGCGCGGGATCGAGCGTCGCGATCTCGGGCTTGATGGCCTCCCATTTCCTGCGTCCGTTGCGGTCTTCGGACGGGCCGGTCTGGAAGCTCCCCATATAGGTGTTGGAGCGTCCGTTGCGGACATTCTGCTTGCCGTTGGTCTCGGCAAAGAACAGCCCGAGGCTGATGCGGCCCGCAGCTTCGGCGTGAACCGGTGCGAGCCCCTTGGCGCGGGCGATCGCAACCGCGAGATCAACGACGTCCCTGAACGGCGTCGCCGAGTTCTGCGCGTCCGCCGGCGGCGCCTCCATGACGTCGAACAGCTTTCCGTATTCGTCGATCAGCGGCTCGATGTCGGCGTCGAAATAGGCCGGCGGGATCTCGAACTTGTTGGGCTTGCCGATGCGCGAGGGCACGGCGTCGGTGAGATCCTTGTAACTGCTGATCACCGCGACACGCGCGAGATACAGCGCCTGGCCCGGCAGGTTCGGCAGCGGCTGCCTGGCATCGATCTGCCGGCGCCGCTCGGCGAGGACAGCTTTGAAATCGCCGAGCGCGCGCTCGTAGGTCGCCGCCGCCTCCGACTGCTTCGGCGTGAGCGGCTGCGCCTCACTCACGCCTGATGTCGTGAGGATCAGGCCAAGCGCTGCGATGGCCGCGGCAGCGTGACGTCGTGGTCCCATGGCGGGTTCCCATGTCCCGGAGATTCGCCGATCATGGGATCGTAACCATCAAATGCGGGGCCTGGCGAGTTGCAATTCCCGCTCGGGATTGTCGCTCTCACCCCGTGGCCCTGTACTCCGGCGCCGATGTCAGGAACTTTGCGTAGTCATCCGCATTCGGCGGCTGGAAATGTCCGGCGAGCCCGCCGCGCTTTTGGGACTTCGCGCCGATATCGGCCATCAGCTCGTCGAAATGGCGATAGTGATAGGGCGCGACGCACAGTCCGCCATAGACGCCGGCGGCCGGCCGCTCGACGCGCTTGAAGTGCAGCATCATCTCGATGTTGTCGCGCATCTGCTGCGCCGTCGGCTGGTTTGCGAGCTGGCCGTCGGCGTAGCGCACCAGCCAGTTCGCGGCGAGATCGGCGCAGAGCACGGTGCAGAACGACGAATTGAATCCGACGAAGCCGAGGTCGGGAAGATCGGGATTGGCGATCAGGCGGTAGAGCCGGTACTGCCCGTCCGCATCGACCAGCTTGGACTGATAGGCCTCCGGCAGGAAGGGCACGCCGAGCTTGTAGCCGATCGCGAGCACGGCGACGTCGGCGCCGACGCGCTCGCCGCCGCTCATCACGATGGTGTCGCCTTCGTAATGATCGAAACTGCCGAACACCGCCTTGATGCGGCCGTCGGCGACCATCGAATAGAAGCCGGGCGTTGCGATTGGCACCGAGCAATTGACGCCGTCCTCGATCCGCTCCTTCGGCACCATCTTGCACTTGCTGAGCTTGAGCTGCGCCTTCAGCAGGCTCTCCAGCCCGCGCCAGTTCGCCCAAATGAGAGGCGCGGCCATGCGATACGCCAGTCGCGACATCGCACTGATGCCCCAGCCCGGAAACATCTCCTCCTGCGCGCGGATGTAGAGGATGCGCTTGAAGTTGACGAGGCCGCCGATGAAATAGGGGATGCGCCAGACCGGCTCGCGCATGACGATGGTGACCTCGCGCGCGCCCGATTTCACCGCGTTCACGGCGATGTCGGTCGCGGATTTGGAGCCGCCGAGCACGACGACGCGGCGTCCTTTCGCCAGCGCCGGATCGCCGTATTTCGACGAATGCAGGATCTGCCCGCCCTGGTCCAGAAAGCCGTCCTCGCCGCGGCAGTGCAGCTCGCGCGGCTCGTTGAACTGCCCGGTGCAGATCGCGACGAAATCGAAATCCTCGCTCGCAGTCGCGCCGTCCTTGCTCGTCAGCGCGAGCGTCCAGCCGGGTTTGCCGTCGGCGCGCCGCGCCATGCCCGCGACCGCAGTGTCGAGACGCAGCATGCGGTCGAGACCAAAGCTCTTCGCGTAGTCGGCGAGGTAGGCATGGACCTGCGGCCCGGTCGGCCATTCCGGATAGGATTCCGGCATGGCGCGGTCGGTGTAGCGGTACAGATCCTTCGGGCTCTGCGTCTGCACCTCAGGATAGGAGCGCGCCGGCTCCCAGACGCCGCCGAGATCGCCGCTGCGCTCGACGATGGTGACGCGGTGGCCGCGGGTGGAGAACGCCTTTGCGGTGGCAAGGCCGGAGACGCCGGCGCCGATCACGCAGACATGCTTGGGGCTGACCATGGGGTGCTCGCAATCAATGTGTTTCGCGCGCAAGCGGCCTCGTTCGGCCGCAAGGCGCGGCCGGCGGGCCTGCAAGCAGGTGAGAGAAGACGAGGAGGCGACTGCCTACTCGTTGGCCTCGGGCGGCAGAAAGTCGACCTCGTGCAGCGCCGAGATGCGCACGACCTCGGCCGGGTCGGTCAGATTGTGGAGCTGGTCGAACAGCGCCTCCAGCTTCTGCATCGGCGAGACCCAGAACAGCGCGCGGCACGGCTTGTCGGACTTGTTGAAATAGCCATGCGGAATGCCGCGCGGCATGCGCACGAGATCGCCGGCATGGGCCTTGACCCATTGGCCGTCGAGCTTGAGGTCGAGCGTGCCCTCCTGCACCAGGATGAACTCGTCCTGGGTCGGATGGATGTGCACCGGCACGAACTGGCCGGGATCGCTGTTGGTTTCGAACGCGAAGGTGGAGTCGGTGACGGCCTTGGGGAAATAGACCTGACCCAGGATGTTCCAGGTCTTGCCGCCATAGCCCGTGCCGTTTGCGGTAATGCCCTTTTCGAGTGCAGTCATGGCTCGCCTCCTCATGAATCCGGCGAGGGAGCTTCCGCCAGCGACGGGCCGCCTGTCTATCCGCTAAACGAATCCGGACCTCGCTATTGCCCTGCAGCACGAACGATTTTGCAGGCGCGGCCCTTTTCGCGTCCGGGGAACTATTATAGGCTTAAAGCAATTCCGTGACGCGAAGCGTGGTCGACGATGTCCGCAGCCGTGCTGGAAATGAATGCAAGCGCGTCCCAGGCCGAACGGCTTGCGGACTTCGCCCGCGTCACCACGGATGATGTCGACGAGGCGGCCGAGCAGATCGGGCGCATCTTCTGTCCCCATGATCTCAGGCCGGCGCAGACGCGCACAATCGGCTTCTCTGCCCGGCACAATTGCGCGGCGTTCGACGGTTTCTCCATCAACTACGTCGCCTATGGCGGATCGGTCAGCATCGATCCCGGCTGTCTCGAACGCTTCTTCCTGGTGCAGATCCCGCTTGCTGGCGCGGCGAACATTCGCGCGGGTATCAGCGAATTTGATGCCGCGCCGGACCGGACGGCCTCGCTGCTGTCGCCGACCATCCCGACCCGGATGATGTGGCGCGACTGCGCGCAGGCGATCCTGCTGCTCGACCGCCGCATGGTCGAGCAGCGCGCCGCGGCGTTGTCGGGCAGGGTGGCCGGCGCGGTCGAGTTCGATCCGGTGATCGACCTCGACGCACCATCAGGGCAAGCCTTGCGGACCAGCCTTGCCGAGCTGATGCGGCTCGCCGAACGTCTCGGGCCCTCCGGCAGGCTTTCACCGGTTGCGGTGGCTGATTGGCGCGAATTGCTGCTCGATCATCTCCTCAACGGCCAGCGGCATGACCAGTCGGATGCGATCCGAACTTTTTCGGGGCGAGCCGAACGCCTGCCGCGCGCGCTCCGCGCCGCGCGGGACCATCTTTCCGACAATGCCGGCGAGCCGCTCGACCTCGCGCAGCTCGCCTGCGCCGCCGGCATCGGCATCCGGGCGCTCCAGCTCGGCTTCCGCCGTCACTTCGGCGTGTCGATCTCGCAGATGCTGCTCGACATGCGCCTTGCCGGTCTGCACGCGCGGCTCGCGCAGGCAGCGCCCGATGCGTCCATCACCGACATCGCGTTCGACCTCGGCTTCACCCATCTCGGCCGCATGGCCGGTGCCTACCGCGAAAAATTCGGCGAGACGCCGTCGGCGACGCTGCGGCGGCGGATGAGCTAGCGCGCGTCGCGGGACAATCTACTTCCGCGATCGCGTTACGTCGTCGTCTTCGGCGGCTTGCCTGCGCAAGAAGCCTTCCATCTCCGCCTGCACCGAATAGGGCGTCGGGATCGGATCGCCCACGGAATCGACCGCGGTGTCGAGCGAGCGGCGCAGCATGCGGGCGAGCTCCGCCTTGCGATAGGGCTTTGTCAGGAGCGGTGCGCCCATGGTGGCGTGTCCCGGCCCGTGCGGCGCGTCGTGGGCATAGCCCGAGGTGAACAGCACCCGCAGCGAGGGGCGCGTGGCCACCATCTGGTCGGCGAGCTCCCGTCCATTCAGGGCGCCGGCCATCACGATATCGGTGAAGAGCAGATCGAACGGCGTGCCCTTGGCCGCGATGGCGAGCGCGTCGGCGGCATTGATGGCGGGGATCACCTTGTAGCCGAGGCTTTCGAGCTGGACCGTGACGAACTGGCGGACGTCGCGGTCGTCCTCGACGCAAAGGATCGTCTCCGTTCCGCCCACGATCTTGCGTTCGTCATAGCCGGCCGGACGGAGCGTGCTGGTCTCGGCCTTCGGCAGATAGATGGTGAAGGTCGTGCCGCGGCCTTCGGCGGAGCTGACCTTGATGCCGCCGCCGGATTGCTTGACGAAGCCGAACACCATGCTCAGCCCGAGGCCGGTGCCCTTGCCGACATCCTTGGTCGAGAAGAAGGGATCGAAGATGCGCTCGAGAATGGCTTGCGGAATGCCGGTGCCGTTGTCGGCGATCTCGATCTCGACATAGTGGCCGGCATAGCCCGCGCCGACCGCCACCGCCTCGCGCACGCCGAACACGACGTTGCGCGTCGTCAGCGTCAGCTTCCCGCCATCGAGCATCGCGTCGCGGGCGTTGATCGCGAGGTTGAGCAGCGCCGAGCTGAGCTGGCCGCGGTCGGCGAAGGCGAGCCAGATATTGCGGTCGAGCTTCGTGACGATCTCGATCTTCTTGTCGAAGGTCGCCAGCAGCAGCTTCGCGAGCTCTTCGAGCAGCTCGTTGACGTCGATCTCGGCCGGCTGCAGCGCCTGCTTGCGTGCAAAGGACAGCAGGCTCGACGTCAGCGCGGCGCCGCGGTCGGCGGCCTCGCTGATCAGCTTGGTGATGGTCGCGAGCGGCGGATTGTCCTTCACGGCGTCGGCGAGGATCTCGATCGTGCCCGTGATCACGGTGAGCATATTATTGAATTCGTGGGCGATGCCGCCGGTGAGCTGGCCGACCGCCTCCATCTTCTGCGCCTGGATCAACTGCTCCTCGGCGGCACGCTTCTGGGTGACGTCCTTGACGAAGTTGTTGATGATGGTGCGCCCGCCGATCTGGAGCGCCGTGCTCGACGCCTCGATCAGGATCTCGTCGCCTTCCCGGTGCAGCAGGGTCGCCTCGAACCGGATGCCGATCGGCGTGTTCGACAGTTCCGGCAGCAGCCGCATCATGCGCTGGCGAAAACCGTCGCGGAGCGGCTCGGCAATGAGGAGGTTGACGACGTCGGTGCCGAGCGCCTCCTCTCGCGTCCATCCGGTCAGCGCCTCGGCCTGAAAGCTCCACTCCAGGACGATACCCCTTTCGTCGGTTTGAACGAAGGCATCGAGCGCGGTCTTGATGACGGCTTGGGTGACTTGCGCGCTGATCTGCGCCTGCTCGGCGAGTTGCACGGCGGTGCGTTTTTCCTGCGACGCCTCGATCATGCGCGTGCAACGCCGCGCGAGCAGCACCGCAACAGCGGCGCTGGCGATGAGGGCGACGATCTGGGCAATGCCCAATCCCGGTCCGCTCACGGCATAGGAGGCGAGGAGGGCCGCCGCTGTGACGACGACCTGCGCGGCCATCGCGAGTGTCAGAAGCCCCCTGAGTTTCATGGTCCCACACCAACGACGTCAGTTGCGGACCCCCGCGTCCGCCCTGGAGATTGCTCCGGCCTCACGTGAGCTACAGTCTCCCCGCGGCTGCGTCGAGGGTCAATCTCCGCCTCAACCTGCCGGCGAATCGGTCTGCCGCAGCGTCGTGACCCAGATCACACGCGCCGACTGCTGGGTCGGGTTGTCGAACATGTGCGGCACGATGCTCGGAAAGCGGAAGCTGTCGCCGGCTTCCAGCAGATGCGCCTGGTTGTCGAGCCACAGCCGCAGGCTGCCGGACAGGATGTAGCCGGCCTTCTCGCCGGTGTGCTGCAAAAAGTCGGTACCGGAGGAGGCGCCGGGATTGAGCGTGAGCTCGTAGAGCTCCATCTGGCCCTTGCCTTCCGGCGTGAGCGCCTCCTTGACGACGCCGCTGGCGGTGAGCCGCAACAGGCGCCGGTTGTTCTTGCGCACGATGTAGCGCTGCACATCGGCGGGATCGCTGGTCTCGAAGAAATAGGAGATGGGAACCTCGAGCGCGATGCTGAGCAGGCGCAGCGTGCGGATCGACGGCATTGCGCGCGCGCGTTCGAGCTGGCTGATCATGCCGTTGGACAGGCCGGTCTTGTTGGCGACGTCCTGGATCGACAGGCCCGCGCGCTGGCGCAGCAGCCGCACGGTCTCGCCGAGCCGCTGGTCGACCGCATCGTCGGCCTCGATCGCCGGGGCGTCCTTCGGACCGTTGGTATCGCCGCGACCATCCATGTCGCTCTCCCATGCATTCCCGCGCCGCCGGAATAGCCGGCGGCGGTGTGAAAAGGTCGCGCATCCTAGCAATGTGATTGACAGCTGTATTTAGTCATGATGAAATTTTGGCTGAAAAATTTAGAAGCACTAAAGCCCACTCCTGTCCCTTTGCCGGGGTCTCGGGGCGCGGGAGAGGTGCCGCGTGCGGGAACGGAGACTGATTATGGCAGACAGCACCGGCAAGTTCGGCGTTGGGGGACTGCGTCATTTCGGCATTCCTACTCGCCGACAATTCTTCCAGCTCGGCGCAGGCGCCGCGGCGGGATGGACGCTTTCGGGCAATGCGTTCGCGCAGACCGAGCGACCCACCAATCCGCCGGACAAGCCGCGCGGGCAGGTGATCGCGGCATTGTCGCAGGAGCCGACCGTGTTCCATCCCTTGATGCCCGGCATCGAGGTCGATCAGGGCATCTGGTGGCAGGTGTTCTCGCCGCTCTGGTTCATCGAGCCCGACGGCAAGTTCGTCGCTGATTTGGCGCGCGAGGTGCCGACGGTCGAGAATGGCGGCCTGTCGGCGGACGGCCTGACCTGGAAGATCAAGCTGCGCAGCGACGTGAAATGGCACGACGGCACGCCGTTCACGGCCGAGGACGTCAAGTTCTCGCTGGAGCTGATCAACAATCCCGACTTCCGCGTCCGCAACCGCGTCGGCCATAACCTCGTCAAGGACATCAAGGTCGTCGCGCCCGACGAGATCCACTGGCGGATGGAAGCTCCCTATTCGCCCTACATGTCGATCCTGTCGCTCACCTTCATCGTGCCCAAGCACATCCTGGAGAAGGTGTCGGACCCGAATTCCTCGCCGTTCCACAACGCCCCCGTCGGCACCGGCCCGTTCCGCTGGGCCGAGCGCGTGCCCGGCGACCACATCCAGCTGAACGCGCACACCGGCTATCACGGCAAGGGACCTTACGTCGAACGCGTGGTCTTCAAGTACATCCCCGACCTCACCGTGCTCTACACCCAGTTCCGCACCGGTCAGGTCGACTACACCGGCCTGCAAGGCATCCTGCCGAACTTCGTGCAGGAGGCGAAGACGCTGAAGGGCCGCAAGATCTTCGTCTCGTCGACGTCCTCGGTGGAGCATATCGCACCCAACCTCGAATTCGGTCCCTTCGCCGACCGCACGGTGCGCGAGGCGCTGTATCTCGCCATCAACAAGCAGGCGATCATCGATGCGCTGAACTACGGCCTGCCGACGCAGACCGAGAGCTTCGTGCCGCAGCAGGCCTGGTCGTTCCAGCAGGGATTGCCGCAGCACAAATACGATCCCGCCAAGGCCAATGCGCTGCTCGATGCAGCCGGCTGGGTTCGCGGCTCCGGCGGCGTCCGCGAGAAGGGCGGCGTGAAGCTCGAATTCACCAACTCGACCACCTCAGGCAATGCGGTGCGCGAGCAGACCCAGCAGCTTCTGATCCAGGACTGGCGCGCGATCGGCGCGGCGATGCGCGTGAACAACATGCCGGCCGCCGTGATCTGGGGCGATTTCTGGCAGCAGTCGAAGTTCAACTCGGTGCTGGTGAACGTGAACTTCATGCTCGGCAGCGATCCCGACGTGACGCCGCGGTTCGGCTCCGGCTCGATTCCCGCCAAGGGCGGCCGCGGTTACAACACCTATCAGTACAAGAGCGCAGAGGCCGACCGTCTTCTTGCCGAAGGTGCCAGGCAATTCGACCTGGCGCAGCGCAAGGCGACCTATGGCGAGCTGCAAAAGCTGATCCGCAACGATCTCGCGATCCTGCCGCTGTTCCAGGGTTTCATCGCCGAGGGCGTGAAGGAGGGGCTGCAGGGCTTCCGGCCCAACGTCAACACGTCCATCAACTGCTGGAACATCCGCGAATGGTACTGGGCCTGATGCCTCAGGCTGGCTGGATCGCCTGAGATGGCCCGTTACGTCATCAACCGTCTGGCGCAGGCGGTCATGCTGCTGGTGATCGTCTCCGCGATCGGCTTTGCCATCCTGCATCTCGCGCCCGGCGGTCCGCTGTCGCAATTCGCGGCATCGGCGCAGATGACGCAGGAAGATCTCGACCGCGTCACCCAGCAGCTCGGCCTCGATCGCCCGCTGCCGATCCAGTATCTCGACTGGTTCGGCCGCATGCTGAAAGGCGACTGGGGCAAGTCGTACCGCGACGGCGAGGCGGTGCTGTCGGTGATCTCCTCGCATCTCGGTGCGACGCTGGAGCTGATGACGACGGCGACCATCATCGCCGTGCTGCTGGGCTGCTGGATCGGGATATCAGGCGCGCTCCGGCGCTACTCGCTGTTCGATTCGCTCGCCACGGTCGGTGCCATGATCGCGCTGTCGATCCCGACCTTCTGGTTCGGCCTCGTCGCCATCTACGTCTTCTCCGTCAAGCTCGGCTGGCTGCCGGCCGGCAACCGCCACACCATCGGCGACGGCTCCTTCCTCGACCTGCTGCATCACCTGATCGCGCCGGCCATGGTGCTGGCGCTGGTCGAGACCGCGATGTGGGGCCGCTTCATGCGCTCCTCCATGCTCGAGGTGATCGGCCAGGATTATATCCGCACCGCGCGCGCCAAGGGCATGCCGGAATGGCGCATCCTCACCGTGCACGCACTCCGCAACGCCCTGCTGCCGATGATCACGGTCGCCGGCCTGCAGTTTCCGACCCTGCTCGGCGGCGCGCTGGTGGCCGAAACCGTGTTCACCTGGCCCGGCATGGGCCGGCTGTTCCTGGATTCGATCGGTTATCGCGACTATCCCGTGGTGATGGGCATCCTGATGTTCTCCGCGACCATGGTGCTGATCGGCTCGCTGATTGCCGACATCCTCTATGCCGTCGTCGATCCGCGCATCCGGGTGGGCTAGCATGACGGCTGCGACACTCTCCACCGTTCAGGTCGCGCCCGGCCAGGCCGCGTGGCGGCGCTTCTGCCGGCATCGGCTCGCGCTCGCGGGCGCCGTGATCATCCTGGTGCTCGTGCTCGGCTCGGCGCTCGGGCCTTACCTGCTGCCGTTCGACGACACCTATATCGACATCATGAAGCGGTTCGCGCCGCCGCTGTCGGGCGCGCACATCCTCGGCACCGACGAACTCGGTCGCGACGTGCTGGCGCGGCTGATGATGGGCGGACGCGTCTCGCTCTCGATCGGCATCGTCGCCATGGTGATCGCGATGGCAGTCGGCATCGCCGTCGGCGCCTTCGCCGGATTCTACGGCGGCGTCGTCGGCGCGGTCCTGATGCGGCTCGTCGATGCCGTGCTGTGCTTTCCGACCATCTTCCTGCTGCTCGCGCTCGCCGCGCTCACCGAGCCCGGCCTCGTCACCACCACCATCCTGATCGCAGCCACCGCGTGGATGGCTGTGGCGCGCGTGGTCGAGGCCCAGGTGCGATCGCTGCGGGAGCGCGAGTTCGCCGTCGCCGCGCTCGCCTTCGGCTCGTCGAACCTGCGCATCATGTTTCGCGAGCTCGTGCCCAACGCGATCGCGCCGATCGTCGTGGCGGCGACGCTGAACGTCGCCAAGGCGATCCTGCTCGAATCCTATGTCAGCTATCTCGGCTACGGCATCCAGCCGCCGGCCGCGAGCTGGGGCAACATGCTCAACAACGCGCAGATCTACCTGACCAGCGCGCCATGGCTCGCGATCGCGCCGGGCGTTGCCATCACGCTGGCGGTGACGAGCTTCAATTTCCTCGGTGACGGCCTGCGCGACGCGCTCGACCCGCGCCTGAACATCCCGTGACAAGATCTCGATCGAACTGACCTTCAGGAGTGCACCATGTCCCCGCCGCTCACCCGTATCAACAGCGACGAACGCCTGCCGGCGCAGGCGGACGTCGTCGTCATCGGCGGCGGCGTGATCGGTGTCTCCGCGGCGTATCATCTCGCGAAGAAGGGCCTCTCCGTTGCCCTCGTCGAGAAGGGCCATGTCGGCGGCGAGCAGTCGAGCCGCAATTGGGGCTGGTGCCGCCAGCAGGGGCGTGCGCGTGAGGAGATCCCGCTCGCCCGCGAGGCGCTGCGGCTGTGGGGGGACATGCAGAACGATGCCGGCGTCGATGCCGGCTTCCGCCGCACCGGCGTGCTGTTCCTGACCAAGAGCAAGGACGAGCTCGCGAGCTGGGAGCGCTGGGCCGCGGTCGCGCGCGAGATGCAGGTTCATTCCACCGTGCTGACCCCGGCCGAGGTCGCCGAGCGGATGCCGGGCAATACCGACAAATGGGTCGGCGGCCTGCACACGCCGAGCGATGGCCGCGCCGAGCCGTCGATGGCCGTGCCTGCGCTCGCCACCGCCGCGCGCAAGCACGGTGTCACCATTCATCAAGGCTGCGCCGCGCGCGGGCTGGAGACGACCGGCGGAAAGGTCAGCGCCGTCGTCACCGAAAAGGGCACCATTCGCACGCAGGCGGTGCTGCTGTCGGGCGGCGCATGGTCGTCGCTGTTCTGCCGCCGCCATGGCATCGAGCTGCCGATCGGTCTCGTCAACGCCACTGCATGCCGGACCACGCCGGCGCCGGAGATCACGTCCGGCGCGCTCGGCACCGATTTCTACTGCATCCGCCGCCGCCTCGACGGCGGCTTCACGCTGGCGCTGCGCAACCGCGGCACGGTCGAGCTGTCGCCCGACCTGTTCCGCTATGCGCGCACCTTCTGGCCGACCTATCTGCATCGCAAGAACGGGCTGAAGCTCTCGTTCGGCAAGTCGTTCTTCGACCAGATCATGCGCGGCACCAGCTGGAGCCTCGACAAGCCGTCGCCGTTCGAGACCGAGCGCGTGCGCGATCCCGCGCCCGACATGTCGCTGGTCAATGCGGCGCTGGCCTCGCTGATCAAGGCGAACCCGGAACTGAAGGACATCGAGATCGCCGAAGCCTGGGGCGGCACCATCGATTGCACGCCCGACACGATCCCGGTGATCTCGCCGGTGGACGCGCTGCCGGGTTTCTTCCTCGCCACTGGCTTCTCCGGTCACGGTTTCGGCATCGGCCCCGCCGCCGGCAAGCTTGCCGCCGACATCGTCACCGGCGCGACGCCGCTGGTCGATCCCGAGCCCTACAGCCACAAGCGCATGATCGACGGCCGTCGGCTTGCGCCGGTCAGCCCGTTCTGAGGGCGGCATGAGCGTTCTCTACAAGGCCAACATGGTGCGCGGTGCGGAATGGGCGACCTTCTTCGCCGAGCGTGCGCCGGATGTGCCGTTCCGGCTCTGGCCCGACATCGGCAATCCCGCTGACGTGCGCTATCTCGTGGCCTGGGTGCCGCCGGATGACATCGCGACGAATTTTCCCAATCTCGAGCTGGTCTTCTCGGTCGGCGCCGGCGTCGATCAATTCGACACCACCAAGGTCCCGGCACACATTCCGCTGGTCCGCATGCTGGAGCCGGGGATCGCCGAGACCATGGTGGAGTACGTCACCATGGCCGTGCTCGGGCTGCATCGCGATCTCCTGCACTTCATCAATCAGCAGAAGGAGCAGGTCTGGCGCGAGATCCGGATCACGCCGGCCAGGCGCCGGCGCGTCGGTGTGATGGGGCTCGGCCAGCTCGGCCAGGCCGTGCTCGAACGCCTGAGGGCATTCGGCTTTCCGCTGTCGGGGTGGAACCGCTCACCACGCGAGATCGAAGGCGTCAGCTGCTACGCCGGCGCCGACACCTTGCCGGAATTCCTTGCGCAGGCCGACATCCTCGTCTGCCTGTTGCCGCTGACCGACGAGACCCGCGGCATCCTCAACGCCGATCTGTTCGCGCGCCTGCCGCGCGGTGCGGGGCTCGTCAATGTCGGACGCGGCCCGCATCTCGTCGAAGCCGACTTTCTTGCCGCGCTCGACAGCGGTGCGCTCTCCGGTGCCGTGCTCGATGTCGCCGATCCCGAGCCGCTGCCGGCAGGCCATCCGTTCTGGAGCCACCCGCGCATCCTGCTGACGCCGCACAACGCCAGCATGACCACGCCGGATACGGCCGTCGATTTCGTGCTCGACGTCATCGCGCGCCACCGCCGCGGCGAGGAGCTGCCGGGGCGTGTCGATCGCACGCGGGGTTATTAGGGGCTTCGCATGAGCATCGGCGCAACCAGATCTGATCAAGTCGTGGCCGAGGCGCAGACGCCGGTTCTGTCGGTGGCGGGCCTGACCACGTCCTTCCTGCGCGAGCGGCAATGGATCCCGGTTGTCCGCAACGTCTCGTTCGAGATCGCGCCGCGCGAGACCGTGGCGATCGTCGGCGAGTCCGGCTCGGGCAAGAGCGTCACCGCGCTCTCGATCATGCGGCTCGTTCCGAAGGAGAACGGCCGTAGCGAAGGCCGAATCATGCTGGCCGGGCGCGATCTGCTGACGCTGCCCGAAGCTGATATGAAGGACATCCGTGGCAACGATGTCGCGATGATCTTCCAGGAGCCGATGACGAGCCTCAATCCGGTGCTCACCATCGGCTTCCAGATCGCGGAGGCGCTGATCCAGCATCGCGGCCTGTCGCGTGCGGCGGCGGAGGCGGAGACGATCCGCCTGCTCGACCGCGTCCGCATCCCCGCGGCGAAATCGCGTTTCCACGAGCATCCGCATCGCTTTTCCGGCGGCATGCGCCAGCGCGTGATGATCGCGATGGCGCTGGCCTGCAAGCCGAAGCTGCTGATCGCGGACGAGCCGACCACCGCGCTCGACGTCACCATCCAGGCCCAGATCCTGGAGCTGCTGAAAGAGCTTCAGCAGGAGGAGGGGATGTCGATCCTCTTCATCACCCACGACATGGGCGTGGTCGCCGAGATCGCGGACCGCACGGTGGTGATGTATGGCGGCCAGGCGGTGGAGACCGATGCGACCGCGCGCATCTTCGCTGCGCCCTCACATAACTACACGCGCGCACTGCTCGCCGCCGTGCCGCGCCTCGGCTCGATGGACGGACGCACGCGGCCGATGCGGTTTCCGATCGTCGACAAGGTGACGGGCACCTCGGACGAGCCGACAGAGACGCCCGACACGGTCTCGACTGCCGAGCGTCCGCTGCTCGAAGTCGCGGGTCTCACCACGCGCTTTCCGATCCGCTCGGGCCTGTTCGGAAAGGTCTCGGGCCGCGTCCATGCGGTCGAAAACATCTCCTTCACATTGCGTGCCGGCGAGACGCTGGCGCTGGTCGGCGAGTCCGGCTGCGGCAAGTCGACGACGGGTCGCTCGATCCTCAAGCTGACGGAGCCCGACAGTGGCACGGTCCTGATCGACGGCCAGGACGTCCTGACCATGAACGCCCGCACCTTGCGCGACTTCCGCAAGCACATGCAGATCGTGTTTCAGGATCCGTTCGCGAGCCTCAATCCGCGCATGTCGGTGGGGACGGCGATCGCCGCGCCCTTGCTGGCCAACGGCCTCGCCACGGCGTCGCAGGCGCGCGACAAGGTCGCCGATTTGCTCGTGCGCGTCGGCCTCACCGCCGACATGGCCGCGCGCTTCCCGCATGAATTCTCCGGCGGCCAGCGCCAGCGCATCTGCATCGCGCGCGCGCTCGCGCTCGGGCCCAAGCTGATCGTTGCGGACGAGGCGGTCTCCGCGCTCGACGTCTCGGTCAAGGCGCAGGTTGTCAACCTGATGCTCGACCTGCAGGCCAGCATGGGTCTCGCCTATCTCTTCATTTCCCACGACATCGCAGTGGTGGAACGCATGAGCCACCGCGTCGCGGTGATGTATCTCGGCGAGATCGTCGAGATCGGCCCGCGCGCTGCGTTGTTCGGCAATCCGCAGCATCCTTACACCAAGAAGCTGATGGCCGCGGTGCCGGTGCCCGACCCGTCACGTCGCGGCACCAGGCGCGAAGCCGCCAACGACGAGATCAGAAGCCCGGTGCGTGCGCCGGATTACCAGCCGCCGGTTCGGCAATACCGCGAAGTCTCGCCCGGTCATGTCGTGCAGGTCTGGGGCGAGGAGTGGTCGGCCTGATCGCGAGCTTCACACGTGCTCCGGAGATTGTGACCGGATGGAGCGACAGAGAACAGCGCTCTGTGAACCGCTTCATAGTCCATCCCTCACGTTTTGAACTACAACTCCCCGAAGAAATTGCCGCACCCGGAATTAGCTGACAGACACGGGTGAGTTGCAATGCCTGCGCGGCGGTGTGCGCGCAGCCCCGGATTGGCTCTCGCCTTCGCGAGCAAGTCAGCCCCATCACTCAGCACAGATCTTTCTGAAATTGGAATCAAGGGCATCGAGAACCGCGTCCCGGCAGATTCAATTCGGGGTCGGCCGGCAGGCTGCCGATTACTCAGAAGGAGCCCCCAATGAAGATCACCAGTGCAATTTCGAGCGCATCTTCCCTCACAAGGTACCTCAGCGGCCTTGGGATCGCCCGTTCCAGTCTGATCAAGTCGGCCCATATCCTTGAAAGAATTGGGCTGGCGGCCGTTGGAGCCTCTTGCGGCCTCTATGTGGGGGCGACCCTGTTGCGTCAGAAAGGCGGGCTGTTCGAGAGCGGCTGGATCGTGCTGATCACGATGCTCTACGGAGCTCTCAGCTACTATGTCGGAATTGATTTGTCCGGCAATGCCGCACGGCGGCCGAAATCGAGCATCTCGGAAGAATGGAACGGTTCCGAGCCGGCTGAACTCATGAGTGCGGCCGGAACGTTCGGCGCGGCGATTGCCGCAACTCTTTCCATAAGCATTCTTGTGCTTGATCAAAATCTATCCAACGCCCTGATAGGCTTTGTTGCCGGCTGCTGGGCGATTGGTTCTTCGCTTCAGGTTGTCGCGGGCACGATGGCTCGCGGCCAGGAAGCGCCGATGAACGAGCAATGACGGAATGCGCCCCCTCGGCATTGTATGCGAGCACAAGGCGCGGTGCCGATTGGCTTCAGATCGGGAGTGAGTCGTCAAGGCTCATCGCAACCTCTGCAATCAAACGCTGCGTGCCGGCGATGTTTGGTAGCACGGCCGTTCGCATCGGGTCGTGTCCCGACCGAAGCGTCATCGGTAACGAGTAACCTAATTTTCGGAAAGCAAAGACGTGCCATCATGGTGGCGTTGGGATATTGTCTCGGCGCGGCCGTGGTCCAAATTCTGCTAATCGCCAGCCATGAGATGGGTGAGCCATGCAGATTGCGGAGTGGCTCGAGAAGCTGGGGCTTGGGCAATACGCGGAGCGTTTTGCCCAGAACGGGATCGACGTTGGCGTCCTCCCCGAGCTGATGGACGCGGACTTTGACAAGCTCGGAGTCCTGCTCGGTCATCGCCGCAAGATGCAGCGAGCCATTGCCGACCTCGATCCGGCCGCATTGATCGCATCGCCGGCTCCGCCTCACGACGCCGAGCGGCGCCATCTCACCGTCATGTTTTGCGATCTGGTCGGCTCGACCGTGCTCTCGGCGCGCCTCGATCCCGAGGATATGTGGGAAGTGATCCGGGTCTACCGCGCCGCATGCGCGCGGGTCATCGCCGCTTACGACGGCAGCATAGCCAGGTTCGTCGGTGACGGAATACTCGTCTATTTCGGCTATCCGCGCGCCCACGAAGACGACGCGGAGCGTGCGGTGCGCGCGGGCCTCGACATTATCTCCGCAATTGGCCAGCTCAGAACAGGCGCCGGCGAACGGGTGGAGCTGCGGATTGCAGTTGCGACCGGGCTCGTCGTGGTGGGCGACCTCATCAGTGGAGATGCGTCGGAGGAGCACGCGACCGTCGGCGATACGCCAAATCTCGCTGCTCGGCTTCAGAGCCTCGCCGAGCCCGGGGCGGTCGTCGTTGCGTCATCGACGCGCCGGCTGCTTGGCGATCTTTTCACTTTCCGCAATCTCGGCCGCCGCGAAGTCAAGGGGATCGGCGAACCCATCGCGGTGTGGGCGGTGGAAGGAGCGACCGCGTCCGAGAGCCGCTTCGAGGCGGTCCGTGCCGCGCGCTCGATCGGCTTTGTCGGCCGCAAGGACGAGATCGAATTCATTCTCTCGCGCCAGCGGGAGGCATGGCAGGGCCACGGCCAGATCGTATGGATCTCCGGCGAGGCGGGCATCGGCAAGTCGCGCATCGTCGCAACGCTGTCCGAAAGCCCCTCGTTGGGAACGCACCGCCGGGTACGATATCAGTGTTCGCCTTATCATACGAACAGCGCGCTTCATCCCTTTGTCGCGCAGCTCGAGCGCGCCGCCGGAATCCGCTCGCACGACACGCCGGAGCAAAGGCTCGACAAGCTCGAGGCAATGCTGGCGCTTGGAACACAGCAGGTCGCCCGGGCAACACCGCTCATTGCGGCTCTGCTTTCGATTCCAACCGGCGACCATTGCCCGCCTCTCGGCTTGAGTCCGGCGCAGCAGCGGCGACAGACATTTGCCGCCCTTCTCGATCAGCTCGAGGGGTTGGCGCGAGATCAGCCCCTGCTGATCATCTGCGAGGATCTGCATTGGGCCGATGCCACGAGCCTCGAGCTGTTTGATCTCGCAGTCGATCGGATCAGGGCATTGCCGATCCTCGTGCTCATGACATCCCGGCCGGAGTTCGAGCCTTCCTGGTCGGGCCTTGCCAATGTCGGCCTGTTGCGGCTCGACCGGCTCGATCGGCAGGACACGCGCGCGCTGGTGGAACAGGTGGTCGTCGGTCGCCAGCTGCCACGCGAGATGATGAAGCAGATCATCGACAGGACGGATGGCGTCCCGCTCTTCGTCGAGGAACTGACCAAGATGGTGCTGGAGTCCGGCCTGCTGGTCGAAGATGCCGGGCGCTATCGCCTGAATAGTCCGCTGCCGCCGCTCGCTATTCCCGCCACGTTGCAGGATTCGCTGATGGCGCGGCTCGACCGGCTCGCTCCAGTCAAGGAAGTGGCGCAGATAGGCGCCGCCATCGGTCGCGACTTCTCATACGCGCTGCTGAAGCACGTGGCGGGACGCGATGATCTGACGCTGAGTGCGGCGCTGGCACAACTTGAAGAGGCCGAACTGCTGCTTCGCCGCGGGGCTCCGCCCGACGCAAACTATAGTTTCAAGCACGCCCTCGTGCAGGAAGCAGCCTACGAGAGTCTGCTCAAGAGCAAACGGCACCTGCTTCACACCAGAATTGGCGAGGTCCTGCGTGAGAAGTTTCCGGTCGTCGCCGAGATCGAGCCGGAAGTTCTGGCGCATCACTTCACTGAAGCGGGGCTGAGCGAGGTCGCCCTCGAATGGTGGCGCAAGGCGGGCCAGCAGGCGCTGAAACGTTCTGCCTATTCCGAGGCGGTCGCGCATCTCGGCAAGGCCGTTGCGGCCGCCGACGAACTGCCTGACGAGCCCCGCCGGATGATGACCAGGCTGCATCTTCAAATCTCGTATGGCCGTGCACTCAGGGGCAGCCTCGGGCACAGCGCTCCCGAAACGATCGCGGCATGGACGCGTGCGCGCCGGTTCGCAGCCGACATCGATGATCCCGTTGAACTTGCGCCTGTTCATTCGGGCCTTTTCAATGCCTGCCTGACACACGGCGAATTGGCTCCGATGCGGGAGCTTGTGGATGCCATCAGGGGCGTCGCTGACCGACGACCGGACTCGCCGGTGGCGGCCGTGGTTGCCCATTGGACGAGCGGCGTCACTTGCTGGTTCGGCGGCGAATATGTGAACGCGCGAACGCATCTCGAGAAGGCGCTGGCCATCTATGGTGCCGAGCCGGATCCCTCGACATTCAGGGCTTCGGCGCTGGATCTGCCGTTCGTGATCATGAGATTTCTTGCCCTGGTGCTCTGGCCGCTCGGTCTCACTGCACGCGCGCGCAAGCTCGCCGCCGAAGCGGTGGGGGCGTCGGGAGAAACCCGGGCGCTTTCCCGGGCCAATGCGCTGGTTCATCGCGCCGTGTTCGACGGCGTATGCGGCGGCATGCTGCAGCAGACAGAGACGATCCTGGCGCTCGGTCTCGCGCGCGACCACACGATGCCGCTGTATGTGGCCGCGGGCACCTATCTGAATGGACTGGCCAGGTGGCGTGCCGGCGACCGAACGGCCGGACTGGCGGATATGCGTCACGGCTGGACCTTGCTGCACGAGAACGATTGCTACCTCTGCGAACCGTTTTGGGGGCTGCATGTCGCGGTGGCGAATGCAGAGATGGGCCAGGTCGAAGCAGGGCTCGACATCCTGAACGAACTGATCGCCCGGACCGGACAGTCCGGCCAGCATTGGCTTGATGCCGAGCTGTATCGTGTCCGCGGAAAGCTTCTATGGCGTCATGATTCGCCAGACGAATCCGGTGCCGAACTCGACATCAAGCGAGCGCTCGAAATCGCGCGACACCAGCAGACGAAGACCTTCGAGCTGCGCAGCGTGCTTGAACTTGCCCGCCTGCACAAGACGAACGGCCGGGCGGGTGCGGTATCCGAAGCGCTCGCGCCGGTGTTCGCCGGGCTCGAGGCGGAGCGCAACCTTCCCGAATTGGTGGAAGCGAAAGAGCTGCTCGCGCAAGAGCATGAGGCGCGCGCCGTTTCCCTGGCGGGTCGTCCTGGCGGCGGGGAATGACAGTTACGAATTGACGTGCACGAAATCCCGCAGCAGCGGATAGATCTCGTTGTTCCAGCGCTTGCCGGAGAACACGCCGTAATGGCCGACGCCGGCCTGCATGTGGTGGACGCGGCGATAGGCGCGCACTCCGGTGCAGAGGTCCTGCGCGGCCAGCGTCTGGCCGATCGAGCAGATGTCGTCCTTTTCGCCCTCGACCGTCATCAGCCCCATGCGGCTGACGGCCTTGGTGTTCACGGGACGGCCGCGGTGCATCAGCTTGCCCTGCGGCAGGAGATGCTCCTGGAACACGTCGCGCACGGTCTCGATGTAGAACTCGGCCGGCAGGTCCATCACGGCAAAGTATTCGTCGTAGAAGGTCTTGATCGTCGCCGCCTTGTCCTTCTCGCCCTTGGCGATGTGGTTGGCGAGATCCATGTGCTGCTTGATGTGGCGCTCGAGGTTCATCGACACGAAGGCGGTGAGCTGCACGAAGCCGGGATAGACCTTGCGCAGCGCGCCGCGGCACTGCACCGGCACGTAGTTGATCAGGTTCTGCTCGAACCAGTCGATCGGCCTGCTCTTGGCGAATTCGTTGACCCTGGTCGGCTGGATCCGCGTGTCGATGGGACCTGCCATCAGCGTCAGCGTCGCCGGCCGCGACGGATGATTGCCCTCGCACATGACCGCGGCGGCCGCGAGCGCGGAGACCGACGGCTGGCAGATCGCCACCATGTGCGGGCGCGGGCCGAGCTGGCCGAGGAAGTCGATGAGGTGATCGGTGTAGTCGTCGAGCCCGAAGCGGCCTTCGCTGCGCGGGATGTCGCGCGGATTGTGCCAGTCGGTGATGTAGACGTCGTGGTCCTGCAGCAGCGTCTTCACGGTGCCGCGCAAGAGCGTAGCGAAATGGCCGGACATCGGCGCCACCAGCAGCATGCGCGGCTGCTCCGGCGCGCCATTCTTCTTGAAATGCAGCAGCGAGCCGAACGGCGTCGCATAGGCGACCTCCTCGGTGATGCCGATCTCGCGGTTGCCCACCATGACGCTGTCGATGCCATAGGCGGGTCGGTTATAGGTGAGGGTGGAGCGTGAGATCAGCTCCAGCGCCGCCGAGAGCCGTCCAACCACCTGATCCGACACGCCTTGCGGCACCAGATGGAGGAATTTCAGCGCGGACGAGGCTCCCGCCCGCCACGGCGCCGTCAGGTCCATCTGGTTCTGAAAAGCCTGATAATACATCGACATCATACTGAAGCGCCCACCTATCCCCTGCTGCCATGCAATATCGGAGCCAGACGGGAGCCGGGCCGCCCGCAAAATTGGCACGTCGCTTGCTGCTCCTTTCGCGGGAAGCACAGGTAATGGGCACGCCGCGAGCCGGGGCGGGCTGCCAGTGACAGGCGTTGAGGAAGGGCCCAATGGCGAAGGCGACACTGACCATCAGCAGCAAGAACTACTCGTCCTGGTCGCTGCGTGGCTGGCTGCTGACGAAGTTTTCCGGGCTCGATTTCGAGGAGATCGTGACCGCGCCGGACGACGCCTCCGCGCGCGCGGAGATCCTGCTGCTGTCGTCGTCGATCCTGGTGCCGTGCCTGCGGCACGAGGGTGCCGTCGTCTGGGATACGCTGGCGATCGCCGAATATCTCAACGAGGCGATGCCGGACGCCGGGCTGTTGCCCGACGACCGCGTCCAGCGCGCTCATTGCCGCTCGATTTGCGGCGAAATCCATTCCGGCTTCACCACGCTGCGCGCCTCGCTGCCGGTCAACCTGAAGGGTCACTTCCCCGGCTTCAAGATCTGGTCGCGCGCGCAGGCCGACATCGACCGCGTCTGGTTCATCTGGCGCGACTGCCTGGAGAAGTCCGGCGGCCCGTTCCTGTTCGGTGCGCGGCGCACCATGGCGGATGCGATGTACGCGCCCGTGGTGACGCGCTTCGTGACCTATGACGTCAAGCTCGAGCCGCGCCTGAAGGCTTATGCCGATACCATCATGGCCATGCCCGAGATGAAGGAATGGATCGCGGCGGCCAAGGAAGAGCCGGCCGAGATCGAGGAGCTCGAGGTCGAATATTAGGCAGGCCTCGCGCCACGCTGCCCGTTTCGGGGGCGGGGGTCGCCCGGGGCGGCGAGGGGAGCCATGCCCTTTCCGCCGTTAACCTTTGGCGCCGGCGGCGGGGCCGGGCCAGTCCAACGGTCCGATAGATATTGTGCGCGCCGGCAAACCTATGCCGACATCTAGCCGTGAACAGCCGCGTACGGAACTATTCGGCTGATTCGGACGTGATTCGTTCGGGCCGCGTTCCGTTCGTTAAGCCGGAGCGCGGCCCCGTTGCATTTTGAAACAGGAGCGTCAGGCGAGGCCCGATTGCTTCACGCGTGGAAGGCGCCAGCCGATCACGGTCGCTTCGACCGCGACGCCGGCAACGTGGTTCTGCCAGCGTCCTTCGACGTAACGGCAGGCGAACGGCAGTTGATACGTTCCGCTGTGGTCCTCACACAGGACTTCGACCGGCAGTCCTGGTGGCGGCTCTCCGGCGCCATCGAATTCCGCCAGACGTCTATCGCGCGTTGCCATTCCAAAAATCTCCCCTAAACAAAGCCGCGGACAGAGCGCCCAACTCTCCCGCATGCGGATCATCGTTCCCCGTCCGAGGAAACAGGGCCAAGCTCAACGCGAGAATGCGGTACGAGTGTGGTAGCCTCGCACGGCTGTGCGCAAACAGCGCACATTGCCGTGATCAATTTGACGAGGAACCCTGCATGCCGCATCGAAGTGCCGGCGTTTGTGTCGTGATGTTGCTGCTCACCGCGCTGGCGGCCCCGCCGGTCCGGGCGCAGGACGTACCCGGCATCGAGATCTGCACGGTCGAGAAGACCATGGAGCGGCGCACGAGCTGCCTGCAGAGCAATGTCGACTTCCTGCAGAAGACGATCACCAGGCTCAACCTCGATCATCAGCAGAAGCTGGATGCCGCGGGTCGCCAGATCGACGCGTTGAAGGTGACGGTGGCGGGCTTGCAGAAGACGCTCGGCGATCTGCAGGCCGCGCAAGCGAAGCTCGCGGAGGATTTGAAGAAGAAGCAGGACGCGCCGCCGCCGAAGGATGCGGCGAAATAAGCGTGGCGATCACGCCACGCGATAGCGCTCCATCACGCCGCGATCGGGCTCGTAGCCAAGCCCCGGCCCCGAAGGTACTGCGACATGGCCGGTCGCATCGACGTCGGCGCGGCCGCCCCAGAGGCAGGCCTCGCGCTTGAGATAGAACATCTCGACGAGCCCCTCGTCGCGTCCCGCGAGCAGATGCAGCGTCGCCAGTAGTCCTGGACCGAAATAAGGGGAGTGCGGGACGATCTTGACGCCGAGCTGATCGGCCAGCCGCGCAACCTTCAAGAATTCCGTGATGCCGCCGACCTTGGTCACGGATGGTTGCGCATGGCTCACCGCGCCCGCCTCCATCATCTGGCGGAATTGATATTCGGTGCAGGCGTTCTCGCCGGCGGCGACGCCAAGCCCGCCCTTGCTGCGGACCTCGGCAAGCGCAGCAAAATCTTCCGGCGGCCAGACCGGCTCTTCCAGAAACATCGGCTGCGCGTCCTTGCACGCCTTCGCGAACGCGATCGCCTGCTCGCCTGTGAGCGGGCAGTTCATGTCGACCATCAGCGGAATGCCGGGCCCGATCGCCTCGCGTGCGGCAAATACCGCTGGTGTCGTGGTCTCGTGCAGCTTGATCGCGCCATAGCCGAGCGCGAGCGCCTTCCTGCATTCGCCGGCGATGTTCTCGGGCGAGCCGATCCGCAGCAGGCTCGCATAGGCGGGAATCTTCGCGCGCCTGGTCTCGCCGAACAGCTGGTGCAACGGCACGCCCTCGACCTTCGCGGCCAGGTCCCACAGCGCGATGTCGAGCCCTGAGATCGCGAACATGGTGATGCCGTAGCGGCCGAACAGATGCAGGTTGCGCTGGATCTGTTCCAGGGCCGCGGGAATGCCGGCGGCATCGGGCACCTTCAGCCCGCGCGCCTGCGGCGCGATCATCTCCTCGACGGCGCTGCGCGTGGTGCGCGGGCTGACATAGGCAAAGGCGTCGCCCCAGCCGGTCAGCCCGGCATCGGTGGTCACCTCGACCAGCACCATGTCGAGCGCGGAGATTGCGGATGCGCCCTGGCGAAAGCTCGCGACACCGGCGTCATAGGGGATGCGGATATGGTGCGCCCGCACATCGGTGATTTCCATGACGCGGTTCCTCCAAGCCTTTTGGTGACATGCTTTCTGGCGAGCGGTTCCAGGCAGTGTAGCTGGGAATGCCGGGGCGTTGCCAGACGCTATTCCCGGACTATCCTCATGCGCCGACAGCAATGCCGATCAAGCGCAGCGGAGAATGCAAGTGCATCATCGCGATCGCTTCGAACGAGGGCCACCATGAACCCAGCCCAGCGCGCGCTCTGGTACATCGAGAGCCATCTGGCCGAGCCGATGACGCTCGACGAGATCGCTGCGATCTCGGGCGTGTCGCGGTTCCACATCGTGCGCGCGTTTGCCGCAGCCACCGGTCATCCGGTGATGCGCTACGTGCGCGCACGGCGGCTGAGTGAGGCGGCGCGCAGTCTCGCGAAAGGCGCGCCCGACATTCTGTCGCTGGCGCTGGAGGCGGATTACGGCTCGCACGAAGCATTCACCCGCGCGTTCCGCGACCAGTTCGGCACCACGCCGGAAGCGGTCAGGGCCGCGACATGCGTCAGCCACCTCAAGCTGCAGGAGCCGATCCTCATGGACTCCACCATGATCGATAATCTCAAAGCCCCGCGTTTCGAAAGCGCAAAGGCCATCCTCGTCGCCGGTCCCGCCGAGCGGATCTCCTGCGACAATGGCGCTGCCATTCCCGGCCTGTGGCACCGCTTCCACCAGGAGGTCGCCGATATTCCGGCGCGGGTCGGCCAAGGGAAGAATCAAGGGAAAAATCAAGTCGCCTATGGCGTCTGCTGCAATGGCGACGATGCCGGCAATTTCGACTACATCGCCGGCGTCGAGGTCGCCGATTTCTCCGACCTGCCGCGCCGCTTCGGCCGCATCCGCATCCCCGAGCAGCGTTATGCGGTGTTCACCCACACCGACCACGTCGCCTCGATCCGCCGCACCGTCAACACGATCTGGAATCAATGGCTGCCGGCCTCGGGCCTGAAGGCCGCGGACGCGCCGAACTTCGAGCGCTATGACGAAAAGTTCGATCCAGCGACCGGCAATGGCGGCTTCGAGATTTGGATACCTGTAAGAGAGTAGCATGATCCGGAAAAGTGCGACGCGGTTTTCCGAAAAGATCATGCTCAAACAAGAATGCAAGGCGCGATGCCGCTCATCGCGCCTTGCGTTGCAACGCTGGCATACCGTCCGGCTTGCTTGGCAAGCGGAAGCGGCTTTGTCATAACCTCAGGCAAACCTTGCGTGAGGGGCCGACGCCGGACATCCCGTGCAAGCCATAACAAGCAAGCCGGGAGGTACCCATGTCCACTGCCACGCCCAACGTCCGCGTTCTCGCCACCGACCTCGAATTTCCCGAAGGGCCGGTCGTGATGCCTGACGGCTCGGTGGTGCTGGTGGAGATCCGCGGCCAGCGCCTGACCCGCATCCATCCCGACGGCCGCAAGGAGATCGTCGCGAAGGTGCCGGGTGGCCCGAACGGTGCGGCGATGGGCCCCGACGGAAAAATCTACATCTGCAACAATGGCGGCTTCTCCTGGATCCCGACCGGCAAGATGATCATGCCGGGCCCGCAGCCCGAGGATTATCTCGGCGGCTCGATCCAGCGCGTCGATCTGCAATCCGGCAAGGTCGAGACCGTCGTCACCAAATGCGGCGAGCACGATCTGCGCGGGCCGAACGATCTGGTGTTCGACAAGCATGGCGGCCTCTGGTTCTCCGATCTCGGCAAGCGCCGCCCCCGCGAGATGGACGTCGGCGGCATGTACTATCTCAAGCCCGGCATGAAGGAGATCGTCGAGGTCGTGCACGGCGTGCTGCCGGCCAACGGCATCGGCCTGTCGCCGGACGAGAACACCGTCTATATCGCGGAGACGCCCACGGGGCGGCTCTGGGCCTACGATCTGTCCGCGCCCGGCACGCTGAAGCCGCGCGACGTGATCTATCGCGGCGAGCGCGGCAAGCCGATCTGCGGCCTCGGCGGCTACCAGATGTTCGACTCGCTCGCGGTCGAGGCGAACGGCAATGTCTGCGTCGCCACCCTCGTGTCCGGCTGCATCTCGGTGATCGCGCCTGACGGCACCCTGGTCGAGCAGGTCCCGACCGGCGACCGCGTCACCACCAACATCGCCTTCGGCGGCCCCGAGCTGAAAACCGCCTATATCACACTGTCCGGCAAGGGTGAACTGATCGCCATGGACTGGCCGCGCGGCGGTTTGCCGTTGAATTTTCTGAATAAGTGAGCCAAGCCCTCATTGTACGGGAGGCGAGGCAACTCTCAGACCCTCACCCTGAGGAGCGCGCATCTGGCGCGCGTCTCGAAGGGCGAGGCCACCAGCGGGGCCTTCATCCTTCGAGACGCTTGCTTCGCAAGCTCCTCAGGATGAGGGTCTGGCAGTCCGGATTGCTTCGCTTCGCTCGCAATGACAACGGAGAGAGACTTCAATGCCCTGGCCTGATCCGATCACCCTGCGTGGACAGCACGCCCGTCTGGAGCCGCTGTCGAAAGAGCACCGCGAGGGGCTGGTGGAGGCCGTGAAGGACGGCGATCTCTACACGATCTGGTACACCGCGATCCCGACGCCGGAAAACGTCGCCAAGGAGATTGACCGTCGCCTCGGCCTTCAGGCTGCGGGCTCGATGCTGCCGTTCACCGTGTTCGACGCCGGCGGCAAGATCGTGGGACAGACCACTTACATGAACATCGATGCCGCCAACCGCCGCGTCGAGATCGGCTCGACCTGGTATGGCAAGAGTGCCCAGCGCGGCCCGCTCAACACCCAGTGCAAGCTGCTGCTGCTGACCCACGCCTTCGAGACGCTGAATTGCATCGCGGTGGAATTCCGCACGCACTTCTTCAACCACCAGAGCCGCCGCGCCATCGAGCGCTTGGGCGCCAAGCAGGACGGCATTCTGCGCAGCCATCAGATCGCGCCGAACGGCACGCTGCGCGACACCGTGGTCTACAGCATCACCGCGGCCGAATGGCCGACGGTGAAAACGCATCTGAACTATCAACTCAACGAAAAGCCGCGCTAGGGGCGGCCGAGGCACCATGGATAGATTTGACTATGTGATCATCGGCGCGGGTTCGGCGGGTTGCGTGCTCGCCAGCCGGCTGAGCGAAGATGCCGACACCAGCGTCTGCGTGCTCGAAGCCGGGCCCAGCGACTGGCATCCCTACATCCACCTGCCGGCGGGTTTCATCAAGACCTTCCACATGAAGAGCATCAACTGGGCCTACCAGCAGGAGCCCGGTCCCTACACCGGCGGCCGCAGCATCTACGCCCCGCGCGGCAAGACGCTCGGCGGCTCGTCCTCGATCAACGGCCACATCTACAACCGCGGCCAGCGGATGGATTTCGACACCTGGGCGCAGATGGGCAATCGCGGCTGGGGCTATGCCGACGTGCTGCCTTACTTCAAGCGGCTGGAGAAGCGGGTCGGCGAGGGCGAGGATACTTTTCGCGGACGCGACGGCAAGCTGACGGTCACCACGATGGACTGGCGCGATCCGCTCTGCGAAGCCTTCATGGCAGGCGCCGTCTCGCTCGGCATTCCCCGCAATCCCGATTACAACGGCGCGAAACAGGAAGGCGTCTCCTACTGCCAGCGCACCATCGACAAGGGCCTGCGCGTCTCCGGCTCGACCGCGTTCCTCAAGCCGGCGATGAAGCGGCCCAACGTGCATGTGCACACGCATGCGCACGCGACCGAGATCATCTTTGAAGGCAAGCGCGCCGTCGGCGTGCGCTACACCAAGGGCGGCCGTGGCGGCACGCCGGTGGAGGTGCGCGCCAACAAGGAAGTGATCCTCTCCGGCGGCACCTATAATTCGCCGCAGCTCCTGCAGCTCTCCGGCGTCGGCTCGCCCGATCTGCTGAACGCCCACGGCATCCAGGTGCGTCACGCGCTGCCGGTCGGCGAGGGCCTGCAGGACCATTACGCCCCGCGCACAGTGGCGCGCGTCAAGGACATCAAGACCATCAACGAGCTTCGCCGCGGCTTCTCGCTGTGGATCGAGGCGCTGAAATGGGCGACTGCGCGCCGCGGCCTGCTCTCGCTGTCGCCGACCATGGTCTATTGCTTCTGGCATTCCGGCGAGAGCGCCGACAGCTCCGATCTCCAGCTCACCTTCACGCCGGCGAGCTACAAGGAAGGCGTGCAGGGCCAGCTCGAGGACGAGCCCGGCATGACGGTGGCCTCCTGGCAGCAGCGCCCGGAGAGCCGCGGTTATGTCCGCATCCGCTCCAGCGATCCGTTCGCGCCGCCGATCATCCAGACCAACTATCTCGACGCCGAGCTCGACCGCCGCGTCATCGTCGGCGGCATGAAGCTCGCGCGCAACCTGCTGAAATCCGCGCCGCTGTCGCCCTATTACGCCTACGAGGATTTCCCCGGCCCCAACGTCAACACCGACGACGAACTTTTGCACGCCGCCACCGAACGCGGCACCACCACCTTCCACCCCGGCTGCACCTGCCGCATGGGCCCGGCGGACTCGACCTGGGCGGTCGTCGACGACCAGCTCCGCGTCCACGGGCTGGAGGGCCTGCGTGTCATCGACGCCTCCGTCATGCCCCGCATGATCTCGGCGAATTTGAACGCCTCGACCATGATGATCGCCGACCGCGCCTCGGATTTGATCCGCGGCAAGGCGCCGATGGAAGCCGCGCGCATTCCGGATGCCGCGGTGGCGTGAGGTGGATTTCGTAGGGTGGGTAGAGCGCAGCGAAACCCATCATCATGCAGCGTTCGCGAAGCAAGATGGGTTTCGCTGCGCTCTACCCATCCTACGATTGGTGAATTCTACCGAAAGTTGCGCTAAGGTAGGGCATGACCTCCTATCGGCGCAACTTCGTTCCCGGCGGAAGCTTCTTCTTCACCGTCAACCTGCTTGACCGCCGGCAATCGCTCTTGACGGCGAACATCGACCTGTTGCGGGCGGCCTTTCGCGAAACGCGTCAACGGCATCCGTTCACGATCGACGCGATCGCGGTGCTGCCTGAGCATCTTCACACCGTCTGGACGATGCCCGACGGAGACGGTGATTTTGCAACGCGCTGGCGACAGATCAAATCCGCCTTCTCTCGTAGCCTTGTGACCGACGAAGTGATCTCAGCGAGCCGCGCGGGCAAGGCAGAGCGCGGTATTTGGCAGCGCCGCTATTGGGAGCACACCATTCGCGACGAGGAGGATTATGCCCGCCATATCGATTATGTGCATATCAATCCCGTCAAGCACGGCCTGGTCGATCGTGTCTGCGATTGGGCGCCTTCGTCGTTTCATCGCCATGTAGAACTCGGGGTCTATCCAGCAGATTGGGCCGGCGATCAGTCGCAACGCGACGACGTTGCCAAGTTCGGTGAGCGCAGTTGAAGGAGCCGTAGGATGGGTAGAGCGAAGCCGAAACCCATCGTGCCTCGGTGATCTTGGCAAGGTGATGGGTTTCGCTGCGCTCTACCCATCCTACGAAACTGCCCGTCGGGCAAAACACCCCGCAACGCGTCAACCCCATCTTGTGAAAATATTCCACTTTACCGAAATTCGGAATTGCGGCATACATCGAAACAGCCCGGCCCGACGAAGAGGGGCGGTTCGCGAGTCGTTCGAAGCGCGGGCCGGGTTGCGGTGGACGCGGCAGCGTCGGCACGACCGGTTGCGGGCAGGGCGGGTAGTCCCTGTGAGTCCGCGGCCACGTGTGGACGGACGGCGCTGAGCGCGTACGGCAAAACCGTGTGGTCCTGACCGTCGTTGCTACGGTCAAGCTTTCGTGGAGATGCGCGCGAGCCCAACCGGGCGGACGGCATCGTCAATTCGCGAAGGTGAGGGAGGCCAGAAGGAATTCGGCTCCCGGGAGAGCGCGGCATAAGCCGTCCGACCACTGCGCAGGGAAGGCCGTGTGTTGGGCTTCACCTGTATGCCGCTGTGCAGTCCTTTTGCGCGACCTGCGCACAGCGGACCGCGGGTGCCAGCCGGCACCCGGCCTTCCCTGCGCCCTCTGTTTGATGAGGGAGCGAGATTGAAGCAAAGCTCGGGCGAGATGAGCCGCGAGGCTGCGAAGGTGTGTCTGAAGTAGAGATGCGAGATCGTAGGATGGGTAGAGCGCAGCGAAACCCATCGGCCGCTCGTCCCGGAATGAGCGTGATGGGTTTCGCTTCGCTCTACCCATCCTACAAGTTCCCCTACACTTCCCTTCTGCTCAAGAACGCCAACCGCTCGAACAGATGCACGTCCTGCTCGTTCTTGAGCAGCGCGCCGTGCAGCGGCGGGATCAGTTTTCGCGGGTCGCGCTCGCGCAGCTGCTCGACGCTCATGTCCTCGTTGAGCAGCAGCTTCAGCCAGTCGAGCAGCTCCGACGTGGACGGCTTCTTCTTCAGGCCGGGGACCTCGCGCACCTCGAAGAAGATGCGCAGGGCTTCCTCGACCAGGCGCTTCTTGATGCCGGGGAAGTGGACGTCGACGATGCGGCCCATGGTGTCGGCGTCGGGGAACTTGATGTAGTGGAAGAAGCAGCGGCGCAGGAAGGCGTCGGGCAGCTCCTTCTCGTTGTTGGAGGTGATCATCATGATCGGGCGCTGCTTGGCCTTGATCGTCTCGCCGGTCTCGTAGACATGGAATTCCATGCGGTCGAGCTCAAGCAGCAGGTCGTTCGGGAATTCGATGTCGGCCTTGTCGATCTCGTCGATCAGCAGCACCGGGCGCTGCTCGGCGGTGAAGGCATCCCACAGCTTGCCGCGCTTGATGTAGTTCTTGATGTCGGAGACTCTGCTATCACCGAGCTGGCTGTCGCGCAGGCGCGACACCGCGTCGTATTCGTAGAGGCCCTGCTGCGCCTTGGTGGTGGACTTGATGTGCCAGGTGAGCAGCGGCGCGTTCAGCGCCTTCGCCACTTCCTCCGCCAGCACCGTCTTGCCGGTGCCGGGCTCGCCCTTCACCAGGAGCGGGCGCTCCAGCACGATCGAGGCATTGACGGCGACCTTGAGATCGTCGGTCGCAACATAGTCCTTGGTGCCGGTAAATTTCATTGCGCGTCCTTGTTGGTCGTCGTCCCAGGCATTGCCAATTTCATTGCCCCGGTCGCGACATGGGAACGGCCGCGCATGGCGGCCGTTCCTGGTTCGGTCAGGCTTTCAGACCCGTTTTATCAGCGAAAGGATGACGAGCACAATCACCGCGCCGACCGTCGCGTCGATGATGGAGCCCAGCGTGCCCGTGGCCAGCGCAATGCCGAGCTGCGGCAGCACCCAGCCTGCGACCAGCGCGCCGATGATGCCGACGACCATGTTGCCGATCAGCCCAAATCCCGCCCCGTGGACAATCTTGCCGGCGAGCCAGCCGGCGATCGCGCCAATGATGAGTGCTGCGAGAATTCCCATTGCAAACGTCCCCAAAACAACCCCTCGAGGCGGCCAATTCTAGAGCAAAAACCACAGGGGTCCAGCGCCCGGCGACGGCCTCCGCCCCTTGACGTTCGCCACCCGACGGGCAATCTGTCACCCATGTTCCTGCAATTCTTCACTTCTCTGCGCGATGCGCAGGTCCCCGTGACGCTGCGCGAATACCTCACGCTGATGGAGGCGCTCGACGCTGATCTGTCGGACTATTCGGTCGAGAATTTCTACTATCTCTCCCGAGCCTCCCTCGTGAAGGACGAGCGCAACCTCGACAAGTTCGATCGCGTCTTCGGCACGGTGTTCAAGGGGCTGGAAAGCCTGCTCGACGCCATGGAGAAGGCCGAGATCCCCGAGGAGTGGCTGAAGAAGCTCGCCGAAAAATACCTCAGCGAGGAAGAGAAGAAGCAGATCGAGGCCATGGGCTGGGACAAGCTCATGGAGACGCTGAAGAAGCGCCTCGAGGAGCAGAAGGGCCGCCACCAGGGCGGCTCGAAATGGATCGGCACCGCCGGCACCTCGCCGTTCGGCGCGCACGGCTACAATCCCGAAGGCGTCCGGATCGGCCAGGAGAAGAACCGCAACAACCGCGCCGTGAAGGTGTGGGACAAGCGCGAGTTCAAGGATCTCGACGGCAATGTCGAGCTCGGCATCCGCAACATCAAGGTGGCGCTGCGCCGCCTGCGCAAGTTCGCCCGCACCGGTGCGCCGGACGAGCTCGATCTCGACACCACCATCCGCGAGACCGCCAACCACGGCTATCTCGACGTTCACATGCGCCCCGAAAGGCGCAATGCGGTGAAGCTGCTGGTGTTCTTCGACATCGGCGGCTCCATGGATTCGCATATCGAGCAGGTCGAGGAGCTGTTCTCGGCGGCGAAGAGCGAGTTCAAGCACATGGAGTATTTCTACTTCCACAACTGCCTCTATGAAGGCGTGTGGAAGCAGAACAAGCGCCGCTTCACCGACCGCACGCCGACCTGGGACGTGCTGCACAAATACCCGCACGACTACAAGGTCGTGTTCGTCGGCGATGCCTCGATGTCGCCTTACGAGATCATGGTGCCGGGCGGCTCGGTCGAGCACGTCAACGAGGAGCCCGGCTCGGTCTGGCTCGATCGCATCATCCGCACCTATCCGCATACGGTGTGGCTGAATCCGGTGCAGCAGAAGCACTGGGATTATTCGGAATCGACCACCATCATCAAACGCATCTTCGCCAACCGCATGTACCCGATCACCATCGAGGGGCTGGAAGGTGCGATGAAGGAATTGACGCACTGATTGCTGTCATTCCGGGGCGCGCGTCGCGCGAACCCGGAATCTCGAGGTTCTCAGGTTCGCAAGTGCGCACCATAGTTCGCTCGCTTCGCGATCGCCCCGGAACGACGGAAGAGAAGAAGGGAAGACCCATGCCCCAGAACATCACCCGCGGCATCAAGGCGCTGATCGACGAGGCCAATGCCGAGATCGAGACGCTCAACGCCAAGGACGCCATCGAGATCTCCAAGAACGGTGACGTCGTCATCGTCGACATCCGCGACCCCCGCGAGATCGAGCGCGACGGCCGCATCCCCGGCGCATTCGCCTGCACGCGCGGCATGCTCGAATTCTGGATCGATCCGCAAAGCCCCTACGCGAAGCCGATCTTTCAGGAGGACAAGAAGTTCGTCTTCCATTGCGCCGGCGGCCTGCGCTCCGCGCTCGCCGCCAAGACCGCGCAGGACATGGGTCTGAAGCCCGTCGCCCACATCGCCGGCGGCTACGCCGCGTGGCGCGATGCCGGCGGTCCCACGGAGCAATGGGAGCCGAAGAAGAAGGGGTGAGGGGGCGTCACCGCTCTCTCCACCCGTCATTCCGGGGCGCGCGAAGCGTGAGCCCGGAATCCATTCATCCACCAACACTGCCGCACGATGGATTCCGGGCTCGTGCTGCGCACGCCCCGGAATGACAAGGAACATTTTGCATGGCCACCGACCCCCTCGTCTCCACCGAATGGCTCGCCGCCCACATCAACGATGCCAACGTCAAGGTGCTCGACGCCAGCTTCAAGCTGCCGGGTGTGCTGCCGCTGCCGAAGGATGACTATCTCGCCGCGCATCTGCCGGGCGCGGCGTTCTTCGACGTCGATGCGGTGTCGGATCATTCCAATCCGCTGCCGCACATGTATCCGAGCGCCGAGCAGTTCGGTCGTGATATCGGCAATCTCGGCATCGGAAATAGCGACACCGTCGTGCTCTACGATGCCGGCGGCTGGGTCGCTGCTCCCCGCGCGTGGTGGATGTTCCTGGCGTTCGGCCACAACAATGTGCGCATCCTCAATGGCGGCCTGAAGAAGTGGCGCGCCGAGGGACGCTCCGTGGAGAGCGGCGAGGTCAAGCCGAAACCTGCGACGTTCAAGGCGAGCTACGATCCGAAGCGCGTGCGCAGCATGCAGCAATTGGTCGCCAACGTCGAAAGCCGCGCCGAGCAGGTGATTGACGCTCGCGCGGCCGATCGCTTCGAAGGCCGTGCGCCGGAGCCGCGCGCGGGCATCCGCTCCGGCCACATCCCCGGCGCGCGCAACGTGCCCTACAACCAGCTGTTCGATGCCGCGACCGGCACGATGAAGCCGCTCGACGATCTTCGCGCCGCGTTCACCGGCGCAGGCGTCAAGCTCGATGCGCCGATCGTGACGAGCTGCGGCTCCGGCGTCTCCGCCGGCGTGCTGACGCTCGCGCTCTATCGCCTGGGGATCACCGACACCGCGCTCTATGACGGCTCGTGGTCGGAATGGGGGCAGGAGAAGGGCCCACCGATCGCCACCGGACCGGCCTGAGCTCGTCGCAACGGCGACGATGCACTCCCTCGCTCCGCTTGCGGGGCGAGGTGAAGCAAGATCACCGCGGGCGCGTGGTCGTTGTCGCGAAGGTCTGCTGTTGACCGAACGGATCGAGCTGCTGCTGCAACTGCTGAGGCGGCGGACGCCTGACGATACGATGGCGCTTCTTCGCCTTCGCCTTGCGCTTGATCGCCTTGCTGTCCGGCGTGGCGGCATCTGCCTTGGCCTTCGCCGGCGGATCCTTCCAGGCCGTGGTCGCGGGATCGTTCAGCGCGGCCAGCTTGGCCGAGGTGGCATCGAGTGCCGAGGAGGCGAGGGCGGTGCTGGGGTCGGCGGGGGCCGGCTCGCTGGCGGTCGCGGCCGGCTTAACTTCCGGCTTAGGCTCGGGGATCGATGCCGTGGTGTCCGCCGGGGTGAGCGTGTCGGTGGGGGCCGGCGCGGGGGCGCCCGTGGTTATCTCGGCCTTGGTCTCAGCTTCGGCCGGCTCGGCGGCCGGAGGCGCGACTTCAGTTGCCTGCGGCTGCGGCTGCGGGTCGGTCTCGGTCGCCAGCGCGGCGATCTGCTCGGGCTGGGTCTCCGGCAATCCGATGGTCGGCACCTGGTCGCGCAGCGACGGCGCGGGCGCGGCGGCCACCGCCGGCTCGGCGCGCAAGACCGCGAGCACCGGCTGGGCCGGCTCGGGAGCCTGTGCGAACACCTGCTCCTGCGGGCCGTTCCGCCAGGAGGGGTTGCTGACATACTGCTCATGGGTTGCCCGCAGCAGCGCGGCGGCACCTAGCCCGAACACCAGGATGGAGGTTGACAGCAGGATCGCGGCAAGCAGGAAGCGAAAGCCGGGAAGCATCGAGGGATTGCGAATTTCCGCCCGGGCGGTGTGGGTAGCCAGGGCCCAAGAGCCATCTGAACGCGGTGACGGTACTGATTGCCGCGTTCGCCACGCTAGATCCGAGCTCAAATCGGTGGCGAATCAGGCTGATTCGACCATATCGCAACGTCTCTGCGCCGTTCCGTAAAAATCGGGTCGCAGACTCCGGCGATCTCCGGCGTGATGCGATTTCCATCCCCGTGATGCAACGGGGCAACTGTGTGCGATTGCATCACAAATCGCTAAATCGGCCCAAATCGGCCTGTTATGTCTTGAATGTGCCGCTATCTTCGGTCATCTGGCCGTTGACGGCTCGGACGGGGCCCGGGGACGATGCAAGAGCGATGATGATCAAACATTTTCTGACGATATGCGCTGCCGCAACAGTCGCTGCGGCGGGAACCTCGCTTGCACAGGCCCAGAGCTATCCGGTCCAGCAGGCGCCAAGCTATGGCGCGCCGGCCGAATACCGCCCCGGCGACCGCACGCCGAGTTTCGACTCGCTGGACGACGAGGACGACGCGATGCCGCAGGCTTCGCTGCCGCCGCCCGGTCCGGTCGACGATCCGCGCTATGGCCGCCCGCCCGGCCCGCCCGTTTACTCCGCCGCTCCGCCGCAGGGCCCGGTGATGTCGCCGGATGATCCGCGTTATGGCCGTCCCGCCGGCGCTCCGCCCGTTTATTCCGCCGCGCCGCAGGGTCCGGTGATGTCGCCCGACGATCCCCGCTACGGCCGCCCCGCCGGCCCGCCGCCGGTGATCTACGCCAATCGTCCGGGTCAGGGCCAGGCGCCCGCCAATGACGGTCTTCGTCCGCCGGAGGCGGTCGGTGGTCCCGCCGCGACCGGAACGGTTCAGTCCGGCCAGCCCGCCTTGGGCGCCGATGGCCGTCCGATGTCGGTCGCCTTGTTGCCGCCCGAGGAGCAGCCTGACGCGGCACCGGCGCAGTTGGCGCCGAACCTGCGCCGTCAGGAAGTCGCGTTCCAGACCAAGGAGCCGGCCGGTACGATCGTGGTCGATACCCCGAACACCTACCTCTATTACGTCCTCGGCAACGGCCGGGCGATTCGCTACGGCGTCCGCGTCGGCCGCGACGGTTTCACCTGGACCGGCGTGCAGAAGATCACCCGCAAGGCCGAGTGGCCGGATTGGCACCCGCCGGCGGAAATGATCGAGCGCCAGCCTTATCTGCCGCGCTTCATGGCCGGCGGCGAAGGCAATCCGCTCGGCGCCCGCGCGATGTATCTCGGCTCGACCGTGTACCGCATCCACGGCACCAACCAGCCCTCGACGATCGGCAAGTTCGTCTCCTCCGGCTGCATCGGCATGCTGAATGAGGACGTCTCGGATCTGTTCGAGCGCACCAAGGTCGGCACCCGCGTGGTGGTGATGCCGGGCGGTACTGCGCCGGGAACGGCGACCGCATCGGCTGCCCCTGCACCGGGCGCGGCCCCGGCTGGCCCCGTCCCGGGCACCCAGCCGACCGTCGTGCCGCCGCTGCCCGCGCCCGTCACCGTGCGCTAAGCGCTTCGCGACAACGGATTGCAAAAGGGCGTGCATCGGCACGCCCTTTGACGTTTGAGGCTTGCGTCGTCTCAGGCCAGCTTCCGCGGCAGCTCGCCACCTTTGGTGAAGGCGTCGATCGCCTCGACCATCTGGCCGTAATGGATGCGCAGGCCATCCTCGGTCGCGTAGCCGAGATGCGGCGTCAGCACGAGATTGTCGAGCTTGCGGAAGGGATGGTCGACCGGCAGCGGCTCGACCGCGAACACGTCGATCCCGGCGCCCGCGATCTTCTTCTGCCGCAAGGCCTCGAGCAGCGCCTGCTCGTCCACGATCGGCCCGCGCGCGGTGTTGACGAGGAAGGCGGTCGGCTTCATCCGCGCCAGATCGGCGCGGCTGACGAGGCCGCGCGAGCGATCGCTCAGCACCACATGGATGGTGACGATATCGGCGTTGGCAAACAGCTCCTCCTTGGTGGCATAGCCGACGCCGGCCGCCGCGCACTTCTCGGGCGTGAGGTTCGGGCTCCAGGCGATCACGTTCATGCCGAAGGCCTTGGCGATGCCGGCCATCTTGGTGCCGAGCTTGCCGAGGCCGATGATTCCGAGCGTGAGGCCCTCGATCTCGACGCCGGCGAAGGTCTGCCAGGGCTCGCCGGCATGCATGCGCGCGTTCTCGCGGCCGATGCCGCGGGTCAGCTCCAGGATCAGGCCCATGGTCAGCGGCGCGGTCGGATCACGCGAATATTGCGTGCCGCCGAGGGCGACGCCCTTCGCCTTCGCCGCCTCCATGTCGATCGCGGCGTTGCGCATCCCGGACGTGAGCAGCAGCTTCAGCTTCGGCAAGCTCTCGAACAGGCTCTTGGGGAACGCGGTGCGCTCGCGCATGGCGCAGATGATCTCGAAATCGGCCAGCGCACTCGCCGCGGCCTGTTCCGAGGCGAAGGGATGGCTGAACACAGTTGTGTCGACGCGGTCGGACAGTTTCGACCAGTCGGCGACGTCCAGAGCAAGGTTGAAATAGTCGTCGAGAATTGCACAGCGCAGCCGCGTCATCAGCGTTCATCCAGGGCCAGAGTTGATGGCGAGAGGGACGGCGCTGGGCGGTGGGCGCCATCGTCGGAATAGGGCCATGGTTGCGCGCAATCGCGCCGGTGCGCAAGCGGCTGGCGTCTTCAAAAATCCGATAGGAGAGGCAGGCTTAGCGGTCGCGCGGCTTCAGCCGGAGCGGCGCATCCATGCCGTGCTTGGCGCGCCAGGCGGGGCCGGGGCCGCGCATGTAGTGCAGCTCGGGGCGGTAGGGGTTGAAGACGGTGGCGAAGAAGCGCTTCCAGAAACCTCGGACCTCGGAGACGAGGCCGGTCGCGTTCCCGGCTTCGGCCGGAACGGGGAATGAATGGGTCTCGATCAGAGCCATGACGCTGTCTCGCTGTTCTCCCCGTGCATTCTGAGCGGGTGGCGCTGTTTCCGCGCGAAACCGAGCTTTGGCCTGATTTATTAAAAGATAGTTTCAATTGTCCGGATTCGGGTCCGGATGGTGTCCGCCCAGTATTCATCCGTGGTGAACGGAGGGAAAACATTGCCCTTTGGGGGCGGGATCGCTACATCGGCAGCAAGCAAATCTCCTCAAATTGAAGGTTTCACGGGACCGATGGCGCGCCAATTTGTCTACTTCATGGACGGCCTGACCAAGAGCTACCCGACCCGCAAGGTGCTCGACAACATTCGGCTGAGCTTCTACCCGGACGCCAAGATCGGCGTTCTCGGCGTCAACGGCTCCGGTAAGTCGACCCTGCTCAAGATCATGGCCGGCCTCGACAAGGAATACACCGGCGAGGCCTGGGTCGCCGAGGGCGCCCGCGTCGGCTATCTCGAGCAGGAGCCGCAGCTCGATGCCAAGCTCTCCGTGCGTGAGAACGTCATGCTGGGCGTCGCCAAGCAGAAGGCCATCCTCGATCGCTACAACGAATTGGCGATGAACTACTCCGAGGAAACCGCCGATGAGATGACCAAGCTGCAGGACGAGATCGAGGCCCAGGGCCTCTGGGATCTCGACAGCAAGGTCGATCAGGCCATGGACGCGCTGCGCTGTCCTCCCGACGATGCCGACGTCACCAAGCTCTCCGGCGGTGAGCGCCGCCGCGTCGCGCTGTGCCGGCTGCTGCTCGACCAGCCCGAACTGCTGCTGCTGGACGAACCGACCAACCATCTCGACGCCGAGTCGGTGTCGTGGCTCGAAGGCCATCTGCGCACCTATCCCGGTGCGATCCTGATCGTGACCCACGATCGCTACTTCCTCGACAACGTCACGAGCTGGATCCTCGAGCTCGATCGCGGCAAGGGCATTCCCTACGAGGGCAATTATTCGTCCTGGCTGGTGCAGAAGCAGAAGCGGCTGGAGCAGGAAGGCCGCGAGGACGCCGCGCACCAGAAGACGATTGCGCGCGAGCAGGAATGGGTGGCGTCCTCGCCGAAGGCACGCCAGGCCAAGTCGAAGGCGCGCTACCAGCGCTATGAGGATCTGCTCAAGCAGGCGAGCGAGAAGCAGACCCAGACCGCGCAGATCATCATTCCCGTCGCCGAACGCCTCGGCGCCAACGTGGTCGATTTCGAAGCCCTCAGCAAAGGCTATGGCGATCGCCTCTTGATCGACGATCTCACCTTCAAGCTGCCGCCCGGCGGCATCGTCGGCGTGATCGGCGCCAACGGTGCCGGCAAGACCACGCTGTTCAAGATGATCACCAAGCAGGAGACCCCGGACAAGGGCACCATCACGGTCGGCGAGACCGTGCATCTCGGCTATGTCGACCAGTCGCGCGACGCGCTCGACGGTAGCAAGAACGTCTGGGAGGAGATCTCCGGCGGCAACGAGCTGATCCTGCTCGGCAAGAAGGAAGTGAACTCGCGCGGCTATTGCTCGTCGTTCAACTTCAAGGGCGCCGACCAGCAGAAGAAGGTCGGCGCGCTCTCCGGCGGTGAACGCAACCGCGTCCATCTCGCAAAAATGCTGAAGTCCGGCGCCAACGTCCTGCTGCTCGACGAACCGACCAACGACCTCGACGTCGATACGCTGCGCGCGCTCGAAGAGGCGCTGGAGGATTTCGCCGGCTGCGCCGTCATCATCAGCCACGATCGCTGGTTCCTCGACCGCATCGCGACCCACATCCTGGCCTTCGAGGGCGACAGCCACGTCGAATGGTTCGAAGGCAACTTCCAGGACTACGAAAAGGACAAGATGCGCCGGCTCGGCCAGGACAGCATCATTCCGCACCGCGTGAAGTACAAGAAGCTGACGCGGTGATATCGGCATGATGCGGCGGGCGCTCATCGCGGCGGTGATTGTCGTCACCTGCGGATGGTCGTCCGCCCGCGCCGCCGACGCCGCCTTCACGCAGTTTATCGCCTCGCTCTGGCCGGATGCGCAGGCTGCCGGTGTTTCGCGCAAGACGTTCGACGAGCAGACGCGCGGGCTCGAGCCCGACTACAAGCTGCCCGATCTGATCCTGCCCGGACGGCCCGCGACCGGTGCGCCGTCGCAGGCCGAGTTCGTGCAGGTGCCGGCGGACTACGTCAAGGAAGCCTCGATCGCGCGGCTTGCGGGCGAGGGACAGCGGCTGCTGCAGAAATATCGCCCCGCTCTGAGCGAGATCGAGCAGAAGTCCGGCGTACCTTCGACTGTCATGCTCGCGATCTGGGGCCGCGAGACCGACTACGGCCGCTACACGCTGCCCTATGATCTCGTTCGCGTGCTGGCGACGCAGGCCTATGTCGGTCGCCGCAAGGACACCTATCGCAACGAGTTCATCCTCTCGCTGAAAATTCTGGGCGAGGGCGTGGTGACGCGCAAGGACATGCGCTCGTCCTGGGCCGGCGCCACCGGCCTCACGCAGTTTCTGCCGTCGGAATATTACAAGCACGGCGTCGATTTCGACGGCGACGGCCGCATCGACATCTGGCACTCGGTGCCGGATGCGCTCGCCTCCGCCGCGCAGCAACTCGTCAACAAGGGCTGGCAGAGCGGCGTCCGCTGGGCCTACGAGGTGCAGGCGCCGGCGAAGGTCGATTGCACCAGTGGCGTGCCGGAGGTGACGAAGCCGATCGGCCAGTGGCTGCGCGAAGGCTTTGTGCCGGTGCGCGGGCAAAAGCTCAGCGCTGCCGAGCAGGCGCAGCCGGCCTCGCTGCTCCAGCCGGAAGGCATCTATGGTCCGTCATTCCTGACGACGAAGAACTACTTCGTCATCAAGGAATACAATTTCTCCGACCTCTACGTGCTGTTCGTCGGCCATCTCAGCGACCGCATGACGAGCCCGCTGCCGTTCGCAACGCCGTGGGCGGCCTCGAAGCAACTGCGCACCAAGGACGTCGAGACCATGCAGCGCGGGCTCACGCGCGTCGGGCTCTACAAGGACAAGATCGACGGCAAGGCCGGCATGCAGACGCGCGCCGCGCTCGGCGCCTACCAGAAGTCGGCAGGCCTCAAGGTCGATTGCTGGCCGAGCGAAGAGGTGCTGCGCTCGATCCAGGCGGCGCGCTAGCGAGACTCTTTCGCCAAAGAAAAAGCCCGGCCGATGGTCTCGGCCGGGCTTCGATCGCGGCGCGCATGCGCCAGGGCGATCAGATCAGTAGCAAACGCGAACCGGGCGAACGACCCAGCCGTAGCCATCCCAATAGCGCTGGCGCTGCCAGTAGCAGGGCGGGGGCGGCGGGCCGGGCTCGGCGACGTAAACCGGGCCACCATAGGCCGGACGGCTCGATGCGATCGCGCCGCCGACGATGGCGCCGCCGATCAGGCCGGCCGCGATGCCGGCGCCGATGTTGTCACCGGCTTTGGCGGGCGGAGTGGCGGTCACCAGCGAACCGGCGATCGTCGCAACCGTGAGGGCGGCAACAAAAGTCTTCTTCATGCTCTTGGCTCTCCTGGGAGATGGAATCCTCTTGTTAGAGGCGTCCGGGGTTCAAAGGTTCACGCACACTCTGATGGAATTGGCCTTGCAGCTAGGAAGCGCGCAAATGGTCAATCCACGGTAAACGCACACGGAGCTGTGACGCGGAAAAGCGGTCTTTTTCGGGCTCGGAGATGAACAGCATATCCGTAGTGAACCGGCCCAACTGAATCAGTCGCAGCGAACCGCGCTTCGAGTCGCCTCAGCCACAGACGCGGACGCGGCGAACGCGCCAAGCGTAGCCGTCCCAGAAGCGCTGCTTCTGCCAGACGCAGCCGTCGCCATAGTAGTCGTCAGCGACATAGCCCGGACCCGGCGCGTAGTAGCGCGGCGGATAGTAGCCGGGGCCGTAGCCTGGGCCGTAGCCTGGGCCATAACCGTAAGCAGGGCCGGGTCCGTAATAATACGGAGAGGCCAGCGCACCGCCAACGATGGCGCCACCGATGATCCCGGCGGCGACGCCCGCGGCGACCCCGCGCTGGGCATGGGCTGGCGTTACGGCCGTCAGGGCCAGCGCGGCGACGGCAGCAATTGCCAGGAGCGACTTCTTCATTGGTTTGACCTCTTCATACGCGGAACTCTTTGGGATCCTAGGTTCCATACTCTGTTTGAACGATCAATGAACGGCACCTTCGCAGAGTGCGACCAATTGGTATGGATCAGAGGGAGGCGTTGAATGGGCAACGGGATGATTAACGCTTTGATCGCCGCCGGGGTCGTCTTTGCGATCGGCTATGGCTGGTTCACCCATCTCCAGAACCGCAACCGGCGCTCGCGGGCATCGGCCGGCGGGGATGGAAGCAGCAGCAGCGGTGGCGACAGCTATTCAGGCACCAGCGACGGCTTCTCGCTGGGGAGCTGGTTTTCCAGCGACAGCTCCGGAAGCTCAAGCGACAGCTGTTCCTCGAGCGATAGCGGCAGCAGCGGCGGGGATTGCGGAGGCGGCGGCGACGGTGGTGGAGGCGGTGGCGGGGACTAGATCCACCGCAATCTTGATCCAGCGCAACAGCTTGATTTAGGGCCGTTCTAAGCTGTTTTTCGGCCAGTTTGGAATAGCTTCAAATACCGGTTTTTCCCTTTGCATCCGGACGGCCCGTTAAATATCGATGATGGCGCATCACCGAAGGGCCTACCGCTTCCATGATCGTTTGTTCCTGTAACGTGCTGAGCGATGACGACATCCGCGCCGCTGTCGCCGAGTCCGACGATGCCGTGCGTCATGCCAAGCAGGTCTACGGATGCCTTGGCTGCAGCGCTGAATGCGGCCGCTGTGCCCGCACCATCAAGACCATCATCGACGAAGCCCTCGGCCCCTGTGCCAAGTCCTGCTGCTCGGGCTGCCCGCACAGCCATACCGTCGCCGCCAATGACGAGACGGTCGAGCCCGCCCAGTTCGCCCTCGCGGCCTGCTGAAACTTTCCCCACCGTCGGCTGAGCTTTTCCCCGGCTGCGTCCCCGTAGCCGGTTGCCCTCGTGTTTAATCTCATTTAGAAACATTCTAAAGTCGGATAGGTCCGATTTGGACTGCAAGAGCTGGAGTGAACCATGCAGGGCGACGCAAAAGTCATCGACTATCTCAACAAGGCGCTGCGTCACGAGCTGACTGCGATCAACCAGTACTGGCTGCACTATCGCTTTCTCGACAATTGGGGCCTCCTCGACATGGCCAAGGTCTGGCGCAAGGAGTCCATCGAGGAGATGGAGCACGCCGACAAGCTCACCGCGCGCATCCTGTTCTTCGACGGCTTCCCGAACATGCAGGTGCTCGATCCCCTGCGCATCGGCCAGAACGTCAAGGAGATCATCGAGTGCGATCTTGCCGCCGAGATGAGCGCGCGGGCGCTCTATCAGGAAGCGGCGACCTACTGCCACGGCGTCAAGGACTACGTCACGCGTGACCTGTTCGAGAAGCTGATGAGCGACGAGGAGCACCACATCGACTTCCTCGAGACCCAGCTCGACCTGATCGGCCGCATCGGCCTCGAGCTCTACACCCAGAAGCACGTCGGCGGGCTCGAGGGCGAGGGGCACTAAGCTCCGGCGTTGACGTCAGTCGTGCATTTCGATGTCGTCCCGGCGTAGGCTGGGACGACATTTTTGTTCGGGGCGCAGTTACAACTGCGTCTTGTAACGCGCCTCCACGATCTCCTGGCTCTCCGGCTCGCCCAGGCCTGTTTGGTCGTGAATGACTTGGCCGATGCTCGGCATCACCGAGCGCTGCACCTTCTCCGGCGACCACAGCTTTGAGCGCATCAGCGCCTTGCCGCAGTGGAAATAGACTTCGCTGACCGCGACGTTCAGCAGCGCGCGCGGCGGCTTGCCGAACTCCACCATGGACGCGAGCAGATCCGGATCGGCCGACAGCGTGCCGCGGCCGCCGACGCGCAGCGTCTCGTCGATCCCCGGCACGAAGAACAGCATGTGCACGAAGCCCGAGCCTTCGACGACGTTGCGAAAGCTGTCGATCCGGTTATTGCCGGAGCGGTCGGGCATCAGCAGCTGATTGGGGCCGGCGACGCGGACGAAGCCGATGCCACCGCCGCGCGGCGAAGCGTCGACGCTGCCGTCGGTGCCAGAAGTCGCGAGCACGCAGAACGGCGACATCTCGATGAATTTCTTCGCATGCGCATCAATCGCGGGACGCGCCTTCGCGATCACGCGCGGGCTTGGCTTGGCATAGATGGTGGCGAGGTCTTCGGCGCAAAGATCGGTCACGAAGGTCTCCTTGATTGAGGATGCGAGATTAGCATCCTTTGGCCCGATCGCTATCCCTCTTTGTCGCGCCGCAACCGCCAATCGATCGTGCCGGATGGCGCGGTAGCTTGGCACAACAATTTCGCTTATAACGGGTGGCATACTTTAACGCTTTCAGGGAGGGAATTCGTCATGGCCTCCACGCAGGCAATGCGGGTCGCTGGCGATCGGCCGCGCCGTCGCAAGCATGTTCCAGGACAGCTCATCGTTCGCTTGAAGCCGGCCGTCGCTCGCCAGATTGCGGCGACCTCGCCTCGGGCGGCAACGCCGCGCGCGCTGATGGCGGCGTTGCCCGACGAGGTCAGCGGGCCGTTCAATTTCCTGCACGACAATTTCGGGCTGCAGTCAATGAAGCCGTTGTTCGTGGTCGACGGTGGCGGCGACGCGCCGGCGCGGCCGCAGGCTCTGGCCGCGGTTCATCGCTCGATTGTACACTCTGCGACGGCGGCACCGCGCGAGGCGCTGGCCGGATTTCAGATCATGGAGGTGAAGGACAAGAAGATCGGTGCGTCGGTCTTGAAGCGGCTCAGTGCCTCCAAGGCCGTGGAGCTGGTCGAGCCCGTTCCCAACCGCTGGCTCAATGTCGCCGCCGATGCCATGAAGATCAGGCAATGGGGCCTTCGCGCCATCAGATGGTTCGACAGGCCGCGGCCGGGCGCGGGGCGCGTCCATGTCGCTGTGCTCGACAGCGGCGTCGATGCCGGACATCCCGATCTTGCAGGCGCGATCGAAGAGTACCGGCACGACGGCAACGGCGAGCGCGATTTTCTCGGCCACGGCACGCATGTCGGCGGCACGATCGCGGCCGTGGTCAACAATTCGGTCGGTATCGCGGGCCTTGCCAATTGCCGGCTGCACTGCTGGAAGGTGTTCGACGATCCCAAGCGCGCCGGCGACGACGAGAACTTCAATTTCGAGTTCTACAGCAAGGCGCTCGCGGCTGCGCTCGATTCCAACATCAAGGTCATCAATCTCAGCATTGGCGGCGAGGATCATTCCAAGGCGGAAGCTGCGATCTTCGCCGAGCTGGTCGATGCCGGCGTCGTCATCTCGACCGCGATGGGCAACGAGTTCGAGGACGGCAATCCGAAGGAATATCCGGCGGGCTATCCTGACACGATCGGCGTCGGCGCCGTCGACGAATCTCATCGGCGGGCCTCGTTCTCCAACACGGGAAGACACATCAAGCTGGTCGCGCCTGGTGTCAATATCCTGTCGACGGTGCCCCGGGTGAAGGCGAGCTTCGCCGATCACGTGACATACGATTCCTGGCCCGGCACGTCGATGGCAACGCCGCATGTGACGGGTGCCGCTGCGCTCGTTTACATCAGCAAGTCGAAATCCCGGGCGGCCGGGCTTGCGGTTGCAAGGCGCCTGGTCGCGACGGCGACCAAATTGCCGGCGATGCGGGGCAAGGATTTTACGCCCCAATACGGCGCCGGCCTCCTCGATGTTGCCGCTGCGCTCGGCCGCGTGAAGCCGGCGAGGAAGCGACGAAAATAGGCGCCGCGGCCTTGATCGGGCGCCGTGAACGGCTAGCTTGTTGTGCATGTCCGTGCAGTTCAAATTTCACGATCGTGTCGATCAGCGCCGGCGGCGCCTGATCATCAAGACGCTCAGTGATGCCGGCTATGCGGCCGAGAGTCTGTTTCCCGGACAGAAGCGGCAAAGCCTCGCTGCGATCTACACCGTCGCCGAGGCCGATGCCAAATCCGTTCGCGCCGCGCTCGGCGATTTCGGTGACGACATCGAATACGTCGAGGCCTCGCCCAAGCGAGACCTCAAGGCCTGATTGGCCTACACCGCGTCCGCGGGCACGAAGCAACTGATGATGATGGCGCCGCGGTGGTGGACGTACCACACTACGGCCTGGCCGACCGGGTTGCCGCGATCGCGGATGATGGCGCGCGCGGGGACCTCCATCCACTGTCCCTCGATCGGCACCCAATAGGTGCCGCCCCGCACGTCGTAGTCGGTGCGATGACCATCGGAGATGTCGCAGCAGGGCACGCCGTTCGGTGCGATCACGCTCTTGAACCAGGCGCGGATGTCAGGCGGGACATGGTCGTACTGGCCGTTGTCGAACGCGAACGCCGCGCTCGTCAGCGCCATCGTCGCGGCCAGCCAGACGCACAGCGCGAGCCTGTGCATGCGATCCTCCGTCGCGTTTCGATTCGTATCGTTGACGCGATTAAGCCCGAGCTGTCAGCGCATTGCATGCTCAAATAATATGCGGCGCCGAGGCGCCGCACATGATGCGTTGCGATATGGGCGATTGACGACGCTTACATCGTCCGCTGCGGCGCGGTTTGCAGCAATTGCCTGACCTGCTCGACGTAGAATTTCGCGTTGCCCATGGTGCCGTGGCCTCGCGTCTCCGTGCTCGCGGGGATCAGATACAGCTTGCCGTTCTTGACGCGCTTCATCGCAGCGTCCGTGATGCCGGTCTCCGGCGGGTTGCGCTCGTCGTCGGCGGAGTTGATCAGCAGCAGCATCGCCTCGATCTGCTCGAGCTTTTCGCCGGCGTTGTAGTCCTGCGAGGAGCCCCACTGGTAGAGGAAGTCGTTGGCGTCCGCCGTGACCGGTGCCGCCAGCCGCTCGTCGACGATCTTGTCGGCCTTGGCCGCGGTCGGCGCCTGTTGCTGATAGGCGAGGGTGCCGCCGATGCTGGCGATGCCGTAGGCGGTGATCGCGTATTTCATCATGCGGGGCTGGCCGGTGTAATTGCCGCCGTTGTAGTCGGGATCGTTGCGGATGGTGTCGAGCATGATCCGCCGCATCATCCAGTTGCGCGATGCCATCTCGGTCGGCTGCGAGGCCATCGGGATCAGCGCGTCCATGTCCTTGGGATATTTCTCGCCCCACAGCCAGGTCTGCATGCCGCCCATGGAGTTGCCGATCACGAGCCGCAGATGCTTGACGCCGAGGCCTTCGGTCACGAGGCGATGCTGCGCCTCGACCATGTCGTCGTAATTGTATTTCGGAAAGCCCGTCTTCATGCCGTCCGACGGTTTTGACGATTTGCCGTGGCCGATCGCATCGGGAATGATGATGTAATATTTGGATGCATCGAGCGGCTGCCCCGCGCCGAACAATTCGCCGGCGAAGGCGGGCGTCAGCATGCTCGCGCCCGAGCCGCCGGTGCCGTGCAGCACCAGCACGGGTTGTCCGGTCGGCTCACCGACGGTGGTGTAGTGCAGCTTCAGGTCCGGCATGACCTCGCCGGTATGGAACTTGAAATCCTTGGCGACCCAATCGCCCTGTTTCGGCGCCGGATAGTCGGCGGCGAATGCCGATGCCGAAATCGACAGCAGAACGGCCGACAGCGCCGCGCAAGAAGCTTTCATGTTCCTCTCCCATGCGGCTCATATCCGGCGGCCGCGTTGGCGCGGACCTTAGCAGAAGGATCGGTAAGGATGTAGGATTTCGGCTCCGCCGTTCGTCTTATGAGGACATCATCGGGAGAGACTGCATGTGCCGCAACATCAAGACGCTGTTCAATTTCGAGCCGCCGGCAACGGAGGACGAGATCCATGCCAGCGCGCTCCAGTTCGTGCGAAAGCTCTCCGGCTTCAACAAGCCCTCGCAGGCCAATGAGGCGGCCTTCGACCTCGCCGTGGCCGAGGTCTCGGAGGCCGCGCGAAAGCTGCTGACCTCGCTGCAGACCCATGCGCCGGCGCGCGACCGCGAGGTCGAGGCGGAGAAGGCGAAGGAGCGTTCGCGGCTGCGCTTCGGTTAGCGCAAGCCTTCCGTGATCTGGCTCACGGTATCGGCCGCCTCGGTTTGAGATGATGTGCGCCGGGGTTTTGACAGCCCGGAGCCCGATCATGAGCCGCCCCCTTCTTCCGCTGAAAGCAGGTGCCATCGTCTTCACGCTGCTGTGGACCGCGTGGATGATGTGGTGGAGCGGCTCGTTCTCGAGCGCGAATGTCGTCATCCTGGCGCTGTGCGGCGCGGCGGTCGGCTATCTCTGGTATCGCGCCATGCGCTGGCAGTTCGAGCGCATGGGCATGCTGCCGCGCAAAGATGATTCATCACCAGCCTCCTGAACGAGGCTCGCGTCCCGGACGCGCTGCAGCGTGCAACGCTGCTGCGCAGAGCCGGGACCCAGAAATGATTTAGCGCAGGCCTCTGTAACGTGGGCCCCGGCTCAGCGGCGCATCACTGCGTGCTGCGCCGCGTCCGGGGCACCAGCGGCTAGTCCTTGTGGCCGTGCTTCTTCTTTTTCTTCTTTTTCTTGTGCCCGTCGCCTTCGCTGTCGTCGTCCTCGTACTCGTCGTGCGTCTCGTCGACCTCCTGCACGGCGGCTTCCAGCGCCGCGCGTTCGGCGGCTTCCTGGGCGTCCCGCTCGGCGGCCTCACGCTCGCGCTGGCGGCGGCGTTCGTCCCAGGCATCGAAGAGCTGCTCGAGCCACGGCAGCACCTGCTCGATCGACGGCAACTGGCCGGGCGGTCCGGCCTCGCCGCGCGGGCCCTGCGGCCCCACTGGCCCTTGCGGCCCGACGGGTCCCTGCGCGCCGGCGGCGCCACGCAGACCGGCTTCGCCCTGCTTGCCTTGCGGTCCGGCCTTGCCCAGCGGTCCGGCCTTGCCGACCAGCCCCGGCTTGCCCTGCGGTCCCGGCTTGCCGCGCGCACCGTCCGGTCCCCGTTTGCCGGGGTGACCCTGCGGTCCCGGCCGTCCCGGTTCGCCCTGCCGCCCGCGCGGCCCCTGAGGTCCCTGCCGTCCCTGATCGTCTGCCACGCCACTGCTCCCTTGACCGGAAGCAAGCTACTTAGCGGCGTTTGACGACAGCAGCAATTCCGCCTGTGCATCGCCTCAGGCTTGATCAACATCAATCGGCGGCACGGGGCGCCGTGTCATTGAATTGCGCGCGGCCACCACCTTTTCGAGGAGCGCGCGATGCGAGCTGCGTGGACAATCTTCTGCCTGTCGGCCGTCATCCTTGCCCTCGCAGTCGGGCTTGCGCATCTGCTCGTGCCCGATGTGGTGCCGGTCGGCTTTGCCGAGGAGCCGCAATCGTCATGGGCCGTCATGACGGCCTTTGTGCTCCGCGCCATCGAGCTGATCGCGGCCGCCGTTTCCATCATCGCGCTTGCGTTTCTGGCCGGCGGACTGATCCGCCGCACCGTGACGCGCTAGTCGTGATAGGCGGGCACCTCGATGCCCGAGGCGGCATAGATCCTGATCTTGTTGCGCAGCGTGCGCACCGACAGGCCGAGCACACGCGATGCGCGCGTGCGGTTGCCGTCGCAGCGCGCGAGCGTCTGGAGCACGAGCTCGCGCTCGACCTCGTCGACAGTTGCGCCGATCAGCAGCGGAACGATCTGGTTAGGTGCGAGGATTTGTGCGTCCTGCGCCGCCGCGACATGAACAGTGGTCATCAACACACCCCGATCAACGCCCGCTTCCTTCGCTGGAAGCGGATCGAGAACAAACGACCCCCAAGCCGTAGAACCACGGTGGGCGGGTTTGGTTAATGAAAGGTTAATCTCGCGCCATCGCACCAATTGACCTTGGGATTGCCGCGATGGCGCCGCGATTGGCACGAGATGCATAGCGAGGCGGGACGATCTCGCGCGGCAAAGCAGGTGTCATGCCCCGCGAAGGCGGGGCATCCAGTACGCCGCGGCTCCTCCGCCTCGCGCCTCACACCGTCCGATACCCACCATCCACCATCACGATCGTTCCCGTGACATAAGCGGACAGATCCGAAGCGAGGAAGATCGCGGGGCCGACGATGTCCTCGGGCTTGCCGGTGCGCGCCAGCGGGGTGTGATCGACGAAGGCCTGCACCAGCGCCGGATTGGTGGCGCGCACATTGGCATTGATGTTGGTCTCGATGAAGCCCGGCCCGATCGCGTTGACGCGCACGCCTTCCTTGCCGAGCTCGACCGCGAGCGCCTTGGTGAAGCCGAGCACGCCGTGCTTCGACGTCGTATACGCCGCAGAGCTCGGCGTGCGCAGATGCACGAAGGACTGGATCGAGCCGATATTGACGATGCGGCCCTTGCTCGCGCGCAGAGGTGCGAGGAACGCCTGCGTCATGTTGAAGACGCCGTTGAGGTTGAGCGAGATGATGTCGTTCCAGTCCTTCGCCACCGTCTCGGTTTCGGCGGTAAAGGCGTTGCGGCGGGTGATGCCGGCATTGTTGACGAGGATCGAGACCTGCCCGACCTTGTCGGCGACCTGCCTTGCCAGCGCAAAGCAATCATCGCGCTTGGTCACATCGAGCGCAAAACTCTCGGCCTTGCCGCCGGCCTTGCGGATCTCCTGCGCGGCCTCCGCGACGGTGTCGGCATTGACGTCGAGCAGTACCATTTGCGCGCCTTCCCGCGCATAGCCGGCCGCGATCGCCCGGCCGATGCCGGATCCGGCGCCGGTGACGACGGCGATGTGGTTTGCGAGCAATGCCATGACAATTTCCTCCCGATTTCGTTTCTAAGTTTCATGAAAGGCTAACCCGAAATTAAGGGGTCGGAAACGGCCGCCTTGGCATACTGCTCCGCATTGCTAAACGTTGCGCGCATGATGGAACGGCTGGAATCCTGGAAACTCGCTCTCGAACGCCTGCGGTCGGCGGGTGCCGCCGACTGGGCCGAGGCGGGTCGGCTCGTGGCCGAGATCGCGCGGATGAGCACCGACACCATGCTGCGCCAGGCGGCCGAGCAGGCGCTTCCGGTGCTGCGCCAGGCCGTCGACAATGACGATCACAGCGTCACGCTGGCGGCGCAGCGCCGCATCGGCGTCGTGCTCGAGGTCGTCCATGGCCTGACCGCGCCGCGCTTCGGCCGCCGCAATGCCGCGCCGAAGAAATTGTCGCGCGAGGATCGCGCCCGCAAGGTGCTCGGCCTGCCGCTCGCGGTGCAGCTCACCTGCGAGGACATCAACCAGGCTTATCGCCGCGCCGCCAAGGGCATGCATCCCGACCAGGGCGGCAGCAATGAGGCCTTCATCGACCTCGCCGCCGCGCGCGACATCCTGATCCATCCCGGCGCGCACAAGGACGCGTGAGAGCGCCACATATGCTACCCTGTAGCCCGGATGAGCGAAGCGACATCCGGGACAGGTCTATCCTATGGTTCTGTACAGAAGAAATTTTCTTCCGGGCGACACTTACTTTTTCACAGTGGCGCTTTTCGACAGACGGTCGAGCCTCCTGATTGAAAACGTCGATGTTCTGCGTAATGCTTTTCGCGCCGCTCGGAAGGAGCGTCCATTCGAGATTGATGCAGTTGTGATCCTTCCGGATCATCTGCATGTCCTGCTGAAGCTCCCGTTGGATGATGCTGACTTTGCCGGCCGTTGGCGGAGGATCAATGGGAGTTTCAGCAGCGCCTTGCTTCACGCCGGTGTCGAGATCGCTCGCCATTCCAACGGAGAACTGGCGCTATGGCAGCGACGGTATTGGGAACACACGATCCGCGACGAAGATGATTTCGCCCGGCATGTCGATTACATTCACTTCAACCCGGTCAAGCACGGCTACCTGCGGCGTGTCGGCGATTGGCCGTATTCCTCTTTTCATCGCTACGTGTGGACGGCAGTGCTTCCAAAGGACTGGGCCGGGGACGCCGGTGAGAGTGGCGATGCTTTTGGTGAGCGGGCGGAGGAAGCATGATCTGAGGGCGGAGCAGCCCCGGATGTCGCTTCGCTCATCCGGGCTACGGAGGGTCCGCCTCAGCTCTTGTTCACGCAGCTCGGATAGGGCGCGGCTTCGCCTGTAACGATCGGGCAGAGGGTGATGGGGCCGAGGTCGTTCATGCGCGCCTGCCAGCGTGCGTCCTTGACCTGTGGCTCGTCGCTTTCGGGGCCGCGCTCGGCCCACTGGATGGTGTAGTAGTCGGTCGAGCCCTTCAGCACGATCAGCAGCGCGGTCTCGCTGTGGCGGGTCGGGCCGCTGTCGATGCGGCCGCAGCCGATCACGGCGGCAAAGCCTTCGAAGCGGCCGAACGTCATGGCGCCGAGCGGCTGCGCCGCGAAGCTGTCGGGGCAGGCCGACTTGAAGCCGCCGGCGATGGTTCCCGCGAACATCTCCGGCGAAGCACCGCGCGTCAGCGTCATGCCCTTCTCGCCGGTAACCGTGATCATCTGCGTCCAGCGCTCGGGCGTCTCGCCCTTCAGCACGGCTTCGCGGATGTAGTGGCCGCCCTTGGTGTTCTCGAACACGGCGGTGAAGTTCGACGGCATCGCGAAGCTGACGAGCTGGTCGAAGATCGGCGAGATCACGCGGAAGGATTGCGGTGCCTGCGCCGGCGCAGTGGAGACGAGCGCGAGCGATACACTGAGGAGGGTGGCTGTCGCGGTGAGCGTGCGCATCGATGAATCCCGAAAGGAGGGAATAGAAACGCGATCGGGCAAGAATGCTAGCATCGCATCCTTGCCCGACCCTTGTCGTCCGCCGATCGAATTCTTACCAGGTGCAGTGGCCGTCCTTCAGCGCATGGTCCTTCAGCATCAGCGCATCGACGAAGGTCGGCACGGTGGCGCTGACGCGGGTGTAATCGGCGGGCCACGGCGTGGTCGGGATGCTCTCGTCCCAGATCTGGCAGAAGCCGCCGTTCTGCCAGCGGATCAGATGATAGCCGGCCTCGGCCTGGCTGGTGGCGGCGAACGCGGCAATGGCAAGGCCGGCGGCAGCGCACAGCACGGAAATACGACGCATGATCAGCTCCTCAAATGAAAGATGTGATGCGCCTCCCGACAATGAGGGGAGGAGTGGTGCGGGACGCTGGGGGGTAGCGCCCCGGACAAGGAGTGAGTAGTTCCGCATGCGCATGAGGTTCAAAGCGCGCGCGCCGCAGATGCGGGATTTCGGCTGAAAAAATGGGCTGTCCGCCAAACGAAGGAGGGCGGCTCGCTTGCGCAAACCGCCCTCTAAATCTCGTCTGTCGCTTCAAGCCTAGAGCGTGCAGCGGCGCTCGGCGCGCATCTTGATCTGCAGGTCGGAGGCGGCCGTGAAGGTCGGGAGCGGCTTGCTGACGACCTTGTAGGTCGAGGCGCCCCACTGGAACGGCTTGTACTTCAAGTTCTCGTTCCAGACCTGGCAGATGCCGGTGTTGTCCCAGCGGATCACGTAATAGCCGACCGCAGCGGATGCGGGCATGGCGAACACGGAACTGGCGATGCCGGCAATGGCACAGAGGGCGAGAACGCGACGCATGAAGGAGCTCCTTTGGGGGGACGTGGGACGTGAAAATTCGTGCGGGAAAAGCAGGCCCTTGGCAAGCCGCCGACCGGCCGTTTCACGGATATGTCAGCCGGAGCCGGGCACTTGGTTTGGCCGCGTGCCCGGCAAGTCACACGCAGCTCATTTTGCCAGCGATGCCACCGCCTCGATCTCGATCAGCATCTTCGGATCGGGCAGCGCGTGCACCACGCAGGTGGTGCGCGCCGGATAAGGCGGCGGGCCGAAGGCGCCGGCATAGAGCGCGTTCATGGCGGCGACGTCGGAGGCGCGGGTGAGCAGCACGTTGACCTTGGCGAGGTCGCGGACGGTTGCACCGGCATCGTCGAGCACGCGTTTGATGTTGACGACGACATTGGCGAACTGCGCTTCAAAGCCGTCGGGCAGCGCGCCGTTCGCGTCGAAGCCGGGAATGCCGGAGACGAACAGGAGGTCGCCGACGCGCGTCGCAAAGGACAGCGGCGGCGCCTTGACGTGCGGGGGCGGCGCGAAATGCTGGATCGTCATGGGATCACCTCGGTGCGGGTCGGGAGCGTGAGCGTAGCGGGATGCGGGGGAGTTGCAATCGATATGGAGAGAGGGGACGAAAACAAAAGATGCGAAAACAACCCCATGCACAGTAGAAACCAAGCGGAAATCATTGGGCTTTTTGAAATTCGGGAAAGACGAAATTATTACTTGCTCCGTCGGGCAAAACAGGAGCAGAATGGCATGATGGCGGTCGCGTCGGTGTGCGGCCTCAAGCTCCGCTGTCATGCCCCGGCTTGCCGCCTTCGCTGAAGCTTCGGCGTGCCGAGCGCTCGTGTGGGCCTCGGCGTAGCCTTGGCGGAGCCGGGACCGGGGCATCCAGTACGCCGCGGCCTCTCGGTTCAATAACCAGCGTCTCTGGAATACTGGATCGCCCGGTCCAGTGCGCAATTGCGCACAAGCCGGGCGATGACAGTTGTGGGCGCGGCGAAGAGCTCGTCTCACGTCACCCCATCATGTTGCCGCCGCGATCCATCGGGTAAATTCATCTCGTCTGATTCGTTCTCCCCTTGAAAAATAGCTCCGGAGCTTCCCCATGAAGATCGCCACCACCCTTCGCGCCGCGCTGGTCGCCATTGCCGCCTTGGCCGGCCTCTCGACCTCGGCGATGGCCGACGGCGGCACCGTGGTGCTGACGATCTACAAGGCGGGCTGGATCATCGGCGGCTCGGGTGGCTCCGGCGTGCTCAACTTCCGCGGCCGCTCCTATGGGCTCTCGACCGGCGGGCTCGATTACGGCCTCGTCTTCGGCGGCTCCAAGACCGTGCTGCGCGGCCGCGTCTCCAACATCAACCGCCCGTCGGACGTTGCCGGCGTCTACGGTGCGGCCGGTGCCGGCCTCGCGGTGGGCCGCGGCGCCCGCGCCATCGTGCTCACCAACCAGAAGGGCGCGGTGCTGGAGCTGACCGGCACGCAGGTCGGCCTGATGGCGAACGCGGATCTCAGCGGCCTCGCGATCACGATGCGGTAGGCGAATTCGCCTCATTTCGTAGCCCGCATGAGCGACAGCGATATGCGGGTCTACTCTCGGCCCCGGATGTCGCTTCGCTCATCCGGGCTACGGTCTGCGGATTACCCGCTCACCATCGCATGCACCCGCTCGCAATGCGCGACGAGGTTTTTCTGCGCATCGACGAACGCCTTCAGCGGCGTCGGGATCGGAAAATAATAGATGTTGGCGACAAAACCGTAGATGCCGGCATCACAGCTGGTCGGCGCCGCACCGTGCACGAAGCCCGCGGCAGGGACGATCTCCGCCAGCACCTGCAGATCGCTGAGGCCTCGCGCGTAGGCCTGCTCGGGCGTGTAGCGGCCGATGCCCTGGTAGTGATAGCGCTGCGCGTTGTAGGCCTTGGCTTTCTCGAACCCCTCGGCATTGATCTGCGGATGCTGCGCGATGAAGGCGTCGCGGAACGCCGGATAGAAGCGCTCGTCCTTCCAGCGCGAATAGGACATCACCCAATAGAGGTCGTCGAGCATGCGCGTGACCAGATGATTGGTCCGCCGCTGCTCCGCCGACAGCGCGGCATCGATGCCGAGGCGATACTTCGTAATCGCATGCGCGATGATCGTCTCGCTGTCACCGATGGTCTCGCCGTCGTCGACCACGTAAGGCAGCTGCCCGCGCGGCGCGGCGGAGGCATCGAACACATGCTCATGCACGAACGGCACGCCGGCGAGCTTCAGGAAGGCGTAGACCTTGAGGCCGTAGCCGTTGTTGTCGGCGACGCCGAACAGCTCAGGGTAGGAATAGAGGGTCAGCATGGGCAGGCTCCTCCGTTGGCGGCGGCAGCATGCATGGGCGTGGTGGTGGACGCAATGGGCGCCGGACCTGCTTTCCGCCGTCGCTGATCGCGCTAGGGTGAGCCGCCCGCTGAGCCATTTTGCGAACGCAACGCAGCCTCGAACACCGCCAGTTGCGCATCGAACGCCCGCCTGAACGCCGGCCGCGCTTCGCCGCGCCCGACATAGGCGGCGATATCGGGATAGTCCTCCAGCAGGCCCGATGTGTTCAAGCGGCGCAGCACTGTCACCATCATGAGATCGCCGGCACTGAACGCGCCGTCGAGCCAGTCGGCATCGCCGAGGCGACGGTACAACTCGCCGAGCCGGATACGGACGCGATCCTGCAGCATCGGCAGGCGCTCCGCATACCACCTCCTGTCGCGCTCGAACAGCATCGCCATGCCGAGCTCGACGATCGGCGGCTCCATCGTGCTCAGCGCAGCGAACATCCACGCGATCGCGCGGCTGCGCGCACTCGCATCCGTCGGGAGCAACCCGCCATGATGTTCGGCGATATGCAGCACGATCGCGCCGGACTCAAACAGCGCAAGATCGCCGTCCTCGAAGGTCGGGATCTGCCCGAACGGATGCAGCGCAAGATGCGCCGGCGCCTTCATCGCCGCGAACGACACCAGGCGAACGTCGTAAGGAAGGCCAGCTTCCTCCAGCGCCCAGCGAACCCGCATGTCGCGCGCCTGCCCGCGGCCGCGGTCGGGCGAGCTTTTGAAGGCGGTGATTGTGGGGCGCATCGGGGAGCTCCGGGGTGGTGGGGGCTTCGGTCCAGAGGACGAACGGAGGGGGCGGTTTCCGACAGGCTAGCGCGATTTCCGGTGCGTAGGATGGGTAGAGCGCAGCGAAACCCATCGCTTCGTCACGGCGCCATTGAACCGCCGCGCCTGGCGTCGGCCCGATTGATGGGTTTCGCTGCGCTCTACCCATCCTACGGCCGGCCGAAAAAATCCCGCTTCTCCATGTCGGAACGTCCCTCCCGCTCGCGTCCTTGGAACACCCGCCTGAGCCGAGAAGGATCCCCGCTCATGACCTCCATCACGCCGTTCCTCTGGTTCGACAACAACGTCCCCGAAGCCGTCGCGTTCTACAAATCGGTGTTTCCCAACGCTGAAGTCGAGACCGTCAGCGACTTCATGGCGGTGTTCGAACTCGAAGGCCAGCGCTTCAACGCGCTCAACGGCGGCCCGCAATACCGCTTCAACGAGGCGGTGTCGTTCTTCATCAGCGTCGAGACGCAAGGCGAGGTGGACTACTTCTGGAAAGCGCTTACCGCCGACGGCGGCGAGGAATCCCGCTGCGGCTGGCTCAAGGACAAGTTCGGCCTGTCCTGGCAGGTGATCCCGACCGCGCTCGGCCGCTACCTCGGCGATCCCGACCGCACCAGGGCGAACCGCGTCCTGCAGGCGATGATGGGGATGCGGAAGATCGTGATCGCGGATCTCGACAGGGCGTATGCGGGGTGAAGGCGGATGCTGGCGTGCCCCGGACGCAGTGCAGCGCGCCGCGTGCGGCGTGATGCGCTGCAGAGCCGGGGCCCATGCCGCATCCGTGCCGGAGCCTCTGGGTCCCGGGTCTGCGCTGCGCTTGCCCGGGACACGAGAGCAGGGCCAATCCGCGGCTGAGCCGCCTAGCTCGTGCGAGCAATCCACTTCGCCAACTCCCGCCAAGGCTCCAGCGTCCAATGCCCCGACGCCGCGCCGGACGGCGACGGCAGCACGAAAATCTCCGGCAAGTTGTCATCGCGTGGTTGCCGCCCCAGCGAAATCGCAGCTGACGGCCTGCCATAAAACAAGCTCGCCGCCTTCTTGCCCGTGAACGCAACCGTCCGCGGCCGGTACTTCTCGATCTTGGCCCTGAACCCCGGCACGTCGATCGTCTCCGCCGCGATCTGGTGATCCATCCCCGCGCCCGACTTGGAGAGATCGGTGAAGCCGATCCCGAGCTCGATCAGCGCCGCGAACTCGCTCGGCTGATAACGCCGCGGCGTGATCCCGGCCTCATGGATCGCGCGCCAGAAGCGGTTGCCGGGATGGGCGTAGTAGTGCCCGAGTTCGGCCGAGCGCGTAGAGGCGGCAGTGCCGACGAAGACGAGGCGGAGGTCGGAGCGGAACTGGTCGGGGAGGCGGTGGGAAGAGGGGGTAGGCAAAATCAACGTCCATCAGCGGTGGAAGGTGGACAGTAGCGTCTCCAGCACCTGAACCGTTCCTTGATCCGGAATACCCGAGCTTTTTACTTTCGCTAGAGCCTCCTCAGCGACGTGCTGCAGGCGCGCGCGCTTCTCCTCTGTGTCGCTAATGTTCGCCACGCTCTGTAGGGCAAGTGCGGCGTGATAAAGAAGAAACGCCTGCAGCTCTATCGAGAAACGTTCCCCCAACCAGGCAAGGTCTGCAACGCGCGGAACCATTTGCATCATGGTGATGGCAGCGAGTCTGCTCCCTTGCCATCCCGAGCCCTTGTACAGGTCAATCGAATCCAGGACGCTTGGTGCAAGGGATCGCATCTTTACGACGACGCGAGTCATGGCCTCGGTACGGTCGGCTCCTGGTGGTAGTGCTCGCCTCAAAGAGTCGTATTCTAAGCAAAGCCGATCCAGCTCGCGAAGCAACTCCTCTGAACCGACACCCCTAGCTTGTACTTCAATTCGGGCCGCCGCTTCGATTTGCCTCGGCGTTATCCTGCCGCCCTTGTCCTTATCGTTATTCGCTTCGGCGTCTGCAATGCGGTCGAGCTCGACAGCGACGCCCGGAATAGTCGCCTTTCTGACCCGATCCAACATCAACGGTAGTTTACCTAACGTTGATTGCAGTTCCCGGCGAAAGAGTGACACAACTACCAATGCTGTTGCGGGCCAAGCAATTGCTCCAATGAAAGCAGCTGTGGCTGTTAGGAGATTTGCGTACTCCTCCATGGCTCGTCCTTTGATTTGAAATTAGCTGGTCGCAATTTCTATCAAAGGTAGCATAGTTGCCACCGATACCAAACGCGAAAGCCGGACATTAGTCCGGCTTTCAATCTAGTCTCCGAGCCTAATTGGCGCGCCCGTGAGCGGAGCGGATCACAACACCCGATTACTTTCCTTCACCTTCTCCGCATCCAGGTAAACACTGCTGCCCATCTCCTTGAACTTCGCGCTCATCTTGGCCATGCCGTCCTCGGCGGTGCCGCTGATCGACATCCCCACCGAGTTCGGATCATTCAGCGTCGCGGCGTAATCCCGCACGTCCTGGGTGATCTTCATCGAGCAGAACTTCGGGCCGCACATCGAGCAGAAATGGGCGACCTTGTGGGCTTCCTTCGGCAGGGTTTCGTCGTGGAAGTTCTTTGCCGTGTCCGGATCGAGGCCGAGGTTGAACTGGTCGGTCCAGCGGAATTCGAAGCGGGCGCGGGAGAGGGCGTCGTCGCGCAGTTGGGCTGCGGGGTGGCCCTTGGCGAGATCGCTGGCGTGGGCGGCGATCTTGTAGGTGATGACGCCGGTCTTGACGTCGTTGCGATCGGGCAGGCCGAGATGCTCCTTCGGCGTGACGTAGCAGAGCATGGCGCAGCCGAACCAGCCGATCATGGCCGCGCCGATGCCTGAGGTGATGTGGTCATAGCCCGGCGCGATGTCGGTGGTCAGCGGTCCAAGCGTGTAGAACGGCGCTTCGCCGCATTCCTTGAGCTGCTTGTCCATGTTGATCTTGATCTTGTGCATGGGCACGTGGCCGGGGCCTTCGATCATGACCTGGCAGCCCTTGTCCCACGCGATCTTGGTCAATTCGCCGAGCGTCTCCAGCTCCGCGAATTGTGCGCGGTCGTTGGCGTCGGCGATCGAGCCAGGACGCAGGCCGTCGCCGAGCGAGAACGAGACGTCATACTTGCGCATGAGGTCGCAGATCTCGTCGAAATGCGTGTAGAGGAAGCTCTCCTTGTGATGCGCCAGGCACCACTTCGCCATGATCGAGCCGCCGCGAGAGACGATGCCGGTGACGCGGCTGGCGGTGAGGTGGATGTATTGCAGGCGCACGCCGGCGTGGATGGTGAAATAGTCGACGCCCTGCTCGCACTGCTCGATCAGCGTGTCCTTGTAGAGCTCCCAGGTCAGCTTGACAGGATCGCCGTTGCACTTCTCCAGCGCCTGATAGATCGGCACTGTGCCGATCGGCACCGGCGAGTTGCGCAGGATCCATTCACGCGTGGTGTGGATGTTGCGGCCCGTCGAGAGGTCCATCACGGTGTCGGCGCCCCAGCGGATCGCCCACACCATCTTCTCGACCTCTTCCTCGACCGATGAGGTCACCGCCGAGTTGCCGATATTGGCGTTGATCTTGGTCAGGAAGTTGCGGCCGATGATCATCGGCTCGAGCTCGGAATGGTTGATGTTGGAGGGGATGATGGCGCGGCCGCGCGCGATTTCGCTGCGCACGAACTCCGGCGTGATGAAGGCGGGCACCGCGGCGCCGAAGCTTTCGCCGTCGGCGAGCGCTGCTTCCGCGCGCTCGAGCTGCTGCTTGCGGCCGAGATTTTCGCGGGCGGCGACGTAGATCATCTCCTTGGTGATGATGCCGGCGCGGGCGAATTCGAGCTGCGTGATCTTCTGGCCGTCGAGGCCGCGCAGCGGCTTGTGATAGGCCGAGAAGGCGCGCGCGGCCTTGTCGGTGGAGACGCTGCCATTGTCCTCCGGCTTGATCTGGCGCCCGTCATATTCCTCGACCCCGCCGCGCTCCAGCACCCATTGCTTGCGGCTGCGGGCAAGGCCGGCATTGACGTCGATGGTCACGGACGGATCGGTGTACGGGCCCGAGGTGTCGTAGACCGGCAGGTTCGGCTCGCCGGCGCCCTCGGACAGGATGATCTCGCGCAGCGGCACGCGCAGGTCGGGCGCGGCGTCGGGCGATGCGAAGATTTTTCGCGAGGAGGTCAGCGGGCCGGTGGTGACGGCGGGAACGGTCTTGTCGGGGTTGGAGCGGATGTTCATGGGATCCTCCGGTTTAATTTGTTGATGTCGCTGTGCGAGAGGCAAATATCGCTGTCATCCCCGCGAAGGCGGGGATCCAGTACTCCGAGGCGGTGCGGCTAGAGCCGAGAGGCCGCGGCGTACTGGATCGCCCGGTCAAGCCGGGCGATGACAGTGGAGTGTGGAGAGAGACCGTGCGCATCACGCAGCCTCCTTCGACTGGCCGAGCCACTGCTGCACGCGGGCATCCGGGTCGGCATTTTGGGTGACGTCGCTGACGACGGCGATAGAGTCGGCGCCCGCCGCAAAGATCTCCGCGGCGTGCTCGAACTTGATGCCGCCGATCGCGACCAGCGGGATGCTGCCGATGCGCTTCTTCCATTCCGTGATCTTGGGAATGCCCTGCGGCTCGAAGCGCATCGATTTGAGCGTGGTGAAGAAGATCGGGCCCAACGCGACGTAATCGGGCTTTGCGGCGAGCGCGGTCGCAAGCTCCGCATCGTCATGGGTGGAGATGCCAAGCGACAGGCCCGCCTCGCGGATGGCCTTGAGGTCGGCGTCGGCGAGATCCTCCTGGCCGAGATGCAGATATTTTGCACCGGCGACGATCGCCGCGCGCCAATAGTCGTTCACGACGAGCTTGGCCTGCGTGCCCTCCGTGATCGCCAGCGCATCGGTGACGATCTGCAGCGCGTCGGCGTCGTTGAGCTCCTTGCTGCGGAGCTGAATGGTGCCGACGCCGAGCCTGGTCAGGCGCTCGACCCATTTGAGGCTGTCGACGACAGGATAGAAACGATCAGGATACGCGTTGCGATCAGGATACGGCATGCCAGAACGGGGTCCCAACGACAGGGGTGGAGGGGGAGGCGAAGTCGCGGGCGTTCATCAGCCCGGCTTCGAACGCGGTGCGGCCGGCATCACAGCCGAGGCGGAAGGCGTTGGCCATCGCGACGGGATCGGCGGCCTTTGCGATCGCGGTGTTGAGCAGCACGGCGTCATAGCCGAGCTCGAGCGCTTCTGCGGCATGCGAGGGGGCGCCGATGCCGGCGTCGACCACCAGCGTGATGTCGGGCAGCCGCTCGCGCAGCAGCTTCAGCGCGTCGCGGTTGATGATGCCCTTGGCGCTGCCGATCGGCGCGGCCCACGGCATCACCACCTTGCAGCCGGCGTCGACCAGGCGATTGGCGACCGAGAGGTCCTCGGTGCAATAGGGGAACACCTCAAAGCCGTCCTTGATCAGGATGGCGGCGGCCTCAACCAGGCCAACGACGTCGGGCTGCAGCGTGTCGTTGTCGGCGATGACTTCGAGCTTGATCCAGGACGTCCCGAACAATTCGCGGGCGAGCTTTGCGGTGGTGACCGCTTCGCGCACACTGCGGCAGCCGGCGGTGTTCGGCAGCACGGCGACGTCGAGCTCGCGGATCAGCTTCCAGAACGCGTCGCCGGTCTTGCCGCCGGCAGATTCACGGCGCAGCGACACCGTGACGATGTTCGAGCCGGACGCGCGGATCGCCGCCTGCATGATGGCGGGCGAGGGGTACAGCGCGCTGCCGATCAGCAGGCGGGAGGCGAATTGCTTGCCGTAGAAGGTCACCATGATGAAGGTGTCTCCTCAAATACAACTGTCATCCCCGCGAAGGCGGGGATCCAGTATTCCAGAGGCCGTGCCGCGATCCGGAGGAGCCGCGGCGTACTGGATCGCCCGGTCTTGTTTTCTAAGACGCGCTTCGCGCTTTCGCCGGGCGATGACAGCGGAGTGTGGAGTGAAAGCATCATCAATCACCCTCCCTGCCGCGGCGTGATGATCTCGATCTCGTCGCCGGCCTTGAGGTGGGTCTCGGCCCAGCGGCTCTTCGGCACGACGTCGTAATTGAGCGCGATCGCGAAATGCGTGCCCTCGTAGTCGAGCTCGCTGAGCAGCGCATCGACGCTGGCGGAGTTCACCTCGCGCTGCTCGCCGTTGACGATCACAAGCATTGCACGATCACCCGCATTGCATCACCTCATTGTCGATCTGGCCGCGCTGGACATAAGCGAGCGTCAGCTCGGCGAGCGCAGGTGCGATCAGGAAGCCGTGGCGGTAGAGGCCGTTGACGCTGATCCTGCCGTCGCGAATGCCGATGCGCGGGAGATTGTCGGGGAAAGCCGGGCGCAGGCCCGAACCGAATTCGACGATCCGGGCCTCGCCGAACGCCGGATGCACCGTGTAGGCCGCGCCGAGCAGCTCCAGCGCCGAGCGCACGCTGACGCCGGTGTCCTCGGCCTCGATCGAGGTCGCGCCCAGCATGAACAGATTGTCCTCGCGCGGGATCACGTAGAGCGGCCAGCGCGGATGGATCAGCCGCACCGGGCGCGCGAGTTGCACCTCGCTGGTCTCGATCAGGATCATCTCGCCCTTGACGCCGCGCAGCTCGGGTTGTTCCTCGCGCGCACTGATGCCGCGGCAGTCGATCACGATGCCCTTGGGATCAAGGTTTGCGAGATCGGCCGCGGTGACGTCGCTGTCGAACTTGATGGTGCCGCCGGCAGCTTTGATGCGCTCATGCAGTTTCGGCAGCACGCGGCGCGGCTCGACATGGCCCTCGTTCGGAAAGAACAGCGCGTCGCGAAAGCGGCCTTCCAGCGAGGGCTCCAGCTCGGCAAGGCCGGCGGCATCGAGCCGGTGGTGCTCCTCGGTCATGCGCGCAAAACGCTCGAAATCGTTGCGCTCGCGCGGATGGGCGACGACGAGGGAGCCGTTGAAGGGCGTATCGGGCAGCTCGCGCCGCCAGATGTCGAGCGAGCGCTGGCCGAGGCGTGAGATGATGGGCTCCGCCACCTCCGCCTCGCAATAGGGCGCCAGCATGCCGCCGGCCCAATGGCTGGTGGCGTCGGTCATGGTGGCGTCACCGCGCTCGTGTAGGGTCACGGCGTGGCCGGCCTGCGCGAACAACAGCGCCTGCCAGGCGCCTGCGATGCCTGCGCCGATGATGGATACCGGTGAATCCGGTCGCTTGGTCGTCTGCAACATCCCTGTCCCTTCGCCGGCATGACCCGGATCAGGTTCAAAGGGTCACCGCGGTCTTGGGCGGATTTGCCCATTTAGCGGTATCTCAGCTCCTCCTCGGAGCACCCCTCGGAACGGCTCTAATGTATGCCAGTGACGGCTGGTGTCAACGCGCAAGCTGCAGCCCAGTCATTCCGGGTTTGGCTCTTCGAGCCGCCCCGGAATGACGATCAGTCGTGAGGCGCCTGCGCCCGGGCGTTGCGGACGCGCTGGGCGAGCTTCTTGTGCGGCGTGGCACTCAACATCGGCTGCGGATTGCCGTTCGGCTCGAGCCAGGTCTCGTTGCTGGCCTGTTGCACCATCGCCTGCTGATGCTGGCGCTGCTGCTTTGCGACGTAGTAATAGCCGCCCGCGAAATAACGCACAGCTCGTGTGTGGTCGCCATTGGCGGCGTGGTAGGCGCCGGCGAGATACTTCACCGCATAGGTGAGGTTGGTGTTGGGATCGCGCAGGCCGGCGGCATCGCCGGTGTAGCCGAGCCCGCGGGCGGTCGCGAGCTTGATCTGCATCAGGCCGATGGTGCCGCCGTGGCCGACCAGGCCAGGCTGGTAGCGGCTCTCGCGCATGATCACGCGATGCACCAGCGCCTCCGGCACGCCGTTGGCGCGCGCATGCGTCGCGACCATCTCGGCATATTCGGCCTGGCCCGCAATAGCGGCCTGCGGCGCGATCAGTCCGGCCGCGAGCAGCGCGGCAGCGCTTAAAATTTTCATCAGATACTCCGGAAATCCCTGAGCAACCTGCGTCCGGTTGCCGTTAGGCCTCCCGAACGCGGCGATGATGTGACCAAACGCCGCCAGTCGCGATTTTGCGGCGCTGAGCCGTCATTACGACTCAAAGCTGGCGTAGGAGTTCCCTCAGGCGGACAACTCGCGGCAGCACGCCTGTCTATTCGCACAAGCATGCGAAAGCGAGTAAGAAGCGGCCAGCGAATCGGGAGAGGTGCCATGACAAAAACAACCATGGTCAACACCCACAGCGATGACATCCCCACGCAGAATCCATGTGCCCAGTGCGGTACGCCGATCGCAGCACCCGACTGGATCGAGCCGGGCGAAGGGCGCGTCTCCTATCTCTGGACCTGCCACGCCTGCAATTATCGCTTCGAGGCGATCGCGATCTTCGACCGGCCCCCGGCGGTCCACTATCCGCGGCTTGCCGCCTGAATTGTCGTCTTAAGAGGGCATGATCTTTTCGGAAAACCGCTTCACGCTTTTCCGGATCATGCCCTAAGCCGCCAGCCGCGGCTGCTGCCACACCGGCAGCTGCATCCGCACGATCAGGCCGTGCGGCTCGCGGTCGTGCAGCGACAGCTCGCCGCCATGGGCGAGCGCGATCGCGCGCGCGATCGACAGGCCGAGGCCGAAGCCGGTGGAATCGTCCATGGTGCGCGCGTCGTCGCCGCGCACGAACGGCTCCAGCATCTCCTGCTTGCGCGCATCCGAAATGCCGGGGCCGTCGTCCTCGACGTCGATGACGAGCTTGCTGCCGGCGACGTCGAGGCGGATCGTCACCTCGGCGCCGAAGCGCACCGCGTTCTCGACGAGGTTGGTGATGCCGCGATGCAGATCGTCCGGACGCGCGGCGGCGGTCGCAGACAGCGGCCCCTCGTAGTGCACGACATGGCCCATGTCGCCGAACTGGTCGGCGATGAGCTGCAGCGTGCTGGCGATGTCGACCAGCGTCACCGCCTCGATCTTGCGGTCGTTGCGCAGCAGCGACAGCACGCTTTCCAGCATCGAGCGCATCTGGTCGAGATCGATCAGCATGCGCTTGCGGTTGCCCTCGTCCTCGATGAACTCGGCGCGCAGCCGCAGCCGCGTGATCGGCGTGCGCAGATCGTGGCTGATCGCCGCCAGCATTCTGGTGCGGTCCGACATCAGCCGCGCGATCCGCTCATGCATGCGGTTGAGCGCGCGCGCCACTGAGCGGATCTCCTCCGGGCCGCGCTCGGGCAGCGGCTCTGCCCCACCGTCCAGGCTGAAATTTTCGGCGGCCTTGGCGAAGGACGACAGCGGCGTCGCCAGCGCGCGGGCCGCCCACAGGCCAAGCACCGTGATGCAGATGAACGCCGTCATCAGCGTCACCAGCCAGGGCGCGCCCCAGAACCACGGCCGCGGACCGCCGCCGTCGACGCGGCCGGCGATCACGCTGCCGTCGGGCAGTTCGACGCCGATGCGGTGCGCGGGGCCGCCGAGTTGCACCACCTTGTAGCCGTGTCCGAGATGACGGCGCATCCCGTGCAGATGCTGGTTGTCGCTGTCCTCGACGACATCGGCCGTGCCGGGCGCAAGCATCTCGATGCCGAGCTTGGGAAAGGCGCGCGTGAGATCGGCGACGAGGCGCGGCCGCTCGCCGGAATCAGCCGAGCCGAGCAGCAGCGCGGCGTCGGTCAGTTGATGGGCGCCGTCCGGCGGCGTGTCCGGACGATCGGGGCGGGTGATCAGGAAGGCGACGGTGACGACGAGATGGAGCGCGACGGTCGAAGCCAGCACCAGCGCGGCGATCTGCCCGCCGATACCCTTGAGGTGAAAGAACCCGAACGGCTTCATCGTCGACGCACCCCTAGCTGCTCAGGGGCGCCGCGACCGCTTCGTTGCTCGCTGCTTCAGCTCTCGGCACTTCAGTTCTGGGCGTGAACAGATAGCCGCCGGAACGCACCGTCTTGATGATGGTGGGGTCGGCCGGATTGGGCTCGATCTTGCGGCGGATGCGGCTGACCAGCACGTCGATCGAGCGCTCGAACGAGCCGGTGTTGCGGCCCTGCGTGAGGTCGAGCAGGCTGTCGCGCGAAAGCACGCGGCCGGGCCGTTCGCAGAACGTCCTCAGCAGATCGAACTCGGCGCTGGTCACCGCGACGCGCGCGCCTTCGGGATTGCGCAATTCGCGCAGGCGCAGATCGATGCGCCAACCCTCGAAGGCGAGCGTGCTCGCGCCTTCGATCGAGCTTGCCGCCTGCGCGGCGGCCTGGCGGCGCAGCACCGCGTTGATGCGGGCGAGCAGCTCGCGCGGGTTGAACGGCTTCGGCAGATAGTCGTCCGCGCCCATCTCGAGGCCGACGATGCGGTCGACGTCCTCGCCGCGCGCGGTCAGCATGATGATCGGCGTCTGCGCCTCCGAGCGCACCTTGCGGCACAGGCTCAGGCCGTCCTCGCCGGGCAGCATGACGTCGAGAATGATGAGGTCCACGCGGTGATCGGCCATGGCGCGCGACATCTCGCGGCCATCGCTCACGGCGGTGACGTTGCAGGCGTTGTTGCGCAGGTACTTCGCAATCAACGTCCGGGTTTCGCGGTCGTCCTCGACGACCAGGATGTTGGGATTGGGAATGGCCATGCGCTTTGTTTGTCCAAGATTCGGGCCAAAAGGCGAAGATTTTTGTTTCAGATTGTTTCCACTGCCGTTTCCGCAACGTGGGGACACGTCCGGGTGGTGGAGCGGCAAGGTCTCGTTAAGGCCGTTAACCATACCGTGGCGCAGTCACGTACGAAACCCCGCAAAAACCACGGTGCGATCATGACCTCCATTTCGGCGGCTTCCGCCGGTAATTACCAGTCGCCGCTACAGCGTCTGCAGCAGGAATTGCAATCGGAAGTCTCCGCCGGCACGGTCTCGTCGTCGGACCAGTCCGCGCTCTCGACGGCGCTGACCGACATCGACACGGCGCTCCAGCAGAGCCGGTCGAGCGACCAGTCGAGCGGCACGCGTCCCTCCAAGGACGACTTGAAGTCGAAGATCGACGACCTCATCTCGAGCGAGGTGTCGAACGGGACGCTGACCTCGGACCAGGCCGACGAGCTCAAGGGCGTGTTTCAATCCGCCTTCGCCAACGGCGCGGGCGGTCCCGGTGGTGCAGGCGGACCGCCGCCCGGCCCGCCGCCGGACGACAGCTCTTCGGATTCGTCGACGTCAACGGATTCGACCAGCAGCTCATCGACCGACTCCACCACGGCGGAGATTCTCCAGCAGTTTCTCCAGGCGCTGCAGCAGTCGCAATCTTCGAGCTCGTCGTACGGATCCAACGGCAGCTCATCGAGCAGCTCGGACTTTTCCGCGCTCCTCATCGACTTCAAGAGCTGATCTCAAGAGCGGACTTTTAAAGAGCTGACCTTTAAGAGCTGGCCTGGCGACGCAGGTCGGCGCGTTCCCCGCCACGCTCGTGCTTCACCCAGGGCGCACGATCGTCGGCGGGGAACTGTGCATCTGGAACGTTCCCGCGCGCAGGAACCTTCGTCGCAACGCAGCGCCATTGTTGCGCGACGAAATCGCCGCATCTTAGGAACTGCACGTGATCAACGCTGTTCTCCCCGCATGCGTTTTCTGCTGAAGGAGAGGACAAACATGTTGATGAAATCGATCGCCGCCGGCCTTGCCGGCACGGCATTTCTTGCGACCGTTGCGTTCGCGCAATCGCCGACCACCACCACCGACAAGGCCGCGCCTGCTGCCACCGCGACGACCACCACCACGACCGCGTCGGGTGAGTGGCGTACGTCCAAGATGGACGGAATCAAGGTCTATAACGATGCCAACGAGAACATCGGCTCGATCAACGATCTGCTGATGGACAAGAGCGGCAACGTCAAGATCGCCGTGATCGGCGTCGGCGGCTTCCTCGGCATGGGCGAGCATCTGGTCGCCGTGCCCTATGAGAAGCTGAAATTCGTCAACCAGGCCGTTGCTTCGACGACCACGACCAAGCCCGCGACGACCACGACCACGGGCGCTGCGACCGGCACCGAGAAGACCACGACGACCACGGCGACGGCGTCGGGCTCGAGGTGGTATCCGGACCATGCCGTGTTCAATGCGAGCAAGGACGAGCTGAAGAACATGCCCGAGTTCAAGTACTCGGAGTAAATGCGGATCGCGCGATAGCCTAAACGAAGCGCGCCCGGCTTTCACCGGGCGCGCTGTCGTGTCGCTTTTTTCTACCGTCATTGCGAGATGTCGATCCTCACCCTGAGGAGCGCGCCAGCGGCGCGCGTCTCGAAGGGCGAGGCCACCGGCGGGGCCTTCATCCTTCGAAACGCTTGCTTCGCAAGCTCCTCAGGATGAGGAATTGGCACCGGCCGGTCGGCCGCTTGGTCTCACTTCACCAGCGGGCAGCCGCCCTTGTCGAGCGGACGGAAGGCCTCGTCGCCGGGCACGGTGGCGATCAGCTTGTAGAGGTCCCACTCGCCCTTGGACTCCTCGGGCTTCTTGACCTCGAACAGATACATGTCGTGGACCATGCGGCCGTCGATGCGGATCTTGCCATTCTTGGCGAAGAAGTCGTTGATCGGCGTCTTGCGCATCTGCTCCATCACCTTCGGCGCCTCGTCGGTCTTGATGGTCTCGATCGCCTTCAGATAGTGCATGGTCGCCGAATAGAGCCCGGCCTGGATCATGGTCGGCATGTGTCCCACCTTCTCGTTGAATCGCTTCGAGAAGGCGCGCGTCTCCTCGTTCATGTCCCAGTAGAAGGCATCGGTGACGATCAGGCCCTGCGTCGCCTTGATGCCGAGCGAATGCGTGTCGGTGATCTCCTGCAGCAGCGCGATCATCTTCTGGCCGCCCTGCGTCAGGCCGAACTCGGACGCCTGCTTCAGTGCGTTGGTGGTGTCGCCGCCGGCGTTCGCCAGCGCGACCACCTTGGCCTTGGAGGCCTGGGCCTGCAGCAGGAAGGACGAGAAATCCGACGAATTGAGCGGATGGCGGACCTCGCCGAGCACCTTGCCGCCGGTCTCCTTGACGACGTTGGCGGCGTCGCGCTGCAGCGCCATGCCGAACGCGTAGTCGGCGGTGACGAAGAACCAGGTGTCCTCGCCGCGCTTCACCATCGCCTTGCCGGCGACGTTCGACAGCGCATAGGTGTCGTAGGTCCAGTGCACCGTGTTGGGCGAGCATTGCGCGCCGGTGATGTCGGACGAGCCGCCGCCGGAATTGATGTTGATCTTGTTCTTCTCGCGCGTCAGCGCCGAGACCGGCAGCGCCACCGAGGACGTCGGCACGTCGAGGATCGCGTCCACCTTGTCGTTGTCGTACCAGTTGCGGGCGATGTTGACGCCGACGTCGGGCTTGTTCTGGTGGTCGGCGGAAACGATCTCGATCGGCACCCCCGCGACCTTGCCGCCGTAATCGGCGACGGCCATCTCGACAGCGGCGAGCGAGCCCTTGCCGGTGGCGTCGGCATAGAGGCTCGACATGTCAGTGAGCACGCCGAGTTTGACGACATTGTCGGAAATCTGCGCCTGCGCCGCGCCTGACATGGCGGCGAGCGCAAGGCCGGCCGCGACCGCGGCGATGAGTTTTTGCATGGTTGTTCCCTCAGCGTTGTTGTTTGGGTTTTTGTTGCGGGGATCGTTGTAGCGACAAACGGTCGCGGCAGTTAAGCCAAAGATGCGTGAGGGGCCAGCGAATTTGCAAGGCGCGGCGGTGTTCTTGCCCTCTCCCCTTGTGGGACCCCTTGTGGGAGAGGGTGGCTCGCCGCGCAGCGGCGAGACGGGTGAGGGGCTCTCTCCGCGTATCCAACTCTCATTGAATGGGCGGATAGATACCCCTCATCCGGCGCTACAGCTGAAGCTTCGCTTCGGCGTTCTTAAGAACGGCGGCCGAAGGCCGCCTATGCCACCTTCTCCCACAAGGGGAGAAGGAAGAAGAGTGTTCCGCTCAGCCTTCGCCGCCCTTGAGGCGTTCGTTGCGCCGGCGCAGGCCTTCCAGGGTGGCGAGGAGGATGACCGAGACCGTCGTCAGGATCACAGCCGCGGCCGTGATGGTCGGGCTGATGTTCTCGCGGATGCCGCTGAACATCTCGCGCGGCAGGGTGCGCTGCTCGGGTCCTGCCATGAACAGCACGATCACCACTTCATCGAAACTGGTCGCGAAGGCGAACAGTGCACCCGAGGCAAGGCCGGGCAGGATCAGCGGCAGGATCACGCGGCGGAACGCTTGAAGCGGCGAGGCACCGAGCGAGGCGGCGGCGCGTGCGAGATTGGTGTCGAAACTCTGCAGTGTCGCGCCGACCGTGATCACGACAAAGGGCGTCGCCAGCGCGGTGTGGGCCAGGATCAGGCCGAGATAGCTGCCGGTCAGGCCGATCGGTGCGAAGAAGAAATACAGACCCACCGCGGTGATGACACCGGGCACGACGACCGGCGACAGCACGAACGCCAGCACCAGCGGCTTGAACCGGCTTTTCCACTGCGCGAGCCCGAGCGCGGCGAGCGTGCCGAGCACCATCGACAGCAAGGTCGAGGCGACGCCGATGATGATGCTGTTCTTCAGCGAATTCATCCAGCGCGGTGAATTGATGAAGTCGTCGTACCAGCGCAACGAGAGGCCCGGCAGCGGATAGGTCAGGTACGAGCCCGAGCTGAAGGACAGCGGCATGATCGCGAGGATCGGCGCGATCAGGAAGATGAACACCAGCGTGGAGATGACGATGGTCGCGGTCCATGCGATGCGCTGGCTGGGCGTGCGGAGGGAAGGATTGTCGCTCAATTCTTCATCCCTCCCGTGACCTGCTGGCCCTGCACCAGCTTGCCGTAGACGAGAGCGAGTAGAAGTGTGGCGAGCAGCAGCACCGCACCCAGCGCCGAGGCAAGACCCCAGTTCGCGGTCTCGGTGGTGTAGAGCGCGATGAAGTAGCTGATCATCTGGTCGGCGGCGCCGCCGACGAGCGCCGGCGTGATGTAGTAGCCGAGCGCCAGGATGAAGACGAGCAGGCTTCCCGCGCCGATGCCGGGCAGGGTTTGCGGCAGATAGATCCTTAAGAAAGCGGTGAGGGGCGGCGCGCCGAGCGATGCTGCGGCCCGCATGTAGGCCGGCGAGATCGCCTTCATGCTGCTGTAGAGCGGCAGGATCATGAACGGCAGCAGCACGTGGGTCATGGCCACGCAGACACCGAAGCGGTTGTAGATCAGGCGCAACGGCTCGTCGATGATGCCGAGCCAGTGCAGGCTGTCGTTCACGACGCCCTTGCTCTGCAACAGCACGATCCAGGCGCAGGTGCGGACCAGCAGCGAGGTCCAGAACGGCAGCAGCACGAAGATCATCAGCAGGTTCGACCTGCCCGGCGGCAGCGCCGCCAGGAGGTAGGCGACCGGGAAGCCGAGGATCAGGCAGAGTGCGGTAACACCGAGGCTGATGAGGAAGGTGCGGGCGAAGATGTCGCGGTAGATCGCCTGATCCGGTGACGCCGCGACGATCGCGCCGTCCGCGTTGCGCGTCAGGTCGAGCGCCGCCAGAAGGTAGAAGCCGGTCATCGGGCCGCTGGCATTCTTGATCGTGGTCCATGTCGTGCGCTCGCGCCACGCTGGATTGATCTTGCCGAGCGTCTCTTTAGCCGTCCCCGCTTCCGGCACCGTCTTCAGATTGCGTGCCGTGCTGGTCAGGATCGTGCGAAAGCCGTTCAGCGCGTAATTGAGCCGCTTGGCCGAGACGGCGATGGTGCCGGCGGCGCGCGCCGCCTGGATGTCGCTTGCCAGCGCCGCGTAGGCCTTCTCGTCCGGCAGGTCCTTGCCATCCCAATCGGCGAGCGCAGCGATGGTTTGCGGCAGAACCTGACGCACCTCGCGATCATCGACCGCGCGCCACAGCATGCCGGCGATGGGCCCGGCGAAGGTGAAGAGCAGAAACAGCAGCAGCGGCACAACCAGCGCCAGCGCCTTGAGCTGGCGCGCGCGCTCCGCTTGCCTCAGGCGGCGCTTGAGCGGCACCTTGGGCTCGGAGTCAGCCAGGGACGCTGCTGTCATGGCGTGCGCCTCTTCGACCGGACATCTGGGCGAGCGCCTCGTCCTTCGAGACGACCGCTTCGCGGTCTCCTCAGGATGAGGCTCATCGACAGCGGTGCATGTGACATGGCTGCCGCACACTCCGCCCTCATCCTGAGGAGCCCGCCTAAGGCGGGCGTCTCGAAGGATGGCCGCAACGAAACTGCGCTCGATGCGCGCCGCACGCCGGTCGGGCCGCGCGCTACTTCGCAGCCCATTTGTTGAAGCGCTCGGTCAGGCGGTCGATGTTCTCGAGCCAGAAGCCGACGTTGATCTCGACCGCGTTCTTGATGTTGTCAGGCGCCGTCGGCAGATCCTTCAGAACGGCGGGCTGCAGCTTGGCGGCCGCGTCCTTGTTCGACGTGCCATAGGCGATGTTCTCCGACAGCTTCGACTGGTTCTCCGCCTTGCCGGCAAAATCCAGGAACTTGTAGGCGGCGTCCTTGTTCGGGCTGCCCTTCAGGATGACCCAGCTGTCGAGGGTGAAAAGCGCGCCGTCCCACACCATGCCAAAGTTCTTCTTGTCGTTCTTGTTCGCGGTGTCGATGCGGCCGTTATAGACCGAGGTCATCGCCACCTCGCCGGAGGCGAGCAATTGCGGCGGCTGGGCGCCGGCCTTCCACCAGACGATGTCGCCCTTGATGGTGTCCAGCTTCTTGAACGCGCGCTCGATGCCCTCGTCGGTCGCCAGCACCTTGTAGACGTCCTTCGGTGCGACGCCGTCGGCCATCAGCGCGATCTCGAGCGTGGTCTTCGGGCCCTGACGCAGGGCGCGCTTGCCCGGGATCTTCTTGATGTCGAAGAAGTCGGCCCAGCCGTTGGGGGCCTCCTTCAGCTTGTCCTTGTCGTAGCCGAGCACGAAATCGTAGAGGATGGCGCCGACGCCGCAGGGATTGACGGACGGCTGGATGTAAGCGGCTTCGCCGCCGATCCTGGAATAGTCGAGCTTCTCGAACAGGCCTTCCTCGCAGCCGACCGCGAGCTCGTCGCTCTCGACCTGGACGACGTCCCAGGTGGCCGCGCCCCCCTGGACCTTGGCGCGCAACACGCCGACGCCGCCGTCCCAGGACTCGTCATTCATGGCAACGCCTGATGCCTTCTTGAACGGCTCGAAGTAGACTTTCTTCTGGGCATCCTGATACGCGCCGCCCCATGAGACGACGGTGAGGTCACGCGCCTGCGCGACCGTGGCCAGCGCAGCGCTGGCGCTGAACGCCGCGGCGAAACCCAGAGCAATCTTGCCAATCTTGCGCTTCAGCATGGTCCTAGTTCCTTCTTCATGTGCGTTGCGTTGATGTTGATCGCTTGATCAGACCGGATCGAGGGCGAGGCAATCCTCGGGGCGGAAGGTGATGAAGATGTTTTCGCCGTGCGCCAGGCTGGCCTGCACGCCTGGCTGAAGCTTGACCATGAACTCGGCATTGCCGGCGACATCGAGCACGGCCAGCGCGTGGTCGCCGAGATAGATGGTGTTCTGCACTGTGGCCGGCAGCCGGTTCGGTCCGTCGCTGCAGGCGCCGTCGGAGACAATGGCGATCCGCTCCGGCCGCACCGACAGGGAGGTCGATGCGCCCGCGCCTGAGACGTTCACAGCGCGTGCGGTCACGGCGCCGCCGCCGGCCAGCGCGACGCGGCAATAGTCCTTCTCGATCGACTCGACAGTGCCGGCAAGCACGTTGTTCTCACCGATGAAGTGGGCGACGAAACTGTTGACCGGACGCTCATACAGTGCGTCGGGCCGGTCGATCTGCTGCACGACGCCGTCGTTGAACACGGCGATGCGGTCCGACATGGTCAGCGCCTCGCTCTGATCGTGGGTGACGTAGACGATTGTGATGCCCATCGTCTCGTGCAGTTGCTTGATCTCGAGCTGCATCTGCTCCCGCAGGCGCTTGTCCAGCGCGCCGAGCGGCTCGTCCATCAGCACGAGCTGCGGATTGAACACCAGCGCGCGGGCCAGTGCCACGCGCTGCTGCTGGCCGCCGGAGAGCTGCCCGGGCCGCCGCTGCGCCATGGTTTCCATCTTGATCATGCGCAACGCCGCGTTGACGCGCTCCTGCGCTTCGGCCTTGTTCGTCTTGCGAACGGAGAGCGGGAAGGCGATGTTCTCCGCGATCGTCAGATGCGGAAACAGGGCATAGTTCTGGAACACCATGCCGATGTCGCGCTTGTGCGGCGGCACGTTCTTGATCGGCCGGTCCGCGAGATAGATCTCGCCCTGGGTCGGAACCTCGAAGCCGGCCAGCATCATCAGCGTGGTCGTCTTGCCCGAGCCCGACGGGCCGAGCAGGGTGAGGAACTCGCCCCTCCTGATGTCGAGATCGAGGTTCTTCACCACGAGGTGCTCGCCATCATAGGTCTTCTGAATGCCGGAAAACCTTACCAGTGCCGGCGCAGGCGTGACCATGCCGGCTTCCATCTCGTCCTCGCGTATCAGCTACGTTGCTGTCAGCACCTCGTTCGAGGTTGCGTGAAACAGCTTAGCATCCTGCGACGAGAATGCCAGCGGCGCAAGCGACGAGAGAGCGCGGGAAGCAGCGTGCGAGGGCGCGCTACATCCCCGACAGCTTGGTCACGTACACGTTGAGCGAGCCACCGGCCTCCGCGACGACGCGCAGCGTCTTGGAATCGAAGGCGATGTCGGCGAGCGTCAGGCTGTCGATCCTGGCGTCGACCTTGAGGCCGTCCTCGCTCTTCTGGTAGCCGGCGATCGCGGTTGCGATTTTCTCGCGGGCGTTGGCGGCGATCGGCTTGAGGTCGAGCGTCGCCTTCTGCACCAGCGCCTGCTGCATCTGCGGCACGACCGCGCGCGCCGCGGCGCCGAGCAGGCCGAAGGCGGCCTCGGACTCGACCGCTAGCTGGATGTCGGCGAGCCGCAGCGTCTGCTGTGCCTGGTCGAGCATCGGCCGGCCCCAGATGTGCACGGTCGCCTCGGCGCCGAGACCGAGCCAGCTCTTCTTTTCCTTCGCGCGCACCAGCAGCGAGATCAGCAGCCGCTCGCCCGACGGGATCACGTTGACGCTCTTCACGGTGACGTCGACCGGGCCGGAGCCGTCCTCGGGATAGGTGTGGCCGACCATCTGCGCGGCGATCAGCTTGTTGATCTCGGTGAAGGGCACGTCGATGGGAACGCCGATGTTCACGCCGGTGCCGGTCGGCGGCACGATCGAGATCTTCTCGGGGAACGGACAATCCGGCTTCGACGGCGTCGAGGTCACGCGCGTCTCGAGCTCGAGGCCGAGCAGCAAGGTCACGTTCTGCGCATCGACGCGGGGCTGCGCGGCGATGGCGCGGGTCGGCTTCATCTCGAGCCAGAGCGGCGGCAGGGAGCCCGCGCCCTGCAGCGGGATCGAGCGGCAGGCCTTGGCCCATTGCAGCTTCGCATTCTCCCGCAGCGACGGATCGTTGCGAATGCGCTCGGCGACGACGTTGATCTGCTCGCCGACATTCTTGTCGATCAGCGGCTTCACCTGCGCGGGGACGTTGACCTTCGCGCCGGAGACGTTGAGGTTGGTGTCGCCGAGATTGACCTGGGCGCCGAGATTGGGCTCGAGATGCCAGTTGGCCGCGAGCTTCGGGCGCGAGGTGACGATGACGTTGCCCTTGATCTCGGCGCTGGCGTTCAGATTCTTGATGTTGACCGCGCCGATGCGCTTTGCGGCGTCACCGCCGAGCACGCTGCCGAGCGCATCGCCGAGCGCGCCGGTGGCTTTCGACGACAGCGAGCCCGTCACGTTCAGCCTGCCGCTGAGCGGCGTCGAGATCGTCAGCACGTCCTTGTCGCCGGCAGCCGCCATCGGCCCGCGCGAGGCGGTCCAGCCGATGTCGGCGTTCTCCAGGATCTGCGAGATCGGGTTGTCGGCCTTGCCGGCGAAATTGCGCGGGGCGGCCTTCTCGGCCTGCTCGCGGATCGCCGAGATCGCGATGGCGACCGGCGCCACCACGATCGAGCTCTTCGAGGCCGGCGGCAGCGGCGGCAATTGCGCGACCGGCGGGGCGGAGTTCGTCGCGCGCGGCGACAGCAAGTCCATCGCCTTCAGGCTGACGAAAAACGACACCGCGAGCACCGCCACGGCAATCAGGATAGTCTTTACGTTCAACGCTAGTCGCATCAATCCCCCAAGCCGCCCCGGCAGGGGTTTTACAGGGCGGGCGAGGAGGCCGCTAGAGCGCACCGGTGGGGTGGAATTGGGGCGAATGTGTTAACGGCCGCGACCGCGCCGTTGCATTCGGGCCGTCGGCGCGGCTAGCCGCGCCGGGGACGGCGGACCGCCCTCACATTGCCGCGATCTCCGCCGCCGCAGTAGAAGCGGTCGCCGCCATCGGATTCCAGGCCCGAGACCATGGTCCCCGCGGGCAGGTCGAGCTGCTCCAGCACCTTGCCCGTCTCAGGGTCGACCCGCCTGATGTCGCTGTCCTCGCCCTCCCAGGTGCCGTGCCAGAGCTCGCCGTCGACCCAGGTCACGCCGGTGACGAAGCGCTTGCTCTCGATGGTGCGGAGCACCGCGCCGGTCTCGGGATCGATCTGGTGGATCTTGCGCTCGCGATATTGCCCGACCCAGAGCGAGCCTTCGGCCCAGGCAAGCCCGGAATCGCCACCGCCGCCGGGCGCGGGGATGGTGCCGAGTATCTTGCCCGTGGCCGCGTCGATCTTCTGGATGCGGTCCTCGGCGATCTGGAACAGGTGCCGGCCGTCGAATGCCGTCCCCGCATGCGCGGCGACGTCGATCGAGCGTGCGATCTTGCCGCTGTCGGGATCGACCGCATTCAGCCTGTCGCCGGATGCGAACCAGACGTGCGTGCCGTCATAGGTCACCCCATGCACGGCTTCGACGCCCGCAAACGGTCCGTACTCCCTGACGATCTCGGCGGCTGAACGTTTCATGTGCTCGGTTCCTGTGATGTCGCCATCCTACGTCTTCAAGAGAGGTCCGGGGAGTAACAAGCCTGTCGGGAAACCCGGGACGGGCGGCGTCATCCAGCGCCGCGCGCGGCCGTGTCCGAACGATTGCACCTTGTTCGACCGCGCCAGCTCGTCGAGCGCCCGCTGCACCGTGCGCGGGCTCGTTCCAAGCGCAAGCGCAAGCGCCGAGCTCGACCACGGCTCGCCGTCGGTGAGAAAGGCAAGGACCGCGGCGTGCTTCTCCTCGACGGGCCGGGCCAGCACGAGGACGTCGCGCGTCTTGCGCGGCGCCAGCACAAAGCCCTGCTTCGTCGCGCTGACATCGGCCAGCGGCTTGAGCTGGGTGCGGAGCCGTCCGATCTCGACGCGCAGGCGCGCGCGGTGCGATTCATCGGCGTGCTTCGCCCGGAACGCGCCTGATATCAGCACCTCACGCGAGACATCCGCGGGCCATGCCTGCGCCAGCAGACGGGCGAGCGCGAACAGCACCGGTCGCGTTCCGAGCGACACGGCAATGCCCTGCCGGCGAACGACATGATGGAACGTGTCCACGACGAGCGCCTTCGAGCTCGCCAGTCGTTCGACCTCGCCGAGCAGCAATGGGTGCTCGCTGCCGCGCGCGATCAGGCGTGCCGCGGGCGTATTCAGGATGAGGTTCGCGCTGTCGACCTCGGCCATGAGCGCGGGAATTTTGGCCTGCCGCGCCGCGCGGGCTGCGCGGTCGAGCGCGGTGCGCGCGTCTTGCGTTTTGAGGCGCCGGATGGCGATGCCGGCGACCACGAGCTCGCGGACGATCTGGGATGCAGGCGGGAGCGGGGACGAGATGAGCGCGGCCAGCGTCTGCTCGGCCTCGTCGGTGCGCCCGACGAGGAGAAGCCGGCGCGCTTCGATGTGGCCGGCGTGAGCGGCGTTGGCGAGATCGCCATGCTTTTCGAGTGTCGCGCGCGCGGCGGCGAGCGTCTTCGCCGGCCAGCTCAAATCGCGCGAGACCAGCGCGATCTCGGCTTCGGCCACCACGCATCTTGCGCGTGCCACGGCCTCCCTCGGACCGAAGGCGCGTGCGGCGCTGCGCAGCAGCGTCTTCGCCTTGGCGAGATCGCCGAGCTGCGCCATCGCGATGCCGCGCAGCGCCAGCGACGGTGCATCGTTGCGCAGCGCAACGCGGTTCAGCGCGCCGAGTGGATCGCCGGCCTCGAGCGCGCGCGCGGCGGCCGTGATCAGCGACTCCATGAATATCCCGCCACACTTGTTACTCCCACTGCGCAACCGCTTGGTGCCAGAAATCGTTGACGGCCGACACGTTGCGGCGAGGGGCGAGGGGTTCCGCACGACGCGGAGCGATCGCCCCAACAGGTCAGGTAAGAGGTTTGGAGAGTTATCATGACATCAGTCGAAAAAGCAGGAACCAACGCCGCCATGCAGACACCGCCGGTGGTGTCGCCGCAGGACTGGGAAGCAGCCCGTCAGCAACTGCTCGTGAAGGAAAAGGCGCATACCCGTGCCCGCGACGCCCTCGCCGCCGAGCGCCGGCGCATGCCGTGGATGGAAGTCACCAAAACCTATGCGTTCGAGGGGCCCGGCGGCAAGGTCAGTCTGATCGATCTGTTCCAGGGACGGAAGCAGCTGATCGTCTACCGTGCCTTCTTCGAGCCCGGCGTGTTCGGCTGGCCCGATCATGCCTGCCGCGGCTGCTCGATGGTGGCCGACCAGGTCGCCCATGTCTCGCATCTCAACGCCCGCGACACCACGCTGGTGTTCGCCTCGCGCGCGCCGCAGGCCGACATCATCCGCCTGAAGGCGCGGATGGGCTGGACCATGCCGTGGGTCACCGTCACCGACAGCTTTGACGCCGATTTCGGTGTCGACGAATGGCACGGGACCAACGTGTTCTACCGCGACGGCGATCAGATTTTCCGCACCTATCTGATCAAGAGCCGCGGCGACGAGCAGATGGGCGGCACCTGGAACTATCTCGACATCACCCCGCTCGGCCGTCAGGAGGTCTGGGAGGACTCGCCGACCGGCTATCCGCAGACCCCAACCTACAAATGGTGGAACTGGCACGACAGCTACGAGGCGGGTGCGGCGCCCGACAAGAAATGGGTCGAGGTGTCCGACGCCGGCGAAATCGCGCTCCGCACGCCGGGGGCGCAGTGAGCGACGTCCATCCTGCCGGCACCAGCCGTGACGGCGGGGAGGCCGCATCTCACCTCGCCCGATGGCTGGGCCTGGCGGCCACGCCCACCTTCGCGATCATGGCCGTGCTGACGGCCGTGCTCGGCGGCGGCCCGGCGGACATGCTCTGCTCAAACGGACATGGGCTGTCGCCGGGCGGGATGGTGCCGATGTATCTGCTGATGAGCGCGTTTCATTCGGCAGCCTGGCTGAGACTGCTCTCGCGGCGGCGTGCGGCAGGCCGTTGAGCGGCGCAAGCGTGAGCGGCCCCGGCCTTATCGGGGCTGCGTCGCGCCGCCGTCGTCGAAGAACAAGGCCATCAGGGTTTCATCGTAGTATCGGCCGTTGTGTTTCAGCGCCTTCACGCCGCGGCCGTATTCGACGAAACCGGCTGCCGCGTAGAGGCGCAAGGCGGCCTCGTTCTCGCTGACGACGACGAGCTGGAGCTGCTCGACCCGCTTTGCGGCGTGCGCGACCACTGCGTCGACAAGCAGCCGTCCCGTGCCGGACCGACGCGCGCCGGGCTGCACATACATGCCCCACAGCACCGCCTTGTGCGCGGTCTTCGCACCGTCCTCGCGACGGAAGCCGGCGGTCCCCACCAGCTCGCCCGCGATGAACGCGCCGAACACGTCCGATGCCGTGAGGCGCTCCTCGAACCAGGCAAGCGGCTTTTACTGCTCGCGTTCGAACGTGCTGGTGAAAGCCTCGGGATGGGTGGCGAGTGCTTCCAGACGAACGGTGCGGTAGGGCGCGGCATCGGCGGGGGTGAGCAGTTTGATCGCTGGGGCGGCGGCGTGATGAACGGGCGTCATGTTGGGGCGGTGTCCGTTGGGATCGTCAGAATGCCGCGAACTCAGTATCCTCATCCTGAGGAGCCCGCCATAGGCGGGCGTCTCGAAGGATGGGGAGTGTTACGCTCCGCAGGCGCGGCATCTCGACCCTATCTCCTGCGTTGGCCGTAATGTCTGCGGTCGCGCCCGCTCGTCCTTCGAGACGCCGCTGACGCGGCTCCTCAGGATGAGGCTTAACTGGCGCCTCGCGAGCTGAGGCAGGCATTGGGAGGCGGAGCCGTTGCCACAATACCGCGAGCCCCACATTCCGCTCCTCATCCTGAGGAGCCCGCTACAGGCGGGCGTCTCGAAGGATGATGTGATCCGCGCTTTGCCAGTTCTTGCAGCTCGGCAAAGTCGCCGCGCATGAAGGCTTCCTTCTTGGCGCGGCTCCATTTCTTCAGCTTGCGTTCGCATTCGATCGCGTCGGTGACCCGATCGAACCATTGCGAGAAGACGAGCGTTACAGGCCTACGCGACTTTGTGTAGCCGCCGAAGGTGCCGGCGTTGTGTTGGGCGATCCTGAGCTCGAACTCGGTCCGCGTCGTGCCGATGTAATAGCTGCCATCGGCACATTTGAGAATGTAGAGGTACGCGCCGTCTGTCATCGTGCCCGCCCCATCCTTCGAGACGACCGCTTCGCGGTCTCCTCAGGATGAGGCTAACTGGCAGTCGCTGCGCTGGGCAAGTGCCCATGAGGATCTGCTCGTCTGTGCGATCACTATTGCCCTCCCGCCGCCTGCAGATAGGCAACCACCTTCGCCGCGTCCTCCGCGGACTGCTTCTCCAAGCGCAGACGCTCCGAGAGCATGTTGCAAACGAAAACGGCCCCGGTCTGTTCCGGGGCCGTTTGCGTCACAATGTCCTGTCGCTTAGCGCGTGGCAGATCCGAGATCCGCGCGGCGCTCCGTCATCGGCAGCACGATCACCCTGGTGCCGACGTTGACGCGGGAATAGAGGTCGGTGACGTCGTCGTTGGTCAGGCGGATGCAGCCGGACGAGACGTGCTTGCCGATCGTGTCGGGGGCGTTGGTGCCGTGGATGCGGTAGATGGTGCCGCCCAGATACATGGCGCGGGCGCCGAGCGGGTTGCCGGGGCCGCCGGCCATGTGGCGCGGCAGATAGGGTTGGCGGGCAATCATTTCCGGCGGCGGGGTCCAATCGGGCCACTCGGCCTTCTTGGTCACCGACTGCGTGCCGGACCAGGTGAAGCCGTCGCGGCCGACGCCGATGCCGTAGCGCATTGCCTGGCCGTTACCGAGCACGAGATAGAGATAAGTGTTGGGCGTATCGATGATGATGGTGCCCGGCGCCTCACGCGTCGCGTAGGCCACGGTCTGGCGGCGGAAGCGCGCCGGCATCTCGACGGTGCCCTGATCCTCGGACGGCGCGGCCTGGGAGGGCGCTGCCTGGTACGGTTGATAGGGCTGGATCGGCTGCGGCGCGGCCATCGGCGGCAGCGGCTGGAAGAAGGGGAACAGCTGCACCGGCGCGGCGTTGGCCGGGCCTGCGAACGCGATTGCGGAAATCGCGGCTGCGCCAAAAGCAACGGCGCGCGAATACGTCTTGAACGTGTCCAGATTGAACATTGGTCGCCCCTGTTTGCGCGGTGTTTCTTGGTCACCCCGGCACCGTTTCGGTGCTCCGTTGCCTAATTCACTAACGGAAAGAAGTTTCGGGACGTTTGCGCGGAAAACCGAAAACGGTTTCATCGCGGCAAGGATTGTTTCATGACAGTTTCGTGGCCGCAGGGGTCCGTTAACGAACAAAACAGTGGGCCGACACTTCTGTGACGTCACACGCCTGAAATATCCTTCGTTGATGGTCCTAACCCGAGAATCATCAACTCTTGGGATTCCCCATGCGGGTATTGATCGCGACTGACGCCTGGCATCCGCAGGTTAACGGTGTGGTGCGGACGCTGACCTCGCTGGCGAACGCGGCCAAGGCCCTCGACGTCGAGATCGACTTCCTGACGCCGGAAGGATTTCGGTCCTGGCCGCTGCCGACCTATCCGGGCCTGCGCATCGCGCTGCCGAGCCGCAAGGAGATCGCGCGGCGGATCGAGAAGGCCGCGCCGGAAGCGCTGCACATCGCGACCGAAGGACCGATCGGCTGGGCCGCGCGCGCCTATTGCCGCCGCAACGGCCTTGCCTTCACCACCTCCTATACGACGCGCTTTCCGGAATATGTCTCGGTGCGGACCGGCATCCCCGATGCCGTCGGCTACGCCGTGCTGCGCCACTTCCACGATGCTGCCGCGATGACCATGGTGGCGACGGCGTCGCTGCGGCAGGAGCTGTCCGAGCGCGGCTTCAAGCGGCTCGGCTTCTGGACGCGCGGCGTCAACACCGAGCTGTTCCATCCCGACAGTCCCGCCAAGCTCGACCTGCCGGGCCCGATCTTCATGACCATGGGCCGCGTCGCCGTGGAGAAGAATCTCGAAGCATTCCTCTCGCTCGACCTGCCCGGCACCAAGGTCGTGGTCGGCGACGGTCCGCAGAGGGCGGCGCTCGAAAAGAAGTATCCCGACGCCGTCTTCCTCGGCGAGAAGAAGGGCGCGGATCTCACCGCGCATCTCGCTGCCGCCGACGTCTTCGTGTTTCCGAGCCTCACCGACACGTTCGGCGTGGTGCAGCTCGAGGCGCTCGCCTGCGGCACGCCGGTTGCGGCGTTTCCGGTGACGGGCCCGAAGGACGTCATCGCCGATCATCCGATCGGCGCGATCGACCATGATCTGCGTACCGCGTGCCTGCGCGCACTCACCATGTCGCGCGAGACCTGCCGCAACTTCGCGCTGGAACGTTCCTGGGAAAACAGCGCGCGCCAGTTCGTCGGAAACCTCACCTCACTTCAGCCCAGCCGCATCCTGCGTGCCTCGCCGGTCATGGCGCGGCGGCCGGTGCGCGGTTGATCAGCAACGTTCGAACCACAGCGAGAACCTCATCGATGGCTAAGATCATGAACCTTGACGGCACCCAGCAGATCGACCTCACCCGCGGCACGGTCGAGCAGGCGTACGATCGCTGGGCGCCCGTTTACGATCTCGTGTTCGGCGGTGTGTTCGCCAAGGGCCGCGCGGCCGCGATCGCGGCCACCAACAAGATCGGCGGTCGCGTGCTGGAGGTCGGCGTCGGCACCGGCATCTCGCTGCCGCTCTACGCGCCGCATCTGCGCATCTTCGGCACCGACATTTCGGAAGCGATGCTCGACAAGGCGCGCCAGCGCGTCACCGAGGGCAATCTCAAGAATGTCGAGGGCCTGGCGGTGATGGATGCCGAGAAGCTCGAATTCCCTGACAACTCCTTCGACGTCGTGATGGCGCAGTATGTCGTCACCGCCGTGCCGAACCCGGAGAAGGCGCTCGACGAATTCGCCCGCGTGCTGCGCCCCGGCGGCGAGCTGATCATCCTCACCCGCGTCAGCGCCGACACCGGCATGCGCCGCTTCATCGAGCAGAAGCTCCAGCCGGTGGTGCGTCCGCTCGGCTTCCGCACCGCCGAGTTCGCCTGGTCGCGCTATACGAAGTGGCTGGCCGGCGCGCATGGCATCGAGCTCGCCGAGCGCCGCCTGATCCCGCCGCTCGGTCATTTCTCTCTGGTGCGCTTCCGCAAGGTCGACGTCGCCAAGGCAGCCTGACCGCTGCTCCTCATGGTGAGGAGGCGCGTCAGCGCCGTCTCTCGGACGATGCTTCGCATCGCTCGGTGAAGCATGAAGGCCCGCGCTGCTGCAGCTCGGCCTTCATCCTTCGAGACGCGCGTTCCGCGCTCCTCAGGATGAGGCGACAGAGTAAGACGTGCGTCATCGCGCCGCTGCACATCGTCACATGACAAAATGATGATGTCACATGGCGTACATCGAATCCCTGTAAATCCTGAACCCGAAAGCATTTTGGGGGAGAGCATGATCAAGAATTATCTCGAGCAGCTGCGGATCCAGCGCTGGGACGACCATCGCTACTATCACCACAGCCGCATCAATCAGAGCCTGCACTTCGTCAGCGCGCTGAGCTTCCTCTTCGCCTATGTCTGGCTGTTCGTCGATCCCATGATCTCGGCGCTGGTTGGCTGGCTGGTCTCGATGACCTCGCGCCAGGCCGGTCACTTCTTCTTCGAGCCGCACGATTACGACCACATCAACCAGGCGACGCACGAGCACAAGGAAGAGATCAAGGTCGGCTACAACCTTCAGCGCAAGGTGGTGCTGATGGCAATCTGGGCCGCGTCCCCGCTGGTGCTGTTCGTCGATCCCACCCTGTTCGGCCTGTTCACGCCCTGGGCGAGCGCGACCGACTTCATGCGGCAGGTTGCCAAGATCTGGCTGGTGATCGGCGGCGGCGGTCTCCTGTTCCGCACCGTGCACCTGTTCTTCATCCGCGACGTCGAGACCGGCCTCGTCTGGATGACCAAGATCCTGACCGATCCCTTCCACGACCTGATGCTCTATCGCAGCGCTCCGCTCGCTCTGATGCGCGGCGAGCTGATGGACCCCGGCCTGCACCTCAACCCCGAGCACACGCTGGGCCTCATCTCCGAGCCCACGCTCGAAGAGCAGCACGCCTGAGCGCGCTTGCGCACACCACACACTCCGATGTCTGATGGTTACGTCATGCCCGGCCTCGTGCCGGGCATCCACGTCTTGGGGGCTGCTCCTTCGCCTCTCTCCGCGTGCGGGGGAGTAGGATCGAGCGCTGCCACAGACGCCGTCATTCCGGGATGGTCCGAAGGACCAGACCCGGAATCTCGAGATTCCGGGTTCGGCTCTTCGAGCCGCCCCGGAATGACAGTGGCTATGTGGAAAGGCCCAGCCTCAGCGCCCAAAGCGCTTGGCCAGCATCTCTTTCAAGATCTGCCGCTTGATATTCTTGTTGGTGAGCACGCCGTCGTGCCACCAGAAGCCGTCGGCCTTCATCTTCTCGGCGGCACGGACGAAGCGGTCGGCGACTTCGCTGAAATCGGCGTCGGTGTAGTTGAGGCTGAAGATCAGCCGGCCGGTGCCGACCCAGCTCAGGGACAGGCCCTCGGCGCGCAAATAGTACTGCAGCATCCAGTTGTAGCGGGACGGGGTGGTGTATTTCACCGTCCAGATCGACGAGAAGTTGGCGAACTGCACCGGCAGCCTGGCGTCGGTCATCATCTGGTTGAGCTTCTGGACGCGCCCGTTCCAGGTCGCCTCCAGGCCGTCATAGATGGCGCGGAAGTTCGGGCTTGCGAGCCGGCTCAAAAACTCGTCCATCGCCGTCATGACGTAGGGATGCGAGTTGAAGGTGCCGCGGGCGAAGCAGATGTCGGCGGGACGATCGTCGCGGAAGCGGCGCATCAACTCCTTCTTGCCGCAGACAACGCCGACCGGCAGGCCGCCGGCAAGGCTCTTGCCGTAGGTCACCATGTCGGCCTTGACGCCGAAATACTCCTGGGCGCCGCCGGCCGCGAGACGGAAGCCGACGAACACCTCGTCGAAGATCAGCACGATACCACGCTCGGTGCAGACCTCGCGCAGCTTCTTCAGCCATTCGGTGTACGCCGCGCGATCGAAATTGCCGCCGCGCGAGGAATCGACCAGCGAGGAATCGCCGGGCGCGTTGACGTTCGGATGCAGGCCCTGCAGCGGATTGACCAGCACGCAGGCGATGTCCTTGCGCGTGCGCAGCACGTGCAGCGTCTTCTCGGACATTTCGGAGAGCGTGTAGGTCTCGTGCGCGGCGATCGGGTTGCCGACGCCGGGCTGCACGTCGCCCCACCAGCCGTGATAGGCGCCGGCGAAGCGGACGAGGTGCGTGCGCTTGGTGTGGTAGCGCGCCAGCCGCACCGCCTGCATCACGGCTTCGGTGCCGGACATGTGGAACGAGACTTCGTCGAGGCCGGAGATCTGGCGGAGCCGCTGCACGTTCTCGAGGATGACGGGGTGGTAGGGGCCGAGCACGGGACCCAGCGCATGCGCCCGCTTCTCGGAGCCCTCGATGCACTCCTTGTAGAAGTCGTTGCCGAAGATGTTGACGCCGTAGGAGCCCGTGAGGTCGTAGGAGGTGTTGCCGTCGACGTCAGTGACGGTGACGCCGCTGGAGGACTCCATGAAGGTCGAGGTGCCCAGATGTTCGCGGACGAGGCGCGCGAACTGGAACGGCACGCGGTAGCTTTCGGTGAAGTTGAGATCGGAGATCGTTTCGGCCGCTTCCTTCGTCATCGCGCGGCCCTTGGGGTAGCGATCGGCGTAGAGAGCTGCGAGGCGGAAGAAGGCGTCCTTGCGCTGCTTCACCACGTTGTCGGGCGCGCCGTCGCAGCCGAAATACTTGTCGCCCTCGAACTCGTAGAACGGGAGCAGTTTTGCCACCCGCCGCGACATCTTGGAGTGCCCGGCGAGCGACCGGTGCTTGGCGCGGGAGAGTTCGACCCGCGCCTTGATCTTCGGGAAGACGGCGGCAGCAGACGCTGCGGCGGCCACGGACATCGAGAGAATCGGGAGTGTCGTTTCCATGACAACAAGCGCTAATACTGTGAGCTGACAGATTCATGACAGTCAAAGCCCTCATCGCCTCTTTCACCCAGCAGGAAGACCTCAACTTCCTGTTGACCAACCGCATCCCCCGCGCGGCCCTGACCCGGTTCATGGGCTGGTTCTCCAAGATCGAGAACCCGCTGGTGCGGGACTTCTCGATCGCGCTGTGGAAGCTGTTCTCCGACCTCGATTTGTCGGAGGCGCGCAAGACCCACTTCAAGAGCCTGCACGACTGTTTCACCCGGGAGCTCAAGCCGGGCCTGCGGCCGTTCGATCCCGATCCGGCGGTCGTTGCGAGTCCTTCCGACGGCATCGTCGGCGCCCATGGCCGGATCGCCGACACCGAGCTGTTCCAGGTCAAGGGCGCGCCTTACTCGCTGCTCGACCTGCTTGGCGATTCCGCGCTGGTCGACCAGCATCGCAACGGAAGCTTCGTCACGCTGCGGCTGACCTCGAGCATGTACCATCGTTTCCACGCGCCCTATGACGCGCATATCGAGCGGGTCACGCTGATCCATGGTGACGTCTGGAACGTCAACCCGATCGCCTTGAAGCGGGTCGAGCGTCTCTTCTGCAAGAACGAGCGCGCGGTGATCCGCACGCATCTGTCGACTGGCGAGGCCGTAACGCTAGTGCCGGTTGCAGCCATCCTGGTTGCCAGCATCCGGTTGCATTTCCTCGACATGGTGTTGAACGCGCAGACGCGCGGTCCGGTCAATTTCCCCTGCGATGTCAACGTGAGCAAGGGCGAGGAGCTCGGCTGGTTCGAGCACGGCTCGACCATCATCATCCTGGCGCCCGGCGATTTTACCTTCTGCGACGGCATCGCCGAGGGTACGCGCATCCGCGCCGGTCAAGCGCTGCTCAGAAGAAAGTAGCCTTCAATCTGCCGTTCCCGCCGCCTATATGGTCGGCGGGAACGAGCCTACGATTACGGATCTGATGATGGCGCGGGCGCCGGTCATGGCAGCGGGTGGGATTGTGCTGCGGCGCGGAGCTGTGCCGCTGATCGCGATCGTGCGCCAGCGCAAGCGCAACGAATGGGTTCTGCCCAAGGGCAAGCTCGACGACGGCGAGACGCCGAAGGAAGCCGCGCATCGCGAGGTGCTGGAAGAGACCGGCCACGACGTCGCCTTGCACGAATTTCTGGGCACCCTGGTCTATCAGTCCGGTGGGCGCTCCAAGGTCGTGCATTTCTGGCGCATGGAGGCCGACGGCGGTCCCGTCCGCAAGCTGATGAACGACATCAAGGCGGTGGACTGGCTGACGCTGGACGACGCGCTCGTCCGCCTGTCGCGCGAATATGAGCGCGCGTTTCTCACGCAGGTCGGCCCGATCGCGCTCGCCGCGGCGGGGCCGGCGCTTGCGGTTGTTGCCGAGCCGGCACCCGTTCCCGAGCCGAACTCGCCATTGGCGGCCGACGATATCGATGCTGCCTTGCAGACTCTGACGCCGGCCGAGGCGGCTTCGGTCGAAGAATTGCAGCACGGCCTGTTGCAGAAGGTGAAGGCCTGGCTGCGCGGCGAGGCGTGAGGTTGTATCGTGCCGTGCAGCGTTCGGCTTACGAATGAAACTGCATCCGCAAGTTAGTTGGCTCGCGTAAAGCCAACTCGCTCCAAGCCGTCATTGCGAGCGCAGCGAAGCAATCCAGAATCTTTCCGCGGCGGGACTCTGGATTGCTTCGCTGCGCTCGCAATGACGAAGCTGTCACCGCCGCTCTTTCTTCTCCTTCGGAGCCGGCGCGGGCTTGCGCGGAGCGGCAGGGCGCTGTGTGGCGGGAGCACGCTGCTGGAAGCCGCCGGGGCGTTGCAGGCCCGGCTGTTGGGCTGCAGGCGGCAGGCCGGGCTGCATGCCGGTGCGCGGCGGTTGCGGCTGCGGCGTTCCGCTTGGCTGTGGCGGCATGGCGCCGCCGGGCTGAGTCTGCCCGCCGCGTTGCGGCTGGGTTCGCGGCGTGCCGTTGGGTTGTTGAGTCCCTTGTCCTGCGCGCGGTGCACCGGGACGTCCGGCGCCTTGGCCGGGTTGCTGCTGACCTTGCTGCCCCTGGCCCGCGCGCGGGTTGCCCGGCTGCACGGCGCCGCCTTGTTGTCCCTGTCGCTGCGGCGGCTGTGTACCTTGTTGCGTCCCTTGGCGCTCCGGCGTACCCGGCTGCTGCTGACCCGGACGGTTGTTCTGGCCGGGCTGGCCGTTGGGACGTTGCGGTTGCTGGCCCGGCGCCACGTTCGGCCGCAATTGCTGTTGCTGCGGCGGCTGCGCCGGGCGCGGAATGCGGCTGATCGCGGCCGGATTGGCGCGGCGGAAGTCGCGCTGCTCGGTGACGATCTGCCGGCCGGTGGTCTGCGCCAGATGCACCTGGCTGACGAAGCCGCGGTCGCGCGCGATCTGCTGCGCGGGAATCGTGATCGGCACCGCGGCAAAGCGCATGCCGCCGCCGGCCGGGCCGGGCCGGATCGCAAAGCCGCTTGATCCTTGCGTCAGCGCGCCGAGCCGCGTGCCGCTGGTGCGGTCGTTGACCTCGATGTGGCCGACGCGGCCATCGGCGTCGGGATAGAGCTTGATGTTGACGTTGTTGGTGCCGGTTGCCGCCGCGCCCTCGGGCACGTCGACGACGCCGGTGGTGCCGCGAATGCCGAGCGTCGCGGTCGGCGTTGCGATCTTCATGTCGCCGGTCTTCGCCACCGCCGCGGCAACGAAGGCGACGGTGCCCTTGCCGATATCGAAGATCGCCGAATTCTGCTTGCCGCCGTCCTCATAGACGTAATTGTCGATGGTGATCCTGGCGCTGGCGGAGAGATTGAACGTGGTGGCGTCGTTGAAGGTGATGCCGAGCGAGGAGTTCGACGAGGTCTGCACGACGTCGTTGAGATAGATGTCGTCGCGCACGCGCAGCGGATAGGAGTTCTTGTCGCGGATCACGGTCGCGATCCCCGTCACCGTCGCGACGTTGCCGATCGGCTCGACGGCGGTGGTTTGCGCGTCCGCCGTCGGAGCAGGTGTTGCCGACGGCGTCGGCGAGGCCGATGGCGTCGGGGAGGGCGCGGGGCTCGGCTGCGCCTGTGCTTGCGCAAGCTCAATAGCATCGGATGCGGATGCGGTGTTCGCGCCGGCCAGCGGCAAGGCCAGCAGCGGGACAGCAAGCACAAAGCGGCGCCAAGCCACCATCAAAGCCACGAATGAGGTCCCGGTGAGAACGCGAGGCGAGGTCCGCCGATATCAGCCGCATCAGGCTGAATGGCGGATGAACATATGTCGCAGGGGAGGAGCGAACGTTCAAGCGCCACGTCCCGGTGTCAGGGACGTGGCGCCATCATAAGAACAAGAAGGCTTGTCAGCCGCGATGCGTTCGCTGTCAGCTCACGCGCTTCCAGGTCTGGCCGCCGCAGAACATGCCGCCGAAGGCGCAGCCCTGCACGCGCATCGCATTCGGGCCCTTCATCGCGATCGTCGAGTCGTAGTTGCGGCCGGAGTCGGGGTCATGGATGCGGCCGCTCCACTTCGCACCGTCAGGCTTCATGTTGATCAGGATGCGCTCGTTGGTCTTCTCGGCATAGCCGCACAGATTGGCGCCGCACTGTTCGACGCGGACATTGCCCTTGTTCTCTTCGGTCGCCCAGATGCCGATCGGCGAGGTCGGCGCTGCCACGGGCGCGGCGGCGACCGGAGCCGGAGCAGGCGCGGGGACATAAGCGGGAGCCGGGGTAGTTGCGACCGGAGCGGGCTGCGGCGTCGTGTCGACGGACGGCGCGGCGGCAACGACCGGGGCGGCGGGTGCAGCGACGGGCGCGGCCGGCGCGGTCGCCTGCACCGGAGCCTGCTGCGCGGGCTGCGGCTGCACCGGAGCCGGCGCGGGTTGAGCGGCCGGCGCCGGAGCCGGCGCGGTGTCGACGTCATCATCCTTGGAGCCGCCGAGGCCCTTGAGGTTGATGTTGTTCAGCTTGATCGGCTTGTCGGACAGGCCCGGCGCCACGATGGTCACGCAGTTGAGCGAGGCGCAGTTGCGCGGCGTCTCGATGCGGATGTGCTGGCCTTCGATCTGGAACGAGATCGTATTGCCGGCATGGGCAGCGGCGGTCGAAGCCAGGAAGAGCGCGGTGGCGGCGATGGTGAGCTTGTTCATGACAACCTCCGAGGGATGCGTGGTCCCGGTATGGATTGAAGTCGCTGGTGGATGAAGCGTGGTTGGACCCTACGCCGGGCTGGCGGGGCGTTCTGTGATGGTCGTCACAACCGCCTGGCGACGCTGGGTGAGGCAGCGCACATTCAGCCGCAGTCCTTCCTACGTAAGGTCATCGCGACACGGAGGGGAACCCGATGAAACGGCTCGCGACTTCGCTTGGTGCATTGATCGCATTGACGGTGGCTGCGCCCGCGGCCCAGGCCGGCTCCTACTCCTTCTCGATCGGCGGGCACCGGTTCCATGTCGAAGCGCCCAGGAATTGCCGATCGACCTCCTGTGTTTCGGTCTCCAGTCGCAGCCTCCGGCCGACAGAGGAGGCCCGCAGCGTCCCAACACCGCCGCCTGCGCCCGCGCCGGTCATGCAGGCGCCGCAGCCGGTCAATCCGGTGGCCCCGGTTCGTCCGCCGCAGCCGGCTGTGGTCGCGGCACCCCCGCCGCCAGCGCCCGTCCTTGCCGCGACGGCGTCGCAGCCGGTTGTGCCGCCTCCAGCGCCAAAATCAGAAGCTCCGGGATTTGAAACCCCGAGCCCCAATCCGCCGCGGGTTGATCTTCAGCGCGTCGAAGCGCCGAAGGTTGTTGCGCCGATCGTCGTGCCGAGTCCCGAGATCAAGCAAACGACACCGATCGCACAGCGCAGTGACGACGAGCCGGCCTATCTGCCGCTCGGCGAATGGGAGAGTTCCGGTGCCAAGGGCACGGTCCGGATCGAACGCTGCGGCCCGGCGCTCTGCGGCTATGTATTGACCGACGCGTCGAGCAGGGGCGAGAGCGTGCTCGTCAACATGAAGCCGAAGGCGCACGACGTCTGGAGCGGCAGCATCTACAGCCGCTCCAGCGGCAGCACCTATTATGGCACGATGACGTTGACGAACTCCGGCAAGCTCCATGTCGAAGCCTGCGCGATCGGCCGCTTCTGGTGCTCCGGCAACGACTGGACGCGGATTGAGACGCCGCGCGAGAAGGTGATCACGACCTTGCGTCAGTGGGGCGCGCGGTCGTAGGGTTTTTTACCCTCTCCCCTTGCAAGATCGGCGGCGTGACGGGATCGTCCTGCTCGAATTTTCGAGCGCAGCAGGGCGCCCGGCGGCGAAATGATCTGGCGCCGGGGCAAGCGGGTGATGCAATGTGAGTCCTAGATCATGCCGAGCACGATGGCGCCGACAAAGGCCAAGGCCAGATAAGCGGTGACAACGCTCAGCTTCCCGGCGAGGGTCATGAGCTTGCTCCATGCGCGCCGCTTTGCGCGCTGGCGTTATGGTTAACAGAGAGTCTCGGCGCGAAAAAGTAAGCCGTGCTGCCGCTCGGCATTCGCCGCGTTTCTGTGTGCCCGCGCCGGTATGGTTAAAGAACATTGAAATCAACGTGTTGAAGAGTCTTTAAGTAAAATCATCGAACGTGCGTGCATGACGCGCGGAGTTCGCTTGTATCTCGTCGGCTCCATCGTCCTTGTTTCGCTCGCGGGTTGCGGACGCGGCTTGTTCCAGGCCGAACGTGAACCGTGGCGGGCCGAGGCCGAAGCCGCATGCCTGAAATCGGGCGCAGTGAAGGAGGGTCCGGATCTCGTTCGCATCGATCCGATTTCCGGCCCCGGCATGTGCGGCGCCGAGTATCCGTTGAAGGTCGCAGCCATCGGCGAGGCCTCCGGCAGCTACGGCTTTGCCGACGAGGAGCTGCGCCCGCCCGGCAGCATCGGCGGTCAGCCGCGCTGGCCGGTGACGCAGCCGCGATCGAATTATCCGCAGAGCCAGAATTATCCGGCCTCGTCCTATCCGCAGCGGTCGAACTATCCCGAGAGCGCGGTGCGTCAGCCTTCCGGCTACGGCGCACAGCCCGGACCGATGTCGTTGAATGCACCCGGCGTGGCGCCGCAGGAGGACGAGATCGACCTGCCGCCCGAGGGCACCGATGCCGCGGGCGCGGCGCGCTACATGAATGCGCCGAGCTATCCTGCGCGGCAGCCCGCACCTTATTCGCAGGCACCTACACAGCAGCCGCCGCCGCGGCTTGGCCCCGCACAGGGCAATCCCGTCACCGCGGTCGGCCCGGTTGCGGTGAAGCCGACGGCGACGCTGGCCTGTCCGATCGTGTCCGAGCTCGACCGCTGGCTCGCCGATACCGTGCAGCCGTCGGCGATGCGCTGGTTCGGCGCCCGCGTCGTCGAGATCAAGCAGATCTCCGCCTATTCCTGCCGCGGCATGAACGGCAACCCGCACTCCCACATCTCCGAGCACGCCTTCGGCAATGCGCTCGACATTGCGGCCTTCGTGCTCGCCGACGGCCGCCGCGTCACCGTGAAGGATGGCTGGCGCGGCATGCCGGAAGAGCAGGGCTTTCTGCGCGACGTGCAGTCGGGTGCCTGCGCGCATTTCACCACGGTGCTCGCGCCGGGCTCCAATGTCTATCACTACGACCACATCCATGTGGACCTGATGCGCCGCGCCAGCCGCCGGCTGATCTGCCAGCCCGCCGCCGTCTCCGGCGACGAGGTCGCCGCGCGGGCGCAGTCGCGCAGGCCTTACGCGAGTGCGCGCGATCCGTCCGTCACCGGTTCGCTCGGTGCCCGCAAGAGCACGTCGCGCAAGCAGGAAGAGGACGACTACGCCGACGACTAGGGAACGCGATTTCCCTTGTAGCCCGGATGAGCGAAGCGATATCCGGGATTTCTGTGAGTGGATTCCCCGGGGTATCGCTTCGCTCGTCCGGGCTACGACTGCGTCAACCGAATGTCCATCGTCCGCTATCTCACCCATCCGCAAGTGCAAATCGATCCCGACGTGCCGGTGCCGCAATGGGGCCTCAGCCCGGTCGGTCGCGCGCGCACCGAGGCCGTGGCGGACGCAAGCTGGCTGGCGAACACCACGCAGATCATCTCCAGCGGCGAGCGCAAGGCGGTCGAGACCGCCGAGATCATCGCCGCAGAGCTCGGCATCACGATCGACATACGCGAGGCGATGCACGAGAACGACCGCTCCGCGACCGGCTTCCTGAAGCCGACCGAGTTCGAAGCGGTCGCCGATCAGTTCTTCGCGCAGCCTGATATCAGCGTCCGTGGTTGGGAGCGCGCCATCGATGCGCAGGCGCGGATCGTGTGCGAGGCGGAGGCGGTGCTGTCCCGCAACCGCGCGGGCGACGTTCTCTTCGTTGGCCACGGCGCCGTCGGCACGCTGCTGTTCTGCCACGTCGCCGGCCGTCCGATCGATCGCGCCTATGATCAGCCCGCAGGCGGTGGCCACGTCTTCGCGTTCGCGCGCGAGACGCGCCAGATCCTGCACGGCTGGCGACGGTTGGAAGAGATCGAGGCGTAGCTCCAGCGCTGCCGGAAAGTCACTTCGAGGTCGGCTTCAATGGTGCCGGCGCCAATCCCATGCAGCGCTGCACCTCGCTTGGGACGTTGTAGGTCCGCATGATGTGGCGGCTGTCGCGCAGGCCGGATGACTCGCGCTGCACGACGAACATCCAGAGCGCTTGACCTGCTTCCACCACCAGCTTGCGCCTTGCCGGCTGCATCGCGGCCGGCACCTCCGGCAGCGCGTGCGCGGCGTCGAACTCGCGCAAGCGCGTCAGCGCCTGCTCGAGCGTGCGGCCCATCCGTCCAAGCGCTGAGGCCTGTTCCTGGACGATCTCGTAATGGAGGATATCGACAGGCGGGCGAAGATCACGGGACATGGCCGCAATATAGGGCTGCGGCTCCCGCCCGCGCAACGCGCGGCGTGCTTGCCGTTACGTCTTACTTCGCCCGATACGATGCCAGAAACATCCGCGTCGCGCTGTCGACGACTTCAGTCATGCGCTGTTCCGACGGCGGCGGCGCGGCCTGGAAGACGAAGGGCAGGAAGAGCGAGGCCTTGCACAGTTCCATGAATTGCGAGGCCGCAAGGTCGCAATCGTCGATCGCGAGATCGCCGGAAGCGACGTGAATCTTGAGGTATTCGGAGAGCCGGTTGATGGTCTTGTCCAGCACGCGCAGATAATAACGGCGGCCGACATCCGGCATGCGCTCGGCGATCGCCATCACGGTGCGGATCGCCGATCCGCCGCCGGGACGGCAGAGCAGGTGGATGTAGGCCTGGCCAAAATCCTTCAGCGTGGTCTCGGCGTCGCGGGCCGGATCGAAATTGAACACGACCTGGCCGTGAAAGAGCGCTTCCTCCTCGAGAATGGCTTCGAACAGCGCGCACTTGTCGGCGAAGTAGACGTAGAGCGTGCCCTTGGAGACCTGCGCCGCGCGCGCGATCTCACCCATGCTGGCGCCGTCAAAACCGAGATCCATGAACACCTTGCGGGCACCGGCCAGAATCTGGCGGCGCTTGGAGCTGTCCTCCTCCTGGAGGACGTGCAGCTGTTCGCGGCCGGCTACAACCATTGGTTCAGGGTCTCGGAAGGTTTTTGGGTCGGGGCCCGGACTGGGAAACCCGAATAAAGGATTCGGGTCCCTAGGGTCTACGCGGGAATATTATCTATATTGACCGAACCGTTCGGTCAATGATATTTGGGATGAGCGAGAGGGACCTGCCGCTGGACGGCCGCCCCTGGTCGCGCTTTTTTTGGGGAGGCCGTTATGGCCGTATCGAGAGACCAGGCTGCGCGCGTCCTTCGCCAGGAAGCGGTGGAGACGAATCCGGCGAATGCCGACGCTGCGGCCGAGGCGCCGGCAGCCCTGGCCGAGCAGTTGCGCTCCCATGTCGCCGAGGAAACCAAGCGCCGCACCAATGAGGCGCCGGAGAAGCCCGTGACCGACAAGCCGGCCGCAGCCGCGCCGGACGCGCCCGCCGCCGGCGCGCCGAAATCCGGCAAACGCAAATTCGTGCTGATGGGCGTCGGCCTCGTGCTGGCGCTCGCGGCCGCGAGCTATGCCGGCTACTACACGCTGGTCGGCCGCTTCTACGTCTCGACCGACGACGCCTATGTCCGCGCCAACAATACCATGCTGGGCGCGCGCGTTGCCGGCCACATCTCCTCGATCCTTGCCGGCGACAACACGACGGTGAAGGCCGGCGACATCATCTTCCGCATCGACGACGGCGACTACAAGATCGCGGTCGACGCCGCCGCGACCAGGATCAAGACCCAGCAGGCCACGATCGATCGCATCGGCCGCCAGGTCGCCGCGCTCGAGAGCCAGGTGGCGCAGGCCAAGGCGCAGCTCGTCTCGGCCGAAGCCGGCCTCAAGCGTGCCGATCTCGACTATGAGCGCCAGCAGGCGCTGAGCAGCAAGGGCTTTGCCTCGCGCGCCACGTTCGAAAGCTCGGAAGCCGGACGCGACCAGGGCGCCGCCGCGGTCAAGGCCGCGCAGGCCGCCTTCGACGTCGCCGTCAGCAATGTCGACGTCACCAAGGCGCAGCAGGCCGAAGCGCAGGCGCAGCTCGCTGAGCTCAAGACCTCGCTCGCCAAGGCCGAGCGCGACCTCGCCTTCACGGCGGTGCGCGCGCCGGTCGACGGCACGTTCTCGAACCGTCTGGTCAACGCCGGCGACTTCATCTCGGTCGGCCAGCGTCTCGGCAATGTCGTGCCGCTCGACGACGTCTATATCGACGCCAACTTCAAGGAAACGCAACTCAAGCGCATCCGTCCCGGCCAGCCCGTGACGATCAAGGTCGATGCCTATGGCATGCGCAAGTTCTCCGGCGTCGTCGACAGCATCGCAGCGGGCGCAGGCTCGGTGTTCACGCTGCTGCCGCCCGACAATGCCACCGGCAACTTCACCAAGATCGTGCAGCGCGTGCCGGTCCGCATCCGCGTGCCGAAATCGGTGGCCAAGCAGAACCTGCTCCGCGCCGGCATGTCGGTCTATGCGACCGTCGACACCAACAAGGGCGCGGCCGACGCCGACAGTGAGATCGATCTCGACGATCCCACCGCGATCCACCCGCAGTAACTGAAGCTGAGCGCTGCGAGGTCAGGCCATGGCCAACGCCACCACCGCTTCACCTGCCATGATGGCAGCCCCCGCTTCGGAGCGCATCGCGCCGAAGCGGCTGTTCGCCTTCATCATCATGGTGTTCGGGATGTTCATGTCGATCCTGGACATCCAGATCGTCTCGGCGTCCCTCAGTGAGATCCAGGCCGGATTGTCGGCAAGCTCGAGCGAAGTCGCCTGGGTCCAGACCGCCTATCTGATCGCCGAGGTGATCGCGATCCCGCTGTCGGGATTCCTGTCGCGCGCCTTCGGCACGCGGCTCTTGTTCGCGATCTCGGCGGCGGGCTTCACCGCCTCGAGCCTGCTCTGCGGCTTTGCCACGAGCATCGAGGAGATGATCGTCTGGCGCGCGCTGCAGGGCTTCCTCGGCGCCGGCATGATCCCGACGGTGTTCGCCTCGGCCTACACCGTGTTTCCGCGCTCGAAATTTCACATCGTCGGCCCGATCATCGGGCTTGTTGCGACCTTGGCGCCTACGATCGGCCCGACGGTCGGCGGCTACATCACCGATTTGATGTCATGGAACTGGCTGTTCTTCATCAACGTCGTGCCCGGCATCGGCATCACCCTCGGCGTGCTGGCGCTGGTCGATTTCGACGAGCCGCATTTCGAGCTGCTCGATCGCTTCGACTGGTGGGGCCTGTTGTTCATGGCCGGCTTCCTCGGCACGCTGGAATATGTGCTGGAGGAAGGCCCGCAGCATGAATGGATGCAGGACACCTCGGTGGCGATCTGCGCCTGGATCTGCGCGGTCTCCGCGATCGCCTTCTTCTGGCGCGTCTTCACCGCGGCCGAGCCGATCGTCAACTTACGCACCTTCTCCAATCGCAATTTCGCGGTCGGCTGCGTCCTGCAGTTCTGCATCGGCATCGGCCTCTACGGCCTGACCTACATCTATCCGCGTTATCTCGCCGAGGTGCGCGGCTACAGCGCGCTGATGATCGGCGAGACCATGTTCGTCTCGGGCATCACCATGTTCCTGGTCGCGCCGCTGGTCGGCCGGCTCATGGTGAAGATCGACATGCGCTACATGATCGCGTTCGGCCTGATCGTGTTCGCGATCGGCTCCTACCAGATGACCTGGATCACGCGCGACTACGATTTCTACGAGCTGCTCATACCGCAGATCCTGCGCGGCATCGGCATGATGTTCGCGATGGTGCCGACCAACAACATTGCGCTCGGCACGCTGGCGCCCGACAGGGTGAAGAACGCGAGCGGCCTGTTCAATTTGATGCGCAATCTCGGCGGCGCCGTGGGCCTCGCCGTCATCAACACCGTGCTCAACGACCGCACCGACCTGCACATCACGCGCCTGCAGGAGCGCGTGACCTGGGGCAATGCGACCGCGACCGAAACCCTGACCATGCTCATGCAGAAGTTCCAGGGGCTCGGCGATTCCACGCTGATGGCGATGAAGCAGCTCAGCCAGATCGTGCACCGCCAGGCGGTGGTGATGAGCTTCGGCGATGCCTTCTTCGTGCTGACGGTGTTCTATCTCGGCCTCAGCCTGCTGGTCACGCTGCTGAACAAGCCGGCCGCACTCGCCGGCGGCGGCGACGCGCATTGAGGCGGCTACGCACATTGGGCGCGCTATACGCTCGGTGTCGTCGCCCGGCTTGACCGGGCGACCCAGTATTCCAGAGGCCGGCGTTGGGGAGTTCGCGCTCACCACATCCGCCGCGGCGTACTGGATGCCCCGCCTTCGCGGGGCATGACCGCAGAGGCTCAGGCGGCGGCGGAGCGTGACAGCCGCCCCCGCACCAAATTGCAACACTCGCTCGTGATCTCACAGGAGCCCCGTTGCAAAGCGCAAACGGCACATCTATAAAGCGCACCTCATTCATTCGAACCGGGGAGAGATTTGCATGATTTCGTCGCATTCGCAGATCGCATTTCCGCGCTCGATGACCTTCTGGCTCGGTATGTCCTCGACCTCGTAAGAGGTCCTTTCCGCCAGCTTCGATTGGGCACCAAGTCCCGATCGCTCCACTTCCCAAGTCAAAATCAGTCCTAAGTGACGCCGTCTCGGCCTTCGCTGCCGGTGTGCGTCCATCGATGGAGCCGGCCCGCCCGAGAAGCGGCCGGATGAGGTCATGACCGCTCTTTCAAAGAAGCCCGCGGCGATACGCGTGGTTCTGCCCTTCGTGTTCCGGCACTGGCTGAAGCAGCCGGGGCGAACACTCGCGATCGTCGTTGGCCTGCTCGGTGCGACCGCCGCCGACCTGTTCATGCCGGTCTTCTCCGGACACCTGATCGACGCGCTGACGCGCGGGCCGTCCGATCCCGAGGCGCGCCATGCGGCGCTGGTCGCCTTCGGCGCGATCGTAGCGCTGGGCGCGGCCTCGATGGTGCTGCGGCTTGCAGGGCTGCAGGCGATCGTGCCGTTCACGCTGAAGATCATGTCGGAGGTCGCGCAGGATGCCTTCATGCGCGTGCAGCGCTTTTCGACCGACTGGCACGCCAACTCGTTCGCGGGCTCGACCGTGCGCAAGATCACGCGCGGTATGTGGGCGCTGGACTTGCTCAATGACACCATCCTGCTGGCGCTGTTGCCGTCGCTGGTGGTGCTGATCGGGTCGATGATCCTGCTCGGCGTGCACTGGACTTCACTCGGCGCGGTGATCGCGCTCGGCGCGCTGGTCTATGTCGCGATGACGGTGCTGTTCTCGACGCGCTACATCGCGCCGGCTGCGCGTGTCTCCAATGCCTGGGACACCAAGGTCGGCGGGACGCTGGCGGATTCGCTGACCTGCAATGCCGTGGTGAAATCCTTCGGCGCCGAGATGCGCGAGGAGGCGCGGCTGACCCGCGTCATCAAGCGCTGGCGCGTGCGGGTGCGGCGGACGTGGTTTCGCTACAACTACACCGCCATGGCCCAGCTTTCGCTGCTGCTGTGCTTGCGGGGATCCGTGATCGGCGGCTCGGTGCTGCTGTGGATGTACGGGCATGCCACGCCCGGAGACGTCACTTACGTGCTGACGAGCTACTACGTCATCCACGCGTATTTGCGCGACGTCGGCATGCACATCAACAACCTCCAGCGCTCGGTCAACGACATGGAGGAACTGGTGGCGATCCATGACGAGCCGATCGGCATTGCCGACTCGGCCGGTGCACGGCCGATCGCGATCGAGGGCGGCGAGATCGTGTTCGACGACGTCACGTTCCATTATGGCGGCCATCGCGCGCCGCTGTATGACGGGCTGTCGCTGACGATCCGCGCCGGCGAACGTGTCGGCCTGGTCGGCCGCTCCGGCTCCGGCAAGACGACTTTCGTCAAGCTGGTGCAGCGGCTCTACGACGTCACCGATGGACGCGTGCTGATCGACGGGCAGGACATCGCGAAGGCGACGCAGCAATCGCTGCGCAGCCAGATCGCGATCGTGCAGCAGGACCCGATCCTGTTTCACCGCACGCTCGCCGAGAACATCGCCTATGGCCGGCCCGGTGCCAGCCTCGAGGCGATCGAGCAGGCGGCGCGGCTGGCGAATGCGCACGACTTCATCCTGCGCCTGCCGAAGGGCTACGGCACGCTCGTCGGCGAGCGCGGCGTGAAACTGTCGGGCGGCGAGCGGCAGCGCGTGGCGCTGGCGCGCGCCTTCCTGGCCGACGCGCCGGTGCTGATCCTGGACGAGGCGACTTCCAGCCTCGATTCGGAATCGGAGGCGCTGATCCAGCAGGCGATGGAACGCCTGATGAAGGGGCGCACCTCGATCGTGATCGCGCACCGGCTGTCCACGGTGCGCAGTCTCGATCGGATCCTGGTGTTCGACCGCGGCGAGATCGTCGAGCAAGGCACCCATGCCATGCTCGCGGGCAAGCCCGGCGGCATCTATCGCGGCCTGTTCGAGCGCCAGGTGGTGGAGCTCGGACAGATCGCTGCAGCGGAATGAGGCGCGCGGCGGCGGGACGAACGTCCCGCCGTCACGTCGCCTGAGGATGGAATGAGATGAAAGACCTGACGCACGGCTCCATCGTGAGACACATCCTGGCGATGACACCGCCCATCATGGCCGGCATGATCTCGATCATGGTCTGCCAACTGGTCGATCTGTACTTCGTGTCGGGACTAGGCGATGCCGCCGTCGCGGGTGTCGCCGCGGCCGGCAATGCCGGCTTTCTCGTCAACGCGCTGTTGCAGGTGCTCGGCGTCGGCGCGGTGGCGCTGATCGCGCATGCCGTCGGACGCAAGGATCGGGCGGACGCCAATCTGATCTTCAACCAGTCGGTTGCGCTGTCGGTGCTGTTCGGCCTGTTGACCCTGGTCGCGGCAGCGGCGCTGTCGCGCCTCTATATGCGTTCGGTCGCCGCGGACGAGGCCACGATCGAGGCGGGAACCATCTATCTATTGTGGCTCACGCCGGCGCTCGCGCTGGAATTCGTCATGCAGGTGACGGCATCCGCGCTGCGCGCGACCGGCATCGTGCGCCCCGCCATGCTGATGCGGGTCCTTGCGGTCGTCATCAACATCGCGCTGGCGCCGGTGCTGATCTCGGGCTGGGGCACCGGCTATGCGCTCGGTGTCGCCGGGGCGGGGCTCGCGACCTCGATCGGGGTGACGATCGGCACCCTGATGCTGCTGGCGTATTTCCGCAAAGTCGAGCGCTATGTCGCCTTCGATCCGGCGCAGTGGCGTCCGCAGCCGCGCCATCTGATGCGCATTCTCAATGTCGGCCTGCCGGCCGGCGGCGAGTTCGTGATGATGTTCATCTTCATGGGGGTGGTCTATTACGTGCTGAGCGATTTCGGCGCGGCGGCGCAGGCGGGATTCGGCATCGGGCAGCGGATGCTCGGCCTGATCCACATGCCGGCGCTTGCGGTGGCGCTCGCGGCCGGGCCGATCGCCGGCCAGAATTTCGGCGCCGGCAATAGCGCGCGCGTGCGCGAGACCTTCGTCAAGTCGGCGCTGATCACCACCGTCGTGATGGCCGGCTTCCTGCTCCTTGCGCAGTTGAAGCCGGAATTCCTGCTCGCCGGATTCTCCAACGACCAGGAGACAATGACGATCGCCTATCTGTTCCTGCGGATCATCTCGTTCAACATGGTGGCGCAGGGCCTGATCTTCACCTGCTCAAGCATGTTCCAGGGTCTCGGCAACACCAAGCCGGTGCTGCTGAGCTCGGCGACGCGCGTGTTCACCTACTCGCTGCCGGCGATCTGGCTCTCGACGCGACCGGGCTTCCGCATGGAGTATGTCTGGTACCTCTCGATCGCGGCGACCACGCTGCAGGCGGCCTTGAGCCTGTGGCTGCTGCGCCGCGAGTTCAGGAAACGCCTGGCGTCGCCGGAGCAGAAGGCGGCCGAGCCGGCGAGCAGTGAGCCGGTCGCGCCTCCGGCTCGTGCGCCTGCGTAGAGATGGCTTGTGACCTCCCCACGGCTCCGGCTAATTTGTCGCGCCGTGGGGACGGTCAAAGGAGTGTACGTGCTCGGCGTCGGCGTTGCCGGCGGCATGGCGCTCGCCGTGAAGAGGGCGAAGGGCTAGAACGCGCCGATGCTGTTCCAGACCAGAGTGGCGCCCGACAGGAACAACAGGCCGAGCACGACATCGCCAAAATGCTTGTCGCTCAGCGCGTGATAGACGCGCGCGCCGGCCCATGCGCCGATCAGTGTGCCGGGAAACGCGACCAGCGCGAGCCAGACCACCTTGAACGCGACGAGGCCCGACGCCGTCTGCAACACCAGCGCGGTCGCGAGCACCGTGAAATTGAAGAGCTGGAAGATGCCGCGTCGCTCGTGCTTGTTCCAGCCGCGGATATTGGCCCACAGGATCGGCAGCGGCCCGGACAACCCGGCAAGGCCGCCCAAAATGCCGCCGGCAAAACCGATCGCGCCGTCGGCGATCCGGCCGCCGAAGGCGATGGCGAGCGGCTTCTTGTTCAGATAGAGCGCGGTCGAGAACACCAGCAGCAGCACGCCGATGCTCAGCTTGAACACTTTCGGATCGGCCGAGGCGACCAGCATGGTTCCCAGCGGAACGCCGATCAGCCCGCCGATCAGGAACGGCCAGACCAGCGAGAGATCGAACGTCTTCCACATCGACGGCAGCGTCGAGCTCTGTGCGATCACCGAGCAGATCAGCACCAGCGGCACCGCGAGCGAGGGCGGCAGCACGTAGAGCCAGATGCCGAGCGCCATCAGCGCGGTGCCGAATCCGGCCAGCCCCGAGACGAAGCCGCCGGCCAGTGCGCCGAACAGCAGCAGCGCGTAAGTGGACGTTTCCAACCGATTATCCTTGCCGCAATGGGCGATCCCGAACTGTTGATCGCCACTGCCCGCATAGCACGGCTTCGGCCGTGGAGGTCAATTTCAAAACCGCACGCAAGCGTGATCCCCGGGGACCGACCCAGGGCGGGCGTTCGCGGAAGACGTGCCTAGATGTTGGCCGTACTGCAATAAGGGGGCTGCCCGACGCCGTCATGCGCTCCGCCTGTCCCTGAACGAGATGACGGAGAAGCACCATGACCCGCTTGAACATTGCTGCCGCGGCCGCGCTGCTGTCGATGGCGGCCCTGATGCCGACAATGGCGCAGGCGCAGTTTTCCGAGCCCGCGGCCTATCAGGCTGCCCATCCCGACCGTGACGTGCTCAATGGCGGCCAGCTCACGCCGGCAGGCAGAGCGGCTCGCGGCGAGACGGCGGTGCCGAGCGAAGCCTATGCGGCTTATCCGTCAGGCGTTGCACCGGTCGTTCGACCGCATCATCGCCGTCATCACCAGTGATCTAGACGATTTGTCTGGTGTCGGCGGGCCTGTGCAGCGCGCCGACCAGGATGCGCAGCGCTTCGGTCAACTCCGCCCTGTTGCGCGCTGCCCCGAGTGAGAGGCGCGCCGCATGTGGCGGCGTTCCGTCCACGGTGAAGGCATCGCCGGCGACGACCGCAAGGCCATTGCGCAACAGATAACCCGCGACGTCGGGCCGGCCCTCAGGCAACCGCAGCCACAGATGATGGGCGGCGGGTTTGGCCAGGAACTGAAATCCCTTCAGTGCGCGCTGTGCGAGCTGCTGGCGCCCGACCGCCTCGTTGCGAATGGCGGCGACGATGCGATCGGCAATGCCGCTCTCGATCCAGTGCGTCACCAGCGCGACCATCAGCGGCGCCGGCATCTGCACCGTCGCCTGCAAATAGGTACGCATCTGCTGCTGCGCGGTGCTGTCGGGCGTGACGAGATAGGCGACGCGCAGTGCCGGCGCGATGCATTTGGACAGCGTGGTCGCCAGATAGGTCCGTTCCGGAATGAGGTTGGCGATCGGCGAGGCGGCGCGATCGAGCAGGCCGTAGGCGTCGTCCTCGATCAGGATCGTTTCGGCATCGCCGATGATCTTCGCGATAGCGTCGCGGCGCTCGGGAGAGAGCGTCGCCGTGGTCGGATTGTGCAGCGTCGGAATGAGATAGACGGCTTTCGGCCTGTGCGCGCGGCACGCCTTCGCCAGCGCATCGGGCAGAATGCCGCCGTCATCCATGGCGACGCTCACGAGCTTGACGCCGAGCTGCGCTGCGGCGGCCTTGATGCCGGGGAAGGTGAGGGCCTCCGTCAGCACGACGTCGCCGGGCCGCGCCAGGTGCGCGAGCAGGTTGAACAGGATCGTCTGCGCGCCGGGAAAGATCACGAGCCGGTCGGCATGGGCGTGCGGCACGCGTGCGCGCATCCAGCGCGCCGCGACCTCGCGCTCATGCGCGCTGCCGCCGGGCGGCTGGTAGTTCAGGAACGCGGTCAGGCCCGATTGGGCGCGGAGAGCTTCCATGCCGGCGATGATACGCTCGTCGAGCTGCGCCTCCAGCGGATGCGGCGGCACGTTCATCGAGAGGTCGATCGCGACGGGATGCGGCAGGTCGACCGCGCGGCGCGCGCTGGTCTCCGACACGAACGATCCCTGGCCGACGCGGGCTTCCATGATGCCGCGGCGGCGCGCCTCGGTGTAGGCGCGCGTCACCGTGGTGAGGTCGATGCCGAGCGCCTTCGCCAGCGCGCGCTGCGTCGGCAATTGCTGGCCGCGCACCAGCCGGCCCGCGGCGATATCGGCCTCCATGGCATCGACGATGCGCTGATAGCGCGGCCCTGACAGCTCCGAGATTGTAGGGGTCCAATCCATGCAATTTAGGCCCATATCCTTTGAATGTATGGATGCAAGATATTATTGTATGGATCAGCAAAAAGGAAGAGGTGTGGTCATGGCGACCGGTTCAGTCTCTCTCTCAAAGGCGATGTGGCGCGGCTTCCTGGGCAAGTGCCCGAACTGCGGCGAAGGACATATGTTCGGGCGCTTCCTGAAAGTCGCGGACAGCTGCGACCATTGTGGTGAGGAGCTCTTCCATCAGCGCGCCGATGATTTCCCGGCCTATCTGGTGATGGTCGTGGTCGGCCACCTCGTGGTGCCGGCGATCCTCGCGGTCGAGACCGCCTATGCGCCGGCGGTCTGGCTGCAGCTGGCGGTGTGGTTGCCGGTGACGCTGTTTGCCTCGCTTGCACTGCTGCAACCGACCAAGGGCGCCATCGTCGGCCTGCAATGGCAGCTCGGCATGCACGGCTTCGAGGCGGGCAAGCTGCGGCGCGAGGCCACCGAGCTCGCTCCGGTACTTGTGAAGGACTCGCGCGCGGCCTGAAGTGGTCGTGAAGTTTATTTTGCGCGACCGACCACTACACTCCACCGTACCGACACTTACGATGGAAAATACAGATGGCCGGACGCTCGAAGATTTTTCTGCTCTGTCATGGCGCATGGTCCGGCGGATGGTCCTGGAAGAAGATGCATCCGCTGATGGCACAGGCCGGTCACCGCCTGGTGGCGCCGACCTATACCGGGCTCGGTGAGCGTGAACATCTCGCCAGTCCTGGAATCGATCTCGACACGCATATCCAGGATATCCTGAACGTCATCAAGTTCGAGGATCTCAATGACATCGTGCTGCTCGGCCACAGCTATGGCGGCATGGTCGCCACCGGCGTGGCCGATCGCGCCCGCGAACGCGTGACGCAGCTAATCTATCTCGATGCCTTCGTGCCGCGTGACGGGCAATCGCTGTTCGATCTCAACGAAGGCGGGCGCGAGCCGATGCGCAAGGCGGCGGCCGCGGGAGACGGCTACCGCATCCCGCCGAACCCGCCGCCGCCGGACACGCCGCAGGCCGATCTCGACTGGCTGGACGCGCGCCGCGTCGACATGCCGATCAAATGCTGCGAGACGAAGCTGCAGTTGGAGCACGGCGAGCCGGCGATGCCGCGCAGTTACATCTACTGCAAGCGGATTCCGCCGGGCGATGTGTTCGGGCAATTCGCGAAGCGCGCGAAGAGCGAGGAGGGCTGGCGCTATTTCGAGCTCGATGCCAGCCACGCGCCGAATGTCACGGCGCCGGAGGCGTTGATGGGTGTGTTGGAGAAGATAGTCGCCTAACTCACAGTCGTCATTCCGGGGCGCGACGAAGTCGCGAGCCCCGGAATGACATCTGTGAAAATGGTGAGGGGCCCGATGCGTTAGCATCGAACCCCTCGTTGCTTCCTAGTTAAGACGCGCTTTCTTCACGCGAACCGGAACTCCACTTCGCTCGAAAGCGCTTTAGAATATCAGCCGGCCTGTAAGCCGGGTTCTGTAGGGCACCGCCCGCTTGCGCGAACGGTACGTGACGGCCATTCCTCTGGGACCATGTTTGCACATGGCCTCGAGCAACCTACCCGGACGGCGGGCCTGACATCGCCCCGCGGCGTTATCGCTTTCGCGAACAGCCCGCTACGCCGTCCCTATTCGGTTTTGCTCCCGGTGGGGTTTACCATGCCGGCTCCGTTGCCGGATCCGCGGTGCGCTCTTACCGCACCTTTTCACCCTTACCTGCCTGCGCAGCTTGCGCTGCTACGGCACGGCAGGCCCGAGGGCTTGCCGCGCCGAAGCCCAAAGGGCGAAGGCGGGCGGTTCGTTCTCTGTGGCACTTTCCCTGGGGTCACCCCCGCCGGACGTTATCCGGCACCGCATGTCAAGGGAGCCCGGACTTTCCTCCCCGGCGGCCTTTCGGCACCTGCCGGAGCGGCCGTCCGGCCGACTGACGCCCTACGCATGGAGCATTTGTGACGGTTCCGTCAAGCCGGGATCGCCGTGCACGCGGTGGCCGAAATAATTTATCCTGAAGATGTCGTTTGGAGCGTGTCCCGTTCGACTGGATGTCGGTGATCCCCCCGAACAACAGGAGTTGAGCCATGCAATATCTGCTGATGATCTACCAGAACGAGGTCGAATACGCGAAGAACGACGCTGCCACGGCCCAGAAGATGATGGCCGAGTACCAGGCCTTTACCCAAGGCATCGTCCAGAGCGGCAATTTCAAGGCCGGCGACCGGCTGCAGCCGACCACCACGGCGACGACGGTCCGCGTGCGCGACGGCAAGATGCTGACGACCGACGGCCCGTTTGCCGAAACGCGCGAGCAGCTCGGCGGTTACTATTTGATCGAGGCCAAGGACCTGAACGCGGCGATCGAGATCGCGGCACGCATTCCGAGCGCGCGCATCGGCTCGATCGAGGTGCGCCCGATCTGGGTCTACGACAAGTGACCGCGCCCTTGCGCATCGACGCATGACTCCGGGCGAGATTGACAGAATCTTCCGCGACGAGGCGGGGCGGGCGCTGGCCACGCTGATCCGCCTCGTCGGCGATTTCGATCTCGCCGAGGAGGCGTTGCAGGACGCCTTTGCCGTCGCGCTGGAGCGCTGGTCGGCATGCGAGATCCCGGACAATCCGCGCGCCTGGCTGGTCAACGTCGCGCGCAACAAGGTGATCGACCGCATCCGCCGCCAGGCTGCCTTCCGCGGCAAGCAGCGGCAGCTCGTGCACGAGCTCGAGCTGAACGCGCAAGCTGCCGACGAGCCGCCGGCGATGCTCGACGACGACATGCTGCGGCTGATCTTCACCTGCTGCCACCCTGCGTTCGCGCCCGAGGTCCAGGTCGCGCTGACGCTGCGCACCGTCTGCGGGCTCTCGACCGCGCAGGTCGCGCGCGCTTTTCTCGTCGGCGAGGACGCGATGGCGCAGCGGCTCGTTCGCGCCAAGCAGAAGATCAGGCTCGCCGGTATCCCCTATGAGGTGCCGGAGCGCGATGCGCTGGCGCCGCGGCTCGATGGCGTGCTCGCCGTGATCTATCTTGTCTTCACCGAAGGCTATGTCGCGACATCGGGCGCGGATTTGATGCGGCCGGATCTCGCGGTCGAGGCCATCAGGCTCGCCCGCCTGCTCGACCGGCTGATGCCCGATCGCACCGGTATCAAGGGCCTGCTGGCCCTGATGCTGCTGCACGATGCGCGCCGCGCCGGGCGCGAGACGTCGGCCGGTGACATCGTGCTGCTGGAGGAGCAGGACCGCAGGCTCTGGGACCGCAAGCAGATCGAGGAGAGCCTCCGGCTGGTGGACGATGCGCTGCGTGTGCCCGGCCGGCCGCAAGCCTACGCCGTGCAGGCCGCGATCGCCGCGCTGCATGCCCGCGCGCCGAGCTACGAGCAGACGGACTGGCCGCAGATCGCCGGGCTCTACGAGGTGCTGCTGCGCATCAACCCATCGCCGGTGATCGAGCTCAATCACGCCGCCGCGGTGTCGATGGTCGACGGCCCGGCACGTGCGCTCGATCTGGTCGATGCGATCGCCGCGCGCGGCGGGCTCGACGGCTACGAGCTGTTGCCCGCCGTGCGCGCGGACCTGCTGCGACGGCTGGGACGGAAGGACGAAGCGCGCGAGGCCTATCGTCTGGCGACGGAGGCAACGCAGCTCGAGCCGCTGCGGCGGCTCTATGTGCGACGGGTGCGCGAGCTGGACTAAAGCGCGATGAGATTAGGATGAATCGTCATCGCGCTTCAGGTTGTTATTTGAGCATGATCTTTCCGGAAAACCGCTGCACACTTTTCCGGATCATGCTCTAGATACCGAGCGCGCTCTGGTAGGCGAACAGCGCGGGAGCGCCGCCGGTGTGCAGGAAGATGACGTCCTCGTCGTTGTGCCATCGCCCCTGGCGGATCATCGCAATCAGGCCGGCGAGCCCCTTGCCCGAATAGACGGGGTCGAGCACAAGCGCCTCGGTCTGCCCCGCAAGCCGGATCGCTTCGATCGTGGCCTGGTGCGGCACACCATAGGCCGGTCCGGCATGGCCGGCGACCACTTCCACCATGGCCTCGTCGAAGTCCACGCCGAGCAGATCCGCCGCTTGCCGTGCAAGGGCGACCACATCGGAGCGCACCCGCGCGGGCTCCGCATCGATATCGATACCGACGATTTTCGTGTCCGGCATGGCTGCGGCCGTGCCAATGACGAGACCGGCCTGCGTGCCGGCACTTCCGGTGCAATGCACGATGGCGGCCGGCTTGAAGCCCGACCGCGCCGCCTGCTGCTCGATTTCGCAGATCGTCGTGGCGTAGGCGACCGCGCCCAGCGCATTCGAAACTCCGTACGGCACGAAATACGGCTTGCGTCCCTGCGCCCGGAGATCGTCGACGAGCGCGCGGATGGCCGCATTGCGATCGCCGGTCCACGGCACGTCATGCAACTGCGCGCCGAACAGCCGATTGAGAAAGGCGTTGCCCGAGGTCTCGTATTCCGGCGTCGGTGGCGCGAGCCGGCCGTGATAGACGGCCAGATGACAGGGGAGGCCAAGCTTGGCGGCAACCGCCGCGACCTGCCGCTGGCTGTTCGATTGTACGACGCCGCCCGAGACGATGGTGTCGGCGCCATTTGAAACGGCATCGTGCAGGACGTAGTCGAGCTTGCGCAGCTTGTTGCCGCCGAAGCCGAGCCCGGTCGCGTCGTCGCGCTTGATCCACAGCCGCGGCCCGCCGAGATGGGCTGTCAGCCGCTTCATCGGCTCGAGTGGCGTGGGAAGATCGGCCAGGCCCAGGCGTGGAAAGGCGGCGAGCCGGTCAATCAGTGGCTTGCGATCCATCTGCATGGCTTCGTTTGTCCAGCTCGCGCGCGATCGCCGGAGAATAGCCTGACCCCTGCAATTGCAGCGACGGTCGCGTGATCACATTCAAGCGAAGAGCGGAGGATGTTCTATGGAAGCAGGCGCGAAGGCATCACTTGGACGCGACCGTGGTCTCGTCCGCCGGGAGGCTCGCCAGCAGCGCCTGCAACGTCGTCAGCGTCGAGTGATCCGCGACACCATCGAGCCGCGCCGGGCGGAAATGGCGCTGGAAGGCGGTGACGACTTCCATCGTCGCGGCGTCGTATTTGCCGGTCAGCGGCACGCCATAGCCGTATTTCGCGAGTGCCTGCTGCAGGCTCAGCACCGCGTCGCTGATGGTGCCGAGCATCAGGGTCTCGCCACGCACGACGGGCGCGGGTGTCACCCAGTGACCCACGCCGGAATTGGCCAGCGAGTGCCACGGAAACTTTTCGCCGGGGTCCTTCTTGCGCGCGGGCGCAACGTCGGAATGGCCGAGCACCCGCTGCGGCGCGACCTTGCGGCGGAGCATGATGCCGCGGCACAGCGCGATCACGGCGGCGATCTGGCGCAGCGGATATTCCGGATAGCCCCAGTCGTGACCGCGGTTGATGATCTCGATGCCGATCGAGCAGGAGTTGATGTCGTCCTCGCCGGCCCAGGACGAGACGCCGGCGTGCCAGGCGCGCCGCGCCTCCGGCACGCATTGCACGATGCGGCCATCCTCCAGCACGACATAATGGGCCGAGACTTCCGTGCCCGCCGTGCACAGCCGCGCCAGCGCGCCCTCGACGTCGGGCATGCCGGTGTAGTGCAGCACGATCATGTCGGGCTGCCGTCCCCTGTTGCGCTCGCCATGGTTCGGAGAGGGAATGATGTCGGAGACGATCGACGAATCCGGGTCGAACGTCCGCATGCTCGCCGCGGCCTTGGGAACCGGGAGAACACGTTGACGCTTCGAATCAGAACCTGGCGGCGTGGGCGAACCGGACGACATTAACAGCTCGAGTCGGACGAAGAGTGGATCAAGCCCTTCTCTTTACTATTCCTTTACCCTCCGGCGTGCGCAATTGCACGTCTCGGTTAACGGATGCATTTTGGACCGGGTGTGTGGATGAGGCATCACCGGCCTGTCACCTTTTCGACTTGTAACGCGCCGATCAACGCTTTCTTAACGCTAAGGGCCGTTACTGAGGGATGAAGAGCCGACCCGCGTCCGGAGGCGGCCAAAGCGTATTTTGGCTCGAAATCCCATGGCTGCCCGACAAATTCCACTGGGAACACTGGGTTGGCGGCCCGGGACGACCGGGCTCGGTAACCATGCTGGACAAGGGCTTAGTCGTGGAACCGCCGCGACGGGGAACAATTCGAGGCGTTATGGGCTTGCTCGCCCCCAATCTCGCACGGGCGTTCGGCAGGCGCGGCACATGAGTTCGGCTCCGCACATCCCCGTTCTCGGCCGCGAGGCCATCGACCACCTCGCTCCGCGCGAGGGCGGTATTTATGTCGACGCTACCTTTGGCGCCGGCGGCTACAGCCGCGCCATTCTCGACGTGCCGGGAACCCGGCTCATTGCCATTGATCGCGACCGCACCGCCATCGCCGGCGGCGCCGAGCTGGTCGCGCGTTCCGCCGGTAGGCTGACACTGGTCGAGGACCGCTTCTCCAATCTCGCCGAGGTCTGCGCGGCGCAAGGCGTCGATGGGATCGACGGCGTCGTGATGGATGTCGGCGTGTCCTCGATGCAGCTCGACCAGGCCGGGCGCGGCTTCTCGTTCCGTCTCGACGGCCCGCTCGACATGCGGATGGGGCAGACCGGACCGACCGCCGCCGACATCGTCGCGCGCGCCTCCGAAGGCGATCTCGCCGACATCATCTATCTCTTCGGCGAGGAGCGGCAGTCGCGCCGCATCGCCCGCGCCATCGTCGCGGACCGGCAGGAGACGCCGTTCACGACCACGCGCGCGCTCGCCGATCTTGTCGGCAGGGTGGTCCGTTCCAAGCCCGGCGACATTCATCCGGCGACGCGGACGTTCCAGGCGCTGCGCATCTTCGTCAACGAAGAGCTGGAAGAGCTGCAGACCGCGCTCGCCGCGGCCGAGCGCGTGCTCAAGCCCGGCGGCCGTCTCGTCGTGGTCTCGTTCCATTCGCTGGAAGACCGCATCGTCAAGAATTTCCTCGCCGAGCGCAGCAAGACCGGCGGCGGCTCGCGGCATCTGCCGGAGGTGGCGCAGACCGCGCCGAGCTTCCAGCTTCTGACCCGCCGCCCCGTGATCGCGGGCGAAGAGGAGGTCGCGCATAATCCGCGCGCGCGTTCCGCAAAGCTGCGCGCCGCCGAGCGCACCTCGGCGCCGGCGCATCACGACGACGAGGCGTCGTCCTGGCCAAAACTTTCCGACGTGATGAGGGGCGGCTAGCACATGCGCTTCATCCACCTCCTCGTCATCGGCGCGCTGATTTTTGCGGCGGCCTATGTCTACCGGATCAAGATGGACTCGACCGCGCGCACCGAGAAGGTGCTGCGGCTGCATGCAGAGATCCGCGAGCAGCGCGATGCGATCGCATCGCTGCGCTCGGAATGGGCCAAGCTCGATGCGCCCCTGCGCCTGCAGGGCCTGTCCGAGCGCCATCTGCCGCTCAAGCCGGTCAACGGCACGCAATATGACTCGCTGAAGAACCTGCCGGAGCGTCCGCCGCGGATGTTCAGGCCGGGCGAGCCCGATCCGATCGGCGCCATGCTCAACACCATCGAAGCCGCGAGTGACCCTGATACCGTAACGGGCTCCGTGCCTCAGCCCGGGGACAAGCAATGAGCGCTGCGACTCCGGCCAAACCCAAGCCGACCGAACCCTGGCGGCAGCGGCTGATCCGCAGCCTGCTCTACGGGCGCAATGTCGACCGCCAGGCGAAAGCCCGCGCGCGCGTTGGCCTCGCCATGCTCGCCTTCACCTCGGTCTACGTCCTGATCGGCGGCCGGCTCGTGATGTTCGCGATCGGCGCCGACGCCCACAGTGCGCGCCGTGCGGCGTCGCAGGAGGTGGTCGCGACCGCGCGGCCCGACATCGTCGACCGCAACGGCGCGATCCTTGCGACCGACGTCAAGGCCGCGAGCCTGTTCGGCGAGCCGCGCCGCATCATCGACAAGGACGAGGCGATCGAGCTGCTGACGGCGACCGTGCCCGATCTCGACGAAGCCGAGGTGCGCGAGCGCCTGTCGGGCCGCAAGGGTTTCGTCTGGCTCAAGCGCGAGGTCACGGCGAAGCAGCAGCAGGACATCCACAAGCTCGGCATTCCCGGCATCGGCTTCCTGCGCGAGAACAAGCGGGTCTATCCGACCGGCAACGAGGTCGCCCACCTCATCGGTCTCGTCAACATCGACAACCAGGGCATCGCCGGCATGGAGAAGTGGCTCGACAACCAGGGCCTCGCCGATCTCCACCGCGCCGGCTTTGCCACCGACCGGTTGCAGAAGCCGATCGAGCTCTCGATCGACCTGCGCGTGGAGCACGCGCTGCGCGACGAGCTGTTGAAGGCCAAGGAGAAGTTCCACGCCAAGGCGGCGTCCGGCATCGTCTCCAACGTCAAGACCGGCGAGATCGTGGCAATGGTCTCCCTGCCGGACTTCGACCCCAACAATCCGAAGGAAGCGCACGACCCCGATCGCATCAACCGCCTGACCACTGGCGTCTACGAGATGGGCTCGACCTTCAAGGCGTTCACGCTGGCGATGGCGCTCGATTCCGGCAAGATCAATCTGAACTCGTCGTGGGATGCGCGCGGAAACCTGCACTACGGCAAGTTCACCATTCACGACAGCCATTCGCTTGGACGTTTCATCAACACCAAGGAAGTGTTCACCTACTCGTCCAACATCGGCGCGGCACGGATCGCGCTCAGCCAGGGCGTCGAGGCGCACAAGGCGTTCCTCGCCAAGATGGGCCAATTGACACGACTGCGCACCGAGCTGCCGGAGAGCGCGGCGCCGCTGGTGCCGCGGCGCTGGAGCGAGCTGAACACGGTCACCATCGCGTTCGGTCAGGGCCTGTCGGTCGCGCCTCTCCAGGCCGTGATGGGCATCAACGCCCTGATGAACGGCGGCTATTTGATTCCTCCGACCTTCCTCAAGCGCAGCGAAGAAGAAGCGGCGGCGATGGCCAAGCGCGTGATTAAGCCGGAGACCAGTGAGAAGATGCGGTATCTGATGCGGCTCAATGCCGAAATCGGAACCGCCAAGTCCGCCGACGTCAAGGGCTATTATGTCGGCGGCAAGACCGGCACGTCCGAGAAGGTCATCAATGGCCGCTATGCCAAGAAGCGGGTGCTCAACTCCTTCACCGCAATTATGCCCTCCGACGATCCAAAATATCAGATTCTCGTCATGCTGGACGAGCCACAACCGTTGCCGGAAACGTATGGTTTCATCACGTCGGGCTTTAATGCTGTGCCGACGGGGGGCAAGGTCATCGCCCGTATCGCACCGCTGCTCGGGGTCGAGCCCCGTTTCGACCTGCCGCCCGCGGACCGCCTTATTCTTGCAGCATCCAGGACAACCCAGTAATCAATCGGGTAGGCCGTAACAGCTGCTGAGTCGGGGATTTTCCTCAAGATTCGGCTTTTCGGTGCGGCGACTGGAAGACCATGAAGCTGCGTGACCTCTTAGGCAATGACGCCGCACTCGAGCCTGCCGTCGCGGCGCTCGAGGTGAGTGGCGTTGCGCTCGACAGCCGCGTGGTCAAGCCGGGCGAGCTCTTCTTTGCACTCGCGGGCAGCAAGACCGACGGCGCGCGTTTCATCGATGCCGCCGTCGCGGCAGGCGCGGTGGCGGTCGTCGGCGACCATGTTCCGGCAGCCGGCAAGGTGCCGTTCGTCACCGTGGCCAATCCGCGCCGTGCGCTGGCGCTGGCCGCGGCAAGATTTTTCCCGGCGCAGCCGGCGACGATTGCGGCAGTGACCGGCACCAGCGGCAAGACCTCGGTCGCCGCGTTCACGCGCCAGATCTGGGAGCGGCTGGGCCATGCCTCCGCCAGCATCGGAACCATCGGTCTCGTCTCGCCCAAGCGCACGGTCTATGGCTCGTTGACGACGCCGGATCCGATCGCGCTGCACCGGCAGTTAGATGAGATCGCGCGCGAGGGTGTGACGCATCTTGCGTTCGAGGCGTCCTCGCATGGGCTCGACCAGTATCGCCTCGACGGCGTGCGCGTCTCCGCCGGTGGCTTCACAAACCTCTCACGCGACCACATGGATTACCATCCGACCGTCGCGCACTACCTCGCGGCAAAACTCCGGCTGTTCCGCGAGCTGGTCGCGCCCGGTGGCGCGGCGGTGATCTCGGCCGATCATGATTGTTCGGCGGAAGCGATCGAGGCCGCCAAGTCGCGCGGCCTGCGCGTCATGGCGGTTGGCCGTAACGGCGACGGTGGTGAAGGCATTCGTCTTGCCGACGCTGAAGTCGAGGGCTTTGCACAAAAGCTCACGGTCGAGCATCACGGCAAGCGATATGCGATCCGGCTGCCGCTGGTCGGCGAATTCCAGATCGAGAACGCGCTGGTGTCGGCCGGACTCGCCATCGGCACCGGCAGCGATGCCGCCAATGTGTTTGCGAGCCTCGAACATCTCGAAGGCGCCAAGGGCCGGCTCGAGCGCGTCGGCGAGCGCAACGGTGCGCCGATCTTCGTGGACTATGCGCACAAGCCCGATGCGCTGGCCAAGGCGCTGCAGGCGTTGCGTCCCTACGCCAGGCGCAGGCTGGTCGTCGTGTTCGGCGCCGGCGGCGATCGCGATGCCGGCAAGCGGCCGATCATGGGCGGGATCGCGGCCGACAATGCCGACGGCGTCATCATCACCGACGACAATCCGCGCAGCGAGAAGCCGGAAGCCATTCGCGCCGAGATCCTTGCCGCCGCCAAGGGCGCCCGCGAAATCGGCGACCGTGCCGCTGCGATCCGCGTCGCGATCGAGGAGCTTCAGGACGGCGATGCGCTGCTGATCGCCGGCAAGGGCCATGAGACCGGGCAGATCGTCGGCGGCCAGGTGCTGCCCTTCAGTGATCACGAGGCGGTCGCGGCCGCATTAGCGTCGAGGACAGCATGAGCGCGCCAATATGGACGGTTGCCGAAGTCGCGCGTGCGCTGGGCGCTGCCGGATCGTTCCCGGACACGCCGATCGATTTCGTCACGCAGGACAGCCGGCTGGTGAAGCCGGGCAGCCTGTTCGTCGCGTTGAGCGGCACGCCGAGCGGCGGCTTCATCTCGGCCTTCGCCAGCGCGCGCGACGGCTGGGAGTTCGCGGACAAGGCGGAAGCCTCCGGCGCGGTCGCGATGATCGTGCCGCACGAGATCGCAGGCATCCGCGTTCCCCAGATCATCGTGAAGGACACGCTGATCGACGGCCTCTGGGGCCTCGCGCGCGCCGCACGCGCGCGTTTCAACGGCCCGGTGATCGGGCTCACCGGCAGCGCCGGCAAGACCAGCACCAAGGAATTCCTCGCCGCTTACCCCGACGCCTATGCCAGCCCCTCGAGCTTCAACAATTTCTGGGGCGTGCCGCTGACGCTGTGCAATGCGCGGCCCGATGCCAGCCTCTGGGTCGTCGAGATGGGCATGAACCAGACCGGCGAGATCGCGCGGCTCAGCGAGCTGACGCGCCCGACGGTTGCGCTCGTCGTCAACGTCCAGCCGGTGCATCTGGAAAAGCTCGGCTCGCTCGAAGCGATCCGCCGCGAAAAGGTCTCGATCGCGCTCGGCCTGCCCGAGGACGGCGTGCTGGTGCTGCCTGCCGGGCTCAAGGCGTCCGAATGGAAAGGCAAGGTGGTGCGCTTCGGCGAGCACGCCGAGGTGCACGAGGTCGCGCACGCGCCGCATGGCGAGAGCTGGCAGGTCGTGGCCATGATCGGCAAGAAGGAGATCGCCTTCAGCCTGACACCGGGCGCGCCGCACCGTGTCCAGAATGCGCTGGCCGCGCTCGCCTCGATCCGTGCCGCCAACCTCGATGCGGCGACGCTCGCGATCAAGCTCGACCGCGTCGGCATCATGACCGGCCGCGGCGTCGAGGAGGCGATCGGCGGCATCACCGTGATCGACGACAGCTTCAACGGCAACCCGGCCAGCGTGGCTGCCGCGCTGCAGAGCCTGCAGGCGCGCCCCGTGACCGGTGGCCGCCGCATTGCGGTGCTCGGCGACATGCTGGAACTGGGCGACGCCGCGCCGGGCTATCACACCGGCCTTGCCAAGCATCTCGACGGTATCGACGGCGTCTATTGCGTCGGCCCGCTGATGCGCCACCTGTTCGACGTATTGCCGGCCGGCAAGGGGCTCGGCTGGCACGACGATCCCGCGACGCTGAAGCCGGCCGAGGTCGCGAACCTGCTGAAGGCAGGCGATGTCGTGGTTGTCAAGGGCAGCAAGAAGATGTTCTGGGTCAACAAGTTTGTGCCGGGCCTAGTGGCCGCCTTGCAGGCAAAGGCGTAAACTGCTTGGAAGGCGCTGTTCCCGAATCCCACCCTTTGCGGCGCGCCGCCGCCCGGTTGCTTTGAGGTCGCCCGACCTCATGAAGACCAGTGAATGCGCGTGAAGCACACTCTCGTGCGAAAGGCGCCATAGGACCGACTGAATGTTTTACTGGCTGATCGAGCTCTCCAACACATTTCCGGGTTTCGGTGCGGTACGCTCCGTTCTGAACGTCTTCCGCTACATCACCTTCCGCACCGGCGGCGCCATCGTCACCGGCGCGCTGTTCGTGTTCCTGTTCGGACCCTGGATCATCGATCATCTGCGCATCCGCCAGGGCAAGGGCCAGCCGATCCGCACCGACGGTCCGCAATCGCATCTCAGCAAGAAGGGCACGCCCACCATGGGCGGGCTGATGATCCTGTCCGGCCTCACCGTCGGCACCGTGCTGTGGGCCAATCCGCTCAATCCCTATGTCTGGATCGTGCTGGCCGTGACGCTCGGTTTCGGCTTCGTCGGCTTCTATGACGACTACCTCAAGGTGACCAAGCAGACCACGACCGGGTTCGGCGGCAAGCTGCGCCTGCTGATCGAGGCGGCGATCGCGCTGGTTGCCTGCTATGCGCTGGTGCGGCTGAACCGCGATCCCGCATCGACCGCGCTGACGATTCCGTTCCTGAAGGACACGGTGCTGCATTTCGGCTGGTTCTTCGTCGTCTTCGGCGCCTTCGTCATCGTCGGCGCCGGCAACGCGGTGAACCTCACCGATGGTCTCGACGGCCTTGCTATCGTGCCGGTGATGATCGCGACCGCGAGCTTTGCGATGATCGCCTATCTCGCCGGCAACGCCGTGTTCGCCGACTATCTCCAGATCAAATATGTTGCCGGCACCGGCGAACTTGCCGTGCTCTGCGGCGCGCTGTTGGGCGCCGGTCTCGGTTTTCTCTGGTTCAATGCCCCACCAGCTTCGATCTTCATGGGCGACACCGGCTCGCTCGCGCTCGGCGGCATGCTCGGCGCCATCGCGGTCGCGGTGAAGCACGAGATCGTGCTCGCGGTGATCGGCGGCCTGTTCGTGCTGGAGGCGGTCTCCGTCATCGTGCAGGTGGTGTCGTTCAAGATGACGGGCAAGCGCATCTTCCGGATGGCGCCGATCCATCACCATTTCGAACAGCTCGGCTGGACCGAGCCGCAGATCGTGATCCGGTTCTGGATCATCTCGGTGATGCTGGCGCTCGCCGGTCTCTCCACCCTGAAGCTGCGCTGACGGTACCACGATGATCCCCGTCACATCCTTCGCCGGCAAGACGGTCGCGGTGTTCGGGCTCGGCGGCTCGGGGCTCGCCTCCTGCCACGCGCTGAAGGCTGGCGGTGCCGAGGTGATCGCGGCCGACGACAATGCCGAGAACGTCGCCAAGGCTGCGCAGGCCGGTTTCATCACCGCCGATCTGCGCAACGTCTCCTGGGCGAATTTCGCAGCGCTGGTGCTCGCGCCCGGCGTGCCGCTGACCCATCCGGTGCCGCACTGGAGCGTGCTGAAGGCGCGCGAGGCCGGCGTCGAGGTGATCGGCGACATCGAGCTGTTCTGCCGCGAGCGGCGGCGGCATGCGCCGAACGCGCCGTTCGTCGCCATCACCGGCACCAATGGCAAGTCGACCACGACGGCGCTGATCGCGCACCTGACCAAGGTCGCCGGCTACGACACCCAGATGGGCGGCAATATCGGCACCGCGATCCTGTCGCTGGAGCCGCCGCGCATGGGCCGCGTCCACGTCATCGAGATGTCGTCCTACCAGATCGACCTCACGCCTTCGCTCGATCCCTCCGTCGGCATCTTGCTCAACGTCAGCGAGGACCATATCGATCGTCACGGCACCATCGAGCACTACGCCGAGGTGAAGGAGCGGCTCGTCGCCGGCGTGCAGGCCGGCGGCACCTCGATCGTCGGTGTCGATGACGGTTTCTGCCGCGACATCGCCGACCGGCTCGATCGCGCCGGCAAGAATGTGGTGCGCATCTCCGTCAGGAATCCGCTGGCTTCCGGCATTCACGTCGAGCACGGCACCATCGTGCGCACCGCGGGCGGTGCGCGCAGCGAAGTCGCAAAGCTCGGTGGCATCGGTTCGCTGCGTGGCCAGCACAATGCACAAAACGCTGCCTGCGCGGCCGCTGCCGCGCTCGCGATGGGCATCAGCCTCGACGTGCTGCAGAACGGCCTGCGCAGCTTTCCCGGCCTTGCGCATCGCATGGAGCAGGTCGGCCGCCGCGGCAATGTGCTGTTCGTCAACGATTCCAAGGGCACCAATGCGGACGCTACCGCGCATGCGCTGTCGTCCTTTTCAGACATCTTCTGGATCGCCGGCGGCAAGCCCAAGGCGGGCGGCATCACCAGCCTGACCGGTTTCTTCCCGCGCATCCGCAAGGCCTATCTGATCGGCGAGGCTGCGCAGGAATTTTCGGGCACGCTTGGCAGCGAGGTCGCGCACGAGATCAGCCAGACGCTCGACGTCGCCGTCGAGCACGCCGCGCGCGATGCGGAAGCATCCGGCCTCGCCGACGCGGTCGTGCTGCTGTCGCCAGCCTGCGCGTCGTTCGACCAGTACCGCAACTTCGAGATCCGCGGCACCAGGTTCCGCGAGCTAGTGCAGGCGCTGCCGGGTGTGAAGCCGGTCGTGTAATGTCGCGGCGGCGCTGGATCGGAATTATCGTCGCTCTTGCTGTTCCAATAGGTTTTCTCGGCGTCGTCCTCGTTGACAGCGTCATGCACGAATTCGGCGCATGCCGTGTCGTTCGCCAGCGCGCGTTCGCCTCGCCAAGCGGTAGCCAATTGGTCGTTGTGGTCTGGAAGTCGTGCGGCGGGTCGGTGCCCGACAGCACGCAAGCCAGCATCATAGCGCGCGGCAGGACGTTCTCGCCCGAGAGCACGCCGACCTTTCTCAGCGTGCGCGGGCATATCGAGGTCGTCGCCGCCTGGAGTAGCGAACGGGCGGTCAGGATCGGTTTCATTCCCGAGCCAGGCCAGGTCGACAAGCGCGATCAGCGCGCGGGAGATGTCGCGATCAATTACGAGTAGGCGATGAGACCCGTAGGATGGGTAGAGCGAAGCGAAACCCATCGCGCCCCTCGGATTGATGGGTTTCGCTTCGCTCTACCCATCCTACAATTCCAAACATCCGCATTTCCTTAACCCCCCGGTAACCAACCTCGGCGACCAATGGGCTGACCTCTGTCCGAAGGCGGCTGCCCATGCTCTCCCGTGAAGAACGCACCCCCTTTTCCGAGTGGTGGTGGACCGTCGACAAGCCGCTGATGGGCGCGATCCTGGCGCTGATGCTGACCGGCGTGATCCTGTCGCTGGCGGCGAGCCCGCCGGTTGCGACCCGCATCGGGCTCGATCCGTTCCATTTCTTCAGCCGCCACGTGATGTTCCTGGCGCCGTCCTGCCTGGTGCTGCTCGGGGTGTCCTTCCTGTCGCCGCGCGCGATCCGCCGCAGCGCGCTGATCATCTTCACCATCAGCATCATCCTGATCGTGGTGACGCTCGCGATCGGCCCCGAGGTGAAGGGCTCGCGGCGCTGGATCACGCTGCTCGGCGTCAACATCCAGGCCTCCGAGATCGCAAAGCCGTCCTTCGTCGTCATCGCCGCCTGGCTGTTCGCGGAATCGACCAAGCGGCCGGAGATGCCGGCGACCTCGATGGCGCTGGTGCTGCTGTTGATGCTGGTGTCGCTGCTGGTGATGGAGCCGGACTTCGGCCAGACCATGCTGATCCTGATGGTGTGGGGCTCGCTGTTCTTCATCGCGGGCATGCGCATGATCTGGGTGTTCGGCCTCGCCGGCGCCGCCGCGGCCGGCCTGTTCAGCGCCTATCTGTTCGTTCCGCACGTCGCCGGCCGCATCAAGCGCTTCATGAATCCGGCCTCGGGCGACACCTTCCAGGTCGATACCGCCATGGAGGCCTTCTACAATGGCGGCTGGTTCGGCCTCGGGCCGGGCGAGGGCATCGCCAAACGCAGCCTGCCTGATAGCCACACCGACTTCGTATTCGCAGTTGCCGCCGAAGAGTTCGGCATCATCCTGTGCCTCGCCATGCTGGCGCTGTTCGCCTTCGTCGTCATCCGCACGCTGTCGCGCGCCTATGCCAACGAGGACATGTTCTCGCGCTTTGCAGCGTCCGGTCTTGCGATCCTGTTCGGCGTGCAGGCGGCGATCAACATGTCGGTGAACCTGCAACTCATCCCCGCCAAGGGCATGACGCTGCCGTTCATTTCCTACGGCGGCTCCTCGATCGTGTCGCTCGCTTATGGCGTCGGCATGATGCTGGCCCTGACGCGCCTGCGCCCGCGCACCGAGGTCGAGGCCAGCGGCCACGCCGACGCGATGCGGAGTTACGCGTGAAGGTCTCGTGTCCCGGACGCGGTGCGGCACGAAGTGACGCTCCGCAGATCCGGGACCCGGAATGCCGCACCATGGGCCCCGGTTCAGCAGCGCACCACGCCGAAAGGCGGCGCGCTGCGCTGCGCCCGGGGCACGAGCATCGTGCAGACGTCTCGCAATGACCGAAAAGTCCCGGTAAAAGTCCCTCACCATGGACACGTCCCCCCTGATTCTTCTCGCCGCGGGCGGTACCGGCGGCCATCTGTTTCCGGCCGAGGCGCTCGGCGTCGAGCTGATCCGGCGCGGCTTTCGCGTCCGCCTCGTCACGGACGAGCGCGCGCTGCGCTATAGCGGGCTGTTCACCAAGGACATGATCGACGTCGTCGCGAGCGAGACCGCGCGCGGGCGCAATCCGTTCCAGCTTGCTTATGCCGGCCTCACGCTCGCCACCGGCACGTTGTCTGCTTACAGCCTGATCAAGCGTTTGAGGCCGGTGGCCGTCGTCGGCTTCGGCGGCTACCCGACGCTGCCGCCGCTGGTCGCGGCAAAATTCGCCGGCGTGCCCAGCATCATCCACGACGCCAATGCCGTGCTCGGCCGCGCCAACCGGTTTCTGTCGAGCCGCGTCCGCGCCATCGCGACATCGCTGCCGGGCGCGCTGGACCGCGATCCGGCGCTGGCAGGCAAGACGACGACCGTCGGTACGCCGATGCGCCCGGCCGTGCTCGCCGCGGCTGCCGTGTCCTATGCCGCACCCGAGGTGAACGGCCCGCTGCGCCTGCTTGTCGTCGGCGGCAGCCAGGGCGCGCGCATCATGGCCGACATCGTGCCGGGCGCGATCGAGCGGCTCGAGCCCGCGCTGTGGAGCCGGCTCATCCTCACCCAGCAGGTCCGCGACGAGGACATGACCCGCGTCCGCGCGGTCTACGACAAGCTCAAGATCAATGCCGAGCTCGCGCCGTTCTTCACCGATCTGCCGGCGCGGCTTGCCTCGAACCACCTGGTGGTGTCGCGCTCCGGCGCCGGCACCGTGGCCGAGCTCGCCGCGATCGGCCGGCCCTCGATCCTGGTGCCGCTGCCCGGCTCGATCGACCAGGACCAGTTCGCCAATGCCGGCGTGCTGGCCAAGGTCGACGGCGCCATCCGCATCCCGCAGACCGAGTTTACCTCCGATCGTCTGGCGTCCGAGATCTCCGCCTTCGCCGCCGAGCCCGCGCGCCTCGCGGCCATGGCGCAGGCCGCCCGCAGCGCCGGCCGGCTCGATGCCGCCGAGCGGCTGGCCGATCTGGTGGTCAAAGTCGCTGGAATCTGACGCGAAAAAGCCCTTGTCTTCGCCTTCTAAAGCGGGGCATCCAGTAATAACGGCGCGGCCGATTTGGCCGTGACCTTCGCCAGATGCCGCCTTTTCCGGCGGCAAGGTCAGGGAACAGAGCATGAGACTGCCGCGCGAGATCGGACCCATCCACTTCGTCGGGATCGGCGGGATCGGCATGAGCGGCATCGCCGAGGTGCTGGTCAATCTCGGCTATGCCGTGCAGGGCTCGGACGCCTCCGACAATTACAATCTCGACCGCCTGCGCAAGAAGGGCGCGAAGGTGTCGGTCGGCCACAAGGCGGAGAATGTCGACGGCGCCGAGGTCGTCGTGGTCTCCACCGCGATCAAGCGCGACAATCCGGAGCTGATGGCGGCGCGCGAGCGGCGCATTCCCGTGGTGCGCCGTGCCGAGATGCTGGCCGAGCTGATGCGGCTGAAGAGCTGCGTCGCGATTGCCGGCACGCATGGCAAGACCACGACCACCACGATGGTCGCAACGCTGCTCGATGCCGGCGGGCTCGATCCGACCGTGATCAACGGCGGCATCATCAACGCGTACGGCTCCAACGCGCGGTTAGGGGCCGGCGACTGGATGGTGGTGGAGGCCGACGAGAGCGACGGCACGTTTCTGAAGCTGCCGACCGATGTCGCGATTATCACCAATGTCGACCCCGAGCATCTCGATCATTTCAAGACGTTTGACGCCGTGCAGGACGCGTTCCGGCATTTCGTCGAGAACCTGCCGTTCTACGGTTTTGCCGTGATGTGCATCGATCATCCCGTGGTGCAAAACCTCGTCGGCAAGATCGAGGATCGCCGCATCATTACCTACGGCGAGAGCTCGCAGGCCGACGCGCGGCTGCTCGACCTCACGCCGATGGGCGGCGGATCGAAATTCAAGGTTGCGTTCCGTGATCGCAAGACAGGCGACGTGCACGAGATCGCCGATCTCACACTGCCGATGCCGGGCCGCCACAACGCCTCCAACGCGACGGCTGCGATTGCGGTCGCGCGCGAGCTCGGCGTGTCGGACGATGCGATCCGCAAGGCGATTGCCGGCTTCGGCGGCGTCAAGCGCCGCTTCACCAAGACCGGCGAGTGGAACGGTGTCACCGTGATCGACGATTACGGCCATCATCCCGTCGAGATCGCGGCGGTGCTGAAGGCGGCGCGGGAATCCACCAACGGCAAGATCATCGCCGTGGTGCAGCCGCATCGCTACACCCGCCTGCAATCGCTGTTCGAGGAATTTTGCAGCTGCTTCAACGATGCCGATGCGGTGGTCGTCGCCGATGTCTATGCCGCCGGCGAGGCGCCGATTGCGGGCATCGATCGCGATCATTTCGTCGCGGGCCTGCGCGCGCACGGCCATCGTGAGGTGGTGCCGCTGCCGGAGTCCTCGGAGCTTGCCGGTATCGTCAAGGGACTGGCGAAGTCGGGCGATCTCGTCGTGTGCCTCGGCGCGGGCAACATCACGCAATGGGCGTACGCATTGCCCGGCGAATTGAAGGCGCTGGGGTAGGGCGGTGGGATTTCCCGACATCACGTCCGCGCTCAAAGCCGCGATGCCAGACTTGCGCGGCCGGCTGCTGGCGAACCAGTCGCTGGCCGAGCTGACCTGGTTTCGCGTCGGCGGTCCGGCGCAGGTGCTGTTCACGCCGGCGGATGAGGACGATCTCGCTCATTTTCTCGCGCATCTCGCCAGCGATATTCCGGTCTATGTCGTCGGCGTCGGCTCCAATCTGATCGTGCGCGACGGCGGCATCGCCGGCGTGGTGATCCGCCTTGCGCCGCGCGCTTTCGGTGAAGCCACTGCGAGCGGAGATGTCGTCACCGCGGGGGCTGCCGCGCTCGACAAGCGCGTGGCGGAAGTTGCTGCCTCCGCCAACATCGGCGGCCTCGAATTCTACTTCGGCATTCCCGGCACCATCGGCGGCGCGCTGCGCATGAACGCGGGCGCCAATGGCGGCGAGACCAAGGACGTGCTGATCGAGGCGCGCGGCGTCGGGCGCGACGGCACCAGGCACACCTTCACCAACGCCGAGATGAAATTCGTCTACCGCAACAGCGGCGTCGATCCCTCGATCATCTTCACCTCCGCGCGCTTTCGCGGCGAGATCAGGGATGCTGAGGCGATCCGCGCGCGGATGGCGGAGGTGCAGACCCACCGCGAGACCGCGCAGCCGATCCGCGAAAAGACCGGCGGTTCGACCTTCAAGAATCCGCCCGGCCATTCCGCCTGGAAGCTGGTGGACGCCGCCGGCTGCCGCGGCCTGCGCGTCGGCGGCGCACAGGTCTCGGAGATGCACTGCAATTTCCTGATCAACACGGGCGATGCCACCGCGCACGACATCGAGACGCTCGGCGAGACCGTGCGCGAACGCGTGAAGGCGCATTCCGGCATTGAGCTGCACTGGGAAATCAAGCGGATCGGGGTTTCCGCGTGAGTGTCATTCCGGGGGCGCGCAGCGCAACCCGGAATCTCGAGATTCCGGGTTCGATGCTGCGCATCACCCCGGAATGACGAATACAGACAGGTGACGGACGAGAGAACATGCGCATCACCATCCTCTTCGGCGGCTCCAACCGCGAGCGTCTGGTTTCGGTCGCCTCAGCCCAGGCGCTGCACCAGGCACTGCCCGAGGCCGATCTCTGGTGGTGGGACGTCCAGGACAAGGTGCATGTGGTGCAGTCGAAGCAACTGCTCGAACATGCCCGTCCGTTCGAGGATGAGTTCAAGCCCGGCACGCGCGGCATTCCGCTGGCGCAGGCGCTCGACCAGGCCAAGGCCGAAGGCCGCGTGCTGGTGCTCGGCCTGCATGGCGGTCGCGCCGAGAACGGCGAATTGCAGGTGATGTGCGAGGCGCGCGGCGTGCCGTTCACCGGCTCGGGCTCGGCCTCCTCGCATCTCGCCTTCGACAAGATCGCCGCCAAGCATTTCGCCGCGCTCGGTGGCGTGACGCCGCCGGAAAACGTTGCGCTGGAGAACATCGACGAGGCCTTCGCCGAATATGGCAGGCTGATCGCCAAGCCCGCGCGCGACGGCTCGAGCTACGGCCTGATCTTCGTCAACGCCAGGCAGGACCTCGTCGCGGTCCGCAATGCCGCCAAGCACGAGGAATATGTGATCGAGCCCTACATCGCCGGCGTCGAGGCGACCTGCGGCGTGCTGGAGCGCGCCGACGGTTCGATCATCTCGCTGCCGCCGATCGAGATCATTCCGGGCGAGGGCAATTTCGATTACGCGGCAAAATATCTCCTGAAATCGACCCAGGAGATCTGCCCGGGCCGTTTCACCCCCGAAATCACCGCTGCGCTGAAGGAGCAGGCGATGCTGGCGCACCGGGCGATGTCCTGTACCGGCTATTCCCGCTCGGACTTCATCGTCTCGCCCAAGGGCCTCGTCTATCTCGAAACCAACACGCTGCCCGGGCTGACCAAGTCATCGCTCTACCCCAAGGCGCTGAAGGCCGAGGGCATCGCGTTCGTCGACTTCCTGCGCGGCCTGGTCGAGCTCGCGGGGCGGGGCGCGTGGAAATAATTAGAACTGGTTAACGGCCGGACGGCCGAAACAGGCCGTTTTGGAACCCAAAACCGGTAAAATGCCGGACATCGCGGCATAAATGCCTCACAGGGCTGGGCAAAAAGCTCAAGTCGTTAACGAAGTTTACCTTTTGTTTACCAGGACATCCGAAGGTTAACGCTGGCGGCGCATATGGCGCTTTGGCTGCCGGCGCGTGAGCTGTTGCGGTGATGTCACCTCCAGCGAACGCTTTGAAGGGAGAGGCTTCGTCTGCTGACCCGGCCCGGTACGTCCGAGACGTCATGTTCGCCAGGACCCGCGCGATGTCGCGGGCAAACTGTTGACGAGCTCGTGCAATGGATGGTGCAGGAAGCCTCACCCGGTCGTTTCTGAGATCGCTGAGGCCCCAAGCTGACCTGAAGGCGGCCGCTATCGGAGCGGTCGTGCTTCTGCGCGAGTGGGTCCAGGACAAGCGTGCCGAGAAGCGCGCTGCCGACCAGGCCAAGATCAAGGCCAAAGCCAAGCCCGTCATCGAGCGCGAGCCGCCGCCGCGCATCGTCGCGCTGGTCGAGCGCTATGCGCCGCGCCGGGTCGGGATCGCCATGACCGCGCTGCTGCTGATCGGAAGCTGCGGCTTCGGCATCGTCAAGGGCGGCCATCTGCAGGATTTCATCACGGCGGTCAGCGATGCCCGCAACGCGATGGCCAATTCCGCCGGCTTCCGTATCACCTCGGTCGTGATCAACGGCCGCAAGCAGCTCAGCCAGGACGAGATCCTCGCCATTGGCGGCGTCAGCGGCCGCTCCTCGCTGCTGTTCCTCGACGCCGACGTGGTGCGCGAGAAGCTCAAGGCCAATGCCTGGATCGCGGACGCGACCGTGCTCAAGCTCTATCCGGGCCGGCTGATGATCGACATCACCGAGCGCCAGGCCTTCGCGCTGTGGCAGGAGGGCGGCCGCCTCTCCGTCATCGCCGAGGACGGCGCCGTGCTCGAGCCTTATGTCTCGCGCCGGTTCCTGTCGCTGCCGCTCGTGGTCGGAAAGGGCGCCGACACGCAGGCGCGCGATTTCCTGGCGCTGCTGGCGCGCTATCCGCAGGTCAAAGCGGTGACCAAGGCTGCGATCTATGTCGGCGAGCGGCGCTGGAACCTCAGGCTCAAGGACGGCCTCGACATCCGCCTGCCCGAGCAGGACGTCGGCAACGCGCTGGCGATGCTGTCCAGGCTCGACAAGGAAGACCGGCTGTTCTCGCGTGACATCGTCGCCGTGGACATGCGCCTGCCTGACCGCCTGGTGGTGCAGCTGTCCGACGACGCCGCCAAGGCGCGCGAAGATCAGTTCAAGGACAAGAAGAAAAAGAAGGCCGGGGACGCTGCATGACCGGTCTTGATCGCACCCAGACGCCGAAGACCCGCCAGATGCCGCACAAGCGCGGCGGCCTGGTCGCCTGTCTCGACATCGGCACCAGCAAGATCGCCTGCATGATCGCCCGGCTGAAGCCGTCGGCGCCGAGCGATGCGCTGCGCGGCCGCACCCATGCGGTGGAACTGATCGGTTACAGCCAGATCCAGTCGCGCGGCATGAAGGCCGGCGCGGTGGTCGATCTCGGCGAATGCGAGCAGGCGGTGCGCCAGGCCGTCGGGCTTGCGGAGAAGATGGCCAAGGTGCGGGTCGATTCCGTGCTGCTGTCGGTGTCCGGCGGCCGGGTCTCCGGCCAATTGGTCGAAGCCGCCGCCGACATCCGTGGCGGCGCCGTGACGCCGGCCGATGTAAGCCGCGTCACCTCCACCGGCATGCGCCACGCCACCGGCGAGGGCCGCACCGTGCTGCACGCGCTGCCGGTCGGCTACACGCTCGACGGCGTCAAGGGCATCCGTGATCCCCGCGGCATGGTCGCGCACCAGTTCGGCGTCGACATGAACGTCGTCACCTGTGACGCCACCGTGGCGCGGAACCTGATGCTCGCGGTGGAACGCTGCCACATCAATGTCGAAGCCATGGCGGCAAGCCCCTATGTGGCCGGCCTGTCGGTGCTGACCGACGACGAGGCCGATCTCGGCGCTGCCGTCGTCGAGATGGGCGCGGGCACCACCACGATGGCCGTCTATGCCGGCGGCCGTTTCGTGCACGCGGCCGGTTTTGCGGTCGGCGGGCAACACATCACGATGGATCTCGCGCGCGGACTCTCCGCGACCATTGCCGATGCCGAGCGAATCAAGACGTTATACGGGACCGTCATCACCGGCGGATCGGACTCGCGTGAGCTGATGTCTGTACCGACAGCCGGTGACGAGCAGGATCTGCCGCAGATCGTTTCTCGCGCCACTATCGCCAACATCGTCAAGCACCGTGCCGAGGAAGTCTTCGAAATGGTTCGGGACAAGCTGAAGGATTCGCCCTTCGCCTCAGAGCCGAACGGCCGCGTCGTGCTCTCGGGCGGCGCCTCCCAGCTCACCGGCCTCGTCGAGCTCGGCACACGCATTCTCGGCCGGCCCGTTCGGGTCGGACGTCCGCTCGGTTTTGGCCGGCTGCCCAACGAGGCGAAGAACGCCGCGTTCGCGGTGCCGGCCGGACTTCTGGTCTACCCGCAATATGTTCACCAGGAACATGTCGAACCGCGGCATACGCGGCAGCAGGTCAGGACAGGGACCGGCGGATATTTCGGAAAGGTCGGACGATGGCTACGCGAGGGCTTCTGATGATCGCTTTCCGCAATTTCTCATTTTCACCAACTCCCGCGGCCGGTGGCCGGGGCGAACCCACGCGCGCGTGATCGAGAGGCAACCATGACCATCAGCATCAATGTTCCTGATATTCACGAACTGAAGCCCCGCATCACCGTGTTCGGCGTCGGCGGGGCCGGCGGCAACGCCGTCAACAACATGATCACGGCGGGCCTCCAGGGCGTCGACTTCGTGGTCGCCAACACCGACGCGCAGGCGCTGACGATGTCGAAGGCGCAGCGCATCGTGCAGATGGGCACGGCGGTCACGCAAGGGTTGGGCGCGGGTTCGCAGCCGAACGTCGGCGCTGCCGCCGCGGAAGAAGTCATCGACGAGCTGCGCGATCATCTCTCGGGCGCCAACATGGTGTTCGTCACGGCCGGCATGGGCGGCGGCACCGGCACCGGCGCTGCTCCCGTCATCGCCAAGACCGCGCGCGACATGGGCATCCTCACCGTCGGCGTCGTCACCAAGCCGTTCCACTTCGAAGGCGGCCGCCGCATGCGCACCGCCGAAGCCGGCATCAACGAGCTGCACAAGGTCGTCGACACGCTCCTGATCATCCCGAACCAGAACCTGTTCCGGGTCGCCAACGAGAAGACCACCTTCGCCGATGCCTTCGCGATGGCCGACCAGGTGCTCTACTCCGGCGTTGCCTGCATCACCGACCTGATGGTCAAGGAAGGCCTGATCAACCTCGACTTCGCCGACGTCCGCGCCGTGATGCGTGAGATGGGCAAGGCGATGATGGGCACCGGCGAAGCTTCGGGCGATAAGCGCGCGCTGACCGCCGCGGAAGCCGCGATCGCCAACCCGCTGATCGACGACAGCTCGATGAAGGGCGCCAAGGGCCTGCTCATCTCGATCACCGGCGGCAAGGACCTCACCTTGTTCGAGGTGGACGAAGCCGCGACCCGCATCCGCGAGGAAGTCGACCAGGACGCCAACATCATCGTCGGCGCCACCTTCGACGAAGCGCTCGACGGCCTGATCCGCGTCTCGGTCGTTGCCACCGGCATCGAGCAGGCCGCGATCGCCCGCAACGCCCAGGGTACCTCCGCTCCGGTCGCGAACGCTGCGCCGCAGCAGATGCAACAGGCGCCCGCCGCTCCGGCCGCCGCTGCCGAGAGCCGTCTCGCCGACCTGACCGCGCGTCTGCGCGCCGACAACCAGCGCCTGGCCGAACGCGCCCAGAAGCTGGAATCGCAGATCCCGGCCGCGGCTCCGGTTGCTGCCGCGCCGGCCGCGCCGCGCCCGAACGTCGAGCGCGCCGCGCTCGCCGCCATCGCCGCTGCCGTCTCGGAAGTTCCGCAGGCGCCCGCGCCGCAGACCTACGGTGACGTCACCGTGCGTCCGATCGCGCAGAAGCCGACCCTGTTCCCGGAACCCGACATGGCCCCGGTCGCGATGCAGGAGCCGATGATGCCGGAAAACTTCATTCCGCCGCAGGCCGAGCGTCCGCCGGTCCGCGCACCGCGCATGCCGCGAATCGAGGAGCTGCCGATGCCGGCCCAGGCCGAGCTTCGCCAGGCCCGCGGTGAGGCGGAAGAAGAGACCCCTCAGAAGACCCGCCTGTCGCTGCTGCAGCGCCTCGCCAATGTCGGCCTCGGCCGTCGCGACGAGGAGAGCGAGCCGCCGGTCGCCGCCCGCACCGCGGGTCCCGCGATGCCGCCGCTGCCCGATCGCCGTCCGCAGAAGACCGTGGCTCAGCAGATCGCAGCCAGCGAGCCGGTATCGGAGTATGCCCGTCGTCCCGCGCCCCAGGGCCTGGACATGCATGGCCGCCCGGCGCCTGTTGCGCCGGCGCCACAGGGCGACGACCATCTTGATATCCCGGCCTTCCTGCGGCGGCAGGCGACGTGAGGATTGTTACAACAAGGCGGACGCAAAAAGGTCCCGGCGAGATGCTCGCCGGGACCTTTCCTTTTCTCCCCTGCATGCCCGGATTGCGCGGGCAAACAACTGATTTTAAATGATTAATTACGTATTCGGTGGTTCAGTAGAACCGCCGGTAACGGTCCCAAAACTCGGCGCAATTTGGTTAAGCCTTGGCGCGAATACGGCAGGTTTGGGGTAACAATCGGTAAAAAAGCGTGAGTTGGCGCTGTTTGAGGCAGTGACTATGGTTTGGCGTGACTTGGGGATACGGATTCGGACGGGCGGCCACGGTCGCTTGGTTCGGGCAAGTATAAGTCGCAATGAGTCGTAGTGGGGCGGTTCCTGATGAAATTTAGCCGGCAAACAACGCTTCGTGCGCAAGCCACTGTGGCAGGCGTCGGCGTTCATTCCGGTCTTCCGGTCACTCTCACGCTGGGGCCTGCGCCTGTCGATGCAGGTTTTATTTTTGTCCGCACCGGTCTTGAGGGAAGCGACCGCGAAGTTCAGGCGACCGCCGATCAGGTGATCGCAACCGATCTCGCCACCGTTCTCGGCGATCGCAACGGGCCGCTCGTCTCCACCGCCGAACACGTGCTCGCTGCGCTGCGGGGCATGGGCGTCGATAACGCCACCATCGAGATCGACGGTCCGGAAGTACCGATCATGGACGGTAGCGCCGCGGCCTTTGTTGCGGCGATCGACCAGGCCGGCATCGTCACCCAGCCGGCGCAGCGCCGGTTCATCCAGGTTTTGAAGCCGATCTCCGTCAAGATCGGCGACTCCTTCGGCGAGATCCGGCCCCATACCAACGGATTCCGCGTCGAGGTCGAGATCGACTTCACCAATCCCGTCATCGGTCAGCAGAGCTACGCCTTCGAACTCAGCGCGGAGCGTTTCCGCCGCGAAGTCGGCCGGGCCCGGACGTTTGGTCAGATGTGCGACGTCGCCCGGCTCTGGAGCGCTGGCTACGCGCTCGGCGCCTCCTTCGACAACACCGTCGTGTTCGACGACGAGCGGCTGCTCAACACCGAGGGCCTGCGCTACGCCGACGAATGTGCGCGCCACAAGGTGCTGGACGTGATCGGCGACCTCGCGCTGGCCGGCCTGCCGCTGCTCGGCGCCTATCGCTCGGTGCGTGGCGGCCACAAGCTCAACCACGCCGTCCTGACTGCGCTGCTTGCCGACCGTACCGCCTGGCGGGTGGTCGAGGGCGAGGCCGTCCGCCGCAGCTCCCGTCCCGTGGCCGAGGTTGGTCGTGGCATCGTCGGCGGCCGGGTTGCCGCGGCCTACGGCCCGGACGTGTCCTGAGAGACTTGTTCTAAGAGCCTTGTTCTAAGAGCCTTGTTCTAAGAGCCTTGCCGCCGCAGGCGTGCGGCGGCTTTCCCCCGGGAAACTCCTGGTAACCATGATCGGCTAGCATTGCGGCGTTTTCGCCTTAATCCGGGCGGAATGCCTGCCTATCCGGTGGGTTAACGATCGTTTTTCGGTTACACCGGCGTGGTCGCATGGCAGGCGACACGGCTACATTTCGCGCCCGTGACGGGGTTCACGGGCTGGCGGGCACCGCATCACAGGGCGTCAGGGCAATACTCATGTCGGCACAGCGTATGACGCGCGGATACCTCTCGATCTCGCCTTTCGCCCGCGGGATGCTCCAGGCCGTCACCTTCATCATGCTCGCGCTGCCGTTGGCCGGCTGCGGCACCGGTTCGCTCTGGGACAAGTTCACCGCCAAGGACGACACCTTCGTCGAGGAGCCCGCCGACAAGATCTACAATGAGGGCCTGTACCTCATGAACGAGAAGAAGGACATGAAGGCGGCGAACAAGAAGTTCGAAGAGGTCGACCGCCAGCATCCTTATTCCGATTGGGCTCGCAAATCGCTGCTGATGTCCGCCTATGCGTCCTACCAGGGCGGCGACTATGACGGCTGCATCGGCGCGGCCACCCGCTATGTCACGCTGCATCCCGGCAGTCCGGACGCGGCCTATGCGCAATATCTGATCGCCGCCTCGCATTACGACCAGATCCCGGACATCAGCCGCGACCAGAGCCGCACCGAGAAGGCGATCGCCTCCCTGGAAGAGGTGGTGCGCAAATATCCGACCTCCGAATACGCGACCTCCGCCAAGGCCAAGATCGAAGGTGCGCGCGACCAGCTCGCCGGCAAGGAAATGAATGTCGGCCGCTATTACGCGCAGAAGCGCGACTTCACGGCGGCGATCAACCGCTACAAGACCGTCGTCACGCAGTACCAGACCACGCGCCACGTCGAGGAGGCGCTGTTCCGGCTCACCGAGGCCTATATGGCGATCGGCATCGTCGGCGAGGCGCAGACCGCGGCTGCCGTGCTTGGCCACAATTTTCCTGACAGCCGCTGGTACAAGGACGCCTATAATCTTGTAAAATCCGGTGGTCTCGAGCCGAGCGAGAATCAGGGGTCCTGGATCAGCAAGACCTTCAAGAAGATGGGCCTCGGCTAGGAAATTTGGTTCCATGCTGGCGCGTCTGTCGATCCGTGACATCGTCCTGATCGAACGGCTCGATATCGAATTCGCCACCGGCCTTGCGGTTTTGACGGGCGAAACCGGTGCGGGCAAATCCATCCTGCTTGATGCCTTTGCGCTGGCGCTCGGCGGCCGCGGCGACGCCGGCCTCGTGCGCCACGGCGCGGAGCAGGGGCAGGTCACTGCCGTCTTCGATATCCCCAAGAATCACCCTGCGGCGAAGATCCTCGCCGAGAACGGCCTGGAGGACACCGGCGAGATGATTCTCCGCCGCGTCCAGCTCGCCGACGGCCGCACCCGCGCCTTCATCAACGACCAGTCGATCAGCGTGCAGACACTGAAGGCGGTCGGCGCCGCCCTGGTCGAGATCCATGGCCAGCACGACGAGCGCGCGCTGGTCGATGCTGCCACCCACCGCCGCCTGCTCGACGCCTTCGCCGGTATCGAGAAGGATGTCGCCGCGGTCGAGGCGCTCTGGGACGCACGCCGCACCGCCAACACGGCCCTGGAAGAGCATCGCCTCGGCATGGAGCGCGCCGCGCGCGAGGCCGACTATCTGCGCCATGCCTCCGACGAGCTGAAGCAGCTCGCGCCGAAGGAAGGCGAGGAGACCTCGCTCGCCTCGCGCCGCACCACCATGATGCAGGGCGAGAAGATCGCCTCCGATCTGCGCGAGGCGCAGGAGGCGGTCGGCGGCAATCATTCGCCGGTCGCGGCCCTTTCGGCCGCCGTGCGCCGGCTGGAGCGCCGCGGCGTCAATTCGCCGGCGCTGGTCGAGCCTGCCGTGAAGGCGATCGACATCGCGATCAATGCGCTGGAGGAAGCCGACCAGCATCTCCTGGCCGCGCTCGCCGCAACCGATTTCGATCCGGCCGAGCTCGAACGCATCGAGGAGCGGCTGTTCGCGCTGCGCGCCGCCTCGCGCAAATATTCGACCCCGGTCGACCTGCTGGCGGCGCTGGCCGCCCAATACGCCGCCGACGTCGTGCTGATCGATGCCGGCGCCTCGCGCTTGAAAAAGCTGGAGCAGGCCGCGATCGAGGCCGACGCGCTCTATGCCGCTGCTGCCAAGAAGCTGTCACTGGCGCGGCAGAAATCGGCAGAGAAACTCAACAAGGCCGTCAACGCCGAGCTCGCGCCGCTCAAGCTCGAACGCGCCAAGTTCATGACCCAGGTTGCGACCGACGAGGCCGCGCCAGGTCCGCAAGGCTTCGACCGCGTCGAGTTCTGGGTGCAGACCAATCCGGGCACCAAGCCGGGCCCGATGATGAAGGTCGCCTCCGGCGGCGAGCTCTCGCGCTTCCTGCTGGCGCTGAAGGTCGTGCTGTCCGACCGCGGCTCGGCGCCGACGCTCGTCTTCGACGAAATCGACACCGGCGTGGGCGGCGCGGTCGCGGACGCCATCGGCGGGCGCCTGGCGCGGCTTGCCGGCAAGGTCCAGGTCATGGCCGTGACCCACGCCCCGCAGGTCGCGGCGCGTGCGGACCAGCATCTCCTGATCTCCAAGGACGCCCTCGACAAGGGCAAGCGCGTCGCCACCCGCGTCAATGCGCTCGCCGCCGACCACCGCCGCGAGGAAATCGCCCGCATGCTCGCCGGCGCCGAGATCACCGCCGAGGCGCGGGCCGCCGCGGACCGGCTGCTCAAGGCTGCGACGGCGTAGGTCTCGTGTCCCGGACGCGGTGCAGCGCGTAGCGCTGCTCCGCAGAGCCGGGACACAAGGTTCTGACCGCCTTTACCCTCCCGCCCGCTCCGTCGTATCCAAGCACCATGGCAAGAGCAGCAAAATCCAGACCGCTTCGCGACGTCGCCGATCTCACCAAGGCGCAGGCCAAGGTCGAGCACATGCGGCTGTCGATCGAGATCGAGGGGCACAACGAGCGCTACTATCAGGACGACGCCCCCACCGTCACCGACGCCGAATACGACGCCCTGCGTCAGCGCCTCGATGCGATCGAAAAGCGCTTTCCGGACTTCGTCAGCGGAGATTCGCCGTCGCAGAAGGTCGGCGCGGCGCCGTCAGGGCGCTTCAAAAAAGTCCGGCACTCGGTGCCCATGCTGTCGCTCGACAACGCCTTTGCCGAAGAGGATGTGCGCGACTTCGTCGGCCGCATCGTGCGCTTCCTGAAGCTCGACGACGACAAGGTCGATTTCTCCGCCGAGCCGAAGATCGACGGCCTGTCGATGTCGCTGCGCTACGAGGGCGGCGAGCTCGTCACCGCGGCGACGCGCGGCGACGGCGCGGAGGGCGAGGACGTCACCGCCAACATCCGCACGCTCGAAGACGTGCCGCAGAAGCTGAAGGGCCGCAACGTCCCCGATATCTGCGAGGTCCGCGGCGAGGTCTACATGACCAAGAAGGCGTTTCTGGCGCTCAACGAGCGGCAGAAGGCGGCCGGCGACACCATCTTCGCCAACCCGCGCAACTCGGCTGCGGGCTCGCTCAGGCAGAAGGATCCGGCCGTCACCGCCTCGCGCCCGCTCGGCTTCTTCGCCTATGCCTGGGGCGAGATGAGCGCGATGCCGGAAGCGACGCAGAGCGGCATGATCCACTGGTTCGAGCGTTGCGGCTTCAAGACCAATCCGCTGACGAAGCTGTGCCACTCGGTCGAGGAACTGATCGCGTTCCACCAGAGCATCGAGGAGGAGCGCGCCGAGCTCGACTACGACATCGACGGCGTCGTCTACAAGGTCGATCGCATCGACTGGCAGGAGCGGCTCGGCTTCGTCTCGCGCACGCCGCGCTGGGGCATCGCACACAAATTCCCGGCCGAGCGCGCCATGACGGTGCTGCGCGACATCGAGATCCAGGTCGGCCGCACCGGCTCGTTCACGCCGGTCGGCAAGCTCGAGCCGGTCGGCGTCGGCGGTGTGATCGTGCAGAACGTTACGCTGCACAACGAGGACTACATCAAGGGCATCGGCAACAAGGGCGAGGTGCTGCGCGAAGGGCGCGACATCAGGATCGGCGACACCGTCGTGATCCAGCGCGCCGGCGACGTGATTCCGCAGATCGTCGACGTCGTCCTCGACAAGCGGCCGAAGAGCGCCAAGGAATTCCACTTCCCGAAGAAGTGCCCGTGCCCGCTGCACACCGACGTCGTGCGCGGCGAGACGGCCGCCGGCGAAGAGGAATCGCGCGCCCGCTGCACCGGCGAGTTCGCCTGCCCCTATCAGAAGATCGAGCATCTCAAGCTGTTCGTGTCGCGGCGCGCCTTCGACATCGACGGGCTCGGCGAGAAGCAGCTCCAGTATTTCTTCGATGAAGGATGGGTCAAGGAGCCCGCCGACATCTTCACGCTGGAGAAGCGCAATGCGAAGCTGAAGCTCGAGGAGATCGAAGGTTACGGCGCGACCTCGGTGCGCAATCTGTTCGGCGCGATCGAGAGCCGGCGCAAAATCGCGCTGGAGCGCTTCGTCTATGCGCTCGGCATGCGGCATGTCGGCGAGACCACGGCGCTGGCGCTCGCGCGCGGCTACGGCTCGTGGGAGGCCTTCCACGATGCCTGCCTCAAGGTCGCCAAGGGCGACGAGGAGGCAATGGCCGAGATGGACGCGCTCGACCAGATCGGCGACACCGTGATCAAGAGCATCGCGGATTATTTCGGCGAGAGCCACAACCGCGGCATCGTCGAGCGGCTGACGAAAGAGGTCGAGATCGTCGACGCCGAGAAGCCGAAGAGCAACTCGGCCGTCGCCGGCAAGACCGTGGTGTTCACGGGCTCGCTGGAGAAGATGACGCGCGACGAGGCCAAGGCGACCGCGGAGCGGCTGGGCGCCAAGGTGTCGGGCTCTGTATCGAAGAAGACCGACCTCGTCGTCGCCGGCCCGGGTGCGGGCTCAAAGCTCGCGGATGCCAACAAGCACGGCGTCAAGGTGCTGACCGAGGACGAGTGGCTGACGCTGATCGGGGAGTGAGGGTTCTCCCCGTCATTGCGAGGAGCGCTGACGCCACTCACTCCGCTGTCATCGCCCGGCTTGACCGGGCGATCCAGTATTCCAGAGACAGCAGAAGGATACGGAGAAGCCGCGGCGTACTGGATCCCCCGCCTGCGCGGGGGATGACACCGAGCGTGTTGTGACAGCCGCCGCGCAAAAGCAACAACTACATCATCCCCGTCTCTTCCTCCTCCGCCTGCTCGATCAATGTCTCGCTCACCACCAATTCGCGGCGGGGGACGACGAAGATCATCATGCAGGCGCAGAGCAGCGAGATCGCGAGCACCGCGGAGGTCAGCGGCAGTGTCGTGGCCGAATGGCCGCCGAGATAGGCGCCGAACTGCGACATCAGCGCGCCGATGCCCTGCTGGAGAAAGCCCATCGCGCCCGACGCGGTGCCGGCCGCTTCGGGGCGGATGCTGATGGCGCCTGCGGCGGAGTTCGCCATCACGAAGGCGTTGCCGACCATCACGATCATCTGCGTGCCGAACAGCCACGCCGGCGCTTCGTTCCAGCCGGTGAAGCTCCAGAGCAGGTTCAACAGGCTGCCGCAGAGCTGCAGGCCGAGCCCGAACCAGATCAGCTTTTCCAGCGAGTGCCGCGGCGCGAAACGCACGCAGAGCAAATTGCCGACCAGGTACGCAAATCCCGTCGTCGCGAACCAGGCGCCGTATTCGGCGCTGGTCCGGCCCATCTGCGTCACGACGATGTAGGGACCGCCGCCGGCGAAGGTGAAGATGATCTGCGAGGCCAGCACCTGGCACATCACATAGCCGATGAAGGCGCGGCTCTTGATCAGGGTGCCGACATCGCTGCGAAAGCCGCCGCTGCCGACCGCACGGTCGCGGCGCGTCTCGGGCAGCGCGATCGCGATGCCGACGGCGACTGCGATCGCGCCGATCGTGACGGCGTAGAAGATCGCGCGCCAGCCGAACGCGGTCTCGATCAGGCCGCCGGTGAGCGGTGAGACCATCTGGCCGATCATCAGGGCGGCGACCACGAGGCTGATCATGGAGGCGACGCGGTCGCGCTCGTAGATGTCGCGGATGATGGCGCGGCTCACCACCATGCCGGAGGCGCCGCCGAGCGCCTGGAAGAAGCGCGCCGCGATCAGCTGCGGCAGGGTTTCGGCGAAGATGCAGGCGACGCTCGCCACGACCATCAGCGCGAGGCCGCCCAGCAGCACCGGGCGCCGGCCGAACTTGTCCGACAGCGGCCCCATGATCAGCTGCGACAGCGCGATGCCGACCATGTAGAGCGATACCGTCATCTGCGCGATCGAGATGTCGCGGCCGAATGTCGTCGCCAGTATGGGCAGCGCCGGAACCAGAATGTAGAGCGAGATCGGCGCGATCCCGGTCATGACGACCAGCAGCAGCAACACCACGCGCGAGGTCGCGATGTTCTTCCTTGCCGCGTCCGGCGGCCTGCTGATCATGCCGTGCATAGATGTCCGTCTTTCGAAGTCGAATCGACTGTAGCGTGCTCGCACAAGACGGACATCGGCGTTTCGGAATGCGGCTATACCGATTCCGGGACTGTTATAATAACAGTGTGCAGGAGGCCGTTATTTTACGGGCAAACTGCGTCAGGAGCGTGCAAAGCCCGTCGTGAGTACGGGCGAAAACGGTCAAGCCTTGCGCCGGTCGCGTAGCGCCATGCGCGGCGCTATGTCAGCGCCGCCGTCGCCTGGTCGAGCCACGCCTTCGTCGCCTCATCCAGCGCCGGCGCGACCTCGGCCCGCACGCGGGCGTGGTAGGCGTTCAGCCAGTCGAGTTCGTCCTTGCTCAGCATCGCGACGTCGATCAGCCGTCGGTCGATCGGCGCCAGCGTCAGCGTCTCGAATGCGTTCATCGGCTTCTCGGCGCCCTTGATGTCGGTGGCGACCACCAGCTCGAGGTTCTCGATACGGATGCCGAAACCGTCGGTCTTGTAGTAACCGGGCTCGTTGGAGAGGATCATGCCGCGCTTCAGCGGCGTGGTGCCGAGCTTCGAGATGCGCGCCGGACCTTCGTGCACGGAGAGATAGCTGCCGACGCCGTGGCCGGTGCCGTGCTCGAAATCGACGCCGGCGGCCCAGAGATATTGCCGCGCCAGCGTGTCGAGCTGCGCGCCGGTGGTACCGTCGGGAAACACCGCGCGCGCGATCGCGATGTGTCCGCGCAGGACGCGGGTGAAGCGGTCGCGCATCTCGTCTGTCGGCTCGCCCACGGCCATGGTGCGGGTGACGTCGGTGGTGCCGTCTTCATATTGTGCGCCGGAATCGATCAGCAGCAGATCGCCGGGTGCAATGCGCCGGTTGCTCTTGCGCGTGACGCGGTAGTGCACGATGGCGCCGTTCGGACCGGTGCCCGAGATGGTCGGGAACGATACGTCCTTCAGGGCGCCGGTGTCGCGGCGGAACGTTTCCAGCGCCTCGACGGCGTCGATCTCGGTGAGCTTGCCGCTTGGAGCTTCACGGTCGATCCATGCGAGAAAGCGCGCCAGCGCCACGGCGTCGCGGACATGGGCCGTCTTCGTGCCCTTGATCTCGGTCGCATTCTTGACCGCCTTGAGCAGCGCAATCGGATCGCCGCCGCGCACCGGCTTGCCGCCGGCACCCGCGATCAGCCGGCTCAGCGCGTCGGCCGCGGTGGCATTGTCGAGGGCGATGGCCGCGCCGCTCTTGGCCAGCGCCATCAGCGTCGGCGCCATCGCATCGGGCTCGCGCACGTCGGCGGACTGTTCGAGATGGTCGCGCGTCAGGTTGGAGAGTTTTCGGTGGTCGATGAAGATGGTGGGACGGCCGTCCTTCGGCACCAGCGCGTAGGACAGCGGCAGCGGGGTATGCGCGACGTCGGCGCCGCGGATGTTGAAGGTCCAGGCCACCGCATGGCTGTCGGACAGCACCAGCGCGTCGGTGCCGAGCTTGCCGATCTCACTTCTTATTTGCGCCAGCTTGTCGGCCTCGGCGACGCCGGCATGTTGCAGGCTGTGCACGGCAACGGGGGCAAGCGGCGGCTGCGGCCGGTCCTGCCAGATCGCATCGACCGGGTTGCTGTCGACCGCCACCAGCTCCGCGCCGGCCTTGGCGCAGGCGGCGGCCAGACGCTCGGCTGCTGAAGAAGTGTGCAGCCACGGATCAAATCCGAGGCGGTCGCCGGCTTTCAGGTGCGCCGATACCCAATTTTCCGGCGGCGGATCGACCAGCGATTCCACCGCCCAGGCCTTGGCGTCGACCTGCTTAGCAGCCTGGATCGTGTAGCGGCCGTCGACGAAGAGGGCGGCCTCATGCGTCAGCACCACCGCCAATCCCGCCGAGCCGGTAAAGCCGGTCAGCCAGGCCAGCCGTTCTTCCGAGGGCGCCACATATTCATTCTGCTGCTGGTCGGCGCGCGGAATGACGAAGCCGGTCAGCTTGCGGCGGGCGAGTTCTTCGCGAAGCGCGGCAAGGCGCGCCGTCAATGCGACGCCGGCCTCGGGCTCTTCGAATGTCTGGAAGTGTGCTTCGAACATGATGGGCTCAATCTACGACCGGGGCGATCAGTCCGCAATGTGGACGCATTTGCGGCGCATCTGGCATGGAGTGTGCTTGAAAACGTTCCATTCGAATTGAGTGGAGTACAGGATGCAGCAGTTGCGCTTCGTCCGGATAACAGGGAAATTCGAGCAAGTGGTTCATCTCAACGGCGAGAGGACACACGATGCCAGCGTTCACGTTTGAGAAGATTTCGCCGCCGGCCCGCCGCGCCCCGGCCGCAACGACACCCAAGAAGCCGCGCGGCCTCATCAGCCAGATGATCAATCGTTTCGCCGAGCGTCGCGCCAGGCGCGCCCTGCGGAGCGAGCCCGCGATGCGCCGGGACGACAAGCCGGCGGAGTAGGGCGGCGATCGTGATGCCGTAGGGTGGGTTAGCCGGAGGCGTAACCCACCACTTTTGTCGTTGCGCGAGAAGAGGCGGATTACGCTTCGCTAATCCGCCCTACGACACCTTCTTCAGCAACAAACTGCTCCATCCCTCGATCCTGAGGTGCTTCAGCGGCACGAGGCCGCGCGCGCGGTAGGCGGCGATCACAGCGGGGGCCTGGTGGGTCAGCAGGCCCGAGAGGATGACACGGGCGCCTGGCGCCAGGTGCCGCGCCATCGGGCTCGCCAATTGCCGCAGCGGGTTGGCGAGGATGTTGGCCAGCACCAGGTCGAACGGGCCGCATCTGGCGAAATCCGGCGCGGCGAAGCCGGTGGCGCGGATCACCCGCACATGGTTACCAACTTCATTCAGCGTCGCGTTCTCGGCGGCGACCCGCACCGACGGCGGGTCGATGTCGGAGGCCAGCACCGTGCGATGCAGCGCCTTCGCCGCGGCGATCGCCAGCACGCCGGTTCCGGTGCCGAGGTCGAGCAGGGTCCTAGGACGGGAGCTCTTCAGGACATGGTCAAGCAACAGTAAACAGCCGCGCGTGGTGCCGTGGTGGCCGGTGCCGAAAGCGAGCGCCGCCTCGATCTCGATCTTGAGCTTGTTCGGAGCGACGCGGTCGCGATCATGGCTGCCGTGCACGACGAAACGTCCGGCCGGCACCGGGACGAGATCTTCAAGGCTGGCCTTGACCCAGTCCTTGGCCTCGACGGTGTCGAAGACGAGGGTCGCAGCGATCTCATTTCCCGCTGAATTTGTAACGATTTCGCTGAGCAATGTCTGGTCGGGCGCCTCGGCGAAATGCAACGTGACGTCCCATTGTCCGTCCGGCCGCTCGAACGCGGCGACCGCCGCATCGCCCTCGAAAAACACCTCGGTCAGCACGTCGACGACGCGCTTGGCCGCGGCCTCGGTGCCGATCGAAAAGCTGGCGCGATGGGTGGGGGAAGGCTGCATCATAAGGTTCCGATCAGTTCAATTCTTGGAACTTTTGTTCCTAATTTTCCGCATAACTTGCAACGCCGGGATTAACCTGCCCGTAGGTTGTATCCCGTAGATTTTCGGATGTTGGAGCCAAACAACACACCTAGAAATGGAGGCGAGTCTTGAAGCGCATGGTTTTGAAGTTCTGGTCCGATGAATCCGGTGCGACCGCGATCGAATACGGGCTCATCGCGGCCGGTATCGCGCTGGCGATCATCACCGTTGTGAACAGCCTGGGCACCACTTTGAACGACAAGTTCGGTTCGATTAGCACTTCCTTGAAGTAATTTCCGCCTCCCGTTTCCCAGCGGAAGCGGATTTCTTCATAGGTTGTTCCTAGATCAGCGCCCGCTCGGGGGATTGCCCCCGGCGGGCGAGATCGTTTTGGGGGCCGCTTGGAAGATGCCCACAGGCTGTCCGCTGGTTTTCCGCGTGTTATCCACCGGGTATCTCACCGCTCATCCCCAGCTTCTCCACTGCCTATACCCGGCTGGGTCCGGCCTGCTGGCGCCGGTGCTCACAGATCTGCCAACAGCCTTGTCCACACCCAATCCACAAGCCTATCCACGGCTTCCGAACAGCGAGCGATGATCCCGCAGGATCGCCTGCGCGGCATTGTGGCCGGGGGCACCGGTGACGCCGCCGCCGGGATGGGCGCCGGAGCCGCAATGGTAGAGGCCCTTCAGCGGTCCGCGATAATCGGCATGGCCCAGCATCGGGCGCGCCGAGAACAGCTGGTTCAGCGTCAGCGCGCCGTGGAAGATGTCGCCGCCGAGGAGGCCGAATTGCCGCTCGAGGTCCAGCGGCGAGAGGATCTGGCGGCCGAGCACGCTTGTCCCAAAGCCCGGCGCGTAGCTATCCACCGTCGCGATCATGAGATCGGCGACCTCGTCGCGATGCGCGTCCCAGGATCTGCCGCCGGGAAGCTCCGGCGCGACGTGCTGGCAGAACAGGCTCGCCACATGTTTTCCTTCGGGCGCCAGACTGTCGTCGAGCGTGGAGGGGATCAGCATCTCCACCACGGGTGAGCTGCTCCAGCCCTGCGCGCGCGCATCGAGATAAGCGCGGTCCATGTAGCCAAGGCTTGGTGCCAGGATGATGCCGGAGGTGAGATGATCGCCGTCGCCGGGTAGCGCCGTGAAGGAGGGCAGGCGGTCCAGCGCCACGTTCATGCGGAAGGTGCCCGAGCCGTTCTTCCAGTGGCGGATGCGGGCGAGGAAGTCCTGCGGCAGGGCGTCGGCCGCGATCAGCCGCGTATAGAGCAGCTTTGGATTGACGTTGGCCGCGACATATTTCGCGCGGATCGTCTCGCCGCTCTCCAGCACGACACCGACGGCGCGGTCGCGCTCGACGATCACCTCGCGCACCCCCGCATCCGTGTCGATTGCGACGCCGCGCGCCTGCGCGGCGCGCGCCATGGCCTGCGTGATCGCGCCCATGCCGCCGATGGCATGGCCCCAGACGCCCTTCTTGCCGTTCACCTCGCCGAAGGCGTGGTGCAGCATCACATAGGCCGAGCCCGCCGCGTAGGGGCTGGCATAATTGCCGACGATGGCGTCGAAGCCGAACAGCGCCTTGACGAGGTCGTGCTCGAACCGCTCGTCCAGCATCTCGCCGGCCGAGCGGGTGAAGAGATCGAGCAGGCTGCGGCTCTGCTCCAGCGTCAGGCCGCGCAGGATATTGGCGCTCTGCAGCGCGTTCACGGCCTCGCGGATTGCCGCCGTGCCGATGCCGGTCAGCAGGTTCGGCGGCGCGCGCAGCACGAATTGCCGGAGCACGTCGGCGATGTCTTCAAGCTCGCGCGAAAAGCCGTCGAGCGCCTCCGCGTCATGCGCGCTCAGCCGCGCAACCGACGCCTTGGTCCGTCCCTCTCCCGTGAGGAGGTAGCTCCCGTCAGGCGCAGGCAGGAAATTCTGCGCGCGCCGTTCGACCACGCGCAGGCCCTGCTCGGCGAGGCCCAGATCGCGGATCACCTGCGGATTGAGCAGGCTCACCGTGTAGGCCGCGACCGAATTCCTGAATCCGGGGTGAAACTCCTCCGTGACCGCGGCCCCGCCGACCACCTTGCGGCGCTCGACCACGCGCACGCGCAGGCCTGCGCTCGCGAGATAGGCCGCGCAGGTGAGGCCGTTATGGCCAGCGCCAATGATGACGACGTCGGTTTCGCTCATGAAAGGTTCGAGGCCCAGTCTTCCGTCATTCCGGGGCTCGCAAGGCGAGAACCCGGAATCTCGAGGTTCCGGGTTCGATGCTTCGCATCGCCCCGGAATGACATCTCTATATCAAGCAATCGTCGCTGCAACATCACGAGCCCCTTTATTGCCCGTTCAGGCGCGGTGTGCTCCATTGCGCGTCCGGCGCCCGCCGGGGGCGTTGTCCGGCGCGTTTTCCAGCGTGAACCGGTGCCCACTTCGCTGGAAAACGCTTTTGCCGGAGCTTCCATGGATTCGATCGTGCAACCCGCCGCCACGGAGCAGCCGTCCGCCTCGCGCAACCGGCTGCTGCTGACGGTCTACACCGCCGCGATCTTCGTCAGCGCGCTGCTGCTGTTCTCGGTGCAGCCGCTGTTCACGAAGATGGTGCTGCCGCGGCTCGGCGGCTCGCCGGCGGTGTGGTCGGTGGCGATGGTGTTCTTCCAGTCGCTGCTGCTGGCGGGCTATGCCTATGCGCATCTGTTGATGCAGGTCCGGAACCGCATCGTGCCTGTCGTGGTGCATCTGCTGCTGCTGGTGCTGGCCTTCGCCACGCTGCCGCTCGGCATCGCCACCGCCTATGGCGAGCCGCCGGCGTCTGGCTATGCGTTCTGGCTGCTCGGCCTGTTCGTGGTCTCGATCGGCCTGCCGTTCTTTGCGCTCGCCGCCAACAATCCGCTGCTGCAGGCCTGGTTCGTCCGCACCGGCCATCCCGCCGCGCACGATCCCTATTTCCTCTATGCCTCCTCCAACATCGGCAGCTTCCTCGCGCTGTTGTCCTATCCGTTCCTGCTGGAGCCGATGTTCACGCTGCACACGCAGAACCGGTTCTGGACCGGCGGCTACGGCCTGCTGATTGTCCTGATCGCAGCCTGCGGCGTGCTGCTGCTCCGCTCGCCGAAGCTGGCTTTGGCCGACGCGCGTACCGAGGACGTCAATGCGCCGGCGCCTGGCATCGTGATGCGGCTGCGCTGGATCTTCCTCGCCGCGGTGCCGTCAGGCCTGCTCATCGCGGTTACCGCGCACATCTCGACCGATGTTGCGGCGGCGCCCCTGCTGTGGGTGCTGCCGCTGTCGCTGTATCTGCTCACCTGGGTGGTGGTGTTCCAGTCGCGGCCCCTGTTGCCGCACAAATGGATGCTGATGCTCCAGCCGGTCGCCATTGCCGGCGTGGTCGTCCTGCTGGCTTTCGGCGGCGAGCAAAATCTGCTGCTGACGCTCGGTGGCCACCAATTATGCTTCTTCGTCATCGCCATGGCCTGCCACGGCGAATTGGCGCGAACCCGGCCGGCGGCCAAATATCTCACCGGCTTCTATGTCGCGCTGTCGTTCGGCGGCATGGTCGGCGGCCTGTTTGCGGGCCTGGTCGCGCCCTTCACCTTCTCGTGGATCGCCGAATACCCGATCCTGATTGCGCTCGCGGCGCTGTGCCGGCCCTCGGCGAACGAGCGCCTTGCCGGCATCGTCAAATGGTATTGGCTCGTGCTCGCCGCGCTCGCGGTGGCACTCGTTGCGCCCTCGTACACGACCGGCGGACTCTCGACCTGGTTCGAGGATCATCGCGTCTGGGTTGCCGGCGCCGTCGGCGTGCTCGCCGCGCTGCTGACGCTGGCGCTCAATGCCGGCCGCTGGAAGATCTTTGCGACCGTCGCGCTCGCGCTGGTTTTGATCCGCATTTATCCCGCCGACGAAGGCCGCGTCACCACCGTGCGCAGCTTCTTCGGCGTGCACAAGATCGTGGAGACGCCGGGCGGCTATTTCCATGTGCTGATGCACGGCACGACCATCCACGGCGCCGAGCGTTTCCGCAACAATGACGGCACGCCGGTCACCGGCCGGCCCGAGCCGATCACCTACTATCACAAGGACGGCGGCATCGGTCAGGCCATCACCGCGATCCGCGAGCGCAAGGGCGCACCGCTCAAGGTCGCCGCGATCGGCGTCGGATCGGGCACGCTCGCCTGTGCAGCTGAACCCGGCGAGGACTGGAGGTTCTTCGAGATCGATCAGTCGATGGTGGATGCGGCGCGCGACCCCAAGAATTTCCGCTACATCTCGAGCTGCCTGCCGGACCTGAAGCCTGTCATCGGCGATGCGCGTCTCACCTTCGCGAAGGAGCCGGACGGCGTCTACGATCTCATCATCGTCGATGCCTATTCGTCCGATGCGATCCCGATTCATCTCGCCACCGAAGAGGCGATGGAGATCTACAAGAACAAGCTCGCGCCCCACGGTGCCGTGGTGATGCACGTCTCCAACCGGCACCTCGATCTCGAGACGGTCGTGGTCGGCATCGCCGACGCCAACGATCTGAAGAGCTGGGTCTTCAACGAGGATTCGGGTCGCGATTCCGACTACATCTTCTCGACCGACGTCGTCATCTCCGCGCGCGAGGAGGAAGATGTCGGCAAGCTCGCGTTGTCCAAATCATGGGAGCTGACGGAAGCGGACGACAGGGTGCGGGTCTGGACGGATGACTACTCCAACATCCTGGGTGCGCTGTACCGGCGCCTGCGGGACGGGGAGTAGGGCGGCGACCCGCCCTCTCGTGCCCCGGACGCTGCGCAGCACGAAGTGATGCGCTGCAGAGCCGGGGCCCATGGCGCGGCGTTCTGGGTCCCGGCTCTGCGGAGCAGCGTTGCACGCTGCGCCGCGTCCGGGACACGAGACCTACGGCTCCGCCGGTGTCCCCACCGGCAGCGCAATTCCCTTCTCGCCGGCGACCTGCCGCAGCAGGTCGGGCCGATCGGAGATGATGCCGTCGGCGCCGAGCTCGATCATGCGCGTCATGTCCTCGGGCTTGTTGACGGTCCAGACCACGACGCGCAGTCCAAGCGCATGGGCTTCAGCGATCAGCGCCGCGGTCACATCGCCGAAATAGGGCGACCAGATCGCACCGCCCGCAGCCTTGATGGTTCGCGGCAGCGACCCGCCGTGCTCGGCCGGATTGAAACCCGCTGTCCAGTTGGTCGCCTTGTCGAGTGCGACGGTCTGGCCCGAACCGCGCTGGAGCGTCAGGTACACCGTCGGCACGCTCGGCGCCTGCCGCTGGACGAGCAGCAGGGTCCTCCAGTCGAACGACTGGATCATGACACGGTCGGAAAATTTCTCCGCCTCGATCGCCCCGAGCAGTTTTGCGACGAAACTCTGCGGGTCGAGCGATTCGTCCGGACGGTTCGGATCGATCTTGGTTTCGATGTTGAAGCGTACGCGCGCGTTGCCGGACTTTCGCACCAGTGCGAACAGCTGCGCCAGCGTGGGGATGCGCGTCCCCGGCACGGCGCGTTGCTCGGGGAATTGTTTGGCATAGGCACTGTCCGGACGGATCTGGCCGACGTCGTAGGCTCTGACTTCTTCGAGCCGCAGCTTCACGAAAGGCGTGCCGGGCGACGTGACATAGGTGCCGCTCGCATCCCGCGCGAGATCGGGATTGAGCCCGCGCTCATGCGAGATGATGACTTCGCCATCGGAGGTGACGCCAACGTCGAGCTCCAGCGTGTCGATGCCCATCGACAGCGCGTTGGCAAAGGCCGGCAGGGTGTTTTCCGGCAACAGCGCCCGCCCGCCGCGATGCGCCTCGAGATCGAATCCCATTGCCCGTCCCGCCATCACGATCGAGATCACCGTTAGAATTGTCGCAGCACGTGATGGCATGACGGCTCGCCGGGCAAGCGGAAAAGGGCTGGATCTGAACGTTTTTCGGCACGAACGGCCCATTCTACAGGCTTTTGCGCCTGTTGAAACCTTGGGCTGCGGCTTGGGTTGCGCCCGCCCGGCTTGTATGTACTCATGGACGCCATCCTGGGACCCGCCCGTGCCACAGAAACGCGATCACCGCATCATTCGCAGCCGGCATTTTCACAAGATGCAGCGGCGGCATTTCATCATTTTCGACATTCTGCCCTTTGTCGGCTCGCTGGTTGCGCTGGGCCTGTTGTTCTATCGTCCGATCGGCGTGACGGAGCTCGGCCTGTTCCTCGGCTTCTGGCTGATCACCGGCCTTGGCCTCACCGTCGGTTACCACCGTCTGTTCACCCATCGCGCCTTCGCGACCTCCGCGACGATGAGCGCAATCCTGATCATCATGGGATCGATGGCGGGCCGCGGCTCCATGCTGTCCTGGGCGGCGATGCACCGGCGCCACCACGAACTGTCCGATCACGACGGCGATCTGCACTCGCCGCGGCTGCATGGCGACAGCCTGATCGGCCGCCTGCGCGGCTTCCTGCACGCGCATCTGACCTGGATGATCGAACACGACTATCCCAACGTCGCGCATTACGTGCCTGACTTGATGGCGGACCGCAGGCTGGTCGCCGTCAACAGCTACTATTACACCTGGGTCGTGCTCGGCCTGCTGCTGCCGGCGATCATCGGCGGCCTTGCCACGATGAGCCTGTGGGGCGCGCTGACGGGTCTGCTCTGGGGCGGCGTGGTGCGCATGTTCGTGGTCGAGCAGACCTTCTCCGCCATCAACTCGGTCATGCACACTTTCGGTACGCAGCCTTTCGTCACCCGTGACGACAACAGCCGCAATCTCGGCGTGATGGCCTGGCTCGGCTGGGGCGAGGGCTGGCACAACAACCACCACGCCTTCCCGTATTCCGCGGCCTTCGGCCTGCGCTGGTTCGAGTTCGATCCCGGCTTCATCTTCATCCGCACGCTGGAAGCGCTCGGGCTTGTCTGGGACGTCAAGGTGCCGAGCGAGGAGAAGATCGCGCGGCGCATGCTGCGCCAGCCGGGCGATGCGGCGCCCGATCTGGAAACGGGCTGAGCATCATCGACCGGCGCGAGCGCCGGTGATGGCGCGGCTTTGATCCGATGCTTTTCAACGACTATCCATTTCTCCTGGTCTTCCTGCCGGCGGCGTTGCTGATCTACCGCCTGGCCGATCCCTATCCGCACCTTCGGATCGGCGTGCAGGTCGCCCTCTCGCTCGCCTTCTATGCCTGGGGCAGTCCGTCCTTCATCCTGCTCCTGATCGCCTCGATCGCGATCAACTGGCTCGCCTCGGTCGCCTACGGGCGGGTGAAATGGAAGGCGGTGCTGACGCTCGTGATCGTGCTCGATCTCGCGGTGCTGGCGCTGTTCAAATACGCCAACTTCCTTCTCGCCAATCTCAGCCTCGTACTCGGCACGACACTGCCGGCGCTCGACATCGGGCTGCCGCTCGGCATCTCCTTCTTCACCTTCCACCACATCATGTATCTGGTCGATCTGAAGCGCGGCAAGGCACCGCTCTATGCGCTCGACCGATACGCGCTCTACATCGCCTTCTTTCCGCAGGCGATCGCAGGGCCGCTGGCACGCTGGTCGGAGGTGATGCACCAGTTCGGCAAGCAGGTTTACGTGCCGGGCTGGCAGCGCCAGTTCTGCATCGCGACCTGCTTCATCGCGCTCGGCCTGTTCGAGAAGGTGGTGATCGCCGACAGCCTCGCCCACCTGCTCGATCCCATCTACGCGGAGGCGGCCAACGGACCGCTTCGCAGCGGCGATGCCTGGCTCGCCTTCTGCTTCTCGTTCCAGATCCTGTTCGACTTCTCCGGCTATTCCGACATCGCGATCGGCCTCGGCCTCCTGTTCGGCGTGCAGCTGCCGTACAATTTCAATACGCCGCTGCGCTCGACCAACATCCAGGATTTCTGGCAGCGCTGGCACATCACGCTGATGCTGTTCCTGCGCGACTATGTGTTCTACCCGCTGGTCAACACGCGCCTGCTGCCGCGGCGCTGGCTGCAGGTGCAGTTCTTCGGCGCGATGATGATCACCATGGCGCTGTGCGGCCTGTGGCACGGCGCGAGCTGGACTTTTGTTCTTTGGGGCGTTCTGCACGGCCTCGCGCAGGTCGTTTGTTCGTTGTGGCGGCGCTATGGTCCGCGCTTCCCGTCATGGCTCGGCTGGGCGCTCACCGTGCTGTTCGTGCTTGCGACCGGTGTGATCTTTCGCGCAGGGTCGGTGGAGGCGGCCTGGCATGTCTTCGCCGGGCTTGCCCAACCATTGCCACTGGCGCGTGGCGGACAATTGTGGCCGCTGGTGGCGGCGCCGCTATTCGCGTTCCTGTTGCCGGCGAGCCAGGACATCGTGGCATTCTTCACCCGCCGTCCGAATCTGGTACTGGCCGGCCTGCTCGGTGTCGGGATTCTGGCCCTGCTGATCCAGATCGGCGAACGAGGGATTCATGAGTTCGTCTATTTCCAGTTCTGACGTCTCACCCGGGTGGGGGCGCTCCATCGCGGCCTGCCTCGGCACGCTCGCGCTCGGCGCTGCGCTGATTGCGACCCTCGTGATCCTCGTCGATCCCTACGACAGCGGCCGGTTTGGTAACGCCTTCGGCATCGTCGGCGTGAGCGACCGCAATCCCTGGACGGCCAACATCAGCCGGGCCCGCGACCCGCAGTTTGATTCAGCCATCCTCGGCAATTCGACCGTGCAGTTGCTCGAGCCCGCCAGGCTGGACGAGGCCACGGGCCTGCGCTTCGTCCAGCTCGTCGCGCCCGGCGCCGATCCGCGCGGTGATCTGGCGATCCTCGATTACTTCGCCAGACACCACAAGACGATCCGGGCGCTGGTCGTCTCGATCGATCGGCCCTGGTGCAGCAACACCGTATTGCCTCCGCCGAAGGACCCGTTTCCGTACTGGCTCTATGAGGGCGGTACGCTGCGTCATCTCGGCAATCTCTTCACCTGGGCCGCGCTCGATCGCTCGTTCCAGCGCATCGCCATCGCGCGCGGCGCGCGCCAGCCGGTCCGCGCCGATGGCTATTGGAATTACGAGGAGTTATGGGCACCCGGCGCAAAGCATCCCGCAGTCGCTGAGCCCGCGAAGGCGGTGCCGTTCACGGGCAAGATCGCGGATCCGTTTCCCTACGCGGCGATGCTGGCCGCTGCGATCGGAAAACTCCCGCGCGACGTGTCCGTCGTGCTGGTGATGCCGCCGACCTTCTACACGATCGTGCCCGTTCCCGGCAGCCGTGACGCCGCAGCTCACACGGCCTGTAAGGAGGCCTATCGCTCCATCGTCAGCGGGCGCGCGAACAGCAATCTGATCGACTACCGCGTCGACAATACGCTGACGCGGGATCCCGCCAATTTCACCGATCTCATCCACTACCGCGCGGTCATCGCGCGCAGGATAGAGCAGGGCATTGCCGCCAGCCTGCGCGCCGGTGAGGCGGCCGAGATCAGCTTCTAGCCGATCTCCTCCAGGCCGCCGTCGAGCCAGAGCCGGCGCGCCAGCTTGCGCTGGATCTTGCCGCTGGTGGTCTTCGGCAGGCTGCCTGGCCGGATCAGCGCGATGTGACGCGCGGAGAGCTCGTGGCTGTCGGCGACGGCTTCGCGGATCCGGCCCTTGATCTCGTCACTGTCGATCGAATGGCGCGCGGTGCGCTCCACCTCCTGCACGATGACCAGCGCTTCTTCGCCGCTCTCGTCCGGCACCGAAAACGCCGCGCCGCAGTTTTCGCGCAAGCCTGCGTCCAGCGATTGCACCGTGCGCTCGATGTCCTGCGGATAATGGTTGATGCCGCGGATGATGATGAGGTCCTTGATCCGCCCGGTGACGAACAATTCGCCTGATGCGTCGAGGAAGCCGAGGTCGCCGGTGCGCAGCCACGGGCCGTCCGCGCCGGTGATTTCCGCATTGAGCCCGTCGCGGCTCGCCTCGTCGTTGCGCCAATAGGCTCTGGCGACGTTGGCGCCGCTGACCCAGATCTCTCCGACGCGGTCGGCGGGCAGGCGCATGCGGTGCTCCGGCTCCACGATTGCGATGCGCTCGCCGGTGAGCGCTCGGCCGCAGCCGACGACGATCTGGGCATCGTCCACGCCGGGTGGCGCCTCCGCCACATGCGCCTGAAGCGCCGCGCGGCTGACACCTCGCGTGACGTGACCGCCGCCGCGCGTCCCGCCTGAAATCAGCAAGGTCGCTTCCGCCATGCCGTATGCCGGATACATCGCGCGCGGATCGAAACCGTGCGGCGCAAATGTCGCGACGAACCGTTCGATCGTCTCTGCATGCACCGGTTCGGCGCCGTTGAGCGCGATTTTGAGCGAGGAGAGATCGACGCCCTCCATCTGGTCGGGGCGATAGCGGCTGACGCAGAGGTCGAAGCCGAAATTGGGGCCGCACGCGACCTCCGCGCGGTAATGCGAGATCGCACGCAGCCAGCCGAGCGGCCGCTGCATGAAGGCGTTCGGCGCCATCAGCACGCAGGTCGCTCCGACATAGAGCGCCTGCAGCGCGTTCAGGATCAGCCCCATGTCGTGATACAGCGGCACCCAATTGACGTAGGTCGAATGTCTGCTGTTGCCGAGCGCAAGCCGGATCATCTCGAGATTGGCGAGCAGGTTTGCGTGGGTCACTACCACGCCCTTGGGCTCGGACGTTGAGCCTGATGTATATTGCAGGAAGGCGATATCATCAGGCGCCGGATCGGGCAGATCGGCTGCTGCTCTATCACCAGTGAGATCGACCTCGATCCAGCGGATGTTCTCTTGCGCAAAGCGGGCTTGCAGATCGCCGCGGAGCGCGAAGGCCGAGGTGGTCAGCGCCAGCGCCGGCGTGCAATTGGCGAGGATCGCGGCGCTGGCGTCGCGCGCGCTGTTCCGCCGCGGCATCATCATCGGCACCGCGATGATACCGGCCATCAGGCAGCCGAAGAACGCCACCAGAAATTCGAGACCGGGCGGAAACACCAGGATGGCGCGCTCGCCGGGTTGCCCGGCCAAAGTCAGGCGTGATGCGAGCGCGGTTGCGGCGGCGTGCAATTGGCGAAAGGTGAGTGAAGCTTCCTCGGTCCCGCGATCGGAGACGAAGACATAGGCGCGGTCGTCGCCTTGCTCCGCCGCGCGCCGGGCCAGTACAGCCACCAGCGAGCGGAACGTTTCCATTGGACTGCGCCGGTTCAGCCGCCCTCAGGCGGCGGTACGGATCGCGCGCTTGTCGGCGAGAAATCGCGACAGCGCCTCAACAGTAGGGTGGTCGTAAAAGTCGTCCGTCGACAGTTCGAGGTCCAGCTTTTCCTCGAGCTCCATCATGAGATAGACGAGCATCGCCGAATCGAGGCCGAGGCGGTTGAACTTGGTGCCGGTGTCGACCTTCTCCTTCGATATCCGCAGGATATTGGCCAAGGCCGTAACGCAGAAATCCGAAATCTGCTCGCGTGTCATGTCATTTCCCAGAAACAATGGGAATGACAATACGGGCGACCCCAAGGTTGTCAATTTGGCCGAAACGCCGCGGCGTTGAAGGTTGGGGACTGTTGCCTTCCTGCGTCGGTAAGCTGGTCAATTGATGCACTTCAGGGCGCGATTTCCGGCGGTCGACAGCGGGAAAAGCCCTCAATATCCTCCCGGGATTGCCGATTTGACGCGCGTGACGGGATTGTCGCATGAACCCCGCCCGATTGTTCCCAGTCCTTTTCCTTGTCCTGCTCGCTGCCCCGCCGGCCTCCGCCCAGCGCGGCAATGATTTTGATTCGCTGGTCGCTCAGATGAACGCGGCCACGGAGACCAGCCGTTGGGCCGACGGGCTCGCGATTGCCCAAAAGCTGGAGAACCTGGTGCGCCGCCGCCAGGGAAGCGACAATCTGAACTACGCCGGTGTGCTGCATAACGAGGGCATGTATCTGCGCAATCTCGGCCGCTTCCCGGAAGCCGTCGACAAGCTGAATGCAGCGCTCGCGATCAAGCTGCGGAACAACGACGTCGCCTCCACGCTACGCACCTCGAACATCCTGGTCGGATCGCTCGGCATGCTCGACCGGCGGGCGGAGGCGACCACCGTCGCCGAACGGGCGTTGGCGCTCGGCACCAATGCCTTCGGGGCCAATGACGTCAGGCTCGCCGGCACGCTGTCGGCGCTCGGCGGGCTGGCGCGCGACAAGGAGAACTTCAGGGAAGCCGCCGGCTATTTCGAGCGGGCGCTCACCGGCCTGCAGGCCGCCAATGCGCCGCCGTTCGATATCGCATCCGCGATGGACAATCTCGGCGACATCTATGGCCTGCTCGGACGCTTCGATGACGGCGAGCGCATGCTCAAGCAGGGGATCGATCTGCTCGACCGCAGCTTCGGCAAAGGCGCGGAGGCCGTGCCCAACTACGACAAGATGCTCAACGATCTCGGTAACCTCTATCTCGATGCCGGCCGTCTGTCTGACGCAGAGGCGGTGATGCGGCGCTCGCTTGCGATCACGCGGGCGCGCAGCGGCGAAACCCATCCGAACGTCGCCGCAACCACCGGCAATCTCGCGACCGTGCTCGAACACGAAGCGCGCTACGCCGAGGCGGAGAAACTGTACCAGCAGACGCTGCAGGCCTATGAACGGCTCTATGGGCCCAACCATCCGACCACGGCGATCGGGCTCAACAATCTCGCCAACGCCTATTCGGCGCAGGGAAAGAACGAGGCGGCCGCGGGCCTCCAGGAGCGTGTGCTAGCGATCTACGAGAAGGCGTTCGGCGCCGACAGCCCCGATGCCGGGCGTGCGATGAACAATCTCGCCAACAGCTACGCCAACCTTGGGCGGAACGATCCGGCGGTCGATCTCTTTCGCCGGTCTGTGGCGGTCATGGAGCGGAAGTTCGGCGAAGGCAGCGGAGCGAGCGCGCTGGCGACCGGCTCCCTCGGCCACGCCTTGATGGATATGGGGCGGACCGACGAGGCCCGGCCGTATCTGCTACGGTGTCTCGAGATCGATGAACGCGTGCTCGAACCCGGGCATCCCCAGCTCGTCAAGGACCTCCGCAGCGTCGCGCTGCTCGATCTCAAGACCGGCAATCTGGTTGAGGCCCGCGCCCGGCTCGACCGCGCGCTCTCGATCGCGCAGGAGAGGCTTGGACCGCGCCATCAGGACACCATCGCCACGCTGATCAACCTTGCCGATGTCGATCGCCGCGACGGCAGATGGCAGGACAGCCTGGCGCGGCTCCGGCTTGCCGCCACCGCGCTCAACGCCCAGCGCAACGCGCAGTTCACCCGCTTCACCGAGCTCGATCCCTGGCTGATCGATGCGATCTGGCGCGTCTCGGACGGCAAGCCGGACAATGCTGCGAAGGACGAGGCCTTTGGCGCCGCGCAACGCGCCCACGAGACCAGCGCGGGTGCCGCGCTGTCGCAGATGGCAGCGCGCTTCGGCGCCGGCAACGACGCCATCGCCGGACTGGTGCGGCGGCAGCAGGATCTCAAGACCAGCCTCGAAACGCTGGACAAGCGCGTAACGTCCGAGCTGGGTCAGGCCGACGGCAAGCGAAACGACACGTTGATCGCGAACCTGCGCGCACAGATCGCGCAGACGCAGAAATCGCTCGATGACGTCTCTGCGCAGCTCGACCGCAGCTTTCCCGCATACGCCGATTTGTCCAATCCGCAGCCGCTATCGATCGCCCAGACACAAGGCCTTTTGAAGCCGGACGAGGCGCTGGTCGCGTTCATTACGCTCAACGATAAGACCTATGCTCTCGCGGTGACGCGCGAGTCGAGCGCGCTGCGCCAGGTGTCTCTTGGCCGCCGCGACATCAGCGACCGTGTCGCGCATCTGCGGCAGGGCCTCGCCAACCCGGAAGCCGCTCAATCATCGTTCGATCTCGACGCGTCCTTCGAACTCACCAGCGCGCTGTTCGGACCGATCTCCGCCGATATCGCCGGCAAACCGAAGCTGTTGATCGTCCCGGCCGGCGCGCTCACCAGCCTCCCGTTCCATGTGCTGGTGACGAGGAAGCCCGATGCGACCTCTCCCGATCGCTACCGGCAGGCGGCGTGGCTGCTCAACGAGCGCGCCATCACGGTGCTGCCGTCGATCCCGAGCCTCCGCGCGCTGCGTAGCTTCGCCAAGGAGTCACGAGCGCAAAAGCCGTTCATCGGCTTCGGCGATCCGGTGTTGCAGCGCGCGTCGGGCGACAGGCGCGCGGGGCGCAACGTGCAGCCGTACCAGAGCTACTACGATGGCTCGGCCGTTGACCTCGAAAGGCTGCGCACCGGCCTGCCGGCGCTGCCGGAGACCGCGGGCGAGCTTCAGGCCGTGGCGCGCGCGCTCGGTGCTTCGCCGCAGGACGACGTCAAGCTTGGCCCGGCCGCGACCGTGACGAGCGTGAGCACCCTGCCGCTGGATCAATACCGCGTCGTCGACTTCGCCACTCACGGGCTCGTCGCCGGCGAGGTCAACGGCCTCAGCGAGCCCGCGCTCGTGCTCACACTTCCGGACAAGCCGACCAGCGACGACGACGGCCTGCTCACGGCGAGCCGCATTGCGAAGCTCAGGCTCGATGCCGACTGGGCGGTGCTCTCGGCTTGTAACACGGCGGCGGGCGACAGACCTGGGGCCGAGGGCCTGTCCGGCCTCGCACGCGCATTCTTCTACGCTGGCGCGCGGGCGCTTCTGGTCTCGCACTGGCCGGTCGATTCCGACGCTGCCGTGCGCCTGACGACGGGTGCGTTCTCCGAGCTGACCGCGCATCCCGGCATCGGCCGTGCCGAGGCGCTGCGGCGGTCGATGAGGGCCCTGATCGCGGACCTGTCTTCGCCGCGCAATGCCGATCCCGCCGTGTGGGCGCCGTTCGTGCTGGTCGGCGAGGGCGGTTGACGGCGGCTGCGAACAAGCGAAACTGATCCTCAAAAGAAGATCGGTTCCGGGAGGGACAGACATGCGGCTCATCTTGATCGCAGCGATGGCGGTTCTCATGGTCGGACAAGCGGCAGCCGAGGATGCGCTTTCGGGCGCAGCTCTCTATGCCGATGTCGCGCGCTACGCGTCCTTCGGCCTGCACCGCTTCGGTTCGCTCGGTGACCGCGCCACCGCCGACTGGATCGCCGGCGAGATGAAGCAGGCGGGGTTCGACGTCAGCTTCCAGGCTGTCGTGCTCGGCCGCCAATATGTCGTCGAGCAGGCCAGCGCGGAGGCCGGCGGTACGCGCGTCGAGGCGACGCCGTTCTGGTGGCCGCCGGAGGACAGAGCGAGCTTCCATCTCACGGCTCCGCTCGCGCGCGATGGCGATGTTGCCGGAAAGATCCTCTTGCTCGACCTGCCGTTCGATCGCGGCGCCTATCTCGGCCCCGTCCATCGCGCGGCGATCAACGAAGCGGCGGCGAAGAAACCCGCCGCCATCCTCCTGACGATCGGCAATCCCGCCGACGATCGCTTTGCCTACAACGTCACGCAGGAGGATGCGCCCTGGCCGGTGCCGGTGATCGTGGTCGGCGCGAAGTCCCGGCCGGCATTCGAGCGTGCGCTCGCCTCGGGCGCGGCTATCACCTTCGACGTCAAAGGCCATTACGAACGCGATGTCGCCGGCCGTAACGTCATCGCCGAGACCGGCAAGGGCCGCGGCCCGACCATCGTCGTCTCCACGCCGATGACCGGCTGGTACACTTGCGTCTGCGAGCGCGGCCCCGGCATCGCCAACTTCCTCGCGCTTGCGCGCACCGTCGCTGCGGAAAAATGGCCGGCGCATTTCGTCTTCATCGCCACCGCTGGTCACGAGATCGGTCACGGTGGCATGGAGCTGTTCCTGAAGCAGGGCGCGCCGCCGCCGAAGGATACGCTGGCGTGGATTCACTTCGGTTCGTCGAACGCCTGCTATGGCTTCGCGGAAGCAGCCCGCACCGATCGCCCCGAGGAAGAACGCTACCTCGTGCTGAGCAGATCCGCGGTCGCCCTGACCGATGAAGCCTTCGTTGGCGTTGCGGCGAAACGTCTGGTGACGGAGAAGCAGGCGGTCGGCGAGCTACGCGATGTGCACGCGGCGGGCTATGCCAATTTCCTCGGCATGGCCGGCCGCCATCGGACGTTCCACACGCCGTCGGACGATGTCGCCGCGACCGGGCCCGACATTCTCGAGCCGGTCGCGCGCGCCTTCGTCGGTGCTGCGCGAAAGATCGTCGAACGCGGCGAGGCCGCGTTCAGATAGAGCACGACCCGGAAAGCGTCAGTTCTGATAGTAATAGCCGCGCGGCTGATAAACCTGCCGGGGCTGCTGCGGCTGATAATAATAGCCCTGCTGGCCGTAGCCCTGATTGTAATACTGTTGCTGCGGCTGCTGCTGCTGATAGACCTGCGCGTCGTAGAGCGGGCGGTTACCGCGCGGCGCAGGATAGCGCGCGCCGGTGTCGCTGCCGTCGGCCGGATAGATGTAATTGTCGTCCTGCGGCATGTAGCGGCGGGCGGGCTGCGCCGGCGGCGCGAGGTTCACGGGATCGCCTGACGTGGCGTATTGCTCTTCGACAGGCTGCTGGGGCGCGCGGGCCACCGCCGTGTTGGCGCGGCCGCGCGGATTGCGGGCGAGCGCCACCTGCGCCGAGCCGGTCAGCGTCACCGTGGTGTTGAGCACGCCCTGCTGCTGCACCAGCGCGTAAAGCGTCGAAGCGTTCTGCCGCGACAGCCGCACGCAGCCATGCGAGGCGGGCGAGCCGAGCCGGCCGACCGAATCCGTGCCGTGGATGGCGTGCCCGACCTTGGTGAAGAAGATCGCGTGCGGCATCGGCGCGTCGTCGAACTCCTTGGAGTAGTGATCCTCTTCCATGCGGAAGGTGCGGAATGAGCCGCTCGGCGTTTCGCGCGAGGGGATGCCGGTCGACACCGGCCAGCGATAACGCGCGACGCCGTCGACGGCGACGGTCATCTGCTGATTGTCCTTGTCGACGGTGATCTCGACCTTGGCCTGCGCGGTGCCCGCGCTCAAAAGCATCAGGGAGGTGAAAGCGATCAAAAATGAACGCATCTGGAAACGCATTTGAGTCCTGGCCTCCGGCCTGTTCACGCTGGAGCATGATCCGGAAAAGTGTGTAGCGGTTTTCCGAAAGATCATGCTCAAACAATAACGCCGCGGCTCTCCGTCCCCCGGCGTGCAATATGCCTGCAATCCGGCTTCCGTTCCAGCGGCCTGCCTGCCCATCGTTAACGTGATGCCGGGCGTAAGCAAGGCCGCTTTGTGCCACGCTGCCAGCGGCAATGCTGACATTTTCGCGAGCGGACGTGCGTTCACAACGCCGACAATTCGTCACAAAGGCGCAACCATTTGGCTGCTTCGGGCGTTGATCATGGCCACCCCGACAGGCGGCGTCCGCCGCCACTTACCCCGTGTATTTCCCTTGGGATTGAAGATGAACAAAGCCCGTATCGCCGCCGCGCAATTGCCGGCCGGTCTGCCTGTCCGCCTGCTGTTCGCCGCTGCCGCCATCCTGCTCGCGCTGCTGGCTTTGCCGCACGCCAGCCACGCCCAGGGTATCGTGCGCGGGGCCCAGGAGGGTTCTTACGAAGGTAACCGGATCGCCGGCCCCGTGGGCGGTGTCGTTGGTGGCGCGGTCGGCGCCGGCGTTGGAGGGGCTGTAGGGGCGGTCGAGGGCGTGTTCGGCATTCCACATCACCGCCATTACCGGTGCCGCGGGTACTATGACGGGTATCATCGCTTTCATTGCTACAGGTGATGTCGCCGTAGCCCGGATGGAGCGCAGCGCAATCCGGGGCCGCCATCGCTTGAAGCGACACTGGTCCCGGATTTCGCTGCGCTCCATCCGGGCTACAGACGCGTCCGTCAGTTCTTCAGCCGATACCCGGTCCGGAAAATCCACCAGATCACGGCGAGGCAGATCACCAGGAATGCTATCGTCATGCCGATGCTGACGGACACGCTGACATCGGCGATCTCGTAAAAGCTCCAGCGGAAGCCCGAGATCAGGTAGACGACCGGGTTCAGCAGCGCGACCGAGCGCCAGGTGGGCGGCAGCATGTCGATCGAATAGAAGCTGCCGCCGAGGAAGGTCAGCGGCGTCACTACCAGCATCGGGATCATCTGCAGCTTTTCGAAGCCGTCGGCCCAGATGCCGATGATGAAGCCGAACAGGCTGAACGTCACCGCCGTCAGCACCAGGAAGGTCAGCATCCAGACCGGATGGTGGATATGCAGCGGCACGAACAGGCCGGCGGTGGCGAGAATGATCAGGCCCAGGATGATCGACTTGGTCGCGGCCGCGCCGACATAGCCGAGCACGATCTCGAAGTAGGAAATCGGCGCCGACAGGATCTCGTAGATCGTGCCGGTGAATTTCGGGAAGTAGATGCCGAACGAGGCATTGGCGATGCTCTGCGTCAGCACCGAGAGCATGATCAGGCCCGGCACGATGAAAGTGCCGTAGCTGACGCCCTCGACCTGGCTGATGCGCGAGCCGATCGCGGCGCCAAACACCACGAAATAGAGCGAGGTCGAAACGACAGGCGAGACGATGCTTTGCAGCAGCGTGCGCCAGGTGCGCGCCATTTCGAACAGATAGATGGCGCGGATGGCGCGATGGTTCATGACGTCCTCACGAGGTCGACGAAGATGTCCTCGAGCGACGACTGCGTCGTGTCGAGATCGTTGAAGCGGATGCCGGCGGTGCGCAGGTCGCTTAGCAGGCTGGTGATGCCGGTGCGCTCGCCCTTGGTGTCGTAGTCGTAGACCAGGGTCGCGCCGTTGTCGCAGAGGTCGAGCTCGTAATGGGCGAGGCTGTCCGGCAGTGCCGTGACCTTGCCCTGCAGATGTAGCGTCAGCCGCTTCTTGCCGAGCTTCTGCATCAAGGTCGCCTTGTCCTCGACCAGCACGATCTCGCCCTTGTTGATGACGCCGATGCGGTCCGCCATCTCCTCGGCTTCCTCGATGTAGTGCGTGGTGAGGATGATGGTGACGCCGGATTGCTGGAGGGTGCGCACCACCTCCCACATGCCCTTGCGCAGCTCGACGTCGACGCCGGCGGTAGGCTCGTCCAGGAACAGGACCTGCGGCTCGTGCGAGAGCGCCTTTGCGATCATCACGCGGCGCTTCATGCCGCCGGACAGCGTGATGATCTTGTTGTCCTTCTTGTCCCAGAGCGAGAGGTCCTTCAGCACCTTCTCGATGTGCGCAGGATTCTTCGGCTTGCCGAACAGGCCGCGGGAGAAGCTCACGGTCGCCCACACGCTTTCGAAGGCGTCGGTGTGCAATTCCTGCGGCACAAGACCGATCAGCGAGCGCGCCTTGCGGTAGGAGGTCTGGATGTTCTCGCCGCCGACGAGGACGCGACCTTCGCTCGGATTGGCGATGCCGCAGATGATCGAGATCAGCGTGGTCTTGCCGGCGCCGTTCGGCCCGAGCAGCGCAAAGATCTCGCCGCGCCTGATGTCGAGATTGACGTTCTTGAGCGCCTTGAAGCCGGACCCATAGGTCTTCGACAGATCGGCGACGGAAATGATGGATGACATGATGGCCAGGGCTGAAGGGCAAAGACTGGGGAAGGGGAGGCTGGAACCGGCCCGGGAGGGCGGTCAGCGGAGCCCTGAGATAGGAATGGCCTTGCCCGGCCGCAATTGCCCGGAGAAAAATGGTCTCAAAACAGGCCCTTCGGTGGCAGGTTGCGGGCAAGTGTTGCGCGATGGTCACGGCTTGCTGCTAAGATTGCCACTCACGCGCCTCTTTGTTGCGTCTGCGAGCGGGCCGTGGCTACGATTCCGGCCAATCGCAAAGCGTATTGTCCCCAGGGAAAACATCGATGAGACCGAACCGCCGTCACACCGCCGGCGCCAGCCAGTTGTCCGCCCTCCGTGCGTGGGCGATGGGCCTGCTCCTGCTGTCAGCTGTTGCCATGAGCCCGACCGCCGCCAAGGCGGCACCGAGCCAGGCCGCTGTCGCGACCACGCATGTCTACCTGCTGCGCGGCGTGCTCAACATCTTCTCGCTCGGGCTCGACACGATCGGCGCCCGCCTCCAGGCCCAGGGCATCCCGGTGACCGTCGCGAACTTCGTGTCCTGGTCCTCGCTCGCCGATGAAGCCGCCGCCAACTACCGGGCCGGCCGCGTCAAGACCATCATCCTGGTCGGCCATTCCTCGGGCGCGACCGCGCTGCCTGACATGATCGCCAAGCTCAACCAGCTCGGCGTGCCCGTGAAGCTCGCGATCGGCCTCGATTCCGTGTTCAAGACCAGGCTCTCGACCGGTGCCGAGCGCTACATCAACATCTATATCGGCGACGGCCCCGGCGAGCCGGTTCGCGCCGCGGACGGCCTGCGCGGCAAGCTCGACAATGTCGACGTCCGCGGCACCGGCGTCGGCCACATCTCGATCGACAAGAGCGAGGCGATCCAGCGCCGCGTCATCGGCGAGATCGACGCCGCGATCATGCGCTCGCGCGCCCCGGCAGCTCCGGTCGCCGAACCCGGCGCACCGCGGTCCGCACGTGCCGCCGCCGCGACGGCTCCGGCAAGGAACTGAGGGCCAAGGAACTGAGGGCTAAGAAACCGAGAGCGACGTCCGGGCTGAAACGGCCTTAAGCGGCCGTTACCCGGACCGGCATGCTCTCCAGCCCGCGCAGGGAATTGTTGAGCCTGCGCTTCGGCTCTGCGGTGAGCTCGATGGTCTTCACGCGCCTTGCGAGCTCGCTGAAGATCAGTTCGCCTTCCAGTCGCGCGATCATCTGGCCGACGCAGGCGTGGATGCCGGCGCCGAAGCCGACATGTCCGGTTGCGACCCGCTCGACGTCGAAGCGGTCGGGCCCGTCCCATCGGGCGGGATCGCGGTTGGCGGAGGCCATGAACAGCAGCACCTTGCGGTGGGCCGGAATCACGCCGCTGCCGATCTCGACGTCGCGCGAAGTGGTGCGAAAGAACGTCTGCACCGGTGAATCGTAGCGCAGGCCTTCCTCGAAGGCATTGCGGGCCAGCTCAGGTCTGTGGTGGAGCTTGCGGTATTCATCCGGATGCGTGGCAAGCGCGAGCAGGGTGTTGCCGATGCCGTTGACGGTGGTGTCGATGCCGGCGGTGAGGAACGGCCGCACCAGATGCGTTGCCTCGTGCTCGGTGATCTCGCCGTCGTCGGCGGCCTGGTAGATCATCATGCCGAGCCCGTCGGGCTGTAGCGCCTCGCGGGCGCAACAGTCCATGATCCAGCACTGCGCCGCGAGACCCGCCTTGCGCGATGCGGCCAGCATCTCGTTCTCCGGGCCGAAGCTGTCGAACACGAACGTGCTCCACGCCAGCAGCTTCTCGCGGCCGTCCGGACGGATGCCGATCGCATCAGGAAACACCTTCATCGGAAAGGCTTCGGCGAGGTCGGCAACGGCGTCGAAGCTACCTTTGTCGATCAGCTCGGAGACCTTCTTCTCCGCCTCCCGCTGAAACGTCTCGCGCAGCTTCCTTGCAACGCCCGGAGACAGCGTGCGGCCGAGCACCCGGCGGCCCTTGTCATGATCGGGCGGATCGATCTGGAGCGTCAGCGGTTTGGGCAGCGCCGGGTTCATTCCGTGGAGCCCGACACCCTCGCCGCTGATGAACGTCTTCCAGTCCTTCAGCGCCGGCTCGACCTCGGCGTAGCCTGCCATCGCCCACACGCCGTAGCGCTCCAGCTCGAAGACCGGCGCGAGCGCGCGCAGCGCCTCATAGGCGGGATAGGGATTCATCAGGAAGTCGGGCGCAAACGGATCGGCCGGACTGGATGCAATGCCGCTCATGCTCGGCTCCGATCCGCTATTGCTTCGCGAGCGGGCACTGGCCGTCGCTCTCGGAGCGAAAGGCGTCCTCTCCCTTGATCGTGGCGACGACCTTCAGCAGATCCCAGGCCGAAGTCGATTCCTCGGGCGACTTGACCTGCAACAGGTAGAGCGGGTGGATCTTGCGTCCGTCCTTGCGGATATAGCCCTTGCCGAACAACGCATCGTCCGTCGGCATCTCCTTCATCGCAACGACGACCGCCTTGCCGTCCTTGGCACTGCCGACCTTGTCGACTGCCTTGAGGTAGTGAATGACCGAAGCATAGACGCCGGCCTGCATGTCGTTCGGATAGGCTTTCGATGGGATGCGTTCGGCGAAGCGCTTGGCGAAAGCGCGTGTGCCGTCGTTCAGATCCCAGTAGAACGGATTCATGATCTGGGCGCCCTGCGCAAACTTCAGGCCGAGCGCGGGAAGCCCGTTCATGCCGAGGATCAGTCCGACGAGCTTGTGGTCCTTGGTCAGCCCGAACTCGGCGGCCTGCTTCATCGACGTGATGGTGTCGTCGCCGGCATTGGCGAAGCCGACGACGTTGGCGCCCGATGCCTGGGCCTGGAGCAGGAACGAGGCGTAGTCGGCCGTTCCCAGCGGATGCCGCACGCTGCCGAGCACCTCGCCGCCGGACGCCTTCACGGCCTCCGCGGCCTGCTTCTCCAGATCGTGACCGAAGGCGTAGTCGGCGGTGATGAAGAACCACTTCTTGCCGCCCTGCTGCACGATCGCCTTGCCGAGGCCGCGGCCATAGGCATAGGTGTCGTAGGTCCAGTGCACCGTGTTCGGCGTGCACTTCTCGCCGGTCAGCAGCACCGTGCCGGCGCCGGAGCCGACGAAGACCTTGTTCTTCTCGGCGCTCATGCCGGCGACGGCGAGCGCGATCGACGAGTTCGGAATGTCGAAGATCGCATCGACGCCGTCGTTCTCGTACCAGCGCCGGGCGATGCCGATCCCGATATCGGTCTTGTTCTGATGATCGGCCGCGACGACCTCGACCGGCTTGCCGCCGGCCTTTCCGCCGTAGTCCTCGACCGCCATTTTTGCCGCGACCACCGAGCCGATGCCCTGATAGCTCGCGAACGGACCCGACTGGTCGTTCAGGACCCCGATCTTCACGACGTCCTGCGCGAAGACAGGCGCGGCGGCCAGCATCGCGGCCAGGATGCACAATTTATGCAGGAATTTGCTGTTCATTGTCTCCCTCCCATGGGCGGTCTTGGTGCCGCTGAATAATAGTTATATTTTATATCTATTTTTGAGAGTGTCAATTCGGCCGATTTTTGGCCCTGAGGCGTGAGGATGATGAGCCCGAAAACCGCAAGACCCGGAGCGAAGTCCGCGCAGGCGCTGGAGAAATCGCTGGACCTGCGCGCGCTGCAGCGGACGCCCGGTTTCATGCTGCGCCTTGCGCAGCTGAAATTCTTCGAGGGCTTCTACGAGGAGTTCGCCGCGCTCGGCCTGACGCCCGCAACCTATGCGATCTTCGTCGTCATTCGCGACAATCCCGGCGTGCCGCCGAGCGGTCTTGCCAGCCTGCTGCGGCTGCGCCTGCCGAACCTGATCAAGATCCTGAACGAGCTGGAATCGTCCGGCTTCATCAAGCGCAACCGCTCGAAAGCGGATCGCCGCGCCGTCGAGCTCATGCTCACGCCCAAGGGCGCAAAGCTCATTGCCGAGGGGGCAAGGCTGACGGAGCCGTATAATCAGAAGATGCTGGCGCCGCTCAGCGAGGCCGAGCAGCGCAGCTTGCTTGAATTGCTGAACCGGATTTTGCCGTTCTAGGGCCGTGCCGCAGTGTTTGTCAGAAACGTGCGAATGCTGTCCGCGATCTCCCGCGCATGCGTTTCCAGGGCGAAATGGCCGGTGTCGAAAAACTGAACCACCGCGTTGGGGTTGTCCCGCTTGAAGGCTTCGGCGCCGGGCGGAATGAAGAACGGATCGTTCTTGCCCCAGACCGCCAGGAACGGCGGCTTGTGCGTGCGGAAGTAATTCTGGAATGACGGATAGAGCGCAACGTTGCTCTTGTAGTCGCCGAACAGGTCGAGCTGCACGTCGTCCGAGCCCGGCCGCGCGAGATAGAAATTGTCGAGGTTCTGGCCGTCCGGCGACACCAGGGTCGGATCGGGGACGCCATGCGTGTACTGCCAGCGTGTTGCCTCCGGCGCGAGGAAGCCGCGCAATGCATCACGGTTGGCAGGCGAGGGGGCCTGCCAATAGGCCTTGATCGGAGTCCAGCCGTCGCTGAGGCCATCCTCATAGGCGTTGCCGTTCTGCGAGATGATCGCCGTGATCCGCTCGGGATGATTCAGCGCGAGCCGGAAGCCGGTCGGCGCGCCATAGTCGAAGACGTACACGGCGAAGCGATCGAAACCGATCACCTCGGTGAAGCGCTCGATGACATGCGCGACGTTGTCGAAGGTGTAGCGGAAGGTTTCGCGCGAAGGCATGTCGGACTGGCCGAAGCCCGGCAGATCGGGAGCGACGATGTGAAACTTGTCGGCGAGCAGCGGGATCAGGTCGCGGAACATGTGGCCGGCGCTCGGGAAGCCGTGCAGCAGCAGGAGCTTTGGCGCGCCCTTAGGGCCGGCCTCGCGATAGAACACCTTGAAGCCATCGACGTCTGCAGTGCGATAGGTGGTCGGGGGCATGGCCGTCTCCATTGCTGATAGTAACCTTTTAAATGGCTAAATGCAGGTTACGTATATGGTTCGTAACTTGTCAATGACTATTTTAGTGGTTACTAAGGCGGGCCTCATCCAGACGGCCAAGGACCACTCAGGGACCGCGCATGGACCGCCCGCCCGCCATGTTCATCGCCGACACGCTCGGCCTCGATTTTCTCAACTCGCTGGCGACGCCGGTCGATACGCCCGTCGATTGGCTCGACGATGGCGATGGCCTGCTCGACTGGCTGGCGCAGGCCAAGCTGGTGCCCCCCGATGAGCTCGACGCGCTGAAGGCGCGGGCGAAGCCGGACGAGCTCGACAAGGTCGCGAGCGAGGCGCGCGCGCTGCGCGAATGGTTCCGGGGATTTGTTCGCGAGCATGCGGGCCGGCCGCTTGGCCCGGCCGCGCTGCAGGCGCTCGATCCGCTGAACAAGCTCCTGGAGCAGGACGAGGTGTTCAGCCGGATCGAGCCGCGGTCCGGCGACAGCCATCATGGCCTTGCGTTACGGACGATGCGGCGCTGGCCATCATCCCGATCCCTGCTGCTGCCGATCGGCGAGGCAATGGCGAAGTTCGTCTGCGAGGAAGATTTTTCCGACGTGAAGGCATGCGAGGGCCATCACTGCACGATGCTGTTCGCCGACCACACGCGCAGGCGCGCGCGGCGATGGTGCATCATGGCGGTCTGCGGCAATCGCGCCAAGCAGGCCGCACATCGCAGCCGGCTCAAGAGCAGGCAGTGAGGGGCTCATAAGGCGAGACCCGGGCCAGGGCCCGGGTCTCTGGCCTCGCTCTCCGCCATCGGATCGCTGCGCTCAGTCCTCGGATGAGTCCGGCTTCATGTCGCCGACGACCATGTCTCGCAGGGCGCCCCGCAGCGCGGCAACATTTTTCGCGCCGTTCAGTTGCTCGAATTCCCGCTGGGCGCGCTGCCAAAGCGGCGCGGCCTTGTCGTGAAGACGCCGCCCGGCATCGGTGAGTTCGATGAGGCGGCTTCTTCCATCGGTCGGCGAGGGGCGGATTCGGACCAGGCCGTCCCGCTCCAGAAAGCCGACCATCTTGCCCATTGCGGTACGCTCGATGTCGAGCTGCTCGGCGAGCGCATTGACGGCTGCGTCGCCGAGCTCGTTCAGCGCCGCCAAGGTGAGGAATTGCGTGATGCGCAGGCCTACCGGCTCGAGATGGGCATCATAGAAGCGCGAGATCTGACGGTTGGCCTTCCTCATGGCGGAGCAGTTGCATTGATCGATTCCCAGAGGCTTGTTCACCGGCAGCATCTCCTTGTCCTTCATGTCCGTCGAAGGCCCACGCCGCGAATATAAGCGCGGCGCGGGCGCAGCGATATTCTCAGAACCCTTTCTTAAAACCCTTGCGGCGGGGTGATATAGCCGGGCTCTTCGGCCGCAAGCGTATTCTTCAGCACGGCCGTTCCCTTGTCGGCCATCACCTCGCTCTTGCCGGAGGCGAGCGCATCATAGGTCGCGCTCACCACGTCTGCAGGGCTCGCTTTCGGCACGTCAATGCCGTTGGTCAGGTCGGTATCCACGAACCCGACATGCAGGCCGAGAACCTGGACGCCGCGCTCGCGCAAATGAAAGCGAAGCTGGTTGGTATAGCTCCATGCTGCGGCCTTCGAGGCGGCATAGGGTGTCAAGATCGGCCGCGGCAGCCAGACGATGTCGGAGAGCACGTTGATGATGGCGGCGTCCGGCTTGGTCGACAAGATCGGCTCGAAGGCCTGTGTAACGCGCACGACACCGTAATAGTTGGTATCGAACATACGGGCCGATTGTGCCGCGACGTCGGCCGCCAGCGGGCCGTCGATCAGGGCGGCAATGCCGGCATTGTTGATCAGCACCGTCGTGTCGGTCGCCAGCGCGGCGGCTGCGGTGATCGATGCCGGATCGGTGACGTCGATCTTGACCGGGATGATACCGGGCTCATTGAAGCCGTCCGTCTTGCGCATGCCTGCGTAGACTTTCGCGGCGCCGCGGCGCCGTGCCTCGCGCGCAAATGCCAGGCCCAGGCCGCGATTGGCACCGGTGATGAAGACGGTTGCGTTCTTGATGTCCATGATGGTCTACCTTTCCAGATTCTGGTGCCAGGAAGCTTGTTCGTGCCGCCGGCCCATCTTCAATTCAGAGAAAAAGATGTTCCGGCAGTTGTTTCGAAAGCCGTTCGCGCAGGCCGGCGGCGAGAGACAGCACTGCGCCGAGCGGGCTCATCCGCACGCTGACTCGCGGCACCGATCCGTCGGGATTGTGGTCGACGATGACGGTCGCGCTCAGCTTCTCTCCGCCCGTCAGAACGGCCTCGTATTCGAGAAACAGTCGCGAGCTGACGCTCTGAAGAAATTTCGGCGATTGCGACGCGTAGAAGGTTCCGACGGCATCGACGACGCGGCGGATGTCGTCGCGTCCAGTGACAGGACCGCGCAGCACGGAGCTGACCAATTCGGCATCAGCAGCCAGGTCGTCCAGAAACGGGTGACGCTCGGTTTGTTTGTGGGACATTTTCAAACCCCAGTTTCGCTTTGATCGTGCTTAGGCAAACACGGCGCGGTTCTGCGCGATGAATTGTCGGACCGAGAGCGGCGGTGTTCCCGTGATCTTTTCGACGGTGTCGTTTGTGCCTGCGAAAATGCCGTCGCGATAATTCTGGGCGACTTCGACCAGGTGCTGCACCAGGAATGGAGGAAACTTGTAGAGGTTCTCCATCTTCTCCTTGAACACCGCGATCGAAGTCGGCGCGTATTCGATCTTGCTGCCGAGCACCTCGCTCATCTCCGCTGCAATCTCGGTGTGATTCATCTCCACCGGGCCGTGCAGCGGATAGATCTTGCCTTCATGACCTTGCGGCTTGGCCAGGAGGTGGGCGATGACACGGCCCTGATCGTCGCTGGCGATCGGCGCGTGACGTCCGTTCTCGAACGGAAATTCGATCTTCTTCCTGGCCCAGATGTCCTTGCCGAAATGCGGGTAGACCAGCCAATCGGCAAAGAAGGTGGGACGCAAATGCGTGGTCGCGACACCCGACCAGTCGAACACCCGCTCCGAAACCCAGTGATCCTGCGCCGCATGGCTTGCCGATTCCCGGCGGGCCGAAATTTGCGACATGTTAACGATCGCGCTGACGCCGGCTTCCTTCGCGGCTTGGGCGAAATAGGCGGCTGCGCCGATGATGCCCGGCGCAATCGGATGAAGGAAATAGGCCGATTGGATGCCCTCCATGGCCGCGCGAATGGCATCGATATCGGTGAAATCGCCGATGGCGATGTCGATGCCGCGCTGCCTCAGTGCAGCCGCCCGCTCGCCGTCCGAGCGCACATAGGCGCGCACCTTCTTGTCCATCTTGAGCAGCTCGTCGACGGCGGCTCCTCCGGTTCGTCCAGTCGCACCGCTGACCAGAATGGTTGCTCCGCTCATGACACCGCTCCTTTGGCTATTTGAGAGCATATGCTCCTATATGCGCGAAGATAGGTGCATATGCTCTTAAGTCAACGCCTTTCTGTTAGTCCCCGGAGTGGGGCCGTTCACATCGCCGTGTGGTCGCTACGCAGGGGCCGCCATGCGGCTTGCAGAGATGGCCGCTCGGGCGAGACGCGAAGGCGAGAGGTCGCGGGCGAGTCCTGTTATCGCTTCCTGACCAGCTTGAGCGGACCGCTGGTCTTTTGACTACGCGGCCTGCTCGCGGTGGTCTGCGCTTCGGGTGGCTTCAGGAAGCGGGCGAGCATCGTTCTCAGATGCTCGGCGTTCTGCTTGATATCCAGCTTGGGATTGCGGATCGGCATCGCGCGGGATCCGTCGATGAGGGCGATCAAAATGTTCGCCGTCGCATCCGGATCGAGTCCTGGATCCACCCGTCCCCGATCTTGTGCCTGGCGCAGGAAGTCGCTCCACATGCGGCGGACCGCCGCGGTGTGCCGTTCGATGATCTTTGCGAAGTCCGGATTGCGGGCAGCCTCGGCGAGGCCATCCAGATTGAGGATCTGGGCGGGACGAAACCGCAGGCTGTTGTCCTCGATATCGACGAGCAGCGCCTCGATGACGTCGTCGGCGGCGAGAATCTTTTCAAACCGCTCCGCCGAGCGGGCCAGACCCAGATCGATCATCGCCTCGATGATCGCCTCCTTGCTCGGAAAGTAGTGATAGAGGTGGCCGGGGCTGATGCCGGCCTCGGTGCAGATGTCCGTCGTGCTGGCGCCGCGGAAGCCGTCCCTGATGAAGCAGCGGATCGCCGCGCCGAGGATCTCCTGGCGCTTCTGCTCATGCTTGACGGGGTCGACTTTCCTCAAACCGGACATCTCCATTCACACTCGCCCCGTTTAGCACGAGGATTTGCCACGAGAAAATCAAAATTAGAGAGTTCCATCTATTTATGTTGACGGACGTTGCGGTGCGTGAGAGTAATTATTAGAGCGATCTCTCTAATAAGCCGCCGATGCGGGAATGGGACCATGCGCTTGCCACCGACGGCCCTGATGTGTGTCACGCTGGCGCTGGGTGGCTGTGCGACCGCTCCGCTCGAACAGGCCGGCTCGCTCAGAAGCTACGACCGGATGTCGGATGCGAACGGTCTGGTGACGCGATCGAAGATCCGCGTGAACAAGAAGGATGTGCTGGCAGCGAAGACGATCCGGATCGCATCGACCGTCTTTCCCGCGCGCCCCGGCGTTGCTTTCAACGACAAGGAGCGCCGCCTGGTCGCCAACGCCGTCAGCCGCGAGCTGTGTCTGCGCTTGAGCGAGCGCTTCCGCATCGTTACCTCCGATGACGACGCCGATCTCACGGTGCAGGCGACGGTGACGCATGCCACGCCGACCAGCGAGACTGCCGCCGGCGCGTCGAAAGCCCTGGCGATTGCCAAGACCGTCGCGCTTCCCGGCGTGCCCGTCCCGGTTCCGCGGCTTCCGGTCGGACTCGGCAGCCTCTCGGTCGAAGCGGAAGCGCGCGACTTCGCCGGATTTCAGAAGGCCGCCATGGTGTGGGCGCGCAATGCCAATTCCATCTCGAACTCCGCGCGGGTTTCCAACGAAGGCGATGCCTACGATCTCGCCGCCGATTTCGGTGCGGACTTCGCCAAGCTGGTCTCGACCGGTGAATCGCCCTTCGGCGGCGTCCCTGCATTGCCGCCGATGGACAGCATTCCCGTGCGACTCGGCGGCGCGCCCAAATACGTCGCGTGCGAGGCGTTCGGACGCTTTCCAGGCCTGACCGGCCTTGCGGGGCAGGGGCTCGGCCTGCCGCCGGCCTGGACGGATTCCGGCGCCAAGGAGAGTCTGGCCAACACTCCACCCCCGGCATCACCGCCGCCAGCGCCGAGTTCAGAGCAGGCGCTGACGCAGTGATGCGACTGCGCGCCGATATCCAGCTCGCATACGAGTAGCCGACCAGAGTAGCTGACATGCTGACATCAGAAATGACCCGTCCCGCCCAACGCGCCGTGCGCCGAACCGCAACGCGCCTCGATGTGCATGCGACGAGCATTCCCCTGTTCACTGCTGACGAAGCGTGGAGCCGCGTGGCTGCGGATCGGCGCACAGCCGGCGAGACCGATGACCACGACGCGATGCTCGAACCAGGCTTCTGGATAACCGCCCTCGTCGCGTTCCTGCCCACCGTCGCGGGCTGCCTCTATCTCTTCCTGACCCAGGCATGAGGCGCTCGGCGCCGAGGGCAAGCGATGTTTCCACGATATGAGTTGGCGCGGCGCGACCGGCGAAGGTCTGTCTTCGGCCGCCCTCTGGTGGCCCTGTCAGCCGTCCTGGCGCTGCTGCTCGCGGGATGCGCAACGAGTGCGAATCCACCTCCTGCCTATCAGCCCCCACGTGCACCGGGCGCCAAGGCGGTGCAGGAGGGCGTCAAAAAAGGGGCCGCAGAAGCCAAGCTGACCGGGGGACTCGAGACAACCGCGGTCCGACGAACCGACCACGGGCCGGGATTGTATTTCGTCTGCCTGAGGCAGCGGGGCCCGTCAGCCGGCAGATCGCCCGCCTATTCGGTCTTTTTCGACAATGACGCCTACAAGGGGATCGAGATTTCGGTGATTGTAGATGCCTGCGAGGCCCAGCCATGGATTCCGTTCAATTGACGCACCAGACGTCACGGCCCCGGTTCCGTGCCCCAAAATCCACCCAATCGGTGGTCACTAAGCCCCGGAGGGGGCGACGGCTTCCCGTGGTGGGACTTCTGACCTGATGATGGATTTGAGGCGGCTCGTCGTGCTGGCAGCGGTTGCGCTGCTCGCCTTGAGCACCGGCACGGCCGTTGCGTCGCCTGCCAAGTCGAAGCGCGCGACGGTGACGACCCCCGCGCCGCTGCCGCCCGCGCCCGTCGAGCCGCTGCCGCCGCCCAAGATCTACCTGTTCCGCGGCGCCATGGGTCCGATCTTCTCGACCGGCATGGACCGGCTCAGCGAAAAGCTGACGCAGGCCGGCTTCTCGGCCGACGTCTATGAATTCACCATCTGCCGGCTGATCGGCAACCGTGTCATCGCCAGCTACAAGGAAAGCCCGGCGCCGATCGTGCTGATCGGCCATTCCATGGGCGGGCTCTGCTCGGTCGTCATCTCCGAGATGGCGGCCAAGGAGAACATTCCGATCAGCCTCGTCATCACCATCGATTCCGCCCATGCCACCGGCGACGTGCCGCTCAATGTCGAGCGCTTCATCAACATCTTCCTTTCCGACAGCGTGCTCGGCGGCGGCGATGTCGTGGCCGTCCCCGGCTTTCGCGGCCATTACGCGAGCTACGACCTGAAGGAAAACAGCCGCGTCTCGCACATCAACATCGAGAAGTCCGACGACATCCACCGCCAGATCATCGAGATGGTGACGCAGCTGCCGCGCATCCAGCCGCAGACCCAGGGCGATGCCGTGCCGCTGCGCTATCTGCTGCCCGGCGACACGCTGGTCGAATTATGGGACAGCGGCGTGCGGGTGCCGGTGCGCCGCGGCGATACCATGGAGAGCATTGCGGCAGCCAATCGCGTGCCGGTGTGGTCGCTCGCGCAGAGCAACTCGCTGGCCGAGAACGCACCGCTCACGCCCGGCCAGACCATCATCGTTCCACGCCATCTGACGCCGCCCGAGCCGGCCGCTGCCATGGCAACGCCGCCAGGCCGCCGGTAACCTCGCGGCGGATCAGGAGCTCCACAGCGGACCAACCTCACACGATGAGATCGTGCTGCAGGTGGTGGTTGACGTGTCCGTTGTGGGCGCCATTGTCCATATGCCAAGTCTCGATCATTGGCGCCGCGTCGGCATGTCCCTTGACCTCTCTCGCATGTCCGTGCTGATCGAGCGGTGATGGAAATTCGTCCAAAGTGGTGGTGCTCGATTTCTCGTGACCCCGATTCAGGAATTTAAAGGAATCACCTGCTGCGTGCGGATTTGCTTCTGAGCCGGACGCGCCGTCAGTCTTGGAATGCGGCTGAGTATCAAGCGCGCCGGGGCCCGCAGCCTCGTCATGACCGGGTCCGTTTGCTTGAGGCAAGTGCGAATGACCGTTGCCGCCGTTCCCGGGCTTGCTCGCCGGGCTGGCGTCAAGCGCCCCCCCTGTATCGGCGGCGCTCGCATGGCCAGGAGCCTCTGCAGCCTTGCCGTTGTTGGCGTGTTGGTCAGATGCAAAGAGAAAGCCATCCGGCGTGCTGACCGGAATTGCCGGTCCCGAATGACTTTCGGTTGCGGTGCTAACCGGACTGATCGACTTCGATTGGTTGCTGTCGCCCTTTCCAGTTTGTTCAAAGACAAAATGGAAGTCCGCCAATGGCGAAACACTTGCCACTTCCACGGGGCTCGGCGGCGCAGCCCCGTTCGAATCGGAAGCGCCGGGATGGTCGCTCCGCCCGGTCCGGCTTTGACCGGCATCGAGGCTATGGCTCAATTCGGCGGCTTGCGCCGCGGAGATCTGCTCGACGGGGAGGGTCTCAGCCGTCGTGTCAGTCGAGGGGCTGGACGTGCTGGCCGCGACGACGGTGGTGTCACCTTGTGTCGTCGCAGTCGGGTCGATCGCGTCAGTCATGGCCACCGCCGGCGCGGCGGGCGGGGCGACGATGAAATCCGACGAGTCGATGCTCGCGATGCCCTGTAGATGGATTTCCACCAGGCTGGAATCACCGATCTGGAGGGGCTGGTTGGTCGGATTGACATAGACGACGCTCTCATTGGCCGAGCTGTCGTACAGCCAGGCGATGGTATGCGCCGGCACGGACGTATTTGCGGAGTCCAAGGCCAGGATCACGAATCCGAGCGCGCCGAGCGCCGTCAGATCGATCTTGTCGCATCCAGGCGCGAAATCATTGATGGTGTCGAACCGGCCCGCTCTGGAATCGACCGCGGACAGATAAACGAAGACGTCCTTGCCATTGCCGCCGGTGAGCTTGTCCGCACCGAACCCGCCGATGATGGTGTCGTCGCCGTTGCAGCCGTCGATCGTGTCTCGCCCCGAGCCGCCGTAGATGACGTCATCTCCGTTGTTGCCCTTGATCGTATCGTTGCCCGAGCCGCCGAAGATGGTGTCACACACACCGGTGCCGTTGAGGGTGTCGTCGCCGGCGCCACCGTAAGCGATCTGGGTGAAATTGCCGCCACCTGCGATGCTATCGTGTCCGGGGGTCCCGTAGACGAACGGAGGATCCGATACCACGGTCGTCCCTGTGGCCAGATTGTCGAAGTCGTTGGGGTCGCCGTCGCTGGCGCCATGAATTGAGATCGTCACCTCTTGCCTGGTGCCGTCGATGCTCGTCACCGTGAAATGATCGGTGAGCCTGTCGCCGGCATCGAGGGCGTTTACCACGCTGTTGCAGTTGTCGAGCGTATAGGTCCATACGCCGGCGGCCGTTATCGTGAAGGTACCGTAGCCGCAGTCGCTTGCAGTCGGACAGGTCACGGCGGTGAAGGTGTTGGCCGGATTGTCGACGTCGGTATCGGTGAGCGTGCCCGTCGCGACTGGCTTGCCGGGTGAGATTCCGCCTGCCTCGAGCACCGAGCCTGTCGTAGTGCCGGAAATGATGGCGGCGTCATTCGTGCCAATGATCTTGATGGAAACCACCTGCGGCGTACCGTCGACGGTCGTCACAGTGAATGTGTCGGTCAGCGTGTCGCCGACATTGAGCGCCTGCACGGCGCTGTTGCCGTTGTCGAGCGTGTAGGCCCACGTGCCAAGCGCCGTCATCGTGAAGGTGCCGAAGCCGGCTGCGCTCGGCTTTGGCGAGCTCACCGCCACGAAGGTGTTTGACGGATTGTCGGGATCGGTGTCGGTCAGCGTACCTGTCGCGACCGGCGTCCCGGGCTTCCCGTTGGCGCAGCCCCCGGCCTCGATCACCGAGCCCGTCGTCTGTCCGGAAATGACGGCCGCATCATTGCTGCCGTTGATGGTGATCGTCACCACCTGCGGGGTGCCATCGATCGTGATCACCGTGAAGCTGTCGGTCAGCGTCTGGCCGTCGTTGAGCGCCTGTACCTTGGTGTTGGCATTGTCGAGTGTGTAGGTCCACACGCCGGCGGTTGTCATCGTAAAGCTGCCGTAGCCGCTCGCGCTCGCCGTCGGCAAGCCGGTCGCCACGAAGGTGTTGGCTGGATTGTCGACGTCCACATCGGCAAGCATGCCCGTCGCGATCGACGTACCGGGCGACGCGGTGCTGCCCTCGACAACCGAGCCGGCCGCGGTGCCGGAGACGATGGCGGCGTCGTTGCTGCCATGGATCGTGATCGTGAGGACTTGAGGGGTGCCGTCAACGCTGGTCACCGTCAAGGTGTCGGTCAGGGTGTCGCCGACATTGAGGGCCTGGACCGCCTGATTGGTGTTGTCGAGCGTATAGGTCCACACGCCGGCTGCCGTGATCGTGAAGAAGCCGTAGCCGTCCGTGCTTCTGGTCGGCGAACTGACCGCCGTGAACGTATCGGGCGGGTTGTCGACGTCCGCATCCGCGAGCGTGCCGGTTGCCGGTGGCGTGTCAGGCGCCGCATTGGCGGCACCGCCTGCTTCCGCCACCGTGGCATTGACGTCGCCTGAGATGATGGCCGCATCGTTGGCACCGTCGATGCCGATCGTGAAGACCTGACTCACCGAGCGCGCACCGTCCGAGACGGTGATGACGAAGCTTGTCGTCGTCGGCGACTGCAGGGCGTTGATTGCATCGTTGTTCGGAACGAAGGCGTAGGCGCCGGACGTGCTGCTCAGGAAAAGAGTGCCGAAGGGACCCGTCTGCGAAAGATTGTAGGTCACTCCATTCAGTGTCGTGCTGCCGGACGTTCCTCCACTGAGGCCGAAGGTCAGGATGATGCCGGTCTCGGGACTGCTGGCCGCGAAAGTGCCGCTCGCCGTGGTGAACTCGTCGAAATGGATCGTGTCGATTTCGACCGGTCCGGCTGGCAAGCCGAGCGACGGCGGCTGATGTATGATGACGGGAACCGGGAAGTCGAATATCGGCAGAGGTGGAAGCACGCCTTGCGGCGTGATCGAGTCATGCGGGGTAAAATTGATATGCTCCAGCGAAACTGGATCGCCGAAAGAGGGTGTGCTCGATCCTGTCGGACCCCGCGTGAGATTGGCGAGGACGTCCTGTTGCGCGGCCTGCAATTCCTCCATTCGCGCAGCGCTATTGGCGACTTGACTGACGTTGACCGAGGAGCCGATCCTATTCAGAACGATGGTCTCGCCGGGATCCTCGACGATGATGTGTCGCGGTACCGCTTCCTTGGTGATGAGCTCGAAGGAGCCGTGCTGAAGGTCCTTGTAGTCGATCTTGTCGTCATCCAGGAATGTGGAGTCGGGGTCCGCGGCGTGTGCGTCCGGCATCGTCGAGAAAGTCAGCGCGGCAAGCGTCAATATTCCGAACCCACTCGAATAGGAGCGGCCGCGAAGGCTTCCCATCGGCGTGTCGACCGTCAGAGTGCCGCCGTTGCCCAGCCGGCCGGCTGCGAAAGAAAAGCGTCCTCTGGTCACCGCGAGCACGATCGAGCGCACCGTGCCGTTGGGGTCGTAGACGTATTCGCTCAGCTCGATCCGGGCGCTGCTGGCGACGTTGAAGACGGTGCCGTCGACGAGCCGAATTCCGATCTGCCCGTCAGCGGCAGTCTCGATCGTGTCACCATAACAGACAGGGTCGCCAACGCTGACTTGTGTTGCCGCGGAGTTGTCTCGCGCGAGAGTTGCGCAACCAATCACCGTCTGAACGATGCCGACGATCTGGTGAGGTGGGATCGCGACGGCCTCATCCGTGAGTTCAACGCTGGATGCAACCAACATCGTTTGGCCTCGCCTGCTGGACAATTCCGGCTCAGCGCGATGCCGCAGTCCTCTTGTTTGTTTTGCCTACGCCACAGAAACAAAATGCGTTGGCGTCGGCGAATTGGGTCCTGCACGCCGAAAACGCTTTGATAATGCAAGTCTATCTTTGCGGGGGCCGGCAAAGAGCACGGCCCCTTGCTGCGAGCTTAAGCGTCCCGGCGCGAAGATGGAGGGCGCAAAAGGAGTACTCCATTTGTAGGCCGGTCCATAGGAGCGCTCCAGGTGGTAGATTGGACGATGCGCGACGTGTGGGCGCCGCCAAGGTTCAAAGAGGCCATCAAGCGGCCACGCGAACGAGATCTTCTCGGAGAGGGCGGGTCATGTGCAGACAGACGATTGCAGCTTTCGTGACCGGTTTCGTTTGGGTGTTTGCAAGTACTTTCCCTGGGCTCGCGCAAGCGCAAGTCAATCCTGTGAAGCCCGCCGTCCAGGATGTTGCGCCAAAACCCATCGGTAAGGTCATCGGCGTTACCGGGGCGGTCACGATCGAGCACACGGGTGCGGTCGTGGTCCAGGCGAACCTTGGCGATCAGGCCGCCCAAACCAAGGTTGGCGATGTCGTATATCTGGGCGATTTGGTGCGAACCGGGGTCGACAGCCGTATCAGCATCAACTTCACCGATGGCTCGTCGTTCAATCTGTCCAGCAACGCTCGCATGACGTTGGACGAGTATGTGTACGAGCCGGAGGGGAAGACGAATGCGACGTTTTTCAGTCTGACCAAGGGAACGGCCACGTTTGTTGCCGGCAAGGTCGCCAAGACCGGCGACATGAAGGTCGATACGCCCGTGGCAACCATGGGAATCCGGGGCACCACGCCGCACATCGAAATCTCGGATGATGGTTCCACCAGATTCGCCACCCTCATCGAAGAGGGCAAGAGCAAGGCGCTGAAGAAGCGTGCAGCCGCCACGCCGCCTCGGCCCACAGAGGCAGCCAATCCCAAGCTGACCATCTGCCGAGGATGCTGAAGAGGATGCTGAAGCGAACTTGCGATGCTTCATCGATTTGCAGCGGGGTCTGATACGGACATGAGTATGAGGGTCGCTCTCATCGACGGCACGGCGACCATCCTCGTGTTGCTGTTGCTCGGCTTACCGGCAGCGGCGGGACAGCCGCAGAAAAACAGCAATCTCAAGAGCATCGAACTGTGCAACGGTGCGGGCGTTCCGCCTCAAGCCAGGATCGCCGGCTGCACGGCGCTCATCAGTTCGGGCGAGGGCAATGCGGACGCGCTGGCCGTCGCCTACAACAATCGTGGCAATGCCTACGTCGTGACAGCGGAGTACGACCGCGCGATCAAGGATTTCGATCAGGCGATCGAACTCGCCTCGGGTTACGTCAAACCGGTCAACAATCGCGGCGTGGCCTATTTGAAGAAGGGGGCGTATGACGTCGCGGTGAAGGCTTTCGATGAGGCCATCAAGCTCAATCCCAATTATGGCGGTGCCTTCGTCAACCGAGCCGAAGCCTACCTTAAAATGAGCGAGTACGAGCGCGCCGCGCGCGACTTCGACGAGGCGATTCGTCTGGATCCGAATTTGAATCATGCCTGGCACGGACGTTGCTGGATACGGGCCGTCCTCGGCAATCTCGAGGCCGGGCTCGAAGACTGCAACAGGGCGCTCCAGTCGGGGGCGGACAATGCCGCGACCTACGACTCGCGGGCGCTGATCCATCTGAAGATGGGGCAACTCGCCGCAGCCATCGACGACTATAATTCGGCGTTGCGCGTCGAGCCGAAGCTGGCAAGCGCGCTTTATGGACGCGGACTTGCCAAGCTCAGGCAGGGTGACAAAGCCGGCGGCGACAGCGATATCTCGGCTGCGAGGATCATCCAGGCCAAGATCGGCGATGACTTCGCCCGCCATGGCATGCAGTGAGGCTAGGCCGCGGGCGTTGTCGAGTTCGTGGTTTAGCCAGCTCTCCCCAGTCTGCTAGACGTTCGAGCCGTGGATCGCGTCGATCACGGCGTCCGTGACTTCCTTCGTCGTCGCCTTGCCGCCGACATCGGGCGTCAGCACGCCGGCCGCGCAGACGCGCTCGACGGCCTTCATCAACCGTGACGCCGCATCCTTCTCGCCGAGATGCTCGAGCATCTGCGCGCCGGTCCAGAACGTCGCGACCGGGTTGGCGATGCCCTTGCCGGTGATGTCGAAGGCCGAGCCGTGGATCGGCTCGAACATCGAGGGGAAGCGGCGCTGCGGATCGATGTTTCCGGTCGGCGCCACGCCGAGGCTTCCGGCAAGCGCGCCGGCGAGGTCGGAGAGGATGTCGGCGTGGAGATTGGTCGCGACGATGGTGTCGAGGCTCTTCGGATGCAGCGTCATGCGCACGGTCATGGCGTCGACCAGCATCTTGTCCCAGGTCACGTCGGGGAATTCGGTCGCGACTTCAGCCGCGATCTCGTCCCACATCACCATGCCGTGGCGCTGCGCGTTCGACTTGGTCACGACGGTCAGGAATTTGCGCGGCCGCGACTGCGCGAGCTGAAACGCATAGCGCATGATGCGGGTGACGCCGACGCGGGTGAAGACGGCGACTTCCGTGCCGACCTCTTCCGGCAGGCCCTTGTGCGCGCGGCCGCCCATGCCGGCATATTCGCCTTCCGAATTCTCGCGCACGATCACCCAGTCGAGATCGCCGACGCCGACATTGCGCAGCGGCGAGGCGACGCCCGGCAGGATCTTGGTCGGCCGCACATTGGCGTATTGGTCAAAGCCCTGGCAGATCGGCAGGCGCAGGCCCCACAGCGTGATGTGGTCGGGCACGTCAGGCGCGCCGACCGCACCGAAATAGATCGCATCGAATTTCTTCAGCTCGGCGAGACCGTCGGCCGGCATCATCACGCCGTGCTTCTTGTAATAGTCCGAGCCCCAGTCGAAGGTTTTGACGTTGAAGGCGAGGTCGCCGCTGCGTTTTGCGAGAGCCTCCAGCACGCGCACGCCGGCCGAGATGACTTCTGGGCCGATGCCGTCGGCGGGAATGGCTGCGATCGAATGGGTGCGCATGGATGTGCTCCGTTTGAGAGATCAGTGGGATTGCGGGACGGGTTCGACGGGCGCGGTCTGTGCGCGCGACAATAGCAGGGTCAGGACCGCCGAGAGAACGAGCAGGCCGCTGACGAAATAGAGACCGCCGACAAAGCTGCCGGTCTGGTCCTTGATCCAGCCGATCATGGCGGGCCCGACGAAGCCGCCGAGATTGCCGATCGAGTTGATGGTGGCGATGCCGGCCGCGGCCGCAGGGCCGGACAGGAACAGCGTCGGCATGCTCCAGAGCGGCGGCTTTGCCGAGGAGATGCCGATGTTGACCAGCGTCAGTGCAACGAGGACCGCGACGACACCCGCCGCAAGGCCCGCATAGGCGAGGCCCGCAGCCGCGATCAGGCAGGCGATCACGACGTGCCAGGTGCGCTCGCCGGTGCGGTCCGAATGCCGTGCCCACAGCACCATGGCGACGACGGCGGCTGTTGCCGGCAGCGCGTTGAGGAAGCCGACCTGGAGCGAGGACAGGCCGAACTGCTTGATGATCTGCGGCGCCCAGACGCCGAGTGTGTAGAGGCCGGCCGAGGTGCCGAAATAGATCAGCGACAGCGCCAGCACGCGCGGATCGGCGAGCCCGCGCCAGATGCTGTGGCTTGCGGTCGCGGCCTTGCTGGTGGTCTCCACATTCATGGTCTCGATCAGCCAGCGCCGCTCATCGTCGGCAAGCCATTTCGCCTTCTCGGGACGATCGGTCAGAAAGCCAAGCACGACGAAGCCGAGCACCACGGCCGGCACCGCCTCGAGCACGAACAGCCATTGCCAGCCCTTGAAGCCGAGCAGGCCGTCCATCTCCAGCAGCGCGCCCGAGATCGGCGAGCCCAGCACGGTCGAGAGCGGCGCGGCCGCCATGAACAGCGCGGTGACCGCAGCACGCTGGCGCGCCGGGAACCAGTAGGAGAGATAGAGAATGATGCCGGGGAAGAAGCCGGCCTCGGCGACGCCGAGCAGGAAGCGCAGGATGTAGAAGCTGGTGGCGCCCTGCACGAAGGCCATCGCGGCCGAGACGATGCCCCAGGTGATCATCACCCGCGCGATCCAGATCCGCGCGCCGACCTTGTGCAGGATGATGTTGGAGGGCACCTCGAACAGGAAATAGCCCCAGAAGAAGATGCCGGCGCCAAAGCCGTAGACCGCGGGCGACAGGCCGAGGTCCTTGTTCATCGTCAGCGAGGCAAAGCCGATGTTGACGCGGTCGATGAACGCCACGAAGTACAGCAGCATGATGAAGGGGACGATGCGCCAAGTGATCTTGCGCAGCACGCGCGTCTGAATCTCGCTCGCCACCCTGGCCTCCACAAGTTCCGGTTTGTTGTTGTTCGGCGGACCCCGAGGAAACTTCGAAAGGTCCACGTCGACAGCGAGCGTAGGCGGTGGCAGGAGGCATACTCAATTGGCGCTGGTTTATACAAAAAAATGATATAATCCTCGCCAAGCGAGACGAGAGGACTTTGGATGGAATTGCATCAGCTTCGATGCTTCGTGGCGGCGGCCGAGCAGCTGCATTTCGGCCATGCGGCACAGCAGCTCCAGATGCTGCCCTCGGCGCTCGGCCGGCAGATCAGGCTGCTGGAGGAGGATCTCGGCACCCGGCTGTTCGCGCGGACGACGCGTGCGGTGTCGCTCACCGAGGACGGCACCACGCTGCTGCGCGATGCCCGCGCCATCCTCGCCAAGGTTGAGGCGGTCGAGAACAATCTACGCAACCGCTCGCGTGCGGGGACTGTGCGGCGGTTGCGGATCGGCGCCATCGACAGCGCCGCGGCCGGACTCCTGCCGCCGCTGCTGCGCGATTTCCGCGACAAGCATCCTGACATCGCGGTGCAGCTGCTCGAGGACAAGACCGTCCGGCTGCTGCCGAAGATCCTGACCGGCGCGCTGGATCTCGCCTTCGTCCGTCCGCCCGACAGTGCGGACAAGCGGCTCGAATTCCGCGATCTGCTGCTGGAGACCGCGATCGTCGCGTTCCCGCAGCGGCATGCGCTGGCGGCGAAGAAGTCGATCACGTTGGGTGACATCGCCGACGAGGCGATGCTGGTGCCGGACCGCCGCTCGCGGCCGCACAGCCACGATCTGACGATCAAGCTGTTCGAGCAGGCCGGCCTGACGCCGCGTATCGTGCAGGTCGCCGACGAGAAGCAGACCATCATCCATCTGGTGGCAACGAAGCTCGGCGTTGCGATCGTGCCGCGCTGGACCACGCGCATGGCGGTGACCGGCGTGCGCTTCGTGCCGCTGCGGCCGAAGCAGACCGGCCCCGTCGGCCGGCTGCCGCTGGCGGCGGCCTGGCTGCGCGGCTCGCGCGATCCGGCCCGCGATGCCATGCTGGCGGTGCTGGAGGCGCGCCTCCGCAGCTATGCGCGGGAGGCCTGAGCGGCTATGACATGGGCCTGGATCAAAGGTGGATGCGATGACTGAACAGAAAGCGGCAGGCGAATTGCGGGTGGCCATCGCGGGCCTCGGCTCGATCGGCACCAAGATCGCGACCGCGCTCGATCAGGGCATCGAGGGACTGACGCTATCCGCCGTCGCGGTGCGCGATCCCGCCAAGCATCAGGCTTTTCTCAGCGGTCTACGCCATCAGCCGCAAATCATGTCGATCGACCAGCTCGGCGAGGCCGCCGACATCGTGGTCGAGTGTGCGCCGAGCAGCCAGTTGCGCGCGATCGTCGAGCCCGCGGTGAAGCGCGGCAAGGCCGCGGTCGTGGTCAGCGCCGGCGGGCTGCTCGACAATTACGATCTGATCGATCTCGCCCGCGCCAGGGGCGGTCGCATCCTCGTGCCGACCGGCGCGCTGATCGGACTCGACGCCGTCAACGCCGCCGCGGTCGGCACCATTCATTCGGTGAAGATGGTCACGCGCAAACCGGTCGACGGGCTGAAGGGCGCGCCGTTCATCGTCCAGAACAACATCGACATCGACAATCTGCGCGAGCCGCTCAAGCTGTTCGAGGGCAGCGCGCGCGACGCGGCGAAAGGCTTTCCGGCCAACGTCAATGTCGCCGTCGCGCTGTCGCTGGCGGGCATTGGCCCCGATCGCACCCAGATGCAGGTCTGGGCCGACCCGACCGTGACGCGCAACGTTCACCGCATCGAAGTCGAAGCGGATTCGGCGCGGTTCTCGATGGGCATCGAGAACATCCCGTCGGAGAATCCCAAGACCGGGATGATCACGGCCCTGTCCGTGATCGCGCTGCTGCGCAAGCAGCGCGCCACGTTGTGCGTGGGGACGTGATTCTTTAAGCGCCGGTCACGCGCCAGATCACGTTGCCGACGTCGTCGGCCATCAGCAGCGACTTCTTGTCGGGGCCGATCACGACGCCAACCGGGCGGCCGTAGGAGTCCTTCTCGTCGGGAGCGAGGAAGCCCGACAGGATGTCGCGACCGGGTCCGGAGGGCTTTCCGTTCTGGAACGGGATGAACACCAGCTTGTAGCCGGACAGCTTGCTGCGATTCCATGAGCCGTGCTGGCCGATCACCATGCCGTCGGGGAAGCCCGGCAGCGTACCTGCGGGCATCCAGCACAGGCCGAGCGAAGCGGTGTGGCCACCGAGCGCGTAGTCCGGTTGAAGCGCCTTGGCGACCATCGCCGCATCCTGCGGCACGCGGTCGTCTACCGTCTTGCCCCAGTAGCAATAGGGCCAGCCGTAGAAGCCGCCGTCGCGCACCGAGGTGAGATAGTCCGGCGGCGTCTCGTCGCCGAGGCCGTCGCGCTCGTTGACGACGGTCCAGAGCACGTTCGTATTCGGCTCCCAGGCAAGGCCAACCGGATTGCGCAGGCCGGCACCAAAGATGCGATGCGTGCCGGCGGCGAGATCGAGCTCGTAGACCGCGGCGCGGCCTTCCTCGACCTCCATGCCCATCTCGGCGATGTTGCTGAGCGAGCCGACGCCGGCATAGAGCTTCTTGCCGTCGGGGCTGGCGAGCAGGCTGCGCGTCCAGTGGCCGCTCGGCTTGAAGGTGGTGAGCCGCTTGCCCGGCGCCGTGATGCGGTCGGCATTGGCGACGTACGGAAAGGCCATCACGCCGTCGGTGTTGCCGACGTAGAAGGTGTCGCCGACCAGCGCCATGCCGAACGGCTGGTTGAGGTTCTCCATGAAGGCGCCGCGGACTTCAGCTACGCCGTCACCGTCCTTGTCGCGCAGCAGCGTGATGCGGTTGGCGGACACGCCGAGCGCGGCGGCGCGCCGCATCGTCGCCTGCATCGCATAGTGAAACACCGTGCGCGGGGGACCTGCGACCTGCGTTGCTTCCGCGATCAGCACGTCGCCATTGGGCAGCACCTCGATCCAGCGCGGGTGGTCGAGGCCGGTCGCGAACGCGTTGACCTTGAGCCCGGGCGCGGTGGTCGGCTTTTGGCCCTCGCTCCAGCCGCGCGCGGTCGGCATCTTCAGGGTCGGGATGGCGCCTTGTGGCTTCGCTTCGGGAATGGCCGGTGCCTGGCCCCAGGCCGGCGCGGGCGTGTTGCCCGACAGCTTCCGCCATTGCAGCGCGATGCCGCCGAGGAGCGCGACGAACTGCGCGAAGATGCTGGAAAACGTCATTGAGAATCCCCTGTTGAACGTGGGGCACAGTCCTAGATCGCCCAAGGCCCCGCGCGGGCTCAGGCCTGATCGTCGACCTCTCCAGATCCACGATGGATGTCGTCATGCCCAGTTGCGGGCGCATCCAACTGGTTGGCGGTAAAAAGGTCAACCGCCAGGGAACTCGAGGGACGGCTATTCCCGCGGAATGGCTGCCGACCAAATTTGCATGGAGAGGAGCGGGCGGTTTCTGGCTGAACGAGCGAGCGCGTCCTGTTCCCCGTCATCCTGAGGCTCAGCTCGCGATGCCTGCGCATCGCGAACCTCGCACCTCCAGCGACAATGGCTTCGCCATTGCGCGGGGATGACGGGGTTAGCAGTAACGTTGCTGAGAGGACGCGGTAGGGGAGAAGGCCCGCTCTCACCGCGGGGACAGGAACGGAATGATCATCGGCACGCGGCGGCAATAGGCGCCGTAGGCGTCCTCGCCGAGCTCCTTCGACAAAAACACCTCTTCCATCCGGCCCTTCTGCCACATGCCGAGCGAGATCAGGATGGCGCCGAGGATCGTCGTGACGGTGCCGATCGCGATGCCGGTGACGAGCATGCCGAAGATCAATCCCGTGTAGATCGGGTGGCGCACGATGCCGTAGGGGCCGGTGTCGATGACGCGGTGGTCTTCCTTGTGGGTGATGGTGTTGGACCAGAACTTTCCAAGATGCAGGCGGCCCCACCAGGCGAAGGCGATGCCGGCGACCGAGAGGACCGCAGCGATGGAGATGCCGGTATTGCCGAGCACCCAGAGCGGCTTCCAGCCGAGGATCTCCGCAACCCACGGCGTGTACAGGATGCCGCCGACCAGGATCGGCAGGCGATAGCGCTGCGACTCCAGCGTCATGACCTGCTTCTTGGTCCGTCCCTGCCAGAACGAGGCGCCCACCCAGCTGGCGAGAAAGGCGAGCCAGATCAGAGCCAGGAGTTCGGTCGGCCAGGTCGTGGTCCAGCCACCCCAGGCCACGGAGAGAAGCTTGCTGAAATCGAAGGACATGAAGGTTCTTTGCGTTAGGCGGCGGCGTCAGCTCGCGCGCGAGGAGAGCGCGTGATGCTTGATGGCGCCGGAGGGCTGCTGGCCGTTGCGGGCGAGCAGGTGGGTGATGGTTTCGCGCAGCACCGGTTCGATCGGTCGCGGCGCATAGCCGAGCTCGGTGCGCGCCTTGCCGATCGAAAGGTCGCTTGCGGCGAGCGCGATGCGCACGCCCTCGGCGGTGCCATTGGGCGGCCGGTGGGTGATGCGATCGGAGATGGATTCGAGCATGATCGCGGACAGCTCCGCGATCTTGCCGGGCACGACGACCGGATACTGCCGGCGGCCGCTCATCGCCGACATCATTCGCAGGATGTTGCCGAGCGGAACGCAGTCGCCGCCGAGGATGTAGCGCTGGCCGATGCGGCCGCGCTCCATGGTCAGCACGAGGCCCATGGCGACGTCGCGGACGTCGACGAGATTGACCAGGAAGTTGAGATGCGGCTGCACCTTCTTCTGGAGGAAGTACCAGAGCATCGCGGTCGGCGGCGTCAGATTGTGGTCGGCGGCCCCGATCGGCATGGTCGGCGTGCCGATCACGAGCGGGAAGCCGCTGGCCGCGGCCTTGGCGGCGTGGTGCTCGGCGAGCGACTTCGACCGCGTATAGGCGCCGGGCATCGCATCGGCCGGCTGCAGCGCCTCCTCGGCGGCAACGCCGTTGAGGTTGGAGTAGGGGAACAGGATCGATTCCGTCGAGCAGTGCAGGAAGCGCGAGACACCGCGCTTCATCGCGGCGGCGAGCACCACTTCGGTGCCGCGGCAATTGACCTCGTGGAAGTCCTGCTTGTTGGCGACCCACATGCCGGGCAGGCCGGCGAGGTGATAGACCTGATCGACGCCCGCGACCGCAGCCTCGACGGCAGCGGCATCAAGCACGGAACCGTGCATATGTTCGACGTCGGCGTTGGCCGCGGCCGGCGCACGAACATCGAGAACGCGTACCCGCTGCCCACGGGCGCGGAGCGCTTCTACGAGATGATGTCCGATGAAACCACTGCCACCGGTAACCAGTACGAGAGCCATGCAGAAGGTTTGCTGTTTCGCTTCTAGAGCTATCGGGTTGAAAGAGAGTTGGTCGGAACAGGCGCCAGAATCGCGGCAAGGTCGCGACGGAAGCCCAATGCAATGAACAATTTCGCCATGACAAACATCGGTCCGAGCAGGAAATGCGTAGGATGGTCCACCATCGACGGCTGCCGTTCCTCGAAAACCTTGTGGCCAACGATCTGCGCTGTGACGCCAAATCCGATCAGCACCGCAAAAATCGACCACATCATGACGATCGAGACCTGATTGCCGATTGCGGTTGCGACCGAAAGCAGCACGATCATCGCGGCGAGGATGCCGAGGCCGACCCCGGCGTCCAGCATCAGCCAGTAGACCAGCACCGGCAGGGCCAGGAATACCGCCAGGCTCACCTGGACCCCGAACACGGAAAAATGCACGAGGGTCAGCGGCAGCACCGCACCGGTGAAGAGCAGGAGGATGCCGACGACATGCATCGCGCAGTTCCAGGGATCGCGATGATATTCGACGTAGTCGGCCAGTTGGCGTTGAAAATAGCCAGCCATCTCAGTCTCATGCAGCATGGGAGCGGGGAAGGACGAACAGAGGCTATAGCACCGGACAGGGCGGTGCACAAACCGCCCCGAGTGTCGCGCGAAACCCTGCGGCTGCGCTGTGAGACAGGTCACAAAACGGTCAAGACTTCAAAGGGTTCCGGCGGGCGCCGGGGCGCGCATCCTCAGCGCTTCTTGGCGGGCTTTTTCGCCGCAGGCGCAGGCGCCGCGGCCGGATGCGCAGGCGCTTCCTCCGGTACCTTGGCATAGGTCAGGATCTGCAATTGCCCGTTGACGGGCGAGGTCGGCTTGGCCCGGTCGAGAAACTGCTCTTCGCCGAGCCCGATCGGATGCAGCCGCTTGGTCGAGATCTTGAACGTGTTCACCAGCACGTCACGGATCGCATCGGCCCGGCGCTGGCTCAGGATCGCGTTGGCCTCGCGCGTCTTCGTGTTGGATTCGACGTGACCGACGATCAGGAAGGTGTAGGGCAGCAGCGAGGAATGGACCAGCGCGTCCGCGATGCGGCCGACGGTCTGGTAGGAGGCTGGCTGGATGATCGGCGTGTCGGCGTCGAACTGGATCTGCGCGTTGAAGGCTGGCAGGCTCGCGAGGTCAGGCGCGATCAGCGGCCGGTTCACCGGACCGGGATCGTTCTTGATCCTGGCCTTGGCGCGCTCCATCACCTGCTGCTTCAGCGCGGGCAGGTCGACCTCGCCGGCCTGTTCAAAATGGTTGAGCTTGCCGACGATGTCGTCACGGGTCGGCGCCGCGGTCTGGGTCGGCGCTGCCGTCTGTGCGCCTGCCGCGCCCGCGAGCAGGGCAAGGCCAAGTGTAATGCCAAGCGTGATGGCAATTGCGGTCGCGCGCATCAGCGATACCCCGCGTCGTCCACGGCCTTCAGGCAGTTGTTGCTAATGCCCTTGGGCGTCGAGACCAGGCAGGGGATCGACTTGCTGGTCTCCTTGGTCGAGCCGCCGCAGACCTTGACGATCTCGCGCTGGCAGGCGTTCGCCACCGTCACGCGCGCGGCGACGCGCTTCTGGATGGCGTCGAAGGCGCCGAGATAATCGCTCTGGCACTGCTGGGAGAGCACGTCGCGGTTGCGCGACAGACATTCCTTCAGCCGCGTCGAGTCCGGATTGACGCCGCGGCAATTGGCGACGATTTCGGGGCCGCAGCTCTTGGCCAGCAGCCCGATCGAATCGCCAAAGCTCATGGTCTCCGCCGCCGCAAGCGACGGCATCCCCAATACCAGCAAGATCAGTGTGATGGAGCCCCGGACCATATGTGCATCTGATACGGGGAAGTTCGCGATGGTCAAGGGCTGTTCGGACCAGAACCGTCGAGAGTTGCGCCAGTGCGGCGAACAGTCCTCACTCGGTCCCCTCAGACGGGGGCGGCCATTCGATCAGGACGGCCGTGTGTTTCCCAAGGTCCTCGGCAAATGCCGGATCGGCCTCGAGTTCCTCCAGCGTCCTCGGCGGAGGAAGCTCGCGGCCGTCCTCGGTCAGCTCCTGCGCATAGAACGCGAGCGCCTCGGGCGCATTCTCCAGGGCCTCGTCGACGTCATCGCCGCCGGAAATGCAGCCGGGCAGGTCGGGAAACCACAGGCTGACGGCGTCGTCGGGGCCGGCGTCTTCGATGATGGCGACGTAGTGAGGCATGGCAGGACTGGTGGCCTCGATGGTTGTGCCGCCGGGTTTCATTCAATTATGAATACCGCATCTTCGGAGGCAAGCAATTGAGCAAATTCACTCTGGCTGAAGGCGCCGGCTCGTTCGTGTTTCGCGATGAGGGTGCCGTCCCTTCGCCACGCACGATGCGGGTCTTTTCCTTTTGCCCCCGATCGAGTGGTCCGCACACCCGCATCATCGTGGCGATGCATGGCGTTGATCGCGCGGCCGCGGCGTTTCGCGATCTGCTTGTTCCTCAGGCCGAACGCAACGGGCAAATCGTGCTGGTGCCGGAGTTCGATCCGGAGCAGTTCCCGGGTATCGCCGCATACAATTTCGGTGGCGTGCGGCGGCCGCCGCCGGACAATTCGGTTCTGCCGCGCGATCACTGGAATTTCGGGGTGATCGACCGGCTGTTTCACTATGTTCGAGGGGCGATCGGGTCCAGCCGCGAGACCTTCGGCCTGTTCGGCAATTCCGCGGGAGCCCAATTCGTGCTGCGCTATCTCGCGCTCAACGAGGCCGCTTCCGTCGACATCGCCGTTGCCGCCAATTGCGGTTGCTACATGCTGCCGGACCTCGCCAAGGACTATCCGGACGGCATGGGAGGGATTGGCCTCAGCTCACGTGATTTGCGGAGGTATCTGGGGCGCTCGCTCGTCATCTTGCTGGGCGATGCCGACAACGACCCTGATGCGCCCGACCTGCCGCGCTGGGACGAGGCGATGGCCCAGGGGCCGCATCGCCTTGCGCGTGGTCTCTGGCATTTCGAGCACTGCACGAAGCTGGCCAAAAGCCTCGATGTGAGGTTGGGCTGGCGGCTCGAGATCGCGCCCGGTGCGGGGCATGTCGACCAGCTGATCTACGACCAGGGCGCCAACATCCTGAAGGGCTGAGCGGACGGCATTGTGAGCAGGGCCGCTTCAGGCCCGCTGCACAAAACTGTCCACGACCTTCTTCTCGCCGGCCTTGTCGAAGGCGATGGTGAGCTTGTTGCCGTCGATCTTGGTGACGCGGCCATAGCCGAATTTCTGGTGGAAGACGCGGTCGGAGAGCGCGAATTCCGAGGTCGTGCCGGTCGACTTGGCGACCAGCTCGCCCTCGATCGTCAGGGGCCCGCGGCGGCGCGAGGAGAAGCTGCCGAAATCGGGGCCGGATGACGAAGAGGACGAGAACGTCGCGGCCTCTTCCTCGAAGCCGCCGCGACCGCCACCACCGCCTCCACTACGGCCGCCGCCGCGGTTGCGGTTGGCCTGGGCGCGCTGCCAGCCCGGCGTCGAATAGGTCGAGCCGAACGCCTCCATGTCGTCGAAGCGCGAGGCGCCGTAGCCGCCGGTGCCGCCCCAAGCCGAGCCGCCCTTGGATTCCGTGATCTCGACATTGGCCGCCGGCAATTCGTCGAGGAAGCGCGAGGGGATCGTGGTCGACCAGGTGCCATGGATACGGCGGTTGGTCGCGAAATAGATCATGGCGCGGCGGCGGGCGCGGGTCAGGCCGACATGGCCGAGCCGGCGCTCTTCCTCGAGGCCGGCGCGGCCCTGTTCGTCCAGCGTGCGCTGGCTCGGGAACAGGCCCTCTTCCCAGCCGGGCAGGAACACGTTGTCGAATTCGAGGCCCTTGGCCGAATGCAGCGTCATCAGTGACACCGCGTCGTCCTCGGCGCCGCCGTCGCGGTCCATCACCAGCGAGATGTGCTCCAGGAAGCCTTGCAGGTTCTCGAACTCCTCCATCGAGCGCACGAGCTCCTTGAGGTTCTCCAGCCGGCCCGCGGCGTCGGCCGAGCGGTCCTTCTGCCACATCTCGGTGTAGCCGCTCTCGTCGAGCACGATCTGGGCGAGATCGGTGTGCGCGGTGACCTCGCGCTGGGCACGCCAGCGCTCGAACTGGGCCACGAGGTCACGTAAGGATCCGCGGGCCTTCGGCTTCAGCTCGTCGGTCTCGACCACGGCCCGCGCCGCCTCGAACAGCGGAATGCGGCGCTTGCGGGCGTGGTCGTGCAGCATCTGCACGGTGGCGTCGCCAAGGCCGCGCTTGGGCACGTTGACGATGCGCTCGAAGGCGAGATCGTCGGCCGGCGAATTGATGACGCGCAGATACGCCAGCGCGTCGCGGATCTCGGCGCGCTCATAGAAGCGCGGGCCGCCGATCACGCGATAGGGCAGGCCGAGCGTGACGAAGCGGTCTTCGAACTCGCGCATCTGGTAGGACGCGCGCACCAGAATGGCGACCTCGTTGAGCTTCTCGCCCTTACGCTGGATCTGCTCGATCTCCTCGCCGATGCCGCGGGCTTCCTCCTCGGAATCCCACGAGCCCGTCACGGTGACCTTCTCGCCGTCCTGGTCTTCGGTGCGCAGCGTCTTGCCGAGCCGGCCCTCGTTATGCGCGATCAGGTGCGAGGCGGCCGCGAGGATGTGGCCGGTCGAGCGGTAGTTGCGCTCGAGGCGAATGACCTTCGCGCCCGGAAAATCGTGCTCGAAGCGAAGGATGTTGTCGACCTCGGCGCCGCGCCAGCCATAGATCGACTGGTCGTCGTCACCGACGCAGCAGATGTTCTTGGTGGGGGGAGCGGCAGCCACCGTCATTCCGGGATGCGCCGAAGGCGCAGACCCGGAATCTCGAGCTGTGGACTCATCTCCGGATTCCGGGTTGGGCTCTTCGAGCCGCCCCGGAATGACGGTGGGCGTGGTTTGCTTCGCCGGCGCTTGCGACAGCAGCCGCAGCCACAGATATTGCGCGACGTTGGTGTCCTGATACTCGTCCACCAGGATGAATTTGAAGCGTTGCTGGTACTGCCGCAAAATATCGGGATGCTCGCGGAAGATGCGGATGTTCTCGAGCAGCAGATCGCCGAAATCGGCGGCGTTCAAAATTTTCAGCCGCTCCTGGTAGCTCGCATAGAGCTTGCCGCCCTTGCCGTTGGCAAACATCGCGGCTTCGCCCGACGGCACCTGTGACGGCATCAGGCCGCGGTTCTTCCAGCCGTCGATCAGGCCGGCCAGCATGCGCGCCGGCCAGCGCTTGTCGTCGATGTTCTCGGCTTGCAGGAGCTGCTTGAGCAGCCGGACCTGGTCGTCGACGTCGAGCACGGTGAAGTTCGACTTGAGCTGCGCCAGCTCGGCATGGAAACGCAGGATGCGGCCGCCGATGGAGTGGAAGGTGCCGAGCCACGGCATGCCCTCGACGGCATGGCCGAGCATCTGGCCGAGCCGGTGCTTCATCTCGCGCGCGGCCTTGTTGGTGAAGGTCACCGACAGGATCTCGGCGGGGCGGGCGCGGCCCTGGCTCAGGATGTGGGCGATGCGCGTGGTCAGCACGCGCGTCTTGCCGGTGCCGGCGCCGGCCAGCACCAGGACCGGGCCATCCAGCGTCTCCACGGCCTCGCGCTGCTCGGGATTGAGCCCGGAGAGGTATTTCGGGCCCACGGAGGCGCGCGCACGCGCGGCGATGCCGCCGGCTGCGGGCTGGTGGTCGGGTACGCTGTTGATCTTGCTCGGCTCGGTCATGCGAATCATTGGCCCCACGATGGCACCGCGGGGTGGCGGAAGGGAGCCTTCATAACAGGGATTAGCGCCTATATGGGGCGGCCGCGAGGGGTTTTCCACGTGCGCGACAGGGCGATTTGTTCCTGCCGGCCGAACGAATTTCCGGCCGCAGCACGCCGGAACCAATGTTCCGAGTTGGAGATTGTTTGTCCAAGTGAGGCGCGCCAGCCGCGCCGATCGCAGACAGACACCAAAACAGAGGTTAAGGCCATGCTGAGCTGGGTTGTGACATTTCTGGTTATCGCACTGATCGCCGGTCTTCTGGGCTTTGGCGGCCTCGCCGGCGCGTCGATTGAAATCGCCAAGATCATCTTCTTCATCGCGATCGTCCTGTTCCTGGTCTCGGCCGTGGTCGGCCTTGCCCGCGGACGCAGGATCTAGCGGGTGATCCTCATGGTGAGGAGCGCGGAACGCGCGTCTCGAACCATGAAGGCCCGACTGTGGCCTTGCATCCTTCGAGACGCCCGCTTCGCGGGCTCCTCAGGATGAGGAGGAGGTACAGAGGGCTCCTTAACTCCGCTTCGAGGGCATCGCCACGTTCCGGCCGATGCCCTCGGGGCGCGCTACGGCGGCGTGGGCGTGGGTGACAGCCGTAACCCGCTCCTGAACGTCAGGCGGAAACGGCGCCACGCGCCGGGCCTTCATGTCCATGTGCAGCGACATGTTCTCCGACGTCGCCGACAGCCAGCCCTCGGTGGCGTGACGCAGCTCCTCGAATGTGTGCAGCCGCTTGTTGTCGGTTTCCAGCAGCCAGATCAGGATCTGCACGGGATCGCCGAGATGGATTTCGCGCAGATAGCGCACATGGCATTCGGCGGTGAAGGTGGAGCCGTGGCGCTCTTTCTTGTAGGCCGGCCCCATGCCGAGCTCGAGCCAGAGCTCGTCGATCGCCCGGTCGAACATCACGTTGTAATAGGCCATGTTGAGATGGCCGTTATAGTCGATCCATTGCGGCTCGATCTGCATGATCGAGGAGCGGAACGGCTCGGCGGTCGGGGCTGTGATAGAACTCTCCGGCATGTTTCATTCCCAAGCTATGCGTCCGGTCCCTTGACTTGACCGGTTATATGTCCTTTGCCACGGTCTCTTCTCGTCGGGAGGAATTTCCGTGGGCACCACCATCACCAATAATCCGCCGCGGCCGGAGCCGAAAGCCCTTGCGAGCGCGCTGGAGCAGCTTGCCGCACGCTTCGGCAACCGCCTCATCACCTCGCAGGCCGTCCGCGAGCAGCACGGCCATACCACCACATGGATCGTCAACCAGCCGCCCGACGGCGTGGTGATGGCGCAGGAGACCGCCGACATCCAGGACGTGGTGCGGATCTGCGCCAAAAATCGCGTCCCCGTCATTCCCTTCGGCACCGGCACCTCGCTCGAGGGCCAGGTCAACGCACCCGCCGGCGGCATCTCGATCGATCTGCGCGACATGAACAAGGTGCTGGCGGTGCATGCCGAGGATCTCGACTGCGTGATCCAGCCCGGCGTCACCCGCAAGGCACTCAACGAGCATCTGCGCGACCAGGGCCTGTTCTTCCCGATCGACCCCGGCGCCGATGCCTCGCTCGGCGGCATGGCCTCGACCCGCGCCTCCGGCACCAATGCGGTGCGTTACGGCACCATGCGCGACAGCGTGCTGGCGCTGAAGGTCGTGCGCGCCGACGGCGAGATCATCACCACGGGCACGCGCGCCAAGAAGTCGTCGGCGGGCTACGATCTGACCCATCTGTTCGTCGGCGCCGAAGGCACGCTCGGCATCATCTCCGAACTGACCATCCGCCTGCGCGGCATCCCCGAGACGATCGCGGCGGCCGCGGTGTCGTTCGAGACCGTGCACGGGGCGTGTCAGGCCGTGATCATGGCGATCCAGACCGGCATTCCGGTGGCGCGTATCGAGCTGCTCAACACGGCGCAGGTGAAGGCCTGCAACGCCTATTCGAAGCTGACGCTGCCGGAGACGCCGCTGCTGCTGATGGAATTCCACGGCAGCGAGATCGAGGTCGATGCGCAGTCGAAGGCGTTCGGCGAGATCGCCAAGGAGTGCGGCGGCGGTGACTTCTCCTGGACCACCAAGCCGGAGGATCGCACAAAACTGTGGCAGGCGCGGCACGATGCCTATTGGTCCGTGAAGGCGCTGCGCCCCGGCGACAGCATCGGCGTGGTCGCGACCGACGTCTGCGTGCCGATCTCGCGCCTTGCCGATTGCGTCAGCGAGACCGAGGAAGATCTCAAGCGTCTCAACCTGTTGTCGCCGATCGTCGGTCATGTCGGCGACGGCAATTTCCACTGCTCGCTGGTGTGCGACACCAACGACGCCGCCGAGATGGCGCGCGGCGAGGAGTTCATGCATCGCCTCGTCGAGCGCGCGCAGGCGATGGACGGCACCTGCACCGGCGAGCACGGCATCGGCCAGGGCAAGCAGAAATATCTCGAGGCGGAACTCGGTCCCGAGGCGATCGAGGCGATGCGCGCGCTGAAGAAGGCGCTCGATCCGCTCAACATCCTCAACCCCGGCAAGATCGTGCCGGAGGCATAGCAGCGGTCCGCTGCCCTGCTCGCGGAACTTTCTGTGGCCCGGCCGGTTCCAATTCCCGATAATTTCCGATGCCTCGATGGCGCGGCTTTGCGGGAGGATGCGATGTTGCGACCGGTCATTGGAATTGCCGTGATAGCGCTTGCCTGCATGCTGGCGGGGACGGCTCTGGGCAAGGGCGGACACGGTGGCGGCCATGGCGGTGGTCACGGCGGTGGGCATGGAGGTGGCCATCACGGCGGCGGCCATTTCCACGGCCACGGCTTTGGGCATGCGCATGGTGGCGGTCATCATCACGCGATGCGGTTTGCAACCGGCGCTCGGCACGGTCCGAACTTCGGTCAGATCCGCAATGCGTCCGTCCGCCCTGCGCATTTCCGCAACGCGTTCAACGCGCATTCCAGCGCCTTCCGTAACGGCCGCCTGATCAGCAATCCCGCGGCGCGCGCTCACATCACGGCCGCGGCCGCGCTCGCCGGCTGGCATGGCGCCAGCAGCGGATGGTGGCAACATGCGGGCGGCGGTTACGGCTGGGTCGGACCGCTGTTCTGGCCGTTCGCCTATAACGATCTCTACGACTACACGATCTGGGGCGACGGCCTCGGCTTCTGGGGCTACGGCTATCCGGACATTTATGCCGGCCTCTTCGGGCCCTACGGCTATGACGGCTTGTCGGCCTATCTGCCGCAGCGCCCGCAGGGACGTCGGCAAGCGCGGGGCGTTGCGCTGGATCAGCTCTGCGGCAGCGACCGCCGCGAGATCGTCGGTCTGCCGATCGACCAGATCGCCGCCGCGGTGCAGCCGACCGAGGCGCAAGGCGCCAATCTCGATGCGCTCGGCAACGCCTCGATTGACGCAGCAGCGCTGATCCGCGCGTCCTGCCCATCGCAGGTCGCGGCGACAGCACCCGGTCGGCTGGCGGCGATGCAGCAGCGTGTCGAGGCGATGGTGAAAGCCGTCGATCTCGTTCAGCCCGCCCTCGATGGATTCTATGGCTCGCTCACCGACGAGCAGAAAGCGCGGTTCAATGCGCTAGCCGACGATCAGCGCCGCACGACGGCTGGCAACGGCAGCGGCGGATCGCTGGTCCAGACTTGCGGCGCGTCTGCCGCGCTCGATTGGCCCGGCACCGACATCGAGGCAAGGCTTCACCCCAACGACACGCAGCGTGCCGCGCTGCAGGTGCTCCAGGACACCAGCGCCAGGGTCAGCGCATCGCTCAAGGCGGCTTGCGAGCCGAGCGAGGTGATGACGCCGCCGGCGCGAATGGCCGCGGTCCGCAAGCGGCTCGATGTGATACTCGAAAGCGTCAAGTCGGTGCGCGCGGCGCTGGAGGATTTCTATGCCACGCTCAATGACGAGCAGAAGGCGCAGTTCGAGGCCATCGGACCACGTCGAACGTCCTGAAGACGTCAAGACGGAGCATGCGGAAAAATCGTCTCGCCGATCTCGATTGGTCTCTCTATGCTGGGGAGAGGCTGAAGTGCGGCGACATGGCGGCTTGAAGGTCGCGGATGGTGGGCAATGCGCTGGTTCGCGCCAAAAACGCGACAAGATATCTGGGATGAGACGGTCGAAGGACCACTCGGCGACATCGAAGCCGCCGAGCGCATCCGCGCGATCTGTGACGCTGCGGCTTCCAGCGCCGCCGGCTTGGCGTGCAGCGACAAGCGCGGGAGCGAACGCTATGAGCGCGCCGCCAAGGTCGCGATGGAGATCGCGATGAAGATCTCCGACGGCTTGATGCGCGACGACGCGGTGCACCGCATCGTCAATCTCTGCATGCGCGCGAACGACCTCAAGACCGCGCAGATCCTGTTTCGCGCAATCCATGCCGCCTGGATCCGCGAGACGGTGCAGCGGGATCACCCGACACTGGCGCAGTGAGAGCGATCATCTCGCCAGCTTGCGCACAGCCTCGTCCACGCTGTGGAAGACGTGCTCGCGGGGCAGGGCGTCGAACAATCTGAAGCGCTCGAATGCGTCCTGCGCGCGCACGGATTCCAGCCGCGCCAGCGCCACCGTCACTCCTTGCGCGTTGCAGACCTTGAAGACGTCGAGCAGGATCTGCGCCGCGGTGAAGTCGATCTCGACCATGCCGCTGGCCTCCAGCACGAGCAATTGCGGCGCCGCCGTGCCCAGCACTTTCGCCACGTCGCTGCGAAAGCCGGGCGCGTTGAGGAAGGACAGCGGCGCCTGCAGCCCGATCACGGCGACGCCGTTGATGCGCTCGCCGGTGATGTGCGGATGCGCCGGCCACCAGATCGTGGTGCCGGGCACGCGCTCGAACTCGACCAGCCGTGCGCGCGTCGTGCTCCAGATGCCGTGCAGCAGCGACAGCACGATGCCGAGGAATGCGCCCTGCTGGATCGGCAGCACGATGATCAGCGCGGCGGTGGCGACGATCAGCAGGAATTCGCTGAACGATTGGCGATAGATCGTCACGATCTGCTGCACGCGGATGATGCGCAGCGCGACGAACAGCAGGATGCCGCCGAGCGCCGCGTCCGGGACGTGCTGCAACAGTCCCGTGCCGAAGGCGAGCAGCGCCAGCACGATCACCGCTGCGGCAAGGCCCGCGAGCTGCGATTGCCCGCCGGTCTCGGCGACGATGCCGGTGCGCGGCGGGCTGGCATTGACCGGAAACGCGCCGAACAGGCCGGACAGCGCACTGCCGGCGCCCGCGCCGAGGAAATCGCGGTCGACATCGGCAGGCTTGTCGGGATCGGACGGAAACGACCGTGTCGTCGCTGCGGTCTGCACCATCACCACGACGGTGATGACGAAGGCGAGCGGGACGAGGCGCACCCACAGCTCCGGTGCGAGGTCGGGCAAGGTCGGCCGCGGCAGCGTGCCCGGCACGGCGCCGACGACGTTGACGCCCTTGCTTTCGAGGCCGAGTGCGATGGTGGCCAGTGTCGCGCCGACCAGCCCGATCAGCGCGCCCGGAATCTTTGCGCTGATCGTCTCGCAGATGAAGACCGCGGCCAGCACGCCGAAGCCGATGCAGAGCGTGAAGGGATTGGTGTGGCCGAGCTCGCGGGCGAGCACGCCGATGCGATCGAGCGTCGGGCCGCTTGGCGACTCCACTCCCAGCACGCCCGGCAATTGCGAGACGATGATGTGGACGGAGATGCCGGCGAGGAAGCCGACCATGACAGGCACCGACAGCAAATTGGCGATGCCGCCGAGGCGGAAGGCGCCGCTGGCCAGCATCATCGCGCCGACCATCAGCGCCAGCGCGATCGCAAGGCCCTGATATTCAGGCGTCCCGGCGGCAGCGAGTGCGGCGAGCCCGCCGGCGAAGATCGGCGTGATCGTGGAATCGGCACCGCAAGACAAAAAGCGATTGCCGCCGAGCAGGGCAAAGCCGAGCGATCCCGCCATGAAAGCGAAGAAGCCGATCTGCGGGGCAAATCCGCCGAGCCGCGCGGTCGCCATCTGCTCAGGGATCGCAATCGCCGCCAGCGTCAGCCCCGCCATGAGGTCGCCCGGCAGGGAATAGGACGCGAGTGAGCGGAACAGCGGCCATGCATGCTTGGCGTGCGAGTCTTGCGGCATCGAGGTCCCCGGAAAGCCTGTCGGTCGATCAGACTACAGCATTTCCGGAAAGTGATAGGTGGAGAATACCCGAAACTCTCGTGTCCCGGAAGCGCTGCACTGCGTCCGGGGCACGAGAGTTGTGCGCGACGTGCTCTCAGTACCTGCCGCGGTTGCCGTAGTCGCCGTGTCCCATTCCGCCGCCGCGGCCGCCCATGCCCATTCCCATGCCGAGACCGATCCCGATTCCGACGCCGATGGCTTCGGGCGGCGGGCCGCGATCCGGCGGCGGTGCGCGCTCATAGACCACCTCGTCCGGCGGCGGACGGCGCGGCTTCGGCGGCGTTTCGACCACCTTGCGCTTGGGCGGGGTCTCGTCGACGCGCTTCTTGATCACAGGCGCGACGGTCGGATTGACCGGCGTTGCCGGTGCCGATGGCGCCGAGCACGGGCAGGTCGGCGCCATCGCGACGGCGACCGGCGCAGGCGCCGCGGCAGCGGCCACCGGCACGGCATAGTTGCGGTTCTGCACGCGGAGCAGCAGCCTTCGCGCGGTCGCGGCGAGATCGCTGTTGTCCCAGTTGTTGAGATAAGCCTCGAACGAGGCGCGGGTGTTGATCGCGGTCGCGCGCTCCCAGGCCAGCATCTGGCGCCGGCGCTCCAGCACCGTGCGAATGCGCGGCGTGCGGGTGTCCTGCGCGTAGAGCTCGATATAGGCCTGATACGCCTCCACGGTGTCGTCAGTGATGACGAGCTCATAGGCGACCTTGGCGTCCTTGCCCTGCAAATCCTTGCGCCAGTCGGCGACGCTGCGCGTGCCGCTGGCGAGCGCCATCGCGGACGCGCCCGGAAGAGCAGGCTGCTGACTGCTGCTGTCGCCGCCGAAGAACTTGAAATCGGTGGTCAGCGAGGAGCTTTCCCACGGGATCTGCCGGCCGTCGGTCGATTGCGCCACCGCAACGCGGATGCGCTTGAACACTTCCTCGATCGGCAGGTTCGGCTGCTTGGCGATGGTCAGCGCGGCGGTGGTGTAGGGGCTGTCGATGCCCGTGCCGTCCTCGGCCTCCGCGCCGGGCGAGGTCGAGTAGGAGATGAACGAGCCGGGTGCGCCGGCCTTGGTGTCGACGATGGCGAGGCCATGGCCCGCGCCGCTGAGCGCGGGGAACGGATTGTTGCGGCAGGCATCGAGCATGAAGATGCGCGCCCGCGTCGGCAGCGCGCCGAGCGTGTTGAGGAGATCGTTCAGCCGCACGCCCTGGAGTGGGATATCCGCCTCGCGCTTGGGGTCGAGATCGACAGGCACCAGATAATTCTCGCCGTCGATCTGCAGGCCGTGGCCGGCATAGAACACCAGCGCGACGGTGTCGGCGCCGCTGGCGCTGACCTTGCCTGCGAAATCCGAGATCGCGGTACGCATCTCGCTCTGCCCGAGATTGGCCGCCGTGGAGACGGTGAAACCGGCATTGCCGAGCAGCTCCGTCATGCCCTTGGCATCGTTGGCAGCGTTGGGCAGCTCCGGCACGGTGCGATAGGCGGACTGGCCGATGACGAGCGCGAGCCGCGCTTCAGCGGCGGCCTCGGTCGGTGTCATCAGCTGGCTGAGGGCAAGCAGGCTGGACGCAAGGAATAAATGACTGAGGACTGGACGGCGCATGGTGTCACCTCCATCGGCAATGGGCGCGAGGATCTCACCTTTTCTAGTCGTGCGCCATGAGTCTGTCTGTGCGCTATCTCACGCATGCGCGTGCGGCAAAATGGGGCAGGGGATTTGCCGGAGCTGGCGTGCCAGTCCGTGTGCCGTCAGAACAGTCCGCGGTCCCAGGGCGCAACAGGCGCAAAACGCGCTGCGAGAAAGTCGATGAAGGCGCGCACCTTCGCCGGCGGCCGGCGGTCGGGCAGGTACACCGCATGCACCGCCGAGGTCTGGATTTCCGGCTGGTCGAGCGGAAGTGCGACCAGCGTGCCGGCGCGCAGATCGTCGGCGATGATGAAGGTCGGCTGCCGCGCGAGGCCAAGGCCGGCCAGTGTCGCCGCGCGCAGCGCATCGCCATTGTTGGCGCGCAAGGTGCCGCTGACCTGGACGCGGATCTCGCCATCGGCGCCGAACAGCCATTCCGCCGCGCTCGCCTGCTGCGAGAGCGTGTAGCCGAGACAATTATGCGCCGCGAGATCGGCGACGCTGCGCGGCGTGCCGTGCTTGGCCAGATAGGATGGCGCGGCGCAGACCACGAGGCGGTTCGGCGCGAGCCGCCGCGCGACCATGCTGGAGTCGCGCAGCTTGCCGATGCGGATCGCGAGATCCCAGCCTTCCTCGGCGAGATCGACGAGACGGTCGTTGAGGCCGAGCTCGACCGTGACCTCGGGATGGGCTGCCGAAAACGCCGCGATCGCCGGCGCGATCTGCCGCGTGCCGAACACGACGGGCACGTTGACCCGCAGCAGCCCGCGCGGCTCGACGCGTTCGCGCGCGACCGCGGCGTCGGCGGCTTCCATGTCGGCGAGGATGCGCTCGGAGGATTCCAGATAGCTCCGCCCGGCCTCGGTGATGGAGAGGCGCCGTGTGGTGCGGTGGAACAGTCTTGTGCCGAGCCGCGCCTCGAGGGCGGCGACATGCTTGGTCACCATGGTCTGGGACAGGCCCATGGCCCGGGCCGCGCCAGACAGGCTGCCGATCGCCGCCACCTTGGCAAAGACCTCCAGGCTGGTCAGCCGGTCGAGCATCGACTTCACTCTATTGGTGTGAGGTATAATTCCAAAATAGCCGATTATCATTTGGATGGGAATAGATCATAGCGCAGTGCAGCAAAGGAGACCGCCATGATCGATTCCCGTACCGCTCCCTACGCCGCGCTGGTGCTGCGCGTGACGCTGGGCGCGCTCTTCCTCGCCCATGCCAGCCTGAAGCTGTTCGTCTTCACGCCGGCCGGGACCGCAAAGTTCTTCGGCAGCCTCGGCTTCCCGCCCGAGCTCGCTTACCTCATCATGACTGTGGAGGTTCTCAGCGGCGTTGCCCTGATCCTCGGCGTCTGGACCCGCTACGCGGCGCTGGCCGGCATTCCGATCCTGCTCGGCGCGATCTTCACCGTGCACGGTGCCGCCGGCTTCTTCTTCACCAATCCGAAGGGCGGCTGGGAATTCCCCGCCTTCTGGGCGATCGCGCTGGCGGCGCAGGCCCTGCTTGGCGACGGCGCCTATGCGCTGCGTCCCTCCCGCGATGTCGCGGCGGCGAACGGGCAGCTCAGCGCCGCACATTCGCGCTGACGTCATCGTATCTCTTCAAGTGCAAAAGCCGCGGGATCACGATCCCGCGGCTTTTATGTTTTTGCTGCGTCTCCTCCATTGATCTACGTTCGGCATTGATCCATGCCTGAATTGGATCGATCTGCGTCAATCTTGCATGGCAGGCCTCGTCGCTGTCGTGCGGAATCGTCGAAAACATCTATAAATAAAGGCGTTCCCCGACGCTCCCTGGCGGCGCGCATGCCACTCGTGCCATCGCGGCGCCCCGGGCCGCATCCCTTGCCTGTGCCGTCGCTTTCGCCATACAGTCCGCGCAACAGGTTGCGGCAATGATCGCGGCCGCGAACAAAAATATTGGGGAGAGACCGCACCATGACCATCGTGCCCGTGAACCGTCGCGCGTTCATCAAGTCATCGGCGGCGGTCGGCGCCGGCCTCGTGCTCTCTCCCGCGATTATCGGCCGCGCCGAAGCTGCGACGCTGAAACTGAAATGCTCCTCCTCGCTGCCGAACGATCCCAAATACGCCAACGGCCGCGTCTACTACGACAACCTCGTCAAGAACCTGAAGGGCAACGGGCTCGGCGAGCAGGTCGAGGTCGCCTTCTTCCCGGACAACCAGCTCGGCCAGGAGATCGACGTCATCAATTCGGTGAAGCTCGGCGTCATCGATCTCATGGTCTCGGGCTCGTCGATCTCGGCCAATCTGGTGCCGCTGGTCGGCACCTTCGACCTCGGCTTCCTCTTCTCGAGCTTCCCGCAGCAGACCAAGGCGTTCGAGGCCGGCGCCGCCAAGCCGATCGAGGACGCGCTGCTCAAGGGCGGCAACATCCGCATCATTGCCTGGGCCTATAATTTCGGCTCGCGCAGCGTGCTGGCGAAGAAGCCGGTGAAGACCCCGGAAGACCTTGCCGGCCTCAAGATCCGCACTCTGCCCAATCCGGTCATCACGGAATGCCTGCGCCTGATGGGCGCGGCCGCGACGCCGCTGGCGTTCGGCGAAATCTACACGGCGCTGCAGGCCGGCGTGCTCGATGGCCTCGAGCACGATCCGCCGACGATCCTCGCCAGCAAGTTCTTCGAGACGGCAAAGTTCTACGCGCTGACGCAGCATAATTTCTCGCCGCTTGCGATCTATTTCAGCGATATGACCTACAACCGCATGGATCCGAAGCTGCGCGAGGGCTTCCTCGACGCCGCGAAGAAGGCCGCGGTGGACACCCGTGCCCACGGGCTTGCGGTCGAGAAGGAGGCGCTGGCCACCTTGGGCGAGAAGGGTGTCACGGTGGCCGAATGCGACCGCGAAGCCTTCAAGAAGCGCGTGGCGCCGCAGTCCGAGAACTTCATCAAGGCGCGGCCGGAATCCAAGGCCGTCATCGACATCATCCGCGCGACGCAAGCCTGAGATGACCAAATCTGAGCTGGCCAAATCTGAGCTGGCCAAATCTGAGCTGGCTATGTCAGCCGCCGTGCCCGTCTCGGGCGGCCGCCACGGGAGCATCACCCAGCTGCTGCGCCTCAGCGACGCGATCGCGGCCATCCTGCTGGCCGCCGATCTCATCGTCGTCTGCGCCTCCGTGCTGCTGCGCTTCTTCTTCAACGCGCCGGTCGAATGGTCGGATGACGTCGCGCGCGGCCTGATGGTCGGCTCGGCCTTCTTCGGCGCGGCGAGCGCGCTCGCGCGCGGCGAGAATGTCGGCGTGTCGTTCTTCCGCGACCTGTTGCCGGTGCGGCTGCGCGCGCTGGTCGATGCCGCCGGCGCGCTGCTGATCGTGCTGATCTCCGGCTATGTCGCCTACAACGCCATCAAGCTGGGTTCGCTGACCGCTGGCCAGACCACCGGCTCCGGCCTGCCGCTGGAATTGACCTTCTACCCGATGGGCGTCGGCGCGCTGTTCATGACCGTGTTCGCGATCGACCATCTCTGCGCGCGGCCGCTCCCTGAGATCGTCAGGGGCCTCATTGCGATCATCGTCGTCACCGGGCTTTATCTCGCCTGGGATTATCTGTCGCCGGCGACCGTGCCGTCGGCAGGCACGCTGATGCTGATCGGCTTCTTCGCGACCCTGTTCGGCGGCCTGCCGATCGGCTTTGCGCTGGCGCTCGCCGCGCTCATCTTTATCTGGGTCGAGGGCGCGCTGCCCGGCGTCATCTTCGCCCAGCAGATGGCGCGCGGCATCGACAATTTCGTGCTGCTCGCGATCCCCTTCTTCATCCTCGTCGGCTACCTCATGGAAGCCAACGGCATGTCGGTGCGGCTGATCGAGCTGTTGCAGCGCGCGGTCGGCCGCATGCGCGGCGGCCTCAACGTCGTGATGGTCGCCTCGATGGTGCTGTTCTCCGGCATCTCCGGCTCGAAGATGGCGGACGTTGCCGCGGTCGGCTCCGTGCTGATCCCAGCGGCGCGCCGCTCGAAGCAGAATCCCGGCGGCGCCGTGGCGCTGCTGGCGGCCTCCGCGGTGATGGCGGAGACGATTCCGCCCTGTATCAACCTGATCATTCTCGGCTTCGTCGCGAACCTGTCGATCGGCGGCCTGTTCATGGCCGGGCTGCTGCCGGCAGCGCTGATGGCGCTGGTGCTGATCGTCGTCTCCATCATCTTCGGCAAGCCGCCGGCGGAAGGCGAGGACGTCGAACCGCAGGCGCCCGTATCGGGGCTCTGGAGCGGCGCGATCGCCGCGTTCGGCCTGATCTTCATGATCTTCTTCGGCTTCAAGAGCGGCTTTGCCACGGCGACCGAAATCTCCGCGTTCGCGGTGGCCTATGCGCTCGTCGTCGGCAGCCTGGTGTTCCGCGAGCTCAGCTTCAAGACGGCCGCGCACAGCTTTGTGCAGGCCGCAACGCGCGCGGGCCTCGTGCTGTTCATCGTCGCCGCGGCGCAGTCGCTGGCTTTCACGCTGACCCTGCAGCAGGTGCCGCATGCGGTCGGCGATTTCATGCTGGCGCTGTCCAGGACCTCGGGCGTCTGGATGTTCATCCTGCTCGCCATCGTCGTGCTGATCGTGATGGGCTCGGTGCTGGAGGGCGCCGCGGCGCTGATCATCTTCGGGCCGCTGCTGTTGCCGGTGGCCGTGCAGCTCGGCGTCGATCCCCTGCATTTCGGCGTCGTGCTCGTCATCGCCATGGGCATCGGCCTGTTCGCGCCGCCGCTCGGGCTCGGGCTCTACGGCGCCTGCCTGATCGGCAATGTGCCGATCGAGCAGACGGTGAAGCCGATCATGGGCTATCTTGGCCTGCTGTTCCTCTGCCTGCTCGTCATCGCCTTCGTGCCATGGCTCTCGACCGCGCTGCCGCGGGCATTCGGCTACTGAAGGAGTCCTGTCGTGAAGGTCCTGCTCGCGCATACGCCGGAGATGCGGCGCAATTACTACGGCGACCGCAGCCTGAACGGCCTGCGCGCGGCTGCCGAGGTGATCCTGCACGAGCGCGATGAGACGCTCGACGCCGCTGGCCTCGTTCGCGCGGCGCAAGACGCCGACATCATCGTCGCCGACCGCATGACCGAAGGCCGCGGCGAGATCTTCGCGCAATTGCCGCGGCTGCGCGCCTTCGTCCGCTGCGCCGTCGATATCCGCAACGTCAATGTCGATGCGGCCTCGACTGCGGGCGTGCTCGTGACCCGCGCCGGTCCCGGCTTCGTGCAGGCGGTGGCCGAGCTTGCGATCGGCTTCATGGTCGATCTCTCCCGCGGCGTGTCGCGCACCACCGCCGACTACCAGACGGGCCGCAAGCCGGAAGCGCGGATGGGACGGCAGCTCGCCGGCAGCAGGATCGGCATCATCGGCTATGGCAGCATCGGGCGTTATCTGGCCGAGGTCGCCAAGGTGATGCGCATGGAGGTGCTGGTCGCCGATCCCTTCGCGACCATCAGCGACAGCGCGATCCGGCATGTCGGTCTCGACGAGCTGCTCGCCGCGTCGGACTACATCGTCTGCCTCGCGATTGCCAACGAGCAGACCGAGAACCTGATCGGCGCGGCGACGCTGGCGCGTATGCAGAAGCACGCCGTCTTCATCAATCTCTCGCGCGGCAATCTCGTCGACGAGGCCGCGCTGGCGAAGGCGCTGATCGAGAACCGCATCGCGGGCGCCGCGATGGATGTCGGCCGCGCGCCCGACCAGATGCCGACACCGGAGCTGGCGAAGCTGCCCAACGTCATCGCCACCCCGCATGTTGGCGGACTGACGCCGCAGGCGATCGAATATCAGTCGCTCGAAACCGTGCGGCAGGTGGAAGCGATCGTCAAAGGCGAGATCCCGCAAGGCGCCGTCAACGCCGACCGCTGGACGCGGCGCCCCTAAAGCCGATCGACCGCCCTGAACGTCCCGTCCTTCTGGATCACCGTCAGAAACACCTTCGGCGGCGTCTCGATGGCGCGGATGCCGACGGTGACGACGTTGCCGCTGATGTCGAAGCGGCCGACATCGTTGATGGCGCGCAGCAGGCTCGCGCGCGTCGGTTGCGGCCCCGCCTTGACCAGTGCCGCGGCCGCGAGGCGGCCGGAGAGATAGCCTTCCAGCGACACGAAATCCGGTGTCAGTGTCGGGTCGATCGCCTCCTGTGCGGCCTGGTAGTCGGCGACGAGTTGTTGCGAGCGGTCCCAGGGAAACGGCACGACCTGCGAGACGATCACGCCTTCGCCCTCGGGGCCGAGCTCCCGGGCGAGCGCATTGGCGCCGACGAAGGAGATGTTGACGAAGGTCGGGCGCGCGCCACTGCGGTGCGCGAGCTTGATGAACTCGGCGCAGGGTCCGTAGGTGCCGACCATGACGATGGCCTCGGGCTCGGCGCGCTTGATCATGCGCCAGGCTGCGGCGACCGCGCGGGTGTTGCGCTCGAAGGTGCCTTCGGCGGCAAGCTCGAGGCCGCGCTTGGCGAGCGCGCGCTTCACGCCGGCGAGCCCGTCGCGGCCGAAGGAATCGTCCTGGTAGAAGATGCCGATGCGGGTGAACCCGCGATCCTCGGTGAGGTGCTTGACCCAGGCCTCGGCCTCCGCGCCATAGCTCGCGCGGATGTTGACGACATTGGCGAGTTCGAGGTCGCGCAAGAATTCGGCGCCGCTGAACGGGCCGATGAAGGGAACGTTCCTGACGCTGGTGATTGGTATCGTCGCGATCGCGGTCGGCGTGCCGACTGCGCCGATCAGTGCGAACACCTTGTCGTCCTCGATCAGCCGCAGTGTCTGCGCCACCGAACGATCGGGATCGTAACCGTCGTCGCGGCTGATGAGGTGGAGCTTGCGGCCGTAGACGCCGCCCTTCTCGTTGATCTCGGTGAAGGCGGCGACGATGCCCTGCCGCATGCGTTGTCCGAGCGCAGAGGAGGGGCCTTCGAGCGCGGCCGCCTGGCCGAACAGGATCGCATCGTCGCTGACGCCGGCCTCCTCGCCCTTTGCAGGCAGCACGGCGGCGGCCAGCAAGGCGATGGTCAAGGCGAGCCATGTCGCAGATCGCGATCGTGTCATGTGGATGCTTGCTGGATGCGGGATGCGGTCGCGGAAACAATAATTCTGCGGGCTGAACAGGTCGCTAAGGCGCACCGCACTTCCGCTCCGTAAGACTCCGGGGAAAACCGGCAACTTATGTCCAGACTGCCGCGATCCGCAGGGCAATCATTAACTAAGCCACGCAATGCGGGATACCCGGGTTTCGAAATTGTGCAGTTCTTAACCCCGTTCCTTGTCCGATAGCAGTTCCGGCGGCTCAACCAGAAGTTCGTGCCGCCGCGCCGAGGGGGACGTGCGTATCAAGATGGGCGGTCGCGATCAGAACGATCAGGATCGGGAGCGTAGGACCGGATGGTGGCGCGCCGCGCCGCTGCTCGGGCTGTATCGCCCTGCGCTGGTCGCGATTGCGGTCGGTCTTCTGTTCTCGATCGTGGGCGCCGCCGCCGTTGCGCGCTGGGAAGACCGCGTCAACCGGATCGAGTTCGAGAACGCGGCCGAGACCGAAGCGATCGTCATGCAGAACGGCATGGGCGAGTACATTTCCCGGCTCGTCGCGCTGCGCACGCTGTTCGAATCCACCAACGAGGAAATCACCCGCAGCGAATTCGAGACCTTCAGCGCGCGCCTGTTCGAGCGCCATCCCGGAATGCTGCGGATTGCGTGGCTGCCGCGTGTGAACCGCAAGGAGCGCGCCGAATACGAGGCCGCCGCGATTGCGGACGGCGTGTCGGGCTATCGCATCAAGTCGCTTCAGGGCGATGCCCTCGCGGCGGCGCCGCAGGGCGATGAATATTTCCCGGTGTTCTACTCGACCCAGCCGAAGACCTCGTCGGTCTACGGCATGGACTATGCGAGCATCCCGGAACGTCGTGTGGCGCTGGAGCGCGCGCGCGACAACGACCGCGTCGCCTCCATCCGCACGCGCCTCTATGAGCCCAAGGAAGGCGGCCGGCTGCCCGACGTCCTCGTCGCCGTTCCCGTCTATGCCAAGGGCACCTCGCGCGAGACGGCCGCGGACCGGCGCCGCAACCTCGCCGGTTTCGTCGTCGGCGTCTTCGACCTGCCGCTGCTGATCCAGTCCATTCGCGTGACCACCGGCGCGAGCCCTGCCGTCAGCGTCAACATCTATCCGCCCTTCACGGGGCAGATCGTCAGCCTGGAAGACATGCTGCCGGACTTCTCGTCGGCCGCAACCGCGCCGCAGTCGATGCGCGATGTCGCGCGTGGGCTGCACTGGTCCGGCAGTCTCAAGATCGGCGACACCGACTGGCAGGTGCGCGCCATGCCGACTGCCGGCGGCGCGCTCGAGACGGCCTACGATCGGGCGGCCGCAGTCCTCATCGTCGGCATGCTGTTGACGCTGTCGCTGTCGGCCTATCTGATGCTCGCAAGCCGCAATTCACGGCGGCTGTCGCTGGCCAACCGCCGGGTGCTGGAGCTTGCCCAGACCGACATCCTGACCGGGCTGCCGAACCGTGCCTTCTTCCTCGCCCGGCTCGACGAGCTCAACGGCGAGTTGGGCGATGCAGGTTCGGCCTTCTCGATCCTGATGCTCGATCTCGACCGCTTCAAGAACGTCAACGACTCGCTCGGTCACGGTGCCGGCGACGTGCTGCTGCGTCAGGTGGCGCAGCGGCTGAAATCCGCGCTGCGCACCACCGATGTGCTGGCGCGGCTCGGCGGCGACGAGTTCGCCATCATCCAGGAAGCTTCCGAGGATCAGCGCACCTGCGCGACCGAGCTGGCGGGGCGGATCGCGAAGCTCGTGTCCGAGCCGTTCCTGCTGCCCGGACATCGCGTCGAGATCGGCACCAGCATCGGCATCGCGATCGCGCCGGAACACGGTCGCGACCAGGAGCAGTTGCTCAAGAAGGCCGACCTTGCGCTCTATCGCTCGAAATCGGCCGGCCGCAACTGCTTCACCATCTACGACGAGGTGATGTCGGCCGAGCTCGAGGCGCGCAACACGCTGGAAGGAGACTTGCGCGACGCCATCGCGCGCTGCCAGCTCGAGGTGCACTACCAGCCGTTCGTCGATGCTCTCAGCGGCGCACGGCGCGGCTTCGAGGCGCTGGTGCGCTGGCGGCATCCGACGCGCGGATTGATCCCGCCGGACCAGTTCATTCCGCTGGCCGAGGAGACCGGGCTGATCGTTCCGCTCGGCGAATTCGTGCTGCGGCGCGCCTGCGCCGACGCAGCCAACTGGCCCGGCGACCTCGCGGTTGCGGTGAACCTGTCGCCGATCCAGTTCAAGGAGGCCGAGCTGTTCGAGATGATCTGCGCGGCGCTCACGGCATCCGGTCTGCCGCCGCAGCGGCTGGAGATCGAGATCACGGAATCGGTGCTGCTGGAGCGCGGCGTCGAGAACCTCGCCTTCATGGAACGGTTGAAGCAGCTCGGCATCGAGCTGGCGCTCGACGATTTCGGAACCGGCTATTCCTCGCTCAGCTACCTGACCGCGTTCCCGTTCGACAAGATCAAGATCGACAAGTCGTTCATCCGCAACCTCACGCACCAGCCGCGCAGCTCCGCCATCATCGCCTCGATCGTGACGCTGGCGCGCGGCCTCGACATGTCGGTGACCGCCGAGGGCGTCGAGACAACAGAGGAGTTCGAGCGGCTGACGGCGCTCGGCGTCAATTTCGCGCAAGGCTATCTGTTCGGACGCCCGCAGCCGGTCGACCAGATCGCGCTCGACGAATCTCCCCGGTCCTCGCAGCGCGACGCGGCCTGAACCTCGGCCTTCATGGTTCGAGACGCCCGCTTTCGCGGGCTCCTCACCATGAGGGTCTGATATCTCACCGCGAAACGTGACCTCATCCTGAGGAGCCAGCCGGAGGCGGGCGTCTCGAAGGATGCGCCGCAGCGAAACTGCCGCTCAACGCGCATCACGCGAAAATCGCTTGACCCAGGCGGCCCCGGATGGTCGGTAGCACCATCTAGGGGTGAAACAAACACATCATGCGGCTTCCGTTCTTCTACGGCTGGGTCGTGGTCGCGGTGACCTTCGTCACCATGGCCATCGGCGTGAACGCCCGCACCGCCTTCTCATTGTTCTTTCCTCCGATCCTCTCCGAGTTCGGCTGGGAGCGCGGCGTCACCGCGGGCGCCTTCTCCTTCGGCTTCATCGCTTCGGCCGTGGCGAGCCCGCTGATCGGCCGCCTGATGGACCGCTCCGGCCCGCGCGCGGTGATGGAGCTCGGCGTCGTGCTGATGGGCGGCGGGCTGCTGCTCGCCCCGTTCACCAGCGTGCCCTGGCATCTCTACATGACTCTCGGCGTCATGGTCGGCGCCGGCAGCGTCTGTCTCGGCTATTCCGGCCAATCCCTGTTCCTGCCGAACTGGTTCATCCGCAAGCGCGGCTTTGCCATCGGCATCGCCTTTGCCGGCGTCGGCATCGGATCGGTGACGCTGCTGCCCTGGGTGCAGCACATGATCGAGCAGACCGGCTGGCGTACCGCCTGCACCGCGATGGGCCTGATGATCCTGATCGTGCTGGCGCCGATCAACCTGTTTCTGCACAAGCGCCCCGAGGATATCGGCCTTCGGCCGGACGGCGATGCTGCGCCGGCCGCCGGCGCCGCAAAACCGGTCTCCAACGTCGTCGATCACGACTGGGTCAATACCGACTGGACCTTGAAGCGCGCGGCGGCGACGGCGCGATTCTGGTGGATCGCGGTCGGCTATTTCTCCGGCCTGTACATCTGGTACGCGGTGCAGGTGCACCAAACCAAATTCCTGCTCGACATCGGCTTCAGTCCCAATGTCGCGGTGTGGGCGCTCGGCGTGGTCAGCCTGCTCGGCATTCCCGGCCAGATCCTGCTGGGCCATGTCTCCGACCGGATCGGGCGCGAAGCGGTGTGGGCGATCAGTTGCGCGGGTTTTGCGATCTGCTTCGCGGCGCTGATCGCGCTGAAGTTCCAGCCGTCGCTGTGGCTGGTCTACATCATGGTGTTCACGCAAGGCGCACTCGGCTACGGCCTCACCTCGATCATGGGCGCCGTGGTGTTCGAGATTTTCCAGGGCAGGCACCAGGGCAGCATCTTCGGCATGATCATGCTCGCGGCACTGGCTGGCGGCGCGGCTGGGCCCTGGCTCACGGGTCTCCTCTATGATCGCACCGGCGATTACACGCTCGCCTTCGTCATCGCCATGGCCGTGAGCGGCTTGTCGGCGCTGTCGGTGTGGCGGGCCTCGCCGGGCAAGGTGCGGGCCGTCGCGGGCCGATTGCACCGGCCTTCGGCGGGAATCGGCGCTGAATAGGTTCCGCGCGCATCGGATTACCTCTGCCGTGTTCGCGGAACGTTAAGCATGTCGCGCCTTGGCGCGGCGCGGGGCGCTTGCAAGAACGTCTTGGACACCATCGGAGCGTTAGCGTTGGGCCGATTGCCGCTTGTTCCCGATATTGCCGGTTCTAACGATGTCTGCCTCCGACGCCCCAGTGACGGAAATGCCGGACGTGCTGCGCGCCGTGCTCGAATGCGCCAGCGATGCAATTGCCATCGTCGACGACAATCATCGCATCACGCATTTCAACGCCGCTGCGGAACGGATCTGGAAGCTCGCACGCACCGACGTGCTCGGCCGCGACGCCGAAATTCTCTCGCTCAAATTCCTGCAAGGAGATCTGCCCAAGGACTTCCGCGAGGAGATCAGCCTCGTGCGGCGCGACGGCAGCCGCATCAGGGCGCTGGTGTCGTCGTCTTCAATGATGATCGACGGCGCAACCCACCGCATCGTGTTCGCACGGGACGTCACCGCCGAAGCGGAACGTCGCGTCAGGATCGGGCTGCTCAACGCCGTCTCCGACCAGACCAACCGCGCGGTCATCATCACCGACGTCGAACAGAACATCGTCTACGTCAACTCGGCTTTCACGGCGCTGTTCGGCTATACCAACGGCGAGGCCGAGGGCCGCCGCGCCGGCGAGCTCATCGCCGGCTGCCATACCGACCGCAAGGCCGTCGCCAGACTCGTCAAGCGCCTGGTGAGCGGCGGCCGGCGCGGTGAAATCGAGACGCTGGTCTATAACAAGGACGGCGAGGAGATCTGGGTCTGCGCCCGCATCGACGCCTTCCGCGACAAGAAGGGCCGGGTCAAGCACATCTTCGCGCTGCTCGAGGACATCACCGAGACCAAGCAGCTGCGCTCGCTGCAGCAGCTCATCATGGGCGCGCTCGCCGACGAGGTGCCGATCACCGACATCTCCGACAGGCTGTGTCGCCGCGTCGAGGAGATCGCGCCCGATGTCGTCTGTTCGTTGCTTCACGTCGATGCCGCGGGCCTGGTCCATCCGCTCGGCGGTCCCAGCCTGCCCGAGGATTATTCCCGCGCATTGGACGGCATCGCGATCGGTCCCAATGTCGGCTCCTGCGGAACCGCAGCCTTCTACGGCAAACCGGTTCTAGCCACTGATCTCGACACCGATCCGCGCTGGCAGCCCTACAAGGCGATGCCGCTGGCGATTGGCCTTCGGGCGTGCTGGTCGACGCCGATCAAGGCCAAGGACGGCCGGGTCATCGCCACCTTCGCCTTCTATTTCCACGAGCCGCGTGCACCGAGCAACTGGCACCGCCGCATCGTCGAGGCCTGCGTCGACCTCGGCGCCTTCGCGATCGAGCGCAAGGAGGCGCGCGCCGAGATCGCGCGGCTCGCCTACCACGACATCCTCACGGGTCTGCCGAACCGCGCGCAGCTCCGTCACCTCATCACCACCGCGATCGATGCCTGCCCGACCGGCAGCCATGTCGCGCTCGCTTTCCTCGACGTCGATCATTTCAAGGACGTCAACGACACGCTCGGTCACGCCGCCGGCGACGAGCTGCTGATCCAGCTCGCGCAGCGCCTGCGTGAGCACATCGGTCCCGAAGACATGCTGGGCCGGCTCGGCGGCGACGAGTTCGTCATCCTGCTGCCGCAGCGCACCGCCGAGGGCGCCGAGCGCGTCGCGGCCGGAATCACCGAAGCGTTGGCCGCCCCCTTGAGGCTCGGGTCCAAGCAGATGCCGATGTCGGCCAGCATCGGCATCAGCCTCTATCCCGATCATGCCACCGACATTGACACGTTGATGCAGCAGGCCGATGCCGCCATGTACATGGCCAAGCAGGCCGGCCGCTCGACCCATCGCATCTTCAGCGCCGAGATGAACGGGCTCGCCGAGCAACGGCTGGCCCTGATCGCGGCGCTGCGCAAGGCGATCGCGGAGGGCGCGCTGACCCTCAGCTATCAGCCGCAGATCCGCAGCTGTGACGGCGCCATTCACGGCGTCGAGGCGCTGGCGCGCTGGCACGATGCCGTGCTCGGCGACGTCTCGCCGGCAAAGTTCATCCCGCTCGCCGAAGAGTGCGGCCTGATCGAGCAGATCGGCCTGTGGTCGGTGCGCGAGGCCTGCCGGCAGATGGCGAGCTGGCGCCGCGCCGGCCTCAACATTCCCTGCGTCTCGGTCAACCTGTCGCCGATCAATTTCCGCAACGTCACGCTGGCCGCGCGGTTGAAGGACATCCTCGCCGAATATGATCTGCCGCCGGATGCCCTGATGCTGGAGATCACGGAAGGCGCGTTCATGCAGGACAGCGTCGCCGCGCTCGAGACCATGAATGCGATCCGCGAGCTCGGCGTCGGGCTCTCGGTGGACGATTTCGGCACCGGCTATTCCAGCCTCAGCCGTCTCGCGCACCTGCCGATCCGCGAATTGAAGATCGACCGCAGCTTCATGCGCGACATCGAGAAGGACGCAGGCGCGCTTGCGATCGCCACCGCCGTGGTGCGCGTCGGCCAGGGCCTCGGGATGACCGTCGTCGCCGAAGGCGTCGAGACCGAAGGCCAGCGCCGGACGCTCGCCGAGCTCGGCTGCGACGTCGTGCAAGGCTTCCTCTACGCCCCCGCACTCGCCCCCGTCGCGTTCGAACGCTGGCTGATCGAGCACTGCGCCGAGCAGGCGAGGGCGATGTTGGGCCGGCTCCACGTCGGCCCGGTGGAACGCGGCGCGGTGAAGCGCTCGGCGTAGGCGTCCTTTCGTCGCACGGTGCATTCGGATTGATCCAAATCGCACGATTTGGTGTCGCCAGTCCTGGTGGATGAGGCGACTTCGCAATGTCGCCTTGCTAGTCTCCCGCGCATCCCCGAAAGCGATGTGCAGGAGCGGTATGGACAATCGTGCAGGCGAGATGCTGGTGTTTGTGCGCGTCGTCGAGACGGGCAGCTTCTCGGAAGCGGCCCGTCTCATGCTGATGACGCCGTCCACGGTCTCGAAGCTGATCGCCCGTCTGGAGGCCCGGCTCGGCGTCCGCCTGATCGAACGGTCGACGCGCCGGCTCGCGCTCACGGTCGAGGGGCAGTTCTATTTCGAGCGCAGCCAGGCGCTGCTGGCTTCGCTCGACCAGACCGAGCAGCAGATCGCGCAAGGTGGGGCGGAGGCCGAAGGGGTTATTCGTGTGACCTCCTCGGTGACATTTGGCGCTGCTGCGCTCGAGCCGATCCTGCCGGCCTTCTTCGAGGCCTTCCCGCGCATCGTCGTCGATCTCTCGCTGTCGGACGAGGTGGTCGATCTCTATCTCGACCGCACCGATGTTGCGATCCGCGTCGGCAAGCTGGCGGATTCCAATTTGATGGCGCGCAGGATCGGAGAGACACGGCGGCGCATCGTCGCCTCGCCCGCTTATCTCGCGCGCCACGGAACGCCGAAGACGCCGGAGGACCTCGTCCATCACAATTGCCTGGGCTTCAACTTCCGCCGCACGATGCCGGTGTGGCCGATGCGCGAGGGCGGACGCATCGTCGAGCGGATGCTCAGCGGGTCATTGCTTGCCAACAATGCCGAGACGCTTCGCCGGATGGCGATCGCGGGCGTGGGTATCGTGCGGGCGGCCGACTATCATCTGCGCCAGCCCATTGCGCGCGGCGAGCTGGTCGAGCTGCTCGCCGACAGCGATATCGGTGCGACCGACGAGATCCACGCGCTGTTCCGCGGCGCGCAGTTTTTGCCGGCGCGGGTGCGGGCCTTCCTCGATTTCACGGTGCCGCGCATGCAGCAATTCCTCGCCGAAGGATGACGCGGCCGGGGCGTGGAGTTCGTCCCGGCCGCATAACAGCGTCAGCGCCGGTCGCGCCCCAGGATCTCCATGCGCATCACCTGGACGCCGCCGTCTGCAAGTGCCGGCAGCTTGGCGAACCAGTCCTTGACGTAGGGCATCGCGTTGTGCGCCTCGAAATCATCCTTGGTGACGAAGACCTCGTAGAAGATGAAATGGCCGGGATGCTCCCGGTCCTCCTGCAGGAAATAGACGAGGTTCTTGGGATCGCTGCGCACCTGCGCGATCAGCGGCAGCGTGGCGGCCCGCAGCTCGGCCTCCTTGCCGGGCTTGGCGCGCACCTCGGCGACGATCGAGTAAGCGCCGGCCGGGATTTTGGCGTAGCTGATGCCGCTCGCTTCCTTGGCCACGACCGGAGCGGACGCGGCGATTGCGCCGGCTCCGAGCAGGATGGCGAGTGAGCATGATTTCACGAATCGAGATTTCATTTCCAGTTCTTCCAATTTCGAGAAAAGCAGACAGCAGCCGCCAAATCACAGTCCGGTCAGCGTGCGCTGCCGGGTGGCGTGCGCGTCGGCAAAACGCTGCTTCACCGGCCCGAGCGCCTTGACGAATTCGAGCTGCTCGCCCTCCGGGCCCTTGCAGTAGATCAGCTCCCAGCCGTCCGACGGGGCGACCGTCACCTTGTTGGTGTTGGTGTTCTCGGGAGCGGATTTGCGCTCGGCTTCGGTCCGGACGCGGATGATGCGGTTGGCCCGCACCTGCGTCATGCCGCGGCGTGTGGATTCCGCCTCGAGGTCGGTGATGAACTTGTTGAAGTCGACATCGTCGCGCACATAGAAGCAGATGTGCATCATGCGCGGGTAGGCCGGGCTCATGTTCTGAACCGGTGGCGCAAAACTGTTGGCGCTGCCCATCGGCTCCTGCGAATTGCGATATTGCAGCAGCTCGATCACGACATTGTCGAACTGGACGAAGCGGACGTCGAGGCGCTGGTCGCCGTCGCGAAGGTTGGGCACGCCGATCGTCTGCGGATCGACATGGAGCTCGCCTGCGCGGATCTCCTGGTCGGCGAGCAGCGTGTTCTGCACCTGGTCGCCCTGGAAGTCGCCGTGGCGGAACACTTCCGTGCCGCCCAGCACCTCTGTGTAGAATTCGAACGCGCGCTCCATGTTTTGCACCGTCAAGCCGAAGTGCTGAACGCCCTGCAGGCGGACCGCCAGCGGGCCGGCGTTGCGATCGGTTGCGGATAGCCGGTTGATCCCGCCCGCCGGGGGCGTGGCGGCAATTGCGGGGCCCGCCGTGGTTGCCCCCGCGACCATCGCGGCGCCGGCGGTCAGAAGCATGTCGCGGCGGCTGGGATCGGCGGCCTTGTCGGTTTCGAGTTCGCGCATGGTCTTTCTCCTTTTCACTTCAGTCGGGATGCGTCGATTGCGGACGCGGGGGGCCGGCCGGTCGAAGCGAGGCTTCGACCGGTGAGCATTCTCAGTGATCGGACTTGCGGGTTAGCCCGCGATGGGAAGCGGAGCGGCCGGGTTGACCAGGCCGGCTGCGCGCAATTCGCGCCAGAAGTCGGCGGGGATGGTCTCCTGCAGCGCCGCGCGGTCCTCGGCGATCCGGCTCGGCCGGCTGGCGCCGGGGATCACGGCCGCAACCGCAGGATTGGCCAGCGCGAATTGCAGACCGGCGGCCTTCATGCTGATCCGATGCCGATCGGCAATCGCCTTGATCGCCGCGACCTTGGCGAGGATCGCCGGCGTCGCGGGCGCATATTCGAAGTTCGGGCCTCCGACGAGCGCACCCGAGCTGTAGGGGCCACCGACGACAATTCCGAGCTTGCGCTCCGCGACGACAGGCATCACGCGCTGGAGCGCCCGGTCATGGTCGAGCAGCGTGTAGCGGCCGGCGAGCAGGGAGACGTCGGGGCGCGGCTCGTCGAGCTCGAGCAGCAGCTCGATCGGCTCGACCCGGTTGACGCCCAGGCCCCAGGCCTTGATCACGCCTTCGTCGCGCATCCGCTGCAGGGCGCGGAAGGCGCCCTTGCGCGCGCTTTCGAACACACTGAGCCATTCGTCGCCGTAGAAATCCTGCGCGACGTCGTGGACGAAGGCGATGTCGATGTGATCGGTCTTGAGCCGCTTCAGGCTGTCCTCGATCGAGCGGTAGGTCGCGTCCTCGCTATAGTCGTTGACTATCCTGTTGCGGCGGCCATGCGCGAACACGCTGCCCTTTTCGCCATTGTCCCGCGGGCTCTCCTCGATCTCGTCGAGCACGACACGGCCGACCTTGGTGCTGATGACATAGGCCTCGCGCGACTTGCCGGCGAGCGCCTGTCCCATCCGGATCTCGGCGAGGCCTGCGCCATAGAAGGGCGCGGTGTCGAAATAGCGGATGCCGTCGTTCCAGGCGGCATCGACCGTCGCCTGCGCCTCGGCCTCGGGAATGTCGCGGAACATGTTGCCGAGGGGCGCGGCGCCGAAGCCAAGCTTGCCGGGCAGGATGTCGTTGATTGCCATCGTACTCTCCCTTTCGTCAGACCTGTTCTCCGGACCCGTCGTCCGGCGTCGATGGGTGAAATACATGGGGCCCCGCTTGCGCAGTAGCCAGGCGCCGATCCCAGCACCTTGGATTTGAATTCACAGGTTGGGCGTCATGCACACCCTACTCCCCCGCCAGCCCCGTCCGCCGCCGCAAATCCATGATCGCGCGCAGAAAGCTGTCGGCCGGCGTGGTCTCCGGATCGATCAGCCGGTGCAAACGAAAACCGTCTTCCAGCGCGAGCACGACGGAGGCCATCCAGGGCGGGTTCAGATTGTCACCCTTCGCGTTGCTCTTCAGCGTCGCCTCGACGATGTCGGCGACGAGCTTGCGCCGCGCGCGCAGGCGCTTTGCGAGCTCGGGGCGGCGCTTCTCGGCACGCGCGACGAACAGGATCATCTCCATGTGGAGGAGAGGCGAGCGGCCGAGCGGGTCCTGCCTGGTGCGGTCCATCGACTTCAGCGCGGCGATGAAATCGTCGAGATTGTCGTGCTGCGCGAGGATGTCCATGTTGCGCCGGATCGACTGCTCGACATGGTCCTCGAGCATGGCGATGATCAATTCGTCCTTGCTCTTGAAATTCGAATAGAACGCGCCGCGGGTGAAGCCGGCCGCGGCCGCGATCGCCTCGATGCTGGCGCCGCCGATGCCGTCCGCCTCGAACACGCGCGCGGCCGCCTCGAACAGCTTGTCGCGCGTATCGTCCCTGGTCGGCCTGGTTCTCACCCTTGACATCGGCGCAGGTTAGGGCAGAATGCAACTCGATACAACAATGTATCGAGTTGATAATCAAAAGGGATGGTTACGCCGGGCAGTGGGGCTGCCTCGCGTATTCGTGTCATCGGCAACCGAGTTGAGGTCACCATGAACGAGCAAGTGCAACCCACCGGCGGCGATCCGCTGTTCAACCCGCTGTCGCCGGACTTCATCCGCGATCCTTATCCGCATTACGACCGGCTGCGCACGACCGATCCGGTCCATGTCACGCCGTTCGGCCAGTTCGTCACCAGCCGCCACGCCGACGTCAGCCTCGTGATGCGCGACAAGCGCTTCGGCAAGGATTTCGTCGAGCGCTCCAAGCGCCGCTACAGCCCCGCTATCATGGACGAGCCGGTGTTCCGCAGCATGAGCCACTGGATGCTGCAGTCCGATCCGCCCGATCACACGCGCCTGCGCGGCCTGGTCGTGAAGGCCTTCACCGCCCGCCGCGTCGAGGACATGCGGCCGCGCATCCAGGAGATCGTGGACCAGGCCATCGATGCGGTGATCGACCGCGGCCACATGGACCTGATCGAGGATTTTGCCTTCCGCCTGCCTGTTACCATCATCTGCGACATGCTCGGCATCCCCGAGGACCATCGCGAGGTCTTCTACAAGAGCTCGCGCGACGGCGGGCGGCTGCTCGATCCGGTGCCGCTCTCGCCGGAGGAGATCGCCAAGGGCAACGCCGGCAACATGATGGCGCAGATGTATTTCCAGCAGCTGTTCGAGCTGCGCCGCCGAAACCCCGGCGATGACCTGATCACCCAGCTGGTGCAGGCGGAGGAGGACGGCAACAAGCTCACCAACGAGGAGCTGACCGCCAACATCATCCTGCTGTTCGGCGCTGGCCACGAGACCACGGTCAATCTGATCGGCAACGGCCTGCTCGCGCTCCACCGCAATCCGGACCAGCTCGCGCTGCTCAAGGCGCGGCCGGAGCTGATGGTGGGCGCGATCGAGGAATTCCTGCGCTACGATTCGTCGGTGCAGATGACCGGGCGCGTAGCGCTGGAGGACATCGACGACCTCGGCGGCAAGAAGATCCCCAAGGGCGAGACCGTGCTCTGCCTGCTCGGCTCGGCCAATCGCGATCCGGCGGTCTACCCCGATCACCCCGACCGGCTGGACGTTAACAGGCAGAACGTCAAGCCGCTGTCGTTCGGCGGCGGCATCCATTTCTGCCTGGGGGCCCAATTGGCGCGAATCGAGGCCGAGATCGCCATTGCCACGCTGCTGCGGCGGCTACCGGATCTGCGCATCGACGACGTGGAAAACCCCAAATGGCGGCCGACCTTCGTGCTGCGCGGTCTGACGCAGCTCCCGGCGAGCTGGTGATAACTGCCAGTCCTCATCCTGAGGAGCGCGCCAGCGCGTCTCGAAGGATGAAGGGCCCCGCTGCATCCATGCGGCGATAGCCGGGCCTCGCCCTTCGAGATGGCCGCGTTCCGCGGCCTCCTCAGGGTGAGGGTCTCACACCGGCGTTAACCTCCGCGCGCAACAGTCGCTGTGACTTCGCCACACTTCCCCTTATATAAGGGGCTGTTCCGGCGCGCCTGAGGCCCTCAGGTTTGGCCCGGGCCGGTTTGGCCGAGGGGAGACCCGTGCAGACGACGCTGCTCGGATTGGCGATTGCCTTCATCTTAGCGCTTTTGGCCGCGCTGATCGGGCCTTACTTCATCGACTGGAACCAGTTCAGGCCCCAGTTCGAGGCGGAGGCTGGCCGGATCATCGGCGTACCGGTACGGGTCGCGGGCGCGCTCGACGCGCGGCTGCTGCCGGCGCCGACCCTGCGGCTGCGTTCGGTCACCTTCGGCGGCAACAACGATCTCGGCCGCCTGCGTGCCGACAAGCTCGACGTCGAGTTCAGCCTGGGCTCCTTGATGCGCGGCGAATGGCGCGCCACCGAGCTGACCGTCAACGGCATGGCGGTCGATCTCGGCCTCGATGCGCGCGGGCGGGTCGATCTGCCGTCCACCGCCAGCGGCACCTTCAACCTCGCCTCGCTCGCGATCGAACGGCTGAACCTCACCGGCCGCATCGCCCTGCACGATGCCGCCAGCCGCTCGACCCTGGAATTGAACGACATCGTCTTCTCCGGCGACGTCCGCTCGCTGGCCGGCTCGGTCCGCGGCGACGGCAGCTTGACCGCCAACAAGGTGCGCTACCCCTTCCGCGTCTCCTCCGGCCCGAGCGCCGACGGCAGCGCCACCCGTCTCCACCTCAATATCGATCCCGGCGAGCGCGCCATCCTCGCCGATCTCGAAGGCGTGCTCGCCTTCGACAACCGCCTGCCGAAATTCGACGGCGCGCTGATCCTTGCCGTGCCGCCGCCGAAGAAGCCGGGCGAGGCGGGGCCGACGCCCTGGAAGCTCACGACAAAGCTCAAGGCCGATCCGGCCGGCGCCAAGTTCGACCAGATCGATGCGAGCTTCGGCACTGAAGACAACGTGTTGAAGGTTGGCGGCGTCGGCGACCTCAGGTTCGGCGCCTCGCCGCTGCTGCGCGCGGTGCTGTCGGCGCGTCAGGTCGATGCCGACAAGCTGGCGGGCAAGGACGATAGCGATCCGCAGCGCGTGCTGCAGGCGCTGCGCGCGGGGCTGGCGGCGATCCCGCAGGCGCCGATCCCGGCGCAGATCGAGTTCAACTCCGATCAGATCATGCTCGGCGGCCGTCCGCTGCAGAACATCACCGCCGAGCTCCAGACCGGCGGCAGGTCGTGGACCTTCCAGCGGCTCGAGCTGCGCGCACCCGGCATGACGCAGCTCTCGCTCAACGGCGCGACGCCCGGCGCCGACAGCTTTAGCGGCCGCCTCAGCGTCGAATCCTCCGATCCCGATACGCTGGTGGCCTGGCTGCAGGGCCGCACCGAGGTCAACCGCCGCAGCACGCGGCCGCTGCGGCTCGCAGGCGACGTGACCATCGCTCCCAACCATCTCGCCATCGACAAGCTCAAGGCCGACATCGAAGGCGGCACGGTGGAGGGCCGCATCGGCTTCGTGCAGACGGGCGCCAGCAAGGGCTCTCGGATCGATGCTGAGCTCAAGGCCGATCGTCTCGACCTCGACGCCGCCGCGAGTTTTGTCCGCGCGCTGGCGGGACCGCAGGGCGAATGGCCGGAGGAAGTAAAACTCTCGCTCGATGTCGGCCGCGCGATCTCCGCCGGTCAGGAGCTGAAGCCGTTTGCGGCGAAGCTCGGCTATGGCCCGAATGCGCTGTCGCTGGAGCAGTTGCGGTTCGGCCAGACCGGCGGCGTGACCACCGAGGCGAACGGCAGTTTTGATCGCACCAAGGCCACCGGCAAGCTTGCGCTGAAATCCTCGGCCAATTCGCTGCGCGAGCTGACCGCGCTGATCGAGCCGTTTGCGCCGGCGGTGCGTACACGGTTGGACGCGCTCCCGTCGCTGCCGGGTGCGACCCGCCTCAAGCTCGATCTCAGCCTCGACAAGAACACCGAGCATGCCGATCGCGGCGACGCCCGCGCCACGCTCGATCTCGATGCGCCGCAGCTCAAGGCCACCGCGACGCTGGCCGCGCAGACACCGATCGCGGCCGTCAACGGCATCGACATCGACAAATTGCGCAGCAGCGATTTCACGCTGGACTCGAAAGTCTCGACGCCGCAGGCGGGCGCATTGCTGGCGCTGCTCGGGCTCGACCGTCTGGTAGCCGCAGGCGAGGGCGCTTCGCAATTCGAAGGCCGGTTGAGCGGCGCCTGGCGCCGGCCGCTGCAATTGAACGCAAAGCTCAGTGGCGGCGGGCTCGATGCGGACGCGCAAGGCAGCGTCGAATTGTCGGAGCCGAAGGCCAACGTGAATCTGCGCGTGCGCAACGTCAACCTTGCGCCGCTGTTCGGGACCAGCCCGGCGGACAAGTCGACGCAGAGCGTCAGCCTGTCCTCGCGCGTCGGCCTGTCCGGCAACCGCCTGACCTTCGACGATCTCGACAGCAGTGCGGCCGGCTCGCATCTGCGCGGCCATCTCGCGGTGACGCTCGACCAGGAGAAGAGCGTCGACGGCGAGATCGGCCTCGACACGCTCGATGTGATGCCGGCGCTGGCGATGGCGATCGGTGCTGCCGGACGCGATGCCGGCGAGCCGCTGAGCGCAGGGCTGCTCGGTGGCTGGCGCGGCCGCATCGCCTTCCAGGCGCTGCGCGGCACGTTGCCCGGCGGGCTCGAACTGCGTCCTTTCGGCGGCACGATCCGGAGCGACGGCCAGTCGCTCGCGCTCGATGGGTTGAAGGGGAATGTCGGCGGTGGCGGGATGTCGGCGAGCTTCGATGCGCGCAATGGCCCCAATGGCGTTGCGCTGAATCTGCATCTCGATCTCACCAATGTCGATGCGACGACGCTGCGCTATCGCGACCTCGCGCTGACCAAGGGACGCGCCTCGGTGCAGATGGCGTTGAACAGCCAGGGCCGTAGCGTTGCGGCCTTGACCGGCGCGCTCGCCGGCAACGGCACGGTGACGCTCGACTCCGCCGAGATATCGGGCCTCAATCCGCGCGCCTTCGAGATCGCGATCCGTGCCAGCGATGGCGGCCAGGTCAGTGACGACAACCGGCTGCGGCAGCTCGTCGAGCCTGCGCTGGCATCCGCACCGATCGCGGTTGCCTCGGCGCAGATCCCGTTCACGATCCGCGACGGCCGCCTGCGCGTCGGCGCAACCCCGCTGGAAGCCAAGAATGCCCGCGCCATCGTCTCCGGCGGCTACGACATTCCCGCCGACCAGGCCGACATCCGCGCCAGCCTGACGCCGATCATGACCGGGCTGTCGGGCGCGCCGCCGGAGATCCAGCTGTTCGCGGCGGGGCCGCCCGACAAGCTCAACCGTACCGTGGACCTGGCGCCGCTGTCGTCATGGCTCGCGGTGCGCACGATCGATCGCGAGACGCGGCGCCTCGACGCCATCGAGCGCGGCGAGCCGCCACCGGCCACCGCCGCGCTGCCGACGCTGGTCTCGCCCGATCCCGCGCCGGAGCCCTCGCTGACGGATGTGCCGATGCCCGGCCGCGATCCGCGCCGAGCGCCGGCGCCGAAGGCCAAGGTCGAACCGAGGGCGCCGCCGACCCCGAAGGCCCCGCAAGCCGCGCCCGCGGCGCCAAGCCCGGCACTGACAAGCCCGGCACTGACAAACCCGCCGCTCGCCAGCCAGCAGGTCGCCCCGCTGCCGCCGCCGATCGAGGTGCGGCCGGCGCCGGGCCCGCCGCCCGCCAAGCCGAAGCCCAAGCCGCCGCTGGTGCTGACGCCGTCGAATCCGTGAGGTGGCAGCATCTTTGCGGCCATCCTTCGAGACGCCCGCCTTCGGCGTGCCCCTCAGGATGAGGCCTTGTTTCGCGGCGAAATCCTAAGACCCTCATGGTGAGGAGCGCCGTCTTCGGCGCGTCTCGAACCATGAAGGCCGAGCTGGTCGCAGCCCGGTGCATTGCCCGCCAGTAAACCCATTCCCTCGCATTTGAACGAATTTTCGTCAGCAAAACTGATCTGCCGGTTTTACTGGATCATCGCGTTTCATCTCTAACCTCGGTTCCCAGAGGAAGTCGGCGTCGCGCCTGCACAAGCGGGATGGCCCGGCAAGGAACGACCAAGAACTGGGGTTATGAGATGAACGGGGCGAAGACGCTTCTGCAGGACCTGGACGATGCGATCGCGCGCGGCACCGACGAAAGCCGGACGCGTGCGTTGTGGCATGCGACCGACATTCTGATCACCGGCCGCTACAGCGACGACGAGATCAGCATGTTCGGCGAGGTGATCGGCCGGCTTGCCGACGAGATCGAGGTTGCCGCGCGGACGCAGCTCTCCGAATTGATGTCGGCCTGCGATCACGCCCCGCTCAACGTCATCGAAAAGCTCGCGCTCGACGACGAGATCGAGGTCGCAGGTCCTGTGCTGCGCGACTCCACCCGCATCGACGAGAAGATGCTGGTCAAGAGCGCCATGACCAAGGGCCAGGCGCATCTGCTCGCGATCTCCCAGCGCCAGTCGATCGGCGAGGCCGTGACCGACGTGCTGGTCAAGCGCGGCGACCAGGAGGTCGTGACCTCGGTCGCCAGGAACGAGGGCGCGCGCTTCTCCGGCTCGGGCCTGCTGCACATGGTCCGTCGCGCCGAAGGCGATTCGATCCTTGCCGAGCAGCTTGGCCTGCGCAAGGACGTGCCGCGGCACATCTTCCAGCAGTTGATCGCGAAGGCGTCGGAAGACGTCCGCCGCCGGCTCGAGACCGAGCGCCCCGAGATGATGGCGCAGATCCAGAGCTCGGTGACCGAGGTCACCGGCGATCTGCAATCCAAGTTCGGCCCGTCCTCGCGCAGCTATTTCGTCGCCAAGCGCGTGGTGACGACGCAGTATCGCCAGGGCAACCTCAACCAGGATTCGATCTCGAACTATGCGCGCCAGCATCGCTTCGACGAGGTGCAGATCGGCCTGTCGCTGTTGTCGGCGCTGCCGGTCGACGTGATCGAGCGCGCGCTGATGGACCGCAACCGCGAGATGCTGCTGGTGCTGTGCAAGGCGCTCGACTTCTCCTGGGACACGACCATGTCGCTGCTGTTCCTCGGCGCCAAGGATCACCTGATCACGGCGCGGGAGCTCCAGGACAATGAGCGCGAGTTCGGCCGGCTCAAGATCGAGACCTCGCGCAGCATTCTGAAGTTCTACCAGTCGCGCAAGAACAACGCGGGTGCCGAAGCCCCCGGGGGCCGTCAGCCCGAGCTCCAGGTCCACTGAGCGGGAAATCGAGGGAGTATTTGCAATGTTGCCTCAATTCGGCACCGCCGTTCGCAAGAACAAGAACCTCACTGCCGACACGAGCGGATCCGCTCCCGAGAAGGCGTCCGTCGACGCCGCCTGGCTCGTGCTGGAAGCCGCCAACGATCTCGGCGACCAGGCCGCGATCGCAGCCTGCCGCCGCGTCATCGACGCCGAGCTGAACGGCACCGCCGCCAGCAATTCGGATGTCGATCTCGTGCTGGGATATTTCAGGTAAGGCTCTCGTAGCCCGGATGGAGCGCAGCGTAATCCGGGTCGCTGTCGCTTGTGGCAAGACCCGCAACCTCGGCTGACGCCATGTGGTGGTGTACGAGCCAAGGCTACACGAAGTAAGGCTACACGAAATAAGGCCACGCTAGATCAGACGGCACAAAGCGATCCGACACCGGCCACGAGCGAGAGGCCGCCTTGGGGGCGGCCTCTTGCAACTGAATGGGATACTCAGGCGTTCGCGCCGCCGTCGACGGTCAATGTCGTGCCGGTGATATACTTGGCTTTCGCACTGGCGAGGAACGCCACGGCGCTCGCGATGTCATCCGTCGCGCCGTAGCGGCCGAGCGCCATGAATTGCTTCAGGGTCTCGGCGGTCGGGCCGTGCGCCGGATTCATGTCGGTGTCGATCGAGCCCGGCTGCACCAGATTGACCGTGACATCGCGGGGACCGAGCTCGCGCGCCAGCGCCTTCGTGAACGCTGCCAGCGCCGACTTCGTCGCGGCGTAGACACCGAGCACCGGCGAGGGGACACGGTCGGCGAAATAGCTGCCGATGGTGATGATGCGGCCGCCCTTGCCGAGATGGGGCAGCGCCGCCTTGCTTGCGACGATCGGCGAACGGACATTGACGTTCAGCTGCGCATCGATGTCGGCGAGCGAGATGTCGTTGAGGCCGCCCAGCCTGAGAATGCCGGCATTGTTGACCAGGATATCGAGCCCGCCGAGCTCCTTGACGGTCTTGTCGACCGAGGCCTGAACGGCGGCGACATCGGCGCTGTCGGCCTGGATCGCGACGGCTTTCCGCCCCGACGCCTTGATGGCGTCCACGATCTTGGCGGCGCTCTCCGCGGACTTCTCGTAAGTGATGGCGACATCGGCGCCCTCGGCTGCGAGCGCCTTCGCGATGGCGGCCCCGATACCCCTGCTAGCGCCCGTCACCAGGGCCCGTTTTCCTGCCAGCGTCATCTGATCTCTCCAATTCTGTAATGATCGGCACAGAATATGTGGAGTCTTGATCGCGATGGTCAAGTGAATTATGTGTTGATCATTACAGAAAGGCGGGCGATGGCAGGTCGGCCACGGGAATTTGATCGCGACGCAGCACTCGAAGCCGCCATGTTCCTGTTCTGGCGCAAGGGGTTCGAGGCGGCTTCGATGCACGACCTGTGCGAGGCCATGGGCGTCCGCTCGCCGAGCCTCTATGCGGCCTTCGAGAGCAAGGAAGCGCTCTATCTCGCGGCGATCGAGCACTACGTCCGGACCCAGGGACCTCCGGTGTGGGATAAGCTCGCGGACGGAAAAACCGCGCGTGAGGGCATCGAAAACCTGCTGATCGGGGCGACCGAGACCCTGCCGAAATCCCGGACCGCGCCGGCCGGCTGCATGGCCGTGCTGGGCGCCGTCAGTGACGAATGGCCGGCCACCATCGCCCGCGCGATCAGGAAGGTCCGCCTCGATATGCTCGGCAATCTGCGCGCGCGGATCGAAGGCGCGGTCGCCAGCGGCGAACTGCCGGCGACAACCGACATCGATGCGCTAAGCCGGTTTTACCTGAGCGTCTTCCAGGGCATGGCGATCCAGGCCAAGGACGGCGCGACGCCAGCGGAGCTCAGAGGCGCAGCCAAGGCGGCGATGGCGGCGTGGCCCGGCGAGGCGTAGGACCTGTCTGTCCGGCATGCGGGCCTGCTGACGCAGACACTTAAATTGCACGCAGCTGTGATCGGGGGAACCCCGGCCGCGGGTAACGACGGAAACTCCTCGCCGTAGAGCACGTAGCGAACGTTGCGTTCGCCAGCAAACATATGCGCAAGCCGGGGAGAAATCGTCACATGAAGGAATTCAACGTCGCCGAAAAGGGCGATGGTTCTTACCGTCCGCTCGCCATTCTCCGCTGGGTGATGGTGGTGATCTTCATCTCGTTCGGGATGCAGAAATTCACGCCGCAATCCGCGCACGGCATCGCCCAGTTCATCAGCAACAGCCCATTCATCTCCTGGCTGTCGGTATTTGGCCTGAGAGGGGAGGCGTATGTCCTCGGCGTTGCCGAATTCGCGATTGCGGCGTTGCTCGTCGCCGGCGCGTTCAGTCCAGTCTTGTCCGCGCTCGGTTCATTGATGGGCATGGTGACCTTTGCAGTCACCTGGTCGTTCTTCTTCACGACGCCGGGCGTCGTCAAATGGAGCCTTTCATCCGATCCAATGGCGTGGAACCTGACAGGCGAGTTTCTGTTCAAGGATATCGTCTTGCTCTGCGTCTGCGCAGTGTTGTTTCTCGCCTCGCTGCCGCAATCGATCGTTCGGCTGCGCGCCGGCTGAGAGCTCAGACTGCCTCCTGTGGGATGGGTTTCGCTTCGCTCTACCCATCCTACGAGACTGTGAATCTTTTTGTACCGCGCGTCGGGCGAATGTGATTCTCTAGGCAGATTGATTGCCGGGGAGAGAGATGGCTGACGACGGATTTTTTGGCGAATTGCCGGAG